>Ga0209676_1000049_pt1 | contig 403210 bp, 400 predicted proteins | sample AraplaCvi_mLB_r2_FD_184282 | JGI IMG/M metagenome (GOLD analysis project Ga0209676, IMG submission 184282) | Arabidopsis root microbial communities from North Carolina, USA - plate scrape MF_Cvi_mLB_r2 (SPAdes) (version 2) | ecosystem: Host-associated > Plants > Roots > Endosphere | place... | reverse complement strand
TGGCGCCGACCTGCTGTATGGCGACGACACCCTGACGGCGGCGACCGGCGGTGCCGATGCGCTGTTCGGCGATGCCAGCAACGACACGATCTATGCCGGCGGCGGCAATGACCTCGTCGATGGCGGCGCTGACAATGACAAGCTCTATGGTGGGGCCGGTAACGATACGCTGAGCGGCGGGCTCGGCAACGACTCGATCTATGCTGATGACACGACCCAGGTCGGGGCCGACGTGGTGTTCGGCGGCGCGGGCAACGATCTGATCCGCGGCGGCTATGGTAACGACACGCTGGACGGGGGTGACGATAACGACACGCTGTCTGGCGGGGCGGGCAATGACACGCTGAGTGGCGGGGCGGGCGATGATCAGATCATTGCCGATGACACGACCCAGGTCGGGGCCGATATAGCCTTCGGTGGCGCGGGCAATGATCTGATCCGCGGCGGCTATGGCAACGACACGTTGGACGGCGGCGATGACAATGACACGCTGTCGGGCGGTGTCGGGAACGACGTGCTCTCGGGCGGCCTCGGCAATGATCTGCTGATCGGCGACGATGGGGCGCTGGTCGGCAACGACAGCCTCTATGGCGGTGATGGCGACGACACGCTGCTGGGCGGCGAGGGTCTCGATCTGCTCTCGGGCGGGGCCGGGGCCGATAGCTTGGTCGGCGGTGGCGGCATCGATACGCTTTATGGCGGCGCTGACGCCGATCTGATCTATGGCGACGCCACCCTGGCCGCGGCCGTGGGCGGGGCGGATCTGCTCTATGGCGAGGCGGGCAATGACACGATCTACGGCTTTGCCGGCAATGATCTGATCGATGGCGGCGCCGATGACGACAAGCTCTATGGCGGTCTTGGCAATGACACGCTGTCGGGTGGGTTGGGGAACGACCTGCTGACCGGCGACGATGGCGCCCAGGTCGGTGCCGATCGGCTCTATGGCGGGGATGGCAATGACACCCTGCGCGGCGGCAATGGCAATGACCGGCTCTATGGCGAAGCCGATAATGACGTGCTGAGCGGCGCTGCCGGCAATGATCAACTGTTTGGCGGCGATGGCCTCGATTATCTGCGCGGTGGCCTCGATCACGATCTTCTGTCGGGTGGGGCAGGCAATGACACGCTGCTGGGCGACGATGGTACCCAGGTTGGCAATGACAGCCTCTATGGCGGCGATGGCGACGATCTCGCCAGCGGCGCTGCCGTGACTGATCTGATCGTCGGGGATGCCGGCAACGATACGCTCTATGGCAATGCCGGGATCGATACGCTCTCGGGCGGCGATGGCGACGATAGCCTGATCGGGGATGACAGCCTCGGTGCCTTCAACGACCTCCTCTATGGCGGGGACGGCAACGACACGGCCGATGGCGGCGGCGGCAACGACAAGCTCTATGGCGAAGCCGGGGACGATGTGCTCTCGGGCGGTATCGGCAATGACACGCTCTATGGCGATGTCGGCGACGATATCCTGAACGGCGGGGCCGGCAATGATGTCCTGTCGGGCGGCGCGGGTCTCGATACGCTCCTGGGCGGGGCTGGCAACGATCTACTGCGCGGCGGCGATGAGGCGGACAGCCTAGATGGCGGCAGCGGCATCGATACGCTCTCGGGCGGGGCGGGCGACGATATCCTGATCGGCGGCTCCAGCGGGGACATGCTGTTGGGCGGGGACGGCAATGACGCCCTCTACGGCCATGGGCTTGCTTATACGACGAGCGCAGGCAGCGAGACGCTGGATGGCGGCCTCGGCGACGACACGCTGTATTTTGCCAATAGCGGCAATGTGCTGAAGGGCGGCGACGGTGCCGACGTGTTTGTGTTGCAGGGCGTTGTCGTGGGTGTGAAGAACCAGACCAGCACGATCGGCGACTTTAATACCGACTTCGACCTGATCGACCTGTCGCAGTTCACCGGCAACCCGACTTTCAATTTCATCGGGGGTGACAAATTTACTAAGACGGCGGGTGAAGTGCGGTTCGACAGCGTCGCCCACACGCTCTCCGGCGATCTCAATGGCGACGGCTATGCCGAATTCACCCTCAACCTCACCGGCGTCACCGACTTCGATGCCACCAACTTGAAAGTCTGATCAGATCTTTGATCGGTGATCTGAAAGCGGCGGGGGAAACCCCGCCGCTTTTGTTTGGGAGGGCTGGGTCCTGGATCGTACGATAAGGGCTCCAGATACGGCGAAGTAGGTAAAGGCAGATGCCCGTCTTTGATTATAAGGGGCTGCGGCTTGTCAGTGCCGGAGGGATGCGGCTCGATAATGTGCTGATTTTCATCGCGCATGGCGGGTTCACGCCCCGGCGCGGCCTTTATCCCGGTAGCGGGACGGTAAAGGCCAGCCTGATCGTCGAATTCGATGCCGTCGACGGTGGGGTAGGGAACGCGATCCGGGGCATCAGGGCGCTTGGGGGCGAGAATGTCGCGGTCAACCAGATCGTCCCGATCGGAACGACGCTTCCAAACTATTCCTATACCTTTAATGAGCGCCTGGGGGCTGGCGTCACATCGATGTTCAATCCCCATCGCCGGGATCTGATGTTCGTTCGGCCGGACGGCAAGGCGCATTTGTTCGATGTCTTCGCGGCCTGCAAAGCCTCCGGCGTTCGCTATACGTCTATCCGGAATTTTGCCTGTCGAATCAATAAGGCGACTTACTCGGGCGAGATCAGCGCACCGGCCCCCTGAGAGAGGGCGAAAAGCGGCAAATATGATCGAAAAAAGAAAAACCCTCAGAAGCGCTGTGCTTCTGAGGGTTCTACGCCTACCGGCCGATTGGTGGGCACACACAGACTCGAACTGTGGACCCGCTGATTAAGAGTCAGCTGCTCTACCAACTGAGCTATGTGCCCGCATGGCTGCGGCGTGGGCGGGTGTATAGCGGTCCCAAGGGGGAGGGCGCAAGAGTTTTCTGCACCGGATTTTGAACTTTTTAGCCGTCCTCGAATCCGCGGCGTCCGAGGCGCGTGTCGCGGTGGATCCAGACGTTCATCAGCAGGCCAAAACCTAGCATCGTGACCATCATCGAGGACCCGCCATAGGAGACCATCGGCAGGGGCACACCCTTGGCCGGGATCATGCCCATCACCATCGCGGTATTGATGAAGAGCGACAGGAACAGATGGGTCACCACGCCCGCGCCAACGAGCTTGCCGAAGACCGAGGACGAGCGGAACGCAATGGCATAGCCATAGATGATGATCAGCACATAGATCGACAGCAGGGCGACCGCACCGATCATGCCGAATTCCTCGGCCAGCATGGTGAAGATAAAGTCGGTCTGTTTTTCGGGCAGGAAGTTAAGGTGGCTTTGGGTACCCAGCATGAAGCCTTTGCCGGTGATCCCCCCCGATCCCAGCGCGATCTTCGATTGGGTGATGTGATAGCCGGCGCCCAAGGGATCACGGCCGGGGTCCATGAAGGTCAGCACGCGCTCTTTTTGATAATCGCGCAGGAACGTCCATCCGATAGGGGCTGCGGCAGCCCCGGCGCCCAGCCCCAGGCCGAATAGCCACCAGCGCCCTCCGGCGACCCACAGCACGCCGGCAGAGCCTGCAATCAACATCAGGGCCGACCCGAGGTCCGGCTGCTTCACCACCAGACCAACCGGCAGAGCCACCAGCAGGGCAGGGACCGCGAGCGTGGTGATCATCCGACCCATATTCTCGATCGTGATGCCGTGGAACCAGCGCGCGAGGCACAGGACCAGCACGATCTTCATCAGCTCGGACGGTTGCAGCTGAAAGAAGCCGAGATCGAGCCAGCGCTGAGCGCCCATGCCGACACGCCCTTGCAGCTCGACGGCCACCAACATGACCAGCGTTCCGGCATAAAAGACGTAGCACCAGCGCATCCAGAAGCGGATATCGACCACGGCAACGACGATCATTACGACAAAGCCGATGCCGAAGCGTTTGAGCTGCGCGCTTGCCCAGGGATCCATCTTGCCGCCGGCGGCAGAATAGAGCATTGCAAAGCCCGCGCAGGAGAGGACGCAGATCATCAAAACCAGCAGCCAGTTCACCTGCCACAGCTTCTGACCAAGCGACAGTTCCTTGCGGCCGATATCCCAGCCGCTCATCCGAAGAAGCCCCCGGAAAACATCCCGGCGTGCGGGTGGTTAGGATCGTCGCAGCAGAAGGAGAAGCTGCGGGCGCCGCTGCCGCTGCCAAACGTGCCAACGGAAGGGTCGAGTGAGGCGGAGCGGCGGGCGATGTCGGCCGATTGCCAATATTGCTCGCGCTTCTGGGTTTCCAGCAGCACGTCGCGCGCAACCGGCGCCGCCACGGCACCGCCGCCGCCGCCATGCTCGATGATCAGGGCGCAGGCATAGCGCGGCGCATGCACCGGCGCGAAAGCGACAAACAGCGCATGGTCACGGAAGCGCCAGGGCAGATCCTCGTTCTTGCGCACGCCCTTCTCGCGCTCGGCCATGGAGATCGCCTTGACCTGCGCGCTACCGGTCTTTCCGGCCAGCTCGAAGCCGGGTTCGGTGATGCGCGACTTGAAGGCCGTGCCCCGGGCTTCGTTCGATACCCCATCCATGCCGCCCATCACCGCCTTAAGGTAGGCCGGATTGATCCCGAGCGAAGGGTAGGGGGGCTGATTGGGCATATTCGGCTTCTTGCCGCCGATCTTGCGGGTCAGGTGCGGAACCACGGCATAACCGCCATTGGCCAGGCGCGCGGTCATGGTGGCGAGCTGCAAGGGCGTTGCCAGGATCATGCCCTGGCCAATGCCGGCATTCAGGGTTTCGCCCTGCGGCCAGGAGCCGCCACGCCGGGCTTTAAACCAGTCGCGGGTCGGGATCAGACCGGGGCGCTCGCCCGGTAGATCGACTGCCAACTGCTTGCCAAGCCCCATGCGGCGCGCCATCTCGGCCAGTCGGTCGATGCCGATGCGGCGGGCGACTTCATAGAAATAGACGTCGCACGAATACATCATGCCTTCGTGCAAGGCGACCGGACCATGCCCGCCCTTATATTTCCAGCAATGGAACAGGCGGTTGCCGAATTCCATATGCCCGGGGCAGGAGATGACGGTCGAAGGGGTGACCACGCCGGATTCGAGGCCGGCAAGCGCGGTCACGATCTTGAAAGTCGATCCGGGCGGATATTGGCCGGCAATCGCCTTGTTGGTCAGCGGCGATTTGGGGTTCGACAGCAGCTCTTCCCAGTCGCGGGCATTGATGCCAGCGGCAAAGGTATTGGGATCGAAGGCCGGGGCCGAGACCATCGCCAGGATCTCGCCGCTATGGATGTCCATCACCACGACGCCGGCGCTCTCCTCGCCCACGCGCTGACGGACATATTCCTGCAAGCCGATATCGAGGGTCAGTTCGACGTCGCGGCCCGGCTGGCCTTCATTGCGATTGAGCTCGCGGATGACGCGGCCGACTGCATTGACCTCGACCTGGGAGGAGCCGGCGCCGCCGCGCAGCACGCTGTCATGGATCTTCTCGACGCCATTCTTACCGATGCGGAAATCGGGCAGATCGAGCAGCGGATCCTCGCCGCCCTCCTTAAGCTCGCCTTCCGAAACGGCCCCGACATATCCGAGGATATGGCCGACGGCTTCGGTATGGGGATAAAGTCGGCTCTGGCCGACGTCGATCGAAATGCCCGGCAAGTCCGGGGCATTGACCTCCAGCTTGGCGACATCGTCCCAGGATAGATTCTCGCGCACCACCACGGGCACGAAGGCTCGCTTGCGCTTCACTTCGCGCAGGACACGGCGGGTATCGTTTTCGGTCACGTCGATCAGCTTGCCCAGCTGCTCCAGCGTCACCTCGATATTGCCGGCCTGCTCGCGCACCAGCACTACGCGGTAATTCAGGCGGTTGGTGGCCAAAGTCTCGCCGGTGCGATCGAGGATGCGTCCCCGGGGCGGCACCAGCAGCTTCAGGTTCATTCGGTTGTCTTCGGCGAGCGTCGCGTATTTGTCGCTCTCAACGACCTGTAGGTAATAGAGGCGGCCGACCAAGGCCGACAGAAGCGCAGCCTTGCCCGCGCCCAGCAGCAGGGCCCGGCGGGTAAAGAAACGGTCGCGATCATTATCGCGTTGGCGGGCCACGTCTGTCCTCCAGGAAGCCTTAGGCGGTCGGCGGCAGAATGCGCCGATGCGTTCGCACGAAGAACCACACTAATAGCGGAAACAACAGCAGGCTCGTTACAAATTGCGCGGCCAATTGCGGCAGGGGCAGCAGGCGCCAGGACAGCACGGTCACCACCACCCAGGTGACGGCCGAGGTCACGCACAGCACCACGAGAAAGCCCGTCCAAGTTAGGATGAACGGCTTGCCGACAAAGGCCCGCCGCTGGGTCAGCACAACGGCATAGACCCCCAGCAACAGCAAGGGCGTGAGGCCCAGATGCCCGCCAGTCAAAAGATCCTGGATGATACCGATGGCAAAGATCGCGAGCGGCGGCATCAGGTCGGGCCGATAGATCGTCCAATAGAAGACCGACATCAGCGTGAGATGCGGAAACACCACCAGCCCGTTGGGCATGCTGATCGGTACTGTGCTTAAAATGGCAAGCACTAGGGTGATCGTCGCCGGGGTGGTGCCCCGGATGATCAACCCTAGCCGCGCGAGGGGCAGCATCATGGCTGCGGCCCGGTGGCCTTCAGTTCGAGTTTGGCACGAGGATCGAGCGGACCGGTCAAACCATAGTCCAGCAGGCGGATATGCTCCAGACGCTGCCAGTCGGCATAGGGGCGGACCAAGACACCGCGTTCGCTGATCTGGCTGACGACGCCGATCGGCAGGCCGGGGGGCAGCAGCCCACCATGGCCGGAGGTCACCACACGGTCGCCGAGCTGAATCTGGGCTTCCTGACGCAGGTACAGCAGCTTGGGTACCGAGCTGTTATCGCCGGCCAGCACTGCGCGCTCGCGGCTGCCTTCGACGATGACGGGAACCTTGCTGTTCAAATCGGTGATCAGCAGCACGCGGGAGGTCTGGCTGCCGACTTCGGTCACGCGGCCGATCATGCCTTCGCCGGTGACGGCCGCCTGGCCCTTGGTCACGCCATGATCGGCACCGACAGACACCAGGACGTTGCGGACGTAAGAACCGCCGGCATCCGCAATGACGCGGCCGGTGATCTGGCTGCCTTCGGGCGGCGGAGCATAATTCAGCATGTCGCGCAGGGCGCGGTTTTCAGCGTCGAGGCGCTGGGCCGCATCATACCAATTGCGCAGCTTGGTCACTTCGTCGCGCAGGGCCTGGTTTTCGGCGCGCAGGTCCAGCAGCGTGCGGGCTTCATTGGCCGCATCATTGATGGCATCGACGGGACGAGACAAGAACCGGTGCACGGGGGCGAAGAAATCGACAGCCGCCATCCGGACATGTTCCAGAATTCCGATTTCAGCTTTGCCGACGACCAGCAGCATTAAGGAAATCGCAACCAATCCAGCGAAGGCGACACGATGTGCTGCCGCCCGAAGGGGGGCTGTCATTCGTACTGCCGTCTGCGACCGTGCTTTCATGCGGCTACTATCGCGTCGTCTTTAAACCCAGCGGTTTAGGCCGGGCTTTGGGTTGCTGTCATAAGTAAACCTACTACACTTAGTAGGCGGTCGATAGGACATTTCGCAGCGTGGACATTTCTTCCAGGCAGCGACCGGTCCCCAGTGCGACGCACGACAAAGGATCGTCGGCGATCGAGACGGGCAGGCCGGTTGCGTGACGCAGGACGAGGTCCAGGTTGGAGAGCAGCGCGCCGCCACCGGTCAGAACGATACCCTTGTCGACGATGTCGGCGGCCAGTTCCGGCGCGGTATGTTCCAGCGCAACCTTCACCGCTTCGACGATCTGGCTGACCGGTTCGGCAAGGCTTTCGGCGATCTGGCGTTCGGAGATCAGAAGTTCCTTCGGCACGCCGTTCATCAGATCGCGGCCCTTGATCTCCATCTGACGGCCTTCACCGTCTTCGGGCGGGCAGGCGGACCCGATTTCCTTCTTGATCCGCTCGGCCGAACCTTCACCGATCAGAAGATTATGCATGCGACGGATATAGGCGATGATCGCCTCGTCCATCTTGTCGCCGCCGACGCGGACCGAACGGGCATAGACGATGCCGCCCAGCGACAGCACGGCAACTTCCGTGGTGCCGCCACCGATGTCGACAACCATCGAGCCGGTCGGTTCGGTGACCGGAAGCCCGGCGCCGATCGCGGCAGCCATGGGTTCTTCGATCAGGAACACCTGACGGGCGCCTGCGCTTTCGGCGCTTTCCTGGATCGCGCGGCGTTCGACGGCAGTGGAGCCCGACGGCACGCAGATGATGATCTTCGGGCTGGCAAAACGGCTGCCGCGATGCACTTTGCGAATGAAGTGCTTGATCATCTCTTCGGCGACTTCGAAGTCAGCGATGACGCCATCGCGCAGCGGACGGATCGCCTGGATGTTGCCCGGGGTGCGGCCCAACATCAGCTTCGCTTCATCACCAACAGCCAGTACCTGACGCTTACCCCGGACAGTCGCGATGGCGACCACCGATGGCTCGTTGAGCACAATGCCGCGATTTTTGACGTAGACGAGGGTGTTGGCAGTGCCAAGGTCCACCGCCATGTCGGCGGACATCCAGCCAAGGATCCGGTTGAGCATATCGCGAGTACTAACCTTATAAAACGCGTGAGCGGCCGTTGAACATTGGCGAGCGTCGACCGCCAGGATCGCAGCCATGAGTACGACAGTTCATGACATGTGACCACAGGCGCGCCCACTGGCCGCCGGAACATGTGAAGGTGTACGCCGAACAGCCGACCAGCGGCAATGCCTTTTTCGTGACCGTGCCCCAAGCGTTCTGCTTGGCAAATCGCCATTTTCCAGCCACATGTTGAGTGCAAGAAGGAAATCATCGGAAGGAGGCTACCGATGCGAACAATCCTAGCAATTCTCTGGAGCGAGCCAACCGCTCCCATGGTTCTGGACTTGGCAACACGAACGGCCAAGGCCTTCAACAGCCATGTCACCGGCCTCGCCGTGCGACCGACATTCGAAAGTTTTATCCCGTCGGGCGATTTCGGATTGGCTTTGTCACAAGACTACATCGAGCGGATTCAGGCCGAAGCTGCCACCCGCGTCGGTAAATTGCGCGAGATTTTCCTCAGCCACGCCGGACGCTCCGGCCTCGATCACGGTTGGATCGAGGGCGAAGGATCCTCGGCATCGACCATCGCCAATGTCGGTCGTCTCTATGATGTCGCTGTTCTGGCGCGCCCCGATATCGGGGGCTCGGCAGAGCCGGAGATCATGCTGGAGGCGGCCCTCTTCGAAACCGGCCGTCCCATCCTGGTGGCACCGCCCGTTCTGCCGGCCGAAACCGGTCGCCGGATCATGGTTGCCTGGAACGGGTCTTCCGAAACCGCCCGCACTCTCTCGGATTCCCTGCCGCTCTTGAAGCAGGCCGAAGAGGTGCATGTGGTGTCGGTCGATAGCGGTATGGTGCCGGGGCCGTCGAGTGCCGACGTCGCCCGCTATCTCGAACGCCACGATATACGCGCGACCCACGCTGCCGTGGCAGCGGGCGACCGTGGGTCGGGCGCTGCCATGCTGGACGAGGCAAAACGTTTAGGATGCGATCTGATGATCAAGGGGGCTTATACTCAAAGCCGCCTGAAGCAGATGATCTTCGGTGGGGCGACCCAGCACATCCTGAATAATGCCGAGATACCAGTATTCTTCGCCCACTGAACGCCGCCGAAATGGCACCGGAACACGTCAACCGCCTGGAAGTCTTCCGGGCGGTTGATGGTGTTTGGGAAGTGCGGGCCGTCGGCCGCTGGACGGTCGAAGCGGCCCTTCCCGATCCATCCGAAATTCTCGACACCCTTGCTGACCGGCCTGGCGTTGGCCTGAGGCTCTGCTCGCGTGAAGTATCGAGCTGGGATAGCAGCCTTGTCGCTGTGCTGATGCGGGTCGCCGATGCGGCCCAGGCCCAGGGGCGAACCCTCGATACCAGTCTGTTGCCCGAAGGGGTGCGCCGCCTGCTGGCCCTGGCGATCGCTGTGCCCGAGCGCAGCGGAACGGGCCGCAAGGAAAAGCGCAAAGGCCTTTTCACCGGCACCGGCGTTGCGGTTTTGCAGCGTTGGAAACGCTTTAACGATCTGCTGACCTTCATCGGCGAAACGATCATCGCGCTCGGCACCTTCTTTTCCGGCAAAGCGCGCTTCCGGGCCGAGGATTTCTGGCTGGCGGTCGAGGCGAGCGGCGCGCGCGCCCTGCCGATCGTCACCATCATCGCCCTGCTGATCGGCATGATCTTCGCCTTTGTCGGCGCGGTGCAGCTGCGCCAGTTCGGCGCCGATATCTATGTCGCCAATCTCGTCGCAGTCGCCATGAGCCGCGAAATGGGGGCGGTGATGACCGCCATTGTGCTGGCCGGGCGCACCGGCGCGGCCTTTGCGGCCCATATCAGCGCGATGCAGGGCAACGAGGAAGTCGATGCCCTGACCTCGCTCGGCCTCTCGCCCATGCAGTTCCTGGTGGTGCCGCGGGTGATGGCCCTCATCTTGATGATGCCGTTCCTCACCCTCTATGCCGACGTGATGGGGATCTTGGGCGGTCTCATCGTCGCGGCCGGCATGCTGAATGTCACGATGGCGGCCTATCTGGTGCAGACCACTCAGGCGATCGGCCCCTCCGATATCGCGATCGGCTTGACCAAGAGCCTGTTCTTTGGTGCCCTCGTCGCCATGGCGGGCTGCCGGGCCGGCATGCGCTCTGGCCGGTCGGCGGCAGCTGTCGGGGATGCCACCACCAAGGCGGTGGTCAGCGGCATCCTCTATGTCATCGTCTGCGATGCGATCTTCGCCGTAATCCTGCAGCGGTTGGGTCTCTAGCGCTTTGGCCGATCCCCGCATCCAGGTCGATAATCTCGACATGATCTTTGGCGATTACGTCGTTCAGAAGGATCTCAATTTCGAGATCGCAAAGGGCGAGATCTTTGTCATCATGGGCGGGTCGGGCTGCGGCAAGAGCACGCTGATGAAACATATGACCGGCCTCATCCGGCCGGCGCGCGGCCGGGTGCGTTATGATGGCGAAAGCTATTGGGAGGCCGATGACGAGCGGCGGGCGGAACTTGGCCGCCGGATGGGCATTTTGTTTCAGTCGGGCGCCCTTTGGTCCAGCATGACGCTGGCGGAAAACGTCGCCCTGCCGCTCGAACAATATACCCATCTGTCGGACCGGGATGTTGCCGAGCTGGTCGCTTTGAAATTGGCGCTCGTCGGCCTGCGGGGGTTCGAGGAATATTTTCCGAACGAGATCAGCGGTGGGATGCGCAAGCGCGCCGGCTTGGCCCGCGCCATCGCGCTCGATCCCGATATCCTTTTCTTCGACGAACCTTCGGCAGGGCTCGATCCTATTTCTTCGCGTCGGCTGGATGACCTGATCCTGGAGTTGCGTGATAGTCTGGGGGCGACCATCGTGATGGTGACTCATGAATTGCCGTCGATCTTTACCGTGGCCGATAATTCGATTTTCCTGGACGCCGAAACCCGGACCGCGATAGCCCACGGCAATCCGCGCGAGCTGGCCGCCCATAGCGACCTGCCGGCGGTCAGAACGTTCCTCAGCCGCGGCGAGAAGGAGTAAGGATCATGGGGCTGCGCGCCAATCCGCGTTTGATCGGCGGTTTTGTCATTGGCGGCGCCGTCTTGGGCTTGCTGGCGGTGTTCATGTTTTCGGGCAGTGGCTTTTTCAGCCGCAAGCAGACGGCCGTCGCGTTTTTCGACGGGTCGGTCGCAGGCCTTGGCGTCGGGTCCCCCGTCACCTTTCGCGGGGTTAGAGTCGGATCGGTCAAGGCGATTCGCCTGAAGTTCGACCCCTCGGGCGGTTCCACCGGCCGGGTCTCGATCCCGGTTTATATGGAATTCGAGGATGGCGCGGTGAATGTCGTCGGCAGCGGCATGGTGCCGAAGATCGAAGACATGGTGGAGCGCGGGTTGCGCGCCCGCCTGACCCAGGTCAGCTTTGTGACCGGGCAATTGATGGTGGAACTGAATTTCGTGCGTGGGGGCGAACCACAGCTGACCGGCATCGATCCATCTGTGCCCGAGGTACCGACCCTGAAGTCCAGCTTCGATCAGGTGCGCGAGACCCTGGAAAGCCTACCCATCGGCGAGATGGCGGCGGCGCTAACCCGCAGCGCCGTCAGCCTCGAAAAGCTGCTCTCGTCGCCCGAACTGCCGCAGATCCTCGCCAATGCGGCGACGGCGGCGGAGAATATGGGCAAGGTCGCGGAAACCCTGAACGCCAAGATCGAACCGCTGGCGAACGATGTGCAGAAGGCAACGACGGCTGCAACCGGAGCGGCCGACGAGATCCGTCGCTCAATGGAAGGCATTTCGACCGACGTCAAAAGCCTTCTGAAACATGCCGACACCGAAGTGGTCGCACTCTCCGGCCAGGGCAAGGCGACCCTGAAGCAGCTGGAAGCAACCTTGAAGGATGCTCAGGTCTTGCTGGCCGGTGCCGGCGGTCTGATCGCACCCGGCACGCCGCAGCGCTACGATCTCGATCAGACCCTGCGGAACCTCGCGGCCAGCACCCGGGCCTTGAAAGCCTTTGCCGAAACGCTGGAGCGCAATCCCAATGCCCTTTTGGTCGGCAAGAAAGAAACGCGATGATCCGTCCGATCCTTCTTCTCACCACCGTCCTTGGTCTTGCTGGCTGCGAGGTTCTGCAGAACCAGCAGAGCGCCGCGCCGGCCCTTTATGTGCTGAAAGCTGAGGCTTCGGGCACCGTGCCCTCGACCGCGATTGCGACCTTGCCGGCAATGCGCCCGGCGGCGATCGTCGTCAGTCCGACGGCCTTGCCGGAATTCCTCGATCGCGCGGAATTTGTCGAGCGCGATGGCAGCAATCTCTTGAAGCCGGTCGATGGGCATCGCTGGGGCGAGCGTCTGGGTGTCGGCGTGACCCGGGTGGTCGCGGAGAATCTGCAGCGTCTGCTGCCGCGTGATCTCGTAACCCCGGCTCCGGGTCGAGGCCGCCAGGCTTTTGATTTCGAGGTGGGCGTCGATATCTCACGCTTTGCTTTAAGCGAAGGCGGCCAGACCGAGGTTACCGGTCGCTGGACCGTGCTCGATGCCGAAAGCGGCAAGATCCTGGCCAGCGAGCAATTTGCCGAACGCCGTCCGGCCGGCAGTGGGTATGATGGTCAGGTCTCGGCGATGAATGCCAATCTGGCCGGGGTCTCGACCCTGATCGCCCGCGCCATCGGCGCCCTGCCGCCGCCGGTGTCGCCTTAAAAATGCAGATCGCCTGCCTTCATACCTCGCACATCAATATCGAGGTCTTTAACGACACCCTGCGCGATCTCGGCCTCAAGGATGTCGCCCTGCGCCATTCGGTGCGGCCGGACATTTTGGCGGCGGTCGAGCGGGCGGGCGGCGCTCTGACGCAGCAAATTACGACCGATACGCTTGCCGCCCTCCATGCCTTGACCGGGCAGGCCGATGCGGTGCTGCTGGCCTGTTCGACCCTGGCGCCCTTGGTCAGCGAGGCGCAAAAAAACATCCATGTCCCCGTCATGCGGCCGGACGAGGCCTTGGCCGAGGAAGCCTTCCGCCAGGGTGGCAAGATCGTGGTGCTCTATACCCTGGCCGCCACCCAGGTTTCGACTGACGCCCTCTTCAGCAAGATCGCTAAGAAATATCGCGCCAAGTTCGATCTGCGTTTCATTCCTGGCGCCTGGGATCTTTTCAAGGCGGGGGATAGCGAGGCGTACCACGCCCGCGTCGCTGCTTTCGCAGACGCCGCCTATGGCGAAGGGGCCACCGTTGTCGCCCTTGCCCAGGCCACGATGGCGCCGGCTGCGAAGCTTTGCCGCAAGGGCCACCCCCTCACCAGCCCGGCCGCGGGGCTGCGGGCTGTACTAAGCGCTGTGAAGCGCGGTTGAGACATCCAGAATTGCATCTAAAATAGGTTGCTTGTCGGATGGTTTGGACGCCAAAAACGAGTGTCCGGATTTTCTGATTAGGGGCTGTTTGTATGCGAATGTTGGTGTGGGCGGCAGCGGTCGCCTTGAATGTCGGTGCTGCACAGGCGCAGCAGTGGGAGCAGTATCGCGAAACGCCCCAGGCAGACAGCCCGATTCGGAGCCATCTTATTGGATGGGAAGATGGAAGCTGGCGTTATAAAACAGGCATGAACAAGGGAATCACCGGTGGCACCGGTGCCGGCGAGCTGTTCCTCTATGATGCTAGCATCCGCAAGGGCAGCTATTGGGGTGGCGTCCTGTTCCGGGAAACGATCATGGGCCGGGAGTGGACCGAGAATTCGATCCGCGCCTTTGTCGAGCGTCGACCAATATTCAAAGATGCGACGATTGCCTTCCAGAATAATGGCAGCGTCAGCAACGGTCCGGCCGAATACCGCTATCTGATGTTCACGGCGGACAAGAATGGCGAGAAGAACGTGTGCATCGGCTTCAATGCATTTTGGCGCACCTATATGTCGGAAGGCTATGTCTGCTCGCCCAAAACCCCGGTGACGGAAGCTTCTGGTCAGGCCTTCATCAAGGCGCTGGACTATAAGAACATGTTAGCGCCGGTCGGTGGGAGTATGCCGGAATGAAGCGGGCTTGGCTGAGCGGGTTGCTGATGGCAGCCAGTGGGATGCTCTTTTCTCTCGATGCGGTTGCCCAGCAAGGCAAGCCGCCGACTTGGAATGAATTTGCCGCGATTCCCATTTCGGAATTGCCGATCTCCATCCAATTGAAGGGATGGGAGGACGGTAAATGGGTCATCCGGGCTCGCAAGCGCGATGGCATAGATTCCGACAAGCAGGGCAAGGTCTTCTACCACGAAGGCGTGCTGCGCAAGGACGGCTATTACGGCTATGTCAGTGCGCTCGAAACCTCCCATGATCGCATTTGGATCGACCAGCCGCTGAAGGACACGGTCGCCAAGCGGGAGTTTTTCAAAGACGGGCAACTAGCGTTCGAGCCGCAATCCTCGATCGATATCTGGCCCGCCAAATTCCGCTATGTGCTCTTCACCGCTCAGAAGAATGGGGCGACGGCCAATTGCCTCGATTATCTCAGCGTCTGGCGCTCCTACATGGTCGAAGGCTTTATCTGTAACGACAGCAAGCCGCTCAACGATGCGGCCGCCCGCACGTTCCTAAAGAGCCTTGGCTATAAGAACGAGCTGTCACCGGTCGCAGGATCCTTGGACTAATCCCGCTGTTCTCTATCTCTCGTGTGGAAAAACCTATGCGTATTTTAGCTCTGGCGTTCGTGGCTTTGGCGGGGACGGTTGGCAGCGCTCAAGCGGAATGGGGGCCTTTTAAAGATCTTCCGATGAGCGAATCCCCGATCACCATCGCCTTGAAGGGCTGGGAAAATGGGGAATGGCGCCGCAACAATCTTCAGCGCGAATGGCCGCCGATCTCAAATTCCTGCACGGCGAGCAATGTCTATAGCAACCTGCAGCAGGGTGGTTATTGGGGCTTCCTCGATTTCCGCGAAGCTTCGGTCAGCTGCGATTTCAATCTTGGTTCGGTGCGCACGATGATCGAGCGCAGCAGCACCTTTAAAGACAGCAAGGTCAAGTTCGGAAAATATGACACCGTCGATAATGGGTCTGCGGAATATCGCTACCTGATGTTCACGTCGGTCAGGAACGATATCACCAACCAATGTATCGGCTTTACGGCGTCCTGGCGCGAGTTCATGGGGCAGGGGTATCTCTGCTCCAACAAGGGTTTAAGTGAAGAGGCCGGCCGCACTTTCCTGAAAAGCGTCGGCTATAAGAACGTGCTCTCGCCGGTGGCGGGCGCATTGGAATAGGCAATAAGGGCGGGCCAACCCGCCCTTATTCAGACATCAATAGTTACTAAAAGTAGCATCTCTGATAAAAAATTCCCGGAGTAGAGATGCGTTGCTGTTTGGGAGTCTTGGCGCTTGCCGCCAGCCTCGTGACTGTTCAGGTGGCGGCACAGAACGCGCCGCCGGGGCATGAGGAAATATCGCCCGATCAACTGCCGATGTCCTTTCAGCTTGAGGGCTGGCAGGACCGCAGCTGGGTGTTCGATGTGTTCCGGAACATCAAAGGCAGCGGCGAATACAGCATCCGGATCTTCAAAGACACGCTATATGGGAAGGTCAGCCTCGTTTCGGATAAGCAGGGTTTCCTGCTGCCGCAAACGCCGATGCGGGAGCTGATTGAAAAGGATCAGGGCTTCAAGGGCGCTCGTTTCACGTTCGGGGCCGAGGGATCGGTCACCCAGGGCACTGTGACCTACCGCTATATCCTGTTCGAAGCGCTGCAAAATGGCGGGAAGGGCCATTGCCTCTATACCCTCGGCGATTGGCGGCCGGGGTTCCTGGAGGGCTGGGTGTGTCACCCGACCAAACCGATGACCGAGCCGGCGGCCCAGGTGTTCCTGAAATCCCTTGAGATCCAAGGGGTCAACCAGGGCGCCGCCGGGTCTCTCAACTAGGCCGCAAACTCAGCCTTCTTATACCCCTGCAGATAGAGCAGGGCGGTCAGATCGCCGTGGTCGATCCGGAAACGGGCGGCTTCGGCGACGATCGGCTTGGCGTGGAAGGCGACACCGAGGCCCGCGGCGGCCAGCAGGTCGAGATCATTGGCGCCATCGCCGACACCGGCGGTCTCGCTCAGATCGAGGCCCAGGCGTGCTGCGACCGAGCGCAGGGTCTTTTCCTTCGAGGCGCGGTCGAACACAGGCTCGACAATGGTGCCGGTCAGCTTGCCGTCCGCGAGTTCCAGGACATTGCCGTGGGCCTCATCGAAACCGAGGCGCTGGCGCACGGGTTCGGAGAAATAGGTAAAGCCCCCGGTCGCGATCACGGTATGGCAGCCGTTGGCCTTCAAGGTGCCGATCAGGGTCTTGGCGCCGGCCATATCGCGGATCTCGGCGCCGCATTTATCCATGATGGCGAGCGGCAGGTCTTTCAGCATCGCTACGCGCTCTTTGACCGAGGTCGCAAAATCGATCTCCCCGCGCATCGAGCGGCCGGTGATGGCGGCGATCTCGGCGCCGATGCCGATCTCGGCCGCCAGCTCGTCCAGCATCTCGTTTTCGATCATGGTCGATTCCATATCGGCGACCAGCAGCTTCTTCTTCCGCCCTTGCGCCGGAACAAGGTTCACGTCGACCGGCAGATCGGCTAGGAAAGCGCGAACCTCTGCACGCGGATCGCCCGTCACCGTAAATTCCACTGCCTCGCCGGCGCCAAGCCAGGTCGGGGCGCCCAGGGAGGCGGGCAGGCGGGCAAGCGTGCTATCGTCGAGGATATTGCTGCCGGGTTTGGCGGTCAGAACCAGGATCGAAGTCATGGGCGCGGGCGTATCCATCAACGGGGCTGAAAAAACGGCGCTCATCCTGGCGGGTCCGACGGCAAGCGGCAAGTCCGCGCTCTCGATCGAGATTGCAGGGCAGACCGGCGGTACGATCATCAATGCCGATGCCAGCCAGGTCTATGCCGAGCTGACCCTGCTGACCGCCCGCCCGGAAGCCCATGATCTCGCGGCCGCCCCGCATCGACTTTATGGCGTGTTGCCGGCAACCGACCCTTGCGATGCCCAGCGCTGGCGCGACCTTGCCGTTGCCGAACTGGAGCGGACCCCGGGTTTGCCGATCCTGGTGGGTGGCACTGGGCTTTATATCCGTGCGCTCACGGAAGGTTTCTCCGATATGCCGGAAGTGCCGGCCGATGTGCGGGCAGCCGCAACCGCGCGCCGCGAGTATTTAGGGCCGGAAGGCTTCCATGCCGAAGTGAAGACCTTCGATCCCCTGGCGGCCGCCCGCCTGCCGCCGGGCGATACCCAGCGCCTGATCCGGGCCTGGGAGGTCTATGAAGCCAGCGGCCGGCCGCTGACCGTCTGGATGGCAAAGCCCCGATCCGGCCCGCCGCCCGGCTGGCGCTTCGTGACGGCGGTGGTGGAGCCGTCGCGCCCGGTTCTGCACGAGCGCATCAATCGGCGGTTCGACCAAATGATCGGCAAAGGCGCGCTGGAGGAAGCCCGCTCCGTCGCCCATCTCGACCCGAGCCTGCCTTTGATGAAAGCGCTGGGGGTGCCAGAACTGCTGGCACACCTGCGGGGCGAGCTGGATTTACCCACTGCAATCGAGCAGGCCAAGGCCTCTTCCCGGCAATATGCCAAGCGTCAAAGCACCTGGTTCCGGCACCAGTTGGAGGACCCGATTCGGGTCGATCCGCAAGAATCTGTCGCAGGCTTGAGAAAAATCTTCGCGACCCTTGCGTAAAATCGCGTTGACCATTGTAACCTCCCGCCCGTAGCGTGACCCTCCCGCCGCAGCATTTCGTTGCGGCGGTAACTTTAAGAACCCCTGCGGGCGGCAAGCCCGCCGCTCCAAGGAAGGGTACGAGGAACAACGCTATGGCCGACACGCGACAGAAGATGACTGGAGCGGAGATCGTGCTGCAAGCGCTTAAGGATCAGGGCGTCGAGATTATTTTCGGCTATCCTGGTGGCGCCGTGCTGCCGATCTACGACGCAATTTTCCAGCAGAACGCGGTACGCCACATTCTCGTACGTCACGAACAGGCTGCGGTACATTCGGCTGAAGGCTATGCGCGCACGACTGGCAAGGTCGGCTGCGTGCTGGTGACTTCGGGCCCCGGCGCGACCAATGCGGTCACCGGTCTGACCGATGCCATGCTGGATTCCGTGCCGCTGGTTTGCTTCACGGGGCAGGTCGCGACTCATCTGATCGGGTCGGACGCGTTCCAGGAATGCGATACCGTCGGCATAACCCGCGCCTGCACCAAACATAATTACCTGGTGAAGGACGTAAACGACCTCGCCCGGATCATCCACGAGGCGTTCTATGTCGCGCGGTCCGGTCGTCCGGGTCCGGTCGTGATCGATCTGCCCAAGGATGTCCAATTCGCGACCGGCACCTATACCTCGCCGGAAGCCGTGGAACATCGCACCTATCGGCCCAAGCGCCAGGGTGATGTCGGCCGGATCAACGAAGCCCTCGATCTGCTGGCTTCGGCTAAGCGTCCGGTGATCTATGCCGGCGGTGGCGTCGTTAATTCGGGCGATCGCGCCTGCAAGCTGTTGCAGGAATTCACCCGCGAGACCGGCTTCCCGATCACCCTGACGCTGATGGGCCTCGGCGCCTATCCGGCCTCGGACAAGCAGTTCCTCGGCATGCTCGGCATGCACGGGACTTACGAAGCCAACCTCACCATGCATGACTGCGACGTCATGCTGAATGTGGGCGCGCGCTTTGACGATCGCGTGACCGGCCGTCTCGACCTCTTCTCGCCGGACTCTAAGAAGATCCACATCGATATCGATCCCTCCTCGATCAACAAGACCGTGATGGTCGATGTGCCGGTCGTGGGGGACGTTGCCGAGGTGCTTCAGGCTCTGCTCGATGGCTGGCGCGCCCGCAAGGCGAAGGCCGATGCGGAAGCGCTCAAAGCCTGGTGGGGTCAGATCGAAGAATGGCGCCGTCGCCAGTCCCTGAAATACCATCAGGGCGGCAGCATCATTAAGCCGCAGCATGCCATCCGCCGCCTGTGGGAACTCTCCAAGGGCCGCGATACCTACATCACGACCGAAGTCGGTCAGCATCAGATGTGGGCCGCCCAGCACTTCGGGTTCGAACAGCCCAAACATTGGATGACCTCGGGCGGTCTTGGCACCATGGGTTACGGCTTCCCGGCCGCCATCGGTGTGCAGCTGGCTCATCCGCAAGCCCTGGTTGTCGATATCGCCGGTGAAGCCTCGATCCTGATGAACATCCAGGAACTCTCGACCGCGGTGCAGTATCGCCTGCCGGTCAAGATCTTCATCCTGAATAACCGCTATATGGGCATGGTCCGCCAGTGGCAGGAACTGCTGCACGGCGGGCGTTATTCGGAAAGCTATTCCGAAGCGCTGCCCGATTTCGTGAAGCTGGCCGAAGCCTTTGGTGCCGGCGGCTATCGTGCCGAACGGCTCGATCAGCTCGACGATACCATCAAGGCGATGCTGGCCGATCCGCGCCCCTGCGTGGTCGATATCGCGGTGGACGAGAAGGAAATGTGCTTCCCGATGATCCCCTCGGGTCACGGGCATCACGAGATGCTGCTGGGTCCGGAGGACCATGCGGATAAGGACGCGATCGAGGCCGGCAAGATCCTCGTATGAGGATCTTGCCCCATCGCTCGCTCTGACCTTTTCGCCTCCAGGAATATCCAAATGCAGCAGACCCAGCCCATGAAGCGCCATACCTTCGCGATCCTGGTCGACAATGAACCGGGCATTCTCGCCCGCGTCGTCGGCCTGTTTTCCGGGCGCGGCTATAACATCGAAAGCCTGACGGTGGCCGAGGTCGATGCCTCGGGTCATCGCTCGCGCATCACCGTTGTTACAAGCGGCACCGAGCAGATCATCGAGCAAATCAAGGCTCAGCTCGGCCGCCTCATCCCGGTCCACAAGGTCCACGACCTCACTTCCGACGGAGCCCATGTCGAGCGCGAATTGGCGCTGGTCAAGGTTGCCGGCCTGGGCGAGAAGCGTGTCGAGAGCCTGCGGATTGCCGACATCTTCCGGGCGCGCGCCGTCGATTCGACCACTGAAAGCTTCGTGTTCGAAATCACCGGCAGCTCGGAAAAGATCAACGCCTTCGTCGAACTGATGGCACCGCTCGGTCTGGTTGAAGTCAGCCGCACCGGCATCGTCGCCATCAGCCGCGGCCCCGGCGGATTTTAACGAACCGCTCTCGCCTTGAACGGGCGAAGCGAACTCCCTAAAAAGCCACCAACGTTTTTAGATATCGAGGACCTTCCCATGCGTGTTTATTACGATCGCGACGCCGACGTGAACCTGATCAAGTCGAAGCGCGTTGCCATTGTCGGCTATGGCAGCCAGGGTCATGCCCATGCGCTGAACCTGCGCGATTCGGGCGTCAAGGAAGTCATCATTGCGCTGCGTCCGGGTTCCGCGACCGCCGCCAAGGCCGAAGGTGCTGGCTTCAAGGTCATGGCCCCGGAAGAAGCCGCCAAGATCGCCGACGTCGTCATGGTTCTGGCGCCCGATGAGCATCATGGCGCGCTCTACACCACCTTCCTCAAAGACAACATGAAGCAGGGCGCCGCTCTGGCCGTTGCTCATGGCCTTTCGATGCATTTCGGCCTGATCGTGCCGCGCCCAGACCTCGACGTCTTCATGATCGCACCGAAGGGCCCCGGCCACACCGTGCGTTCGGAATATGTAAAGGGCGGCGGCGTGCCGACCCTGGTTGCGGTTTATCAGAACGCCACCGGCAATGCGCTTGAAGTCGCACTGTCCTATGGTTCGGCCAATGGTGGCGGCCGTGCCGGCATCATCGAAACCAGCTTCAAGGAAGAGTGCGAAACCGATCTCTTCGGCGAACAGGCCGTGCTCTGCGGTGGTCTGACCGCGCTCATCCAGGCTGGTTACGAAACCCTGGTCGAAGCCGGCTATGCCCCGGAAATGGCCTATTTCGAATGCCTGCATGAAACCAAGCTGATCGTCGATCTGATGTACGAAGGCGGCATGGCCACCATGCGCTACTCGATCTCGAACACCGCCGAATACGGCGACTACGTGACCGGCCCGCGCATCATCACCGAAGAAACCAAGAAGGAAATGAAGCGCGTTCTGGAAGACATTCAGTCGGGTCGTTTCACTCGCGACTGGATGCTGGAAAACGCTGCCGGTACCCCCTCCTTCAAGGCGATGCGCCGCAATGCCGCTGCCCATCCGATCGAAGAAGTTGGCGCCAAGCTGCGCGCCATGATGCCGTGGCTGAAGGCCAACCAGCTGGTCGACAAGGCGAAGAACTAAAAAGAGCCTGGCATCAAGCCAGGCCTGAGTTCAGGCGAGGAAAGCGGGCGGGAGAGAAATCTCCCGCCCGCTGCCGTTTTACGAGGATTCGCGCACCGTTTCGGCGATGAAGAGGAAATGGTCGAGCGGCGGGGTCGGCAGGCCCGGCACCTTGGCCTCCTCATCCATGCGCCGCAGGATGACGGCGTCGCGCCAGAAGGGCTGACGGGTGAAATCGGAGATTTCCTCATCGCTCATCTTGCCGCCTTGCAAGACGAGGCTCTCGACCGAATCCGGCGCGAGCTTCTCGAAATAGCTGGCGTCGGTAGTGACCAGATAGCGCTTGGCCGGCACATGGAGGCGCACGGGCTTGTAAACCTCTGGCCCGAAGAATTTCGCCAAATACTTGGCGCCCAGCACCTCGTGATGATCATCGACGCCCTCGGCTGCCGGATGTTCGCCCAGCGCATGCACCATGTGGCCGACGTCATGGAAGAGAGCGGCCACCACCAGTGCCTGGGAATGGCCGGCCTCCTCGGTAAAAAAGGCCGCCTGCAGCGCATGCTCCAGCTGATTGATCTCCGACCCATAGCGCTGGGTGGCCTTGGTGCGATAGACGTCAAAAAGGCGATGCATGGCGGGGCCTATATCAAAGGAGCGATGCCTCTTTTAGGCCCGATGGCGCGACAGGCTGATGACAGCCGGCGCCCTAGAGTTTCAAGCTTGGGGAAAGTTTGCGCCATCTGTCGCTATGGGCGGCGACGGCGCGCGACAGGTTGTTCGTGTTCAGAAGCTGAATGCGATCCGCCATGCGCTTTTTCAATGTCTGAATGGCGCCAGTTTCGATGTTGACCCGGGATTTATCCGTATAGGTCGATTGGATCAATTCGGATTTCGGGTGGATGGCTTTCACCGCGCGCATCGCATCGAGCAGATTGGCGCTATCGACCTGCGGCTCGTCAGGGCCGATGTTCATCTGAATGATATGGGTCTCGACATCCCAATTCTGCCGTTTGCCGCGCAGATTGTTCGTGAGCGTGATGTTCTGCGCCCGGCGGATCGAGGGATGCCCCCGAAGGTCGATATAGCTGTAGGTGCTGGCCTGCGGGGTGGCGATCTCGGCGACCAGATGCCGGAAGGACGTTACCTTCTGGGTCGCGATCAGCTCGATCTCTTCGCCGTCGAGGGCGATCTTTTCGAGGCCCGTGCGCGTGGTGACGACAATTTGCCTGGCGCTGATCGTGTTTGTTCCGCGGTCGTTCTGGACGGTCAAGGTGACATCCGTCCTGTCGGTATAGCCGCTGACCAACGCGACTCTAGTGCCGAGCTGGACGGTAATATCCGTTTTGGCGATGGCTGTTTCCAGGCGCTTCAGGATTTCGGCAAATCCGCCGATGGGATAGACGTGCCTCTGCCCCTTGATGCGGGCATTGAAGGTTTCGCGCAGCCGGTGTTGCAGGCCAGAGAAACCTTGGCCGGACCGGATCAGCGCTTCATTGTCCTGCAGGTGGCGGTAGCGCTCGGACGTAAAGGGCAGCCGGCCGCGCAGGATCGCCTGCTGATCCGGACCGATTTCACCTGGACGATAGACCAGGATCTCGGGCTCGAACGGCAGGGGAGCAAAGGCGCTAGGAAAAAGCCCATCGAGGACTTCATAGCCTCCGCGATCATAGCTCAGGATATGGCAGTAAATCTCGATAGGGTCGTTGCTGAAGATCGGGCTGACCGCCCAGACACCACCCAGCTGTGGTGCATCATCCAGCAGAACGATCTTTTCGCCGGCCTGGTGGCGGAACAGAGCCTCGAGAAGGCAGATGGGGCTGGTGCCGATAATCGCGCAATCAAACATGCCGCAGCTTACTCAAAGGAGCGTGAGCAAGACAATCACGGGTGATCGTCGGGCGCGGCTTTTGCACTTATGCCGCAGGCAGGCACGCCAACAGCCGCAGGAGGTCCCGCAGCTGTTGGCGCTCATAACACTCAGGCTGCTAGCAGTTTGCCCGCCAAGGCGTCGTCGATCAGGGCGATGGTTTCCTTGCGGCCGTAAAGCGCGATGAAGCTGCCCATGCGGGGGCCTTGTTCCTGGCCCAGCATGACCTCGTAGATCGCCTTGAACCACTCGCGCAGCTCGGCGTAAGGGTGACGCTTGCCAACCTCATAGACGGCATTCTGGAAGGCTTCATGGCCGGCATCGTCGGCGGTCTTTTCCAGTTCCGCCTTGAGCTCGGTCAGGGCTGCCCGGTCGAGATCGGTTGCCGCGCGATACTTCTTGGTCGGCTTCACGAAATCCTGGAAATAGACTAGGGCATAGTGCACGAGGCGGGCGAGCAGCGGGCTCGTCTCGCGGGTGGTGCCGGGCGCATAGCGCGAGATGAAGCCCCACAGCACATCGTCGCTCTCGGCCGAAATCACGCTGGCGAGATTGAGCAGGATGGCGAAGCTGAGCGGCACCGAGGTGCGCGGCGGCTTGCCGCCATGGATGTGCCAGACGGGGTTTTCGACCTGCTTGGCCGGCTCTTCTTCCGGGAACTTGGTCAGGAAGGTGATGTACTCATCCACGGCCTTCGGAATGACATCGAAATAGAGGCGCTTGGCGCGGCGCGGCTGCTGATACATGAAGAGCGACAGGCTCTCGTCCGGCGCGTACTTCAGCCAGTCTTCCATGGTCAGGCCGTTGCCCTTGGACTTCGAAATCTTCTCGCCGTTCTGATCGAGGAACAGCTCGTAATTGAAGCCTTCGGGCGGGTTGGAGCCGACAGCGCGGGCGATCTTGGAGGATTGCTCGACCGAGGAGATCAGATCCTTGCCGGCCATCTCGTAATCGACCTGCAAGGCCACCCAGCGCATCGACCAATCGGCCTTCCACTGCAGCTTGCAATGGCCGCCGGTGACCGGAACGGTGACGAGATCGCCGGTTTCCGGATCCTTATAGGTGATGGTGCCGGCCGCGAGGTCGTGGCTGGTGATCCCGACCTGCAGTACATTGCCGGTGCGCGGGCAGATCGGCATGAAGGGCGAATAGGTCTGGCGACGTTCCTCGCCTAGGGTCGGCAGCATGATGTCCATGATCGCATCGTAATGCGCGAGGTACTTCAGCAGCGTCTGATCGAAGGCACCCGACTGATACATCTGGGTCGCCGACTTGAATTCATACTCGAAGCCGAAGCTGTCGAGGAAGGCACGCAGGCGGGCGTTGTTATGCTCGCCAAAGCTCGGGTGCGTGCCAAAGGGATCGGGCACCTTGGTCAAGGGCTTGCCGAGGCTGGCGCGGATCAGCTCCTTGTTCGGCACATTGTCCGGCACCTTGCGCAGACCGTCCATATCATCCGAGAAGCAGAAGAGCTTGGTTGGGATATCGGACATGGTCTCGAACGCCCGGCGCACCATCGTAGTGCGGGCAACCTCGCCGAAAGTGCCGATGTGCGGCAGGCCCGAGGGACCATAGCCGGTCTCGAACAGGACATAGCCTTTCTCCGGCGCTTTGTCCTGATAGCGGGCGAGAAGCTTGCGGGCTTCCTCGAACGGCCAGGCCTTGGCGGAAAGGGCGATATCGCGCGAGACGGACATTGGTGTTGGACCCTACCTAAACAAAGTTAAGGGGATAGGGCGTAACCGCCATAGGCGGCTTCGTCAATATGCGCCAGGGCATGGCTGTGTCGATGTTTGCTTTTTGTTCTCTTTTTGGGTAAGGTCACCGGAAAGAAAAAGCAAAGACGGGGCTGGTGATGGATCAGACGGCGTTGGGCGCAGAGGGGAAGACCCGTTGCCGGTGGGCTGCCACCGAGGTCGAGTTTCCCCACTATCACGACACCGAATGGGGCTTCCCAGTCGATGATGATACGAAACTGTTCGAGAAAATCTGCCTGGAAGGATTTCAATCAGGCCTAAGCTGGCGAACGATATTGGTGAAGCGCGAGAACTTCCGGAAAGCCTTTGCGGGTTTCGATATCGACAAGGTTGCCGCTTTCACGGAGGCAGATATCGAGCGGCTGCTGACAGACGCCGGCATCGTGCGCCATCGCGGCAAGATCGCCTCGACGATCAATAACGCCAAACGGGCGCAGGAGATGCGCCGCCAGCACGGTTCGCTGGGCGCCTTCTTCTGGAAGTATGAACCCGATCCGGTTGAGCATGCGACGCGCGGCACGGTCTCGACGACGCCCGAGTCGGTTCAGCTCTCCAAAGACCTCAAGAAACTCGGCTGGAGCTTCGTCGGCCCGACCACAATCTATGCCTTCATGCAGGCGATGGGCATGGTCAATGACCATGGCGCGGAGTGTTTTGTGCGCGGGCAATGCGCGGACTTACGCTTGGCCTTCAAGCGGCCCGGTGCCCGATGAAGGTGCCAGCGGTTCCCAATAAACCTCGTCATCCTCGGGATTGACCCGAGGATCTCCGGTGGACAAATCGCGTCGAAAAACCTGACGGAGATTGGCCACAGATCCTCGGGTCAAGCCCGAGGATGACAGGACTTTTGACGGGATGTATTGGGCCTACGTCGTCCGACCCAAAGACGTCATCCCGTGGCTTGACCACGGGATCTCCTCCGGGAGCCTGTCCAATTCTGCTGAGGCCAAGTGGAAGCGCCCCCGGGGGAGATCCCGGGCTCGGAGGCCCGGGATGACGATGGAGAGGTGATAGTCGTCCTAAACCCTCACCACCACCTTGCCGAACTGGGTATTGCCTTCCAGGAACCGATGTGCCTCCACGATCTCCTCGAAGGCAAAGCTCTTGGCGATGATCGGTCGCAGGGCGCCCATCTCGACGCCCTTCAGGATGAAAGCCTTGGCGGCCGCCAACCTTGCGGGGGCGCCGGTGATTTCATGGACGAGGTAGCCGCGCAGGGTGAGGCTCTTGCTCAAGGCGGCAAACAGCGGAAAGGGCGTCGGTTCCGGACTGAGGGCGCCATATTCCAGCAGGATGCCGCCGCGGGACATGGCGGCGGCAAGGGGTTCGAAGATCGGGCCGCCGATCGGATCGAACACGACGCGGGCGCCCCGCGCCCCGGTGATCTCCCTGAGGCGCGCTTCGAGATCTTCCTGCGCTGTTGCGATAACATGGGTGGCGCCAGCATCGCGCAGCGCTTGCATCTTCTCGCCCGTGCGGGTCACGGCGATGGGCGTGGCGCCGACCATCTTCGCGATCTGGATCGCGGCGAGTCCGACACTGCTGGAGGCAGCGGTGATGACGACAAAATCCCCGGCCCGCAATCCCGCGATATCGATCAGGGCGCCATAGGCGGTGAGATGGGCCATCCAGAGGGCGGCCGCTTCTTCCCAGCTTAAAGCGGGCGGATGTTTCACCGCCAGGCGGGCCGGCACATTGATCAATTCGCCATAGGTCGGCCAGGGGATCATCGAGATCGCTGGAATGACACTAACGCCATCGCCGGGCGCCAATCCCTCAGCCGCATCGCCAGCCTGCTCGATGATGCCGGCCGCCTCATACCCGAGGCCTGCGGGCAGAGCCGGCATTTCAATATAGCTGCCGCTGCGGAACATGGCTTCGGCGCGGTTGAGGCCGAGGGCCTTCACGCGAATCTGCACCTCGTCAGCGCGAGGCGGTGGCACATCGAGATCATCGATCCTCAGAACCTCGGGGCCGCCCAATTCATGGAAACGAACAACACGCGTCATCACTCGAAACTCCAAAACATCAGGAATGAATGAGCTATGACAGTGGCCGTTAAGCGGATAAATATCGCCTCAGTCAGAACACTCAGAACCAAGGGTTTCGAATATGGATCGCCTGACCAGCATGGAAGTCTTCGTGAAGGCCGTCGATCTCGGCTCCTTTGCTGCTGCGGCTGATGTCCTCGATCTCTCCGCCCCGATGGTCGGCAAACATGTGCGGTTTTTGGAGGAACGCCTGGGCGTGCGCCTTTTGAACCGCACCACTCGCCGCCAAAGCCTGACGGAGTTTGGTCAGACCTATTACGAGCGCTGCCGGCTGGTTTTGGCGGAAGCCGAAGCGGCCGAGGCGCTGGCGGCCGATCAGCTTTCAGAGCCGCGCGGCAGGTTGAAGGTGACACTGCCGGCGCTGTTCGGGCGCTATTGTGTCGCGCCGATCCTGATGGATCTGGTGCGGACTTATCCGGCGCTGGAGCTTGATCTGTCGTTTGCCGACCGTTTCGCGGATCTGGCCGAAGATGGCTTCGATCTCGCCATCCGCACCGGCGCCCTGGCGGACCGGGCCGGGGTGATTGCCCGAAGGGTGGCACAGCAACGCATGATCATCTGTGCGGCGCCGGCCTATCTCGATGCGAACGGCGTTCCCCAGGCGATCGAGGATCTGGCTCGGCATCAGGTCGTTCTCTATCGCGGAGCAAATCGCCGGGTGGCGCCCTGGCTCTTCCCGCGCGAAGGCCAAGCGCCCCTGGAACTCACCCTCAGCAGCCGCATCCATTTGGATGACATGGACGCCATTGCCGATGCCGCGGTGGCGGGGCTGGGGCTGGTCTGGCTGCCGTCCTGGCTGGTGCGGGCGCGCATGAAAAAGGGCGAACTGATCCAGGTCTTGCCGGATCAACCGCCCTTCCTCTATGACGCCAATGCCTTGTGGCTGCAGACGCCCCATCTGCCCTTGAAAGTCCGGCTTGCCATCGATGCCTTGGCAGCGGGGCTGCCAAGGCTGATGACGTAAGGGCTATTCGGCGGCGTTGGCGACCGGGGCCGACTTCAGCTTATAGCCCGGCCAGGTCTTGGGCGTGGCGCGGGCAAAGCGCGGATGGACATGGAAGTCGGCAACGCCCAGTTCCTCGGCCGCACGCCAGACCCAACGCGGCTCGTCCAGCACGGCGCGCGCCAGGGCGATCATGTCGGCCTGACCCTCTTCCAGGATCTTTTCGGCCTGGGTCGGGGTGACGATCATGCCGACCGCCATCACCGGCACGCCCGGTACGGCCTTGCGCACCACTTCGGCGAACGGCACCTGATAATTCGGGCCGACGGTAATCTTCTGGGTGGAGGTCAGACCGCCCGAGGAGACATGGATGAAATCGATGCCGGCGTCTTTCAGCAGGACGGCCAGCTTGGCGGCCTCGTCCGGGGTGACGCCGCCTTCTTCCCAATCGCTGCCGGTGATGCGGATGCCGACGGCCTTATGTTTGGCGAAGTTGGCGCGCACGGCGGCCACCACTTCCAGAATCAGGCGAGCGCGGTTCTCGAACGACCCGCCATAGGCATCGCTGCGCTTGTTGGAGAGCGGCGAGAAGAATTCATGCAGCAGATAGCCATGGGTCGCATGGACCTCGATCAGATCCAGGCCGGCGCGGTCCGAGCGTTTGGCGGCATCGCCGAAGGCTTGCACGATGCGGGCGATATCGGCGAGCGTCGCTTCCTTCGGGGCCGGCCAAACGTTGTTGAAGCTGATCGCCGACGGGCCGACGGTTTCCCAGCCGCCCTTTTCCGGCGGGATATAGTTCGGGCCGATCCAGGGCATGTCGGTCGAGGCCTTGCGGCCGGCATGGGCCAGCTGAATGCCGAGCTTGGCATCGGAATAGGTGCGAATGCCGTCGACCAGGTTTTTCAAGACGGCTTCCTGTTCATCGTTCCACAGGCCCGGGCAGGCGGGAGAGATGCGGCCGATCGCCTCGACACCCGTAGCCTCCAAAATGACGAGCCCGAAGCCCGAGGCTGCTTGGCTACCGAGCTGCTGAATGTGCCAGGGCTGCATCACCCCATCGACGGCCGCATATTGGCACATGGGCGCCACGACGATGCGGTTGGGAACGGTCAGCCCGCCAAGGGCGATGGGCTGGAAAAGCTTTGCGGTCATGAAGGGCCTCGTTGGTGGAACGGTAAAGATGCAGCCTGAAGATGATCTTTTCCCATGCGACGAAAAACCTGTCGCTGGGCATTTGTCTTTTTCCAATTTGGATATAATCTGTGATCCATGGAGTTACAGGATATTTCCATGTTCATGGCTGTCGCGGAAGTGGGCAGCTTCAGTGCGGCCGCCCGGCGCCTCGGCGTCACCCCCTCGGCGGTCAGCAAGGGCATCGCGCGCCTCGAAGGCGGCCTTGGTGTTCGGCTGCTCGCGCGCTCCACCCGCCATGTCAATCTGACGGCGGAGGGCACCTCCTTTCGCGACCGCTGCCGCCCGATCCTATCGGATCTGGCGGAGGCGCGGGACGAGATTCTTCTGGCGGGCGCAGCCCCGGCCGGGCGTTTGCGGGTCAGTCTGCCGACCTCCATGAGCCAGCTGAAATTTATTCCGGCGCTGCCGCGCTTCCTGGCGCTCTATCCCGCGATCGAGCTGGATATCAATGTTACCGATCGGCCGGTCGATCTGATCGGCGAGGGCATCGATGTCGCGATCCGGGTGGGGGAGATGGGGGACAGCCGCCTGATTGCCCGCAAACTCTGGCAACCGGCCTATGTGACCTGCGCGTCGCCCGGCTATCTCGCCCAGATGGGAACGCCGCAGACCATCGAGGATCTGGCAAATCATCACCAGTGTCTGGGGCGTTTTGTCGATCATGTGGGGCGGGTTCGGAACTGGGTTTTCCGTCGCGATGGCGCTCTGATCGAATGGGAGCCGCGCGGCAAGGTGACGATCGATCGGGTCGAAGGGCTCGCAACCGCTGCCATGGCCGGCCTCGGCATCATCCACCTCAATCATTACGTGGTGGAAGAAGACCTCAATGCCGGCCGGCTGGTGCAAATTTTAAGCGATTACGCCTCGCCCGGTCCGCCCATTCAGGCGGTGATGGTGCCGGGCCGTCAGCATGTGCCGCGCGTGCGCGCTTTCGTCGATTTCGCGGTCAGCCTGTTTGCGACCTGTACCAACGCGGACTGATCTATCTGATAGATCAGTCGCTTGTGGGGTGGCGTATCGGCCTTCGGCCTGCTTGGGGCCGTTTGGCGCCTGGGACTGATCTGTCAGATAGATCAGTCGTTCTCGTCCTGAGCATAGATATCGAGATCAAGCATCAGGCCCCGCGAGCCGATGGCATATAGGGTTTCCGGGCTTAGGCTCAGGCCTTCATTATAGCTTGTCAGGAACAGGCCGGTGAAGATGTCGCCTTCATAGCGGGTAGTTAGGTTTTTCCAGATCGCGAGGTCATCGGTGACCAGTGCCAGGAGGTCCGCGACTTGTTTGTCGAGATTGCCAGGCTCGCTGGACTCAGCTTCTAGACGCCAAATGCCCGTTCTGGCGGGGGTTTCCACGCCATTCTTTCGTCGCTGCATTTCGCCTTTTCTGGCGCATGAGGTCGGTGTGCAGCCCAGAAGCCGAGTGACCTCGTCTGTGTCTAGATCATCGCCACCCAAACGAAGCGTTGCCGCTGTGCGCGTCAATGGAGCCAAAGACCTTACTCTTTCGTATGCAGCACTTCGGACCAGGCGATGATGCCCACGGCGTCGGCGACTTCGACCGGATCGCCGGTGGCCTCGGCATCGGCGAGATAGCGGGTGCGGCTTTCGGGATTATCGAGGCCGAACGCATGGCCGAATTCGCCCAGTTCCGCCCGGTCGGGACGCAGCGGGGTGAACCAAGCCGAGATCTTCGAAAAAGCGCTCATCCCAACCTTACCTGCTAACGCCGCAGCGCCAAAGCTGCGCCGAAGACGATCATCACGGTGCCGGAGATCCGATTGACCGTCCGGCCTACCCGCGGGTTCAAAAGCCAACGCCGCAGATGCCCCGCACTATAGCCGCAGATCATCAGAGTCGTCAGTGACAAGCCCATGAAGGTGCCGGCCAGGATCGCGAACTGTGGGGCAAGATCGGCGTCGGTGCGCACAAACAGCGGGAAGATCGCGGCGAAAAACGCCATCGCCTTGGGGTTGGTGAGGGCGGTGCCGAGCGCCACGAGATAGCGCCGTCCGGCTGTGGGCATCATGTCCAGCGTATCGGCTGCGGTTGGCGGTTTGGAGCGCCAGAGCTTGAGCCCCAGGAACACCAGGTACCCGCCGCCCAGCCAATGCATCGCCTCGGCAATCCAACCGCCTTGGGAGAGCAGCGCGCCCATGCCACCGGCAGCGGCACCTGCCAACAACCCAAGCCCGGTGATATTGCCTAAGGATGAGGCCAGAACCGCCCGGCCGCCAAAGCGCGAACCATAATTCAGTGCCAGGATGATTGCGGGGCCGGGAGAGAGAATGGCGAGCGTCGCGACGGCCAGATACCCCAGCCACAGATCGAGGGTCATGCCGTAACGTCGAACCTATTCAAGGCGCGGAAGCCGTTATAGAGATCCTTTTTGCGCTGGATCTGTTCGCGCACCATCGCCGGGGCGTCATCATCGCCGGTCTTGCGATCGGCCATATCGACCAGCAGGTCGATGGTGCCCATCATGCCTTGGGTCTCGTCCGATTTGCGCTGGATCTCGCGCCAGCGGGTCGTTGGTTCGCTCGTGCTATCAACGCGATAGAGATCCTTGCTGCCCTGCACCCAGTCGCTGCTGATCTTTTCGATCTGCCGGCCAACTCGCATGCCTTCTTTGGCGAGGCGCTGGATGGCCTTGTCGTCATTGAGGATCAGGGCGGTCTGGGCCGCCTTGCGCAACCCTGCCAGCCGGTCTTGCGCATGGGCAAAGGCGGCATCGGCAATGGCGCGCTTATCGAGCGCGGCGCGGCGCTGCAATTCCTTGCGCTTCAACTCGACCTTGGTCTGATCGAGGGGGGAGGCAGCGACCATCGCTTCTTCCCCTTCCAGCGTAATGCGGGGGAAAGTCGCGTCGAACGGCAAAGTCACCAGCGGCATCATGGCATTCTGCTCCTGATCACGCATGCTGAAAGCAAAAGGGGTAAGGGCCTACTGTACCAGTTTCGCCGGCACTCAGGCTAGGGTGCTGACTCGCTCAGGCTTGGCTGGAGTTAGCCAATCGGCCTCGAAGACGCCGAATTGATTGGTCAGCATCCGGCCCAGGGTGTCGACCTTGCGGCGGGTGATGCCCCAATCGGCATTACCAGTGACGGGGGCGCGGTCGACCATCTTGCCGATTATCGACCAGACATCGCCGACGGCGCTTTTGTAAGCGGCGACTTCGGCCGTCAGCTGCGCGTTTGGCTCGCCATTCGGGCCACCTTTGAAAAAGCCCAGTTCTGCCAGGCCGCGGGTTCCGCTCAGCCAGAAATCGGCGGCGAAGTCGATCATCTTGGTGGCGGTCTGCACCTTGTCCCAAAAGGCCCCGATGCGTTTGCTGTCGCCGGATTTCAGCTCGGCATCCTGGTCCTTGGCCAGCTTCTGCAGCCCTTCGGCTGTCACGCGTAGCAGCTTCTTGCCGAGGTCGCGCATCTGTTCGGCAGTTTCCCGCCGCTCATACATGGCGCCGTACTTCAGCTTGGATTTCATCTGCTTCAGCTTGACCTCGACCGATCCGATCGAAGCCGCGCTGAAATCAGGCGCGCCGGGGCCGCCGCCCAGGAGATCGACCATCATGGTCAAGGTGATCTTCTGGTGGCCTTCATGAACGAGGGGCGGGAGCTGCTTCATGGGCTGTTCCCTATACGATGATCGAGAAGCGGCCCGCCCGAACGTCGGCCGGATTGCGCTTCAAGACCGTGCGCATGAAGTCGTCCATGCTGTAGGAGGTGCTGATCGCCACTTCGGTAATGTTGCGATAGGCGTTGCGCGACAGTTTCCCGACCAAACTATCCTTGTCGGTCTTGTCGACGAAGTTCTTGGCCAAGTTGGCGGCCTGATCGAAGATGCGGTTGGTAGTCTTCGCGATATTCAGAGCGTCCTTAGCGACCTGCTCCGAAGTGGCAGATAGCACATCCATATCGATCAGTGTCTTGGTGCCGGCTTGCCATTTTTCGACAGCGGCCTTGAGGCCATCCGCGGAACGATCCAGTTCCTGGAAGTATTTCAACTGCTTCTTTGGATCGGCGACGAGAACGCCGTCGGCGGTGGCTTCCAGCTTGTCGATGATCTTTGCGACCTGACCGATTTCATCGAGCGCATCGGCGCGCTGCTTGTGCGCGGCCTGGATGATGTCGTTTCGCTCGCTGTTCCGCGCCAGGTTTTCCAGGCGATCCGTCTCGATGGTTGGATGCTTGGCGGTCAGGCGCTGAATGAGGGGGTCTTCAAACAGCAGGGCAACATTCTTTAACGACCGAATGGAGGTCATGTTTATCTCCTAGATGGGTAGCGGTTCTCCGCCACGCTCAAGATCTAGACAGTAGGGCGATGCTATTGATGGCCGCCTTTACTACCTTCGCGGTGCATATCGAAATATCGATAACTTATGGACCGTAACAAAATGAAGTATGGATCGGCAAACGGACTCTTTCTCCCAGAGCGTGTGTGGCCGATGAGTGGTGTCGCTGGCTTCACTTACGGTTCTAAGCCTGGAGCAGTCGCCGGAAGGGGCTTGTGTTGCCCGGAAATACTAGAAAAATACGCTCGCCGTTATCGGCGGATTGCAGGCTTGGCGAAAGGTGTCTGTGGGTTCTTAGGGTTGCATAATCGAGGTGCTGGTCTGCAGAAGTGAAGGCCAGCAATGGGCGCAGCAAGCTGACTCAGACCCAGAAATCCACGCGGCCGCTCAGCACGTCATTGGGATTGCGGTTGAGATAGAGCGAGCTGAAAGAGCGGAATTTACCGTCGAGGTCGCCCAGCAATTTTTTGCTGAGATCCCGGACGTCCGAGACGTTTTTTAGAACCCCGCTCTGGGTTCGGCTATCGCCCAGGCCCTTGCCCGAAAGATCCTTGATCCGGCCCAGCAGGCTGCCGGCCAATTGCCAGACGCTCTGGGTTTCCTTGGCAAGGTCGGGCGAATAGGCAGAGATTTCGCCAAGTTCGATCAGCTGCTGGGTGCCCTTCAGCCATTTGTCGGCCGCATCGCCGACATTGCGGGCTGTACCGCCGACACGCGCCCAATAGGAGATGCTGTCGGACATTTTGCCCGATTTCATGACGCCTTCGTAGGTATCCTCGTAAGTCTGGACCGCGTCCCGCGCCTTACCGAGTTCGGCCAGCCCATCGTTGCGCAGCTTATAGGCGGCCTGAACCTTGTCGTTCCGCTCCTTGGCCTCGGCCAACTGCGAGAGCGTGCCATCCAGCTTCAGCGGCCCCATGGGGGAGGCGGACTTGGTGTTGGTCGCGGAAAAAAGCGCGAGCGAGGTCTGCGCGCTCAGCTGCCTGATCGAGGTCACGACACATCTCCTTCACCGGCGACGGTTCTCCGCCGCTTTAAAAAGACCGGGATCGAAGGCGCAGTGCCATTTTTGGCGGTCGCCCTCACCCGAGTCGCTGCGTATTTCGATACGAGCGACAGCCTGACCTTACCAGCCGCCAGACTTGCCGGCAAACGGACTCTTACAGCTTTTGCGTGTGGGATTGCCGGATGATGTCGCTGGTGTAAAGCGCGAGACCGGCCCAGATGCAGCCGAAAGCTAGAGCGTGGCCGAAAGTGAAAGCCTCGCCAAACACCAGGACGGCCAGCATGAATTGCAAGCTGGGCGAGAGATATTGGCAGATACCGAGGGTGGCGTAATCCAGGCGCTTGGCGGCGGCATTGAAGGCCAGCAGGGGCACGGTGGTGATGATCGAGGTGCCGAGCAGCAGGGCCAGCACAAACCCATCCGCCGTGCCGGAAATCTGCCCAGCCTCGACCGACTGATAGGCGAGATAGCCCAGGGCAAACGGCGCCGACAGCATGGTTTCGAACAGCAGGCCGGTCAGCGGATCGACCGGGGTGATCTTACGCACCAACCCATAGAGCGCAAAGGTCGAGGCCAGGAGCACGGCGACCCAAGGGAAGCTGCTGCCACCCACCACCATCGCCACGACGCCGACGGCCGCGATGCCGATTGCAAGCTTGCGGCGCCCCGACAGGGTTTCTTTTAGCACCAGGGCGCCGAGTGCGACGTTCAAGAGCGGATTGATGTAATAGCCAAGGCTGGCCTGCAACACATGGCCCGACATGATCGCCCAGAGGTAAAGCCCCCAGTTGAAGGCGATCAGCACGCCGGACACCAGCATGCGGCCGATAAGCTTGCGATCCCCGAAGATCGCCTTGAAGGCATCGATCCGGCGGAAGGCAATCACCAGGACAATCAGCGCGACGCCCGACCAAAGGATGCGGTGCGCCAGCATCTCGCCGGCCGGGAAAGCCCCCATCATCTTGAAATAGAGCGGCGCGAACCCCCAGGAGCCGAAGGCGACGGCCGCATAGAGATATCCGCGCGAGGTTTCCGGGACGGAGGGCATACAAGGCTTTCCTGACTGGATGATCAGGAAAGCCTTGTAGGCGCTTCGCGGCAGTTTGAGAAGTCCATGCGCAAACGGCTGTGGGCTTGTAAATTGCCAAGTGGCAGCTTATTTTGAAATAAGGCCATTTGGAGGGGCCGAACATGCGTTTGCAGCTGGTCGACAGCCTATCGCGGGACTTCACCCCAGAACCCATCACCGATGAAGAAGCATCGGCGATGTTCCGGGCGGTGCTGAACCTGTTCCGCCTCTGGGGCCTGACCGACGAGGCGGCGGCGGTGCTGCTCGATATGTCGCTGCGCTCCTATCGCCGCTGGAAGGCCGAAGGGGCGGGGCAGTTCGGCCGGGACGGCAAGGCGCGCCTCTCCAATCTGATTGGCATCCACAAAGCCCTGCGACTGATCTTCAAGGATGCCCAGCGCGCCTATGACTGGATCAAGGCCCCCAATGACGCTTTTGGTGGCCGGGCGGCGGTAGAAGTCATGCTGAACGGCGATCTGACCGACCTGATGCGCGTGCGGCGCTATCTGGATGCCGAGCGGGGTGCCTGGTGAGCGCTGAGGGTGTCGATGTTCATTGGCCGGCCGGCGTCCGGATCGTCCGCTCTATCTTTCCGCCCATCGACCTGTTCGAGGATATCGCTGATCCGGCCGATTGGCCGCTGCTGATCGCGGCCGAACAGAAGACCAATCCACGTCTGATGGAAAGCATCGGGACGCTCGATCTGGTGCCGGTCGAACGGCGTGTGGCGGGGCCGGGGGCAACCTATCTGATGGCGCCCTTCACGCATGTCAGCCCGGATCGCCCCTCGCGCTTCAGCGACGGGCGCTATGGCGTGCTCTATGTCGGTGATCGGTTCGAAACCGCGCTGCTAGAGACGATCCACTACCACGCGCTTTTCATGGCCAAGACCAAGGAAGCGCCAGGCTGGACCTCGCAGTTCCGCGAGATTGTGCTGTCGGTGGAGGCGCGCTTGCACGATTTGCGCACCGGCGATCAGGGCGGCTTGCTCGATCCCGACGATTATACGGAAAGCCGGGCCTTCGGTGCTCGCCTCAGGGAGCAGGGCGCGGAAGGGATTGTTTTCCCAAGTGTCCGTTGCCCCGATGGCGAGTGTGTCGCGCTCTTCTATCCCGATGGTGCGGCCGGCGCCCGGCAGGCCCGCCACCTCGATTACCATTGGGACGGCAGCCGCGTGGACCTCTATCGCGACACCAGCACCGGGCAGATTTTTCGCATTCTGGAAAGTTAGGAGAGACAGTATGGCTGGTGACACGAAGCGACGCGGCCAGTGCCATTGCGGCGCGGTTCGTTTCGAGGTGACGCTGAGCGACGGTTTTCGGTCGATCCGCCGCTGCACCTGCTCTTACTGCCGTATGCGGGGTGCCGTCGTTGCTATGGCGGAAATGGGCGGGGTCGAGATTCTGCAGGGTGCGGAGATGCTGACGAGCTATCGATTTCACACCGGATCAGCGCAGCACTTCTTCTGTTCCCGGTGCGGGATATACACCCATCACCAACGACGCTCCGACCAGTCTCTCTATGCCGTGAATGTGGCTTGCCTCGAGGGGGTAAGCCCGTTCGATTTCGCGGAAGTGCCGGTCATGGACGGCATCAACCATACGAATGACACCGGCAAGCCGACGCGCCGGGCCGGTACCCTGCGCTTCATCCCCAGCGATGCCGGCGAGCCCTAACAAAAAAGGCGGCCACGAGGGCCGCCTTTTCCGGGGTCTATCGGGCAGGGACTACGAAGCGGCTGCCTCGGTCACGACGCCCTTGGCGGTGAACATCTCGGTCAATTCGCCGCTTTCATACATCTCGCGGATGATGTCGCAGCCGCCGATGAATTCGCCCTTCACATAAAGCTGGGGAATGGTCGGCCAGCTCGCGAAGTCCTTGATGCCCTGACGGATCGAGGGATCGGCCAGCACATCGACGCCCTTGAACTTGACGCCGACATGGGTCAGCACCTGCACGACGGCGGCCGAGAAGCCGCACATCGGGAACACCGGGGTCCCCTTCATATAAAGAACGACGTCGTTCTCGTTGATTTCCTGCTTGATACGCTCGAAGACGGCGGTATCGGTCATTGCTTTATCTCCTGCCACTGCCCCTCGCATATGGAGAGGCGTCGCTTAAAAATCAAACCTCGGCCGGCGCAGAAGTTTGCAGCGCCAAAGCGTGAAGCTCACCACCCATCTTACCACGCAAAGCGGCATAGACCATCTGATGCTGCTGCACGCGGCTTTTGCCCTTGAAGGCAGTCGAGATGACCTGAGCGGCATAATGATCGCCATCGCCGCGCAGGTCGTGGATCGAGACCTGCGCGTCGGGCAATGCCTCGCGGATCAACTGTTCGATGACGGCGGCTTCCATCGCCATGGTTACGCGTTCCCTTCTTCTTCCTCGAAGTCGGCGGTCTCGATCAGACCCGCCATATAGTCCGGCAACCAGCTTTCGTTGATTGCGACCAGCTCGTCCAGGGGAATGGTGTCGTCTTCGCCGATCGTCAAGTCCTCGCCCGCCACTTCGCCGATCACAACAGCCGGAACGCCGGCCTTTTCGGCAGCGGTCAGGATCGCATCGGGATGGGCGGTGGTGAGGATATAGCGACCCTGGTCCTCGCCGAAGGCAAAGGCGTGCGCCGGGATATCGTCCGGGAACGAGAGGACGGCGCCGATTTCACCCGAGAGGGCCATTTCGGCAACCGCGACCAGGATGCCGCCATCGCCGACGTCATGGCAGGCGGTGATCAGCTCGCGACCGATCTGGGCCAGCACGAATTCGCCGTTGCGACGTTCGACGGCGAGGTCGACCGGCGGCGGGGCACCTTCTTCGGCGCCGCAGACTTCACGCAGATACATGGACGAGCCAAAGATACCTTCGGTCTCGCCGATGACGATGATGGTTTCGCCTTCGGCCTTGAAGTCCATCGAGACGGAGGTCGCGACATCCTTCAGAACGCCGACGCCACCGATCACCGGGGTCGGCAGGATGCCATGGCCGTTGGTCTCGTTATAAAGCGAGACGTTGCCCGAGATAATCGGATAGTCCAGCGCCTTGCAGGCCTCGGCCATGCCTTCGATACAACCGACGATCTGGCCCATGATTTCCGGGCGCTCGGGGTTGCCGAAGTTCAGGTTGTTGGTGCAGGCCAGCGGACGCGAGCCGACGGCGATCAGGTTGCGCCAGCTTTCGGCAACCGCCTGCTTGCCGCCTTCGACGGGCGAGGCGAAGCAATAACGCGGCGAGCAATCGGTGGTCATGGCGAGGCCCTTGTTCTGGCCCTCCAGACGCACGACGGCGGCATCGCCACCCGGACGCTGCACGGTCTGGCCGCCGACCAGATGGTCGTACTGCTCCCAGATCCAGCGCTTCGAAGCCAGATCGGGGGTCGAGAGCAGATAGGCCAGGGCGTCGGTCAGGCTTTCCGGCGCTTCGACATCGTCCGAACCGATGATCTCGCGTTCGGGCGTCGGGGTGTGCGGACGGTCGTAAAGCGGGGCTTCGTTCATCAGCGGATCGAGATTGAGATCGCAGATGGTCTCGCCGTTCTTCTTGAGGACGATGTGACCGGTGTCGGTCAAAACGCCGATGCGGGCGAAATCCAGTTCCCACTTGTCGAAGATCTTCTTGGCCGCGGCTTCGGAGCCCGGCTTCAGGATCATCAACATGCGTTCCTGGCTTTCGGACAGCATGATCTCATAGCCCGACATGCCGGTTTCGCGCACCGGCACTAGATCGAGGTCGAGCTCGATACCCAGGCCGCCCTTGCCCGCCATTTCGACGGTGGAGGAGGTGAGGCCGGCAGCGCCCATGTCCTGGATCGCGACGATGGCGTCGGTTGCCATCAGCTCTAGGCAGGCTTCCAGCAGCAGCTTTTCGGTGAACGGATCGCCGACCTGCACGGTCGGGCGCTTGGCTTCCGCGTCCTCGGTGAATTCCGCAGACGCCATGGTAGCGCCATGAATGCCGTCACGGCCGGTCTTGGCGCCGACATAGATCACCGAATTGCCGAGGCCAGCGGCGGCGGCATAGAAGATCTTGTCGGTCTTGGCAATACCGACGGTCATCGCATTGACCAGGATATTGCCGTTGTAGGAGGCGTGGAAATTGGTCTCGCCACCGACGGTCGGCACACCCATCGGATTGCCATAGCCGCCGATACCGGCCACGACGCCGGCGATCAGATGACGGGTCTTCTCGTTTTCCGGATCGCCGAACCGCAGGGCGTTCAGATTAGCAATCGGGCGCGCGCCCATGGTGAAGACGTCGCGCATGATGCCGCCGACGCCGGTCGCGGCGCCCTGATACGGCTCGATATACGAGGGGTGATTGTGGCTCTCGATCTTGAAGACGGCGGCATCGCCATCGCCGATATCGATGACGCCGGCATTTTCGCCCGGACCCTGGATGACCCAGGGGGCGGTGGTCGGCAGCTTCTTCAGATGGATACGCGAAGATTTATAGGAGCAATGCTCGCTCCACATAACCGAATAGATGCCGAGTTCGACGAGGGTCGGCGTGCGGCCAAGGCCGGTGAGGACGCGTTGCCACTCATCAGGCTTCAGACCGAATTCGGCGGCGTCCGCGGCGGTGGCGGGGCGGGTATCGACGATCACGATGCGAAGTCCTTTACGAAACCAGAGAAGCGAGGCTCTTGAACAGCCCCGCGCCGTCGCTCGATCCGAGCAGCGGATCGACGGCGTTTTCCGGGTGCGGCATCATGCCGAGCACACGGCGGTTTTCCGACAGGATGCCCGCGATGTTGCGCTGGGCCCCATTGGGGTTCCAGCCTTCTTCGGCATAGCCTTCGGGGTCGCAATAGCGGAAGGCGATGCGGTCTTCACCTTCAAGAATGTCGAGGGTCTTTTCGTCAGCAAAGTAGTTGCCGTCGTGATGGGCGACCGGCACCTGCAGCACGTCACCGGCATTATAGGCGCGGGTGAAGGGGCTGTTGGAGGTTTCGACCGCCAGCAGCACGTCGCGGCAGACGAACTTCAGCGAGGCGTTGCGCATCAGGGCGCCCGGCAGCAGGCCGGCTTCGCAGATGATCTGGAAGCCGTTGCAGACGCCGGCGACATGACGGCCTTCGTCGGCGGCCTTCTTGATTTCGCGCATGATCGGCGAATGAGCGGCCATGGCGCCCGGGCGCAGATAATCGCCGTAGGAGAAGCCGCCGGGGACGAAGATGAGGTCGAGACCGGCCGGAAGCTCGGTCTCGCGATGCCAGATCATCACCGGTTCGGTACCGGCAATGGTGCGGAAGGCGGCCGCGGCGTCACGCTCGCGGTTGATGCCCGGGAAGACGACGATGCCGACCTTCATCGGCTCAGACCAATTCGATCGTGTAGTTTTCGACGACCGTATTAGCGAGCAGCTTCTCGCACATGGTCTTCACGGCTGCTTCGGCCTTGGCGCGGTCGGTTTCGGTCAGGTCGACTTCGATGTATTTGCCCTGGCGGACTTCATCGACGCCCTCGAAGCCCATGCCGCCCAGCGCGTTCTGGATGGCCTTGCCCTGGGGGTCGAGAACGCCGGGTTTCAGGGTAACGTGAATGCGAGCCTTCATGACGATCTTCCGGTCTAAAAGGGGAGCGTTGCCGCAGTAATGAACCGGCCCCGCCTTTTAGGGGAGGGGCCGGAGGAGGCTGTTAGTTGACGACCCGCGGATTCTTGGGGTCGCCTTCGGTTTCTTCGGCTTCGGCCTCGGCGGGCAGAACGCCCAGGCGCCGGGCCACTTCCTGATAGGCCTCGCGCACATTGCCGAGGTCCTGGCGGAAACGGTCCTTGTCCAGCTTCTCGCCGGTCTTGGCATCCCACAGGCGGCAATTGTCCGGGCTGATCTCGTCGGCCAGAACGATGCGCATATCGCCCTGTTCGTCGAACAGGCGGCCGAATTCCAGCTTGAAGTCGACCAGCTTCAGGCCGACACCGAGGAACAGACCCGAGAGATAGTCGTTCACCCGGACGGTGAGGCCGACCATATCGTCGAGATCCTGGGTCGTGGCCCAGCCGAAGGCAGTGATGTGCTCTTCGGAGACCATCGGATCGCCGAGTTCGTCGTTTTTATAATAATATTCGATGATCGAGCGCGGCAGGGCGGTGCCTTCGGCGATCCCAAGGCGCTTGGAGAGCGACCCGGCCGCGACATTGCGCACCACGACTTCGATCGGAATGATCTCGACTTCGCGCACCAGCTGTTCGCGCATATTGAGGGCGCGGATGAAATGCGTCGGGATGCCGATTTCGGCCAAGCGCAGCATAATGAACTCGGAAATCCGATTGTTCAGCACGCCCTTGCCGTTGATGACGCCCTTTTTCAGATTGTTGAAGGCGGTGGCGTCGTCCTTGAAGTATTGCACCAGGGTGCCCGGTTCGGGGCCCTCGAACATAACCTTCGCCTTGCCTTCGTAAATACGCCTGCGTCGCGCCATGACGGCTCTCTTCCAATGGCCAGACGCCGCCGGACTGGTCGACCCTCCGACGGCCTGGACTTTTCACACCCCTTGCCGGGTGTTTCGCTCGAACGTGGGCACTCTATAGCAAGCTGCCCCGCGCTGCACAATCAGCGATCCCCGCATAGAGGACGCGCAAAGATTGACCGGATGGTCAATCCTGGTCTCGCCATATCCCAGCTTTGTTTTCGAATCCGATTTTCGAGAGGGATATCCGGGGCTGATTAGATGTCATCGGATCGTCATCAAGAAAATAATGGTTAATGATCTATTTTAAAATTTCGATCATTAGAATAATGTGATTCTAAGATTCAGATTACTCCGTAATACGGGCGGATTTCTCTAAAATGCCAGATTCTTATATTCAAGATTCTCTTATTGATGCCTTGTCTTCTGCTCTGCCGTCGGACCCGTTGGTAGCGGCCTGTCTGGCGTATGTCGCCCGCATTGAAAATGACAATGACTGTGCGGCCGAGACGAATGGCGAGTATCGGCTGCTGCAGGATCTGCTGCCCTTCTGCCGCACCGTTTTCGATGTCGGGGCCTGCGGGGGCGGGTGGACGGAAAAGGTGCTGGAGATCAATCCGGGCGTGGCCGTGCATTGTTTCGAGCCAATCCTGGCCGCCCAGGTCGCGCTGGCTCAACAGGTGATCGGCCGCGCCGTCATCAACGGCTGTGCGCTGGGGCGGGAGATCGGCGAGCAGACCTTCTATAGCGTCGGCCAGGATCTTCAGCTGTCTTCGGCGTTCGAGCGGCCGGGGTTCGACAAAGCGACGATGCGGGAAAGCACGGTCTCCGTCACCACGCTCAGCGATTATTGCGAGCGGAACAACGTCAGCCACATCGACCTGCTGAAGATCGACGTGGAAGGGGCGGAGATGGATGTGCTGGAAGGCGGGATCGAAATGTTCCGCCAGAACCGCATCATGGCGACCCAGTTCGAATATGGCGGCACCTGGATCCCGGCACGGCGTCAGCTGCGCGACGTCTTCGATCTTATGGCCAGCACCGATTACGTGATCGCCAAGCTGATGCCGACCGGCTATCGCGTCATCGATAGCTACAGCACCGGCCTCGATAATTACCGCTATTCGAACTGGCTGATCTTGCAGCGTGAAATCGCCGACATGGGTCGGGTAGGCGCCTGAACATGACCCGGATGATGTCAGACGCGGATCTGATCGATAATCTGAAGGAGGTCGACCCCTCCGACGGTCTTGCCGAAGCCTGCCGCGACCTGGTGCACCGGGTCGATAACGACAATAACTACGAGCCCGAGACCAATGGCGAGCATCGTTTCCTCGCCGATATCCTGCCCTTCTGCCAGACCGTCTTCGATGTCGGGGCATGCGGGGGCGAATGGTCGGAAAAGGTGCTCGAGATCCGGCCCGAACTGACGGTGCATTGTTTCGAGCCGCAGCAATCCTGTCAGCAAGCACTGGTCGGGCGGATTGGCGGCCGGGCGATCGTCAATTGCTTCGCGGTCGGCCGGACGAGCGGCGAGACGGTGATCTATAGCACCGACGAGGATCTGCAGGTCACCTCCAGCTATCGCATGCCCTACCTCAAGTCGGTCGAGATGCGCGCCGATACCGTTAGCGTCTTGTCGCTGCCCGATTATTGCGATCGCTATGACGTGCCGCATATCGACCTTCTGAAGATCGATGTCGAAGGGGCGGAGATGGATGTGCTGGAAGGCGCGATCGAGCTGTTCCGCCAGGGCCGCATCATGGCCGCGCAATTCGAATATGGCGGCACCTGGATTGGGTCGCGCCGGCAGCTGCGCGATGTCTTCGACCTGCTGGCCGATACCGACTATGTCATCGCCAAACTGATGCCGACCGGCTTTCGCATCGTGACCGCCTATGAAACGGTTCTCGACACTTACCGCTATTCCAATTGGCTGATCCTGCAAAAAGACATCGCAGATGCTCTTACGGGCTGACGGGCTCGAACGGGGCGGTCAGGACCTCGCCGGTTTTTTCGATCTGAAGCTTGATCGCTGATGGGGTGATGATGATGTCCGTCACTCCCGCATTCTCGGGGTGGTTCCCGTCGTCCTGAACGTCGGTGTAGGTGATCAGTTGAACCCGCAGCCGGGTGTCGTCCATCCAAACAAAACTACCGCCATCCGCGTAAAAGTCCCCGGCATCCAAGGTTGCTGAACGCAGAGGATCTGCAAGATCGATCAGGAGGATGGGAGGGCCAAAATCTGGAAAGCCCGGGTGTTGAAAGACAATGTAGCGACCCGAAGGCGATACGGCGGGCTGAAACGCCTCGATTGCCACCTTCGCGCCGGTTTGCAGATTAACAAGATAAGAAGTCACGTCCTCGTAGAATGTTCCTCTGACGATGGCAAAGTTTCCGACGATAGCCTCAAATTTATAAGCCTCGACGAATGACTCGGCGCAAGTGTCAGGGGTCTGATCCGCAAAGCTTTGTCTGCTTCCTCCGATGACGAGGGTGGACTTGTTCCGTGTCACAAGACCTTGGGTGGAGAGAATGCGTTGCGTTTCTTCCGGGTCTTCGGTCCAGTTTTTTTCCGCTGTGGCTAACCCTTCGATCTGGCACTCCGGAGGGACCTTAGAGAATTCATACTGACCTTCGGCAAGCGCGGGTGCCGCCAACAGAAGAGTTGCGATCAGAGCGGTGAATTTCATTTCTGCTCTATCCGGGCGTTTCGCGTTCATTCGTCTTCCCAGGGGTTCTTGCCGTTGTTGATCAGCGGGAAGGGGGCCGGGAAATAGGGCGGAGGACCAAAAGTAGCTGCGATCACCTGCCCGGTATCTGCGATCTTCAGTCGAGCTTGGTCGCCGTCGATGGTCAGAGTAGCATCGGTCATGCCGTTGTTCCCCTGAAGCGTCACGAGAGCCGTGTGGGGGTCTGTCCAAACCGCCGCTTCGAAACCGCTTGAATATCCTACGAAGGTCGCCGTTTTCAGCCGCCCAGCAAGGTCGTAGACAGCGAAGTCCGGATCAAAACCTATGCCGGATGGCATGGGGACAAGATAACGTCCGCCGGGGCTGACCGGAGCATTAAGGGCGGATGTATCGTATTTTCGGCCGGTGATCATATTGACTAGAAGCAGGCCGACATATTCATAACCCGTGTTCTCGATCAGCGCATGCTGCCCGGCTATGCCGAGGAGCCGATAGGTTGCATTGTCCATGCTGCTGCAATCGGACGTCTCTTCATCGACATTGACGTGATCGAGGAAGGTTTCTGCAGGGGCACGCAGAATATTGAGAATCAGAGCATTGCGGATGCGTAGGACGCGGCCGTTGGTTGCTGCGATCTGGGCCATTTCGTCCGGGTCATCTACCCAATCCCGTGCGGCGGTTTCATAACCTTGGCGCAAGCATTGCGGATCGCGCTGGTCGGCAGCCATCGCTGGTATCGTGGTGAGCAGGAGCGACAGGAGGCTGAGCATATGCGCGATGCGCGGCATGAAAGGCCTTGATGCTGGGAGAGTTATTGGTCCAGCTTACAACCGCTTTCGTACCGCCTGTCTAGTCGCTGCTGATCGCGCCGGTCGCGGTATCGACGGATAGTTTTTCGCTGTTGCGCCGAAGCTTCACCTGGCCGGCGGTGGCGCCTGCGAAGCGATAGATCTCGGCTTCGATATGGCTACAGGTGACGGCTTCGCCCTCAAGCGGGATCAGGTCGAAGAAGCTGAGGTGCCGGCCATCATCCAGCGTCACTTTCAGGATGTTCTTTTCGCGCAGGACCCGACCGCCGCTGGCCGCGATCAAGGCCGTCTCGGCCGGGTCGGGTTGCCACAGCTCATAGGCATGCTGCATGCCGTCGATCCGGCATTCTGCGTCGGTCGTCTGGGCTGCCGCCAGGAGGGGCAGCAGCGCCAGAACCACGGCGAAGCGGCGCAAGGCTATTCGAGGACCGTGCGATAGCCGACCTGATCGGGCGCGCCATCGGCATGTAGGAAGACCGGCTGCTTATCCGATCCGATGGCGGGCAGGGCGATGAGGGCGCTCGATAGCGTGGCATAGCCGGTGTCGGTGGTGAAGGTCAGGCCAAGGCTGGGATCTTCGGGATCGCGCTCGGACAGCAGGCGGGTCCAGGCGCTCCAATCGCCTGTCTCGGGATCGGGCGGGGCGACCTCCTTGAAGCGCGGCAGATAGAGGGCGATGCGCGGATCGCCGGGGTCGTTTGCCTCGCGCGCCGTGATCATGGTGACGCCTTCGGGCAGGGCAAAAGCCTTGGTCTTGCGGCCGTCGTTGCGCAGCCAATAGGCGTCGCGATTATCCGCGATCACCATGTTGAAGGGCCGATAGGCGCGGGCGTCGAGATCCAGCAGCGCCTGGACGGCGGCAACCGCATCGGCATGGTCGAGGGCTTCGAGCACCAGCTCGCCCCGGCTGCGCTTGCCGTCGATCTGGCCGAGCGTGCCTTCGCGGTTCAGCAGCACGGCGGCGACGCCATTGTCGTTAAGGCCCAGCCAGGAGCCGTCGGAGAGGCGATCGCGGCCGGCCACCACATCTTCACGATCGGGCCAATGGCGGGCGGGGCTGTCCCAGGTCCGGTTCAACATCTCGTTCCGATTGCCGGCCAGCAGGATCGGCCAGGGATGCTCGGAGCGGCGCAGGATGACGAGGGTGCACATGGGCTGGGACCTGAAACCTTAAAAACGTAAGAAATTCGGAGGTGCGGCAGGATGGCGGCTTATGCTCTAATCGTCCGAGCGGCAATATGCGCCACCTTATTGCCTGATAGTACGTACCGATTGGAGTTACCGTAATGTCCGCTAGCAATCCGTTCAACGATAGGGAAAAAGGCTTCGAGGCGAAATACAAGCTCGACGAAGAGCAGGCCTTCCGCGCCCATGCGAAGGGCAACAAGCTGTTCGGTCTTTGGGCGGCAGCGCAGCTCGGGCTTAGCGGTCCGGAAGCGGACATGTATGCCAAGACCGTCGTCGAAGCCGATTTCACCCGCCCGGGCGATGACGATGTCATCGAAAAGGTGATGGATGATCTCGCCGCCAAGGGTATCCAGACGACGGCCGAGAAGCTGGTGGTCGAACTGGGCACCAAGCGGGCCGAAGCGGCAGCACTGATCGCGTCGGAATAGATCTTTCTTCTGTACAGAAGAAGCGATGGGCCGGGGCAACCCGGCCCATTTTATTTTGACCTACTTCGCCCCACGGGCGTCGGCGATCAGCTGCTTCAGCTGGTCTTCATCGATGGCACCCGGTACCAGCTGCTTGCCGACGATGAAGGCCGGCGTGCCGGTGATGCCGATGGTCCGGCCGAGGGTCAGGACTTCGCGCAGGCGATCTTCGGTCTCGGCTTTGGCCATTTCGGCCTTCATCTTATCGGCATTGAGCCCGACGGAGGCCGCGACTTTCAGAATCGCGTCGCTATCGACCTGGCCGCGCCATTCCATCATCGCCTGATGGAACTCGATGTATTTGCCAAGTCGGTTGGCGGCGATGCCGGCGCGGGCGGCGACGACCGACTGCGGCCCCAGGATCGGATATTCCTTGAAGACGATCCGCACCTTCTTGTCGTCGCGCGCGACCTTCAGCAGCCGATCGGCGACCTGCTTGCAATAGGGGCAGCGGTAGTCGAAGAACTCGACGATGGTGACATCGGCATTGGCTGGGCCGAACGTCGGGTCATCGGTATCGCGTTCCAGGGCGGCGCGATTGGCGGTGGCGGCGGCCGACATCCGATCCATTTCCGCCTGGCGCTGGGCGACCTGCTGTTCTTCCTGGCGCTTGACCAGGATGCCCATCGCCTCTTCCAGGATTTCCGGGTTGGAGAGCAAAGTCTCGCGCACCAGGGCCTTGACGGCTTCTTTCTGCTCGGGCGTCAGAGGCTCGGCCGCTCGGGCCGCCAGCGGCAGGGTCAGGATAAGTCCGGCTGTCAGCAGCCGCGTGAACCACATGCCCATTACCGTCTGTTCCCTTCGTCTTCAACTTCACGCATGGATTGGCCTTCGATGTCTTGGGCCCGGATATAGCCGGTCGAGCCGACCGGTAGAAGACGCTGCGCGCGTTTGGCCTGATCGCGGGCATCCCGGTTGCGGCCCTCCAGCAAGGCCTGTTCGGCACTCGCCATCGCGGCCTGGCCCAATTGCTCGTCACGGCCATAAGCGATGGCCAGCAGGCGCCAGAGTTTGGAGCTATCGCGCTCGACCAGGGCGGCTTCTTCAAGCTCGCGCTGGGCGATTTTCAATTGCGCCTTGTCGTTGCTTTCGATCCGCACCTGGGCCAGATCGATCTTCAGCAAGGCATTGCCGGTATAGCGCACGGCCTTTTCGTAATAGGGCAGGGCCTGGGCGCCCTTACCGGTTTCGAAAAGGATCTGCCCCTTCAGTTCATTGAAATAGGGATCTTCCGGGCTGCGCGTCAAAAGCCCGTCGAGCAGCGTCTGTGCCTTGGTGAAATCGAGCGCCCGATAGGCCGAAAGGGTGCGGGCATAATTGGCGTCGATGCTGGTGTCGCTGGCCGGATATCGCTGGGTGACGATATAGGGCGCTTCCAGATAACCGACCAGCTTGGCCTGGATCCGGTGGAATTTGGCATTTGCGTCGGCCGGCGGCGGCACATCGCTAAAGCGCGACCTTTGCACTTGGTTGCGCAGAAACTCGATACGCTCGGAGGTCAGCGGATGGGTCCGCATATAAGGATCTTGGCGGGCCGAGGATTGCAGCTCTTGCCCCGACAGGACCTCCATGAACTCCATAAGCCCGCGCGAGGATTGCTGGATGCTTTCGAGGTAGGAGACGCCGGCCTGATCGGCGGCGCTTTCCTGGCTGCGGGTAAAGGCGAAGAAGGTGCGGGCGGCGGCGGATTGGCCGCCCCCCATGACACGGCCGGAATTGGGATCGCGATAGCCGGGGTCGCGGTTGCTGCGGTTGCTGGCCATGCCGCCGGCAATCATGGCGCCCATGGCGAGCACGCTTTCGATCATCGAGACGATGGCCGCGCGCTCATATTCCTGGGGCAGGCGGGTCAGATGGCCGCCGGCGATATGGCCGGTTTCATGGGCGATGACCCCCATCAGCTGGCCGACATGCTCGACCCGGATCAAAAGGCCGGTATGGATAAAGACGCGCTGACCGCCGGAAACAAAGGCATTCAGGCTGCGATCATTGACCAACGTCAGCTTGACGGCGTCCGGCGACAGGCCCGCTGCGGCGAATAGTGGCGCTGCGATCTCTCGGATGGTAGTTTCCGTCTCCGCGTCGCGGATGAAGGACACGCCTTGTGCCCTGGCAGGCTCTGTCAGGGACAAGCTGGCCACCACCACGGCGAGCACGGATGAAACATAGCGCTTTATCAAGGACCAACCCTCGTTGACTTCCTGCCTAGTTAAGCGCCGGCTGCGCCAGCGTCAATCTCCGCTCCTCCGTTCCACGCTTGTTGCTGCCGGTTTGAGCTTAGCGCTCGTCGGTTGCGCCAAGGAAACGGAAAAACCACTCGGCACGCCCGGATATGTTGCCGGATTCTATGGCGCAGTTGCGGCAGACGAACCGAGGGCGGCCCTTGTCGGGCGCGACGTTCTGTCGGCCGGTGGCACTGCCGCCGATGCCGCCGTGGCCACATATTTCACGATGAGCGTGACCTTGCCCGGTTCTGCCGGTCTGGGCGGCGGCGGCATGTGCCTAGCTTATAACGCCCAGAACAACCGCATCGAATCTTATGATTTCATGCCGCGGGCGTCGGCGGGTGGCCGGTCTGGCGTGCCGTCGTCGGTGCGCGGCATGGCGCTGCTGCATGCGCGCGAAGGTCTTTTGCGCTGGGAACAGGTGGTCGGCCCGTCCGAGGCACTGGCCCGTATCGGCATGTCGGTCTCGCGTGCCTATGGTTTGACCCTGTTCGATCCGGCGATTGCCGCCAATCTCGACCCGGCCGCCCAGGCGATCTACCTCAATGCTTCGGGTAAGCCGCCGGCCGAAGGCTCGGAGTTGCGCCAGCCCGATCTGGCCGCGACGCTGGGCCGCATCCGGGCTGCCGGCGCGGGGGACTTCTATCAAGGTCAGCTGGCCCGCCAGATCGCTGCCGCCAGCGCGGCCGCCGGCGGTGATCTCAGCCTTGACGATCTGCGCAGCCGCATCCCGGAACCGCGCCCGGCTGTCTTGCAGCCCTTTGGCGATAATGTCGTCGCCTTCGGCCCGCCGCCGGCCTGGGGTGGCGCGATTGCCGCCGATATCTTTGCCCAGCTGCGGGTGCTCGGGTTCGATAAGGCCGATATGCCGCAGCGCCCGCATCTGCTGGCCGAATCGATCCGCCGCGCCGTTGCCGCGCAAGCCCGTCGTGGTAGTGGCGAGGCTCTGCCGATCGGCACCGATGCGTTTGCCCAGCAGCTGGTCGCCAATCTCGACCGCGCCCGCCCGACGCCGCAGGTAGGCCAACGCCTTCAGCCGGACACCGCGCCGCCGGGTGCCAGCTTCGTCGCCCTCGATCGCTACGGCAATTCGGTGGCCTGCGCCGTGACCACCGGCGGTTTCTTCGGGACCGGCCGACTGCTGCAAGGGACCGGCTTCTTTGCTGCCCCGCCGCCCTCGCCTAGCGGCAATGTCTCGCTGGTGCCGATGCTGGTCGTGAATACCAACACCTCCAAGACCTTCTTTGCCGGTGCTTCGACCGGTGGCAGCCCGGCGCCGGCCGCCCTGATCCAGGTCGCGACCTTCGCGGCGCTGGAGCGTTTCGATCTGGAAGAGGCGATGTTCCGTCCGCGCCTGTTTGTCGAAGGCGAACATGTCTTCATCGAACCCGATAGCGAGGATAGCGCCGAAGCCTTGAAGCAGCGCGGCCATGTGCTGACGCCGGTGCCCAATATGGGCCGTGTGAATGCCATCTGGTGCCCGACCGGCGTGCCGACACGGCCGTCCTCCGTCTGCGATCAGCGCAGCGATCCGCGTGGGGCGGGCCTCGCCACCGGATCGCGCTGATGAAGGTCGCCGAGCGGGGTCGGATCGACCCCTTCATCGTGATGGAAGTCATGCGGGCCGCAGGCGCGCGGGAAGCGGCCGGCGGGGATGTGCTGCATCTCGAAGTCGGCCAGCCCTCCACCCCGGCACCGGCGAAGGTGCGCGAGGCGGCGATTGCCGCCTTGAATGCGGATAAGCTCGGCTATACCGAAGCGCAAGGCATCCGACCCCTGCGCGAGGCGTTGGCGAAATATTACCGCGGCACTTATGGCGTCAGCATCGATCCCGATCGCTTTATCCTGACGGTTGGTTCCTCGGGCGCCTTCCTGCTGGGGTTCTTGGCCGCCTTCGATGCTGGCGCGCGTGTCGCGCTGGCCAGCCCCGGCTATCCAGCCTATCGCAATATCCTAAAAGCGCTGGATATCGAGGTCGTCGAGATCCTGGCGGGGCCGGAAACCGGCTATCAGCCGACCCCGGAGCAGCTGGAGGCCGCAGGACCACTGGATGGCGTGATCGTCGCGAGCCCGGCCAATCCGACCGGCACGATCCTCAGCGAGGCCCATATGCGGGCGCTCGCCCTTTGGTGCCAGCGTAACAAGGTGCGGCTGATCTCGGACGAGATCTATCATGGCCTCACCTACGGCGCGCGGGCGACCTCGGCGCTGGAAATCACCGACGATGCCCTGATCGTCAATAGCTTCTCGAAGTATTTCTCCATGACCGGCTGGCGGCTGGGCTGGATGGTGATGCCGAAGGATCTGATCCGCCCCGTCGAGTGTCTGGCTCAGAACATGGTAATTTCGGCCCCGACCTTGGCCCAGCATGCCGCCGTCGCGGCCTTCGATTGCATCGAGGAACTGGAAGCCAATCGTCTGGCCTATGCCCGCAATCGCGAGATCCTGTTGAACGAGCTGCCGAGCGCGGGCTTCCGCGAAATGGCCCCGGCTGATGGCGCCTTCTATCTCTATGCCAAGACCGATCACCTCAGTCCCGACAGTGAAGCCCTGTGCAAGGAACTACTGGAGAAGACCGGTATCGCCATCACGCCGGGCATCGATTTCGATCCCTCGCGCGGGCGCAGCTTCGTGCGCTTCTCCTTCGCCGGGTCTGAAGCCACGATGATCGAAGCCTCGCGCCGCCTTAAGGTCTGGGCACAAGCCCGCTAGATGCAGTTCGAAACGGATCTGATCCCGGCGACGCTGGTGCGGCGCTATAAGCGCTTCCTCGCCGATGTTGTGTTGCCCGACGGGTCCGAGGTGACGGTCCATTGTCCGAACCCTGGCGCCATGATCGGCCTCGCGATGCCTGGATCGACGGTCTATTTGCTGCCGGGCAAGGCCAAACTGCCGTATTCCTGGGAGCTGATCGATCTGCCCGAGGGGCTGGTCGGCATCAATACTGGCCGGCCCAATCGCTTGGTCGAAGAAGCCCTGATCGCTGGGATGATCCCGGAGCTGGCCGGCTATGACCTTATCCGGCGCGAGGTGCCTTATGGGGTGAATTCCCGCATCGATTTCTTGCTGGAGGCAGAGGGTCGCGCACCAGCCTATGTCGAAGTCAAAAACGTGCATCTGGTGCGCGAACCGGACATAGCGGAGTTTCCCGACTGCGTGACGGCCAGGGGCGCTAAGCATTTGGTAGAATTGAGTGCGATGGTGCAGGCCGGCTATCGGGCTGTAATGCTGTATGTCGTGCAACTTGGTTTTTGCCGGAACTTCGCGCTTGCGGGCGATCTCGATCCGGCGTACTTGCGGGCATTCCGCGCTGCACGCGCTGCTGGTGTTGAAGCCTTGGTCTATGATTGTCATATCGACAAAAAAGGCCTGGGTATCGCACGGCCGATGACGATACTGGATCGCTGATTATGGATTTGTGGGACGACGAAGATATGGCTGCCATTAAATTGCACCCGCCCGAAGATTTCGACGGCATGCGCCGTGCCGGCCGTCTGGCAGCCGAAGTCCTGGATTTCATCGCCCCCCATGTGACCGTCGGCGTAACGACGGGCGAGCTCGACCGCCTGTGCCACGATTATATCATCAAGGCAGGTGCCGTGCCGGCGCCGCTCGGCTATCGCGGCTTCCCGAAATCGATCTGCACCTCGATCAATCACGTGGTCTGCCACGGTATTCCGGGCGACAAGCGCCTGGAAGACGGCGATGTGATGAATATCGACGTCACGGTCATCCTGGATGGCTGGCACGGCGATACTTCGCGCATGTTCTTCGTCGGCAAGGTCGGCACCAAGGGCCGCAAGCTGACCGAGATCACCTATGAAGCCATGATGCGCGGCATCGAAGTCGTGAAACCGGGCGCGACCTTTGGCGACATTGGTCATGCTATTCAGACCTTTGTCGAAAAGAACCGCTATTCGGTGGTGCGCGACTTCTGCGGTCATGGCCTTGGCAAGGTGTTCCATGATGCGCCGTCGGTGCTGCATTACGGCCAGCCGGGCAAGGGCCCCGAAATGAAGCCCGGCATGTTCTTCACGATCGAGCCGATGGTGAATATCGGCAAATACGATGTGAAGGTGCTGGCCGATGGCTGGACGGCGGTGACCAAGGACAAGACCTTGTCCGCGCAGTTCGAACATTCGGTCGCGGTTACCGAGACCGGCTACGAGATCTTCACCCAATCGCCCAAAGGGCTCCATTTCCCGCCCTATGCCGCCTGACAAAACCCCTTCCGATGCCGGCGCGTCACCGCACCAGGGGCATCGGGCGCGGTTGCGGGAGCGATTCCTGGCCGGTGGGGGCGATGCCCTGCCGGACTATGAAATGCTCGAATTGCTGTTGTTTGGGGCCGTGCCGCGCGGCGATATGAAGCCTTTGGCAAAAAGGCTCTTGGCGCGCTTCGGATCGTTTGCGGCGGTCGTGACAGCCGATGCTGCCCGGATCATTGAAGTCGAGGGGGCGGGGGAGGCGGTTGCGGTCACGCTGAAGTCGATCGATGCGGCGGCCCAGCGACTGGCCCGGCAGCAGGTGGAAAACCGCCCGATCCTCAGTTCCTGGCAGGCGCTGATCGATTATTGCCGGGTGGTGATGGCCCATGACGAGACCGAGCAGTTCCGCCTGCTGTTTCTCGATCGGCGTAACTATCTGATTGCGGACGAGATGCATCAGCGCGGCACGGTGGATCAGACGGCGGTCTATCCGCGCGAGATCGTCAAGCGCGCCCTTGATCTGGGCGCAGTGGCGCTGATCCTGGTGCACAACCATCCGTCGGGCGATCCGGCCCCTTCCAAGGCCGATATCGCCCTGACGCGCGAGATTCAGAAGGCGACAGCCGGCGTTGGCGTGACGATCCATGATCATCTGGTGATTGGACGCCATGGCGAAGTCAGTTTTAAAGCTTTAGGGTTGATTTAGCGGTTATCCGGGGGCTACCGAGGCTAAAATGCGTTTCTTGACGGTCATCTTTGCGGCGTTGCTCTTGGGCGCCCCGGCCTATGCGGATCAGCTGCCGCAGCCGACAGAAGCGGTCATTCTGTCGCTGACGGGCAAGATCAAACATACCAATGCCCCGGGTCGCGCCGATTTCGATCGGCCGATGCTGGCAGCGCTGGGTTTGGTCGATGTCGAAACCAAGACGGCCTGGACCAAGGATACCCCGAAGTTCCGCGGTGTGCGCCTGAAGGCACTGCTGGAGAAAGTCGGGGCGGACGGGGAAAACCTGCGTGCCGTAGCGCTCAACGATTATGCCGTCATGATCCCGGTCATCGATGTCGCCAAATGGAACGTGCTGCTGGCGCTGGAGATGAATGGCGCCGAACTGCCGCGCCGGGGTAAGGGGCCGATCTGGGTGATCTACCCCGAGACCGAAGGCACCGCCGATGCCGTGATCTACCGGGATCGGGCCATCTGGCAGCTCCGCTCCCTCGACGTTCGATAAGCGCCGCCGCCGTGATCCGCTCCGCCCAAAAGTTCCGCTATCTGATCCTCGCGCTGGCCGTCGCGGCCCTCGGGGCGTCGGTGCTGTACGCCATCACGGCCTATAACAATTACCGCGATGTTTCCTGGCTCAACCTGCAGCGCCCCGCCTGGCGGCTGATGCAGACCGAGTTCGAATTGCTGAAGTTCAACCATGCGATGGACATGGTGAAGGTCTCGCCGTCCGAGGAAAGCTATGCGGCGGCCGAGCTGCATTTCGATAATATCTGGAACCGCATCGACGTTACCTTCAGTGCCCTCGAAGCGCCCCGCATCCTGGCCGTGCCCGAGGTGGCCCAGGTCCTGAAAGACCTGCGCAAAGCAACGGACGATATGGCGCCGCTCATGCGCTCCTTGCGCACGGATACCAGCCTGCTCGATCCCTCGGTCAAACGCTTCCAGATCCTAACCGATCAGCTGCATCGCGCCGTGCTGATGGTTCTGACCGACCCCCGCTATAACGGCCTTGCCTCGAACCGGGCCGAAACGATCTTCACCAATGCGATCATCGCCTTCTTCGTGACCGCCCTGGTGGTGTTAGCGGTGTTCCTGACCCTGTTTGTCGGCGAGGCGCGCCTGTCGCGACGGGCCCTGCGCCAGGCCCAAAGTGCGCTGAGCCTTGCAGAGGCGCGCCGGGCAGAAGCAGCCGCAGCGCAGATGCGCACGGCAACAGCTTTGGTCGCGGCCGAGGAAGCCAGCCGCACCAAATCGAATTTCCTGGCGAACATGAGCCACGAGCTGCGCACGCCGCTGAATGCCATCCTGGGCTTTTCGGAAATCATGCATCAGGGGTTGTTCGGCGATCTGCAGCAGCCGCGCTACAAAGAATATGTCGGCCATATCCATGATAGTGCCGGGCATCTTCTGTCGCTGGTCGACGATCTCCTGACGCTCGGCAAGATCGAAGCTGGTGGTTACGCCCCGATCGCGGGCGAGGTTGATCTGGTGGCGGTCGCGCGTTTTGCCGGCGATCTGGTCGGCGTGCGGGCGGTGGCCGCCCATGTCGAGCTGAAGATGACGCTGCCCGATCACCTGCCGCCCATTCATGGCGACGAACGGGCTTTGCGCCAGATCGCGCTGAACCTCGCGACCAATGCCGTCAAATTCACGCCTCATGGCGGGCAGGTGGAAATTGCTGTCGCGCCGCGCGCCAATGGCGAAGTGGTCTTGAGCGTGTCCGATAATGGCATTGGCATTCCGAGCGAGGCGCAGGCCAAGGTCTTCGAGCCGTTCTATCAGGTCGATAACGTCTTTGCCCGTCGCAACCAGGGGGCCGGGTTAGGGCTGGCGCTGGTTCAGTCGCTGGCGGCCGCCCATGGCGCGCGGGTCGAGCTTGAGAGCGAGCCTGGCAAGGGAACGACGGTCAGTGTGGTATTCCCGATGGTCGAAACCGTCGCTGCGGTGCAATAGAAAGGGCTATTCGGCAGCGACCGTCTCGGCGGGCGCACGCTCCGAAAGTTCGTCGATCATATGCTTCAGGATATCGGCATAGAGCGCGAGTTTGTCTCCATGGACCGGATCCTGACCCGAAAGTGCCTTAAATTCCTCGGCTACGTAACGCAGCAGTCCGGCATGGGTTGCATAATAAGGAGACATCGTTAATCCTCCGCCGGTCTTGCGCCGGTGATGTTGACAAGTATGCCGCAGTGCAGCGTCATCGTCCCCTAAAATATGTGTCACAAATAAGGTCTCTGTCATGATCCCTCGTTATAGCCGCCCCCGAATGACCGCAATCTGGGACTCTGAGAACCGTTACAAAATTTGGATGGAGATCGAGACCCTGGCTGCCGAGGCGATGGCAGAGCTCGGAACCATCCCGAAGGAAGTGCCGGTTGCGGTCCGCGCGCGGGGCAATTTTAACGTCGCGCGTATCGAGGAAATCGAGGCCGAGACCAAGCATGATGTCATCGCCTTCCTGACCAATCTTGCCGAATATGTCGGCGAGGAAGCCCGTTTCGTGCACCAGGGCATGACCTCGTCCGACGTACTCGACACCTGCCTGGCGGTTCAGTTGACCCAGGCTTGCGATATTCTGCTCGAAGACATGGATGCCGTACTGGCGGCGCTGAAGAAGCGTGCCTACGAGCATAAGGACACCGTCATGGTCGGCCGCAGCCACGGCATTCATGCCGAGCCGGTGACCTTTGGCTTGAAGCTCGCGGGCTTCTATGCCGAGTTCGATCGCGGCCGCAAGCGCCTGGTCGCTGCCCGTGAAGAGATCGCGACTTGTGCCATTTCGGGCGCCGTCGGCACCTTCGCCCACCTCGACCCCTATGTTGAAGAATATGTCGCCGGCAAGCTGGGCCTGAAGCCCGAGCCAATGTCGACCCAGGTCATCCCGCGCGACCGCCATGCCGCTTTCTTCGCAGCCTTGGGCGTCATCGCGTCCTCGGTCGAACATCTCGCGACCGAAATCCGCCACATGCAGCGCACGGAAGTCCGCGAAGTGGAGGAATATTTCTCGCCGGGCCAGAAGGGCTCCAGCGCGATGCCGCACAAGCGCAACCCGGTTCTGACCGAAAACCTCTGCGGTCTCGCCCGTCTGGTGCGTTCGGCCGTGGTGCCGGCGATGGAAAACGTCGCCCTCTGGCACGAACGCGACATCAGCCATTCGTCGGTTGAACGCATGATCGGCCCGGATGCGACCGTCACTCTCGATTTCGCTCTCGCTCGTTTGGCGTCGGTCGTCGATAAGATGGTGGTCTATCCTGACCGCATGCAGGCGAACCTTGATCTCTTGGGCGGCCTCGTCCATTCGCAGCAGGTCCTCTTGGAACTGACCCAGAAGGGCATGAGCCGCGAAGGCGCCTATAAGGCCGTCCAGCGTAATGCCATGGACAGTTGGCTCAATGCCAAGAACTATAAGGCCTTGCTGGCTGCCGACGAGGAAGTTGCCAAGTTCCTGAAGCCGGCCGACCTCGACAAGCTCTTCGACCTCGGCCAGCATACCCGCCATGTCGGCACCATCTTCAAGCGGGTCTTCGGCGAATAGGCAGAGGCGGGGCCAGTCAAAAGTCCCGTCATCCTCGGGCTTGACCCGAGGATCTGTGGCCGATCTCTGTCCTTCGCTTAGAGATCCTCGGATCAAGTCCGAGGATGACGACGCAGGGGCGGAGGGGATGACGATTTTCTTTTCGTGGCGCGGATATAGCGGCACGAACCTTGCGCAGCGGGGCGGATGGTAATGTCCGCCCCGCGTGTGTTTTCAGCGTCCCCGATGCAGCGAGCCGATGGCGCCGCGCGGCTTGTGTTCAAGCGGCGTGAGGATGGCGTGTCAGCGCTGGCCGATCTCTATCAGCAGAGTCCCGCCAAGGTCCTGTTTCCAGGCGGCGAGGAGATCCCCGAGGCCGTGCTGGTCACCACCAGCGGAGGCTTAACGGGTGGCGACCGCATGAGCCTTTCCGTCGCGGTGCAGGCGGGCGCCGAGGCTGTGGTGACCAGCCAGGCGGCCGAAAAACATTATAAAGCCAGCGACGCGACCCCGACGGAGATGACCCAGGTCTTCTCCATCGCTGCCGGCGCCACGCTGGAAATGCTGCCCCAGGAGCAGATCCTGTTCGACGGTAGCCGCCTGAAGCGCAAAACCGATGTTTATCTGACCCCGACCAGCAAACTTCTGATGGTGGATTGCCTGTTTTTTGGGCGATCCGCCCATGGCGAGAGCATGTCGAGTGGGCTGCTGCAGGATCGCTGGCAGGTTTGGCGCGACGGCCGCCTGCTGTGGGCCGACGGTTTACGCCTATCGGGCAACATCCGGGAAACATTGGCTGCGCAGCATGGCTTTGGCGACGCGCGTGCTGTTGCGACGCTGGTGATGCATGGGCTGGAGCCGGACGGCGTTCTGGGGAGGATGCGGTCGGCGCTGGCTCCAGCCTTGCATTCCCAAACGCTGGGCGGGGTGACCGCGCTGGGCGGTCTGGTGATCGCGCGGATCGCCGGCCCGGATGCGGCGGCCGTGCGCGCGGCGCTGGTGACATTGGCCGAGGCTGCACGAGAAGAATTGGGGCGTCCGGCGCGGCTACCGCGTGTTTGGGCGACGTAAGAGGGAGAATGTGGCTTGCTCTGGTATGCTGGGTTTCCTGAGCTAAAGGGGATGAAGCATGACGAGTGATTTCAAAATCGGTTTCTTCGGAGATCTGCGTTACGAAGAAATGACTATTGATCTTTATTATAAAAGCGGACGGGTTTGCCAAATAAGCAAAGATCTGGGCGATGAGAACATGATTGTTGAATTTGTTCTTGAGCGCAGTGTGTCTGATGTTGATTTGGAGTTTAAATTCCCAGTAGATGAATTTCTCGTTGCTCTGAATAAAGCTAAGGAGGCGCTTAAAAACGATGTTAAGCGTCAATGAATAACAAGCTCATTTTTGATCAAATATGGATCTTTTGGTGAAGTTGGTGAGTGTGTCGGTCAACGAAGGGGAGCTACCGAGTCGATGAATCTGACCCCGCGTGAGAAGGATAAGCTGCTGGTCGCCATGGCGGCGATCGTGGCGCGCAAGCGGCTGGACCGCGGCGTGAAGCTCAATCACCCCGAAGCCATCGCCCTCATCACCGACTATGTGGTCGAAGGCGCGCGTGACGGACGGTCTGTGGCGGATCTGATGCAGGCCGGCGCCAAGGTCATCACCCGGGCCCAGGTGATGGAAGGCATCGCGGAGATGATCCACGAGATCCAGGTCGAGGCGACCTTCCCCGACGGCACCAAGCTCGTCACCGTCCATAATCCGATCAGATAGGGGCCCGTGCGATGATCCCAGGCGAATTGATCCCCGGCACCGGCGATCTGGTGCTGAACGAAGGCCGCGAGACCGTTGAAGTGACGGTGTCCAACACCGGCGATCGGCCGGTGCAGGTCGGCAGCCACTATCATTTCTTCGAAACCAACCCCGGCCTGTCGTTTGATCGCGCCAAGGCGCGCGGCTTTCGCCTCGATATCCCGGCGGGCACGGCGGTGCGGTTCGAACCGGGCCAGACCCGGACGGTGAAGCTGGTCGCCTTTGGCGGCAAGCGCGAGATCTATGGGTTTCGCGGCGATGTGATGGGGAAGCTCTAGGCCATGGCATATACGATCGACCGACGCTCCTATGCTGCCATGTATGGCCCGACGGTGGGCGATAAGCTGCGCCTTGCCGATACCGACCTGATCATCGAGGTCGAAAAGGATCACACGATCCGGGGCGAGGAAGTGAAGTTCGGCGGCGGCAAGGTGATCCGCGACGGCATGGGCCAGTCCCAGGTGACCCGCGAGGGTGGGGCCGTCGATACCGTCATCACCAATGCGCTGATCCTGGATTGGTGGGGTATCGTCAAGGCTGACATTGGCCTGAAAGACGGGCGTATCGCCGGTATCGGCAAGGCCGGTAACCCGGATACCCAGCCGGGCATCGATATCATCATCGGGCCGGGGACGGAGATCATCGCGGGCGAGGGGCGCATCGTTACCGCCGGCGGTATCGATGTGCATATCCATTTCATCTGCCCGCAGCAGATTGACGAGGCACTCTATTCCGGCATTACCACCATGATGGGTGGCGGTACCGGGCCGGCGGCGGGCACCGCGGCCACGACCTGCACCCCCGGCCCCTGGCACCTGATGCGGATGATGCAGGCGGCCGAAAGCTTTCCGATGAACCTCGGCTTCTTCGGCAAGGGCAATGCCGGCCTGCCGGCGGGCTTGGAAGAACAGATCAAGGCGGGCGCTTGTGGGCTGAAGCTGCATGAGGATTGGGGCACCACCCCGGCCGCGATCGATACCTGCCTTTCCGTGGCAGACCTTTATGACATCCAGGTCGCGATCCATACCGATACGCTGAATGAAAGCGGCTTTGTCGAAAGCACCATCGACGCCTTCAAGGGCCGCACCATCCATGCCTTCCATACCGAAGGCGCGGGCGGCGGTCATGCGCCGGACATCATCCGTCTGGCGGGCGAGGCCAACGTCATCCCGTCTTCGACCAATCCGACCCGGCCTTACACGGTCAATACGCTCGAAGAACATCTCGACATGCTGATGGTCTGCCATCACCTCGATGCGCGGATCCCCGAAGACGTCGCCTTTGCCGAAAGTCGTATCCGCAAGGAGACGATCGCGGCCGAAGATATCCTGCATGACATCGGCGCCTTCTCCATCATCTCCTCGGACAGCCAAGCCATGGGCCGGGTGGGCGAGGTTGCGATCCGCACCTGGCAGACCGCCGACAAAATGAAGAAGCAGCGCGGCGCGCTGCCCGGCGAAAGCGGCAACGATAATCTGCGGGCCAAACGCTATATCGCCAAATATACGATCAATCCGGCGATCGCCCAGGGCATCAGCCATGAAGTCGGCTCGCTCGAAGTTGGCAAGCTCGCCGATATCGTGCTGTGGCAGCCGGCCTTCTTTGGTGTGAAGCCGGAAATGATCCTGAAGTCCGGCACCATCGCCGCCGCCCCGATGGGCGATCCCAATGCCTCGATCCCGACGCCGCAGCCTGTCCACTATCGTCCGATGTTCGGCAGCTTCGGCCGCTCCAACCTGCAATCCTCCCTGCTGTTCGTGAGCCAGGCTGGTATCGAGAATGACATCGGCAGCCGCTTCGGCCTCTCGCGCCCCCTTTCCGCCGTGAAGAACACCCGGACGGTCGGCAAGAAGGACATGAAGCTCAACGATCTGCTGCCGGTGATCACCGTCGATCCTGAAACCTACGAAGTGCGGGCGGATGGTGAGTTGCTGACTTGCGAGCCCGCTAAGGTGCTGCCGATGGCGCAGCGCTATTTCCTGTTCTAGAGGCTAAGATGGCACGCGCGACAGAAGTCCTGCGCAAGGGGCATTGGGTACCGGCCAAGGCGACCGACCGGGTGACGCTGGACTATCAGGATCGGCACCGCCGCCGCATCAACCTGACCTGCGATGGCGGGACAGAGTTTTTGCTCGACCTGCCCCAGGCCACGGTGCTTGAGGATGGCGACGGCTTGCTGCTGGACGACGGTCGCAAGATCGTGGTGACGGCCAAGGACGAGCCGCTGCTGGAGATCGAAGCCGACCAGCATGCCCTGCTGCGCGCCGCCTGGCACATCGGCAACCGGCATCTCGCCGCCGAACTGACCCCGACCTGCATCCGCATCCTTTATGACCATGTCTTGGAAGACATGCTGAAGGGGCTGGGGCTGACACCGGTGAAGGTCGAAAAGCCCTTCCGGCCCGAAGGCGGGGCCTATAGCTCGCGCGGGGGCCATGGCCATAGCCATCATGATCACCACGACCATGATCACCACGACCATGATCATCATGACCATGGGCACGGTCACGATCATCACGGTCACGATCATCACGGTCACGGGCATCACCACGGATGATCGCCGGTCTCACCCGCCTGCTCACCTGGCTGTCCCCCGCCTATCCGGTCGGGGCCTTCAGCTATAGCCATGGGCTGGAATGGGCGATCGAGGCCGGGCGGGTGCAGAAGTGGCCGCAGGCAGCCGATTATATCGCGACGGTGCTGCAGGACGGTGCCGGCTGGAACGACAGCATTTTGCTAGCAGCCGCCCATCGCGCGGCGCAGGAAGGCGATTGGCCGCTGGTCGATCATCTGGTCGATCTGGGGGCTGCCTGGCGCACCACCAGCGAAACCGCGCTCGAATCCCGTCAGCAGGGCAAGGCCTTCCTCGATATCACCCGCAAGACCTGGGCGGACCCCGCCTTGGAGGCCCTTGCGGGTTTGCTCGATGGCAGACCCTTGGCTTATCCGATTGCTCTGGGTGTCGCGGGGGCCGCTCATGTGTCGCTCAATGTGATGCTGCCGGCTTACCTGACTGCCTTCGCCGGCAATCTGATTTCGGCGGCGGTGCGCCTTGTGCCGCTAGGCCAGACGGATGGCCAGCGCATCCAGGCATCGCTGGAGCCCAAGATTGCCGAGGTTGCGCGTCTCGCCGCCTTGGCCAGCCTCGACGATCTGGGCGGCGCCGCGCCGCTGCTCGATATCGCGTCGATGGCGCATGAAACCCAACATACGAGGTTGTTTAGGTCATGAGCGTATCCTCCAACGGCCCCCTGCGGGTCGGTATCGGCGGCCCTGTCGGATCGGGCAAGACCGCGCTGGTCGAGCGGCTGTGCAAACATATGCGCGCCTCTTACGACCTCGCCGTCGTCACCAACGATATCTATACGCGTGAGGATGCTGAGTTTCTGACCCGCGCCGGCGCGCTGGATGCCGATCGCATCACCGGCGTCGAAACGGGTGGCTGCCCCCATACCGCGATCCGCGAGGACGCCTCGATCAATCTGGTCGCGGTCGAGGAGATGTGCGGCAAGTTCCCGAGCCTGGAGCTGATCTTCATCGAAAGCGGCGGCGATAATCTGGCTGCGACCTTCTCGCCCGAACTCGCCGACCTCACGATCTATGTCATCGATGTTTCGGCCGGCGATAAGATCCCCCGCAAGGGCGGACCGGGTATTACACGGTCCGACCTGCTCGTGATCAATAAGACCGATCTGGCGCCCCTCGTCGGTGCCGATCTGTCGGTGATGGATCGTGATAGCAAGAAGATGCGCGGCGAGCGGCCCTTCCTCTTCTCGAACCTCAAAAGCCTCGATGGCGTCGACGCCGTCGCCAAATTCATCGTCGAACGCGGCGGCCTGCCCGTTCGCGCTATCGCCTAATCCCGGAGGATATCATGCGTCGTCTTGCTCTTACCGCAGCCCTTGCGCTGATCGCTGCTCCGGCCTTTGCCCATACTGGCCATTCGGTCGGTGGGCTCGTCGATGGCGCTCTGCATCCGATGCTGGGCCTCGATCATCTGTTGGCGATGGTGGCGGTCGGCCTCTGGGCTGCCCAGCTCCAGGGGCGCCTATGGCTGCTGCCGGCGACCTTTATGGGCGCGATGGCGGTGGGCGCCGGTCTGGCGCTGGCGGGCTTTGAGATGCCGCTGGTCGAAACCGGCATTTCCGGCTCGATCATCGTGCTGGGTCTCGCGGTCGCGATCGGCAAGCGCATCCCGGCCGCTGCTGCCATGGGCGTCGTCGTTGCCTTTGCGCTCTTCCATGGCTTTGCCCATGGCGCCGAGATGCCGGAATTGGCTTCGCCGGCCCTCTATGGCCTCGGCTTCCTCGCCGCGACTGGCGCGCTGCATCTTGCTGGTGTGTTCGGCGGTCTGGCCGCGACCCGCCTCTCGGCCATTGCCCTGCGAGCTGCCGGCGGTGCCATCACCCTGGCAGGCGCGGCCTTACTTCTTACTTAGGGCTTGTTGATCTTCAGGCTGCGAAAAGTTTGATCAGGTAGCTTGGCTTGAAGCGCTTCCCTAAACTCGTCGAACTTGGCGAGTTCAGGGATGGAGCCCCGCTTTACCATGAAGATGCTGATGACGTTGTCCTGATTCACTAAATTGTGGATATGAATCCTGCCGTCGGCTGTAATCACGCTGACATTGAATTGGTTCCTCGGATATTCCGACCAATCAATAATATGAAAACCCTCGCCCTCAATAGTGATGGCACGGATAGCCGAGAGCACCGATTGTGTGAACGAGGGATCCGAGGAGAGAACAATCTCGAAACCAGCCACACCGTCGGAAATTCCATCGGTGGCACTCATGCCTTTTCCGGCTGTCTGGCTATAGGCGGGTAAGCTTACCAACGCCAGCATCAGCGCCAAGGCTCTGAACATTTACTTCTCGCCTAAATGAAAGAAGACGTCGCGGGGACGGCCGATCAGGCTTTCCCCGCCGTCGATCGCCAGTACCGATCCGGTCATGGCGGGCGTATCCAGAATGAACTGCACCCCGCCCGCGATCTCTTCGGGGCTGGAGGAATAGCCGAGCGGTGCCGCGCCTTGCGCCTTGGCAAAGCTTTCCGGCGTCTGCTTGCCGCTGATCAGCGTGAGGCCCGGCGCAATGCCATTGACACGGATCTTCGGGGCGAGGCCCAGCGCCAGCATGGTGGTGAGGCCCTGGAGCGCCACTTTCCCCATCGTGTAGCTGAGGAAGTCCGGATTGAGGTGCAGCACCTTCTGATCCAGGATATTGACGATCACGCTGCCGTCCGGGGCTTGCGCCGCGAAATGTTTCGAGAGGAACAGCGGGGCGGCGGCATTCACCTGGATATTCTGGTGCCAGCTGTCCCAGGTCACCCGGTGGATATCATCGTTGGTGAAGGTCGAGGCATTATTGACCAGCACGTCGAGCGGCCCGAAACAGGCCGCAGCGCGGGCAATCAGCCCATCGACATCACTCTCTTTGGAAAGATCGGCCTGCACCACGGCGGCATTGGCGCCGATCTCGGCGGCCAACGCATCGGCCTCGGTCCTCGATGCATGACAATGTAATACGACCTTGGCGCCGTTCGCCGCGAGCTTCCGCGCGATCGCCGCGCCGATCCGCCGTCCGGCACCGGTAACGAGGGCGGTTCTCAAGAAGGCCGCTTCCGGTAGGCTTCGACGCCCGCGGCATCGATTTCGTTGAAGATATCGGGCTTCAGGATACGCACGCGGGCGGCCTGAACCTTGGGGTCCTGGAAGCAGGCGCCGAACAGCTCGTCGATCAGGGTTTCGATCAGATCGACATGCGGGCGGTCGCGCCAGCCCCGGATCAGGGCACGCAGGGGATCGTAATTGATAATGGCGTCGCGCGAGGTGCCGAGCGGGCCGGGGCCGATGGCGGCGTAAAGATCTATATCGATCAGCAGGCGCGAGGGGCGCTCTGGATGGCGTTCCCACGGGTGCAGACCGATCTTCACCTCGGCCTCCACGCCTTTCAGCATGATCCGGATATAATCGCTATCCGAGCGCCAGAGATCGGCGTCTGCAGCCATCGTTCTACCTTCTAGCCCAAGCGGTGAATGGGCCGATGTACCATGAAGCGGGGGCGGGGTGGAACAGACTCGTCATAGCAGGCCCCGATGTCACCCGGTCGCCTTGACCTTGGGTCGGGTTCGGCTTATATCCCGCCCGTCCATGATGCTGAGCCCCATCTCTCCGGCCGACCCGGCCGATCCCGATGCAACGATGCATCCCCGCCGGGGATTGCGCCGCATGTTCATCCGCGATCTCGTTCTGATGGCCAGCATCGGTGTCTATGCCCATGAGCATACTGCGGCGCAGCGAATTCGCGTTAACGTTGATCTTATGGTGCGCGAGACGCCCGGTCCTTTAACGGATCGCCTGGACGATGTGGTGAGCTACGACACCCTCGCGCAGGGCATTCGGGCCATCGTTGCCAGCGGTCATGTGAACCTTGTCGAGACTCTGGCCGAGCAAATTGCCGCCCGTTGCCTCGTCGACGATCGGGTGAGAGTCGCTCGCATCCGCGTTGAAAAGCTTGACATCATGCCCGACACGGGCGGCGTCGGAATTGAGATCGAGCGACTGGCCAGCGGCGCCTGATCACCCGCCAACGGACCACCCCTGTCAAGCCAATTTGTTCACAGCCGAGGCGAATCTCTGTCAAGGGAATTTGTGACGGTTTGAGGCTAAAGCATCGCTTTTATCAGAGGGAAAGTTTGAACCATGTCGGGTTGTAAAAATAAATAAAAACAATAACTTAGTAATGGTGCACAAAAAACAGGCATTGCGCCGAGACCCCAGGGTTTGCCACAATTCCCGCTAGATGACAGTCTCCTTGCCCACAGAGTTATCCACAGGTTCGGTGGATTGTCGCGGGATCCCTTGCCATCCCATTGAGTCACCTCGATTTCTGTTTGATGACAGTCAAAAATGGTTAACGAAAACACGCTCTCTTTCACCGATGAGGCCACTGGCGAGGAACCCGTCGTTTCGTTCGATCGCGGGGCCGCGGTAGTCCTGTCCGTAGTCGAAACGCTTCCAGGCGGACCTGGCGTCTATCGGATGTTGAACCGCGAGGGGGATGTTCTGTATGTCGGCAAGGCCCGCAACCTAAAGCGGCGGGTCGCGAACTATACGAGTTTCGGAAACCTGTCGAATCGCATCCGCCGCATGGTCTCGGAAACTGTGCGGATGGAGATCGTCACGACCCATACCGAGGTCGAGGCGCTTCTTCTGGAAGCCAACCTGATTAAGAAGTTGGAGCCGCGCTATAATGTCTTGCTGCGCGACGACAAAAGCTTCCCGCATATCCTTTTGACCGGCGATCATCCTTACCCGCAAATCACCAAACATCGTGGATCCAGAACGCAGGTCGGCGATTACTTCGGACCCTTTGCCGCGGTAGGTGCCGTCAACTCGACTATCATTGCACTGCAGCGCGCCTTCTTGCTGCGCAACTGCAGCGACGCGATTTTTTCGGCCCGCACGCGCCCCTGCCTGCAATTCCAGATCAAGCGTTGCTCGGCGCCCTGCGTCGATCGGATCAGCGCCGAGGACTACCGGGCCCTGGTCGATCAGGCCAAAGGCTTCCTAGGTGGCCACAGCCGGGAGATCCAGGATGATCTGGTCGCCAAGATGCAGGCCGCGTCCGAGGAGATGGATTTCGAGCAGGCGGCGAAGTTCCGTGACCGTATCCGCGCGCTGACCGCGATCCAGGCCCATCAGGACATCCACCTGGAAGGGGTAGGGGATGCCGATATCATCGCCCTGCATCAGGCAGGCGGTCAGACCTGCATCCAGGTCTTCTTCTTCCGCGCCGGGACCAACTACGGCAACCGCGCCTATTTCCCGGCCCATGACAAGACGATGGCGACGGACGAGATCCTGACCGCCTTCCTCGGGCAGTTCTATGCCGACAAGCAGCCCTCACCCCTGCTGCTGCTGTCCGAAGAGCCGGCAGAGGCCGAGCTGCTGGCCGAGGCTTTAGCGATCCGCGCGGGCCGCAAGGTGGCGCTGCATGCCCCGAAACGCGGCGACAAGCGCGCGGTGCTGGATCATGCCCTGACCAACGCCCGCGAGGCCCTGGGCCGCCGTCTGGCCGAAAGCTCCTCCCAGCGGCGCCTCCTGGAAGGGGTGCAGGCGCTGTTCGAGCTGGCCGAGGTGCCCGAGCGTATTGAGGTGTATGACAATAGCCATATCCAGGGCACCAATGCCCTGGGCGGCATGATCGTCGCCGGCCTGGAAGGCTTCACCAAGACCGCCTATCGCAAATTCAATATCAAGGGCGAGATCGCGCCCGGCGACGATTACGCCATGATGCGCGAGGTGCTGACCCGCCGCTTCGGTCGCCAGATCAAGGAAGATCCCGAACGCACCGGCCCCGGTTGGCCGGGCCTCGTTATGATCGACGGCGGCGAACAGCAGCTGAAAGTCGCGATCGAGGTTCTGGAGGAACTGGATCTCTCCGACTTGGCCGTCGTCTCTATCGCCAAGGGGCCGGATCGCGATGCGGGGCGCGAGAAATTCTTCCTGCCCGGCAAGGCGCCGTTCCAACTGGAGCCCAAAGACCCGGTGCTCTATTTCCTGCAGCGTCTGCGGGACGAGGCCCATCGCTTCGCCATCGGCAGCCACCGGGCCCGCCGGCAGAACGCTATGTCGCGCTCGGAACTCGACGAGGTGCCGGGCATCGGCGCTGCAAGGCGCAAGGCGTTGCTATTGCACTTCGGATCGGTGAAGGCCATCAAGCGCGCCGGCCTAAATGACCTTGAAAAGGTCCCGGGTATCAGCGGTTCGGTCGCTCAGAAGGTCTATAACTACTTCCATACGGAGTAGGTTTTTCAGACTGTCGTCATCCTCGGGCCCCGACCGAGGACCTTTAAGCGAAGGACAGAGTTTGGAAAGATCCTCGGGTTAAGCCCGAGGATGACGTCGTTGTTAAAGGGCACCCAACTTCTGCCACATCGCGCGGGTGAATTGGCGCCAGCCACAACCGCCAAGTCCGCGCATGACCTCCCTGACGCTTCCCGCCGCCCGTAGTCCCGCCGGTCAATTCGCCCGCGAATTCCTGCTCTTTGGTTTGAAGCAGGCCTGGGCTTGCCTGTTTGGCGGGGCGATGTTGGCGCTGATTATCGCGACCAAGCTGCTGTGGCAGTCGGATTGGGCGATGAACCGCTATGATTTCCTGTTCGTCGCGGCCTTCGCGATTCAGGGCGCGCTGATTGCGCTCAAGCTAGAAAGCTGGGAGGAGGCGAAAGTCATCTTCCTCTTCCATGTCGTCGGCACGATCATGGAGATCTTCAAGACCGCGATGGGGTCTTGGGCCTATCCGGAGGAGGCGTTCTTCCGGATCGGCGGCGTGCCGCTCTTCTCCGGCTTCATGTATGCCTGTGTCGGTAGCTATATCGCCCGCACCACCCGGATCTTCAATCTGCGTTATGAGCGCTTCCCACCCTTCTGGATGAGCGTCGTGCTGGCGGGGTTGATCTATGTGAATTTTTTCCTGCATCACTATGTTTGGGACATTCGCTATGGGCTGTTTGCCCTGGCGCTGCTGCTCTATGGCCGCTGTTCCCTGCATTTCACGGTCGATCGGGTGCCGCGCCACATGCCGATGCTGCTTTCGACGTTTCTGGTCGCCTTCTTCGTCTGGATTGGCGAAAACGTCGGCACCAACAGCGGGACTTGGATCTATGCCGGACAGAAGATCGGCTGGCACCTCGTCTCCTGGGGGAAGCTCGGTTCCTGGTTCCTTCTGATGTTCGTCAGCTTCGTTCTGGTTTCGCTGATCCATCGACCGCAAGCGCCGGATAACAAGGGGGCTTGTACCGGCGGAGTGCCGCACAGAATTAACTAGAACGCATAGTGCCCGCCTCGCTAAGATGCCGGCAGCCCCAGGAGCCGTTAATGAATTACTCCCTTGCCAATAGCTTGACCCTGTCGCGCATCGCCGCCATTCCGGCTGTCAGCGTTCTGCTCTATGTGCAGGGGCCGGTTGGGGCCTGGGCGGCCTGGGCAGTCTATGCGCTAGCCTGCGTCACCGATTGGCTCGATGGCTATGTCGCCCGCAATTGGGGGCAGGATTCCGAATTCGGTAAATTCCTCGATCCGATCGCCGACAAACTCTTGGTGGCTGCGGTCCTGCTGCTGCTGGTCGCACAGAATCGCATCGACGGCTGGGCGGTTATTTCGGCCCTCGTGATCCTGTGCCGCGAGATCATGGTCTCGGGCCTGCGCGAGTTCCTGGCCAAGACCGCGATCAGCGTGCCGGTCTCGCGGCTGGCGAAATGGAAGACCGGGATCCAGATGGTCGCGCTCGGCGTGTGCATCGTCGGGCCCTTTGGCCCCTGGGGTCTGCCCTGGGTTCTGATCGGCGAGATCGGCCTTGGCCTTGCCGCCCTGCTGACCCTCATCACGGGCTGGGACTATCTGCGCTCGGGCCTCCGGCACATCAATAGCGAGAGCGAAGCGACCGCCGCTGCATCGAAGCCGGTCAGCAGCGCCGGCTGATGAAGATCCTCTATTTCGCCTGGCTGCGCCGCCAGATCGGCGTCGCCGTGGAGGAAATCGAAGTGCCGGCCGGTGTCGTGACCCTCGGCGATCTTGTCCTGCATCTGCGCACCTTGAGCGAGAGCCATGCCGCCGCCTTGGCCGTTTTGGAAGGCCTGCGGGCCGCGATCGATCAGGAATTTGCCGAGTTTGACGCCCCCTTGAACGGCGCCCGTGAAGTGGCGCTCTTCCCCCCGGTGACCGGTGGTTGAGCGTCTGATCGTTCGGGTGGCCGAAGCTCCGTTCGACCCCGGGGCCGAACTGGCGGCGATGAGCGCCGGCCGCACCGACATTGGCGGTATTGCCTCATTCGTCGGGCTGGTGCGGGATTTTGCCAGCGACGATAGCGTCACGGCCCTGACCCTCGAACATTACCCTGGCATGACCGAACGGCGGCTGACCGAAATCGGGAACGAGGCGATCGCCCGCTGGGACCTTACCTCTGCTCGGATCATCCATCGGGTCGGGCGGATGCTGCCGGGCGAGCCCATCGTCTTGACCGCCGCCGCCGCCCCGCATCGAGCTGCTGCTTTCGAGGCCTGTTGGTTCCTGATCGACTGGCTGAAGACCTCGGCCCCCTTCTGGAAACTCGAAGAAACTCCGGACGGCGAGCGCTGGGTCGATGCCAAATCGTCCGATGATTCTGCGGCCGATCGCTGGCGGCAGAAATAGTCACTTTTCGGGCCTATTTTCCGCTTCGGTGTTCAGGTACCATCCTTCAAGGGAGTTACGCTTCAAACGCCGACCGGCATAAAAGGGCGGTGATGGAGCTTAAAAACAGGCTTCACAAGGGCTGATAAGAATGAGCGATATTAAAGGGGGCTTTAATCAACTTTTCCTGCGCGAGGAAGAGTTGCGCCAAGCGATGGAGTTGATTTTCTACGCCTATCGCGATTTTACCTGTGAGGCCGATGCGATCCTGGCCAAATCCAACTTTGGGCGCGCCCATCACCGGGTCATCTATTTTGTCGGACGCTATCCGAATATTACGGTCAGCGATCTGCTGGGCATTTTGAAGATCACCAAACAGTCGCTTAGCCGTGTACTTGGCCAGTTGATTGAACAGGAATATATCGCGCAACGTCAGGGACTGCGGGATCGTCGGCAGCGGCTTTTGGAATTGACCCCAAAAGGGCTGGAACTTGAGCGGCTGTTGTCGGAGAATCAACGCGCTGTAATAGCCCGGGCTTATCGTGGTGCTGGGGCGGCGGCCGTTGAGGGCTTCCGCAAGGTGATGGTAGGAATTGTAAACGAAGATGACCGGAAGAGATTCCGATCGGCTTCGCAACCGGCGCCGGTTTCTGCGCCTTCTCGCATGCGAGGAAGCGGCTGAGGCTTGGCGCGGGTTTCTCTAAAATGGTATGGGTTAATCTCCCGGTAAGAAAATCGGGACTAATGCAAACGATCTATCTGCGAGAACCGCGCCCGATCCATGTCCGAAACGACGACGAGCCCTCAGAAGAGTGAAGCCGGAGAAGAACAGCGCGTGGCTGTTTGCGCTTCGGTCGATGACCTGTATCAGTCCCCATCGCGGGGGATGATCGGAACCCTGTCGCGCTCGTTTTTGGACCAATTGGTCCTGACACCGACCGAACTGCTGCATTCCTCGCGCCATCAGCTGCGTCTGGAAAGCGCGGGCACGTTGATGCGCGACATCATGGAGCGCGCTGCCGTCGCGCAAGGGCGCGCGATGGGCATGGCGACCCGCGACCGGGCCCGCGATCTGCAGAAGCTGTTGGATGAAGGCGGCACTTTCATCCGCGAAGTCGAAAAGGGCGAGGGCCCGGCCGAGCTTGGTCCGGGCAAGTTCGTCGCCATGGCGCAGCGGCTTTCGAGCGGCGTGCCGGCGGCCAAGGCCAGCATGCGCATCAACCGCATGCTCACCGAATATCTGATTACCTGCCGCACCTGGGTCGATAAGCTCGACAAGGTGATGGCGCTGGCCGAGGAAGTCGGCAATGCGCCCGAACTGAAATGGATCGATGTCCTGCTGGCCGAACTTCTGATCAGCGACATGGGCCAGGACACCATCTTCGGCCGCCGTCTTTCGCTCGAAGATCGCATCGAAGATCTGATCGATACCTTGAAGCAGCAGTACCACAGCCGCGACAAGGTCGGCGATCCGCTGCCCATGGCCGCGACCTTCCAAAAGCTGATGCTGTCGCTCGATCTGCCAGAAACCAAGACCGCGCTGGAAACGGCCATCGTGCAGACGCTGGCCTCGCGCAATCCGCTGGCTGCGGCCGATATGGTGCACGAGCTGAAAGCGACCCATGGGGTGCTGATGCGCCTGCGCGTTGGCGATCGTATCCTCGGTGGCCGCCGGTCGCTCGAATATATCGATAAGCGCATGCAGCGCATCTTGACCGAAGAGAATGTCGCGGACTTCATCCGCTCGGCCACCAACCTCGGTGACCGCATTCTCGCGGTGTTGGAGCTTTATGCCGTTACTTTCGGGCCACGCAACAAGCGCCTGCTCGAAAGCCATCTACAGCGCTATTTCGCCGACGAAGATTTCCATCGCCGCCTGCTGGTGGGCGAGGGGACCGGGCCGCATAAGGTGCGTCTGGTTACCAGCCTTTATCAGGCTCTGGTTTCGGCGCCTTTGGAGCGCGCGATGAAGGTCGAGCTCGCCGGTCGCATGGCGCAGGTGCAGGCGGACTATATCGTCGAGAGTAAGTTCTTCGCCAATATCGATAAGCAGTATCCGACCGTGGCCCGCAAGGCGATGGCACTGATCGATCTGGTGCGCGACGGGGTCTTCATCCCTGGCGACAATACCGAACGCACCAAGCTGGTGATCAAGCATTACCTCAACAAGCCGGACTTCCTGGACAAATTCCTGGAAGGCGTTCCGGCTCAGGCGGCGCGTGACGTACATCTGGCGCAATTGAAGCAGAAGCTGGCGGAACTCGATATCTCGATGCCCGTCAAGAGGTAGCTATGCTGCTGGCCGCCGATGCGAAACACCTGCTGGTCGTCGATGACGACAGCCGCTTACGCTCGCTGCTCAGTCGCTTTTTGACGGAAAACGGCTATCGCGTCATCACGGCAAGCGATGCCGAGGAAGCGGCCTCGCTGCTGCAATCCCTGGTCGTCGATATGATCGTGCTTGATGTCATGATGCCAGGCATCAATGGGATCGACTTTGCCCGCCGCCTGCGGGGCGAGGGCAGCACGACGCCGATCCTGCTGCTGACGGCGCGTGGCGAGGTGGATGACCGCATCGCGGGCCTGGAAGCCGGGGCGGATGATTATCTTTCCAAGCCGTTCGAGCCGCGCGAACTGCTGCTGCGCATCAATGCGATCCTGAAGCGGGCTGTGCCGATCCTTGCCGAACCTGCCCGGGACGAGCCGATTCGGATGGGCACTGTAACCTTTGATCGTCAGCGTAATCTGCTGCTGCGCGACGATGCCCAGATCCATCTGACCCAGGCCGAGGCGAGCCTGCTGGCGGCTTTGGCCGCGCGGGCGGGCGAGGTTTTGAGCCGTGAGGATCTGATCGAAACCGGCCTGACGCCGGGCCAAGAGCGCACGATCGATGTTCAGGTGACGCGCCTGCGCCGCAAGATCGAGCCCGATCCGAAATTGCCGCGCTATTTGCAGACGGTACGGGGGCGCGGCTATGTCCTCCAGCCCGACTGAACAGGCTGCTGCGCCAGACCTCAGCGAGTCCCTGCGGCCTCGGTTGCGGCCCTGGTCGATCAAGCGGGTTTTGCCACGCGGACTGTTTGGCCGCTCTCTGCTGATCATCGTGGCGCCGCTGGTGCTGCTGCAGATCATCGCGACCTGGGCCTTCTTCGATCAACATCTCTCGACCGTCAGCCGGCGCCTCGCGCAAGGGGTTGCGGGTGATATCGCCATCGCCATTCAGCTGTGGACCGATGCGGAGACACCGGAAGCAAAGGCCCATGCTCTGGATCAGGTCGGCGCTCCAGTCGGCATGGTGCTCCGGTTCGAACCGGACGAGATTCTGCCCAATAATGGCGACCGGCGCCGCAGCTACGTGTCGAACACGCTATATAACGCCCTGGATGAAATGGTCCGGCGGCCGGCGGAAATCGACGATCGCGATGGCGAACGGGTGCATATCGCCGTGCAATTGCCCAAGGGCACCATGCATGCCGATGTTTCGCGCAAGCGCCTGTTCAGCGCCTCCTCCTATGCCTTCGTTTTGTGGATGGTCGGGTCCTCCTTCATCCTGCTGACGGTCGCCGGCCTCTTCATGCGCAATCAGATCCGGCCTATTCAGCGCTTGGCCGATGCCGCCGTGCGGTTCGGCAAGGGGCAGGGGATCGGCACCTTCAAGCCAGAAGGCGCGATGGAAATCCGCCGGGCGTCGATCGAGTTCCTGCGCATGCGCGAACGTATCCAGCGCCAGCTGCATCAACGCACCGAAATGCTCGCCGGTGTCAGCCACGATCTGCGCACGCCGCTGACACGGTTGAAGCTGGAGTTGGCCCTCTTGGGCGTGAATAACGATCTGGAAGCCGCCAAGGCGGATCTCGATGAGATGGAAGGCATGCTGGATGCTTATCTCGCCTTCGTGCGCGGCGAAGGCGGGGAGGAGGCCGAGCCGGTCGATCTCGTCGATCTGATCCAAGACCTCGCCGCCTCCTATCGGCGCTCGGGCGCGGCGATCAGCCTCGATCTGCCCGAAAGCCTGCCGATGGTCCTGCGGCCGATGGCGATCGGCCGGGCGATCAATAATCTGGTTGGCAATGCCGGGAAATATTCCAAGTGCCCGGTGGCGCTCTCGGCCGAAATCCAGGGCAGCTCAGTCCTGATCCATGTGGATGACGACGGCCCCGGCATCGCGGCCGATCAGCATGAAGAAGTCTTCCGCCCTTTCCGGCGCCTCAGCGAAGCCCGTACGCTCGATGGCTCGGCCTCCGTCGGTCTTGGGCTTACGATCACCCGCGATCTGGTGCGCGGCCATGGCGGCGATGTGATCCTGGCGGCAAGCCCGTTGGGCGGCTTGCGGGCGACGATCCGGCTGCCGCGGTAACTCACTTTTTCGGGCGCATCAAACAGAAACCCTCATCCCGCACTTGGTGCGGGATCTTGTGGAGCCAAGCGCCGACGTCTTCTCTACGCGGATTGTCTACGACGAGATCCCGCACCAAGTGCGGGATGACGAGGTTTAATAGGAAGTGGCTTGTTTAAGCCGCAACGACCTGCGCTTCGCGCGAACGCGGCAGATTGAACATCTCCCAGACCTTGTCGAGCGAGTCGACCAGATGGTCGATCATCGCGTCAGTATGCAGCGGGCCCGGGGTGATGCGGATGCGCTCGGTGCCGCGCGGCACGGTCGGGTAATTGATCGGCTGCACATAGATGTTGAAGTCGCTGAGCAGTTTGTCGGTCACCTGCTTGCAGAGCGCGGCATCGCCGACCAGCACCGGGACGATGTGGCTGGGATTCGCGATCACCGGGATCTCGATCTCGGCCAGGCGACGCTTCACCTGGGCGACACGATCCTGCTGGGCAAGGCGTTCCTTGTTGGACGCCATCAAATGTTCGATCGAGGCGCGCGCACCGGCGGCGATCACCGGCGGCAGGGCCGTGGTGAAGATGAAGCCGGGGGCCGAGGAGCGGATGAAATCGATGGTGGCCTTGCTGCCGGCGATATAGCCGCCGACCATGCCGAAGGCCTTGCCGAGCGTGCCTTGGATGATGTCGATGCGATGCTGCACGCCGTCGCGTTGGGCAACGCCGCCGCCCTGTTCGCCATACATGCCGACGGCATGGACTTCATCCAGGTAGGTGAGTGCGCCGTATTTCTCGGCCAGTTCGCAATAGCCTTCGATCGGGGCGATATCGCCATCCATCGAATAGACGCTTTCGAACGCCAGGATCTTGGCGCGGTCCTTGGGCAGGGCGGCCAGCTTGGCTTCGGCGTCGGCCAGATCGTTATGCTTCAGGATGATCTTTTCGGCGCGGCTATGGCGCACGCCTTCAATCATCGAATTATGATTGAGCGCATCGGAGAGGATGACGCAGCCCGGCAGCAGACGGCCGAGGGTCGAGAGCGTCGTCTCGTTGGCGACATAGCCCGAGGTGAAGACCAGGGCCGCTTCCTTGCCGTGCAGGGCGGCGAGTGCCTCTTCCAGCAGGACATGTTCGTGGGTGGTGCCGGCGATATTGCGGGTGCCGCCGGCGCCGGTGCCGAAGCGCTCGATCGCCTCATGCATCGCCTTGCGGACGCCCGCATGCTGGCCCATGCCGAGATAATCGTTGGAGCACCAGACGGTGACTTCGCGGGCGCTGTTCGGGCCACTGCGGTGCAGGGCGGTCGGGAAGCGATCTACCTGCCGCTCGAGATCGGCGAAGACGCGGTAGCGGCCTTCGTCTTTCAGCGACGAGATGCTCTTCGAAAAGTAAGCTTCGTAATCCATTCCGACCTCTTCCGAAAGCGGCTCTTTATCGGCTGTCCGCTTTATTTGCCGCCACTGTAACACGCCTTATTTGCCGTATCAGCTTCGAATCCGGCATACCGGCGATCTGTCGCAGGAGAGCCTATTTTTAGACGGATTTCTTGTATCCCCGCGTTGACCTGGATCAACGAGGCGTCCTTTCGAAAGCTCGTTGCAATGGCGCGACGACTCCCGCAAGCTGCCTGAACGTATAAGCACTCACCAACGACGGATTAACCGTCTTGAGGCTTAGGGGATGGCAAGGGGAGGCTGCTCTTAGAGCAGCCAAAATCTAGGGAGACTGAAGACCTATGCGTTGGACATCTGCTCTTTTGGCGACTGCTGCATTGACCGTGATGCCAGTGGTTGCGCCGTCGGCCGCGACTTTCAAATGGATCAACGACGGCGATGTCGTCTCCATGGATCCGACCTACTTCAACGAGACTTTCCTGCTGGGCTTCATGAGCAATATCTACGAACCGCTGGTTCGTCGCTCGAAGACCCTGGAGCTGGAACCCGCGCTCGCGACCAAGTGGGAACAGATCGATCCGCTGACCTGGCGTTTCACCCTGCGTCAGGGCGTGAAGTTCCATGGCGGCGAGCCCTTCACCGCCGACGATATCGTCTTCTCGCTGGAGCGCGCGCGCTCGGACGGGTCAGACGTGAAGTCCAAGATCGGCTCGGTCGATACCATGACCAAGGTCGATGATTTCACCGTCGATCTGAAGACCAAGGTGCCGGATCCCCTGCTGCCGGGTCAGCTCAGCACCGTTTATATCCTCTCCAAGATCTGGGCGGAAAAGAACAACGCCACCAAGCCGACCGACGTGAAGAAGAAGGAAGAAGGCTACGTTACGCGGAATGCGAACGGCACCGGCCCCTTCCAGCTCGTCTCGCGCGAACCCGGCGTCCGCACCACCCTGAAGGCCAATGCCGGCTGGTGGGACAAGCCCGAGCATAACCTGACCGAAGTGATCTTCGAGCCGGTTCCCCAGGCTTCGACCCGTCTGCAGGCCCTGCTCTCGGGCCAGGCCGATATGGTCTATACCCTCTCCACCCAAGATATCGAGCGGGTGAAGAAGGAAGCCAATCTGAAGATGTACGAAGGTCCGGAAATGCGGACCATCTTCCTCGGTTTCGACCAGAAGCGCGACGAGCTGGAAGGCAGCAACGTCAAGGGCAAGAACCCCTTCAAGGACGTGCGCGTTCGGAAGGCCGTCTATCAGGCGATCGACGAGAACGCCATCGTTAGCCGTGTGATGCGCAATGCCGCAACCGCGACCGGCCTGATGGTCGCCCCGGCGATCAATGGGTTCGATAAGGGCCTCAACGAACGGTTCCCGTTCGATCCCGAAGCCTCGAAGAAGCTCTTGGCCGAAGCTGGCTATCCTGAAGGCTTTGAAGTCCTGATGGATTGCCCGAACGACCGTTATGCCAACGACGAACAGACCTGCCTCGCCATCGTTCCGATGCTGAAGCGCATCGGCATCACCGCGAAGCTGACGGCCCAGTCGAAGGCGACCTACTTCCCGAAGATCCTCGGTCGCAATTCGAGCTTCTATCTGCTCGGTTGGACCCCGGACACTTATGACAGCTACAACGCGCTCTTCAACCTGATGGCAACGCCGGGTGAAGGCGGTCGGGGTGCCTTCAACCTCGGCAGCTGGTCCAGCCCCAAGCTCGACGAGCTGACGGCCAAGATCCAGTCGGAAACCGACACGGCCAAGCGTAACGCGATGATCAAGGAAGCCTTCCAGATCCATAAGGACGAGGTCGGTCATATTCCGCTGCATCAGACGTCGCTCGCCTGGGCTGCCAAAAAGAACGTCGATCTGGTCCAAGGCCCGGATAACGTCTTCCAGTGGCGTTGGGTGAAGGTCAACTAAGAGAAAAGAGTTGATGGGGCATTGGCTGCGGCCAATGCCCCAATCTTCCTTAGGGTTCGAGTTCAAAGTTCAAACGGTTGAGAAGAGTTGGTCGCGGGGCATGCAGATGCCACGTCGCCGATCTCTTTTGTGGAGCCTTCGGGTTCCGGCCCGTTTCTTGCTAATGCCGGAGCACTATGCTCGCTTTCGTGATTAAACGTCTCGGCCAAGCGGTGGTCGTGATGCTGGCGGTCGCTTTCATCGCCTTCATCCTGTTCCGCTTCGCCGGCGACCCCATCAATGCGATGGTCGGTCAGGATACCCCGCCCGAGGCCCGTGAAAAGCTGCGGGTTGAGCTGGGGTTGACCGATCCGGTGCCGATGCAGTTTGCTCGTTTTGTGGGCAGGGCGGCTGTCGGCGACTTCGGCCTCTCCTATCGTCAGGGGCGCCCGGTTTCGACCCTGATCAAGGAACGCCTGCCGGCAACCTTGGAACTGGCATTGGTCGCCTGCGCCTTTGCCCTGACGCTGGGCGTCATCTTCGGCGTCTATACCGGCATCCATAAGAAGAGCTTTCTGTCGCGCTTCGTGATGGTGACGAGCCTGATCGGCATTTCGCTGCCGACGTTCCTGACCGGCATTTTCCTCATTCTGATCTTTTCCGTCTGGCTGCCCTGGCTGCCCGCCTATGGGCGCGGCGATGTGATCAAGTTCGAGTGGTGGTCGACCGGGCTGTTCACTGTGAGTGGCCTCAAGGCCATCGTGCTGCCGGCCATCACGCTGGGCCTGTTCCAGATGACCTTGATCATGCGCCTTGTGCGCGCGGAGATGCTGGAAGTCCTGCGCACTGACTACATCAAGTTCGCCCGTGCCCGTGGCCTCAGCCAGCGCGCCATTCACTTTGGCCATGCCTTGAAGAACACCCTGGTCCCGGTCATGACCATCACCGGTTTGCAGCTGGGCTCGATCATTGCCTTCTCGATCATCACCGAGACGGTGTTCAGCTGGCCGGGCCTGGGGCTCTTGTTCATCCAGTCGGTCGGTGTCGTCGATATCCCGGTGATGTCGGCCTACCTCATCTTGATCGCGGGGATGTTCGTCGTGATCAATCTGATCGTCGATATGCTCTATTTCGTGGTCGACCCGCGCCTGCGCGGCAGTTTCGGCGGAGGAAGCGGCCATGGTTGATGGTCTGCGCGGCGTGCTGTGGCGCGCCTGGGACAGCGATGTCGCCTATAGTTTCCGCACCTCGCCGATCACCATTGCCTCGGCCCTGCTGACGTTGATCATCGTCGGGGCAGCCTTTTTGGCACCCTGGATCGCGCCGCATAATCCGTTTGACGTCGCGACGCTCAATATCATGGACAGCCGTCTGCCACCGGCCTGGGAAGATCAGGGCGTGCCGGACTTCTGGCTCGGCACCGATGTGCAGGGGCGCGATGTCTTCTCGACCATCCTCTATGGCAGCCGTATCTCGCTGATCGTCGGGGTGTTGTCGGTGCTGTTTGCTGCCGTGTTGGGTGTCGCGCTTGGTCTGCTGGCCGGTTATATGGGCGGGATCGTCGATGCCGTGATCATGCGCATCGCCGAAGTGCAGCTCTCTTTCCCGGCCTTCCTGATCGCCCTGCTGATCGATGGGGTGGCGCGCGCCATTCTGCCGCCTGAAGACCAGGAGTCGGCGGCGATCCCGGTGCTGGTCTTCTCCATCGGCCTGTCGTTCTGGGTGCAATATGCCCGCACCGTGCGCGGCTCCACCCTAGTTGAGCGACGCAAGGAATATGTCCAGGCCGCGCAGATCATCGGGCTGCATCCGCTGCTCATCATGATCCGCCATGTGCTGCCCAATGTCGTCGGCCCGGTACTGGTGATCGCGACGATCAATCTGGCGCTGGCGGTGATTACCGAGGCGACCCTGTCGTTCCTGGGGCGCGGCGTGCCGCCGACCCAGCCCTCGCTCGGGACCCTGATCCGCATCGGCCAGGAATATCTCTTCTCCGGCGATTGGTGGGTGACCCTGTTCCCCGGCCTGACGCTGGCGGTGATGGTGCTGGCGGTCAATCTGCTGGGCGATTGGCTGCGCGATGCCCTTAACCCCAAGCTGCGATAGGGCGGGGCCGATGTCGCTGCTGCAAGTCAAAAACCTCGAAGTCGAATTCCATAACCGCCGTGGCAAGCTGCGGGCGCTCGACGATCTCTCCTTCGATGTCGCGCCGGGTGAAATCCTGGGCGTGGTGGGTGAGTCGGGTGCCGGAAAATCCCTGACCGGCGCCGCCATTATCGGCCTCTTGGAGCCGCCGGGCCGGGTCACCAAGGGCGAGATCCTGCTGGAAGGCCAGCGGATCGATGGGCTTTCGGAAAACGAGTTGCGCAAGATTCGGGGGCGCAAGATTGGCGCGATCTTCCAGGATCCGCTGACCAGCCTCAATCCGCTCTATACCGTCGGCCGCCAGCTGACCGAAACCATCCGCACCCACCTGCCGATAAACGAGGCGCAGGCCAAGAAGCGGGCGATCGAACTCTTGGAGGAAGTCGGCATTCCGGCCGCCGACCGCCGCATCGATCATTATCCGCATCAGTTTTCCGGCGGCATGCGGCAGCGCGTGGTGATCTCGCTGGCGCTGGCTGCCAATCCGCGTCTGATCATCGCGGATGAACCGACGACTGCCCTCGATGTCTCGATCCAGGCGCAGATCATCGCCCTGCTGAAGCGGGTGTGCCGCGACCATCAGGCGGGCGTGATCCTGGTCACCCACGATATGGGCGTGATTGCGGAAACCGCTGACCGTGTCGCCGTCATGTATGCCGGCCGCATCGTTGAAATCGGCCCGGTCGAAGCGGTGCTGAAACGCCCGCAGCACCCCTATACCATCGGCCTGATGGGATCGATCCCGACGGTGGAAGGCGTGCTGCATGGCGGCGAGCGCGGTCGCCTGACCCAGATCGACGGCGCCATGCCGCGTCTCAATGCCCTGCCCACGGGCTGCGCTTTCAATCCGCGCTGCCCCAAGGTGTTCGATCGTTGCCGCGTGGAGCGGCCGGATCTGAGGACGGCGGGTGACAGCCGTGCCGCCTGCTGGCTTGTCGAAGGAGTTCCGGCATGAGCCAGGCCCAATCCCGCGTGCTGGTCGAAGCGCGCGATCTGGAGATGTCGTTTGACGTCTCGAAACCGCTGCTGTCCCGCATGATCGACCGCAGCCCGCGCCAGATCGTCAAGGCGGTGGCCGGTGTCACCTTCGATATCCCGCGCGGAAAGACCTTCAGCCTCGTTGGCGAAAGCGGCTGCGGCAAATCCACCGTTGCGCGCCTGGTGGTCGGGCTTTACCGGCCGACCGGCGGCTTCGTCACGGTCGGCGGGCAGGAACTGGCCCGCATGGGGCGGCGCGAAAGCAAGGCCGTGCGTCAGCAACTGACCATGATCTTTCAGGATCCGTTCGCCAGCCTCAATCCGCGCTGGCGGGTGGCCGATATCATCGCCGAACCCTTGCGCGCCTTCGAGCTTGCGACGACCAAAGCCGAGCAGCGCAAGAAGGTTGATGGGCTGTTGCGTCAGGTCGGCCTTGCGCCGGCCGATGGCGACAAGTTCCCGCATGAGTTTTCCGGTGGCCAGCGTCAGCGTATCTCGATTGCCCGCGCGCTCGCCTCGCAGCCCGATTTCATCGTCTGTGACGAGCCGACCAGCGCGCTCGACGTGTCAGTGCAGGCGCAGATCCTCAATCTGATGACGGATCTGCAGAAGGAATTGGGGCTGACGTATCTTTTCATCAGCCACAATCTCTCGGTCGTCGCCCATGTCTCGGACCGGGTGGGGGTGATGTACCTCGGCCGGATCGTTGAGGAAGCGCCGACGGTGGAGATTTTCACCAAGCCGCGCCATCCTTATACGCGGCTGCTGCTGGATACGCTGCCCGACCTCTCGATGCAGAAGCGTGATCGCGAACCGGTGGCGGGCGAAGTTCCAAACCCGATCAACCCGCCGCCCGGCTGCCATTTCCACCCGCGCTGCCCGCTTGCAACCGACATCTGCAAGAGTGTCCGCCCGGAAATGCAGGTGCTGGGCAACGCCCGGGTGGCGTGCCATCACGCGGCGTAAATAACGGTCGTCATCCTCGGGTCACGCCCGAGGGTGACGGCTTTTAGGCCCGGCAAAGCAAAGAGCCATCCCTGTTTCCAGGGATGGCTCCAGCAATCCAAGTCGCGATGCGACCCCGGGCCGGGGAGGCCTACTTCAGTTGGTCGGCAACCTTGGCGATGGCTTTTTGCGCGCAGGCCTCATCCAGATGGCCGCCGGGGGCGCCGCCGATGCCGACCGCGCCGATGGTCTCATTACCGATCTTGACCGGCACGCCGCCGCCCAGCACCAGGAAACCGTCGATGGCGACGAGCTGGGCCGAGGCCGGGTTCTTCTGAACATTTTCGAACATGATGCTGGTCGGGGTGCGGGCCGAGAGCGAGGTGAAGGCCTTCTTGCGGGCGGCTTCCACCGTGTGCGGGCCGGCGTTATCGGCGCGGGCGAAGGCACGCAGGGCACCGCCACGATCCACCACGGCGACCGAGACGTTGTAACCGTCGGCGGCGCAGGCCTTGACGCCTTCCAGGGCGATCTCGGAGGCGATGCTGAGCGGCAGGTTCTTTTCCTGCAGGACGGCGGCTGAGGCCGAGGAAGCGAGGGCGGTAACGGCGAGGGCGGCGAGCAGCGAGCGGTTCATGACGGCGTTTCCTATCCTGGTGGGGAAGTGCGTTTGACCAGGAAAGAAATAGCCAGGGGCCGCTTTTGCCGAAATCCGCGCTGCCACCAGGGTGCCTAGGTAGTTCTACCGAGGGGGCTTGCCGGCCTCGGACAGGCGCACGAAGTCGGCAACCGAAGAGGTGCCGAGCTTTTCCGCGATATTGGCGCGATGGGCATCGATGGTGCGGGCAGAGACATCGAGGGCGCCGGCGATCTCTTTCGACGACAGGCCCTTGGCAACCATCTCCAGCACCTCGCGCTCGCGCTCCGTCAGGCCGGCGAGCTGGTCGCGGGCCTCCTTGCGCTCCAGCAAGGTTTCGAGCGCCTGGAAGGCGGCCTGGATCGCATCCAGCAGCACCTGTTCGTCGATCGGCTTGGTGAGGAAATCCATCACCCCGGCCTTGAAGGCGCGGCGGCAGGCATTCACGTCGCCATGGCCGGTGATCATGATGGTCGGCCAGTCGATGCCGCGCGCCTGTAGGCGCTCCTGCACCTGCAACCCGCTGATCATCGGCATGCGCAGATCGAGGATCAGGCAGCCCGGCCGGCCTTCATCCAGGTGGGCGAGGAAAACCTCGGGGCTACCGAAGCTTTCGACCTTCATGCCGTAGGTCTGCAGCAGCAACGAGAGCGCGTCCCGCACCGGCGCATCATCATCCAAGAGATAGATCGGGAAGCCGCTCATCTTGCGTCGCCCAGGGGCAGGGTGAGGGTGAAAAGCGCGCCGCCAGCCTCGCCATTGCGCCCCTCGATCCGCCCGCCAACACGGCCCAGCAAGGTCTCGCAGAGCGAGAGGCCGAGGCCCATGCCGTCCTGCTTGGTGGTGAAGAAGGGCTCGAACAGGCGCGGCAGCACATCCGGCGGGATGCCGGGGCCATTGTCGGCGACCGTCACGAGGGTACTCTCGCCTTGGAGCCAAGTCTCGACGCGGATGAAGCCACCCGTCCCAAGGGCGTGGGCCGCGTTGCGGATGAGGTTATGAAGCACCTGCTCCATCTCGATCGGATCGACCACGGCTTCGGGTGCCGGCTGAACGAGGGTGGTTTCGAGGCGGATCTGGTGGCGCTCCAAGTCCGGACGCATCAGCTCGGCCACCGACAGGACGATCTGATTGAGATCACTCAAAACCGGGGCAGGGTGGCGGTTGCTGATGTAATCCCGCATGCGTTTCAGTATCAGGCCGGCGCGTTTGGCCTCGCGCACGTTGGCCTCCAGCGCCTGGGCCAGCAGCGCGGGATCGCCATCCGGCATCGTGGTCAGGCGCATGGCCGCCTGGGATTGGCTCAAGAGCGCCGTCAGTGGCTGGGTCAGCTCGTGCGCGATGCCCGACGCCAGCTCGCCCAGGGAGTTGACCCGCGCGGCATGGGCAAGACGGGTTTCATGTTCCAGCAGCCCCGCGCGCTGTTCGGATTGGCGGGCCTTGCGGCGCTGCGCCAGCGCAAATTGGACGGCCATCAGGATCAAGGCGCTGACCAGGGCAAAGCCTAGCAGGGGCGACAGGCGGATGACATCACCCAGCGCGATAGGCCGATCCCCCTCCAAAAGGAAGGGCTGGCTCGGGCTGTCGATGGTCTGGCTGAAGTGCGGGGTGGCGATCAGCGGACCGGCGCCGGGGCCTTTTGCGGCCGGCCGCTCGAAGATGATCTGCCCGTCGAAGGAGAGCCGCAGATGCAGGCGCGCGGGCACGTCCTCGGGTTCCACCAGCCGGCTCGGGTCGACCTGCACCACCACGGCGATGCCGGGATTGCCATAGGTCGCGCGTTTGCCCAGCAGATAGCGGCCGGATGTCGCCGGATCGGAATACGTCCGCACCTGCCCCTGGCGCTGGGCGGCGATCGGCGCCGCAAGGCTGGAAAAATCGGGCGCCGGTCCCTCGGGCTCCGACAGGATGGTCAGCGCCCCGGTTTCACCCGGCATCGGCAGCCGCACCAGATGGATCGCGGTTACGCGGGGGTAGAAGCGCACGATACTCTGCGACACCTGCCGGATCGCCCCCTCCGGGATCGGATCGGCGGCAGTGATCAGCGCGACCAGCCCGGTCAGATGGGCATCATGCTGGGCGACCTTCTGCGAGATCAGCCGATGCAGCGTGCGGCCGGCAGTCTCCAACTCTCCCTCGGCCGCGCTCACCTGCTCGCGGATCGAATAAGCCGCGAATCCCCCGACAAGACCGAGCCATAGAAGGCCGGTCCAGAGCAGGGTTTTCAAGGGCGGATGGATCGGAGACATGTTTCCTGTATGCCCGTGTGCAGCGCCAACGGACATAGGAAAATCATGCGCGACGCCAAATCAGCGGGCAAGCGAAGGGTTCAGCGAGCGCTATGCCTGGCGGCTTCGGGCAGCTTCTGGGGTTGTTTCAGGGCCGAAGAGAGAGCCGCAGGCAGAGGAAACACTTCGATAACCCAGACGCGATAATTGCCGTCCTGATGGCGCCAGATGTTCGCACGCCGCCGGCCATCCAGGAAGAATTCCCGTCCTTGGGTGCGTAGGACCACCAGGGACGGATTTTCGGCGCGGGGCTTCTTGTCGGTGATCATGGTGTTGGGCGCGCCATTCTTGTGCGGCGTCTGGGCGATTGTATCGACCAGACGCCCGATCCGCTCCGCCGACCAGGATTCTTCGACGATCCTGCCGGAGAAGACGTCGATGGGCGCCAGATCGAAATTATCGATCCAAATGCGGGCGAGGCGCTGCATGGCCGGAATGCCATCGCTATGGAAGCGGAACAGCTTTTGGACTTCACCCCAATGGGCGCTGTGGCGCTTGGCGCGATACGCGCGGAGGTATTCGCCAATTTTCAGACGGCTGCTGATTTTCTGAAAGAGGGATAACCCCGGCACCGACGATTTTCCTTAAGAATTTCTTCCCGATAATGTCACGAAATCACCATTCGTCTGCAACTCAAATGGCAACGCAGGAATGCGATGTCACCACCATGTCACTTGGCGGGAAGGCGAAACGAAGCAACCTAGCGAAACCACATGTCGCGGGCTGCCTTCCCGTCATACACACCATCTTGCGGCGCGGTGATTCGAGGCGTACACTTTTGGAACGCCTGTGTGTGCGATTTGGTGGGGCAAAAATAAATGCCTTTGACCAGCGCGAACATGTTTGCGAATGACTCTCAATCGCTGTATGACCGACTGATCTTATCCAGTCCCTGAAGGAGCGGAAGCATGCGGATCGCGCGCCAGTTCACCCTGTCCGGCCCCGAAGCCCTTGAGGCAACGGATGCCTACGCCGCGATTGCGTTTCGTGCGGCGACGTCGGAGATCAAGAATCCCGACGGATCGGTGGTGTTTCGGCTTGCGTCCTTCGATGTGCCCGATAGCTGGAGCCAGGTGGCTGGCGATATCCTGGCGCAGAAGTATTTTCGACGCGCTGGGGTTCCTTCTGCAACGGTGCCGGTGGCCGAAGAAGGCGTGCCGGTCTGGCTGCAGCGCCGCAAGCCTGCCGAGGGCGCGACGTTTGGGTCCGAAACCGATGCCCGGCAGGTCTTCGACCGTCTGGCCGGCACCTGGACCTATTGGGGCTGGAAGGGCGGTTATTTCGAGGGCGAGGCGGATGCGCGCGCCTTCTTCGATGAAATCCGCCTGATGCTGGCACGCCAGATGGTGGCGCCCAATTCCCCGCAATGGTTCAACACCGGCCTGCATTGGGCCTATGGCATCGATGGCGCAGCGCAGGGCCACTGGTACGTCGACTTCAAGTCGGGCGACCTCTTGGCCTCGACCTCGGCCTATGAACACCCGCAACCCCATGCCTGCTTCATCCAGTCGGTCAGCGACGATCTCGTCAACGAAGGCGGGATCATGGATCTGTGGGTTCGCGAGACGCGGCTCTTCAAATATGGCTCCGGCACCGGCTCCAACTTCTCGGCCGTGCGGTCGGAAGGCGAGAAACTGTCGGGCGGCGGGCAATCCTCCGGCCTGATGAGCTTCCTCAAGATCGGCGACCGGGCGGCCGGCGCGATCAAATCCGGCGGTACCACCCGCCGTGCGGCCAAGATGGTGGTCGTCGATGCCGATCATCCGGATATCGAGGCCTTCATCGATTGGAAGGTGATCGAGGAACAGAAGGTCGCAGCCCTGGTCGCGGGCTCCAAGACGCTGGCGAAACATCTGAAAGCCGTGCTGGCCGCTGCCAATGCTGCAAAAGGCGCGAAAGATGATCCCGCCCTGCGCGCGGCGATCCGCATGGCCCGCATTGCCTCGGTTCCCGATGGCGCGATCCAGCGCATGTTGCAGATGGCGACCGAAGGCATCACCGAGATCGAGGTGCCGGTCTATGACACGGATTGGGATAGCGAAGCCTATCGCACCGTGTCGGGCCAGAATTCCAACAATTCGGTGCGCCTGACGGATGGCTTCCTGCGCGCGGTCGAACAGAATGGCGACTGGAACCTCATCAACCGCACCAACGGCAAAACCGCCAAGACCTTGAAAGCGCGGGATCTTTGGGATCGTATCGGCCGCGCCGCCTGGGCTTGCGCCGATCCGGGTTTGCAGTTCGACAGCACCATCAACGATTGGCACACTTGCCCGACCTCGGGGCGCATCAATGCCTCGAACCCCTGCTCCGAGTATATGTTCCTCGATGATACCGCCTGCAATCTCGCCTCGCTGAACCTCATTCAGTTCCGGACGGCCGAGGGTGGCTTCGATATCGCGGCGTTTGAACATGCAACCCGCCTCTGGACCATCGTGCTCGAAATCTCCGTGCTGATGGCGCAGTTCCCCAGCCGCGCGATTGCCGAGCGTTCCTATCGCTACCGCACGCTCGGCCTCGGTTACGCCAATATCGGCGGGCTGCTAATGGCCTCGGGCATCGCCTATGACAGTGCCGAGGGTCGCGCCTATGCCGGTGCCATCACCGCGCTGATGACCGGCGTGTCCTATAAGACCTCGGCCGAAATGGCGGCTGAACTCGGGGCCTTCCCCGGCTATGCCGAGAATAAGGACGGCATGCTGCGGGTCATCCGCAACCATCGCCGGGCCGCCCATAGTGCCTCGACCGGCTATGAGGGTCTGGCGACCCCACCGGTGCCGCTCGATGCTGCCCATTGCCCCTATCCGGCGCTGGTCGAATCGGCCCGCCAATCCTGGGATGACGCGCTGAAGCTGGGCGAGGCCCATGGCTATCGCAATGCCCAGTCGTCCGTCGTCGCGCCAACCGGCACCATCGGTCTCGTGATGGATTGCGACACCACCGGCATCGAGCCCGATTTCGCGCTGGTGAAATTCAAGAAGCTGGCCGGCGGCGGCTATTTCAAGATCATCAACCGCATGGTGCCCGAAGCCCTGCGCACGCTCGGCTATAGCGCGGCGCAGATCGAGGCGATCATTCGATATGCCGTCGGTCACGGAACCCTGCGCGGCGGCCCGGCGATCAATCATGAAACCCTGCGCGCCAAGGGCCTGACCGAGGGGGCGCTCGATACGGTCGAACAGGCGCTGGCTTCGGCCTTCGATATCCGCTTCGTCTTCAATAAGTGGACGCTGGGCGCGGGCTTCCTGCGCGATACGCTGGGCGTTACCGATGCCGAAATGGACGCGCCGGGCTTTGATCTGCTGACCCGTCTCGGCTTCTCCAAGGCTGAAATCGAAGGCGCCAATACCTATTGCTGCGGCGCCATGACGGTGGAGGGCGCTCCGCACCTGAAAGACAGCCATCTGGCGGTCTTCGATTGCGCCAATCCCTGCGGCCGCATCGGCACGCGGTACCTCTCGGTCGAAGCCCATATCCGCATGATGGCGGCGGCCCAGCCCTTCATCTCCGGCGCGATCTCCAAAACCGTCAATATGCCGGCAACGGCAACGGTGGAGGAATGCAAGGAAGCCTATCTGCTGTCTTGGCGCCTCGCCCTCAAGGCCAATGCGCTTTATCGCGATGGCTCCAAGCTGTCGCAGCCGCTCTCGGCTGCCTTTGCCGAAGAAACGGCGGTCGATCTGGCCGACGAGCTCTCCGATGCCAATGCCCCGCAGAAGGCGGCGGCGCTTGCCGCTGCCGCCATGCCGCGCCTCATCGAACGGGTCATGGTCGCAACCCGCGCCAAGCTGCCGAACAGACGCAAGGGCTATACCCAGAAGGCGGTCGTCGGCGGGCATAAGGTCTATCTGCGGACCGGCGAATATGAAGATGGCCGTCTGGGTGAAGTCTTCATCGATATGCATAAGGAAGGCGCTGCCTTCCGCAGCCTGATGAACAACTTCGCCATCGCCGTCTCGATCGGCCTGCAGTACGGCGTGCCGCTGGAGGAATTTGTCGAGGCCTTCACCTTCACGCGGTTCGAACCCTCGGGCATCGTCGAAGGCAATGAGACCATCAAAATGGCCTCCAGCATCATCGATTATCTCTTCCGCGAGCTCGCGATCTCCTACCTCGGTCGCAACGACCTCGCCCATGTCGAACCCGCCGACCTCGCCCCCGATACGGTCGGCAAGGGCACCGCGCAGGCCGACCTCGAAGACGATGTACAGCGGGTGGCCGGGGCCGGGTTTGTGCGTCAGCGCTTCAAGGTGGTGGCGAGCGGCGGGGCGTCGGCCTCGGCGACTGCAACTGCTGCGGCTCCGATGATGGCCGGCGCAACGGCACCGGTTGTCGGCCGGTCGGACAAGATCCGCGAGGCGCGCCTCAAGGGGTATGAGGGTGACTCTTGCCCCGACTGCGCCAACTTCACCCTGGTCCGCAACGGCACCTGCCTGAAGTGCGACACCTGCGGGGCGACGACCGGCTGCTCGTAAGTAAAAACGATCGTCATCCCGGGACTTGATCCCGGGATCTCCTCCGAGGGCGTTTCAACACGGCCTCAGTCCTGATTGGACAGTCTCCCGGAGGAGATCCCGTGGTCGAGCCACGGGATGACGAGTTTGTTTTGACCCGCTATGGTGCGCCCATCCAATCTCCAACTGATGAGAGCGTAAATGGCCGGTAAGATCGAAGCGCGTTTGGCGGAACTTGGGATTGAATTGCCGGTGCTGGCGGTGCCGCAGGGCAATTACATCCCGACAGTCGTGACCGGCAATCTCGTCTTCACCGCCGGCCAGATTCCGCTCGAAGGTGGTAAGGCTGTCTATGTCGGTAAGCTGGGCGTCACTTGCGATATCGAGACGGCGCAGAAGGCAGCTCGGCTCTGCGCCCTCAATATCCTGGCGGCCGTGAAGAACGAGATCGGCGATCTCGACCGCATCACCCGGATCGTGAAGCTGGTGGGTTTTGTGAATAGCGCGCCCGATTTCACCGATCAACCCAAGGTGATCAATGGCGCCTCGGACCTGATGGCCGAGGTGTTCGGCGAGGCCGGCCGCCACGCGCGTTCTGCCGTCGGCGCCGCCGTCCTGCCGCTCGGCGTTCCGGTCGAGGTCGAAGCGATCATCGAGTTTAAATAACGCCTCAAGTAGGCCGAAGGCCGGTAGGCAAACTAAAACTCGCCTCAAGCAGGCCAAGGGCCGGTAGGCGAACGCAAAGGAAGGCCAGGATGCGCAAGGCTCACAGCGACACCGACCGCATCCTGACCGGCGGCTGCCAGTGCGGCGAGGTGCGGTATGAATTGCTGCATGCGTCTTACGAGATCTATGTCTGCCATTGCCGGGAATGCCAGAAGCAATCGGCCTCGGCCTTTGGCATTTCCGCGATGGTCAAAAGCGCCGATGTGCGGCTGGCTAAGGGGCGGTTGCTGCGCTGGTCGCGCCCGACCGACAGCGGGCGGGTGCTCGCCTGTTTCTTCTGCCCGTCCTGTGGCTCGCGCCTCTGGCATGGCGACAAGGAAGCCGCCGCCGAGATCAGCATCAAGGGCGGCACGTTCGACGAGCCGCTCGATCTCTCAAACGCGATCCATCTCTGGACGATCCGCAAGCTGCCGGGCGTGATCATCCCGGCCGGGGTCCGGCAGTTCGAGACCGAGCCCGATTGGGGAATTGCTTAGGCCGGTTTGCGCGCCAAATAGGTGTACCAGCCGGTCTTGGTCGGTACGCCTTCGTAGCCCGGCAGCACTTCGGCATTAAGGCCGGCTGCGCCCAGCGCGCTTAGGATCGTATCGGGGCGATAGAGCTGGACGGTGTGGATTTCGCGTACCCGGCGATAGGTCTCGCCTTCGACCGGCAGGAAGCAGGAAATCGTGCGGGTGAGAGTGCGATGGTCGATGGCCTCACTGATCGTTGCGACGAGCGACCAGCTTTCGCCTTCGCGCCCGCTGGTATAGCTGCCGTCTTCGCCGCCGCTGCCGGGGCCGATCAGATCGAACATCAAGATGCCGCCGGGCTGCAAGGCTTCGCGCCAGCGGGTGAAGAGGCCGGACAGGCCGCCGACGGCTTCGATCGCTTCGGCCGAGGGGTAATTCAGCCCTTCGTTGAAGATAGTGATCGCGGCAGTATCCTTGGGCACTGCGTAGGTGAGCATGTCGCCGACCGCAAACTCGGCGCCGGGTGCGCGGCTGCGGGCAATCTCGATCATCGCGGGCGCAATATCGACCCCGGTGACCGGCCAGCCGGCACGGGTAAGACGTTCGGAGGAGCGACCGGCCCCGCAAGCGAGCTCCACAATCGGGCCAACCGGGCGGCGCCAGCGGATGAGCGAGCGCAGCAAAGTCGACGCCCCGGCTTCGGCGCGCTGCTCGAAGCCCGAGGCATGGATGGCGGCGAGTTCGGTCCCGTAGAAGCTCATCAATACTCCAGTCCCAGGTTCCAGCCGATGACGTCGATCTCGTCGAGGTTATGGCCGCTGCCACCGCGATCCACAACCAATACGTCATCGGGCTGGTCCAGGACCAGAAGGGGATGGTGCCAGGTGCCACGGGCGTAATTGATGCCCTGACCCGGCTGGGTCACGAAGGCGTGCAGATCCTCGGCTCCCTTGGGCGCGGCGCCGGCCTTGGCGACCACCAGCAGGAAGGGCCGGCCGCTCATCGAGATGAAGGCCTGGCTGCCCAGTGGATGGCGTTCCATGACGCGGAGGCCAATGGGTCGGTCCCAGGGCGTCGCCCGGAAGATATTGATCAGCGTCCGTCCGCCCTCCGATTCCACATCCACCTTGGCGAGGTCATGGTGGCGCTGAGCCTTGCCCTCGTTGATGGTCAGGAACTCCGACTTGGTCTCGATGACATCGCCGAACGGGGCGAAAGCCTCCTTCGTCAGCGGGCGGACGGGCAGCAGTTTCATAAGATCAGACCACCTTGCCGAAGAGCCGCACACGCGACAGGCCGCCGTCGGGGATGACGTTGATGCGCACATGGGTGATGGGGCCGAGGTCGACCAGCTCCTTCTCGAAGGTATGGATATTGTCCATCGAGAGCTTCTGTTCGGGCAGCAGGGTCCGCCAGAACATCGCTTGGGTGGTCAGGGACTTGTCGGTCCCGAAGGTGACATTGGCGGCCTGGATCGAGCAGCGGTCGGGAAAATTGCCCTTGAAGTGGGCGGTATCCACCACGAGACGACTGACGGTGCCGCGGCGGCCGAGCGCCAGGATGCACCATTCATTGCCAGGCTCGCGCCGGCGGCGGGTTTCCCAGCCGTCGCCCATATTGACGCCGCGACCGGGGCGCAGCAGGGCCCAGGGCTTGCCGTAATGCTCGTCCGAGGCAGCGATGGCGCGGGCGCCATTTTCAATCGCCAGCAGATCGATCTCGCCGGTTAGGTTCGCCGGTTCGATCACACCATAGACGCGCAGGCGGGCGATGCCGCCATCGGGATAGATATTGAGGCGGACGTGGGACCAGACACCCTCGGCCGCAATGGCGTGGAAATGATGGCTGCTCGGTCCCAGTGACTGGGCCGGCAAGATCTCGGTCCAGACGGTCGCGGCATCGGGATCGCCGCTTACTTTGCAGGCCTCAAGCGAGGCGGCCGGCGGGTAGTTGCCGGTGAAATGGGAGGTGTCGATATCGACACCGGTGATGCTGCCCGGCCGGCCCAGCTTCACCACGCACCAATCATAGCCCGAAACGCGTTTGCGGCGGCTTTCCCAGCCGTCCATCCATTTGCCGTTGTCGTCGTACTTGCCGGGGATGAAGACCGCCGGTTCCGGGTTCAGCATGCGCTGACGCGGGGCGAAGAAATCATCGGACGCTTCCAGGGCGACGGCGCCCAGACGCTCGTCGGCCAGATTGACATAAAGGGCGGCAAACGGATCGTCGGACGGCGGCAGCGCGGCCATGATGTCTCCTATGGAAGGGCAGGATTGTATACAAGTTTCCCCAGCATGCCGCAGCCGGGGATAGCTTGTCGAGCCTCGCCCCGATCTTTTTTAAGCGCTGCGCACCTGCTGCACGAAGCCTTTCACCTGCTGTTGGAGGCTCTGGGCGGAGCGGGAGAGTTCCTGGGCGCTCGCGAGTACCTGAGCTGCCGAGGAGCCGCCTTCGGCCGCGGCCTCGCTCACCTGGATGATGGCGCGCGAGACTTCCGACGTGCCGGCTGAGGCTTGGTGCACATTATTGGCGATCTCTTGGGTCGCGGCATTCTGCTGAGTGACGGCCGTGGCGATGGAGGCCGCGATCTGGCTGCTTTCGCCGATCACGTCCGTGATCTCCTTGATGGCGGTCACGGTACGCTCGGTCACGCTCTGCACATCGGCGATCTGGGCGGTGATGTCTTCGGTCGCCTTGGCGGTCTGGCTCGCGAGGTTTTTCACTTCCGATGCCACGACGGCAAAGCCTTTGCCGGCTTCACCGGCCCGCGCCGCCTCGATGGTGGCATTGAGGGCCAGCAGGTTGGTCTGCTGGGCGATATCGCTGATCAGCTTGATGACATCGCTGATCTTCTGGGTGGTGATGGTCAAGCCTTCCGCCGTGCTGCGGGTTTCTTCGGCATTGCGCACCGCGCGGGTGGAGATGGCCGAGGATTGATCGACCTGGGTCCCGATGCCGCGGATCGAATCGGCGACGCCTTCGCAGGCCTCGGCGACGGTTTCGACATTGGCGCGCGCCTGGGTGGCGGCGGCCGCGACGGTCGATGCCTGGGCTTCGGTGACATCCATGGTGGCGGTCAGGGCGCGGGCAGTCGCTTCCAACTGGCCGGCAGCGCTCGATACCTGTTCGACGATCGAGCCGACGCCCATCTCAAACTTGTCGGCCAGCGCTTCCATCGCCTGGCGCTTCTCGGTTTCGGCGCGGGCTTTGGCGGTTTCGGCCTCGACTTCCATCTCCTTGTTATGGATCAGATTTTCCTTGAAGACATGGACCGCGCTGATGATGTTGCCGACCTCATTGGTGCTGGTCGCCTGCGGGACCTCCACCTTGGTGTCGCCATCGGCCAGCTTCAGCATAATGGTGGTGATGCGGCGCAGCGGGCTGATCGACTGGACTGAGATCCAGGCGAGCGCGACGCCCAGCACCAGCATGACGGCGCACACCCCGACCATCAGCAGCTCGAAATCTTGCGCAACGGTGCGGGCGTGATGGGCGACGACGCTGTTCTTCTGTTCCTGTAGATCGATGAACTTATTGATGCGTGCCAGCCATTCGACAAAGGCCGGCCGCGCCTGCATCAGGAGGCTCTGGGCCTGATCGGTCTTGCCGGCCTGCTGGGCCTCCAGCGTGCCTTTCAGGAGCGGCACGGCCTTGGCTTCGATTTCCTTGATGCTGGCGAGCAGCCCACGTTCCTCGGCCGAGATATCGGCAATTTCGGCGAACATCTTATCCATCAGGACGGCCGACTTGGCGTAATCGTCGCCGAGTTTCTGGATCAGGGCGGCTTCCTTGGCCAGTTCCGCGGCGTCCTTCACCAGCACCACGTCGCGCAGGCCGATGGCGCGGTCGTGCACGCTGCCACGAAAGTTGATGGCGTAGCGCTGCTTGACGCTATTCACATCATTGATGGTGGTGAGGCTGGTGTTGATCGCCGACACTTTTCCGATGGCGACGATGGTCAGGACGACCATCAGGACGAGGATGCTGGCGAAGCTGAAAATCAGGCGGGTTCCCAGCGTGGTGTTCTTCAAGTTCATCGAATGCCCTCGTCCATCTTCTGATCGATTGTGTTCAATAAGATCGCGCACATCAGATTTAGGGGCGCGCCGAGATGATTTCCAGAGGGATAGAGGATATTTTTTACTTAAACTCCGTCGTTTAACGGGTGGAAGTTATCTGCATTAATTTTGATTTTCGGTTGTGGCCCGAATTGGCGCAATATATCCGGCAAAATATAACTTGCGAGATTTTGTTTTTCTCAAAATCGGTTTGAATTAAAGGGGCCGTATCTGAGCTATTGCTTCTGAATTGTTGGGGATCGGCAGTCGGTCGATATTGGTGTGCTCAAAAATTCAGCAATATTCGATCTCTGAGCGTCATCGATGTGAAATATATTTTCGATCTTGCCGAGAATTGCGTGATCGGTGCATCCTCGCTGAACCAATCACAGCCGGGTCAACCGGCGCTAAATCCTTAATGGGGGGACACATTGAAGAAATTATTCCTGACGGCTGGCCTTATGGCCGGTGCGATGTCTTTGCCGCATGTCGCGATCGCCAAAGATATTACCATTGCTCTGATCGCCGGCAAAACGGGCGCGCTTGAGGCCTATGCCAAACAGACCGAAACCGGTCTGATGATGGGCCTCGAATATGCCACCAAGGGCACGATGAAGATCGGCAACGACACGATCAAGGTCATCGTCAAGGACGACCAGGGCAAGCCCGATCTGGCGACCGCGCTGCTGGCCCAGGCCTATGAAGACGACAAGGCCGATATCGCCATCGGCACCACCTCCTCGGGCGCGGCGCTCGCGATGCTGCCGACCGCCGAGGAATATAAGAAGGTCCTGATCGTCGAGCCGGCGGTGGCCGACCAGATCACCGGCGAGAAATGGAACCGCTATATCTTCCGCACCGGCCGCTCCTCCATGCAGGATGCCATTTCCAACGCGGTCGCGATCGGCAAGCAGGGCGTCACCGTTGCGACGCTGGCGCAGGATTATGCCTTCGGGCGTGATGGCGTCGCGGCTTTTAAAGAAGCACTGGCCCCGACCGGTGCCAAACTGGCGTTCGAAGAATATGCCCCGCAAAGCGCAACCGACTTCACGGCCTCGGCTCAGCGTTTGTTTGACGCGCTCAAAGACCAGCCCGGCCGCAAGGTCGTCTGGGTCCTGTGGGCCGGTGCGTCGCCGCTGCCCAAACTGATGGACCTCAACCCCGGCCGCTATGGCATCGAGCTTGCGACCGGCGGCAATATCCTGCCCGCGATGGTGCCCTATAAGAACCTGCCGGGCATGGAAGGCGCGACCTATTACTATTACGAGATCCCGAAGAACCCGGTGAACGATTGGTTCGTCGCCGAACATAAGAAGCGCTTCAACGATACCCCGCCGGACTTCTTCACCGCCGGCGGCATGAGCGCGGGTATGGCGGCGGTGGCGGCCATCACCAAGGCCGGCGGCACGGATACCGAAAAGCTGATCGCCGCCATGGAAGGCATGGAGTTCGAAACGCCCAAGGGTAAGATGATCTTCCGCAAGGAAGACCATCAGGCGCTGCAGTCCATGTACCATTTCAAGGTCAAGGCCGATCCGGCGGTTGCCTGGGGCGTGCCGGAACTGGTGCGCGAGTTGAAGATCGAGGACATGAACGTTCCGATCCGCAACAAGCGCTAATCGTTCAGCCTATCGGCGGGCAGTTTCGGCTGCCCGCCTTCCTCCTTGTCACGAGAGCCCATGTCGACTCCCGTTTTAGAGACCCGCGATCTCACGATCCGCTTTGGCGGTCATGTCGCGGTCGATGCCGTTTCCTGCCAATTCCAGCCGGGTACCCTGACCGCGATCGTCGGCCCCAATGGCGCGGGCAAGACGACCTATTTCAACCTGATCTCCGGGCAGCTCAAGGCGACCTCGGGTCAGGTGTTCGTGAAGGGTCGGGAGATTACCGGCGATCCGGCACCTTTACGCACCCGCGCTGGCCTGGGGCGGGCGTTTCAGCTCACCAACCTCTTCCCCAATCTGACCGTGGTGGAGAATGTGCGCCTTGCCGTGCAGGCTCAGGCCGGGCAGGGGGCGAGCCTCTTTTCGACCTGGGCCTCCAAACGCGACCTGATCGACAAATCCCATGCGATCCTCGCCCGCGTCGCGCTGGCCGATAAGGCGCAAGCGAAGGCGGCTTCCTTGCCCCACGGCGATCAGCGCAAGCTCGAGGTCGGGATCTTGCTGGCGCTGGAGCCCGATATCTTCATGTTCGATGAGCCGACGGCGGGCATGAGTGTCGATGAGGCGCCGGTGATCCTGGATCTCATCCATCAGATCAAGGCCGACAGCAGCAAGACCATCCTGCTGGTCGAGCACAAAATGGACGTCGTGCGGGCCTTGGCCGATCGCATCATCGTGCTGCACCAGGGCCAATTGGTCGCGGATGGCGAACCGGCGGCCGTCATCGCCTCGCCGATCGTGCAGGAAGCCTATCTCGGGGTGGCCAAGGTATGAGCGCGCTTCTAAGCCTCGAAGGTGTGCAGACGCACATCGGGCAATATCACATCCTCTATGGCGTCACCTTCGAGGTGGCCCAGGGCGGGGTCACCATGCTGCTGGGTCGCAATGGCGCCGGCAAGACCACGACTTTGCGCACCATCATGGGGCTGTGGCGGGCGAGCGAAGGGTCGATCCGTTTCGGCGGCCAGGATATTACCGGCTTCGCGACGCCCGACGTGGCGCGCGCCGGCATTGCCTATGTGCCTGAAAACATGTCGATCTTCGCCGATCTGACGGTGAAGGAGAATATGATCCTCGCCGCGCGGGACGGGGCAATGGATGACGCGCGCCTGAAATGGATCTTCAGTTTCTTTCCGGCGCTGGAGAAATTCTGGCTGACCGCTGCCGGCGCCCTATCGGGCGGGCAGAAGCAGATGCTGTCGATTGCCCGTGCGATCCTGGAGCCGCGCCGCCTGCTGCTGGTGGACGAGCCGACCAAGGGGCTGGCGCCCGCCATCATCGGCTCGCTGACCGAATGTTTTCAGGAATTGAAGCGTCAGCAGACGACGATCCTGCTGGTCGAACAGAATTTCGCGATGGCGCGGGCCCTGGGCGATACCGTCGCCGTGATGGACCAGGGGCGGATCGTTCATAGCGGCCAGATGGCCGAGCTTGCCGAAGATAGCGCCTTGCAGACCCGTCTGCTCGGCCTCAGCCTGGATGCCCATCAATGAGCGCGCTGCCCAAGGCCAAAACCGATTTCCTGCCCTGGCTATTGCCGATCGTGGTGGCGGCCATCGCCTTGCCGCTGATTGGTAGCGGGTCGACATGGGTGACGCTGACCATCGCCGGCCTTGCCATGGGAATGATGATCTTCCTAATGGCGAGCGGCTTGACGCTCGTCTTTGGTCTGATGGATGTGCTGAACTTCGGCCACGGCGCCTTCATTTCGGTTGGGGCCTATGTGGCGGTGGCCGTGCTGGCGCCACTGACCGGCCTCGTGCAATCCCCGCTGATTGGCGACAATCTGCTGGCGATACTCGCGGCCATCATCGGGGCCGTGGTGGTCTCCGGCGGCCTCGGCTGGGCGTTCGAGCGTTATATGGTGCGCCCGGTCTATGGCCAGCATCTGAAGCAGATCCTGATCACCATGGGCGGCTTCATTGTGGTGGAACAGGCGCTGCACGCCATCTTCGGCCCGACCCAGATCCCCTTGCCGCTGCCGCAAGGGTTTCGCGGTTCGATCATGCTGGGCGATTCGGCGGTCGAGAAATACCGCATCGCTGCGATCATCCTGGGCCTTGGGGTCTTTGCCGTGATGGTAACGGTCCTCACCAAGACCAAACTCGGCCTGCTGATCCGCGCGGGCGTCGAGAATGCCGAGATGGTCGAGGCACTGGGCTATCGCATCCGCCGCCTGTTTGTCGGTGTGTTTGTTGCCGGTTCCGGCCTCGCTGGCCTCGGCGGTGTCATGTGGGCGCTCTACCGCGAACAGGTGACGGCGCAGATGGGCATGGAAGTGATGGTACTGGTCTTCATCTGCATCATCATCGGCGGCCTCGGCTCGGTCGCCGGCTGTTTCATCGGATCGGTGATGGTTGCGCTGCTGGCCAATTACACCGGCTTCCTGGTGCCCAAGGTCGCGCTTATCTCCAACATCCTGCTGATGGTGCTGATCCTGCTGTGGCGGCCCCAGGGGCTTTATGCCGTGGCGAAGAGGGGTTGAGCGATGCTGCGTGATCATCTTCTCTCGGGCGATGCCCCGCGCGGCCGGGTGCTCAGCATCCTGCTGCTGGTGCTGCTGATCGGCCTCGCCTTCGCGCCGTTCCTCTTTACCGGTACCAAGCCGCTGACCGTGGCGGCCAAGATCTGTATCTTCGTGGTGCTGGTGGTCAGCTACGATCTGCTGCTGGGCTATACCGGCATCGTCTCTTTCGCCCATACGATGTTCTATGGCATCGGCGGCTATGGTGTCGGTCTTGCGCTTTATACCTGGGGCCCAAGCTGGGGCATTGTGCTGGGCGGTACAGCCATCGCTCTGGTCGCGAGCCTCACTCTGGCGCTCGCCATCGGCCTCTTCTCCCTGCGGGTGAAGGCGATCTTCTTTGCGATGATTACCCTGGCGGTCGCCAGTGCCTTTGCCGTGCTGGCCTCACAGCTGTCCTGGCTGACCGGCGGCGAGGATGGCCGCACCTTCCGGGTGCCCGAGGCCCTGCGTCCCGGTTTCACCCTCTTCGAGCTGGGCGACTTTAAGTTCACCGGGCGCTTCGTCAGCTACTACCTAATTTTCTTCGGAGCGGCGGTGTTGTTTTTCCTGGTGCTGCGGATCGTGAATTCGCCCTTCGGCCGGGTGTTGCAGGCAATCCGCGAGAATGGCTTTAGAGCCGAGGCGCTGGGTTATCGCACGGTCTATTACCGCACCGGCGCCGTCGTGCTCTCGGCCTTAGTCGCGACCCTGGCGGGCTGCCTCAATGCGCTCTGGCTGCGCTATACCGGGCCGGATACCACGCTGTCCTTCAACATCATGATGGATATCCTGCTGATGTGCGTCATCGGCGGCATGGGCACGATCTATGGCGCGCTGGTGGGGGCGAGCCTCTTTGTGCTGGCGCAGAACTATCTGCAAGCGCTGATGGGATCGGCGTCGGAAGCCATGGCAGGTTTACCGGTCCTGCCGGTGCTGTTCCATCCGGATCGCTGGCTGCTGTGGCTCGGCATCCTGTTTGTCGCGTCGGTCTATTTCTTCCCGACCGGCATCGTTGGGCGTTTACGTAAGGGAGGCTGATCGTCGGCTGGTTATTCCGGTGTAAACGCAATTGTATTTTTGTTGGCATTTGCGCTCAATTGGATGCGCGCCAATCGCGCATTTGATCGATCCTCCAACCGGTAGAAGCCCCTATGACTCTTTCCTTTCGTCCCTTTAAGTCGCTGCGGCTTGTGGGATTAGTTGCGTTTTTTTGGGTCTCGTTTATCCCCATTGGAAGGGCCGCCGACCCCACCCCGATCCAAGATCCCGTCGATGGAAAGCCTATGACCGAGCGTCCCAAAGGTGGGATTTTTGGCATGCATGATTATCTCGGTGGTACCAAGTTGCGAACGAAGGGCGGCTTCATTTTCTTTTTCGCTAACGGCGGGACGTATTTGGGATTGAAGAATGGCCGGGTTGTCGATTGCGGTGGTTGGGTTGTGGGCTCCGCAAATCAGGGAATTTTTGTAGAAGTCCACTCTAGTGTGCTTTCAGAAAAAATCATGGAGTGGCGCCCTCATCAGCTGCACGAGCTTTGGGAAGCAGAGAGATGGCGGGTCGACAAGCCGACCGTTTATGGGCTTTGCAGAAATCTGTTGGGCCAATTCTACATTGGTCGGCAGCTGTAGACTTGAATTGGCGTGGCTAAGGGGTTTGAAGGAATAACGATGGGCGTTTCCCGCTATCTACGAGTCCTCGATTACGAACTCCATGTCACCGAATGGGGCGATCGCAAAAAGCCGCCGCTGATCATGTGGCATGGGCTGGCCCGCACCGGGCGGGATTTCGACGAGATTGCCGAAGCCCTGTCCGAGCGCTACTGGATCCTCTGCCCCGACACCATTGGCCGCGGCCTGTCGCAATGGGCTGACGATCCCGACCATTACAGCCGCGATTATTACGGCAAGCTGGCCGTCGCCCTGATCGATGCCCATGGCATCGATAAGCTGCGCTGGCTGGGCCTGTCCATGGGCGGGGCCATCGGCATCCATCTGGCGGGCGGCGCCTTGCAAGATCGCATCACCCATCTGGTCATCAACGATATCGGACCGGAGCTGCCAGGGCCGGCGGTGGAGCGGATCAAGGGCTATGCCGGGCGCCCGCCCAGCTTCAAAACGGTGAGCGAGCTCGAGGCTTTCTTCCGCATCGCCTATAAGCCCTATGGCGCCCTGACCGATACCCAGTGGCGGCGCCTGACCGAAACCAGCGTCCGCCGCAATCCCGATGGCACTGTGACGCCCCATTACGACCCCCGCATGGTGGGGCAGTTCGAACGTTTCCCCGACGACTATAACCAGTGGGACGCCTGGAAGCGCATCACCGCCAAGACCCTGCTGCTGCGCGGGGCGGAGAGTGACCTGCTACTGCCCGAGGTTGCGATGCAGATGACGCTGACGGGGCCAAAAGCCAAGCTTGTCACCTTCCCCGGCTGCGGCCATGCCCCGGCACTGAATGTCTCCGGCCAGATCCAAGTGGTGGGTGACTTCCTGCGGTAGGCATTCACAGGTAAGCTGGCCGGATTGGCTGGAGATCCTGCATGTTGTCGCGTACCGCTTTGCTCGCCTGTTGCATTGCCCTGCTATCGGTTTCCTCGCAGGCCGTCGTCATTCTCGACAGCACCTGGAAGCAGGAAGGCGGCACAGCGGAAAAGCCGGCGGCGGGCTTTGGTGCCCATATCCGTCTGGCGCGCCAGCCCCAGTTCTCAGGGGTGGTTGCCTTCTCGGGCGATGGGGAAAGCTGGGGCGACGCCTCGGGCACCTGGATCGGCAATGATGAGGAACACGCTTATATTCTGACCGCCGGGCATGTCTATGATCTGCCCGCCGATCCGGGCGACTATGTCGTGCGCGCGCTAAACGGCGCGGTGCTGAAGGCCGACCGGATCTGGACGCATCCACGCTGGAACGGCGATCTCGAAGCCCGAAGCGGGTTCGATCTGGCGATTGTGCGGCTGGAAAGGCCGATGCGCGGGGCGGGGGAGCCACCGCTGCTCTATCGCGGGGACGCTGAAGCGGGGCAGCTCATTACCTTCGTTGGCTACGGTACCCGGGGCATCGGTTCGAAGGGCGAGGACGAGAGCTTCAACCAGGGTGACGACAAGGCGGCGGGGCAAGGCATCGTCGATGATTGGACCATGATCGACCATTCCGCCGGACGGCGGGGAGATGCCGGTAATTACCTTGGCATCTATCTGCCGCGCGAGGACGGCAAAATCGCCAATCCCTATGGCGGGAAGACCAAGCCAGCGACGCCCTTGGTTGGGCTGCTGGGCGCCGGTGATAGCGGCGGGTCGGCCTGGATGCAGGTGGATGGGAAATGGGTGATCGTCGGAGTCAGCTCCAACGGGGATGGCGATGCCAAGTACGGTGACTCATCCTGGTTTACCCGGGTGTCGCCCCATAGTGCCTGGATCGCCCATATCTTCCCCGAAGCACGCTTTATCGGGAAGCCGCCCCGAAAGGTCGCGCCTGTCGCTGCGCGTCCTGCCGAAAAAGGCAACATCCGCGAGGCAACGACGGGGGTGAAAGAGGCGACGACAGGCGTGAAGGAAGCCGTCGAGGATTAGGCCAGCAGCGCCAAAAGGTCGGCATGCAGCTCAGGCGTGCCGGCGGCCAGTAAGGTGCCGTCGCCTTCGATGCCCAGGCGCTTGCCGCTCCAGTCCGTGACCTTGCCGCCTGCGCCTTCAATGACATTGACCAGCGCCAGCACGTCATAGGGTTGAATGCCAACCTCGATCATCGCATCGGCATGGCCGCTGGCGATCAGGCCTGCGGCGTAGCAGTCGGTGCCATAACGCACGGTCTGCACGGCGGCCTGGACCTTTTGCCAGCGGGCGGTATTGGCCCCGACATACAGATCCGGCGTGGTGGTGAAGACGGCGGCGTCTTTCAGGGCGCGCCGACGCGTCTGGCACGGCTTGCCGTTGAAGACAGTCTCGCGCCCGGCAAGACCCATCCAGGTCTCGCCCAGGGCCGGGGTATCGATCATGCCCAGGATCGGCGTGCCGTCTTCCAGCAGCGCCACTAAGGTTCCGAACAAGGGCACGCCAGTGATGAAGGCGCGGGTACCGTCGATGGGATCGATCACCCAGACGTATTTCTTATCGAGCCCACTCTTGCCGTGTTCCTCGCCGAAGATGCCATGGTCCGGAAAGCTTTCGGCCAGGGCCGCGCGGATCTCTGCCTCGACCGCCTTGTCGCACAGGGTGACTGGCGAGGCATCCGACTTGATCTCGATTGGGATGTCCTGGCGGAAATAGCGCTGGACGACCGGGCGGGTGCGGTCGAGAAGGGCGAGGGCGAAATCGGCGAATTGGGCGTGCTTGCTCATGATGGCCGCCAAGGTGCCGTGAAAGGGGCAGGTGGGCAAGAGGGTTGACGGGCCGCGTCTTTGCCGGGAGTCTAACCATCTGGTCAAAATGGGGGTTCGGGTGCGTATAGCCGAGATCAACGGGATGTCCCGCGAAGCGTTTGTCGCGGCCTTTGGCGGTATCTTTGAACATTCCCCCTGGGTTGCCGAAGGCGCCTATGCTGCCCTGCCGGTCGAGGATCTGAATGGACTGCACGGGGCGATGGCAGCCGCGATGCTGGCGGCGCCCCAGGATGCCCAGCTGGCCTTGCTGAATGCCCACCCCGACCTTGCCGGCAAGCTTGCCAAGGCTGGGCGCCTGACAGCCGCCTCGACGGCCGAACAGGCGAGTGCGGGGTTGGATCTGCTGACCCAGGAAGAGTTCGAGACTTTCTCGCGCCTTAATGCGGCCTATACTGAGAAATTCGGCCATCCTTTCATCATCGCGGTGCGCGAGAATACCAAAATCAGCATCCTGGCCGCCTTCGAGGCGCGCCTTGCCCATAATGCCGCGCAGGAATTTACGACAGCCCTGGATCAGGTCTCGCGCATTGCCCTGCACCGCCTGAAAGCCGTCATAGAGGAAGCCTGATGCCTAAACTTTCAACCCATGTTCTCGACACAGCCAATGGTGTGCCGGCGGCCGGCATGAAAGTCACGCTGGTGCGCGACAATTGCGGGATCATCGAGACGGTAACCAACGCCGATGGCCGCACCGATCAGCTGCTGCTGTCGGGCGACACCATCCCTGAAGGGCTCTATGAGTTGCAGTTCGAGGTCGCAGCCTATTATCGCGCCAAGGGCGTCGAACTGCCGGAGATCCCGTTCCTCGACGTGGTGTCTATCCGATTTGGCATCGGGGACGAGAAGGGCAATTACCATGTGCCGCTGCTCGTCAGCCCTTATGGCTATTCGACGTATCGCGGGAGTTAACCCTCTCAGCCGTCATCCTCGGGTCGAGCCCGAGGATGACGAGGCGGTTGGTAAGACCAGACAACAAAAAAGGCGCCGATAACGGCGCCTTTTTTCATCGCAAGAGCGGCTAAGCCGTCCTACTTAATCTTCGCTTCGCGGAAGACGACATGCTTGCGCACGACCGGGTCGTACTTCTTGAGTTCAAGCTTGTTGGTCGTCTTGCGCGGGTTCTTCTTGGTCACGTAGTAGAAGCCCGTTTCAGCGGTGCTCACGAGCTTAATCAACAGAGAGGCGGGCTTTGCCATGACGAAAAAACCTTAACAAGGTGATCTTAGAAACTGGAGGCGCCACAATAGTCAGCGAGCGCGATGAGTCAAGTCGAATCTGGCCGGGTCGGGATGCCAGGAGCCGCAAGTCAGCTATTCGGCTTGGCGGCGATGGGAATGCCGCGCATCGCCCGCTCCATCAGGCCCGGGTCCTGCACCACTTTCATGCCGATATCGAAATCGAAATCGGGCGAACGCTGGGTGGTGACGGTCGGGCAGGCGGCGGCGATCAGGGTCCGGGCTACATCGTCCGATGCGTCCGCGGCGCGGCGCTGCTGAATGAGGTCGAGCGGATGCAATCGGCCTTCGCGCAAATCCACCATCAGCTTATCGGCATCGAGCTGCGTGGTTACCGGTGTGGTGCAGAGGGCGGGGACAACGCCCAGCTTCGCCAGATGATAGCCCGAGGGCGCATGCATGCGCTTGGTGGTGAGATAGAGGTCGGCCTTGTTCGAGAGTTCCATGATCGACTGCACGAGGCCTTTGCCGTAAGAAGCCGAGCCGATGATGACGGCGCGCCCGCTGTCCTGCAGGGCGGCGGCGACTACTTCAGAGGCTGAGGCGGTGCGGCCATTCACCAGCACCACCATCGGCAGACCCTTGGCAATATCATCGTCGGGATCGGCGTCGCGTTCCGACACCACGCCTTTGCGGTCGCGCATGGTCATGATCGGGCCACCAGAGATGAACATGTCGGCGACATCCCAGCCCTGATCCAGCAGGCCGCCCGGATTGCCGCGCAGATCCAGCACCACGCCCTTGATCGGGCCGGTGCGCACCAGACGCTGATAGGTCTGACGCAGAGAGACGGTGGTGCCGGCATTGAAGCCCGTCACCCGAAGATAGGCGATGTCGTTGGCTTCCCGGCGGCCCTGCACGGTGATGTCATAGATCGTGCGGCGGGTGAGGGTAGCGCCAAAGGTCTTTTCGGCGCGCTTCAGGGTCAGGGCGACTTTCGAGCCGACCTTGCCGCGCAACTTGTTGATCAAGTCAATCTGGGCGATCCCAACCGCGTCCTGATCGTCGACCGTCAAGATGCGGTCACCGGGGGCAAGGCCGCCCTCTTCGGCCGGGGTTTCGGGAACCACGCCCGCAATCAGGGTCGGGTCGGTCGGCTCCAGCGTGATGCCGATACCGCCAAAGCCCTGGCGATGGCTGCGCTCGTCCTTGGCTTCTTCGGGAGTGAGGTAACGCGAGAAGGGATCGAGATCCGACAGCGCGCCCATGAAGACCGATTTCAGCAGCTGATCAGTATTATAATCCCGCACGGTCGGCGAGGCCTTGCTCGCCGCATCCAGTGTCCGAGCCGTCAGCCTTGCCCATCCCAGCCAATCTTCCTGGCCAGGTTGTGCGATGATATCGACATCGGTGCCGCCATAAGCGACATGGATCAGATCCTTGGCCTCATAGATCTCGATCTTGCCGTCGATTTTCTTCAAGGATTTGACGGCATTCATGGCCAGCGGGCCGATCGGCCGGTCATCGACGTAATTATCGGCGATCTTGCGATAGCCGCTCTGGAACATCAGGCTGGCATCCAGCGTCGGGAAGGTTTTTTCCTTCGAAGTGGGCGGCGCCAGTGAAACTGTCGGTTCCGGGTCCGAGGCGCAAGCCCCAACCAGCAGGATCGGCAGCAGCAGAGCAAACGGGCTAAGACGCATGATGTCCCTAAATATTCTCGTAAACGTCAAAAACGCTCGTCGCTTTTAAGATCTTTGGCCCATTGCCAGCCAATCATCAAGCCTTTGAACACCGGCAGGGCCGCAAGACTGATGATCAGGGTGCTGGGAACCCATAGGACCGCGTGAACCCAAGGTTCCGGCGCCCAGCGCTGCTCGACCAGCAGCATCAGGGGAATGACGATATGGCCGACCAGGAAGATGGAAAGATAGGCGGGGCCGTCGTCGGCGCGGTAATTCTCGAACACGACGCCGCAGGCCGAACAGGTCTTGTTCACCTTGAGGTAGCCGGCAAAGAGGGTGCGCTCGCCACAGGCCGGGCAGCACCGCCGCAGGCCGCGCCTGGCGGCTAGCCAGCCGTCGCGCTCCTGCTCGACCTTATCAGCCCCGTAAATCTCGACCATGGTTGCGCCAACCCTTCGCGTCATATGCGCTGACCAATCTAGCGCACGAACGCACGCCTACAACCTGCGAAAATGAAGGGGCAGCCTTTTGTTTCAGCAGATCGTTAACCGCGGCGCCCCTTACGACCGCCACGGGCGGGCGGGGCGACACGCTTGTGGGGACGGGCCTTCACCAGACCACCGGGACCGGCAGGGCGGCGCTCGCCGCCTTCGGCTTCGATGATCGACAGCACGAGGCCGCCGGTGATGAGATCGACGTCTTCCAGCTTCACCTGGACATCATCGCCCAGACGATAGACCGTGCCGGTCTTGTCGCCGACCAGGCAATGGCCGACCTCGTCATGGTGATAATAATCATGCGGGCTGAGCGTGCGGATCGGAATGAGGCCGTCGGCCCCGGTTTCCTTTAGCTGCACAAAGAGCCCGAAGCGCGTGACACCGCTGATCCGGCCGACAAAGCTTTCGCCGACCTGGGCTGCGAGGTAACTCGCGACATAGCGATCGACCACGTCGCGTTCAGCAGCCGCCGCGCGCCGTTCGGTCGCGGTGATCTGTTCGGCGATCTCAACAAAGCTTTCGGCCGTCGCATCGTCTTCCAGCGCGCCGTCACCGGGCAGGTTGAGCCCCTTGATCAGAGCGCGATGCACCAAGAGATCAGCATAGCGGCGGATCGGCGAGGTGAAATGGGCATAGCGCTTCAGCGCGAGGCCGAAGTGGCCGAGATTGTCCGGGCTATAGACCGCCTGGGCTTGGCTGCGCAGGACAACTTCCGAAACCATTTGGCTGAAGGGCGTTTCGGCGGCCTTTTCCAGTACGCGCATGAAATGCACCGGCTCCAGCACCTGACCCTTGGCAAGATTGAGGTCCATGCTGCTCAGGAACTCGCGCAAGCTCACCAGCTTGTCGGGGCTCGGCTGATCATGGACGCGGTACATGCAGGGCTGCTTGGCCGCTTCGAGCGATTCTGCCGCGCAGACGTTGGCGGCGATCATGAATTCCTCGATCAGCTTGTGGCTGTCGAGGCGCATGCGCTTGCCGATCTCTGTCACGGCGCCGGTCTCGTTATCGACCTTCACGAAGCGTTCCGGGATATCGAGGTCCAGAGTGCCGCGGGCGTTGCGGGCCTTTAGGAGCGACTGGAAGGCACCATAGAGCGGGGCGATGACATCATCGACCAGCGGGGCCGTCAGCTCGTCCGGGAAGCCGTCACGGGCCTTCTGGATCTGTTCGTAAGTGGTCCGCGCCTTGGAGCGCATCAGGCCACGCACGAAGCGGTGCGAGAGCTTCTTGCCGTCGGCATCGATCCAGATATGAACGGCCATGCAGGCGCGGTCGCCATCGGGGCGCAGCGAGCAAAGGTCGTTCGACAGCGCCTCGGGCAACATCGGCACGACGCGGTCGGGGAAATAGACCGAATTGCCGCGCTCGTAGGCCGATTTATCCAGCGCCGAATCCGGCAGGACATAATGGGCGACGTCGGCAATCGCGACCAGCAGATGCCAGCCGCCGGGATTGGCCTTGTCGCTATCGGGTTCGGCAAAGACCGCATCGTCGAAATCGCGGGCGTCGGACCCGTCGATGGTGATCAGCGGAATGGCGCGCAGGTCGGTGCGATCGCCCAGCGGAACCGGCTTGGCGGCTTCGGCTTCCGCCACGGCGGCGGGCGGGAACTCGACCGGGATTTCGGCAGCCGCGATGGCGGCGAGGCTGAAGCTGCGGGCTTCGCCGAAGATGCCAAGACGCTCGATGATCTTGACGCGGGTCGAGCTGCCGTTGCGCGAGGGGATGACCTCGGCCTTCACCAGCTCGCCGGATTTGGCATCGCCGACATCGGCGCGGGCGACTTTATATTCTTCGCGATCGCGCTTGGAGATCGACTTGATGAAGCCGCCGTTGGGGGTCTTTTCGAAGACGCCAACCATGGTCGAGGTCTTGGCATCGAGCTTGCGGATCGGGAAGGCGAAATAGATGTTCCCCGACCGCTCCAGGCGCGACAGCAGACGGTCGCCGACACCGGGGGTGCCGATGCGGGCGCCGGCTTCTTTGGAGATGATGATGCGCGGCGGCTGATCATCCATCGACCAGCCAAAGGGAATGGCCAGGGCTTCGCCATCGACATTCAGCGCGGTGACATCGATCACGGCAACGGACGGCAGGGCGACTTTGCGCGTCGGGCGGTTTTCGTAGAGCCCGTCGCGTTCCAGCTGCTTCAGCAGGATCTTCAGTTCGATCCGCTGGTCGCCGGTGATCTGGAAAGCCCGCACGATCTCGCGTTTCGCCGAGCCTGGATTGGCACGCAGAAACTCGGCGACCTGTTCACGGGTCGGGAAGGGGGCCGCCTTGCGGGCCGGTTTACCAGGCTTGGCAGTTTTCGGGGAAAAACTCTTGGTTCTTTTATCGTTCAAATCTTCTACTCGGAGGACGCGGCTTTACGCGTCGACGTTTTAGTGCTTTTCGGGGCCGCAGCCTTTTTAGGCGCGGCAGCTTTCTTGGGAGCGGCGGTCTTCGCCGCAGGTTTCTTGGCAGCAGCGGCTTTTTTTGCCGGCGCTTTCTTGCCCGTTCCAACGGACACGATTTTGGGGGCCAGCAGCGCTGCTGCTTCTTCGGGGGTCAGGGCGGTCTGATCGATACCCTTAGGCAGGGTCACACGGGCCTTGCCGAGTTCGACATAGGGGCCGTATTTGCCGTCAAACAGCAGGATGTCGCCAAGGCCCTGCGGATGCGGACCGACGATGCGACCTTCCGGTTTGCCCTTGCCGCCACGCTTGCCCGCCTTTTCAGCGGCTTCTGCCAGCAGCACGACCGCGCGATTGAGGCCGAGCGTCAGGACATCTTCACCCTTGGGTATGGAGACGAACTTGTCGCCGTTCTTAATATAGGGACCAAAACGGCCGATCCCAACGGTGAGCTTCTCTTTTGTTTCCGGGTGATGCCCGATTTCGCGCGGCAGCGACAGAAGCGAGAGCGCGCTTTCGAACGTCAGATCGGCGGCATTGGTGCCCGGCGGCAGGGAGGCGCGCTTGGGCTTGTCGCCCTTAGCCACGGCCTCGCCCAACTGCACATAGACGCCATAAGGCCCTTTGCGCAGGGTGACCGGCAGGTTGGTCTTGGGATCGACGCCCAACTCGCGCGGTTGGTTCGCCAGATCCGCATCGGCCGACCCGTCGCCATCACCCTCGATGGTCAGCGGGCGGGTATAGCGGCATTCGGGATAATTGGCGCAGCCGATGAAGCCGCCGGTCTTACCCAGCTTCAGGCCCAGACGACCGCTGTTGCAGGCCGGGCAGAGACGCGGGTCCTTACCATCGCCCTTGTTCGGGAAGAAGTGATCGCCGAGATCCTGGTCCAAGGCCTCGATCACTTGCGTGATGGTGAGGTCCTTGGTATCGCCGACAGCCGCGGTGAAGGGTTCCCAGAATTGGCGCATGACCGCGCGCCAATCGATCTTGCCTTCGGAGATATCGTCGAGCTGGCTTTCAAGATTGGCGGTGAAATCATAACGCACATAACGCTCGAAGAAGCTCGCGAGGAAGGCAGTGACGATGCGGCCGCGATCTTCAGGGACGAAGCGCTTCTGATCCAGCTTCACATAGTCGCGGTCCTGCAGCACCTGGATGATCGAGGCATAGGTCGAGGGGCGACCGATGCCGAGCTCTTCCATCTTCTTGACCAGGCTGGCTTCGGAATAGCGCGGCGGCGGCTGGGTGAAATGCTGTTCGGGGCGCACGCCGGTCTGGGGCGTGGTGTCGCCTTCCTTCAGCGGGGGCAGCAGGCCGCCTTCTTCGTCTTCAACGTCATCGCGGCCTTCCTGATAGAGGCGCAGGAAGCCGTCGAAATTGATGGTCGACCCAGTAGCGCGCAACCCAACACGGCCGCCGCCGATATCGGCAACCACCTGATCCAGGATCGCGCTTTCCATCTGGCAGGCAACGGTGCGCTTCCAGATCAGCTCGTAAAGGCGCAGCTGGTCGAAGTCGAGCTTGCCGGCCAGATCGCGCGGATGCTTGTAGAAATCCGTTGGGCGGATTGCTTCATGGGCTTCCTGGGCATTCGCCGCCTTGGACTTATAGGCACGCGGCGAGGCCGGCAGATACTTGTCGCCATATTCGCCGCCGATCAGACGGCGGGCACCGGCGATGGCTTCGCCCGACAGATTGACGCTGTCGGTACGCATATAGGTGATGAGACCGCCCGATTCGCCGCCGATATCGACGCCTTCATAAAGGCGCTGGGCGACCTGCATGGTGCGGCTGGCGGAGAAACCGAGCTTGCGGCTGGCTTCCTGTTGCAAGGTCGAGGTGGTGAAGGGCGGGGCGGGGTGCCGCTTGGCCTGCTTCTTCTCGACCGAGGTGACGCTGAGTTGGGCGGCTTCGACTGCCTGGCGGGCGGCGGTCGCCTCGTCGGCGGTCTTGAGGCTCATCTTATCGAGCTTCTTGCCGTCGAGATTGGTGAGACGCGCGACAAAGGCTTCACCGCCCTTGGCCTTCAGATCGACCGCGACCGACCAATATTCCTGGCTGCGGAAGACTTCGATTTCCGCTTCACGCTCGCAGATCAGACGCAGGGCCACCGACTGCACACGGCCGGCCGACCGGCTGCCCGGCAGTTTGCGCCACAGGACCGGCGACAGGGTGAAGCCGACGAGGTAATCCAGCGCCCGGCGGGCAAGATAGGCGTCGACCAGTTCTTGATGGATATCGCGCGGATTGGCGATGGCATTCAGAACGGCGGACTTGGTGATTTCGTGGAACACCACGCGTTTGACTTCGGCGCCTTTAAGGGCGCGCTTCTGCTGCAACACCTGCAACACGTGCCAGGAAATCGCCTCCCCTTCGCGATCCGGATCGGTTGCGAGGAAGATATGATCGGCGGCTTTGGCAAGCTTGGTAATTTCGGAGATGCGGGCAGCACCCCGCGCTTCGCTTTCCCATTCCATCGCGAAGTCTTCGTCCGGTTTCACCGACCCGTCTTTGGCGGGCAGATCGCGAACGTGACCATAAGAGGCTACGACCGTGTAGTCGGACCCAAGATATTTATTGATCGTCTTGGCCTTAGCCGGCGACTCAACGACGACAAGCTTCATGGGAAAAGGAACGCTCCGGAAAAAATACATAAATGCGGGGAGCAGACCTTAGGCCAGCAGCAGCGCAATCCCGCCGCCCGGCTGGCGTTCCAGTCGGCCCGCCAAGTCCAGTTCCAACAACACGGTCTGGATGACAGCAGGGGAGAATTGACACCGCCGGACCAGTTCGTCAACCGTGACCGGTGCGGGGCCTAGCAATTGCAATAATTCTTTTCGCGCCGCGACAAGCGTTGGCTCGTCAGGATCGCTGGGTGGCGGGCCTGAAAAGCTGGCTGCCGGCGGTTCGCCGGTGCGATAGGCAAAAGGGTTCAGAATAGCGAGGATATCCGCCGCGTCTTCGACCAGACTGGCGCCCTCTTTTAGCAGCGAATTGCCACCCTTGCAGCGTGGGTCGAGCGGGCTGCCGGGGATCGCCATCACCTCGCGTCCCTGCTCGGCTGCGAATTTTGCGGTGATGAGCGATCCGCTGCCTAAAGCGGCCTCGACCACCACGGTGCCGAGGCTCATACCGGAAATGATGCGGTTGCGGCGCGGGAAGTGGCGGGCCTGGGGCTGGGTCCCCGGCGGCATTTCCGCGATCAGCAATCCTGTCGTTCCAACGGCGCGTTGCAGATCGGCATGTTCGGGCGGATAGATGGTGTCGATCCCACCGGCGATGACCGCCGCGGTACGCCCTTCGATCGGCAGCGCGCCAGCATGGGCGGCCTGATCGATACCGCGTGCCAGACCCGACACGACGATGAGGCCGGCGGCGGCCAGATCATGGGCCAAGGTCTCGGCCAGCTTGCGGGCATTCAGCGAGGCGTTGCGCGCGCCGACCAGCGCCACCATCGGCAGATCAGCCTTGGCGGGATCGCCTGCCATGGAGAGGAAGGGCGGTGCATCCTCGATCTTGGCCAGCAAGCTCGGGTAGCCCGGCTCGCACCAGCCGACGAGGCCGGCGCCGGTGGCCTGCACCGCCGCAAGTTCTTTTTCCGCTTCGGCGGCCGACGCGATCTTCAGCGCCTTCACGCGCCCGCCGTTGCGGGCAAGATCGGGCAGAGCGGCCAAGGCGCGGGTCGCGCTGCCGTAGCGTTTGAGCAATTGATGGAAGGTGATCGGCCCAACGCTGTCGGTGCGGATCAGCCGCAGGGCGGCAAGACGTTCGGCGGCGGAGAGAACAGCGGACGGCATGGCGCAACCTTGAGAGGTGCGCTACCCCGCCGTCAAGTCCCGGCTCAAGGGTGGTGGTTGATCGCGATCGGGCGGCGGATTTCCTTGGCGACGATCGGGCCGTTCAAATAGGTGAAGCCGGCATCGCGGGCAGCCTTGGCGACTTCCTTGCGACGGATGCCATAGAGGAAGGATTGGATGCCGGCGGCGCGGGCAGCCGATGCCATGGGCAGGATCTGCGAGGAAAACAGCGTCGGTGTGACCTCGCCCAGATCCGGTTCCTCAAGATCCAGGCCGACGGCGGAAATCTTCATGCGGGCGGCGCGTTCGAACTCATGAAAGTCCGCCGGCACCTGCAAGGTGACGGAGCGGCAGAAGGGCTGAACCTCCTGCGCCAGCTCGAAAATACGGGCACGCGGGGCATTCTGCGGCTGGCCATTGAGCCCGACGATCACGAAGCGGCGCAACTCGACCGGCAGGAAACGCAACAGATCGATGATCTGGCCGGACGAATGGGCAATCAGGGTCTGGAGATGCAGCGTGATGTACAAAACGCCGGGCGTGCGGCCGTCCTTCACGATTTCGCGCAAATGCTGGAAGGCGCGGGTCATCACGGTGCGATCGATCTCGAAAATGACCGCCGCGTCGTTCTTGGGATAGGCGTTGGCGCCGGTCAGCAGCCGGTTGAGGCTGTCGAGGCGCTGGGTGCGGGCTTCGGCGAGGCCGATGATGCCACGCGCGACCAGGAAGGTCGGGCGATAGCTGACGCCGACTTCACCGACCCGGCGTTGCAGTTCGACGTCATTGGGCGCCAGTTGTTCGGGCGCGACGTCGTCGGCCTGGTTGAACTTATCGTCGAGGGCCCGCAGCTGCGCGAGGCCAAGATCGGTCGCCTCCTCGCCCGAAACCGGGGTCATATCCTCGATGCCGGTAACGAAGGCTTTGACCCAGTTCTTGCTCTCCGGCCCCAGCTCGCCCAGTAGTCGTTCGCGCAATTCGCGGGCGATGGCGGCGGCCTTCATGCGTGCCTGTTCTTCGGTCAGTTCGGCAAACAACACGACGAAACTATCGTCGTCATAGGGGGCGAGGATGTCGCTCGGCGCCAGGCGGTGGCTGATGACCTGCTGGGCGACATGGCGTGCGCGTTCGGCCATGGCTTCCCACTTGTCGCCCGCGCCCTTTTTCAGCTCGTCCAGATTGAGCAATTGCAGCTTGCCCGCCGCGCCATGGCCGGGGGCGGTCGAGACGATTTCCTGCAGGCGCGCCGCGAAATGTGTCTGTTCGATCGCGAGGCTGCTGGCTTCCTTGGGCGGCGCAGACGGAGCGGGGACGACCTCGTCTGCAACGGCGAGTTCGGCCGAGGGCGGCGGGGTGGCCGTCTTGCCGGTTAGGGCGGCTAGGATATCCTTGGAGACGGCGGACGCTTCTTCGACAGTGATCCCCGATGGTGCCGGCGGCTGCGACGAGGCGGCCGCAGCAGCTTCCGCTTTCGCCTTCTGCGAGACGTCTTCGAACAGCGATTCGGTCAGTCTGCGGAACAGCCCGCCGCGCTTGGGCGCCTCAGCCATGGATCATCCAAGAATAACTATCGTTAACCATTAAGGTCGGAGACTAACACCAGTCCGCCAAACGGCATATGGCTATTTGTCAGACAGATATTCAGGACTGTGTATTACTTCTTTTTGCCGATCTTTGGTTCGGTGCCATTCAGCAAACGCCGAATATTCTCGTGATGGCGAATATAAACCAGGATCGCGATCAGGATGCCGGCGATACCATAGCGTGCATCGATCAGCAGCCAGGCGGCGATCGGAGTGGCGGCTATCGCCAGCAGGGCCGACAGCGACGAGATGCGGGTGACGGCGGCGGTGGCGATCCAAGTCGCGACGGCGATCAGCCCGACCGGCCAAGCGAGCGCCAGCCAGACGCCCAGTGTGGTCGCAACACCCTTGCCACCATTGAACTTCAGCCAAACCGGGAAGAGGTGGCCGAGGACCGCGCCGACACCTGCCGCCAGCGCCGCATCGGCGCCATAGAGGGCATAAGCGATCAGCACGGCGACGGCACCCTTGCCGCCATCGAGGATCAGCGTGGCGGCGGCCAACTTCTTATTGCCGGTGCGCAGCACATTGGTCGCACCGATATTGCCCGAGCCGATCGACCGGATATCGCCCAGGCCCGCGGCCTTGGTCAACAACAGGCCGAAGGGGATCGAACCGAGCAGATAACCCCCAACAAGGGCAATCAGGGTATAGAGCGTCAAGCCCGTCATCTCTTACCTCTTATACCGCGCGCTCGAAGACAACACGGCCGTCAACGAGGGTCAGTTTCACTTCACCCTGGACCGGAACGCCATCAAACGGACTGTTCTTGCACAAGGAGATCAGCTGCTTCGGATCCATCCGCCAGGGCTTGCCGATATCGACCAGGATCAGATCGGCACTAGCGCCCAGAGCGAGGCCCTTGGACGGCTTGCGCAGCAGTTCGGCCGGGCGGGCGGAAAGACGGCGGAAGAGATCGACGAGCCCCAGGTGCCCGTTATGAACGAGCGACAGGGCGAGCGGCAGCATGGTCTCGAGGCCGACCGCGCCATAGGAAGCTTGGACAAACGGCAAGCGCTTGGCATCCGGGTCTTCAGCGGCATGGTCCGAGGCGATGGCATCAATGGTGCCATCGGCCAGCCCTTCGACGACCGCCTTACGATCCAGCTCGAACCGCAGGGGCGGGGAGAGTTTGGAGAAGGTGCGATAATCGCCGATCGCGCTTTCATTCAAGCTGAAATAGGGCGGGGCGGTATCGCAGGTGACCTTGACGCCACGCTTCTTGGCCGCCCGGATCGCCTCAATGGCGCCGGCTGTCGAAATCGGGCCGATATGCAGGCGGCCGCCGGTCAGTTCGGCCAGATGGATGTCGCGCTCGACCCGCATGCGCTCGGCAATCGCGGGACCGGCGGGCAGGCCGAGGCGCGTCGCAAGATCGCCTTCGGTCGCAACCGCATTCTGGGTCAGGCTCGGATCTTCGGGATGGGTCAGGACCATCTGGCCGAAGGTCTTGGCATAGGAGAGTGCCCGGCGCGTCACCAGGGCATCGGCGCCCCGGCGCGGACCGTCCGACACACCTACAGCGCCGGCGGCGGTCAAAAGACCGATCTCGGTCAGCTGCTTGCCTTCGCGGCCCTTGGTCAGCGCGCCATAGACATGCACTTTGGCCAGGCCCGCGATCTCGCCCTTGCGATGGATAAAATCGATGAGTGAGGGATCTTCGAGGCCCGGTTCGGTCGTCGGCAACAAGGCGACGGAAGTGACGCCACCGGCAACCGCGACACGGCTCATGGCGGCGATGCTTTCCTTATGTTCCTCACCCGGTTCGCGAGCATGGACGCGCATATCGACGAGGCCGGGGGCTAGCACCTTGCCGGCGGCATCGATCACACGGGTGCCGTCGGGCGCTTCCAGGCGGTCGCCGACATCGGCGACGACCCCGGCCAGGACCAGCAGATCACCCAGGGTGTCGGTGCCCGCCACGGGATCGATGCGGCGGGCATTGCGGAAGAGAACGGGCTGTGTCATGCCGAAGCTCCTTGGCCAAGGGCTTCAAGGCAGGCCATGCGGACAGCGACGCCCATTTCGACTTGTTCCTGGATCAGCGAGCGGTCGATGTCATCGGCAATCGCGCTATCGATTTCAACGCCGCGGTTCATCGGGCCGGGATGCATCACCAGTGCATCGGGCTTGGCGAGCGCGAGCTTTTCCTGGTCGAGACCATAGAAGTGGAAATATTCACGGACCGACGGGATCAGCGCGCCCTGCATACGCTCGAGCTGCAGGCGTAGCATCATCACGATGTCGACGCCCTTGAGGCCCTCGCGCATGTCGTGGAAGACCTCGACCCCGTGGTGTTCGATCTCGGACGGGATCAGGGTCGGCGGGCCGATCAGACGGACGCGGGCGCCCATGCGGTTCAAAAGATGGATGTTAGAACGCGCGACCCGGCTATGGGCTACGTCGCCGCAGATCGCGACTTCGAGGCCTTCGAGGCGGCCTTTGCGGCGGCGCATGGTCAGCGCGTCGAGCAGGGCCTGGGTCGGATGTTCGTGGGTGCCGTCGCCGGCATTGATGACCGCGCAATTCAGCTTTTCGGCCAGCAGATGCGGCGCGCCCGAGGCGCCGTGGCGTACCACCAGGATATCGATATTCATCGCGCGCAGGGTCTGGGCGGTATCGATCAGGGTCTCGCCCTTCTTCACCGACGAGGTCGCGACCGACATATTGATGACGTCGGCGCCAAGCCGCTTACCCGCCAGCTCGAAGCTGGTGCGGGTGCGCGTTGAGTCTTCGAAGAAGAGGTTGATGACCGTCCGGCCCTTGAGGGCGGCGCTCTTTTTGTCGGGGCTGCGGCCCATGACGGCGAAATGTTCGGCCCGATCCAGCAACGACTGGATCACGTCGGAGGAAACCCCTTCGATGCCGAGAAGATGTCGATACGCGATGCTCATGATGGCGGCGATCCTAGAGCAAAGAACCAGCGGAAGGAAACAGCGGAGACGCGGGTTTGTTGAAGCAGGCCTCAAGTAGCCCGAAGGGCGGTAGGCCGCCATCTAAAAGAAAACCCCGCCAACCTTGCGGCGGGCGGGGTGATCTTCATCCGAACATCGAAAAGGCCTTAGGCCTCGGTCGATTCTTCGGTTTCGGCTTCGACGTCGTCTGCTTCTTCAGCAGCTTCGGCCTTCGGCGCATTCTTGGCCAGCAGGGCCTTGGCTTCGTCCAGGGTCTGGGCGATGCCGAGGATCACGGCAACCGAGACTTCCGGATGCAGGGCGACACGCACCTGATGAACACCGGTGGTCTTGATCGGCTTTTCGATGATCACGGCCTGGCGCTTCACGGTTTCGTAACCGGCGGCAACAGCGGCTTCCGCCACGTCACGGCTGGTGACCGAACCATAAAGCTGACCGCTTTCGCCGGCCGAACGGACCAGCGTCAGCTTCAGGCCTTCAAGCTTGCCAGCGTCCACACCGGCCGCTTCGCGACGAGCCTGGTTGTCGGCAAGGATCTTGGCCTTCTGGGCTTCGAACTGCTTCATGTTTTCCTTCGTGGCGCGCAGAGCTTTTTTCTGCGGCAGAAGGAAATTGCGGGCATAACCCGGGCGAACGGTAACAACGTCGCCGATTTGACCGAGGCGCTCAACGCGCTCCAGCAAGATAACTTCCGTCATAACATCACTCCTCGTCGGCCTTGGCGCGGCTAGCGATCATTCGCCCCCGCAGCCCGGCCCATTGTTCGACCAACCCCAACACCGCAACCAACAACCAGACAAACCCGAAGATGAGAACGAGGCCGTAAAAGGCGAGCCGTCCTCCCCAACCGATGTTCCCGCGCCAGAAGGCAGTATGAACTACCGCCAAACCGGCCAGAATATATCCGACCCCTTGCACTAGCAGCAGATTGGTAGCGATCGTCGCCACGTCCTCTGGACCCAAGACAGCGCCCGCGATCAAGACCGCCGAAACGATCGTAAACCAGCGCGGCAAATCAACCCGGACAATCCACAAACGGGACAGGGCGGGCGTCTTGCTTCTAGCGGCCAGTCCCGCTGCCAAGGCCCCGGTGGCGACAAGCCAGACGGAGATGAACAGCGCGATCAGGCCACCACCACGGGTCATCAACGCATGCATGACCTTCATGGCGTCGCGGAAGCTCGGGTCGGCAGCGATCTCGGGCGCCATGGCGGCGTCGATCGTTTTCTGCCAGTCGACCTCGGTCGGGGCGGTTGCCCAGACCAGAAGGAAATGCAGGACGGCGATTCCAATGAGAACCAGCGTCATGCGGCTTTCCCGGCCGTCTTCCCGGCTCAGCGCCGCCGCGGTGAGCGCCATGACAGGCGCAAACACGAACAGGCACAGGCTGATGGCGATCCAGCCGTTCTGCAAAAGGACCGACGCGATTAACGCGACGATCACTGCTGCAAGACCGGCTTTCAGCCCCCGCTCAAACCCGGCCAGAAACAACGGCACGGGGATCAGCAGGTACAGGATCATGCCGCCAAGGCTACCCAAAGAAAGGGTGGATGCCATGGCGGCGGATACGGCCCCCATCGCGGCCCCGATAGCCAGGTCGCGACCTTGGTCGCGTGTCATCGGATCGCTCATGGGAGCCTTAACGTACGTTTGTCAGTCGCGATGCGACGATTACCGGACCACGTAGGGCAGCAGGCCCAAGAAACGCGAACGCTTAATGGCCTGGGCCAGTTCGCGCTGCTTCTTCGTGGAAACGGCGGTGATGCGGCTCGGGACGATCTTGCCGCGCTCGGACAGGAAGCGCGACAGCAGCTTCACGTCCTTATAATCGATCTTCGGTGCGTTCGGGCCCGAGAAGGGGCACGACTTGCGACGACGGAAGAACGGACGACGACCACCTGCATTCTGCATGATTAGACCTCCTCAACCTGATCGCGATCATCGAAGTCACGACGCGGGCGGCGTTCGCCACGACCGTCGCGGTCACCACCACGGCCGCCTTCACGCGGGCCGCGGTCATCACGGTCGCCACGCGAAGAAAGAACGGCCGAGGGGCCTTCTTCCAGCTCGTCGACCTTAACGGTCATGACGCGGATGATGTCTTCGTTGATCTTCATGACGCGTTCCATCTCGAGCACGGCAGCCGAGGGGGAATCGAGATTGAAGAGGACGTAGTGGCCCTTGCGGTTCTTGCGAATCCGATAGGTCAGGTTACGCAGACCCCAGTATTCGGTCTTCTTCACCTGGCCACCGTTTTCGGTGATGATGCCAGAGAAGGTCTCGGCCAGGGCCTCGGCCTGCGCGCTGGAAATGTCCTGGCGCGCGATAAAAATGCTCTCGTACAAAGGCATGACGTTAAGTCACTCCCTATGGCTGATAGGCCAAGGAGACAATCTCCAGGGCCAAAGCCGGCGGCGGTGCCGTCGGCAAGGAGTACAAATGGCCTTGCGGCCATCGTCCCGACATGACGAAAAACGGCGGAAAAGCTAGTTTCCCGCACGTGCCTGTCTGGTAGGGAGCGGGGAATATACAAAGAAATCTTCAAAAGGCAAGCAATCCTCTGGCTCGCCAGCCCCCGCAGGACCGTATAGGCTTTTTTGCATGACGGAACAGAGGGCACTTCTGGACGGAGCCTTACCGCAGCATCTCCTGCCGCGGAACGGCCGTCTTGAGGATAGCCCGATCCGGCAGTTGGCGTCACCGCTCGATCGGTTCTACCGCTATTGGCTGGCGCTGCCGCAGGAGTATGGCGGTATCCCGTCCCGCCGTAGCTTCCGGCCCGAGGCGATTCGGGATTTGCTGCCGCAGGTTCTGCTGATCGATGTCGAGGGGGAGGGGGTGGCTACACGCTACCGCTATCGACTGATCGGGACCGCTCATCGACCCCATATGAGCGCGGAATTGACCGGCCGTTATCTCAACGACGTTCAATCGGCCGAGCGATATGCCGCAGCGGTGGCGAGTTATGCCGAGATCATCGCGGCGCGTCAGCCGGGGTGGTGGCGCAATTATGCGCTGATCGCCGAAGAGAGCCGCTCGCCCTACCATCTTTACGAGCGCGTGCTGGCACCCTTCTGCGATCCTGATGGCAGGGTTACCTTGCTGGCCGGTGTCTGGCATTGGATTCAAGATGCCCGGCCGTTAGAATGGTCCGATGTCCAGATATGACGAAGACATGGCACCGGCGCCGATCCGCCAGATCCTCTTGCCTCGCACCGATGGTGTCACCGGTTCTCCGGTTCTGAAGCTGAGCCAACCGCTCGACCGGTTGCTTTCCTTCTGGCAGGCGCTGGGCACGGATGGCCGGCCCCATCGCCGGGCCCTACGACCTGAACTGCTGGCCGATATCCTGCCGGGCATCCTGCTGATCGATGTGATGGCCGACGCGCGGTTCGAACGCGGTTATCGCTTCCGCTATCGCCTGATGGGTACGGCACACCGCGAACATAACATCGTCGATCTGACCGGACGTTATATGGATGAGCATCAACCGCCCGAACGGGTGGTGCTAAGCGAGAATGCCTGGAGCGATATCGTCGAACAGGCGACCCCCGGTTATTGGCGGCAATATAGTGTCGCCGGCATCCCCAATCTCACGCCCTATCATTTCTATGAACGGCTGATGGTGCCCCTTTATGGGGATGACGGGCAGCCGGTCATGCTAGCTGCCGTCTTCCATTGGGTTCATCAGGGGCGGGGCGGCAATAGCGGCAGCGCCTCGCTGCTGGCGCCAGGCGTGGAAGAGCGGCTGGCCCTTCATAAAACCGCCGCACCCAGCCTTTATTGACGGGGGCTGTGCTGCCCGCGTGTGCATCTGTTCTTGACAGAATCGCGAGCCCTAGTATGACTGCCGCAAGTTTACCGCAATGGGGTGTGGAATGAGCCGCGCATTCGTATTTCCAGGTCAGGGCAGCCAAGTGGTCGGCATGGGCCGCGCTTTGGCCGATGCCTTTCCCTCCGCCCGTGAGGTGTTCCAGGAAGTCGATGACGCGCTGAACCAGAAGCTCAGCCAGATCATCTGGGAAGGCCCCGAGGCTGACCTTACCCTGACCGAGAATGCGCAGCCGGCCTTGATGGCGGTCAGTGTCGCGGTCGTCCGTACCCTCGAAAAGGAAAGCGGCAAGACGCTAGCTGACCTCGGCCGCTTTGTGGCCGGCCATTCGCTTGGTGAATATTCCGCGCTGGCCGCTGCCGGCGCCTTCACGCTGGCCGATACCGCGCGTCTTCTGAAGCTGCGTGGCCAAGCCATGCAGAAGGCCGTGCCGGTGGGCGAGGGCGGCATGTGCGCCTTGCTGGGTGCCGATCTGGCGCTGGCCCAGGAAATTGCCGCCGAAGCCGCTCATGGCGAAGTCTGCCAGGCCGCCAACGACAATGGTGGCGGTCAGGTCGTGCTGTCGGGCAAGAAGACGGCGATCGAACGCGCTATCGCCCTCGCGCCGACCAAGGGCGTGAAGCGCGCTCTGCCGCTGCCGGTCTCCGCGCCCTTCCATTGCGCGATGATGCAGCCTGCCGCCGATGCGATGGCTGAAGCTCTGGGCAAGACCGCGATCGAGATCCCGAGCTTGCCCGTCATTGCCAATGTGACCGCCCGTCCGGTCAGCGATGTCGAAACCATTCGCCGCCAGCTGGTGGAACAGGTCACCGGCATGGTGCGTTGGCGTGAGAGTGTCGAGCATATGGCCGAAATCGGTGTCGACCAGTTCGTCGAACTGGGCGCTGGCAAGGTTCTGGCCGGGCTGATCAAGCGCATCGCTAAGGATGCGACTGGTTCGTCAGTGGGCAGCCCCGAAGATATCGACGCCTTTTTGAAGTCCCTTTAAGTCTAATCTGGAGAGACATCCCGTGATGTTCGATCTCAGCGGCAAGACCGCGCTCGTCACCGGTGCCTCGGGTGGTATCGGTCAGTCCATCGCCGCCGCCCTGCATGCCCAGGGCGCGACCGTCGCCCTGACGGGCACCCGCCAGGCTGTGCTGGAAGAAGTTGCGGCCTCGCTGGGCGGTGACCGCGTCCATGTCCTGCCGGCCGATCTATCCGATGCCGCCGCCGCCGATGGGCTGGTGAAGCAGGCTGAAGAGGCCATGGGCGGTCTCAGCATCCTCATCAATAACGCCGGCCTGACCCGCGACGGTCTACTGATGCGTATGAAGGATGCCGACTGGGAAACCGTGCTCGACGTCAATCTGACTGCCGCCATGCGCCTGTCGCGCGCGGCCCTGAAGGGCATGATGAAGGCGCGCTATGGCCGCATCATCGGTGTCACCTCGGTCGTCGGCGTTACCGGCAATCCGGGCCAGACGAACTATGCCGCCTCCAAGGCCGGCATGATCGGTTTTTCCAAGTCGCTGGCGCAGGAAGTCGCCTCGCGCGGGATCACCGTCAATTGCATCGCACCAGGTTTCATCGAAACCGCCATGACCCATGGCCTTGCCGACGGGCATAAAGAGAAGCTTCTGGGCGCTATTCCGCTGGGCCGCATGGGTACGGCAGAAGAGATCGCGGCATCGGCCGTCTATCTCGCGTCGACCGAGGCAAGCTACGTCACCGGCCAGACCATCCATGTCAATGGCGGCATGGCGATGATTTGAGGGTTTTCTTAACTACTTGTTGGCTGGTCAAGCCGATCAAGGTGTGTTACGAAACGGCGCCTTTCCTGGTTTTTCGCTAGGTTGGGCGCCTGGGGCCACGCCCCGAACTGCGCCCTCGCTAGTCGAGGCACCATTCCCATCCGGCCGGAATAGTCCGGCCCTTCTAAGAGCTTTTTTGAGGAAGCCATCACATGAGCAACGTTGCCGAGCGCGTTAAGAAGATCGTTGTTGAACATCTCGGCGTCGAAGAAGCCAAGGTCACCGAGAACGCCAGCTTCATCGACGATCTGGGCGCCGACAGCCTGGACACCGTCGAACTGGTCATGGCCTTCGAGGAAGAATTCGGCGTCGAGATTCCCGACGATGCAGCTGAAAAGATCCTGACCGTTAAGGACGCGATCGACTTCATCGAGAAGAACAGCGGCAACTGAGGCTTGATGACCGACGGCAGGATCCTCTGCCGTCGGCCTCTTCCCCCAGGGCAGATGTAGAGACGTGACGAATACTCATCCCAACGGTTTAAAGCGCGTTGTCGTGACCGGTATCGGCATGGTTACGCCGCTCGGGTCCGGCGCTGAGCATGTCTGGAGCCGCCTCTTGGCGGGCGAATCCGGCGTCAATAAGATTGAAGACTTCGATGTCTCCGATCTGCCGACCAAGATTGCAGGTCAGATTCCGGTCGGCAAAGAGCCGGGCCAATTCGATGTCGATGCCATCGTGACGCCGAAGGATCGGCGCCGCATGGGCGACTTCATCGTCTTTGCCATGGCCGCTGCGACCGAAGCGATCGCCGACAGCAACTGGAAGCCTGAAACCGAAGAAGACCGCGAACGCACCGGTGTGATGATCGGTTCGGGGATTGGCGGTCTGGTCGGTATCACCGAAGGCGCCGTGTTCATGAGCGAACGCGGTCCCGATCGGATGTCGCCTTTCTATATTCCGGCGAACCTGATCAATCTGGCCTCCGGTCATGTGTCGATGCGTTATGGGTTCAAAGGTCCGAACCATGCCGTCGTGACGGCTTGTTCGACCGGTGCTCATGCCATTGGCGATGCGGCCCGTCTGATCGCCCTGGATGATGCCGACGTTATGGTTGCGGGCGGCACTGAAGCGGCGGTGAGCCGTGTCGGTCTTGCCGGCTTCTGTGCCTGCAAGGCGATGTCGACCGATTTCAACGACGAGCCGACCAAGGGGTCTCGCCCCTGGGATAAGGCCCGCGACGGGTTCGTTATGGGCGAAGGCTCGGGCGTCGTCGTGCTGGAAAGCCTCGAGCATGCCTTGGCGCGCGGCGCCAAGATCTATGCCGAAGTGATCGGCTACGGCATGTCGGGCGATGCCTATCACATCACCTCGCCGGCCCCCGATGGCAATGGCGCTTTCCGCTCCATGCAGATGGCGCTGAAGCGTGCCGGCCTGACGCCGGACCAGATCGATTACGTCAATGCCCACGGCACTTCTACGCCGCTTGGGGACGAGATCGAACTGGGCGCCGTAAAGCGTCTCTTCGGCGATGCTGCTTACAAGCTTTCGATGTCCTCGACCAAGTCGGCCACCGGCCACTTGCTGGGGGCAGCGGGTGCGATCGAGGCGATCTTCTCGATCCTCGCCATGCGCGACGGCATCGTTCCGCCGACCCTGAACCTCGATAATCCGTCCGACGGCTGCGACATCGATCTGGTGCCGCACAAGGCGAAGAAGCGGGAGGTCAATTATGCCCTCTCGAATTCCTTCGGCTTCGGCGGGACCAATGCCTCGCTGATCTTCGGCAAGGTTTAAGGTTCCCCGCCGCATGGCGCGGTTTTTCAAGATGCTGGCTTGGGCGCTTACGATTGTGGGCGCCCTTGCCGTTTGTGGCGCCTATGTTGCCTGGACGCTGTTCGAGAAGCGGATCAGCGCGCCCGGCCCGGCTTCCCAGGCCAAACTGATCTTCATCCCCAAGGGCACCGGCAGTGAAAGCATCGCCCAGATGCTGGAGCGCGAACGGGTTGCTTTCGATGCCTTCAGCGTGCTGGCAACCCTGCGCCTGAAACCGGACAGCCGCCCCTTGCGGGCCGGCGAATATGAGGTGCCGGCTCGCGCTTCGATCCTCGATGTGCTGGAGATCCTGCGCTCAGGAAAAGAATATCCCCGCCGTGTGGCTGTGCCGGAAGGGCTGACCAATGCCCAGGTGCTGGTCCTGCTGAAGCAGGCGGAGTTCCTGGAGCAGGATGCGCTACCCCAGCTCGACGAAGGCACGCTGCTGCCGGACACCTATAATTACACCCGCGGCGATAAAGCCTCCGAAGTCGTGCGCCGCATGCGCCAGGCGATGGATGCGGCCTTGAGCGATGCCTGGCGCCAGCGCGATCCTTCCGTGCCGCTCTCAGATCAGAAAGCGCTGCTGATCCTTGCCTCGATCGTCGAGAAGGAAACCGGGCAGCCGGACGAGCGCGGCCTGGTGGCCGGGGTCTTTGCCAATCGTCTGAAGAAGAACATGCGGCTGCAGACCGACCCCTCGGTCATCTACGGCGTCACCAAGGGCTCGGGGCCGCTCGACCGCGGGCTGACCCGCCGCGACCTCGATACCGACACGCCCTGGAACACCTATACGCGTGCCGGCCTGCCGCCGACCCCGATTGCCAATCCGGGGCGGGCCTCACTGCTGGCGGCCGCCAAGCCATCGGCAACCGACGCGCTCTATTTCGTCGCCGACGGCACCGGCGGTCACGCCTTCGCCAAGACCCTCGACGAGCACAATCGCAATGTCGCCAAATGGCGTCGGTTGGAGCAGGGGCGGTAAGCCCATATCGTCAGGAGACTTGGATGGCCAGGCGGCGCCCTTACGACGAAGGTACCTGCTTTGCCATCCCGCTGGTTGGTGGCGGATATGCCCTTGGGGTCGTTGCTCGGGCGCGCCCGCGCCGGGCAGGTAAGATCCTCTTCGCCTATTTCTTCGGCCCGAAGTTTGCTGCCGTCCCGACCTTGGCGGATGTGTCCGCTCTAGTTCCGGAAAAGGCACTGACCAATGCCCTGATTGGTGATCTGTATCTGATCGAGGGTTCCTGGCCGATCCTGGGCTCGCTGCCGGACTGGAAACGGGTGGAGTGGCCGATGCCGCTGTTTCTCCATCGAGAAAGCCAGACCGACAGAGTTTGGCGGGTGCGATACGCCGATGACGATCCTTCAAAATTGCCTGTGTGGGAGCCGGCGACCCCGGAGGATGAGGGGTTGGCAGAGGCTAAGCTTTGGGGCTCAGACCTCGTGGAAATCCGGTTGACCGAATTGCTTGTTGATTAGCTTTATCGCTTTGGCTTGATTTCATCTCATATGTGAGAAATTATCTCTCATATGAGCGAAGCTCTCGACGAACTTTTGGGTCAGCGCCTGACCTCCCTTCGGAATGAACGTGGCTGGTCGCTGGATGAGTTGGCGACGCGCAGCGGCGTTAGCCGGGCGACCCTGTCACGGCTGGAGCGCGGGGAGACCAGCGCGACGGCGGTGATGCTGGGGAAACTCTGCGCAGCCTTTGGCTGGACGCTTTCGCGCCTGATGAGCGCCATCGAGACGGCGGCACCGGCCTTTATCGCCAAAGACGACCAGCAGATCTGGACCGATCCCGCCACCGGCTTTGTCCGTCGCACCATCTCGCCGCCCTCGGCCGATCTGCGCGGCGAGGTGATGGCCGGCACCCTGCCGGTCGGTGCCGTGATCGCCTATGACCGCCCGCCGAGCATGGGCCTCGAACATCATCTCTGGATGATGGACGGCGCCTTGTCGCTCACCGTCGAGGGCGTGACCCATCACCTCGCGCCGGGCGATTGCCTGCGCTATCGCCTGAGCGGTCCGTCACGCTTCGAGTCGCTAGGTCCTGTGCCTGCGCAGTACCTGATTGCCATCATTTCCGGATAGATCATGACCGTTTTCATCGAAGAGATTTCCGCTGACGGCCTGCCCATCGTGATTGGCGAGTTGGCCGAGATCCTACTGGGCTGCGTCAAGGATGGCGCCAGTATCGGCTTTATCGAACCTTTCGATATCGATGCGGCGCGGGCCTTTTGGGAAGGGCAGGCTTTCCCGCTGAAATCCAAAGCCAAGCGCCTGTTCATCGCCCGCAAAGACGGACGCATCGTCGGTACCGCCCAACTGGTCATCGGCCAGCCGGCCAATCAGCGTCATCGCGCCGATGTCTCGAAGGTGCTGGTCGATGTTGGCACCCGCCGTGCCGGGGTGGGCAAGGCCATGATGCAGCATCTGGATCTCATCGCGCGGATGGAGGGCAAAAGCCTGTTGGTGCTCGATACCCGCACCGGCGACCCGTCAGAAGCGCTCTATACCGGCCAGGGCTTCAAGCCCTTCGGCGTCGTGCCCGGCTATGCCGCCCATGCTCAGACCGGCGTGCTGGAGGATTGCACGTTCTTTTATAAAACCCTCTAGGCCTCAAGTAGCCCGAAGGGCGATAGGCCGACAAAAAGCTTACCCCTTCGCCGGCAGCTTGCGGGTCACCCAATCCGCCAGCCGGTCGGGCAGGGCCATGAAGAACCAGACGACGGCCAGCATCGGTAGCGGGAAGGCGATGCGGCCTTTGTTGCGGGCAAGGCCACGGGCGATGATACCGGCGGCGCGCGGGGCATTCATCAGGAAGGGCATCGGGAAACGGTTGACGGCGGTCATCGGGGTTTCGACGAACCCGGGGCAGATGACGGAAACGCCGATGCCATCCTTGGTGATGGTGCCGCGCAGGGCCTCGCCATAGACTTTCACCCAGGCTTTCGAGGCCGAATAGGCCGGTGCGCCAGGCATGCCGCGAAAGCCCGCGAGCGAGGCGACGAGCCCGATCTGACCCTTCTTGCGTGCGGCCAGACGCGGCAGCAACGGGGCAACGGTATTCACGACGCCCGCGACATTGATCGCGGTGATATCGCGCAGCTGCTGTTCGCTTTCGCCTGATTCACCAGTCCCGGCCGAAATGCCGGCATTGGCGATCACGAGATCAAAGGGTTCGGCCTCGTCCCAGGGCAGCAGGGTCTCGCGCATCGCATCGCGGTCGGCGACATCGATCAGGGCGGCGCGGATGGTCGCGCCACGCAGCTTGCAGCGCTCGGTGATCTTTTCGAGGCGGCCTGCATGGCGCCCAGTCAGAGAGAGGGTGACGCCGGGGGCCGCAAAATATTCCGCCAGCGCCGCGCCAAGACCGCTGGAGGCACCGGTGATGAGGATGGAGCGGAAGGGGGCAGTCATCAGACCGCCCCACCCAGGGTCGCTTTACGCAACACCATTGGCCTTGAACCAGGCCAAGAGCTTCGTCCAGCCATCCTTGGCGGCGGCTTCGCGATAGCTCGGGCGATAGTCGGCATGGAAGGCGTGCGGGGCGTCGGGATAGACGATGAATTCCGACTTATTGCCAGCCGGCAGGGCCTTCTTCATCTGGTCGAGGGTATCGACCGGAATGCCGGTATCGGCCGCGCCATAGAGGCCGAGGATCGGGGCGTTGATCTTGGAGGCAACGTCGATCGGGTTGGTCGGCTGAAGTTCGGTCTTGTCACCAACGATCCGGCCATACCAAGCGCCACCGGCTTTGACGGCCGGGTTATGGGCGGCATAGAGCCAGGTGATGCGGCCGCCCCAGCAGAAGCCGGTGATGGCGAGCTTGCTGGTGTCGACCGAACCGGTTCCCTTGGCATAGGCGACGGCGGCATCGAGATCGCTCATCACCTGGGCGTCAGGCACGGCATTCACGATCGGGCGGATCTGGGCCATGTCGGAAATAGTGGAGACGTCACCTTGGCGGGCATAGAGCTCGACCGCGATGGCGCAATAGCCAAGCTTGGCGAAGCGACGGCAGACATCCTTGATATATTCATGCACGCCGAAGATTTCCTGGACGACCAGCACCAGCGGCAGGTTGGTCTTGCCCTCGGGCATGGCGCGATAGGCCGGGACAGTACCGTCCTTCACGGGGATCTTCACTTCGCCGGCAATAAGGCCCGCGTTATCGGTCGTGATGACGCTCTGAGCCTGGACAGGCTGAACGGACAGGGCGAACCCGGTGGCAAGCGTGGTCATGACAAATCCCCGGCGGGTGATATCGAGTTTCGGCGTTACGAGATCAACGTCGTCCATCGTTCTTTCTTCCCTGTTGTGTGGTGGGCAGGCCAGGCACATATCGGGGGGACGTCACGCTTAGGCTAGTCCCTTGACCCGGGTTGGGGGGCTTGGTAGCAACGGATCGCGATCTTCGCCCCCAAGATACATGCAGATGGCATGTCGAGGCATTTTCCCCATGAACAGCTACTCTTCTCTCACACCGTCGGATGCAGCTGCAACGGGCGAAAAACTGGTTGGGCGAATATTGGTACGCGACTACCGCGTTGGTATCGTTGGACTTGGTTATGTCGGGCTGCCGCTGGCGCTGGCCTTCGTCAAAGCCGGTTTTCCGGTGCTGGGGTTCGATGTCGATCAGGTGAAGATCGATGCGCTCGATGCCCGTACCTCCTACATCCGCCATATCGGTCCGGAGATGATCGCTGGGCTCTATGACAGTGGGAAGTTCGAGGCGAGCGCCGAGGCCGCGTCGCTGAGCACGTGTGACGCCATCATCATCTGCGTGCCGACCCCGCTGTCGCGCCATCGCGAACCCGACCTCAGCTATATCGTCGGCACCGCCGAGGCGCTGCTGCCGCACCTGAAAGCCAACCAGCTCGTTGTGCTGGAATCGACGACTTATCCCGGCACCACCACCGAAGTGCTGCTGCCGATTTTGGAGCGGAATGGCCTCAAGGGCGGCAGCGATCTCTTCATCGCTTTCTCGCCCGAACGCGAAGATCCCGGCAATCCGCACTTCGAAACCCGCACCATCCCCAAGGTGATCGGCGCCGACGATCCGGTCTCGCGCCAGCTCGCCAACACGCTCTATGCCCAGGTGATCGACAAGACGGTGCCGGTTTCCTCGGCTGCGACCGCCGAAGCGACCAAGCTGACGGAGAATATATTTCGCGCGGTCAACATAGCGCTCGTCAACGAGTTGAAGGTCATTTACGACCGCCTTGGGATCGATATCTGGGAAGTGATCGATGCGGCCAAGACCAAGCCCTTTGGCTTCATGCCCTTCTATCCGGGGCCGGGCCTGGGCGGGCACTGCATCCCGATCGATCCCTTCTATCTGACCTGGAAGGCGCGCGAATTCGATATCACCACCAAGTTCATCGAGCTGGCGGGCGAGATCAACCGCGACATGCCCTATTACATCATCCGGCGGGTCGCGGAATTGCTGGATCAGCAGAAGGCCAAGGGCCTCAATGGCGCCCGCATCCTGGTGCTGGGCGCGGCCTATAAGAAGAATGTCGATGACCTGCGGGAAAGCCCCTGCCTGCATCTGATGGACATTCTGACGGCACGGGGCGCGCGGTTCGATTATCACGACCCCTATGTCGGCGAGATCAAACTGACCCGCGAACATCCGACTTTGGCCGGGATGGTGTCGGTCGATCTGACGGCTGCCCAGCTCGCGCTCTATGACGCGGTGCTGATCGCGACCGACCATGACAATGTCGATTACGAACTAGTGGTAGCGTCCAGCTCCCTCGTCATCGACACGCGCAACGCGACCAAAGGCGTATCGAGCGGGCGAGAGAAGATCTTCAAAGTCTAAGACACCTGAAATTGAAGTTTAAGCAGGGCCGGCGGACGTAGTAGAACGAGGAAAACGGGGAGCGCGCTGCGATGCTGAGGATATTCAATCGGTCGGACGATACCATCAAGTCGCACCCGACCGTTGGGACGCATCAGCGGGTTTTCCGGGCCTATTATGCCGCCTATCAGCTGATCGAAGATCTCAAGTCGACCCATGCCGGCCGGACCGTTAGGCTGCTCGATATCGGCGGATCGCACGGGGTGCATGCCCGCTTCTTCCGCCGTCATGGGATCGAGGTCGATCTGATCGATATGGTGGCGGGGGACGAAAACCCGATCTTTGTCGGCGATTACCTCGATTTTCAGCCGGCCCAGCCCTATGACGTGATTTGGAGCAGCCATGTGCTGGAGCATGTCCGCAATGTCGGGCTGTTCCTCGACAAGATGTCGCGCGATCTGCCGGCCGACGGCTATTGTGTCGCCTCGGTTCCGCCGCTGCGCGAGGAGCGGATGGCCTTCAATCACATCTCGCTCTGGAACCCCGGCATGCTGCTGCTGAACTTCGGGTTTTCGGGGTTCGAGATGAAAACCGCACGGGTCGCCGAATATGGCTATAACATTAGCATTATCGCGCGAAAGGCGGCGGTGGCCGCCAAGCGGATCGGCGATGATTTCCCCGATCAGCACAAGATCTCGGCCAAACATTTCATTGGCAGTTTCAAGACCCAGAATTGGGATATCACCGCCACCCACGCGTCGATGCCGATGCACCGCCGGGTCTTCCCCGATATCGCGCGGGCCAAGCCCGTCATCGGCGATCAGGAATTCGGGACCGTTAAGGTCGAAGGCAAGAAACGCCTGCTCTATCGGGATCGCTCTGCCTTCTATCGGGTGATGTAGCCTCTCTGATGGCGATCAATGAAGAATGGAATGAGATGACAGCTGGCGGCGGGACGATCGTTGGGCTTTTTGGGTCTGGTGGCTTTGCACGCGAAATCATGCCGCTGGTCCGCGCGCAAGTGGCCCGGTCCGGCATCGCGTCACTCGAAGATGTCGTGTTTGTCGATCGGGAGCCCGGCGCCGACTTGGTGAATGGTCATCGCGTGATGGGGGAGGAGGAATTCTTCGCCGCGCCCCACACCCGTAAGCTGATGAATGTCGCGGTGGGTGACGGGCGCCTGCGCGAGAAGATCTGGAATTCTGCGGTTGCCCGGGGCGCCGAGCCTTTCACGATCCAGAGCGAGCGGGCCGACATGCTGGACGGCAATGATCTGGGCGCCGGCGGGGTCTATGGCCATTTCACGATGGTGACCAGCAATGCCCGCATCGGCAAAGGCTTCCAGTGCAATCTCTACAGCTATGTCGCCCATGATTGCGTGATCGGGAATTTCGTGACCTTCGCGCCGGGCGTCAAATGCAACGGCAACGTCGAGATCGCGGATTATGCCTATATCGGCACCGGCGCGATCCTGCGCCAGGGCACGCCGGAAAAGCCGCTCAGGATCGGGCGCGGCGCCGTCGTGGGCATGGGGGCGGTCGTCACCAAGGATGTGCCGGATGGGGTGACCGTCGTCGGCAATCCGGCCCGCCCGATGGAAGGGCGCTAGGCCTTGGTCTTCGCCAAACTCCCCAAGATCGCGGTCGTCACCGGCAGCCGGGCCGAATATGGCCTGCTCTATTGGATCCTGCGGGACTTGCATGAGCGGACGGATTGCGAGCTGCAGCTGCTGGTGACCGGCATGCATCTAGCGCCCGCGTTCGGCGAAACCTGGAAACAGATCGAGTCGGACGGCCTGCCCATCACCCGGCGTATCCCGGTGATGACTGAGGGGGACGATCACACGGCCATGGTGAAGTCGGTCGGCCTCGGCTGCATCGGTTTTGCCGATGCCTTGGCCGACCTGCAGCCCGATGTGGTGCTGGTGCTGGGCGATCGGTATGAGATTCTGGCGGCAAGCCAGGCGGCGGCCTTGATGAATATCCCCGTCGCGCATCTTCATGGCGGCGAGATCACCGAAGGCGCCGTCGATGATATGATCCGGCACTGCATCACCAAGCTCGCCCGCTATCATTATGTCTCCTGCGAGGAGGCGGCCCAGCGGGTCAGGCAGATGGGCGAGATGCCGGGGACAGTCTTTGTGACCGGCGCGCCGGGGCTCGATAATATCACCCGCCTGCCGATGATGTCGGTGGCCGAGATTGGCGAATCCCTAGGCTTTCCGCTGCGCGCGCCGTTTTTCCTCGCGACCTTCCATCCGGTCACGGCGCTGGAAACTGGGGAATCGATTGCCGCGCTTGAGGCGCTGCTGACCGCGCTCGATGCTTTCCCCGATCATCAGGTGCTCTTCACCAAGGCCAATTCGGACCCGGCTGGGCGCGAGATCAACGCACGCCTTGATGCCTATGCGGCCCAGAACCCCGATCGGGTGTGTGTCGTGACCTCGCTGGGCCAGCGGCGCTATCTGAGTGCGCTCAAAGCCTGTGTCGCGATGGTCGGCAACTCTTCCTCCGGCCTCGTCGAAGCCCCGGCAATGCATCGGCCGACGGTGAATATCGGCGACCGGCAGAAGGGCCGGGCGCAGGCCTCTTCCATACTGTCCTGCGATCCGTCGCAAGAGGCGATCCGAGCAGCGCTTGCCAAGGCGGCATCCCCGGCTTTCCAGGAGATTGCCGCTGAGGCGACCTCTCTTTATGGTGAGGGCGGCGCTTCGGAAGTGGTCGTGCGGCTGCTGGTCGAGGCGGCCCAGGCTGGACGATTGCCGCCCAAGAAATTCTACGATCTGCCGCGCTGACAAGCCGGCGATCCCCAAGGAGAACAGCGTGTCGAGCTTCGCAGGTAAACCCGCCTATATCATCGCGGAAGCGGGCGTCAATCATAACGGCAGCATGGATATGGCGCGCCGCCTGATCGATGTCGCGGTGGAAGCCGGCGCCGATGCGGTGAAGTTCCAGACCTTCAAAATCGCGTCCGTCGTTTCAGTCCACACCCCGATGGCGGAATATCAGGCGGAAAATACCGGCGGCAAAGGCACCATGGCCGAGATGCTGGTCGGGCTCGATCTCTCCTTTGCCGATTTCGCCGAGCTCGCCGCCTATGCCCAGCAGAAGGGCATCGATTTCCTCTCGACCGGATTTGACGTCGAGAGCATCGAGTTCCTGGCAACCCTCGGCATGAAGTACTTCAAGATCCCTTCGGGCGAGGTCACCAATCCTGAACTGGTGCGTCTGATGGGCCGCCAGGGCCGTCCGATCATCATGTCGTCAGGTATGGCAACGCTCGGCGATATCGAACAGGCGATCGGCTGGCTGAATGAAGAGGGCGCGGAAGATATCGTGCTGCTGCATTGCGTCAGCGATTACCCCGCCGACCCCAAGGACGCCAATCTTGCGGCCATGGATACGATGGCCCAGGCGTTTGGCCTGCCGGTCGGCTGGTCCGATCATACGCTCGGCGATACGGTCACCATCGCGGCGGTGGCGCGGGGGGCCTGCGTGATCGAGAAACATTTCACCCTCGATACCGAATTGCCCGGTCCCGACCATAAGGCCTCGCTGGACCCCGCCGGCCTAAAGCGCATGGTCGAGAATATCCGCATCACCGAAAGCGCGATCGGCACCGGCCGTAAGAAGCCGACGGAGCGTGAAGTGAAGGTGGCGGCAGTCGCCCGCCGCTCCATCGTCGCCCGCCGCGATATCCCGGTGGGTGCGGTGCTGTCGCGCGAGGACGTGGTGTTCCTGCGCCCGGGCAATGGCATCGCCCCGATCCATCTCGACTTCCTGCTGGGCCGTACCGTGCGCAACCCGATCAAGGAAGGCCATCTCCTCAATACGGCGGACCTCGGCTAGCCATGATCGACGGTCGGCGGGTTCTGGCGCTTCTGGTGGCGCGCGGCGGCTCCAAGGGGTTGCCGGGCAAGAACATCCTGGATTTCGCCGGCTCTCCGCTGATCCATTGGTCGATCCGGGCGGCGCAGGGCAGCGCCTATGTCGATCGCATCGTGCTGACGACCGACGATCCGGCGATTGCCGAGGTGGCCAAGGCCGGTGGCTGCGAGGTTCCCTTTATGCGCCCGGCCGAGCTTGCGACCGATAGTGCGCGCTCGATCGATGCCATCCATCACGCCATGGATTGGCTGAATGCTGCGGGGGATCAGTTCGATTATCTCGTGCTGCTGCAGCCCACCTCGCCGCTGCGCATCGCAGAAGATATCGATGCCTGCCTGCGCGAATGCCACGACACGGGCGCGACGACGGTCATCAGTCTTTGTGAAAGTCCGAAGTCGCCTTATTGGATGTTCCGCCGGACCGAGGAGGGGCCACTGGCCCCGATCATGGGCGAGATCAATGCCGCCCGGCGCCAGGAACTGCCGACGGCCTATGTGCCGAATGGCGCCGTCTATGTCGCGCGCTGGGAGAAGCTGCGGGGAATGGAAAGCTTCATTGCCCCTGATATGCGCGGCATCACCATGCCCGCCGATCGCTCGATCGATATCGACACCAAACTCGATATGTTCATCGCCGAAGCCCTGGTGAAGGGAATCGTTTAGTCGATCACGTTCCTGTTTTTTCAATTTTCTGATGTGTTACGCTTCGTGCGAAACGCCGAGAGTTGAAACGATGGGGATTCGTGTGGGCGGATGGGCGCTGATTTCGAGGTAGATAGCGCGATATTAGACAATGGCTGGCGGGGCAGGTTCGCGCTGATCGCGGAAAAACCTGACGCCTATGCCGTGTTCTATAAGGCGGGCACGACTCGGCCCGACGTGCTGATCGTCACCTTCTCGACGTCGTATCAGGATATTAGCTCGAAGCCTTTTGCGGAAAATTTCATCCGCGATGAAGGCTTCGGCCATCTGCATTTCTCCCAGGCCAAAAACAGCGATTTCCAATATCTGTCTTTGGAGGAATTTCAGCGCATTGCAGCGCCCTATGCCCAAGGGCGGACCGTTATCACCTATGGCAGCAGTCTCGGGGGCTATGCCGCCATCTTCTATGCCGGCACCATCAATGCCCGGGCGATCGCGGCGACCCCCATCAATCTAGGGCACCCTCTGGTCGCTCAACCCGCAAAACGCACAAGCGTGCCGATCCAGCATCCGGAAATTATCGAGACACCGCGCTCAGTCCACGATCCGGTCATTCTCTATGACGACGAGGTGTCGACGGATCGGCTCTTTGTTGAAGCCTGCATCAGCCCGGCTTATCCGACCGCAAAAATCCATGTCATCAAACATTGCGGGCATGGCGGTGCGCTGCGCATCTTGAAGGAAGTCGGCGAGCTGAAACCCGTCCTGCTGGCCCTCTTCGAGGGGCGGGCGGTTGATTTGGCGACGGATGATTTCACGCACCGTTTTCAGGACACGCATCAATATGCGATGGAGAGAGCGCGCTTTTGCCTGTCCCACCGGATGTTCGGGGAGGCTGCCCAGCGGGCACGGCACTTGATCGCGACCCACCCGTCGGCGCGGGTCTATCAGATCCTGATCGCCGCGCTGATCAAGTCCGACAACAGGGCCGAAGCCCGACGGATCTATCAAGGGGTTATCGGCGATTTTCCAGAGTTGGCCAGGCACTTCCCGACTTTGGCTGCCGGTTATCGGATCGGGGTACGCTCTGCTCTCCGCCACATGGCCGCGCGTTTTCACGGCGACGCCAAAAGCCCGTTTTTCAGAATTCTGAAAATAATGGTCAATACGGGGAATTACGCGGTTCTGCTCTGCCTGAGCTAAAGCGCCACCCGGTAGCGCCCCGGTCGCGGCGCTATCTTCGATGGCTGATGCAGAAATCTTGGAGTGGCATGGTGGGCGCGACAGGGATTGAACCTGTGACCCCACCCGTGTGAAGGGTGTGCTCTCCCGCTGAGCTACGCGCCCATGCCAGTGCGGTGCGCGGTTTCTAGCGGACCGGACGGGGGTGCGTCAATTGAAAATCCGCAAGCCTTTGCGTTAGGGCTGTCATTGCAGGCGATTGACTTGCCGCGCGTGTTCAGATACATCCGATATCGGATGTATAACTTCTTGCAGACCCTCTGATTTCCCCGATCTCGACGGCCGAGACGGGGACGGGACCAGCCGAAACGTCGCCCCTTAAGGCTGCGGGCGACACCTTGTGTCCTGAGATCAGAGTGATTTCCGTTGAATATCTCCAAATACGAACAGCGCGTGCTGCACGCGCTGGCCCAGGGCGGCCATATCCAGCATTACAAGAATGAAGCCGGTGCCATTATCGAGGTCGATTGTTTGACCCGCGACGGCTGGCGCTTGAACGACTGCACACTTGCGCTCTTCAAGAAGCTGAAGCGGCGCGGGCTCATCGCGTCGAGCGGTGGCAAAGCCTATCGCATCACCACGCAAGGGCTGGCGGCAGTGCGCGGGCAGCTCGATAATCGGTAGGACGGAGAGGGGCGGGCAACCGCCCCTTATCCCCGGCGCAGCACGCTGGTGACGATCGCGGCGCCAAAGCTGAGGAAGGCGATGCCGGTCAGGGCTTTGAAACCGGCCTGGACACGTCCCCGGGTCAGGCGGGATTTCAGGGCGGCGGCAAAGAGCGCGTAGCCGAAATGGGTGCTGCCGACCACCAGGATGAGCACAGAGAAGAGCAGGGCGAACTGGCCGGCCAGCGGCGCTTCGTGATCGAGGAACTGCGGGAAGAGCGCGGAGAGGAACAGGATCGACTGGATGTTGGTCGCGCTCATCAGGAAGGCCTGGCGATAGCGGGCGAGGGCCGGCACTTCGGCAACGGTTTCTGTAAACGCCACGCCACCCCGGGCGGTCCAGGCGGCCCGCAGGGCTTTCAGGCCCAGATAGGCGAGATAGCCGGCCCCGATAAGGCGCAGGGCATCGAAGGCCAGCGGCGCGCTTTTGACCAAGGTCCCGACCCCCAGGGCGGCGGCCAGGGCGACCAGGAACAGGCAGGTCATATTGCCGAGGATCGTCGGCGCGATGCGCTGCAACCCAAAGGCGAGGCTATGGTTCACGACCAGTAGGACATTGGGGCCGGGCGAGGCGGATGCGACGGCGACGACACCGGCAAAAGCGATCAGGCTGACGCTCATCTCATCCGGCCCCTCGATCTCTAATTGTCGTAGATCATCAGGCTATGAACGCCGACGCCTTTATCGGCGAGGCGCTGACGGCCGTTGAGGAAGCTCAGCTCGATCAAATAATTGGTGCCCACCACTTCGGCCCCGACCTTGCGGCAGAGGTCGACGGCGGCGGTCATGGTGCCGCCGGTGGCGAGCAGATCGTCGAGGATCACCACGCGCTGCCCCGGCTGCACGGCGCCTTCCTGGATCTCGATGGTGTCGGAACCATATTCGAGATCGTAGGAATGGCGCACGACCGCGCCCGGCAGCTTGTTCTTCTTGCGCACCATCACGAAGCCGATGCCGAGCGCCAGGGCGAGCGGCGCCGCAATCAGGAAGCCGCGCGCATCGATACCGACCAGTAGATCGGGCTTCAGCGGCTTCACGGCCTCTTCGACCTGACGCATCGCTTCCTTCCAGGCCTCGGCATGAGCCAGCAGGGTCGAGATGTCATAGAAGAGGATACCGGGCTTGGGGAAATCCGGCACGTGGCGGATGTGATCCTTAAGGTTCACGAAATCAGGTCCTTCAAAGAGAGAATTGTTTGGTCAGCGCTGCGCCGACCGCATCCACCACGCCGCGCCAATCACCGGGCGCGCTTTGGCGGAAGAGCCGCAGGCTGGGATACCAAGGACTATCGCTTCGGCTGCGGTCGAGCCAGCGCCAATCGGCATCCTGTGCCAACATGACCCACGCGGGCAGGCCCATGGCGCCGGTCAGGTGCGGGACCGAGGTGCAGGTGGAAATCACCAGATCGAGATCACCGACCACGCCGGCCGTCGTCGGCCAATCGGAAAGCTTGCTGCCCAGCGCCTGGATTGGTGCGTCTTCGGGTATCTGCGCTTCGGCATAGCCCTTCTGCAGGGCGAACCAGTCGACTCCTTTGATGTCCAGCAGCGGGCGGATCTGGTCGAAATGCATCGACCGCTCCTTGTCGCCGCTATAGTTCGGATTGCCGGCCCAGACGAGGCCAATGCGGGGTTTCTTACCCTTCTTCGGCCCGAGGATCTCTGGCGTGTCCGGCAAGGCTTTGATGTAGGGTTGGTTCGGCAAGCTATCGAGGGTGATGCCCAGGCGATGAGCAAGCGAGCCGATCGGCACATGCAGGTCGAAGTCCGGCACCGGTCCACCGCGCGGGACCAACACATCGGCGATCCCCTGCGCCGCTATCAACGACATCAGTTCTTCGTGCACTTCCAGGACGATCTTGCCACCCATCGCTTTGACGGCGGGCACGAAGCGTAGGAACTGCAGCATGTCGCCCTGGCCTTGCTCCGAATAAATGAAGAGCGTGCGGCCGGCGAGAGCATCGCCGATCCAGACCGGCTTGGAGAAATTGCGCGGCTTGGTCGGGAACTGCGGATAGCGCCAGCGCCATTCATATTCCCGGAAGCCGGCCAGCAGATCGCCCTTGGTCAGCAGCGCCAGCGCCTTGTTCCAATGGGTGGTGCCATTATGGGGATCGAGCGCGAGGGCGCGGTCATAGCTGTCGAGGGCAAGGTCGAGTTTGCCCATGACTTTGAGCAGGTTGCCGCGGTTATAGAAGGCACCGGCGCCGAGCGGATCGAGTTCGATCGAGCGGTCATAGGAGGCCATTGCCTCCTCGAACCGTTTCAGACGCCGCAGCACCGCCCCGCGATTGGTATAGACGCCGCCATGTTTGGGATTGAGCGCGATGACCTTGTCATAGGCCGCCAGCGCTTCGATCTCCATGCCGACCGACTGTAGGGTATTGCCGAGCTGCAACTGAGGCTGCTGGGCGTTGGTCGTGCGCTCGATCACCTGTTCGAAGATCAAGCGGGCCCGATCCTTCTCGCCCAGGGCAAATACCATCTGGCCCAGCAGCTGCTGGCCCTGGGGAATATCCGGATTGATGTTGAGGGCGGCTTCATAGGCGATCGCGGCACTGGCCCGGTTGCCTTGCGCCTTCAGAATCTCGGCGCGTTCCAGATAGAGCTCGGCAAAGGTGCCGGGCAGGGCGATAGCGCCATCGATGATGGTGAGTGCCGGTGCAAGCTCGCCGCGCCGCCGGGCGGCAGAGGCCAGGGCGACATAGCACCAGCTATCGGCGGCCCCTTCGGCCAGGGCCTGTTTGGCAGCTGCTTCGGCCTTGGCGATATCGCCGGTGGCGAGCGCATAGCGGGCAAGGCGGGCGGTGATCCGATGGTCCTTAGGCGCGGTGGCGCGCATCTGTTCCAGCAGGGTGACCGCTTCGGCATGTTGCCCGCGTGCGGAATGATCGCGCAGGCGCTTGTCGAGATCGGTCATACGCTGGGGCAACGGCTGCGACGGCTTGGCCGGTGCCTGTGTCTGCGCAGGCGCCTGTTGGCGGGCAGGTTGCGCCGTCGGTTCGACGATGATGAGGGTGCTTTCGATCTCGCTCACGCCGGCACCTTCAAATCGGAGGAGGCGTGGGAGAGGGCGGGCGTGCGACCGGCGGCCAGATCTTCCAGCAATTTGCGATGCGCCGGGATGCAGTGATGCTGCTGGTCATAGCCGGCGAGGATGGTGTCGCGCGCGCCTTTGCGTAAATGCTGCAGATTGGCGCGATTGGCGAGCGTCTCGCTAACGGTGGTCGCGATCTGATCGACGTTGAAGAAATCCACCATCAAGCCGTTTTCGTTATGGCGCAGCACTTCGCGCACCGGCTGGGTATCGCTGCCGACGATCAGACAGCCGGCGCTCATCGCTTCGGTCATCGACCAGGACAGCACAAAGGGGAAGGTCAGATAGACATGGACCGAGGAGAGCTGCAGCACCTTGAGGTACCGCTCGTAAGCCAGCGTGCCGAGGAAGTGGGTGCGCAGCGGATCGAGGCGCGCGACATCCAGCAGATTGTCCTTCCAGGACCGCCCGTCGGCGGGTGGACCGCCATAGCTGACGCCGGTGCCACCGACCAGGATGACATGGGCATTGGGGCGCTGGCGCTGGATCTGTTCGGCCGCGCGGATGAAGATATGGATGCCGCGATAGGGCTCCATATTGCGGGCGACGTAGGTCACGACTTCGTCTTCGGCCGATAGAATCCTGCCGGTCGGCAGAACCAGGCGCGCAGTCGGATCGGGCTTCACCTGATCGGTGTCGATGCCTTCGTGCACGACAGTGATCTTGTCATGATAGCCCGACGGGTGCTGGGCCTTCTGCCAATTGGTCGGGCAGACGCCCCAGTCCATCGCTTCGAGGCTTAAGGACAGGCCGGCGTTACGCGCACGCAGAGACATGTCGCCATCGACGGTCGTCTCGTTCGCAAAGCCATAGTCCGCGCCCTTGGAGCGATAATAGAACTCGCAATAATGCAGCAGCGGGACATCCGGCATGATGTCCTTGGCAAACAGCGATTCGCCCCAGCCCGGATGGGCGGCGATGACATCGGGGCGGAAGCCCTCGTTCTTTAAGGTCGTCAGGATCTCGGCGACCGCGCGCCCATGGGCGAGGAAGCTTGCAAAGAGCGATTCCGGATTGCCGGGTTCCGGGCTTTCGTGCTGGGGCGCAAGCTTATAAAGGCGATAATCCGCACCCTCGATCTCCACCCGCCGATGCTTGCCGATGATGACGATCTTATGCCCGCCCTCAGCTGCGAAATGGGCGGCGATGTGACGCCATTGGCCGGGCGCATTCTGATGAATGAAAACGATATTCACGGGCAGCAATACTCACGGCCAAAGTGTGAAACCAACGTGACGCTAGTTGTCGCAAGCCCGATGGGGCGCCGTCAATCTTTGGCGGCGTGCACTGGTGGGTTGCGCAGGTAGGGAGAGAGCGCTTAAATAGCTAACTTATATAAGAGAATGGAGTAATCAGGTCATGACAGAGCGGCACGGTACGGCGGTCGAGGCGCGCGAAGCACCGGATTTCCGCCCTCTCTATGCGCAGGTCAAAGATCTGATTATCAAGCGGCTGATCGCCGGCGAATGGAAGCCGGGCGAATTACTGCCGTCGGAATTTCGTCTAGCGGAAATCTTCAACGTCAGCCAGGGCACGGTGCGCAAGGCACTCGATGAAATGGCGGCACAGAATCTGGTGGTCCGCCGCCAGGGGCGCGGGACCTATGTCGCCGAACATTCGCCCCATCGCTCGCTCTTCCATTTCTTCCATATCTGTGACGAGAACGGCGAACGCCTGCTGCCCATCAGCCGGGTCCTGACCCGCGATGTCGGCCCGGCGACCCCGGAAGAAGCGATCCGCCTGCAGCTGTCGACCGGACAGGAAGTCTTGCGGTTCGAACGCGTGCGCCTCTTGTCCGGGGTGCCGGCGATCGTCGAGAAGATCCTGTTGCCGCTCGATCTCTTCGGCGCGCTGGATCTGCCGGTGGGTGAGGATCTGGGAGCGGAACTCTATGTGCTCTATCAGCAGAAATGCGACGTCACCATCGTGAAGGCCGAGGAACGCCTGTCAGCGGTGGCGGCCGGGGCTTTGGAAGCCGAACAGCTGCCGATCGCTGTGGGCGCCCCGCTGCTGGAAGTTGATCGCACCGCCTATCAGCTCGATGGCCGGCCGGTCGAATGGCGCATTGCTCGCATCGATAGCCGCAACCGCTATTACCGCGCGACCATCGTCTAAGCAGGTTTGTTGCCATCCCGATAGGGATAGAGCCCGCCATAGACGGCGCTCAGCATCGGTGTGGGCACGGAAAGCCGTTGGCCCAGACGCACGGCATAGCCATGCAAGGCGTCGAGTTCCAGCCGATTGCCCTGGGCTAGGTCGAGATAGAGTGACGAATAATTGTCGGGCGCGAGGCCGGCGAGAAAACTGCGGCAGCGGTCCTTCATATCGGTGTCGAGGCCAATACCCTCGGCCTTTGCCAGCGCCAGCAGTTCGTCGAGCTGCCCCAAGAACAGCGCCTGGACCTCGGGTGAGGTCTGGATCGTGCCGGCGGGTTGCCGCGCCAGGGCCGTGGTGCCGGCCATGGCGGTCAGGAAGACGTATTTCTCCCATAGGGTCTTGCGGGCATCGGAGGAATGGACCGCCTCGATCCCGGCGGCCTGGCAGCTGGCCAGAAAGCGGGCGCTGCGGTCACGCGGCTGCCTGTCCCATTCGCCAAAGACGATCTTGGCCAGCTGGTGATGGGCGATGACGCCAGGGCTGGTGATATTGGCGAAGATATAGGAGATCGCACCCATCACCCGGTTCGCCCCAAAGGCCGCCGACAGCTTTTCCTCGTTCCCAATGCCGTTTTGCAGCGACATCACACCGGTTTCGGGACCAACGACGGGGCGAATGGTCTCGATCATCGTCTCGGTATCGTAGGATTTGACGCAGAACAGCACGATGTCGGCCGGAGCTTCTCCGGCCAGGGAGGCAATCGCCTTGACGGGCAGAGTCCAGGTACCGTCGACCTTCGATTGGATGGTTAGCCCTTGCGACTGCATGGCCGCGAGATGAGCGCCACGAGCAAGGAAGGTTACATTCGCGCCGGCCTTGGCCAGTTTGGCCCCGAAATAACCGCCGATACCGCCCGTCCCTGCAATGATGATCCGCATTATCTAGCCCTCTTCTGCTGCCGTGAGGGGACTGTGCAACGGGGCGAGGGCTGCGGGAAAATGATTAATTGAGATGCTATGCATCCCGGGTCGAGATGGCGCGTTTTAAGGGTGACTGTCTTAAATTTAATCCGTGCAACTGATGATCGGTAAGGCGCGTATCTATATCCTCAGAAGTATGAATTCTCTTATGAGGTCGTAAAATGATCGGCCGCGCTTTATTGATTGCCGCCTTCACGTCCTTAGTGTCAGCGTGCGGGTATCCCTCTGACGGCGGGTATTCGCCATCGAGCTATTACGACGATGACGACGACGATTATTATTACGGCGGTTACGGTTCGTCCCCGACCTATGTCTATTACCCTGATCGGCCGCCGCGGCACCGGCCGCCGCATTCACGGCCTGACCGCCCGCGGCCCGGCATTCCAGTGGGCCAGCCGCCGCGGCCCAATAATCCGCCCGTCGCACAGCCGCCTAGCCCGCCGCGTCCCAGCCCGCCGCCCAGGCCGAGCCGGCCAGTGATCAAACCCCTCGATCCCTCCGATCCGCATCACTGATCGAAGGGACCCAAAGGGGCCTTCTGCTTAACCCAGGAGCCCCCTTCGCTTGAGGTCTTCGGCCAGCAATTTCGGGTCAGAGAAATGATGGCAGGCAAAGCCAAGCGCCTTGGCGCTGGCGATATTGGTCGCGCTATCGTCGATGAACAGGACCTTCTCGGCCGGTAGGCCGATCTTATCCAGCGAATGCAGGAAGATCTTCGGGTCAGGCTTCATCATCTTGAGTTCACCCGAGACCGTGATCTGGCGGAAGCGTTCCAGGAACGGGAAGCGCGGCCGGGCTTCGATGAAGGTATCAGCTGCCCAATTGGTCAGCGCATAGAGCGGCACCGCCCGCGCATCCAGCTGCTCCAGCAAGGCGACCGTGCCGTCGATAGGGCCAGTCAGCATTTCATGGAACCGTTCGCGCCAGGCGCGGATTAGGGCTTCATGATGGGGATATTCGGCGATCTTCTCGGCAATCATCTCGGCCCAGGGTTTACCCATATCGGACGGGGCATGCCAGGCGATCGTGCAGACCTCGGCCAGGAAGCGTTTGCGCTCCTCGGCATCGGGAATAAGGGCGCGATAGGGGGCCTCGGGCTCCCAGCGGATCAGCACATTACCCAGGTCGAAAAGAACTGCTTCGATGCTCAACGGAAATCGCCTTTTCAAAAGGAAGGGAAGCCGCCGCTAGGGAAGCCGATTCCGCCCGTTCTGTCTAGGTTTGCCAGGGGTTATCGGCCTGGAATTATTGTATCTTTTTGTAAGAATCCGCATCGCCAGCAGGCGCCAGAAGCGCAAGAGCGACCCCGCCGATCAGGGCTGTGATGAGGGATGCACTAAGGACGCCGAGGCGGACCGCCGCCTGGGCCTCAGGCCCTTGTAGGGCGAGCCCCCCGATGAACAAACTCATAGTGAACCCGATGCCGGCCAGCACACCTGTCGCGGCGATCTGACGCCAATCTGTCGCCTCTGGCAGGGCGGCGAGGCGGGATTTGACGGCGAGATAGGCCCCGAGGAACACGCCGATCGGCTTGCCCAGCAGAAGGCCTAGGATGATGCCGAGTGTAACCGGCTGAAACAGGCTGTCGATGCTCATGCCGGCAAAGCTCACCCCGGCATTGGCGAAGGCGAAGATCGGCACCACCCCGAAGGCGACATAGGGCTGTAAGCCATGTTCGACGCGAGTCAGCATGCCGCCTTCGATCTTGCCGTCTTTGGTGCGGGAGGGAATGGCAAAAGCTACCACCACGCCGGCCAGGGTGGCATGTACGCCCGATTTCAGCACGCAGACCCACAAGAACAGCCCGATCAGCAGATAGGGCGTCAGCCGGCGAACGCCAGCCCGATTGAGCGCAAAAAGCGCCAAGACGGCAGCCAGTGCCAAGCCGAGTGCCAAGCCCGACAGCTCGGAGGTATAGAAAAACGCGATGATCAAGATCGCGCCGAGATCGTCGATGATCGCCAGCGCCAACAGGAAGATCCGCACGCCGGTCGGCACGCGTTTGCCCAGCACCGCCAGCACGCCCATCGCAAAGGCGATGTCGGTTGCGGTCGGGATCGCCCAGCCATTCAAGGCCACGGGATCGCCGAGATTGATCAGGGCATAGATCGCGCCGGGCACGATCATGCCCCCGATGGCACCGGCCAGCGGCAGGGTCAGCTTCTGGCGGGTGGCGAGGCGACCGAACAAAGCCTCGCGCTTGATTTCCAGTCCGACGAGGAAAAAGAACACCGCCATCAGACCGTCATTGATCCACAGCAGCAGCGGCTTCTCCAGCCCGGCTGTGCCCAGGTGAATCCCGAACGGCAGGGCGATCAGATGGCCGTACCATTCGGCGGCGCTGGAATTGCTGGCGATAAGGGCGAGCACGGCGGCGAGCAGCAAGATCATGCCGGCGGCTGCTTCGGATTTGAAAAAACGCTTCATGGCACCAGGGTAGCGACAATCGAGGGGATGAATCCAACTTTTCCGCTGGTGCCAATAATGACCTGTGAGGTTAGACATTTCGGATGTTTCGCAGGTGATTTTGTAAGGCACGGGGCTTTAATAGGAAGACAAACGGCATAGTTCCCTAAATCGATCCCCTCGATTTCTTGCGATATCCCTCGAATGACAAATCGTACTCATGCGAACGAATTCGATAATTCTGCACTCTCGGCTTGGGGTGTTGCGATCGCATGTCTGGTTGGGTCGTTCGTCTTTGCTGCGGTGCTGCTGACGATCGATCGGGGCGAGGGTGACCTGGGCGTGGCGTTCTTCCCGCCAACCTGGGACGCGCAAACTCGGCTGAAGATTGCCCTTGATGCGGCGCCCGATGCTCGGCTGATCGCGACCGGAGACAGATTGCCGACGGTCACGCTGGCGGGCCTTGGGACCAGCGAGCGGCAAGCTCTACGCCAAGCGGGTGCTTGGTTCATTCTATCTGACGATGCTGCCGGCCGTTGCCTTGGCGCGGCAGGCTGATTTCTTTCTTTTCCAGGCGGTCAAAAGCGATGAACAAACTCAATGATCTCGCGGCCATGCGCCGTCTGACCGGCAAGGTGATGCTGGGCCTTCTGTGGTTTAACGCCTTGACCGCCCTGCTGATCCCGCAGCCGGGTTGGGCGATGGAGATCGCGGTTGCCGCCTGCGCGCTGGTCGCGACGGGCGCGCGGGTCTTTGCTGGCGAAGGGTTCGGTTCACGGGCGACGCTTGCCGTATCGTTGATCGCGCAGATCTCGGCCGTGCTCTGGGGCCTCAGCGGCCATCCCTGGCAGGTCGATATTCATATGGCCTATTTCGCGGCGCTCGCCGTGCTGGTCACCTACTGCGATTGGCGGGTGATCGTGCTGGCCGCCGCTGTGACCGCCATTCATCACCTGACCCTCAATTTCCTATTGCCGATGGCGCTTTATCCCGGTGGCGCGGATTTTGGGCGCGTCGTGGTCCATGCGGTGATCGTCGTGATCGAAACAGCCTCGCTATCAGCCGCTTGCTTGATGCTGACCGGCCTCCTGGGCCGTGCCACTGAACAGACCCAGGCTGCCAAGGAAGCCGAAGCGGAAGCCATTGCCATCCGTCAGTCGCAGGAAGTCGATCGTCGCAACGCTGAAGAAGACCGCCGACATGCGTTGGAAAGCATGGCCATTCGCGTCGAAACCGAAGCGGCCCATGCCGTGAAGTCCGTCGCCGAACAGGGCGCGCATCTGACCGGCCTTGCGACCGGCATGGCCAAAACCGCTAGCCGGATGCAGGAAAATTCGGGCCGGGTCAATGCTTCGGCCGAGGAAGTGCTGGATGCTGCCCAGTCGGTTGCTAGCGCGACTGAAGAACTGTCGGCGGCCGTGCGTGATATCGGGCGTCGCATTGATGAGACGGCCGCCAATACAAGGGACGCCAACCGTGAAGGCGATGCCGCGGCGGAGATCGTCGGCACCCTGACTGAAACGGTCGATCGCATCGGCGATGTCGCCCAGCTGATCGGTGCGATTGCCGGCCAGACCAACCTGCTGGCCCTCAATGCCACCATCGAGGCGGCGCGGGCGGGCGAGGCGGGCAAGGGCTTTGCCGTTGTGGCCTCGGAAGTGAAGAATCTCGCGACCCAGACCCATCGCTCGACGGACGAGATCACCAAGATGGTTGCCGCCATCCGCAGCGTCACCGATCAGGTGGTGGAGCGGGTGCATGGCATGATCGGCCGTATCCGCGCCATCGACAGCGCGGCGGCCACCATCGCGACGGCGGTCGAGCAGCAGGGCGCTGCGACGGCTGAGATCGCCCGCACGGTCAATCAGACCGCCGAAGCGGCGCGTCATGTTTCTGAGGAAATCGCCAAGGTCGCCAATGAGGCGAACACCAATGGCGAGGTTGCGGGCGAAGTGAATTCGATCGCGACGCAAGTCTCGGAAGAAATCGACGCCCTGCGCCAGAAGGTCATCAAGATTGTCCGTACTTCGACAGATGCCGTGAACCGCCGCAGCAAGCCGCGTTATGCCGTGAATATCAAGGCACGGCTAACGATGGGGACGCAAACGGTGGATGTGCAGATCGCCAACCTGTCCGAAGGCGGCGCGATGGCGACCGGCTTCGAATTGCCCGAAGGGCGCCAGATCGATGGAGCTTTGCAGATTGAAGGGCACCGTTTGGCGGTCTCTGTGAAGGGACTCGCGGAAGGGGGCGTGGTCTTTAAGTTCGAAGCCGACGATACTGGCTATCAAGGCTTCAAGAAGATCTTCCCGACCCTGGTGGATCGGGCGCGGGCCGCCTGAGCGTCAGGCGCGGCCTAAAGCCTAATTGCCGTCGGCAATGTCCTGCATTCCGTCAAGATCGGTCAGCCGGACAGTGTCGGCGCCCTCCAGCGTGATCAGCCCGTCGTTCTTGAACTGAGTGAAGGCGCGGCTGACGGTCTCGGTCGTGAGGCCCAGGTAATCGGCGATGTCGCTGCGGCTCATCGGCAGCGGCAGGGGATTGGCCGGCCGGCCGAGGCGTGTCAAACGTTCCGCCAGCATCAAAAGGAAGCTCGCGAGGCGTTCACGCGCGGTCTTACGGCCCAGCAGCAGCATCAGATCCTGGGCGATTGCCAGCTCGTTGGCGGCCATACCCAATAGGCGCTTTTCCATGCCGGGGAATTGCTGCAGCAGGGTTTCCATGCGTGGGCGGGAAAAGCGGCAGAGGCTGACCTCGGTCACGGCTTCGGCGCTATAGGCATAGACGTCGCGGACGGCAAAGCCGAGGAAATCGCCGGTCATCAGGAACCCGATCACCTGACGGCGGCCATCGGGTAGCAGCTTATAGACCCGCACCGTGCCCGAGGTGACGTTGAACATATGCTGGGCGGCATCGCCTTCCATCAGGATCGAGCCGCGCGCCGGGGTGGTCACATGGGTGACATTGGCTTCCAGCTCGCGAATGCCATGTTCGGGCACGCCCGCGCAGACCGAATGAGGGCGCGCCTCACACTCCTGGCATTCCGCGGTCGAACAGGTCGGCGCGAAAGCGGCAGTGGGCAAAACCTGGTCTCTGCTCATCGGGTTCATCAGAACACCTGCTCGTCATGGGCAGGCAAACCTTAGCAGCATTTCGTTTACGCGGGATTGACATAGATCAACGCGTGCTCTGCAAGGTCGCCCTACAAGACACCTAGGCTTTCCGACCGAGGTCGTCGATGCGCTCTTTCGTCGCCATACCCCTGACACCTGCAGATATCGATGCAGCTTTTCCGCTCATCCAGAATCTGTGGCCCGAACATTCGTTGATCGATTGGCGGTTGTTCGCCAATCAACGCCTTGGCTCCGGCCAGGGCGGAATCCTGGGCTTGCGGGGCGAATCCGGCCATCTCAACGGGCTCGCGATCTGGCGCCGCGCCAGTGACCTCGAGCATGGGTTAGTGCTGATCGTCGACTACCTCGTCGCCCTCGATCTGGTCGAACCTGAGAAGGTTGCCAGTGCGCTGGTCGATGGGCTGGAATCCCTGGCCAAGGGCTGTGGTGCGCGGGCGGTTCAGGTGACCTTGCCGCCGACGGAAACCATTCTGCTGCGCCCGTTCCTGGCCGCCGGTCATCACTTGGAGGGTGTTAAACTATGCAAAGCCATCGGTCAGGCCCCGGTCTCCCGCTGACGGATCCGACTGCGCGCGACGAACTGCTGAACCGGCGCCTGCCGCGTTATACCAGCTATCCGACCGCGCCGCATTTCGCGCCCGATGTGTCTGCCGAGATGTATGGCGCGTGGCTGGCCGACCTGCCGCCCGATCAGCCGATCTCGCTTTATCTGCATGTGCCGTTTTGCAAGCAACTCTGCCTCTATTGCGGCTGCCATATGCAGGTGGTCCGGCAGACCCAGCCGGTTGCCGAATATCTCGACGATATGCTGGCCGAAGCGAGCCTTGTTGCCCGGCGCCTCGGCACGCGGCGCGAGGTCAGCCATCTGCATCTGGGCGGCGGCACCCCCTCGATCCTAGGCAATGACGGCCTCGAATGGTTGATCCATCGCCTGAAAGACATGTTCGAGCTGACTGGCGAGCGCGCGATTGAGCTGGATCCCCGCCAGATGACGCCGAGCCTGGCCGAAACCCTGGCGAAGCTGGACTTCAACCGCGTCAGCCTGGGCATCCAGGATATCGACGAGAAGGTTCAAAAGACCATTAACCGCGAACAGCCCGAAGCGCAGATCGATCTTGCGATCCGTTGGCTGCGCGGATCGGGGATCGAAGATATCTCGGTCGATCTGCTCTATGGCCTGCCGTATCAGACCGAAGAAACCGTGCGCAGAACGGCCGAGGCCGTCGCCCTTTATCGGCCCAGCCGCATTGCCCTCTTCGGTTATGCCCATGTGCCTTGGATGAAGAAGCATCAGAAGTTGTTGCCCGAACAGGCCCTGCCGAATGGCGAGGAACGCCTGCGTCAGGCCGATGTGGCGGCCCAGGTTTTCCTGGCGGCCGGCTATCAGGCCGTTGGGCTCGATCATTTCGCGCTGCCGGGCGACACCCTGGTCGAGGCACCGGTCGCGCGTAATTTCCAGGGCTATACCAGCGATGCCTCGCCGGTGCTGATCGGCCTCGGGGCTTCTTCGATCGGCCAGCTGCCACAGGGTTACGTGCAGAACAGCCCGGACCTCCCGACCTGGCGCCGGGCGATCCGAGAAGGCCGTTTTGCGACCGCCAAGGGCCGCATCCTGATGGACGAGGATCGCCGCCGCGGCGCCGTGATCGAACGGCTGATGTGCGATCTCTCCGTCGATCTGGCCGAGGTCTGGGACGGCTGGCGCAGCTGGAACGCTTGCCTTGCCGAAGTCGATCGCCTGTCGGTGATGGGTATCTGCGAGCGTCACGGCAGCCGGATCACCCTGCCCGAGGCAGCACGCCCCTATGTCCGCCATGTCGCTGCAGCCTTCGATGCTTATCTGGAGCCGGCAACTCAGCGGCACGCCGTCGCGGTCTAAGCAGACCTTATCGCCCTGCCGGCGCTGGACATCGGCAGGGCGATCTTTTTTAAAGCAGGCGGGTGACGGCGAGGCCGGCGATGGTCCCGGCGCTCAGCAGCATCAAGAAGGGGGCGACCGTCCGCACCCGGCCCTGCCAGCGACGGGCAGCGAGGGTGCCAGCGAGGCCGATGGCGGTCAGGATCGGCACGGTGCCGAGGCCAAAGGCCAGCATGCTTGCCCCGCCGGTGATGCTGCCCCCGGTGGTCGCCGCGATCGCGAGCCCGCCATAGATCAAGCCGCATGGCAGAAACCCTAGCAGCCCGCCGAGCGCCAGCGACCGGAACCCCTTGGGCTGGTGGAGTAGGGAGGAGAGGGCACCCATCCAGCGCGGCACGCTGGCGACACCTCGGAAGAAAGCTGGATAGAGCTGCCGCAGGCCCATGATTGCCAGGGAAACGGCTGCGCCCAGCAATAGAACGCCCGCAAGCCAGGGCGGCGGAGAGAGCAGGCCGGCCAAGGCCCCGAGCGCCGTATAGGTCGCAAGGCGGCCGAGGTGATAGCCCGGCAGCAGTCCAGCCCGCCATCGGGCGGCTTCGCACAGGGCATGGCCTTCCATCCGCGCACCTACCTGCGCCAGCACCAAAGGCCCGCACATCGGTCCGCAATGCAGTAGCGATCCGGTGAGGCCTGCGAGGAACAGCCCGCCATAGAGGCCCGCCGCCGATGCCGGGTCATACCCGAGTGGCACGCAGAGGCTGGCGAGGGCGAGCAGATGGTCCATGGCGGCAGTCTGCCGCAGCGGGGGCGCCGGAGTCCTTGATCCATGTCAAGGCGGCCCCGTGAGCACAGGCGTAAACCTGCCTCATCTTTGGGACGAAAAGGCCCAAAAGCTTCGCGGGAAGGGACCTATTATGGGATATGTGCTGGGAGTATTCCTCGCCGCACTCGGTATCCTGGGGCTGGCGCTGGCCGCCAATGCCCAGGATACGATGATGGCGATCTTTGGTCAGTCGCTGTTCATGTTCGCCGTCGTCTTCGACTTCGGCCTGGTGAAACGGCACTTTGACCAGTTGGAACGGGGGCAAGAATGACCGCCGTTCCCGCCGATCTTTCCCTGGCGGCGGCCCAGGCCCGGCCGATCGTCTATAACGAACGGATCATCAAGCAATTCGTGATTGCTGCGATGTTCTGGGGTGTTGTGGCCTTTGCCGCCGGGACCTTCATCGCCTTCCAGCTGGCGTTCCCGTCGCTGAACTTCGGGTTGGAATGGACGACCTTTGGTCGCCTGCGCCCGGTCCATACCTCGGCTGCGATCTTCGCCTTTGGTGGTTCGGTGCTGCTCGGCACCAGCTTCCATGTGGTGCAGCGCACCTGCCGCACGCCGCTGTTTGGCGGTCCGGCGCTGGCGAGCTTTGTGTTCTGGGGCTACCAGTTCTTCATCGTCATGGCCGCGCTCTCCTATGTGATGGGTTTTTCCCAGAGCAAGGAATACGCCGAGCCGGAATGGTACCTCGATCTGTGGCTGACCATCGTCTGGGTCACCTATCTGGTGATCTTCCTCGGGACGCTGCTCAAGCGCGAAGAGCCGCATATCTATGTGGCGAACTGGTTCTATCTCGCCTTCATCGTCACCATCGCGATGCTGCACATCGGCAATAATCTCGCGATGCCGGTCAGCTGGTCGGGCTCGCGCTCTTATAGCCTCTTCTCGGGCGTGCAGGATGCGCTGGTGCAATGGTGGTACGGCCATAATGCGGTGGGCTTCTTCCTGACCGCCGGCTTCCTCGCCATCATGTATTACTACATCCCCAAGGCCGCGAACCGCCCGATCTATTCCTATCGCCTGTCGATCATCCACTTCTGGGCGCTGATCTTCCTCTATATCTGGGCCGGCCCCCATCACCTACATTACACCGCGCTGCCCGATTGGGCGCAGACGCTGGGCATGGTCTTCTCGATCATGCTGTGGATGCCGTCCTGGGGCGGGATGATCAATGGCCTCATGACGCTCTCGGGCGCCTGGGACAAGCTGCGCACCGATGCCGGCCTGCGCTTCAGCGTCACCGCCGTCGGCTTCTATGCCATGGCGACCTTCGAAGGCCCGCTGATGTCGGTCCGTCAGGTCAATGCGCTCAGCCACTATACCGACTGGACCATCGGCCATGTGCATTCCGGTGCGCTGGGTTGGAACGCCTTCATCTCCTTTGGCGCGATCTATTATCTGGTGCCGAACCTTTGGTCCAAGCAGCTCTATAGCCAGCGCCTTGCCTCCTGGCACTTCTGGCTCTCGACCCTCGGCATCGTCTTCTACATCTGCGCGATGTGGGTGTCGGGGATCATGCAGGGCCTGATGTGGAAGGCCTACGACGAGTACGGCTTCCTGCAATACAGCTTCATCGAGTCTGTCCAGGCGATGCATCCCTTCTACATCGTCCGTGCTTTGGGAGGGCTGCTGTTCCTCACCGGGGCGCTGCTGATGGTCTACAACCTCATCATGACTGTGCGGGCCGGCAAGCCTGCCGTTAAAGGGGCCTGATCATGCGCCTCAGCCACGCAATCATTGAACGAAATGCACCGCTGATGCTGGTGCTGACCCTCCTTACCGTCGCCATTGGCGGCCTGGTCGAGATCATCCCGCTTTTCACCATCGAGACCACGGTCGAGAAGGTGGAGGGCACCCGGCCTTATTCCCCGCTAGAGCTGGCCGGGCGCGACATCTATATCCGCGAAGGCTGCTATCTCTGCCACAGCCAGCAGATCCGTCCTTTCCGTGACGAGGTTGAGCGCTATGGCCATTATTCCATCGCGGCCGAAAGCAAATACGATCATCCCTTCCAATGGGGTTCCAAGCGCACCGGGCCGGATCTGGCGCGTGTGGGTGGCAAATATTCCAACGAATGGCATGTCGCCCATCTGATCGATCCGCAGGCCCAGGTGCCAGGGTCAGTGATGCCGCAGTATGGGTTCCTCGCGACCCAGGCGCTGACCATCCCGGACGTGAAGGCCAACCTGATCGCCAATCGCAGGGTTGGGGTGCCTTATAGCGACGAGATGATCGCCTCGGCCCTGAAGGATCTCAACGATCAGGCCGATCCAGAAGCGGATACGGCTGCGCTGCTGAAACGCTATCCCAAGGCGGTGACCGGCGATTTCGACGGCGATCCCAAGAAGCTGACCGAGATGGATGCGCTGGTCGCCTATCTCCAGATGATGGGCACGCTGATCGACTTCAACAGCCTCACCCTCGAAGACCTTAAGCAATAGGAGGCGGCAATGGATCTGATTGACGTCTATCGCATCGTGCGCGGCGGCTGGGTCGCCTGGGGTGTGCTGCTGTTTATCGGGATGATCTGGTGGGTCATGCGGCCCTCCGGCAAGGCGGCGCAGCAAGCAGCCGCTCGTATCCCTCTGGAAGAGGTCTGAGCCCATGCCGACCAAGATTGAAAAGGACCTCGTCACCGGCACCGATACCACGGGCCATGAATGGGACGGGATCAAGGAACTCAATACCCCGCTGCCGCGCTGGTGGCTCTATACCCTCTATGCCACCGTTGCCTTCGCGCTGGTCTGGAGCGTGCTCTATCCGACCTGGCCGGGGATCACCGGCCATTTCGAAGGGTTGCTCGGCGGCAGCCAGCGTGAAGAGGTTGCGGTCACACTGGCCAAGGTCGCGGCCGAACGCGCCCCGATGGTGAAGAAGATCGCCGAATCCTCGATCGCGGATATCCGCAAGGATCCCGATCTGGCGGCCTTCGCCATGACCGGCGGTAAGCAGCTGTTCGGCGATAATTGCGCACCCTGCCATGGGCCGGGCGGCGGCGGCCGCGTCGGTGGCTTCCCCAGCCTGGCCGACGATGATTGGCTGTGGGGTGGCACCGATGCCGCGATCCTGCAGACCATTCAGCATGGGATCCGCAACGGCACCGGCGATGCCCGCGACAGCGTGATGCCGCGCTTTGGCGTCGATGGGATGCTGAAAGACAGCGAGATCGCGTCGATCGCCGATCATGTGCTGGCCCTGGGTAAAAAGGGCGCGGACAATGTCGCTGGCTCCAAGCTCTATGCGGATAATTGCGCCAGCTGCCATGGCGATGCCGGCAAGGGCAATCCGGAGTTCGGGGCCCCGAACCTGGTCGATGCCGTCTGGCTCTATGGCGGCAGCCGCGCCCAGATCATCAAGCAGATCTCGTCCCCGCGTCAGGGTGTCATGCCTGCCTGGAGCACCCGTCTCGATCCGGCTGCGATCAAGATGCTGACCTTCTATGTCCACAGCCTTGGTGGTGGGAAGTAGATCATGACCGCCCTTTATGCCAGCCGGACGCAAGTCTATCCCAAAGCGGTCAAGGGGCCGTTCCGGCGGGTCAAATGGGCGATTCTGACCTTCTGCCTTGCCGTTTATTACGGCTTGCCGTGGGTGCGCTGGGATCGCGGGCCGCATCGTCCCGATCAGGCTTTCCTGATCGATATGGATGCCAAACGGGCCTATTTCCTTAATCTGGAAATCTGGCCGCAGGAGGTCATCTATCTGACCGGCCTGTTGATCCTGGCCGCCGTGGGTCTCTTCTTCGTCACGTCCCTATTCGGGCGCGTCTGGTGCGGCTATGCCTGCCCCCAGACCGTCTGGACGGACCTCTTCATGGCGGTTGAACGCTGGATCGAGGGCGACCGGGCCGAGCGCATGCGCCGCGACGCCAGCCCTCTCAGTCTGTCCAAAGCCCTGCATAAGATCGCCAAACATACCGCCTGGCTCGTCATCTCGGCCGCGACCGGCGGTGCCTGGATCCTTTATTTCTACGATGCACCGCAGGGGGTGCGGGAACTGCTGACCGGCCATCTGGGCTTCGGGGTCTATTTCTTCTTCGCCCTCTTTACGGCGACGACCTACCTCCTGGCCGGCTGGGCGCGCGAACAGGTCTGCACCTACATGTGCCCCTGGCCGCGCTTCCAGTCCGCGATGCTGGACGAACAGACCATTACCGTCACCTATCAGGCCTATCGCGGCGAAACCCGTGGCCCGCACAAGAAGGACACGACCTGGGAAGGTCGGGGCGATTGCATCGACTGCAAACAGTGCGTGGCGGCTTGCCCAACCGGCATCGATATCCGCGATGGGTTGCAGCTGGAATGCATCAATTGCGGCCTCTGCGTCGATGCCTGCGATGACATCATGCAGAAGATTGGCCGGCCCGAACGGCTGATCACCTGGGACAGCGAAAGCGGCCAGGCGGCGAAAGCCAAGGGCGAGGTTGTGAGGCGGAAATGGCTTCGGATGCGCTCTATCGTCTATCTCGTCCTGATGATTGGCCTCGGCACTCTGATGGTCGTCGGGCTTAGCACCCGCGCCGACGTCGAACTGACGGTGCTGCGGGACCGTGCGCCCCTGTTCGTGCCGCTGTCCGATGGCTCGATCCGTAATGGCTATACCTTGAAAATCCTTTCGAAATTCAAGGAAGACGAACTGATCAATCTGCGCGTCGAAGGCATGAAAGGCCTGACCCTGATGCCATCCGTTCATGACGAAGCGATCGACCCGGAAGCGGTGCTGATCCGGGCCGGGCAGGTGACGACCCTGCGGCTCTTCCTTAAGGCACCGCGCGATGTCCTGACCGAAGAGAATACGCCTATTTCCCTCATGCTTCGGACCCGCGACGGCCGGCTCGTCGCCGATACCTCCTCCAGTTTCCTCAGCCCGCAACGGTGAGCGCCATGACCAGATCTGCTTGGATACCCTATGCCTTTGTCGCTGGTTTCGCCGTCGTGCTATCGGCCAATGGCGCCCTGATCTATGCCGCCACCCGCCAGAGCGTGCATTTGGTGGTCGAGAAACCCTATGAGCGGGGCCTTGCCTATAACCAACTGCTGGACGAGAAGCACCGGCAGGAGGCCCTGGGGTGGCAGGTCGCCGCCGAGATGGATCATAGTGTCTTGACGGTGTCGGCAGCAGCACCCGGCAAGGATTTCAGCGATGCGACCGCCGAAGTGCTGCTGCAGCGACCGATCGAGGGGGACAGCATCGGTCCCTTTATGATGCCGCTGGTACAGGGCAAAGGGTCAGTCCCCATCGAGGCGCGGCCCGGCCAATGGGCCGTGCATATCACCCTGAAGTCGGGCGGCGATCATCTGGTGACCCAGCAGCGCCTGGTGCTGAAATGACAGCCCTTCAGGCGCTTGCCGTCTGTGCGCATTGCAATGGGCCGCTTGCGCCGGGATTGGGTGAGGAACGCTTCTGCTGCGCGGGCTGCGCCGGGGCCTTTCATCTGATCAACAGTCTCGGGCTCGACACCTATTATCGCCAGCGGGCGGATGCGACGGCGACGCGTCCCGAGGTCATCGAACAGATGCCGCTGGCGGAGTCGGTGGTCCGGGATGACGAGGGCCTTTGCAAGCTCGATCTGGCGGTCGATGGCCTCACCTGCGCCGCCTGTGTCTGGCTGATCGAATCCGTGCTGGCCCGCCGGCCGGAAGTGGAACAGGCTCGCCTCAATATGACCTCCCGCCGCCTTGCCTTGAGTTGGCGGGGCGCGCCGGAATTGGCGGACGAGTTGGTACACAATATCGCGCTGCTGGGCTATCGGCTGGTGCCCTTTGCGCAAGGGGAAACCGGCGAGGATCTGGTTGGACGTGATCTCATCCGCTGCCTCGCCGTTGCCGGTTTTGCGGCGGCTAATGTCATGCTGCTGTCGGTGGGCGTCTGGGCCGGGGCCTTCCAGGGTATCGGCCATGCGACCCGCGATCTGATGCATTGGGTTTCGGCCCTGATCGCGGTGCCGGCGGTGGCCTATGCCGGGCGGCCGTTTTTCCGCTCGGCGCTGGGCGCCCTGAAGCTGCGCCGCACCAATATGGATGTGCCGATCAGCATCGGCGTCATCCTGGCGGTCAGTGCCAGCGTGTTCGAAACCGCCCGCAGCGCCGATCATGCCTATTTCGACGGCGCCAGCATGCTGCTGTTTTTCCTGCTGATCGGCCGGGTGCTGGATCATCGGGCGCGGGGGCAGGCGCGGGCGGCGGTCAGCCGTTTGCTGCTGCTGCGCACCTCGGTCGTTCGGTTGCTGCTGGCGAGCGGTGAGACGGAGGTGCGCGCGCCGGATAAGGTGCAGCCGGGCGAACGCATTTTGGTTGCGACCGGTGAACGCCTGGGCCTCGATGGGGTCGTCGAACAGGGCGACGCGCTGCTCGATACCTCCGCCATCACCGGCGAGACCATTCCCCGGCGGTTCGAGTTGGGTGAAGCGGTGCTGGCCGGCATGGTCAACCTCGGTAAGCCTTTGACCGTGCGGGCGACGGCGAGCGGCGAGGGCACTGTGCTGGCCGAAATCGTCCGGCTGATGGAAGCGGCTGAAGAGGGGCGGGGCAAGTTCGTGGCGCTCGCCGACCGGGTGGCGAAAGCCTATGCGCCGGTCGTGCATCTCGCGGCGCTGCTCACCTTCACCGCCTGGACGCTGCTGGGTAATCACGGCTGGCATCAGGCGTTGTCCTATGCGATCTCGGTGCTGATCATCACCTGCCCTTGTGCGCTGGCGCTCGCGGTGCCGGTGGTGCAGGTGATCGCGGCAGGACGCTTAATGAAACGCGGTATCTTGCTGAAAAGCCCGACCGCACTGGAGCGATTGGCCGCAGTCGATACCGTCGTCTTCGACAAGACCGGAACCCTGACCCGGGGTCAGCCCTATCTGATCGGCGATTATGATCAGGTCATCCTGCGCCGGGCAGCCTCTCTGGCGCTCGCCAGCCGCCATCCGCTCAGCCAAGCGCTGGTGCGGGCCGCCGGCCCAACGGTTGCCGCGACGAACGTTGAGGAAAAGCCGGGCGAAGGCCTTTCTTGTGGAGAAATCCGCCTGGGTAGCCGCGCCTTCTGCGGGGTGATGAGCCACCTTGAGGATGATGGGCTGGAGGTCTGGTTCAAGGAACCGGGCGCGGAGCCGATCCGCTTTGCCTTTGCCGATCTCCTGCGTGCCGATGCCGTCGAGACTGTTGCCACCTTGAAGGCACAAGGCGAGGAGGCACACCTGCTGTCGGGCGACCAGCCGGGTCCAGTGGCGGCGGTGGCCGATGCTTGCGGGATCGAGGATCGCCGGGCTCAGCTGACGCCATCGGATAAATATGCCGCGCTTCAGCAGATGGTGGATGCTGGCAGGAAGGTCCTGATGGTGGGGGACGGCCTCAACGATGGTCCGGCCCTCTCGGCGGCCTCTGTTTCGATGGCACCCGCCAGCGCGGTAGATCTGGCGCAGACCCAGGCCGATCTGGTGTTTCAGGGCGATCGTCTGGGCGCGGTACCCTTCGCGATGAAGGTGGCGCGCACGGCGCAGATGCTGGCGCGGCAGAATCTCTGGATCGCTTTGGGCTATAATGCCCTGGCATTGCCGCTGGCAATGGCGGGCTATGTGACGCCGCTGATTGCCGCTCTCTCGATGTCGGCATCCTCGATCTTGGTAATCGCCAACGCCTTCCGCTTGTCGCGCATGGGAGAGAACTGATGGATATTCTGATCTATCTGATCCCGGTCAGCCTGTTCCTCGGCGGGCTCGCGCTCTCGGCCTTTCTCTGGTCGCTGCGCAGCGGGCAGTACGACGATCTGGAAGGCGCGGCCCACCGCATCCTCTTTGACGAAGCTAGCGGTCCTTCAGCTTCTTCAGGCGGCGGGGCAGATCCATCGCGATCTTGAGCAGGGTCTTTTTGTCTTCCTTCTTCCAGGACCGGCATTCGTCCTTCGTGCGGCCGCAGCCCTTGCACCAGCCGGTCTTTTTGTCGAAGGCGCAGATGTCGATACAAGGCGATTTCATCGGCAGGTTTCCCACAGGCTCAAGACGAGAGCTGTGCATTTATGGCGGGGATGCGCGGTATCAAGCGGTGCTGCCTGCATGGCTGGCGCGACAGTCTGCTGGCATCTGCTGCCAAGGTTTGAGAAGATAGCAACATCAAGGGCTTGGATCTGTCCTTGTTCGTTGAATGGAGCGTGCCTGTAATGCCCCCCAAGTCTGCGTCCCTCTCGATCTCTCCGCCGACTCTCGAAGGCGTTATTCCCCGCCTTGAAGCCCTGAAACCTTCCCTGTCGCCGGTCGCGGGACGCCTGGCCGATTTCATCATCGCCCATGCCGCCCAAGTCGTGCATATGTCGGTGACCGAGGTTGCCGAGCAGGCTGGCAGCAGCGAGGGCAGCGTGATCAGCCTGTGCCAGCGCATGGGTGCCAAGGGCTTCCAGCAGCTGAAAATCTCGCTGGCGCGCGAACTGGTGCAGCCGATCCAATTCATTCACGAGGATCTGGAGCGCAACGACCCGGTTCCGACGGTGGTGGAGAAGATCTTCGCCAGCGGCATGCAGGCCCTGCAGGATACCTTGAAGGTGCTGGATTCTACCGCGATGGCCCGGGCGGTGGAGATTATCCTAAAGGCGCGGCGGATCGAGATCTACGGCATCGGCAGCGCCGCCTCGATCGCAGAAGACGCCCATTACCGCATGCTGCGCATCGGCCTCGATTGCAAAGCGGTGGTCGATAGCCACATCCAGGCGATCAGCGCCTCGCTGACCGGACCGGACGTCGCGGTGCTGACCATCTCCCATTCCGGCAGCACCCATGAGACCCTGGCTGCCACCCGACTTGCCAAGGAAGCGGGGGCTGCGACCATTTGCGTCACTAACTTCGGCAAGTCTCCGATCCAGGCCTATGCGGACGTGTTGTTGCAGACCATGGCGCGGGAAACCCAGTTCCGAACCGAGGCCATGACCAGTCGGATCGCGCAGCTGGCCATCGTCGATGCCTTGATTGCCTGTCTTGCCTTGGCCCGCCATGACAAGTCGGTTGAAACCATCGCCAAGACCTTCGATGTCCTGTCGATCAAGCGCTTCTAAAACCACAGGTGGCGGTTGAAAAATCCAAGTCCCCAATAGATACAATTTGATCTAACTGTTTGTGGACGGAGTATATTGACACGAAAGATCGCCTCATGGTCTTTCGCAGGAGTCTTTTGGCCGCAACGGCAGCGGTACTGGTCCAGCCGGCGCGGCGATAATATTGGAGTAAGCGATGTTTACGCCCGTGGTTCTCGAATCCCAGCAACATGCCCCGGTCCAGATCGGCTATTTGAGACAGGATTATAAGGGCCGGGATACGGTGATCATCGTTGCCGCCTCGGGCAAGATCATCATGGGTGACGAGGATTTCGATAACTCCGCGCTCGCCGCCATGAAGAGCTTCACCCCGGACAAGATCCGCGTGCACGACTACGACTGGATGCTGGCGCGCTTCGAAGGCACTTCGCCCGACCGCATCTATACCGTTCGCGTCGGCACCAAGGGCGGCGTCACCAGCACGGCATTGCTGTCGGATGATGAGTTCATCGCCGATATCCGCAAGGCCTTCGATACCACCGTCTGGTAAGCACCGGGTGGGGCAGCCCTGACTAAACCAATCGCCTAACCTGCCGAGCCATACGGGAGTAGTCGTCGGGCCGAATTGAGCCAGTAAAGCTATTCTTGGACTATAGCGTCATGGGTCGCGACGACCCGCTCTCAGTACGAGGACGCGAGCATGGCTTACGGCAGCATTCAAGATCAGGAACGGGCCTATAACTCGGCCATGGTTCAGCTTGCGAATGACCTGCTGCTCGATCCGGATCCGATCAATCGCGAAGTCGGGCGCAGTATTCTGGGCTGCATGCAGTGCAATCTTTCGGGTGCCAGTCGCCGCTGCGATACCTGCCCGCTGGCCCGTAACCGAGATGCCCAGATGGCGATGCCGATTGCTCGGCCTGTTGTTTTCCCGGCCGCCGCCTAAGGCTTCTACCTTTCAAGTATCGAAACAGCCCCGCCAGTCGCGGGGTTTTTATTGTCCGCGATCCTCAGGCGACGAGGAGGTGGGCGGTGTCGCCGTGCTCGCGCTGCTGCTGACGCCAACGGTGCGGCGACTCCCGATATTATTGCGGAAGCAGCGGGAGAAATGTGCCTGATCGGCAAAGCCGACGGTCAAAGCGATCTGGGCGAGGGTATCGTCGCTGGCCAGCATCAGGCCTTGGGCGCGGGCGAGGCGGCGGGCGATGATGAAGCCTTTCACCGACCGGCCAAAGGTGCTTTTGAAGGCGCTGGAAAAATAGCTCGAACTGAGGCGCGCCACGCGGGCGACATCGCGGATGAGGAGCGGGGCCGCGAGATTATCCTCGATGAAGCTTAGAACCCGCCCAGCCTGCCAGGGGGCAAGCTGGGCGGACGTCTGGGACGGCAGCTGGATCGCCAAGGCGGGATGCCGCTATTGGCCGGCGCCGAGGAAAGTGCGGATAATCTGCACCGTCGCCTTGGGGTTTTCTTCCATGATCCAATGGCCGGAATCGGGGACGATGCCTTCCTGCACGTTGGTGGCGGCATTGCGCATGACGGCGGCCATGGTGCTGCCGAAGGATTTCTCGCCCCCAACCGCCAGCACCGGCATTTCGAGCTTACCGCCGCTGGCCATCAACGCCTTATTGTCGATGGCGTCTTGGTCGAAAGCCGCGAATTGGGCAAAGCCGGAATGCATGGCGCCGGGCAAGGCATAGAGCTTGGCGTAATGAACGCGGGCAGCTTCGCTGAAGCGCTTGGGGTTGGCGGAAAATTCATTCCAGAAGCGATCGAGATAGATGCGCTCTCGTCCGGCAACCAAGCGTTCCATATCCGGGCCACCGAAGCGGAAGTGCCAGAGCAGCGGATTTTTGAGAATCTCTTCCCAGGGGCCGATACCGGGCACCGGGGCATCAATCAGGGCGAATTTCTTCACCCGGTCGCGATGCAGCGCCGCGAAGGCAAAGCCGACCATATTGCCGATATCATGGGTGACGAGATCGACCTGCTTGATCGACAGGGCATCGAGCACTCCGGCCACATCGCCTGCCTGGGTTTTTTTGTCGAACCCGTCCTTGGGCTTGGACGACAGGCCAAGGCCGCGCAGATCCGGCACCACGACCGTGTGATCGCGGGCCAATTCGACCGCCAGCGGCACCCACATGTCGCCCGTCTCGCCATAGCCGTGCAGCAGCACGACCGCTGGCCCTTTGCCGCCAACACGCACATGGATGGTCGCGCCGTTGGTGGTGATCTTCTGCGCCTTGAATTCTTTGGGATAAGTCAGGCTGTCGGCATGGGCGGGGGCCAGCGCGAAACACGCCAGCAAGAGGGAATAAAGCAGGCGCATAAGAACTCCGATGCACAGGACGATCAAAGGGATAAGAGAAGCTTCGCATTCTGAATTGTGTGCATGCGAAAGTCCTTGGCAGGACCTGAAAAAACCTGAATCCTGCATCGGAACTCAGGGAAAAAGAGAAGATGGAACCTGCGGCTGCAACGACCGTAGACTTCGGACGCTTTCGGTTGCGGTTGGACCGTCGTGTCCTTTTGGCCAATGACGTCATTGTCCCCTTGGGTGGCCGGGCCTTCGATGTTCTCTGCCTGCTTGTTAGCGCTGCCGGGCGGCCGGTCAGCAAGGACGAGCTGATCGCCACCGTCTGGGCCGGCCGGATCGTCGAAGACAATAGTGTCGAGGCGCAGATCCATGCATTGCGCAAGGCGTTGGGCCGGGACAAGGATCTGATCCGGACGGCGGCGGGCCGGGGGTATTTCTTTGCGGGCGAGCGGGTGGAACGGCCGGCCGTCGCGACCAACCTGCGGCCCCATGCCTCCGAGATGATCGACCGGGCGGAGGTCGAAACCGAGGTTTCGGCCCTGCTGACGAGCCATCGGCTGGTGACACTGACCGGCGCCGGCGGTATCGGCAAAACCAGCCTCGCAATCGCGGTGGCCGGCACTTTGATGCCCCGTTTTGCCGATGGCGTTTGGCTGGTGGAACTCGACATGATCGCCGATCCCGCCCTGGTGGTCGGCACTGTGGCGGCAGCCCTCGGGGAGTTACGGTCCGCGACCGAGACGTCGGACCAGAGGCTAGTGGAAGCGCTGGCGGCCAAGAACGCCCTGATAGTACTAGATAATTGCGAACATGTGATCGGGGCGGCGGCGGCGGTCGTCGATCTGCTGGTGCGGGCCTGCCCCGGCATTCTGGTGCTGGCCACCAGCCGCGAACCGCTGCGGGTCCAGGGCGAGCGGGTGTTCCAGGTCCCCCGGCTGATCGTCCCGGACGAGGCCGAAACCGATATTGCGGCCTTGCTGGAAACCCCGGCGGTCAGGCTGTTCCTCACCCGCGCTTCTGCCCGGGGCAACACTCTGGAGGTCGATCACCTCACGGCCGCTGCGGTCGGCGATATCTGCCGGCACCTCGATGGTATCCCGCTGGCGATCGAGATGGCGGCGGCGAGCGCGACGATTTTCGGGGTCGCGGAGGTTGCCCGGCGTCTTGATGATCGCTTCCGCCTTTTGACCGACGGGCTGCGGACCGCGTTGCCCCGGCAGCAAACCCTAGAGGCGACGCTGGCCTGGAGCCATGCCTTGCTGACGGGGGGCGAACAGCAGCTGTTTCGCGCGCTCGCGCTAATGGCGGGCCCTTTCACGCCGGACGCAGCACTTGCCGTTGGCCAGCAGCCGATGCCGGTGCTGGCGGCCTTGGTCGCTAAATCGCTGGTGAGCGCGGAAACCCGCGCCGGCCAGACTTATTTCCGCCTGCTGGAAACGACCCGGGCCTATGCCATTGACCGGCTGGCCGAGGCGGGCGAGGGGGCAGAGATTGCCCGGCGCCATGCCCGGCATTTCCTTGCCGTTTTCGAGGTGGCGGAAGCCGAGTGGGAAGTTCTGTCGAGCGATCTTTGGCTCGCCCGCTATGCCCCGCACCTCAGCAACGCCCGCGCGGCGCTGGATTGGGCGTTCTCGCCGGCAGGGGATGCCGCGATCGGGGCGGCGCTGACAGCGGCGCTGACGCCTTTGTTGTTTCAGCTATCGCTGATCCATGAGTGCCTGTCGCGGGTCCGCCAAGCCCTGACCTTCGGCAATCCGGGCGGGGAGGCGGGCGACCGTCGGGAGATGAAGCTGCTCGCCGCGCTTGGCAGTGGCCTCATGTATACCAAGGGGCCGGGCGCCGAAACGCGGGATGCCTTCTCGGCAACCCTGGCGGTCGCGGAACGCCTCCAGGATGCCGATTATCAGCTGCGAGCGCTGTGGGGATTATCGGTCATCGGTGTCAACACAGGCCAGCATCGCCAGGCGATCGGGTTCGTGCAGCGTTTCAGCAAGATCGCGGTGGCGCGCGACGATCTGGCGGAAATTCTGGTCGGCGCGCGGCTAACGGGGGCAATCCTTCATGTGCTGGGCGACCAGATCGGGGCGGCCGACCATCTGGAGCGGGTCCTGCATGATTATGTGCCGCCGCCCACGAAATCCCCGACCATCCGGTTCCAGTTTGATCAGCGGGTCGCAACCCAGGCGTTCCTGGCGCGGGTTCTGTGGCTGAGAGGCGAGCCGGCCCGGGCACGCGAGCTGGCGGAAGCGGCCTTGAGCGAGGCCCTGGCCCTCGACCATAAATATTCGATCTGCCATGCCCTGGCACAGGCGGTGATCCCGGTGACCTATCTCAATGGCGATCTGACGGCCGCTGCGGCCGGGGTCGCTCAGCTGCTGGATTATGCCGACCGGCATGGGTTGGGCGTCTGGTCGGCCTGGGCCAAGGCGCTCGATGCGATCCTAAAAGTCCGCCAGGGTGATACCGCGACCAGCCTTGGGCGGCTCGAGACGGTGGTGGCCGATCATCAGGACCCCGGCATCTCGATGTATCATGCGCGCATCCTGGGCGAATTGGCGGTGGCCCAGGCGCGGGCCGGGAAACTCGTCGAGGCGGGAGGCACGATCCGAAATGCCCTCGGCCTCGCCCATCAGCGCGAGGAGCTTTGGTGCCTGCCCGAACTCTTGCGCGTCGAGGGCGAATTACGCTTGGAGCGCGAAGGCGTGGCGGTGCTGCCGGCCGTGCTGGCCCAGTTCGAGGAAGCAATGGCCCTGGCGCATCGGCAGGGGGCGCTTTCCTGGGAACTGCGCATCGCCCTCAGTCTCTGCCGACTCCAACCGGGGCCAGAGACTCTGGAGCGGCTCCGTCTCCTCCTGAACAGCCTGTCCGAGACACGCGGCACCGATGATCTGGAAGAGGCACAGGCGTTGCTGATCGATGCATACCAGGCGCAGGCAAAGCCGCTCTTGCGCGCGCTTTAGTCTCGGCCCTGGCCACGCCGGGACAGATCTGTATGACAATAGTCAAAACTTCATTAATTGCGCCAGAAGAGCCCGAGGGATGCATAAAAGGTAATCCTGAAAGGAACAGGAGTAGTTACGGCCTCGCATAACATCTGTTAGCGTGCGTCTCAAACAAACCCTGAGGAAACCAGAAGTGTCCAATCAGCACCATGTCGCCAACATCGTTTCGGCTTATTTGGCCAATAACCCGATCTCTACGGCGGAACTGCCGCAGCTGATGAAAACAGTGCATGATGCGATTGCTAACTTAGGCAAGGCACCGGTTCCCGAGGTCGCGCCGCAAGTGCCGGCCGTTGCGATCAAAAAATCGATCACGCCGGAATATCTCGTGTGCCTCGAAGACGGCCGCAAGATGAAGAGCCTGAAGCGCCATCTGCGCGTCAGCTTCAACCTGACGCCCGAAGAATATCGCGCCAAATGGGGGCTGCCGAAGGATTATCCGATGGTCGCCCCGGCCTATGCCGCAGTGCGCTCCGAAATGGCCAAGCGGATCGGCCTGGGCCTTGCCAAGAAGCCGGCGGGTCGCAAGCCTTCCAAGTAGGCGTCTAAAGGAAGGGGCGTCATAGCCCCTTCGATAGGCCATTGACGGAACGGCGGTTCCGGCTATTGTTCTGCCCATCCGAGGGGTGCATCGCATGATGCTGAGACGGCGCTCGCCGAACCCTTGAACCTGATCCGGGTAATGCCGGCGTAGGAACGGAAAAGGGCTCACCCCCATCAATCTGTGCTTCGCCATGCCCGGGTCCCGTTAGGGGATGTGGTGTGGCTTATTCGGCAGAACGATCAGCGATATCCCGTCCGCGCCTGCGCAAGCTGGCCGGCGGTTCCTGGTCGTTTGCCCGCACCATCGCTTTTGGGTTTCTCGCGGTTCTGGTCGCCTGGCAAGCCGCCGTCTGGTTGGCTGGACTGCCGCCCTTCCTGCTGCCGGCGCCCCGCGCGGTGCTGGATGTTTTCACCCATCGCTTCGATTTCCTCGCCCGTCACGCCGGCATAACGTTGCTTGAGGCGATGCTTGGCCTTGTGTTGGGCGGCACCATCGGCGCTGCGACTGCCATCGGCATGGCCGCCTTCCCGCGCCTCGGCCGTCTCGTCTGGCCGCTCGTGCTGGTGCTCCAAGCTCTGCCGGTCTTTGCGATCGCGCCATTGCTGGTCATCTGGTTCGGCTTTGGCCTTTCCTCCAAGCTGGTGATGACGACGCTGATCACCTTCTTCCCGGTAGCCTCGGCCTTTGCCGACGGGCTGCGTCGCACCGACCGCGATATCCTCGATGCCTGCGCCCTGACCGACGCCACTCCCTGGGAGGCGCTTCGGCATATCCGTATTCCGCTGGCCCTGCCGGCCCTGGTCTCAGGCCTCCGAGTCGCAGCCCCCCTGGCGCCGCTCGGTGCGGTGGTGGGGGAGTGGGTCGGCGCCTCGAGCGGCCTCGGCTTCATCATGTTGCAGGCCAATGCCCGTCTGCAGACGGCGGAGGTTTTCGCCGCCCTGACCCTAATCGCCGCCATGACGCTCGCCCTGCGCGCTCTGGTTGATGCTCTTTCCAAGTTTCTTGCGCCCTGGGCCTTTGAGCGGCCCTTCGACCCCAAGGAGATTTCCTCGTGATCCGCCCCCTCGTGTTAGCGCTGGGCCTGACCCTCGCGTCTCCCGCCGCCTTTGCCGCCGATCGCCTGTCGGTTCTGCTGGAATGGTTCGTCAATCCCGACCATGCGCCGCTGGTGGTAGCCCAGGAACTCGGCCTGTTTGCCAAGGCGGGGCTGGAGGTCACGCTGACCCCGCCGGCCGATCCCTCCGCGCCGCCGCGCCTGATCGCGACCAAGCAGGCGGAGATCGCGATCCATTACCAGCCGAGCCTCTATCTCGATGTCGAAGCCGGCCTACCGCTGGTGCGCTTCGGGACCCTGGTCGAAACCCCGCTCAATACCGTGACGGTGCTGGCCGATGGGCCGATCAAGACGCTCGCGGACCTCAAGGGTAAGAAGGTCGGTTTCTCCGTTTCCGGCTTTGAAGACGCGATGCTGGCTAAGATGCTGGCGGGCGCGGGTCTCAAGAAGAGCGACGTCGAGCTTATCAACATCAATTTCTCGCTCTCCCCCTCGCTGATCGCCGGAAAGGTCGACGCCACCATCGGCGGCTTCCGCAATTTCGAGCTGACCCAGATGCGGCAGGAAAACCATCCCGGCCGCGCCTTCTTCCCCGAAGAACATGGCGTGCCGCCCTATGAGGAATTGATCTTCGTCACCCATAAGGATCTGGTGGGCGATGCCCGGCTGCCGCGTTTCCTTGATGCGCTGGAACAGGCGGTGATCTTCCTGACCAACCATCCAGACGAGGCCTGGGCGCTGTTCATCAAGGCTCATCCTGACCTCAACGACCCGCTGAACCGTCAGGCCTGGATCGACACGCTGCCGCGCTTTGCCAAGCGGCCGGCCAACCTCGATCCGGTGCGCTATGCCCGTTTCGGTGCCTTCATGAAGGATCAGGGGCTGATCAAATCGGTTCCTGCCGTCGAGAGCCTAGCGGTAGCGATCCGATGACATCGGGCGCCGATCTTGCGCGGTTGGCGGCGGCGGCCCTGGGCCAGATCCGGGAGCGCAGGCCGCACATCCATTGCCTGACCAACAGTGTGGTGCAGAAGCTGACGGCCGATGGGCTGTCTGCGATCGGGGCGGTGCCGTCGATGACATCGAGCCCGGATGAAATCGTCGATTTCACCGGTGGGGCGGATGGGCTGCTGGTCAATCTCGGCACTCTGGATGGCGATCGCAGGGATGTGATCGGTACAGCGGTGCGGGTAATGAATGGCAACGGGCGCCCCTGGGTGCTCGATCCCGTGCTGTGCCATGTCTCGCCGCTGAGGCGCGACTTTGCACAGGATCTATTGGCCAAGGCGCCGACGGTTCTGCGCGGCAATGCGGCCGAGGTGGCAGTGCTGCAGGCCAGCGCCGACTGCGTTACCATTGAAACCGGCAAGACGGATCGCATCGCGCGGGACGGGCAGAACCTCCACCTCGCGAATGGTCATCCCTGGATGCCGATGGTGACGGGGACCGGCTGCCTTTCTGGAGCGATTGTCGCGGCCTTCCTGGCGGTGGAGACGGATCCGCTGCTGGCCTCGGCCGCTGCCATGCTGGCCTTCGATGTGGCCGGCGAGATGGCGGCAACCCATGCCCGTGGGCCGGGCAGTTTCGAGCCAGCCTTGCTCGACGCGCTGTCCCTCCTCAACGAAACAGACCTCCTGACACGAGTGAGACTGCAGAATGACGAAGGTTGACCTTCGGATTAACGGCCTGGTCGATGGCGACAATCTCGGAGCCGACCGCCTGCCCGAACTGGCTGCCATTGCGGCCCGCAATGGTGCAACGCTGATTCAGTATCGCGATAAAAACGCCGGCACCCGCGCGATGGTGGAACGGGCGCGGGCGATCCATCAGGCGCTGGCCGGAACCGGTGTGCCCTTGCTGGTCAATGACCGGATCGATGTCGCCTTGGCGGCCGGGGTCGAGGGTGTGCATATCGGGCGTGAAGACATGCTGCCGGCCGATGCACGGCGCCTGCTGGGACCGGATAAGATCATCGGCCTCACCGTTAAGAATGCTTCGGATGCCGATATCGCCGCGGCGGCCGAGATCGACTACGCCTGCATCGGCGGGGTCTTTGCCACCCTGTCGAAGAATAATCCGGACGCCCCGGTTGGCCTTGCGGGCCTCACCGAACTTTCTGCCCGGATCCGAGCCAAAAAGCCGGGGCTGCCGATCGGGGCGATCGCCGGAATTGATCTGCTGACCGCGCCCCAGGCCATTACCGCGGGTGCCGATGGGGTCGCGGTGATCTCTGCGATCTTCCGGGCCGAGGATGTGGCGGCGGCAACCCGCCAGCTGCGGACCGTCGTTGATGCCGCCTTGGCGGGGCGCCGTTCATGACCGCGATTGCCCTGACCATTGCGGGATCGGACAGCGGCGGTGGCGCCGGGATCCAGGCGGATTTGAAGACCTTCTCGGCCCTGGGTGTCTATGGAACCAGCGCCCTGACGGCGATCACCGCCCAGAATACTTTGGGCGTCAGCGCGATCGAGAATATCGCGCCGGCCGCCGTCTCGGCCCAGATCGATGCGGTCCTGAGTGATATCGCCGTCGATGCCATCAAGATTGGCATGGTCTCGCGTGTCGCCACCATCGGGGCGATTGCCGAGACCCTGCGGAAAGCGGGTCGCAAGGCGGTACTGGACCCGGTGATGGTTGCGACCTCGGGCGACCGGCTGCTGGAAGCCGATGCCATCGACGCTCTGCTGTCGGAACTGCTGCCGCTGGCTCTGGTTGTCACGCCCAACCTGCCGGAAGCGGCCTTGCTGGCAGGGGAGGGCGTCGCCGAGGATGAGGCGGCAATGCTGCGGCAGGCTGAGGTGATCCTTAAAAAAGGCGCCGCTGCCGTCCTGATCAAGGGTGGGCATGCCGCGACCCGCGACAGCACCGATATCCTCTTCGATGGCACGGTCCATCGCTTCTCCAAACCCCGGATCGCGACCCGCAATACCCATGGCACCGGCTGCACCCTCTCGGCCGCCATTGCGGCCTATCTTGCCCTGGGGGAGCCGCTCGAAGCGGCGGTTGGGCTTGCCAAGGACTATCTCCATGGCGCGCTGGCAGCGGCCGATCATCTGGAGATCGGCAAGGGCAGGGGCCCGGTACATCACTTCCATCGCTGGTGGGTCGATGCGCCGTCTCGCTGAAGGGCTAGAGCGGCTTCTGACCGGCGTCAGCGCGGCGATCCTCGCCGTGTTGCTGGCCGTCGTGCTGCTGGCCGTTGCCTTGCGCTATTTCTTCGCGACCGGCCTCATCGGATCGGAAGAGTTGGCGATCTGGCTCTATGTCGCGCTGATCAGTGTCGGCGCCCCGCTGACAGCCGGGCGTTCGCTCGGCATGCGGATGGATGTCTTCTCCCGCCTGCTGCCGCCCTGGGGCCAAGCGATGGCAGAGGTTGTCGCCGATGGGTTTGTGATCGTGGGGGCCCTGGTGCTGATCGGCGGCGGGGTCGATATCGTCACCAACCTCGGCAGCACCTCGACCGCCTTGGGCCTGCCCGAATGGATCCGCTTTGCCCTGCCGGCCGTGGGCGGGGGCCTGACCCTGCTCGTTCTCGCCTTGGGGCGTTTGGGTGAGGGGGCAGTAAAGCGACTCTTGGCGAGTCTTCTCCTGGGCGGGATTGGCTTCTATGCCGCCCAGGTCGGCGTGGTGCCGAGCGATCTGCCGCCCAGTGCCTTCGCCGGGCTCATCGCGCTGATCGGCCTGCTGGTGGGCGCGCCGATCGCCCATGTGCTGCTGGCCTGCGCCTATCTCGCGCTGCCGTTTGGCGCCTCGATGCCCGAGCCGGCGATTGCGGCTTCGGCCGTTGCCGGCATGTCGAAGTTCCTGCTGCTCGCGATCCCGTTTTTCCTGCTTGCGGGCGGGATCTTTGCAGCCTCCGATCTGGCGCAAGGCTTGATCCGCTTTGCCGGGTCTCTGGTCGGCCATTGGCGGGGCGGGCTGGCCCAGACCACCCTCATGACCAGCGTGCTCTTCTCAGGCGCGTCCGGTTCCTCGATCGCCAATGCCGCCTTCATGGCAACCAGCATGGGGCCGGCGCTGGTGAAGCGCGGCTATCAGCCTGCCCAAGCCGGCGGGATCATCGCCGCGACCGCGATGTTGGATAACATCATCCCGCCCTCGATCGCCTTCCTGATCCTGGCGGCCGCCACGGGCCTGTCGGTCGGCAAGCTGCTGACCGGTGGGCTGTTTGCCGGGCTGGTGTTGGCCGTTGCCCTGGGGATCGCCATCCGCCTGACGGCCCGTGAAGCGCCAAGCGAAAAATCCACCAGCGCCGAACGCTGGCGCAGTGGTTGGCTGGCAGCGCCGGCCCTCGGGCTTGGGATCGTGGTCATTGCCGGGGTGCGCTTCGGCCTTGTGACGACCACGGAAGCCTCGGCCCTGGCGGCCCTCTATACGATCCTGGTTTGTCTGCGGCGTCCCGGTGGCCGATCCGCGATCTTGCAAGGCTTCCGCGAGGCGGCGGTGACCTCGGCCGCCATTGGCCTGCTGATCGGGGCGGCCAGCCCGCTCGCCTTTCTGATCGCGGTCGATGATCTCGGCAGCATCGCAACCCAGGCGGTCCAGGCCCTGGGTTCCCATGCCGCCGGCGTGATGCTGCTGGCAAACCTCGTGCTGCTGGTCGCGGGTCTGTTCCTCGATACCGGGGTCGCGATCCTGCTGCTGGCACCGATCCTGCTGCCGGTCGCGACAGCTGCCGGGATCGATCCCATTCAGTTCGGCGTCATCCTGATCGTCAATCTGATGATCGGCAGCCTGACGCCCCCCGTCGGCATGCTGGTCTATGTGGTCGGCGGCGTGATGCGCCTGCCCGTGGGGTGGGTCTTCCACGCCGTTTTGCCGTTCCTTGCCGCCCTCTTATTGGCCCTGGCCGTGCTCTGCGCGGCGGCCCTGATTTTCTGACGGAGAGAATGATGACCCTCAACCGCCGCCACTTCCTGACCGGTGCCCTGGCTTTGGGGGCGAGTTCCCTTGCTTTGCCGGCACAGGCCGCCAAGCGGCTGACCGTTGCTTCGCTCTTGGGGCCGGACAAGCCGGAAACCTTGATCTGGCGCCGGGTGGCGGAGATCGTGGAGCGCGAGCTGCCGGGCGAATTCCTCTTCAATGTCGTGCCCAATGCGGCGCTGGGCGGGGAGAAGGAAGTCGGGGAGGGGCTGCGGCTCGGCTCGGTCCAGGCGAGCCTTTTGACGGTCTCGGCCCTCTCGGCCTGGGTTCCGGAAAGCCAGATTCTCGATCTGCCGTTCCTGTTCCGCGATGCTGGCCATCTGCGGGCGACCCTCGCCGGGGATGTCGGCACCGATCTGAAACGCCGCTTTGCCGACAAGGGCTTCATCACCCCGGCTTTCGTCAATTACGGCGCCCGCCATCTTTTGACTAAGGTGCCGCTAAGCAAGCCCGCGCAATTGGCCGGCAAGCGCATGCGGGTCATTCAGAGCCCGCTGCACACCGAACTGTGGAAATCCTTCGGCGCGGTGCCGGCGGCGACTCCGATCACCGAAACTTATAATGCCCTGGCAACCGGCGTGGTCGAGGCGATGGATCTGACCAAATCCGCCTACGCCGCCTTCCGCCTGTATGAAGTCGCGCCGTGCCTCATCGAAACCGCCCATATCTGGGCGGCGGGTGTCGTCTGCTTCTCGTCCGGCTTCTGGAACGGGCTTACCGACAAGCAGAAGAGCGTTCTGTCGGCCGCTGTCAGCGAGGCGGCGGGTTATTTCGATCAGTTGATCGTCGCTGATGAAAGCGCCGCCATCGCCACCGTTCTGGAAAACGGCGGTAAGGTGATCACACCTGAAGATCGCCCGGCGTGGGAGGCCGGCGCCAAAGGGGTCTGGACTGCAATGGCGCCGGTGGTCGGCGGGATGGAGCGGATCGAGAAGATCCGCACTTAAGTGATGGTGATATCCGTATGGGTGACGGTATTGGCGCCGCTGGAAATATTGGCGACGGCATAACCGGCAGCAGCGCCCGCCCCATCGGGATCGATATAGAGCTTGTTGTCGGAAAGCACAAAGGCGACCGCCCCGTTGCCCGTCACGCCGCTCAAGGCCGCCGCGACCCAGAAAGTAGCTGGGTTGGCGAACAGGGCCGAGGTGACGGCATCACCCGACAGATTGATGAAACGGTTAGCGCTGAGCGTGCCGAGGTTCGTGAAGCCGAAGGCCGATTGATCGAACTCGAACTTGTCGGTCCCACCCCCTTCGAACCCGAAGGAGATCACGTCGCCGACCTCGTTAGTCGCGGTATAGGCGAAGGTATCGGCGCCACCGGAGCCGACCAGCGTATCGGTGCCGGTCCCGCCCACAAGATAGTCATCGCCGGCGCCGCCGATCAGATAGTCATTCCCGGCGCCACCATAGAGTTTGTCACCAGCGGCCGTGCCGGTGATGCTGTCGTTGCCGTTCCAATAGGCGGGATTCTCGATGTAAAGCGCGGTCGAGGAATTGACGGCACTGGCATCGACAATCAAGTTCCCGGAATTCGGCCCGGCGACTCCAAGGGCGATGGAGCCCGCGTCATTGGTGACATTGGCCCCGAAGATCACGGTGCGGGTGCCAGTGTCGCCAGCGGTGAAATAGAAGCGATCGAAGTTATCGACCGTCGCACTGCCGAAATTGAAGGTGCCGCTGCCCGCGAACTGGATCGAGTCGTTATCCGCGCTATTGCCGCCGAGCAGGGTATCGACCCCGTCGAGATAACTGCCGAGCATCGTCACGACGTCATTGCCGGCCCCACCGTCGAAATAATCCGAGCCGAGTTCCAGCACGGCATAATCATTGCCATTGCCGCCGTAGACGCTGTCGTTACCAGCCCCGCCGGTCAGATTGTCGTTGCCGTCACCGCCGGAGAGGACGTCGTTGCCGTTCAGACCCCAGAGGGAATTGTCGCCGCTGGTGCCATAGATGGTGTCGGCCAGGCTGGTGCCGGTGCCGCTAAGATTGCCACCAACCAGGCTCAAGACTTCGACATTGGCGGTCAGAGTATAGCTGATGCTGGAGAGAACGGTGTCGCTGCCTTCGCCGGCTAGTTCCAGCACCACATCGCCTACATCCGCGACGATATAGCGATCATCGCCCGATCCGCCGCTCAGGCTGTCCACGCCGGTGCCGCCATCCAGCTCGTCATTGCCGGCCCCGCCGATCAACTGATCGTTCCCGCCTCCGCCATTCAGAACATTGTCGCCGCTATTGCCGAAGATCATGTTGTTGTCGCTATTGCCATAGCCTTCGGCATAGCCGCTGCCGGTCAGGCTCAAAACCTCGACATTGGCGCCAAGCGTGTAGGAAAGGGACGCCTGCACGGTATCGGTGCCTTGGCTGGCAAACTCCACGACGATATCGCCCGCGTCATCCACGACATAGAGATCGTTGCCGAGACCGCCGGTCATGCTGTCGGCGCCGATGCCGCCGTCGATCGTATCGTTCCCTGCCGAGCCGTAGATCGTATCGTTGCCCGCTGCGCCCGATATCACGTTATCGCCGGTGCTGCCTTCGATCAGATTATTGTCGGCATTGCCGGTACCATTCAGGTTCGCCGCTCCGACCAGGCTCAGCCATTCGACATTGGCGGTCATGGTATAGGACACGGAAGCCAGCACGGTGTCTTCGCCTTCCCCGGCCGCTTCAACGATCACGTCTCCCGCATCATCGACGAAATAACCATCATTGCCGGTGCCGCCGTTCATCGTGTCGGCCCCTGTACCACCGTCCAGCAAATCGTCGCCAACCCCGCCTTCGAGCAGATCGTTGCCGCCGTAGCCGGACAGGGTGTTCCAGCCGTTGTTGCCGACGATCGTGTCGGCATTGGCCGTGCCGGCACCATTGATGTCGTTCATCCCGCCGAGGATCAGAACCTCGGTATTGGCGGCGAGGGTATAGCTGACCGAGGCGGAGATGGTATCGATCCCCTGGCCTGAAGCTTCGACGACCACATCGCCAGCGTTATCGACTTCGTAGGAGTCGTTGCCGAGGCCGCCGCTCAGCATATCGGCACCGGTGCCGCCATCGAGCCAATCATCGCCCGCGCCGCCCGTCAGTTGGTCGGTCCCGGCATCGCCATAAAGGGTGTTATTGCCGCTGGTGCCGATGATGGTGTTGTTGCTGCTATTGCCGAAGCCCTGGAGGTTACCGCTGCCCGTTAGGCTCAGGACTTCAACATTGGCGCCAAGGGTATAGGAGACGGCGGACGCAACGGTATCGGTGCCTTCGCCAGGGGCTTCAGTTACCACATCGCTGGCGTTATCGACGACATACAGATCATTACCGGCGCCGCCGCTCATGATGTCGCTGCCGCTGCCGCCGTTGAGCGTATCGTTGCCAGCGCCGCCGATGATAAAATCGTCGCCACTCCCGGACGAGATCTGATCATCCCCGTTGCCGCCCATCAGCGCGTCGTTGCCAGCACCGGTCTTGATCGTGTCATCGCCATTGAGGTTGGTACCATCGAGGCTGAGGTTCGACGTCCAGTCGGTCATGGCCGAGCTGTCGAAATACAGCGCGTTCGTGGTCGGGCCATCAACCTTGATGGACATGATGCTATTGTTGAAATTATTGCCGGTGGTGATGTTGAAGGCACCGGCGGAGAGGTTCAGAGACAGAACCTCGATATCCATCAAAACGCCGGTGCTGAGGTCGTAGGTGCCGGCCCCGCGATAATGGACCGTATCATTGCCGTCACCGCCAATGATGGAGTCCTGGTCGGCATCAGCGGCGGTCGCGATATCAAAAAGGTCGTTGCCGTCGTTACCTTGCAGATAGTCGCTACCGGCGCCGCCGGAAATTGTGTCGTGGCCAGTCGTGCCGGTCAGGAAATCCATCCCGGCGCCGCCGATCAGCAGAGCGGCTGTCGCAGAGCCGGCGATCAGCGTATCGCTGCCATTGCCGCCGGCCAGCGTCAGATTGCCGTTCACGCCGCCGATCGCAATCGAGTCATTGCCGGCGCCGCCCGTAATAGCAAGGTCGCCGGTCATATGCCAGATAGTAGATGACTTGACGTTGAGGGCACCGGTCATGGCGCTGCCGTCGATGGTCAGATCGCCTGTGCCCATGTAGTAGCCGAGCAAGGTTTTGATCTCGATCGTGCTGCTGGTGGCGCCGATTTCGATGGAGGCTGCGCCGGATAGATTGAGCTCGATCTCCTCGATCGAGTTCAACAGATTGCTGCTGAGCGGCGCGGTCGGGGCATAGTCGATCCGCAAGGCGTCGGTGCCGCCGCCGCCATAGACAAAATCATCCCCGCTGGCGGCATCATCGATATAGATGAAGGTATCGTTGCCGGCCCCGCCATAGCCCGTGTCGACACCGTCGCGCAGCACAATCTGATCGTCGCCGGCATCCCCCGACAGCAGGTCGTTGCCGGTCCAGCCTTCCAGCGCATCATGGCCGTTGCCACCGATCAGCGTATCATTGCCGGCATCGCCGAAGAGGACATCGTTGCCCTCTTCGCCATAGATCAGGTCGTCGCCATTTTCACCCGAAATAATGTCGAGATCGGCGCCGCCATAGATCGTATCGTTGCCATCGCCGGCGGAGATCGAATCGTTCCCGGCGGCGCCGTCGATCTTGTCGGCCCCGGCGCCGCCCGTGATGCTGTCGTCGCCGTTGCCGGCATTCAAGGTGTCGTTGCCGCTGCCACCGACTAGGGTGTCGTTATTGCCGAGGTAGCTGCCGTCGACGAAGATCGCGCCGTTGTGCCCGCTGCCATCAAGGCATAGGGCCCCGCCCGAACCGCTGAAGGTGGCGTTGCCGGTGACGCTGACGGCTTCGCTACCGCCCCAGAGGGTCAGTTCGACATTGCCGGGGGCTTCCAGCGAGACCTGTTCGATACCGACAAAGGTGCCGAGCGAGAGGTTGTGGTTGCCGCTGCCTTGGATCACCAGCACGTCGGTCCCGGCGCCGCCGTTGTAGGCCTCGCCACTTTCAAAATCGGCCGGCTTGACCAGCACCAGCTTATCGTCGCCGGCAAGCCCCAGCACGGTATCGCGACCCTGGCCAGCGAGGATGGTGTCATTGCCGTTGGTGCCGATGATCATATCGGCGATGGCCGTGCCATAGATCAGCTTACCGACGGCTGGGATGGTCGGGGTTTCCGGGGCGGTCGGCACCGTCGGTTCGTTGACCGTGGTGTCTTTATTCTCGATCACCGGAGCGGTGGTCGGCTGGGTCACGGGGGCCGTGACTGTCGCCTTGGTTGGCGTGACGGTCGGCTGATCGACCTGCTGGGTCAGCGGATCGACCAGCTTGTTGATGACTTCAGTAACGATGATCGTTTCGGTCGGGGCGCTGGTCTGCTGTTGGGCAGCCGTCTGCGCGGTCTCGCCCTTTTCGGTCATGGCCCGGACGACGGTCTCGCGCTCTTCCGATTGGGCGGTCGCCACCTGTTGCAGCGCCTGCACCACATCGGCGCGGACGATGCCATCCAGGAAAGCCAGAACCTGGGCCAGTGCGCCGGCCAAAGCACCGGCACCCGGCAGGCTGCTCATCGGCTGCGGCACGGTCGGGGCGCTATTGTAGCTTTGGATCTGTAGGCCGGTATTGGCTTCGGTGATGAACTGGGTGCCGGCGCCGTTCGAAACGACAACCGCTGCCGGGCGCCCGACAGGATCGGGCAGCAGCGACAGGACGAGACCGTCGCTGGCATCTAGCGTGCCGGCGACCTTGGTGCCGCGAATGCCGATGGTGCCGACCGGCGTGCGGATGGTCATGGCATCGGTGGAGGAGGGGGCGATTTCGCCCGTCACCAGCACGAAGGCGCCTTTGAGCATCGAGAGACCCAGCGACCCCGCCTTCGATTGCGGGTTATAGACCATCTCATCAAGGCGCATCTGGCCGTTTTCGCCCAGCGCAAAGGTGGTGTTATCGGCAAAGACGATACCGACTTTGCCGCCCTTGGCGGTTTCGACCGTGTCACCCTGGAAGACGGCTATGCCCTTGGTAGCTTCGACGACCGATCCGTCGACGCGGGTAATGGTGCCGCCGCCGGTAACTGTATCGATGCGCCCGATGGACTGGGCCCCAGATGCTTGAGCAAGCAACGAATTGGGAGAGAAAGTACCGTCCATCGTCTAAACCACTTCTGTGGAAATTATAGTAAATGTGCTTGCACTTTACAGCGTTTTCAGATTTCCGCCATAGCAAGCTTTACTATCAGGCGTAGTAACGCGGCACTATAGAGAGTTGCTGTCGCAAATCATGGTTAATATGGCGCGTTTCCCTGGCGCTTTAGGCCGTTTCCCTAGGCATGTCGTGCAATATTCCCTGTAGCCAGGTGATGAAGTGTTGCATCGCGGGGTTGTGATGTTTCTGTCGGGAGGGGCTGAACCAATAGCCAAAGTCGCTGCGATAGCTGAGGCCGGCAGGGTTAATAAGGCGACCGGATTGCAAATCGTCGAGGATCAGTCCGCGCGGTATCAGCGCCATGCCTTGCCCCGCCAGCGCCGCCCGGATCACCATGGTGTAATAGCCAAAGCGGATCGTGTGTTTGGGCAGGATTTCCGGGTGGCCGTTACTCTTGGCGAAATCCTCCCAATGCAGAGGCGTTTGCGGATGATCCAGCATCACGCCGCCGGTCAACGCTTCCAGGGTTTTCGGATTGCCGAGTTTTTCCCAATAAGCCGGCGTGCTGACCAACGCGACATCGCGGCCAAAGAGGTAAAGCCCTTCGCCGGTGGAAGGGGCGGGGCCGAAGGTGAAGACGCCATCCGGGCTTTCGGCCTGGGTGGGGGAGACATATTTCGTGAATTGCACGTCGATGTCGGGATGGGCCTCGGCGAAATCGAAAAAGCGCGGCAGCAGCCAGCGGTCGCCGAAGATCGGCAAGACTTGTAGGCGCAGGATCTTCTGATGGGGTTGCAGCCGCGCGACCTGTAGGGCGGCATCCTCCATCGCTTTGATCGCGACCTTGGCTTGTTCGATATAGATCATCCCGGCTTCCGTCGGGATCATGCCCTGACCGGTGCGGGCGAAAACCGGAAAACCCAGCAGGTCTTCCAGCCCTAAAAGCTGTTTGCTGACAGCGCTTTGCGACAGGTTGAGGTGTTCGGCGGCGGCGGTCGTATAACCGCGTTCGGCAATCACCAGCAGGATCTGCAGCGCTGTCGTCGACGGCAGTTTTTGACGCCCGGATACCACACTGCGCCCCTAGTCGGTTTCGTCATACTAGTACCCGATAATGTCGTTTGTCCAAAAAAACATCACGTGACAACGTTGCCTAAAGACAAGGCATTCGTTTTGGAGGCGATATGACAGAACCAACAAAATTATGGGGCGGACGCTTCGCTTCCGGCCCTTCCGATGCCCTCGCCAATCTCTCCCGGGCGCCGGCCTCCTATTTCCGGATGTATGCCGAAGACATCTCAGGATCGCGGGCCCACGCCGGTGAACTGCATCGCGCCGGTCTGCTGACTGCCGATGAATTGGTGATCTTCCAGAACACCCTGAATGCCATCGAAGATGATGTCGCCGCCGGCCGCGAAACCCCGGTGCCGGGGGACGAGGATGTCCACACCTTCCTCGAACGGCTGCTGATCAATCGCCTCGGCCCTTTGGGCGGCAAGCTGCGGGCCGGGCGCTCGCGCAACGATCAGACCGCCAATAACACCCGCCTGTATCTGCGCGCCGTCGCCCGCCGTCTGACCGTTGCCTTGCTGGAAGTGCAGGAAGCCTTGATCCTACAGGCCAGCCAGCATGCCGATACGGTTGCGCCGGGCTTCACCCATCTGCAGCCGGCACAGCCCGTTTCGCTCGGTCATCATCTGATGGCCCACGCGCAATCCTTGCAGCGCGATCTCGACCGGTTTTCGGATTGGGATAAGCGCTTCAATGTCTCGCCGCTCGGGGCTGCTGCGCTCGCCGGCTCCTCCATCACCCGCCGCCCGGACCTCTCCGCCGTCGATCTCGGCTATGCCGGGGCGTGCGAGAATTCGATCGATGCCGTCGCCAGCCGCGATCATGTCGCCGAGTTCCTGTTCATCTGCGCGACCATCGGGGTCAATCTCTCGCGCCTGGCCGAAGAGATCATCATCTGGGCCTCCAAGCAGTTCGGCTGGGTTCGCCTGCACGACAGCTATTCGACCGGCTCCTCGATCATGCCGCAGAAGAAGAACCCGGATATCGCGGAACTCACCCGCGGCATGTCCGGCACCATCATCGGGAATATCGCGGGGTTCCTCGCGACCATGAAGGGCATGCCGCTCGCCTATAACCGCGATCTGGCCGAAGACAAGCGCGTGCTGTTCGAAAGCATCGACATCCTGGAGCTCATCCTACCGGCCTTCGCCGGGATGGTGCATACCCTGGAATTCGACGTCGCGCGCCTGCGTGCCGATGCGCCCAAGGGCTTCACGCTGGCAACCGAGATCGCCGATTGGCTCGCCAAGCAAAGCATTCCCTTCGCCCAGGCCCATGAGATCACCGGGTCGGTGGTGCGCTATTGCGAAGAGCGCGGGATGGAGCTGTCGGACCTGAAAGAAAGCGACCTTGCCGCCATCGACGAGCGTCTGAAGCCGGCAGTGCTGAAAGCCCTCGATCTCGATCAGGCGATCGCCAGCCGTGACGGCTACAATGGCACCGCGCCCGCCCGGGTGCGCGAGCAGATCGCCCGCTTCAAGACGGCCGTGGCCGAGAAGCGCGCTTGGGCGACTGCCCTGCCGTCGGGACGAAAGCTGGAGGCCGCCGCATCATGAGTGAAAGCACCGCTGCCAAGTATGAGATTGCCCATCTGAAACTGGTCCCGAAGCGCCATATCGGCCGCATGATTGCCGCAGCCCTGGTGCTGGCGCTGCTGGCCCTCCTGGTCCGGGCCTTCATCAACGGCCAGATCGAATGGAAGTACGTCGGGCAGTTCCTGTTCGTGCCCGCAATCATGAACGGGCTCTACAATACGCTGCTGATGACCGTCGCGGCCATGAGCCTTGGCATCGTGCTGGGGGTGATCATCGCGGTCATGCGGATTTCCGGCAATCCGGTCCTGAGTGTCATCGCGACCGGCTATCTCTGGATCTTCCGCGGCGCGCCGGCTCTGCTGCAATTGCTGCTCTGGTTCAATCTGGCGCTGATCTTCCCGACCATAGGCATTCCGGGCCTATTTGAATTCAAGACCGTGACCGTCATGACGCCGTTTGTCGCCGCTGTGCTCGGTCTTGGCATCCAGCAGGGCGCCTATACGTCCGAAGTGGTACGCGGTGGTTTATTGGCGGTCGATAGCGGCCAATATGAAGCCGCCCGCACCATCGGCATGACCCAGTTGCAGATGCTGCGCCGGATCGTCATTCCCCAGGCGATGCGCGTGATGGTGCCGCCGATCGGGAACGAGGTGATCAGCATGGTCAAGCTGACCTCGCTCGCCAGCGTCATCCAATATTCCGAGATCCTGCACAACGCCCAGATCATCTATTACGCCAATACCCGCGTCCTCGAACTGCTGCTGGTGGCGAGCTTCTGGTACCTGCTGGTCGTAACCGTCCTGTCCATCGGTCAGCATTATATCGAGCGCTATTTCGGCCGCGGCGTTCAATCCATCAGAACGTCGATGTAAGGGGCTGAACCATGAGCGAAGAAATCCTCGTCAAAGCGATCGACGTCACCAAATACTTCAGCAAGTTCAAAGCGCTGGATCAGGTCAGCCTGGAGGTCAAACGCGGCGAAGTCGCCTGCATCATCGGCCCGTCGGGCTCGGGCAAGAGCACCTTCCTGCGTTGCATCAACCTATTGGAGCGGATCGACAGTGGTGGCATCTGGGTCAATGGCGAGCTGATCGGATTCCGCCGCGACGGCGACAAGCTGCATGAGATCAGTGATCGCGAAATCGCCCGTCAGCGCCGCCGCATCGGCATGGTGTTCCAGCGCTTCAACCTCTTCCCGCACAAGACCGCCCTCGAAAACATCATTGAGGGGCCGGTGCAGGTGCTGAAAGAACCGGTGAAGGCCGCCAAGGAGCATGCCCGCGAGCTGCTGGCCCGCGTGGGTCTGGCCGACAAGATGGATCATTACCCGTCCGAGCTTTCGGGCGGTCAGCAGCAGCGCGTGGCGATCGCCCGCGCCATGGGGATGCAGCCGGACCTGATCCTTTTCGACGAGCCGACCTCGGCCCTCGACCCCGAACTGGTGTCCGAAGTGCTGGACGTCATGAAGGATCTCGCAGCCTCCGGCATGACCATGATCGTCGTGACCCACGAGATGGGCTTTGCCCGCAATGTCGCCGATCGTGTCGCCTTCATGGAGGCTGGCAAGGTCGTAGAATACGGCAGCGCCGAGAAGATCCTCAGCGCCCCGGAAAATGCTCGAACGGCAGCATTCGTCAAGGCCGTTCAACAATAAGACTTATCAAACAGGAACGAGGGCAAGCTTATGATGAAGACAACCGCTTTGGTCGCCTTGTTCTGCGCACTCGGTATCAGCGCGCAGGCCCAGACTCTCCCGGAAAAGCAGAAGGCTGCCGGCAAGATCGTCGTCGCCAATCAGCCGAACTATCCGCCGATGGAATATAAGGATCCGGCCACCAACGAGCTGAAGGGTCTGGATATCGATCTGTCGCTGGCGCTCGCCAAGCAGCTGGGCAGCAAGGTCGAATGGGCCGAAATCGGCTTTGAACAGATGGTCTCCTCGCTGACTACCGGCCGCGCCGACATCATTCACAGCGGGATGAGCGATCTGCCCAAGCGCCGCGATGCCCTCGACTTCCTCGACTATATGAAGTCCGGTGCGCAGTTCTATACGACGGCCGCCCGCAAGGACGAATTCAAGACCCTGACCGACTTCTGCGGCAAGACCGTCGGCATGAGCCGCCGCACTTCCTTCCCTGATGAAGCCGCGAACTGGAGCGCCACCAATTGCGTCGCCGCCGGCAAGCCCGCGCTGATCGTGGTCGGCACCGAAGGCTCGGCTGATGCCCGCACCCAGCTGAAGCAAGGCCGCGTTGATGCCGCCGTGCAGGGTTCCGAAACCTTGCCCTACCTCCAGACCCTGGAGCCGGGTGCCTATGTCATCGTCGGCGAGCCCTTCACCTCCGTCTATCAGGGCATCGGCTTTGCCAAGTCTGAAACCGCTCTGCGCGATGCCTATGCCGGCGCGCTGAAGGCCCTGATGGCGTCGGGTGAATATAAGGCGATCTTCGAGAAATACTCCCTGACCGGCGCCATGCTGGACAAAATCATGATCAACGGCGAACCGGCCAAATAACGGATCGCTTGCCAAGGCCGCGGGATCAACCCCGCGGCCTTTTTTGTCCCTCCTGCCGAGAGCTTTGTCATGCTGTCTGCCGAGGCCAAGATCTCCCAATCGCCGCTGGATTGGCTCGCCCGCTTCGTGGCCGAGACGCGGTTCGACGATCTGCCGGCGGCCATCGTCGCCAAGGCTAAGATCCATATTCTCGACACCCTGGGCGCCGCCCTGGCCGGTACCCGCTCGCGCGAATTCATCAGTGTTGCCGGGATGGTCGGCCCGGGTGGGGGCGCCCAGATCTGGGGCACACGCCGGACAGCCTCCGCCCGCGATGCCGCGCTCGCCAATGGGGTGGCGGCCCATGTCTTCGAACTCGATGATACCGGCGGCTGCGATCATTCCGGCGCGGTAGTGATCCCCGCCGTTCTGGCCGCGCTTTCGAGTGCGCCTCAGCCGATCAGCGGGCGCGATCTGATTACCGCCATCGTGGTCGGCTATGACGTCGCCCGACGCCTGCTGGAGGCGGCTGGGGGCTACGATGCCCATAATGGCGCTGGCTGGCATTCGACCAGTACCTGCGGCCCGATCGGGGCGGCGGCTGCCGTTGCCCACCTCTGGCGCCTGCCGGTCGAGGCCTGCCGCCATGCCATGACGTTGTCGACGAGCTTTTCCTCCGGCCTTTGGGCCTTCATTCATGACGGCAGCCAAGCCAAGAAGATCCACGCCGGTCGGGCCGCTGAGGGCGGAATGCTGGCCGCCGAGTTAGCGCGCGGCGGCTTTGCCGGCCCCACCCAGGTGTTCGATGAGGTCTGGGGCGGGTTCTTCAGGAGTTTCAACCACGCGCCCGGGGATCTGGCTAAATTCACGGATGGGCTGGGAGAGGTCTGGAAGCTTGGCCGGGTGTCGCTGAAGCCCTATGCCTCCTGCCGGGGCGCGCATTCCGCGGTGGATGCTTTGAGCGATATTCTGCTGGAAACCGGCCGGGCAGGGCGGGAGATTGCGGCCATCGATATCCGGCTCAGTGCCATGCTGATGGGCATGTGCGGCAAGATTGAAACCGCCTCGCTCGCCGGCGCGCAGATGAGTCTCGGCTATGCCTTGGCCGCCCGCGCGATCTTAGGTACGGCCGGGCTCGATGCCTATCCGGTCGAACGGCGGAACGATCCGCAGATCACGGCGTTCTGCGAGCGGATCCGCTTCTCGGTTGATACATCGATGCAGGCGCTTGACGAGCCGGTCATCAATGTCTGTTTCCAAGATGGCGCCCGCTTTTCGCGCATGGTGCCCCGCGCCACGGGTTCACCCGAACGGCCGATGACGCCGGCCGCGATCGACGGAAAGTTCCGCGCCCTTGCCGGCATGGCCCTGGCGCCCGAGGCCGTCGACAAGCTGCATGCGACGGTGATCGCTTTGGACGGGCTGGACGATGTCCGGCTGCTGGAAAACCTGCTGGCGGGCGATCCGGCGACGACTGTTTTTCTCTAAGGACAAAGCCATGAGTTTCGATATCCCGCCCCGGCCTTCCAATGCCGCTGCGCCCGCCCCGGCGCCGTGCTGGCCCAATGGTGCCAAAAGCGCGCTTTTCATCGGCTTCGATGTCGATGGCGAAACCGCCTGGATCGGCAATAACCCGGCCAATGCCAATCGTTTGGTCACGGTCTCCCATGGCGGCTATGACGCGCGGGTCGGCATTGCCAAGGTGCTGGAGCTGCTGGACGAGCTATCGATGAAGGCGACCTTCTTCATCCCCGGCTGGACCGCACTGGCCCATCGCGAGGCGTGCCTGCCGATCGTGGCGGCGGGGCATGAGATCGGGCATCACGGCTATCTTCATAAAATGCCGGACCGCGAGAAGTTCGATGAGGCGATCGAGGAGATCAATCGCGGTTTCAGCGCGCTCGAACAGGCACTCGGCGTGCGGCCGATCGGCTATCGGGCGCCGTCGGGCGAGAATTTTCCCGAACTGCTGGCGTACCTCAAAGACAGCGGCATCCTCTATTCCAGTTCCTTCCGCGACGACATCAACCCCTATCGCCATCTTTTGAGCGATGGCCGGCCGGGGCCGATCGAGATCCCGGTTAATTACGCCTTCGACGATTGGAATTTCGGCATGTCGGCGCGGGCGAGCCCGCGGGCGCTGTTTGGACGGGATGCGGTGCTGCCGCTCTGGATCGACGAGTTCGAGGCAACCCACGCCTGGGGCGGGGTCACTACCATGGTCCTGCACCCCCAGGTCTCAGGCCGCCCGATGCGCTGGCACCTGCTGCGCGACTTCCTGAAACATGTTCAGGCCAAGGGGGATGTTTGGATTGCGACGGGCGAAGAGATCGCCCGCCATTTTGAAACACTGCAGCCTTAGGCCATATGTTCGATCAGGATCTTGATCCCGATCCCGATCAGGGCGACGCCGCCCAGGATTTCGGCGCGGCGGCCCAGCAGCGGGCCCGCTTTCTTGCCGATCATCACACCGGTGGTGGCGACAAGACCGCTGACCGTGCCGATGATGACGCAGGCGAGCACGATATTGACGTCGACGACGGCCAGGCCGACCCCGACGGCGGTCGCATCAATGCTGGTAGCCAGCGCCGTCAGGATCAGCTGCATCGGGCCGAACTGACCCTTCTTGGGTGCTTCCTCCTCGGCGGCGGTGGAGAGACCCTGGCGGATCATATTGCCGCCGACCGCGGCCAGCAGGCCAAAGGCGATCCAATGATCGACGGCGGCAAACCAGCTCGATACCGCCAAGCCCATGGCCCAGCCGAAGGCGGGTGTTATCGCTTCGAAAAAACCGAAATAAGCACCGACCTTCAAAGCGTCCTTGAAACGCGGACGATCGGCGGCAGCCCCTTTGCCCATGGCAGCGGCAAAGGCATCGACGGAGAGGCTTAGCCCCAGGATGGTGAGGGTCGCGACGTTCATCGGGGTATACTCCAGACCGGACAAGGACCACGGCAGACGGTTCGGTGGCCTAGCCCGAACTTCTGCCGTTGGTCTCGCCAAGCTGCCGGATGATCCGGTACCCTCCTGCGCCACGGGGCCGACGACCGGCTATCCCGAGTATGTTGACGCAGGGTCCTCCTGGGATGGAGGAAGGCTACTCCCCAAATGACGCAGGAAACCTAGGGCGGCGACCAGCCTTGAGTCAATGCAAAGGTCGCCGCCCTGGCAGGTCAGGCAGTGCGGATGTTGTGCAGAAAGGTTTCGACTTCCTGGCGCAGAAAAGACCCCTGGCGTGCCAACTCGTCGGCTGCGCCTAAGACTTGGGTCGCCGCGGCACCGGTCTGGCTGGCCCCCGCCGAGACATCGACGATCTTGCCGGAAACCTCCTGAGTCCCGATGGCGGCCTGTTGAACATTGCGGGCGATTTCCTGGGTCGCGGCGCCCTGTTCCTCGACCGCTGCCGCAACCGCGCCGGCGATCTCGTTCATGCGCTCGATGGTCTGGCCTATTTCTTCGATCGAGCCCACCACCTTGCCGGTTTCACCCTGGACCGAGGCAACCTGAGTCGAGATTTCTTCGGTTGCTTTCGAGGTCTGCTGGGCGAGGTTTTTCACCTCGGCGGCCACGACTGCAAAGCCTTTGCCGGCTTCACCCGCGCGGGCCGCTTCGATGGTGGCATTCAGCGCCAGAAGGTTGGTCTGGGCGGCGACATCGCTGATCAGCTTCACCACATCGCCGATGCGCTGGGCAGCATCGTTGAGGCTGCGGACCTGGGCCACCGTGCGGCCGGCATCGGCCTTGGCGCGGGTGGAGATGGCGGAGGATTCCTGCACCTGACGGCTGATCTCGGTGATCGAACCGCTGAGCTCTTCGGACGCGGCTGCGACGGTCTGGACGTTGGCGGTTGCCTGTTCGCTGGCGGCGGCCACGGCAGCCGACTGGTCGTTGGTGGCATTGGCGGTATCGGTCATGACCTGGGCAGTCGCCTGGAGCTGCGATGCGGCGCCGGACATGGCGCCCAGGGCCTGGGCCGTGCTGCGATCGAAGCTGGCGATATAGGCCTCGATCTTCTCCTGGCGGCGGGCCTTGGCTTCCTGTTCAGCGGCCTGTTCCTTTGCCAACCGTTCGGCATCGATCAGCCCCTCACGGAAGACGTTGAGCGCGCCGGCCATCTGGCCGATTTCATCCTGCCGGCCGACACCGGGAATGGTGAGAGCATAGTCGCGGCGGGAAAGGCCTTCCATCGCGCCGGCCATGGCCTGCAAGGGCGAGGTCACGCCACGCATCACATAGAGGATAACGATACCGGCAATGATGAGAGCGGCGAGGCCAAGGATGATAGCAACAGCCAGTGCCATGCTGACCTGTTCTTCAGACTTGAGCGCCGAGTGCTCGCCGTCCTTAGAAACCCGGTTGGCTTCGGTATCGACGGTATGAGCCAAATCCTGGAACAGGGCTTCGTGGCCCCCGACAAAAAGTGCCGTCGCTTCGTCGTTCTTCTGAGCCCGAGAGAGGGTGGCGACCTTCTCGTGGCTGACGCCATAGGCTGACCATTTCTGCTGAATGATCGCGAGATTCTGCAGGGCGATCGGAGGCGGTGAAAGCTTCAGATACTGGTTGGTGAGGTCCGTGAATTTCGCCCCGATCTCTGCCATTTTCTTCTCGGCCGCTGACAATTGGGCGTCGGTGCTGGCCAGGATATGCACCCCTTCGAGGATGCGGTAATCGGCGGTCAGGGTATTCAGCTGCTGGAGCATGACCGACCGCGGCATCTGCGAGAAGGCGATGTTCCGCATCGAATCACGCAGATTGAGGGTTTGAAAGATCCCAATGCCGGAAACGAGCAGCACGCTGAAGGTCAGTGATGCGATAGCCAGGATCAGTTTTGCACGAACGCTCAAGGACTTCATGAGACCCCTCCAGGGCACAACGACGAAACGCGTATGGCCTAGAGATAGCTCGGGCGGTCTATCGGTAACCTGACAGATTGCACATCGCGTTTTAGTAGTATTGCGCCTCGGATTACGCCCAGCCGCCGGTAACTTTCTGATATTAGCTAAAATTCTAGATATTTGACCTGGACGGGAGGGGAAGGGGCGGCGGCCGTTACCTGTCAGCCCTCTCTAGGTCATCTTCCAGGCCAATTGCCGGATATAGGTCTGGATATCGGTCGGCCAGCCGGCGGTTTCTGCGGCAAACCGGTCGCGGTCGTCGGCAAAGAGCGCGCGAGATGCCTCCTCGAACCCGACAAGATCGCCCGCCATGGCCGCCATGAAGCGATAAGCAGCGTCGCGCGCCTGCCGGGCATCGCCGGTGCCTTCTTCGGCCTTGCGGGCTTCATCGATCAGGCGGCGCAGGGCATTCGAGGCCCCGCCGCGCTGGGCGCCAAGCCACTCCCAATGGCGGGGCAGCAGAGTCACTTCGCGGGCAACCACCCCGAGCTTGGGCCGACCCCGGCCCGCCGGCGCTTCAGGGGCGGCGGGGGCCGGGGCGAGGCGGGCGAGGATTTCCGCGTCGCTGCCGCGCAGATCGAGATCCACGACCGCGCCGCTCGCATCCTCGAAGGTCAGGATCGATAGGGTCGGATCCTGGGCGAGGGTGGCTTTGACAGCCAAGGCAACCTCCGGTAACGGGCCCTGGGCAAGCCGGCGCAAACCGACGAAGGCGGTGCAGATCTTAGGCATGGCATCCTCCTGGTGAGGAGATTTAATTACCCGGATAAAATTCTTGTGTCAATATTACCCGGATGATAATTGGGATCCTGCATCGACGGAGGACATTATGCAGGGCGACGACAGAAAGGCTGCGGTGGCAGCCTATAAAGAACGCAAGTCAGCAGGGCCAGGGATCTATGCGATCAAATGCGCCGCGACCGGCCAATGCTGGGTCGGGCGGGCGCCGAACATCGGCGCGATCGAGAATCGCCTGTGGTTTTCCCTGCGTCATGGCAGTGGCAAACCAGCAAGTTTGCAGGTCGCCTGGAATGCCCATGGCGCGGAGGGACTGGTGTTAGAAGCACTCGAGAGCCTGGATACAGAAGAGGCCAGCTACGGTCTTCAGCAACAGCTGAAAGCGCGGCTGGCCTTCTGGGCAGCAGAACTAAAGGCAGAGGTGATCTAACGCCCCTTGAAGCCGGTCGCGACCACATACATCTCGCTGCTTTCCGCGCGCGAGGCGGCGGGTTTGACGTGGCGGATCGTCTTGAAGTTCTGCTTCAGGGTATCGAGGAAATCTTTCTCCGCCCCGCCCTGGAACACCTTGGCGAGGAAAGTGCCGTTGGGCGCCAGCACTTCGATTGCAAATTCAAGCGCGGCTTCGGCCAGACCCATGACGCGCAGATGGTCGGTTTTGGGGTGCCCGACGGTCGGGGCCGCCATATCGCTCATGACGACATCCGCAGGCCCGCCCAGCAGGGCCTTGAGGCGCGTCGGGGCTTCGGGGGTCATGAAGTCGCACTGGAAGGTCTCGGCGCCTGGGATGACGTCCATTTCGAGAATATCGACGCCGACCACCAGGCCACGTCCGCCCTTGGCGCCGACCCGTTCGACCGCCACCTGGGTCCAACCGCCGGGGGCGGCGCCGAGATCAACGACCCGCTTGCCCGGCCCGAGGAACTTCACCTTGTCGTCGAGCTGCACCAGCTTGAAGGCCGCGCGCGAGCGATAGCCGAGGCGCTGGGCTTCGGCGACATAAGGATCGTTCAATTGGCGTTGCAGCCAGAGGGTGGAGGAAAGCGAGCGCTTGGCCGCCGTCTTGACCCGAACGGCGGCACCGCGCTTGGCGGGGGCTTTGCCGCGACCGCTGGTGGTCATGGGGTAGTTCCTTCTGCAAGGGTAGGGGCGGGAACGCCCATCAGACCCAAAAGTATGCCTTCGCGCACGCCGCGATCGGCGATGCGCAAGCTGCCGACCGGCCAGCGCGCACAAAGCGCATCGAGAATGGCGCAGCCCGCGACCACAAGGTCAGAGCGCGCCCGGCCGATGCAGGGGTGGGCGTGGCGGACCTCTTCCTCCATCGTGCGCACCTTGTGCGAGACGGCGGCGAGGTCGGTGAAATTCAAGGTTATGCCATCGACCTTGGAGCGATCATAGCGCGGCAGATCCAGATGGATGCCTGCCAGGGTGGTAACGGTGCCCGACGCGCCGAGCATTTGGACTTCGCCGCGCGCAATCGCGGCCTGGATGTCGGGGCTGGCGGTAAACCCGTCCAGGAAGGCTTCAACCCGTGCCCGCATGCGCTCATACGCCAGCGGCGTCGGTAGGTCGGGATCTTCCCCTTCGGCCAGATTGACGACGCCGAGCGGCATGGAGGTCCAGGCATGCACCAGCGGCGCGCCGCCGGGGCGCTGCTCCAGCCAAATCAGCTCGGTCGACCCGCCGCCGATATCGAACACGACCGCGCGGGGACGGTTGGGGCGCAGCAGAGCCGCGCAGCCTGCGAGCGCCAACAGCGCTTCTTCGGCCGGGTCGATGGTTTCCATATCGAGGCCAATTTCATGGGCGACCCGGGCTAGGAACTCCTGGCCGTTGCTGGCGCGCCGGCAGGCTTCCGTCGCGACCACACGCAAAGCGCGCGGGCGATGGCGACGGATCTTGGCGGCGCAGACCGCCAGGGCCGAGAGCGTGCGTTCTTGCGCCTCTTCCGACAAGGCGCCGGTCGCAACCAATCCTTCGCCCAGGCGTACGATCCGCGAAAAAGCATCGATCACGTCGATGCCGGTCTGGATCGATCCAGGGCTCGCTCCCGGTTCCTCACGGCGCCGCGCAATGAGCAGGCGGCAATTGTTTGTCCCAAGGTCCAGCGCTGCGAAGAGGCCGTCATTCGACACCTCCATTCGCGGGCCGCGCTGAACGGGCGGGTTGGTCATTACTGTCATAACGGCACTTTAGCGGCACAGTTTGCAGAAGGCGAGAGAGCAGCTTGAAATGCGATCATGGCATTTTCCGCTTGTAAGCTGCCTCTGCCTTTGCTAATCACCCCGCCACGGCGCCGGTGGCACCGTCCACCGGCTGGTGGGGAATCGTCTAATGGTAGGACAGCGGATTCTGACTCCGCCAATCGTGGTTCGAGTCCACGTTCCCCAGCCACTCCCCTTCTGATTAAATCGATGTGAAGTGCGGTATTCGCCAAGCGGTGGATGCTTCGTATCGTTTTGAAAAATAAATCAAAAATCAATTTTAGCCTGCGTTTAAGCGGCTCCTGAACCATCCTTGATAGTCATTGACCTTTGTCAGGTAGGGTTGTTTTATCGCCCTCGCTATAAGGGTTTTGTTAAGGAATAAAAAATGTCGGCGTCGAAGACGGTCTATGTGGGCATGAGCGCGGATCTGGTGCACCCCGGGCACCTCAATGTTTTGAAGCGCGCCGCCGAACTGGGCACCGTGACGGTGGGCCTTCTGACCGATGCGGCGATCGCCAGCTACAAGCGTCTTCCTTACATGAGCTTCGACCAGCGTCTGGCCGTGATCGAGCAGATCAAAGGTGTGGAGCGCGTCGTGCCGCAAGAAACCCTCGATTACGTCCCGAACCTCAAGAAGCTGCGCCCCGATTTCGTCGTGCATGGCGACGATTGGAAGGACGGCGTCCAGAAGGAAACCCGCCAGCGCGTTATCGACACCCTGGCCGAATGGGGTGGCGAACTGGTCGAGGTTCCCTATACCAAGGGCATTTCATCGACCCAGCTCAATAGCGCCCTGAAGCAGATCGGCACCACGCCGGACGTGCGCCGTAAAAGCCTGAAGCGCCTGATCGCCGCCAAGAAATTTGTGCGCGTGATGGAAATTCACAATGGCCTCACCGGCCTGATCGTCGAGAATGTGACGGCACAGACGCCCAAGGGTCCGCGCAGCTTCGATGCCATGTGGGGCAGCAGCCTCACCGAATCGACCGCCAAGGGGAAACCCGATATCGAGGCGGTCGATATCTCCCAGCGCCTCGGCCTCATCAACGAGGTGTTCGAAGTCACGACCAAGCCGCTGATTTTCGATGGCGATACCGGCGGTCGTCCCGAACATTTCGCCTTTACCGTCCGCTCGCTCGAACGCCTCGGCGTCTCGGCTGTGATCATTGAGGATAAGGTCGGCCTCAAGAAGAACTCGCTCTTCGGGACCGAGGTCGATCAGCAGCAGGATACGATCGAAGGCTTCTGCCACAAGATCAAGACCGGCAAGCAGGCCCAGGTCACCGACGAATTTATGATCATCGCCCGCATCGAAAGCCTGATCCTGGATCAGGGCATGGATGATGCCGTGGCCCGTGCCCGTGCCTACCTGGATGCCGGTGCCGATGGCATCATGATCCATAGCCGCCGCAAGGATCCGGCCGAGATTTACGAATTCTGCAAGATCTACCAGACGTTCGAAAACAAGCGGACCCTGGTGGTGGTACCCAGCAGCTTCAACGGCGAATACGAAGATGCCCTGGCCGATGCCGGCGCCAATGTCGTGATCTATGCCAATCAGCTGATGCGCGCCGCCTATCCCGCGATGATCGCGACGGCCCAATCGATCCTGGAGAACGGCCGATCGGCCGAAGTCGACAAGCAGGTGATGCCGATCGCTGAAATCCTGACCCTGATCCCTGGCGGTCAGTAAGATGATCGAGGTCGGCGACTTTCTGGGTGCTGTCCGCGCCAACCGCATCGATTTCTTCGTGGGGGTGCCGGATTCGCTCCTGAAGTCGCTCTGCGCGGCCTTGGGCGACCTGCCGGCGGCAAACCATCTGGTGGCGGCCAATGAAGGCGGCGCGGTCGGGATTGCGGCCGGGCATTATCTCGCCACCGGTCGGCCGGCGCTGGTCTATCTGCAGAATTCAGGCCTCGGCAATACCGTCAACCCGCTGCTCTCGCTGGCCGATCCGGAAGTCTATGGCATTCCGATGCTGCTGGTGGTCGGCTGGCGTGGCCGTCCCGGCTTTAATGACGAACCCCAGCATGTGAAGCAGGGCCGGGTGTCGGAGCAGAGCTTCGATGCCATGGAAATCCCGTACTTCGTTGTGGAAGGCGACACTGACCTTGGCGATGTGATGGCGAAAGCCAACGCTGCCATGATCGGCCGGTCCGGCCCCGTGGTGCTGCTAATCGCCGAAGGCACTTTTGCACCCTATAAGTCAAAGACCCCCAAAGCTGCCTCAAGCCTGCCGCTCAGCCGGGAAGAGGCGATTGCCCGGACCGTTGCCGGCTTTGATGAAACGGCGATTGTGGTTTCCACCACCGGTCATATCTCGCGCGAGCTCTACGAGCTGCGGCAGACCGGCCAGTCCAACACCGTGCGGGACTTCTTGACCGTCGGCAGCATGGGTCACGCGTCGAGTATAGCGTTGGGAGTGGCCCTGGCGCGCCCCGACCGGCAGGTGGTGTGCCTCGATGGTGATGGCGCGCTGCTGATGCATCTGGGCGCGCTGCCGATCATCGGCGCGTCGGCGCCCAAAAACCTGCTGCATGTCGTCCTCAATAACGGCGCCCATGATTCCGTCGGTGGCCAGCCGACGGTTGGGTTCGACTGCGATTTCGGTAAGATTGCCGAGGCCAGCGGCTATCGCTTCGCCCGGCGTTGCGAAACGGCCGAGGAGATCGATGCGGCGGTGACGCAGGCAATGGCGCAAGACGGCCCGACCTTTATCGAGATCCGCGTGCGCACCGGGGCTCGCAGCGACCTGGGTCGCCCCAAATCCTCCCCACGGGAAAATCGTGATGCCCTGATGGCCTGGCTGGGCAGCAAGGCATGAGTTGGACGCTGTCCACCCCGGTGGCGCTGCATTTCGGCGAAGGCCTGTTTCACAGGCTCGGCAAGATCGCGACCGGTCAGCGGATCATGCTTGTTACGTCCGCTGGATTTACCCGCCGCGGCCTGACGGCGCGGGTTGCAGACCTGCTCGGCAATCGTCTGATCGGCGTGCTGGATCAGGTCGAAAGCAACCCCGGTCTTACTGAAATGGATGCCGAGGCGTTGAATTTGCGGGCGCAGCGCCCCGATCAGCTGATTGCGATCGGCGGTGGCAGCGTGCTGGATACTGCCAAGGTTCTGACGGCGATTGTTGGCGCGCCCGACGGCTGGACGCTCGCCCGGCATTTTGCTGGCGCTGCACCGCTGCTCGATTGGCCGAGCCCGTCCCTGATTGCGGTCCCCACGACCGCCGGCACCGGATCGGAAGTCACACCCTTCGCGACTGTCTGGGATAAGACGGCAGCAAAAAAACTATCCCTCGCTGGGCCCACACTCCTGCCGACGCTGGCCCTACTCGATCCCGAACTGACCCTCGATCTGCCAGAAGACGTCGGCGTTTCGACGGGGCTCGATGCGATCTCTCAGGCGATCGAATCGCTCTGGAGCCGCAAGTCGAACGCCGTCACCGAGGCTTGGTCGATGCAGGCCCTGCGCTTGGCGCTGCCGACCCTGGCGCAGATCGTCGTGGATCCGCGCGACATCAAGGCGCGCCGGGCGATGATGGAGGCGAGTTTGCTCGCCGGCCTCGCCATCAGCCATACGCGGACAGCGCTAGCTCATGCTATGTCCTATCCTTTGACCGCTCACTATGGGCTGCCCCATGGGCTCGCTTGCAGCTTTACCCTGCCGGCCATCTTGGAATTCAATGCGCAGGCAAAGGATTTTTCGCCGGTGGCGCAGACACTTGGCTATGGATCGGTCGCAGCGTTGCAGGCGGGGCTGGTCGATCTGCTGAGCCGTCTCGATGTCGCCGGGCGCGTGCGCCGGTGGGTGCCCGATCTCGGTGCGATGACGGCGCTGGTCGAAGAGATGATCACCCCGGGCCGATCGGATAATAATATCCGGCAGGCGGATTTTGACGATCTGCGCGCGATCCTGGGGCGCACTCAAGCGCTAGGGCTGCTTTAGGCCGGCAGTTGCGTGGGCGGGCGCTCTATGGCACATAGCGGTCGCGAGAAAAGACTTGGTGTGCGCAGGATAGTCCGCCGGCTTGCCGTCGAACGACGTTTGGGAAGATAGGATGCGACATAGCTCGGCCCTTAGGGTGCAGTTGCGGGTCATCGGCGCCCTCATCTTGCGTGAGACGGTGGTGCGGGCCGGCAAGCAGAGCTTGGGCTTTCTGTGGGTCATCCTGGAGCCGCTGGCCTATGTGGCGCTGACCATCGGCATCTATATCCTGACCGGTCGCAAAACCCATTCCGGCCTGCCGCTGATCCCTTTCTTCATTTCAGGCTTCATGCCCTATCTGGCGTTCCGCAATGCGGCGACCCGCGTCATGATGGCGGCGGTCAGTAATGGCGCCATCATGATCTATCCGCAGGTCAAACTGCTGGACATCATCATCGCGCGTTCGCTGCTGGAAGGGTCGATCAGCATCGTGGTCAGCGGCGTGCTCGTTCTGATCATGGTCATGTTCGATCTGGGCGAGGCGCCGAACAACCCGCTCGGCTTCATCATGATGATCTGGTATGCGGTGTTCGCCGGCATGTCGCTGGGGGCGACACTCGGCATCATGAATCAATATAGCCGCGAGACCGAAAAGATCTTCCGGCCGTTCCTGCGCGTGACGATGTTCATTTCGGGCGTTTTCTTCCTGGCCGACGATCTTCCTGCCCGTTTGCAGGGCATTGCGATCTACAATCCGATTTTCCATCTGATCCAGGGATCGCGCGAATATTTCTTCCATAACCTGCGCGAATTTTACGATCCGATCTTCGTGTTTCTGTGCGCTCTGCCGTTGCTGTTTTTTGGTCTCACCGTGGAAAGGGCGACGTCGAGACGCTCGACGTTGGATTAGCCGATGGTCCGCCTTGAAAACGTGACGAAGAAATTCCCGACCAAGACCGGGTATAAGATCGTCCTGAATAGTGTCTCGATCCAGTTCCCGACCGACCGCAGCATCGGCATCATCGGCCGCAACGGGACGGGTAAATCGACCCTGGTTAAAATCCTCGCCGGCTCCATGATGCCCAATGCCGGCCATGTCCGGCGTCTGGTACGCCTGTCCTGGCCGATGGGCTTCATGGGCGGTTTTCCCGGCAGTGCCACGGCGCGCGATACCATCCGGTTCGTGGCCCGCATCTATGGCGAGGATTGGCGGGTCATCCTGAAGCGTGTCGAGGATTTTGCAGAGCTAGGCGAATATATCGACATGCCGGTGTCGAGCTATTCGTCCGGCATGCGGTCGCGCCTGTCGGTTGGCCTTTCCTATTCATTCGATTTCGATTGTTATCTGATGGACGAAATCCTGGGCGTGGGTGATGCGCGCTTCCGCCAGCGTTCTGACGCGCTGTTCCAGGAAAAAATCGGCAAATCCCACATTATGCTGGTGTCGCATAGCCCCCAGCAGCTTAGGAAATATTGCAAGTCGGGCGCGGTCCTGCATGACGGCGGCCTGCATTATTTCGACGACATCAATGATGCGCTGAAATACTACGGCGACCTCTATTCAATGGATGTGTCGGCGGGCGACGACGAGCCCTAAGTATCGGGCTGCAACGAGCGATAGAGCAACTGCCCGAGATCGGCGGCACTGAGCCGGGCTACCTGATTTCCGGCCGGCGCGCCGGCCTGCCAATGTAGATAATCCGTATCCCAGGTCTCTAGGCCATGCGCCTTGAAACGCGCCGGGAAGCTTGGCAGATGATCGCCGTAATAGGTGAGGGTGCCTTGACGGCCTTCGGCTTCCAGTAGATCCGCTAGCTCGCCCAGCATCCGGTCGCCCGATGCCATATGGGTCAGATAATGCCCGAAGTGCGAGGCGTCTTCGCCACGCTCCACATTGTCTGAGGCCCGGGGCAGGCGGTCGTCCGGCCAGGGGCCGTGGTTCTCCATCGTGATGATGAAGATGAAGAGCGGTTCCGCCCGTTCCTGCCGCAGACGCCGAACATAGGCCGATAGAGCGGTGTCGACGACATAGGGCCCCGCGCGCGGGGCGTCGGCAAAGGCCGTTATGTCATGCAGCTCGTCGAACCCCAGCTTGGGGAATAACTGATCCCGGTCGAAGAAATGCCGGTGATAGGGATGGATGCAGATCGTGCGATAGCCCTGACGCTTGGCCGCCCAGGCGATACTGTCGAGCGGGCGGCGAGCGAGCGCAAAATAGGGGTTGTAGCGATCAAGGCCCAGCGCTTCGCCTTCAAGGCCGGTGAGGAAGCTGAATTCGGCCCGCATCGTATTGGCGCCCCAGCCACCGACACCCAGCTGGCCGCTCTGGCCATGGGCCGCTAGCCGATCGAATTGGTTCAGAAGGCCGGCGGGCATCTGTGTCGACAAGCGGCGGGGATCAAAGAAGCTTTCGGCCTGCACGGCAATCACGGTCGGCAGGGCTTCGCGATCCACGGCGCTTGGTTGCTTGGGGGCATGGCGCGCCTGGCGCGAGGGGCGCTCATAGGCGGCGATCACCGCATAGAGCGCAATGCTGCCCAGAAAGCCGAAACGCGGCAGATCGACCAGCAGATCGCGCTCGATACCGGCGCGGCCGGCGAGCGACGCCAGGCGGGTCAGCACGGCGGGCTGGCGCAGCAGACGGGGCAAGCCGAACACGATCAGCAAGGTCGCAATCTCGGGCCCCCAACCTTGCCAGAGCGGGGCTTCTACCCAAAGCGCGAAGGCGACACCACCGGCAGCGGCGAGGGTAGCCAGCGCAGCCTTCAGATAACCGAGATAGGCGATATAGAGGCGCGGGTGCCGGATCGCGAGCTTGGCAAGCGACAGGTCGGAAAAGACCAAAGGTTCTCGCAGGACCTTGAATTTCACCCGGCTGACGACCGCTTGCAGCAGTAGATAGAGCGTAACGCAAATCGCCGCGAAGATCGGCCGGGCCGACAGGCCCAGCACCAAGGCCCAGAGCAGCATGAGGAGGGCGATATCCAGGCTGCGTGCCCGACGGGGCGGCGAGGGCAAGGGGGCAAGGCCGAAGCGGGTGATGCCCATATGGGCAGCCAAAAGGCCGCCGAAGCCGGCCGCAAGCGTCAGCAAACTCATGAGGCGCGGCGCAATCCGGCGCGTGGGTCGATCATCGGGCAGGCCTTGGCAAACGTCACGATTGCAGGGCGCGCATATCGATATCTGTCCAGGAGATCGACGTCGTGTCGATATCGACGCCGACCGCAGTCGCTTCGATACGCCGAACGGCGGCATCGACGCCCGAGACGATGCCGTGGGGTGTATAGAAATTGCCGTTCAGCTGCGTGCGGGCGGCGATGACCTTATTGAAGGCCTCGAACAGGGGACGATCGGCCGGTTTGCCTTCGTCCCAGAAACGATCGAGCCCGCCCTGATAGGTCAGCCCTGGCAGGTTATAGACCGGATCGGACAGGGTCTTGGTCGGGCAATGGTGAAACAGACCCGACAGGCCGACGGTGCTATTCACCACCACAAGGCCACGGGCGCTATCCAGCAGGGTCGGCAGATGACCGCCGTCGATAAAGCGGACCCGATGGCGCACCCCATGTCTGCAGGCGGTTTCGCGGGTGGTCTTGCGGTGATTGATCAACCCATTGTCGAGCGGATGATTCTTCACCACCAGCATCGAATTTTTCGGTGCATGCTCGGCAAAGGAGGCAATGACCTTTTCGATCACTTCCGTCATGCCCGAGAAGGGGGAATGCACCCGGATCTGATAGTCGCTGTCGAGCTGCAGGGCCAGCACATAGGCCCGGCCGGGCGCTTCGCTACAGCCGTCGACCACCCGCTGGGCATGGCGCTTGGCGCCCTTGGCCTTGGAGAGGCGGCGCAACCAGCCGGCATATTCCACAAAGGCATTGAAGGGGCGATGGGTGCGATAGTCGCCATAAAGGAAGCGGCCGAGGATCGTCAGGCTGTTCCAGATGACGTCGTCGCGAATGCGTTTCTTCATGCCGCCGCCCACCGACAGCGGGGTCGGTGTCTGGGGCAGCAGGGCCCCTTGGGTCAGGTAAGTGTCGGCATCCCGCGGCAGATCGGAATAGCCGTTAACGCCACCGGCCTCCAGCGTGATCCAGTCAGGCCGCAGATAGCCTTCTTCGAGAACATGGACCGCGATACCGAGTTTTTTGGCCGCCAGGATCGCCGGGCGATGCACCTCGCGGCAGTCCCCGAACAGCACAAGGTCGGTAATGTTCTTTTCAACCAAAAGCTGTCCGACGAAGGAAGGCCAGTCGGCCATCTTGCCGCGATAATCGATAGCGTTACCGGCGCGCCAGAACCAGCGATCGCCAAGGGAGAAATTGATACGCAGCACCGAATGGCCACGCTCACGCAGGGCTTTGCCAAGCATGCTCAGGAAAAGGCTGGCAACCCCCTGAAGCACCAGAATCTGCCGGTTTGGGGGAAAGGATAACCTTCCGTTCGGCATATTAGTGAGTACTTCCCCCTTTGGAGCCTCCGAAACCACGCTGCTTACGCCACGTCATTTCCTGAAGCCGCATTTTCATTTGTCCTGTCCAGCGCCTGAACTTAATCAGCCGGGTCTGCGGTGGGCGATAGCCTTCTGCGAACCGCTGAATAATAAGTTCCGGTTCGCAAGGTAACGACGTCGCCGGATCGACATATCGTGGATACAGGATGAGGGCGCCTACGACAAGTTGATCTATCGTAAGGTTGCGTTTTCTTCGCGGAATTGTGAAACGGTCAACGGTCAGGCCCCAGCCGGAATAAAAGGGCTGACCGTAACAATGAACTTGTTTGTCGCGCAGTAAAGCTTCGAAACCTACCAAAGATGTCATGGTATGGATGGCGTCGGCATCGCGGATCAGCGAGGTCGAGGCGATCCCACGGGCGACATGATCGGCATAGATCCGCGCTTCGTCTTCGGGGATCGCGCCGGTGCGATGGCCGGCATCAACGTCAGGATGTGGTTTGTAGACGATGAAGGCATCGGGCAGGGCGCTACGGACGGCTTTAAGCAGATCGAGGTTGGTCTTGATCTCGGGCGAGCCATAGCGCACCGACAGATCGTCCTGAACCTGCCCCGGGACAAAGACCTTCCGGCGGCCGTCGGTCGGCCAGGGCACGGCGGTCTGAGTATCGCCGGTGTTATATTTGGTGATGCCATGACGCACGATCGCCTCGCGCAGCACCTCTGCCCGGGCGATGAGAGACGGGGTGAAGTCGGCTTCCGCGAAGATGGTTTCGAGGTCGGAGGGTTGGCGGGGATCGAAATAAAGCCCTTGGGTATCGACGACCAGGGAGACCGCGGGAAAGAAATCGGCACCGAGGCCCACGGAGCGTAGGAAACCGTCTTCCATGCCCGCATGAGGCACGCCGGCGGCGGCGGCATCCTGCGCAAAGCTGGGCGATTGCCGGGTGGCCCAGGCGACGACACGCCCCTTGCGGGCGGCGGCCCACGTGATGGCCGCTTTTTCCGATTTGAAAAATTGCGCCGGCCCTTCGGTCGAGCCGAGGAACTTGGCCACCTGACGGCGCTTCCACCATTGCATGCGGACGGCGGCGGTCGGTTGGCGGTTGGCATCATTGACCCGGCGCCAGAGGGCGAGGGTGTCGGCGGTCTTCTCGAAGCTGCTCGGCTGACCGGTAAAGGGGTCTGCATAGCGGCTATAATGGAAATAGGCAGCAGCGAAGATATGCTCCACCGACCGACGTTCCGTGCGGCGCGCGCAGGCAAGTTCGTCCTGGGTGATGCCCCAGCCGGCATAGAAGGGCATGCCGAAACAGCGCACCGGCAAGCCGGCCAGCGCCGCCTCGAACCCCATCTGGCTGGTGACGGCATAGACGCCCTGCACCTTTTCCAGCAGGGACCAGGGATTACAAGCCTCGACGAGCAGGGTGCAGTCCCATTTGCGGGCCAGGTCGGCCAAATGCCCTTGTTTGGCGCCGGCCGCGACATCGGGGTGGGTCTTGACGATGATCTCCGCGCCCGGGTTTTCGTCGCGCGCGGCTTCCAGCATCCGGCGGAAGCTCGCCTGATCGGCAAGACCATAGGTGATCGAGGCATCGCCTGCCGTCTGGTCGATGACCAGGATCCGGTGCCTGTCGCTTGGGGGCAGGGCGTCGGCAGCCAGCTCGGGCGCGGCGTTATATTTCGACAGGCGCCCCGCACGCAGGCGGGCAATCGCGGCTTGGGCGCGGATGCTGTCTTCAGGATCATCTGGGTGCGTAATCAGCGCTTCGAGGTCCGATGGATGGCGGGCGTCGTAATAGATGCCCGTGCGGTCGAGTACGAAGCTTAAGGCATCGCCGCGGCGGACGCCCAAATCGAGCGAGCGCAGAAACCCGTCTTCCAGGGCGAAATAGGGCAGGTCGTGACGCTCGGCCAGGCTCATAGCATGAGCGCTGGTCGGCTTCTTGCCCCAGCCGAGAATTCCGTCGATATCGGCCGATTTTGGATTGCCAAGCCCCAGCTTTACCAGAGCGCCAACTTCCGGCAGAACAGCGGTCAACAGCCGGTTCTTGCGCAAGATGCTCTGCTGGCAATACCCCAGACGCAGGGGACGGTCTTTTTGATCAGGCACTCTGTTTCCTAAGCGGCGCGCGGTGGCGGCAAACAACCATGCCTTTTAAGGGGACGCAAGGGGATCAACCGGCTTTGCGGAAGGTCAGGTTGAAACGATAGGCGCCTGTGCGCGGGTGATGACCTGCCGGGACTGGGCGCAGGGCATGGTCGGCATTGCGGGCAGGACCACCAAAAACCACGATATCCCCATCCTCGACCGGGAAGGACAAAAGACCCGTTTCGGCGCGGATGGCAAAACGGGCAGACAGCCCGAGCGATACGGAAACGATGGGCGCCCGCCGATCCTTCTCGTCCCGATCGCGGTGCAGCCCCATCCCAACCCCGACGGCATAACGGTTGATCAGACAAGCATCAGGGGTAAAGCCTTCAAAGCCTGCTGCTGCCGCTGCATCCTGGGCAAGAGCTGAGAAGAGGGCAGGAAAGGGTGGCCAGGGCTTACCCGTCAGTGGGTCTTCGGGGGCATAGCGGTACCCTTTGGTGTCGCCTACCCAGCCAAGGGGGCCGCAATTAGTCATGGCAGCGCCCATAGGTTTGCCGGTGGGCGTGGTCATGTGACGAAAGGGGGATTGGCTGGCGACCGTCTCGATCGCGTCCATCAGGGCCAAACTATCGGCAAAGCCGCGCAGTAACACGATACCGTCGGCGAGCCGTTCGGTGGACGCGGTGAAAAGATCCGACATTGCCTCGCTTCTATCCCGTCACTGCCTTATGCCGCGTTGCCAAAGCCCGGGCCAACTAGATATAACAAGAAAATGAGTGTTCCGTTCCTTTTCAGTATGACCGGCTATGCCCGGACCGTCGGCACCGAAGCGGCTTTTTCCTGGCAATGGGAATTGAAAAGCGTGAACGGCAAGGGCTTGGATCTGCGGATCCGCTTGCCCGGTGGCTATGATCGTTTAGAGATTCCGGCGCGCGAGCGCATGGGGAAGGTTTTGAAGCGCGGCAACGTCAATGCCACGCTCGAGGTGCGTCGGACCGATGCGAAATCGGCCGGCCCGACCATCAATCGCGCCGCCCTGGAAGCCTTTGTCGCCCGTCAGCGCGATTTGGCCGGTCTGGTCGATCAAGCCCTGCCGCGACTTGAGGATATCATCGGCCTGCGCGGCATGACGGATGTGGTCGAAGAGGCCAGCGAAACCGATACCAGTGCGCTCGATGCCGCCTTACTGCGCGGCCTTGACGAGGCTTTGGCCGCTTTGAGTGAGACGCGGGCCGGCGAAGGGCGCCGTTTGGGCGATCTGCTGACCGGCCATATAGATGCGATCGAAAGCCTGACCGCCCAAGCGCGCACGGCAGCATCCTTGCAGCCCCAGGCAGTTGCCGAAAAACTGCGCAATGCCCTTGCAGCTCTGCTGGACGACGGCCAGAAAATTTCCGAAGATCGCCTGGCGGCTGAAATTGCCCTTCTGGCGAGCAAGGCCGATGCGACCGAAGAACTCGATCGCCTGGAAGCGCATATCTCTGCCACCCGCGAGTTGCTGGCGGCAGGCGGTGCGATTGGACGTAAGCTGGATTTTATGGCCCAGGAGTTCAATCGCGAAGCCAACACACTGATGTCTAAGGCGGCGGAGATGGCGGTCACGCGGCTCGGCCTGGAATTGAAGACCGTGATCGACCAATTCCGCGAGCAGGTTCAGAACGTCGAATGAGCGCGTCCCAGGAACTATCCCTTCCCGATCTGTCGCTGGCGGCCAAGCGCCGGGGCCTGATGCTGATCCTGTCCTCGCCGTCCGGCACGGGCAAGACGACGCTGTCGAAAATGCTGCGCGAGAAAGACCCGCTCGTCACCCTCTCCATCTCGGTGACGACGCGCGACCGGCGGCCTGCCGAACAGCATGGGCGCGATTATCATTTCATCGACCACACCGAATTCCACGGCATGGTCGCTGCCGACAAGCTGCTGGAACATGCCGAAGTCTACGGCAACCACTACGGCACCCCGCGCGATCCGGTGGAACAGGCCCTGACCCAGGGTCTCGATGTTCTGTTCGATATCGATTGGCAGGGCACTCAGCAGATGCTGCGCAAAGCCCGCGCTGACCTCGTCACCATCTTCATCCTGCCGCCCTCGATGCAGGAGCTGGAACGGCGCCTGCGCGGCCGCGCCCAGGACCCCGAAGAAGTGATCGCCCGCCGGATGGCCAAGGCGCATGACGATGTCTCGCATTGGTCGGGCTATGACTACACGCTGGTCAATACCGACCTGAACGACACCTTCACGCGGGTGGAAGCCATCCTGACCGCCGAACGGCTGCGCCGCGACCGTCAGGTCGGCATGGCTGGGTTTGTCGAACAATTGCAGGCCGAAGGGGCTGCAACCTCCGCCTCCTAAACCGCCTTGATCTCCATGACCCGTCGCACCCCGTTTTCGTCGCGTTCGATATAGACGATCAGATCAATCGTCTCTTCGATCAGGCGGCGCGAGGGGGTGGTGACGGCTTCCTGCATCAGGTCTTCCAGGCGCTGAATGGCGGATTCGGCGCTATTGGCGTGCAGGGTCGAGAGGCCGCCCGGATGGCCGGTGTTCCAAGCTTTCAGCAGATCGAGCGCGCTGCCGTCGCGCACCTCGCCGACACAGATCCGGTCCGGGCGCAAGCGTAGAGCGCTGCGCACCAGGCGCCGCATATCGACCCGTGCATTGGTGCGCAGGGTGATGCTGCCCGGCAAATGCACATGGAGTTCCGGCACATCTTCCAGCACCACCAGCCGTTCGCCCGGCTGATGCAGGCTGGCTAGGATGGCATTGGCGAGCGTGGTCTTGCCGCTGCCGGTACCGCCGCAGATCAAAATGGTCTGGCGGCTGGCCCAGGCGGTCTGGAGCAACTGATATTGATAGGGCGTGAGGGTGCCGGCGGTAACGGCATCTTCCAAGGTATTGATATGTTCGGTGCGGCAGCGGATCGCGAAAACCGGCACCGGCGCGATCGGTGGCAGCCAACCTTGCAGACGGGACCCGTCGGGTAGTTCGACCGCGATCTCGGGATCTTCTTTGGAGATTACCTGCCCGTTCAAGGAGGCCGCAAGGCGCAGCAGGGTTGCCGCCTGTTCGCCGGATAGGGTCAGATCCGTTGTTTCAATGCCGACGCCGAGGCGATCGATGCGGATGCGGCCATCGGGATCCAGCATCACTTCGCTGATATCCGGCTGGCCGATCAGATCGGTCAGGGGACGGCCGAGCGCCTCCCAAAAGAGTTGGGCGCCGTCCCTCACAGCGGAAATGCCCGATGGGCCAGCTGAGCCCGATCGACCGGGCCGAAATAGCGGCTATCGAAGGAGCGCGGGCCGTCGCCCAGCAGAAAGACTTCGTTGGACCGCAGCGCGCGGCACAGCGCGGCCGGGGCGGGACCATCAGCCAGGGCTTCCGCCACCGGCCGTCCCCCGATCAAGATGGTGCGATCACGCAAGCACACCGTCTCGCCGGAGTTAGCCGCGATACGTTTCAAGAGGGTTAGGCCAGGCTTGCCAGGGGCGGGCAGGGTGACCAGGCTGCCAAGGGCGGCATCCCGGCCCGGGGTCAGCCAATAGAGCCCGCGCGGCATGCTGTCGGTCGGCTGATAGGCAAACCCATAGCCAAGGCTATGGGCACCGCCAGCGATGGCAGCGCAGAGACCAACCGTAAGGGCAGCCGGCCGCAGTACGCGGGCAAGCCGCTCAAACCCGTGGCGCATCGGGAGCCTCCGTCTCGTCATCCTCGGTGCGGGTACCGGCCGCGATCGCCTGATATCCGCGTGTCGGGGATTGAAGGGCAAGAGATTTCCGTAGGGCATCGCTCACCAGTCGCTCCAGATTACCTGAAGAGGCCGATGCTTGCGGACCTTGAATGTCCCCCCGCTGAAGCTGCCGTGCGCCGCCGCCAATCGCAGTTCCGGGGGCCGAAGCGGTGGTGGTCTGGAAACTGCCGCCAGATCGGGCAAGACTACCGGATGCGGCCGAGGGCAGGCCACCGGGCGCCGTGGTGTAGCGTTCCAGATTGCCGCCCGCTGCGGGGCCGGCAGGGGAGCTTGCCCAAGCCTCTCTGGCGCCGGCTCCCGCAGGAAGGGCCGTCGCCGCCTGGACCGACGCGCGCGTGAGTGGCGGAATGATCGTGGTGGTGGCTGCCGGTTGAGATCGTGCTTCGGATTGCGCAGCAGGCGTTCCCGCAAAATCTCCCACGACGGCAATGGCGGCGCGCGGCAGCCCGAGCAGCAGGACGAAATAGCTAAGGCCCAGGCACAGCTGGGTCAGCGGGACGTCGAGCGACGATTGCCGGGTGATGGGCGCCATCATGACATCAAGCAGTGCCGGCAAAGGCAGGCTGATGAGGATAACCACGGTCAGGCGCACCGTTGCCGTCAAAAGGCCGCGCCCCGCCCGCGCCAGCAGGGCCCGGCCCGGCGTGAAGAGGCCAATCGGCAACATGACTAGCGACATGCCGGCGACGATGTGAAAGGCCGCCAATTGATAGAGCAGGGTGCCCGACGCGAGCGCAAAGGCGATCACCAAGGCCACGGCCAGGATCGAGAGGCTCATGGAGGCGCCCAACAGCTGGGGGCCGGTATCGGCCGAAAGGCGCATGAGATCGAGGGCCGAGCTGATGCCGACGGCGGCAAAACCGACCGGATCGGGAATAAGCTCTGCCTTGCCCTTGGCAAGATAGAGCGCGCTTTCGCTCAAAAGATGCACCATAACACTGCCGTCGCGCACCAGCAGCAGGACAAGGCCGAGCAGCAGGAGTTTCCAAATGGCCTTGGCCAGCAAATCCCGCTGCCCCAAGGCAATTGCAATGCCGAAGAGGATGATGTCGAGAACGGCGAAGAGCCCGAGGAGCGACAGGCCGGCCTGCTGGGCAGTACCAATGAAGCTCGATGCGCTCGCGAGCACACCGTCGCTATAGGTCGTGAAGCGTTCCGGCTCGAACGCCATCTCAGTTCACCGACTGCGGTCGGCGGCCGGTTTTCTTGCCGGTCAAGCGCCCCGCATCGCTCTTATCGAGCATGTCATAGAACCAGTGGTTCGGCCGATTGGGATCCCTAGGTTGGGTCGAAATCTGCGGAGAGGTAGGGACCGCCGGCGAGGATTGTGGCCGTGTCAGGTTTGCCGGCGGGGGGGGCGTGGTTTGCGCCAAAGCCGGCGATATCGCCAAACCCAGGATAAGGTTGGCGAGCAGGCCCGCTGCCGCCGTGCGGCTCATTTTTGCTTCCAGGGCGGCAGGATCAGATCCCGGCCGACGATGACGCTAAAAGAGAAGCCCGGCGAGACCGTAATGGTCGGCGGGCGGGCCATGGCGCGCTGGGTGAAGGCATTGCCGACCTGACCGGCACCAGTCCCGGCAGCGGCGGCGGCATCCTGACCGATGCTGGGATAATCGCCGCGAATATTGCCGGCCGTGGAACGGATGCCGACGTTCAAGGTGGCGGACAGCAGCGCGCCGATCACCATCTGGCCATAGTGGTTGTTGACCTGATCGGCGATGCCGCTGGCTCCGGTACCATCGCCGCCGGCGGTATCGGCTAAGCGGATCGACGAGCCGTCGGGGCGGATCAGCCGCTCGAACGTCACGCCGACACGGTCTTCGCCAAATTGCGGCACTTCAGCCATCCGGCCGATCAGCCGCGCGCCTTGCGGGATCAGCAGATAATTACCCTTGGGCGTGTCATAGACGTTTTCGCGTACCTGGGCGACGACCAAGCCTTTGAGGTCCGAATTGATTGCCGTCACAAGGCTTGCCGCGATCACGGTGCCGGCCGATAGCAGATAGGGGCTGGGGCTCGGCTTAAATTCCAAGGATTCGGCGCTCACAGCCCCCGGACGGGCGTCGGCCCGGGCTTGTGGCGTGCCATCGGTCTCGGCGGGAGCAGCGTTGGCGCCGGCCCCGGAGGCGCCGAGCAAGCCGCCTTGGGCGGTAGGGGCGCTATTGTTGAAAAAGATATCGGAGGCGATGGCCTGTTGGCGGCCTTCGTCGATCATTTTGGGTGGCGGCGGTGCTTCCTCGCGCAGGATGACTGGCTCGGGCGGCGGCTGCCGCTGCATCATCTCAATGCGCTGGTTTGCTGCCTGTAGCGCAAGCTCCAGTTCTCGCGTCCGGCGCTCCAGCTCTGCCGCTTGCCGGCGCATGGCTTCGTCGACGACGGGAGCCTGGGGCGGGGGGGCAGCAGAGCGCGGGGGGGTCAACGGGACGTCGGCGTAGCTTGAGGGCAGCTTGTCCAAGCCGCTGGGCAAGACGACCTGATTGGGGATCTGGACCCGTTCAGGCGCGGCTTCGCGGCTTGTGTCGGAAGTTGCCTGCTGCAACGCGGCCATGATCAGGCCAGCCACGACAGCGGCGCCGATGATCACCGGTCCCTTACCAATCCCTTTGATGCCGGCCGGAATGGCGCGCCAGCGAGATCCCTGTTCGCTCTCGGCCACTATTCGGTTCTCTTCAGCTCGACGATGGTTTGCGACTGCTGGCCGACCCGCAGCTGGGCGACTTCGAACAGGCGATCAACAATATAGAGGTTGCCGCGCACCCGGTAATTGACGATTTGGCTGTCCTCGCCGCTCATCACGTACAGCACCGGCGCTTCGGTTGCGGCAAAGGCCGCTGGGAAGCGGATATAGACCTTGCGGCCATCGTCATAGACGGCTTTGGGCATCCAGCGCGGGGCGGTCCCCGAGGTCGGCTTGATCTCATACCCGAAGAACAGCTCGTCCGCGCTGCCTTCTGAGGCGGCATTCGAAACTTCAGGCTCGAAAAGATCGATCTTCGGATATTGCCAACGCACCGCGACCATGGCGGTTTCGTTGAAGGATCGTAGGCGCAAATGATAGCTGCGACGGCTGGTGGTCACGATCAGCGAGGTATCGAGATCGGGGGCGAGCGGTTTGACCAGCAGATGTTCCTGACGCTTGCGGCCTTCCCCGCTCCAGGTCTTGGCAACCTTCCAGCGGATCGTATCGCCGGCGCCAAAGGAGACAATGCTTTCGCCTTCCTCGAACCCGATATCGGTGATGCGCGGTGGGGCCGTATAGACCTGATATTGCACGCCCTCGACCCAGTCATAGGTCATGATGGCGTTGATGAATTGCTCGCTGCGCGGGCCCTGCTGGGCGGCGGCATTTGCCTGTTCGACGGCCGCGGCATCGCGCAGCTTGGGCGTTTGTTTCTGCGGCGGGGCCGGGGGCGGATCAAGGCGCGGGGCCGCTAAGGGTTCAGCGACAACCGGCGTTTCGGCAGTGGCTTTATTGGCGGGCTGGAAATTGCCGGACGTGGTGGTAACCGGCTTCGGCTGGCCAAACATGCCATCCATTTCCGTGCAGGCGGCTGCCAGCGGCAGAAGCGCGAAGATCAGGGGGCGAAGCGACCGTTTCATTGCAGCGGCTTACTCTCGGCGATGGTGAAGGCGGTGATGGAAACGCCGAAGGGATTGAGTTTCAATTTTTCAGGGTCTTGAGTGTCGCCTGGACGGACCTGGAAGGTGCCGACCATCTCGCGCGATTTTCCCTTGTCGCCGCCCATGCCGTAAAGCGTTTCTCGCCAGGCGACCTGGAAGGTCTGGGGCGTCTGTTTCAGGGTGTCCTGAATGGCGATTTCCACCCGCTCCCGGCCGCTGCGGGTAAAGGTCTGCTCTTTTTCCGCCAGCTGCGTCAGGGTCGTCGCGCCGGATTCGGAGAGGAAGGCGTAGGCTTCGAGCCAATTGCGGCGCAGCAAAACAGTATCCATCGGCACGGCACGAATGCGCTGCACGAACTGATGCAGGGTCAAGGCGATCTGGGCATCGGTCGGGCTGACCTGGCGGGGAAGGGCCGCGACGTTATTCACTCGGCCGTTCGGGCCGACTTCCACCACATAGGGCATCACCTGCGGGCGCAGGCTCAGGGCAACCAGCCCGACGGCGAGGATCACGGTCAACAGACTCATGGCGAAAAAAGCCCGGCGCCAATTGGCGGCCTGGGCACGTGCCGATCCGATGCGATCGTCCCACTCTTGGCGTGCGTTCAAATAACGCCCCTCTGCTTGGGTGTCGGCGCGAAAACTGGGCGGGGCGCCGTCACGAAACCGCACGGGTCATCTCCTGGTAGCGGGTCAGATGGGGGGCCAAATCGGCAAGGCCCTTTTGTTCAAGCCAGCGGGCCTGAAACTCATCACGGGTCAATGCTTCTGCCAAACTGCGGGCTTTCTGTCGATCGTCGTTGGAACTTGAACCGCAGAAAGCCAGGGTGACCTCGCCGAGGCCCAGTTCAACCATGCGGGCACCATCGGGCGTGCGAATGTAATAGTCGCGCTTCGGCACAGCCCCCGCAAGGGCGGCGATCTCATGATCCGGCAGTCCTAACCGACGGTAGATGGCCTGGCTTTCCGGCGCTTCGGCCGACGCATTCGCGAGCAGGATCTGGGTCGGACAGCTTTCGACGATCGCAGTCCAGATATCGCGGTCCAGGATGTCGGCGAAAGATTGGGTTGCGAAGATTACTCCGACGTTGGCCTTACGGGTTGTCTTCATCCAGGTGCGCAGGCGATTGGTGAAGGTCGGATCGTCCAGCAGACGCCAGGCTTCATCCAGGATGATGACGGTCGGCGTGCCGTCGAACCTTTGCTCGATGCGATGCAGCAGCACATCAAGGACGGCCTGGGCGAGGCGCGGGCGATCCAGCAGAGTTTCCAGCTCGAAACACAGCCAGTCCGTTGCCACGATGCCGTCCTGATTCCCGTCGAGCAGGGCGGCATAGGGGCCGTCGCCACTCCAATTGGCAAGACCGGCCCGGATTGTTTCGCTCTGTACCAGCAGGCGCAAAGCCCCAATCGTCCGGCGATCGGAGGGAAATCCAGCCAGATCCGACAAGGCGACCCACAGGGCCTGCCGGGCGGCGGTGTCGCAATCGATGCCATCGCGCATCAGGATGTCGGTCAGCCAATCGAGCGCCCAGCGGCGTTCGTTCTCATCCTCGATCTGGGCCAACGGCTGGATACCGGTGTCATTGCCTTCGCCCAGGCGATAGGCCTTGCCGCCGACGGCGAGCGTGGTGACAAGGGCGGATTCGCCGCGCTCGAAAATCACGACACGGGCATTGGAGTAGCGGCGGAACTGGGCGGCATAGAAGGAAAGAAACGCCGATTTGCCACTGCCGGTCGGGCCGATCACCAGCTTATGCCCGATATCGCCGATGTTATGGGGCATGCCGAAGGGGCTGTTGCCCTCGGTTACCAGCTGCATGACGGGCGGCGCATCAAAATGTTTATCGCGCTCGACACCGCTCCAGATGCCGGTCACTGGCAGCAGATGACTGAGGTTCAGGCTGTGGATCAGCATGCTGCGGACATTGGCGTAAGCATGGCCGGGCAGGGATGACAGCCAGGCTTCGACACCATTGATGCGCTCGACCGCGACGGTCGCGCCGGCATTGGTCAACAAGCGCTCAATGGCTTTGAGTCCTTGGGCGCCACGCGCTGCGTCGTCATCGGTGATCGTTACGACGCCGGTGTAATAGCCGAACGACACGAGATCATCGCCGATAACGCGGAGCGCTTCATCCGCGTCGCTCGCCTGGTCCAGTGCGCCGCTGTCGACGAGCTGACTTTCGGACCGGGTCAGGCTTTCCTGTAGTAAGGTGAGGATGCCCTTGCGCTTGGAAAACCAATGACGCCGATAGGTGGTGAGGGCCTTTTCCGCTTGATGGCGGTCGAGCGGCAGCCAGCGCGTCACCCAACGGAATTGCAGGGGCAGACGATTGAGTTCGGCGAGTAAGCCCGGGGTTGTTGTTGACGGTAGCCCCAGGATGGAAAGGCTTTTGAGCGCGCGGCTGCCGAGTTTGGGCTCGGTTCCGCCGATCAGCGGTTCATCGCCGATCAGAGCGTCGAGATAGACATAGTGATCGGCGGCTTGCAGATCGCGCGGCTCTGCTGCGACGCAGCCGTCGAGATGGGTGAGCGTCTGATCATCGTCGAGAGCGGCGAAACCGGGCAGCAGATCGGCCAGGCGGTCAGCGAGTTTCGAGGTGCGATCCTCGAAGGCGACCAATTCCGCTTCCATGCCGCCAGCATTGCCCTCGCGCCCAAAAAGGCTGCGGTCGAGACGGTTGCTGCCATCACTCGGCGGCAGATACTGCACCGTCATAAAACGTTCGGTGACAAAGAGACTGTCGTCGCTGTTGAACTGGGCGTGGCGTTCCTGCTCGATCAACCAGCTCGCAGGGTCAGGGAAATTATTGGACGGCTTACCCGGCCGATAAGGCCGGCGGCGCATCTCGACATAAATCGCCCAGCCGTCGCCCAGCGTGCGCAGCACGGCATTCAGTTGAGCATGAACCGCGACCTGCCGCGCTAGGTCACCGCGCGCGATATCCGGCCCTTCGAAGCGGAAACTGCGCTGGAAGGAGCCATCTTTATTGAGGACGATGCCCGGCGCGACCAGCATCGCCCAGGGCAGAAGGTCGGCAAGGCGATCGGGGTGCCGGCGATATTCGGCAAGGTTGAACATGCGCGGCCCTTACCGATCATACCAGCGGGCGAGCTTCAGATGCCGCAGCAGGCATTCGAAGAACCACCGGTCGCGGCGGGCATAGCGCACGGCAAAAAGATGCAAAGCCACGCCCGGGATCACCGCCCACCAGACCTGGAGACCAAGGGCAAGGGCACCGAAGATGGTGGCATTCAGGATGGTAAACTGGCGGGGCGCGCCGCCCAGAAGCGGCGGATACATGACGGCCCGATGCACCGGCACGCGATATCCCGCCGCCTCTTTCATAGGCTATAGCCGCTAGCGACGCCGAAGAGGCTCAAGAGGAAGCTTGAGGCGGTAAAGGCGATGGAGAGGCCCAGGACGACCTGCAGCAGGCGCTTGACGCCGGCCCCGCCTTCGCCAAACGCAATCGCAAGACCCGCGCCGACAATCGCCAGCACACCAATGCCGCGTGCGACCGGCCCGGTCAGGCTGGCGATCACCCGGTTGAGCGGCCCTTCCCAAGGCATGCCTGTATCCGAGGCATGAGCGAGGGTGGGTAGCACCAGCAGGACGAGAAGCAGGGCAGACAGACCGGCAAAGCGGGCAGTAAGGGAGGACGCGCGAACCATGATGATTGTCAGCCCATAAGTGTTTTTTGATTTAACGATCAAAGAGGCGTTAACAACCAAAAGTAGCAGACGAAAAATCGCCTGTTACTTAATGCCATTCAGTCTCATGAAGGCTAGGCGCGGCTGCTGACTTGGAGCATAACGCCAATCAAGGCGCAAAAAAGACGAAGGCCGCCGCGATCACAGGTTGTTTTCAGCGACAGCGTCTTTGTCCTAGTTTTGCCACGTCGCCGCTTGCGATTTAGGCAATCAGTTCAGGGGCAAACTTTGTCCAGCCAAGGTCCGCTCCAGGGCGGCCGCCAGATGATGCAGTTCATACGGCTTGCCGAGGATATCGAGGCGATCCTTGCTGACATCCATCTTCATGGATTCGGCATTGCCGGACGTCAGCAGTACGGGCAGGTCGGGTCGGCGCCGCCTGATTTCGCGGGCGAGCTCGATCCCATTCATGCGGCCCGGCATCATGATGTCGGAAAACACAAGATCGATCGTACGGTCGTTTGCGAGCGCGCCGAGTGCCCCTTCCGCGCTGGCGACCCGCAGGACCTGGTAGCCAAGCTGGGTCAGCATTTCGGTGACCAGGGTTGCGACCTCATTATCGTCTTCCACCAGCAGAATGGCGGCCCCGTCGGCTTGCTGTACGGGTGGGATGATCTCGGTCTTCGATCGGACGGGCTGTTCTGGGGCAAGGCACGAGCGGGGCAATAACAGAGTTACCGTCGTGCCCTCGCCGGGTTCGCTCTCCAGATTCACTGTGCCGCCGGACTGTTGGGCAAAGCCGTATACCTGCGCGAGGCCAAGCCCCGATCCTTTGCCGATTTCCTTGGTCGTATAAAAGGGCTCGAACGCGCGTACCAGCACGTCTTTGGGCATGCCGGTCCCGGTGTCGATCACGCTGAGGCGGATAAAATCGCCACGCAGGTCGGGGCGATCCACGCCAGGCAGATTATCGGCGCGGATCGTGATGGTTCCGCCCTCGGGCATCGCATCGCGGGCATTGACGCAGAGGTTTAGCAGGGCAAGTTCCAATTCCGCCGTATCGGCTTTGGCAGGCCAGAGATCTTTGCAGAAGCTGGTCGAGACATGGACATCACCATGCAGAGTGCGATCCAGCAGCTCGCGCATACCCTCGACATGCACGGCGAGATCGACGGGTTGCGGATTGAGCGGCCGGCGGCGGGAGAAAGCCAGCAACTGCCGGCTGAGCGAGGCGCCGCGCACGGTTGCCTGTCGCATACCGTCCAGGATGCGTTCCCGGCGGGCCGGATCGGTTTGGCGGTCGAGGATGCTGAGCCCACCTGAGATGACCATCAGCAGATTGTTGAAATCATGCGCCACACCGCCGGTCAGCTGGCCGATGGCTTCGATCTTCTGGGCCTGGCGCAGGTGTTCTTCGGCCTCGGCGAGGCGCGCTTGATCGCGCAGTTTGGCCGTGACGTCATAGCCGAATTGGTAGGCGCCGAGGATCTTGCCTTCGCGGTCATGCAGGGCATTGAACTTCATCTCGAAGGATCGATAGCCGCCCTTGGGATCGGGGAAGCGGGCGATGCGGGTGAAGGCCTCGCCGGCCAATGCCCGGCTCCAGTTTTCCTTTAAGGCGCTGTCGTCGATTCCGCGAGCGCCGAGCAGGGTAAGGAGATTATCGCCAGCCTTGGGGCGGGCGCCAAACAGGCTTTCGAAGACGTCGGAGGCGGCTCGGTTCACCGCCATCCAGCGGTATTTCGTATCGATCACCTGGATCAAGACATCGGTCGTCTCGACGATATCTGCGAGAATCCGGCGTCCGGCCAGGGCCTCGGCTACGCGGCGCTCCAGCGTGTCGTTGAGGTCGCGCAGCTGCTGTTCGGAGCGTTTACGGTCGGTGATATCGACGGCGGTTCCGATGACGCGCAGACATTCCCCGGTGCTGGAGAAATGCCCGCGTCCCTTGGCGGCGACCCAGCGAATGATGCCGTCTTCCTGGCCGATCGTGCGATATTCGACGTCATAGATCGCCCGACGGGCGGGATCGGCGGCGGCGGCGAAGGCCTTGGCCGTATGGTCGCGATCGTCGGGATGCAGGCCGGCATGAAAATCCGCCATTGAGACCGGACCACTAGAGGTGATGCCGAACATCGCCCTGACGCGCGGCGGCCAGATCATGGTGTCAGTGACAAAATCGACGTCCCAGAAGCCGATCTCAGCGGCGTCTGTTGCAAAGCGCAGCTGTTCTTCGCTCTCTCGCAAGGCCTGTTCGGCATTGCGCTGGTCGGTGACATCGACGCAGGACCCGATGAAGCCGAGGAAGGTACCATCGTTGGAATAGCGCGGTACGCCGATCGTATTGATGATGCGCCACACATTGTCGTGCCGGCGCAGCCGATAATCGATCTGGAACCGTTCTTGGGTGTCGAAGGCGCGGGAATAGACCTCGACGCAGCGTGCGGCATCGTCGGGATGTTTACTTTCGATCCAGCCGAAGCCGATTTCCTGTTCCAGCGTTCGGCCGGTGAAATCCAGCCAGGGCTTGTTGAACCAGATGCCAGCCTTGGTCTTGTCAGAAATCCAGATCAGGACCGGAGCGGCATTGGCGATTTCGCGGAACCGCTCTTCGCTGTCGCTGGCGGCCTGTTCGGCGCGATGCATGTCGGTGACATCATAGCCCTCGCAGAAGATGCCGGTAACGGCGCCTGAATCGTCGGTGATCGGGGCATAGATGAAATCGAGCCGGCGTTCCTCTTCAGGCCCCTCTGGCGTGCGGCGATAGCGGGCGGTGGCACCCTTGGCGACATAACGCTCGCCGGTGCGATAGACCTTGTCAAGGCGCTCGAAGTAACCCTGACCGGCGATATCGGGGAAGGCTTCCCGAACGGGTTTGCCGATCCATTCCCCACTGTTGAACAGGTCCTTGTGGGCGTTATTCACGAATTCGAAGATATGCTCGGGCCCACGCAGAATGCACACGAAGCTCGGCGCTTGGTCATAGAGCTGCCGATTGCGCTCGGCATCGGCCGCGCGTTGCTGATCGGCGAGGACCGCGCGCGTGGTTTCGGTACAGATGACAAGCACGCCGCCCACGCCCCCGGGCGCAGCGTCATCATCGATCGGGCTGAAGCTATAGGTCCAATAGACATCCTCGCGCCGGCCATGGCGCGTGATGGGAATCAGAGCATTCTCGTGCCAAGTGCCGCCGTGCCCTTCCATCACCTGGGATATCTGCGGCCCGATAATCGGCCAGATCTCATCCCAGACTTCGCGCGCCGGGCGGCCGAGCGAGGCGGGGTGACGTTCCGGCCCGACCGATTGGCCATAGGCGTCGTTATGGAGGCAGATGCCTTCAGCCCCCCACCAGAGGCAAATCGGGTGGCCGGCATTCAGCATCAGGCGAACAGCAGTGCGTAGGGATTGGGGCCATTGCGACGGCGCGCCAAGCGAGGAAGCGGACCAATCATGGGCCCGCATCAGCGCACCCATCGTGCCGCCCCCTTGTAAGAAGGCTAGATCGTTTCCGGGCGCTCCCATCAAGCCTGCATTCCTGTGCGCTCGCCCATCCATCGTCTAAACCTTGAAGATTATGCCACCGCTCCTGGCGGCAACCTATGGCTTAGTTATGTGTCTGAGGGCGATTTCGTTCCGTGGGCGTGGCAATAAATCGCTCGAGCTGAAGCATTCGAATGAGGGGCGGGATTCTCACGAACAGGCTTTCTTCTCACGAAAAAGCATGTCATATATGTGTATATACACTTATATGGGTTCTTGGGAAAATCGCATGAGCAAGACATCTGTCGCCGACGCTTCCTCCTCGGATCGCGGGAACAAGGTCGACAGTCGCACGCGGCGTTTGATCGAAGCCCCGATCCTTCCGTTGCTGCTTCGGCTGGCTTGGCCCAATGTCTTGATCATGTTGGCGCAGGCCTCCACCGGCCTGATCGAAACCTGGTGGGTCTCGAAGCTTGGCAACGATGCCCTGGCCGGCATGGCGCTGGTCTTTCCTGCCGTTATGCTGATGACGACTATTTCAGCTGGTGGGATCGGTGGCGGTATCGCCTCGGCGATTGCCCGTACGCTGGGCGCCGGCAAGCGAGACGAGGCCGATGGGCTGGTGCTGCATGCCATCGTCATCAACATAGTGCTCGCGCTGGCCTTCTCCGCCCTGTTCATCGTCTTTGGGCGGCAGATCTATACCTTCATGGGGGGATCGGGCGGGGCGCTCGAAGCCGCGCTGATCTATTCGAACATCGTCTTTGCCGGCAATGTCTTCAGCTGGCTGATGAATGGCCTTGCCAGCATCGTGCGCGGGGCTGGCAATATGTTCTTCCCAGCCGTGGTGACATGCGTCGGCATCCTCTTCCTGATCCCCATCTCGCCAGTGCTGATTTTCGGTGTCGGCTCCTGGCAGGGGCTGGGCGTTGTCGGCGGGGGTGTCGCGCTGGTGACCTATTATGCCGTCGGCAGCCTAGTCATCGGCTGGTACGTCGTTTCGGGCCGCAATCCCGCACGGTTCCGTTGGGTTAAGCTGCGCTGGCCGCCCTTGGCCGCTATGCTGCGGATCGGGGCTTTGTCCTCCATCCAGTCGATCCAAACCAATCTGATCGTCGCCGGGGCCACCACGCTGGTGGGCGCTACTGCCGGGGTGAATGCCGTCGCCGGCTTTGGGACCGGCGTGCGGCTGGAATATCTGCTGATCCCGCTGATCTTCGGCATCGGTGCTCCCATGGTTGCCCTGGTGGGCACGAATATCGGGGCCGGGCGTAAGGATCGTGCCCTCAAGATCGCGATGATCGGGGCGGGATTGGCCTTTCTGATCACCGAGACGATCGGGGTAGCCGCCGCGCTCTTCCCGACAGTCTGGCTGGATCTCTTCAGCGCCGAACCAGCCACGGTTGCGGAGGGGAGCGCCTATCTCCAGATCGTTGGCCCCTTCTATGGCTTCTTCGGGATCGGCCTTGCGCTCTATTTTGCCTCGCAAGGGGCAGGGCGCCTGTTGGGGCCACTGATCGCCGGTACCTTGCGCGTTATGATCGCTTTGGGCGGCGGCTGGCTGGCGCTCAAGCTGACGGGCTCGCTGACGGCCCTCTATATCGCTTTGGCGGTAGGCCTCATCGTCTATGGCCTAGCGGTTCTTATGGTCGTGCGGGGGCGGTCATGGCTGCGATAGCGGCGGCGCACGATCGCCCTTGGCTTGACAGATGGGTGCGTATGCACCCATCTACCGACTATGACATCCTTACACGCCATCCCCTCGGATCTGATGCTTAAGGTTATGCAAACCTGCTTATGCCGGCGTGTACAGCGCGCAAGCCGCAGCGTGGGGAAGCGTTTCGATGACGCTTTTCGCAAGGTCGGCCTAAACAATTGGCAGTTCACGATGCTGATGGCCCTGTCGGGGCCGACACCGAGAACGATCAATGAGATTGCAGCCGAACTCGGCATGGATCGCACCACGACCACCCGAAATCTGGGGCCTCTGGAGCGGCGGGGGCTGATCGATATCCGGCCGGACGAGCAGGATGCGCGGGCACGCCGGGTGTTCCTGAAGGATGAAGGCCGCCGTCTGCTGGATGAGGCTATCGATCACTGGCAGGGCGTGAATGATGCCGTTTCGGCTGCGCTGACGCAGGAGCAACTGATCGTTCTGCGCCAGGCTTTGGACGCCATTTCGGAAACCTGATTGCAGCCATCAAAAACTATCGGGTCTTGGGTTCTTCAAAATAGGTGTATATGCACTTATCTGAGTTAAGGCCCGAATTCAACGAGCCGGGGTGAGGCCGTATCGCGGCGCCCGGACAATGCCCACACGCTCCTGTTGGAGAGAGTTTATGCGCTTTAAGAAAACTATCCTCATCTCGGCAGGGATCGCTATGGCGGTCGGGGGCGGCTTTTTTGCCTTCACCCACGCAGAACCATCGAAAGCAGCGACCGAAGATCCCCGGCGTGAACCGCCGCTGGTTCTGGCAGCAGCAGCCCGCCCCGCAGCGGCATCGGAAAGGGGCTTCACCGGCACCGTCTCGGCCCGGGTCCAAAGCAACCTCGGCTTCCGGGTAAACGGCAAGATTATCGAGCGGCTGGTGGATGTCGGCACGCAGGTGACCGCGGGGCAGGTACTGCTGCGGATTGATCCCAAGGATCTGAGCCTGGCCTTGAGCTCGCGGGACAGTGCTGTCGCCGCCGCGCAGGCGCAGTTGGTGCAGGCCGAAGAGGATGCGCAACGCTACAGCAGCCTGGTTGCCCAGGGTTGGGCGACCAAACAACGATACGAGCAGGCCAGAACGGTGCTGAATACCGCTAAGGCGCAAGTGCAGGCCCTGCGGGCGCAGGCTGAGGTCACCCGCAACGAGGCCGGTTATGCGGCACTGCGCGCCGATGCGGATGGGACGGTGGTCGAGACCTTGGGCGAACCCGGCCAGGTTGTCGCGGCAGGGCAAGTGGTCGTGCGACTGGCCCATGCCGGCGCGCGGGAGGCGACTGTCAATCTGCCGGAGACCGCGCGTCCCGCCTTGGGCGCCTTGGCGACGGCACAGGTTTATGGTTCGGCAGGGGGGCGGAGTTCCACGCGGTTGCGTCAGCTGTCGGATTCAGCAGATCCGACGACCCGCACCTATGAAGCGCGTTATGTGCTGGAGGGCGAGGCCGCAAAGGCGCCGCTCGGATCAACCGTTACTGTCTGGCTTCCGGCCGAGGGGCGATCGGCGGGTGATCCGCTCGAAATCCCTCTCGGCTCCCTTCTCGACGATGGCCGCTCGACAGGGGTTTGGGTCATCGATAGCGCAACCTCGACGGTCACACTGCGCCCCATCCAGGTCAATCGGCTTGGCCGCGAGACGGTGGTTGTGACCGGACTTGCCACCGGCGACACCGTTGTGGCGCTCGGCGCTCACTTGCTGCATGCCGGCGACAAGGTTCGCATTGCTCAAAATAGGATTGCCGCGAAATGACCGGCTTCAATCTCTCGGCCCTGGCTGTCCGGGAACGGGCAGTCACACTGTTTTTCATCATTGCGATCGCCATCGCGGGCATTAACGCCTTCTTCAAGCTGGGTCGGGCGGAAGATCCTTCCTTCACCGTGAAGGTCATGACTGTCACGGTGGCGTGGCCGGGCGCGACCGCCCAAGAAATGCAGGACTTGGTGACCGAACCGCTGGAAAAGCGGTTGCAGGAGTTGCGCTGGTATGACCGGGTTGAGGCCCAGATGCGGCCAGGGCTGGCGTTCCTGACCGTGACCCTCAAGGACAATACGCCCCCGACGGAGGTGGCCGAACAATTCTACCAGGCGCGCAAGAAGCTGGGGGATGAGGCCCGCAATCTGCCGAACGGCACCGCCGGGCCTTTCCTTAATGATGAATATTCCGATGTCACCTTTGGCCTCTACGCGCTGCGGGCGCCCGACATGGCACCCCGCGACCTGGTGCGCCAGGCGGAGGTGATCCGCCAGCAGCTGCTGCATGTCCCGGGTGTCAACAAGGTTAATATCCTGGGCGAGCGGCCGGAACGTATCTTCGTGGAATTTTCGTACCCCCGCCTTGCGACCTTGGGCATTTCGGCCCAGGAGGTCTTTGCGGCCCTGGCTCGGCAGAATGCCTTGACGCCCGCAGGCTCGATTGATGCGCAAGGCCCGCAAGTCATCGTGCGGCTGGAGGGGGCTTATGACGATCTTCAGGCGATCCGCGACACGCCGGTCGTCGCGGTCGGGCGCACCTTCAAGCTGTCCGATATCGCGACGGTCGAACATGGCTATGAAGATCCGCCCACCTACCTGATCCGCAATCAGAACGAACCGAGCTTGGGGCTTGGCGTGATCATGCGCACGGGCTGGAACGGTCTGGCCTTGGGCAAGGCGCTGGAAGCCGAAACGGCCAAGATCGTCGCGACGCTACCACTCGGTGTGACGCTCGCCAAGATCACCGATCAGGCGGTGAACATCACGGAATCTGTGAATGAATTCATGCTGAAATTCTTCATGGCGCTGGGCGTGGTGCTGCTGGTCAGCCTGCTGAGCCTCGGATGGCGAGTCGGCATCGTGGTTGCGGCAGCGGTGCCGCTGACCCTGGCGGCGGTCTTCGTGATCATGCTGGAGACGGGTCGCTTCTTCGACCGCATCACGCTGGGCGCCCTGATCCTGGCCCTCGGCCTACTGGTCGATGATGCGATCATCGCGATCGAAGTAATGGTCGTGAAGATGGAAGAGGGCATGGACCGCATCAAGGCGGCCGCCTATGCCTGGAGCCATACCGCCGGCCCGATGCTCTCGGGCACGCTCGTGACCGTCATCGGTCTGATGCCGGTGGGGTTCGCGCAATCCTCGGCCGGTGAATATGCCGGCAATATCTTCTGGATCGTCGCCTTTGCCTTGATCGTTTCTTGGGTGGTGGCGGTGGCCTTCACGCCCTATCTGGGCGTCAAGCTGCTGCCCGACATCAAGCCGGTCTCCGGCGGGCATGCGGCGATCTACGACACACCCGGCTATCGCCGTCTGCGGGCCATCATCTCCTGGTCGGTGCGGCGCAAATACATCATTGCTGCGGCGGTGGTCGCCGTCTTCGCGGTGTCTGTGATTGGCATGGGCAAGGTTCGGCAGCAGTTCTTTCCGGTTTCGGATCGGCCTGAAGTGCTGGTCGAAGTCCGCTTGCCCGAGGGGACAAGCATCGGCGTGACAGAACAGGCGGTGAAGAAGGTCGAGCAGTGGCTGCACGCGCAACCCGAGACGGAGATCGTCACGAGCTACATCGGCCAGGGGGCGCCGCGCTTCTTCCTAGCCATGGCGCCGGAACTGCCCGATGCGGCCTTTTCCAAGATCGTGGTTTTGACCCGTGATGCCGAAACCCGTGAGGCGCTGAAAATTCAGCTGCGCAAAGCCGTTGCGGATGGATTGGCGCCTGAGGCCTATCTGCGGGTGACGCAGCTAGTGTTCGGTCCCTATACACCGTTCCCGGTGGAATTCCGGGTGCGTGGGCCGGATGCGGATGTGCTGCGCGGCATTGCCAATGAGGCTTTGGCGATCATGCGCGCCAATCCCAATACGCGGCAGGCCAATCAGGATTGGGGGCATCGCGCGCCGACCATCCGCTTTGTGCTTGATCAGGATCGGCTGCGGTTGATCGGATTGTCGCCGGCGGAGGCGGCGCAGCAGCTACAGTTCCTGCTGACCGGCGTGACGGTGACGCAAGTCCGCGAGGATATCCGCACGGTCAATGTGGTGGCCCGCAGTGCAGGCGACGAGCGCCTCGATCCGGCACGGCTGTCGGACTTCACGCTGACGTCCCGCGATGGCCGCCTGATCCCGATCGATCAGATCGGTCATACCGAGGTGCGGATGGAAGAGCCGATCCTGAAGCGCCGCGACCGGGTGCCGACGATCACAATCCGAACGGATATCGCCGAAGGGCTACAGCCGCCGGAAGTCTCGATGCAGATCATGCAGGCTTTGGCCCCGCTGATGGCGCATCTGCCGGCCGGCTATAATATCGAAATGGCCGGATCGATCGAGGAGGCAGGCAAGGCCAATATTGCCTTGGCGGCGGTATTCCCGCTCATGCTGGCCCTGATGCTGGTGGTCATCATGGTGCAGGTCCGGTCTTTCTCCGCCACTGCCATGGTGATGCTGACGGCGCCGCTGGGGCTGGTGGGGGCCGTGCCGACCCTGCTGGTCTTCGGTCAGCCGTTCGGCTTCAACGCGATCCTCGGGCTGATCGGTCTGGCCGGCATCCTGATGCGGAATACGCTGATCCTGATCGGGCAAATTCACGCCAACGAAGCCGACGGGCTCGATCCCTACCATGCGGTGGTGGAGGCAACCGTTCAGCGGGCGCGGCCTGTCATCCTGACGGCGTTGGCAGCGGTTCTGGCCTTCATCCCGCTGACCCATTCGGTGTTCTGGGGCTCGCTGGCTTATACGCTGATTGGCGGTACGGCGATCGGGACGGTACTGATCCTGATTTTCCTGCCAGCACTCTATGCGATCTGGTTCCGCGTCCGGGCTCAGAGCGATGCCCAGCCACGGGCATTGGCCCATTCGATGGTTGCCGGTGTGCTTAGGATCGGGGAATAGCGACTTCGCCATGGCCGGTGCGTTTTCGAAGCAGTTCGTGTCGGTGGGGATTGTTAGCTGCTGCGGTTGCCGCTGAAGGACGGCGGGTCGCTGGCAGGAAAAGGAGCCTCGCCCGCACCATCGGCCAGATCTTGCAGATCGAGGGAGCCGTCGGATTGTTTTTTGTATTCGGACACCCAGGTCGGCGTTGAGGTGCGCGCTGCTTCATTCGCTTGAGAGGCGGCCCGGCAGAAGAGCGCTCCTGCGGCACCGAGAAAAGCGCCCGCGCCGAGGATTAGCAGCGGAGATGTCGATCGATCGTCGTTCACGATGTCTTACTCCTTAGGCGGCGGATAGTTGCTCTGGGCGAGCAATCCGGCCAGATGCGCCATGTTGCGGGCGAGGGTGGCGATGGTTTCCTGCACGACGTCGGGGATCTTCTCCAGATCGGAGAAATTGACGTCGCTCATCGCCTCGCCAACCCAATAGGCGCCCGCCCCAGCCGGGACCGTGAAACCTACGTCATTCAGCGCTTGGAATAATTCGGCGCAGACGTGATGGGCGCCATCCTCGTTCCCGACCACCGCAATGGCGGCGACACGGCCGAAGGAAATCATGCGGCCCTGATCGTCGGTCTCGTCGAGGAAGGCATCCATGCGTTCCAGTACCCGCTTGGCGACGCTGGAGGGCTGACCGAGCCAGATCGGCGTGCCCATCAGCAGAATGTCGGCGGCGAGGATCTTGGTGCGGATGTCGGGCCAAGCGTCGTCCGGACCTTCATCAGAGGTGACGCCCGGTTTGATATCCTGATCGGCAACCCGTATGATCTCGCCCTCGACGTCATACTCTTCGAGTGCCGTCAGGATCAGGCGCAGCATGCGGTCGGTCGAACTGGCGTCGAGTTTTTTGCCGCTTTTCAGCGTACAATTGAGGGCTAGGCAAGTGAGGGCCATTCGCTAACTCCTGTGCGATGCCAGGCATCGGACTTAAGAGGGCTGCATGAAGACCTTGATGCAGCCGTCTTGCTTTTCCTTGAAGGTCTCGTAAGCGGCAGGCCCCTCATCCAGCGACAGCCGATGGGTGATGACGAAGGAGGGGTCGATCTCGCCCGCCTGGATCTTGTCCAGCAGCGGCGCCAGATAGCGCTGCACATGGGTTTGACCCATCTTCAAGGTCAGGCCCTTGGCAAAGGCGGAACCGATCGGAACATTGTCGAGGAAGCCACCATAGACACCCGGCATGGAAACCGTGCCGCCCTTGCGGCAGCAATAGATGGCCTGGCGCAGGGCGGCGAGTCTGTCCGTGCCGACACCGACCGCCGATTTAACCCGGTCGAGGGCAGCATCGAAACTGCCCCAGCCGTGGGCTTCCAGCCCAACGGCATCGATGCAGGAATTCGGCCCCCGGCCATCGGTCATTTCCTGCAGATGGTCATAGACTTCGACCTCAAGGAAATTAAGCGTTTCAGCCCTGCCCTTCGTCCGGGCCATCTCAAGGCGTTCAGGCACATGATCGATGGCGATTACCCGCCCGGCGCCTTGGAGCCACGCCGACTGAATCGCCATCTGCCCGACCGGACCGCAGCCCCAGACGGCGATGGTATCGCCCGACTGAATGTTGCAGTTTTCGGCCGCCATCCAGCCGGTCGGTAAGATATCGGACAGGAAAAGTACCTGATCGTCGCGCAGGCCTTCGGGCACCTTGATCGGCCCGACATCGGCGTGGGGCACGCGGACATATTCCGCCTGACCGCCGGGATAGCCGCCATAGAGATGCGAATAACCGAACATCCCTGCGCCTGCCTGCCCATACATCTTACGCAGCGCGACTTCGTCCGGGTTGGTCTCATCGCAAAAGGAAAAGAGGTTCTGGCCGCAGAAAAAGCAATGGCCACAGCTAATCGTGAAGGGCACGACAACCCGGTCGCCGGTGCGGAATTTCGTCACTTCGCTGCCTACGGCCACGACCTCACCCATGAACTCGTGGCCCAAGATGTCACCCGCCTGCATGGCTGGAACATAGCCATCCAGCAGATGCAGGTCCGACCCGCAAATGGCAGTGGCGGTCACCTTTAGGATAATATCAGTCGACGCTTCGATCACAGGATCTGCCACGCGGTCGACGCGAACGTCCCCGCGGCCGTGCCAGACGATTGCTTTCAACGCGATACTCCTTAAGGCGCGGCGATCAGACGATCGCGAGGATTTCCGGCGCGAAAGCAATTGCCGCCAGGCAGATGAAGAACAGAAAGCCGATTTTACGTTGGTTACTCATGAGTCACCGCGATCACGAAATTTCGCGGTTGAGGCTCTTTGGACGGGGGGCGTTGGCATCGGAGTTCTCGCTATTGGGCATCGCGGCCGACCCGCCCGAGCGAGCGTCCTGCTCCATAATGAACTGGCGGGCGAGCTCCCAATGGTTCTGGGATTGCCCCTCGGGCTTACCGTCGGCTTCCCAGAGGGCATAGGCCTTGTCGGCGATACGAGCGTCGTGGGTATCCTGGTTTTGGCTCATGGCGTATTCCCGTGGAGAACGAAAGGCGGGCCCCGATTGGAGCCCGCCCGTGGTTCGTTAGGCGGCCTTTTTATTCACGTTGCTCGTGGCGAGCTTGGACAGCGCTGAGTCCGTGCTTTCTTCTTCCTCGAGCGTCTGCTTCAGGAGTTTGACACTTTCCTTGTACCCAAGCTGCTGAGCCCAGGTGATCAAGGTGCCATAGCGGGTGATCTCGTAATGTTCCACGGCTTGAGCACCCGACAGCAGGGCGGCATCTAGGACGGTTGCATCCTTGATTTCCGCCATCAGCTCCTCACCTTCGGTGAGGATGCCGTCGATGGCCGGACATTGCTCGCCCTTGGCGGGCTGCCCGATTTCATTGAACACCTGCTTCAGGCGTTCAATTTGGCCTTTCGTTTCTTCAAGATGCTTCTCGAAGGCGGCTTTCAGTTCCGGCGAACCGGCCGATTTGCCGAGCTTAGGTAGGGCTTTGGCGATCTGCTGCTCGGCGTAATAGATGTCCTGAACAGTATGGACGAACAGGTCTTCCAGAGACGCGATAGACATGTTTTTCCTCCAGGAATTTTGATCAATTGAGAAACTTGGATTCTGGCGATTTAGTCTTGCCTGCGCCGGGGCCAGCACCTAGATCGGCACCGGTCGTCGGATCGTGATCGGTTTGCGAGGTCGTGCGGGCGGCGGAGGTTTGCAGCAGTTTCTTCTCGTCTGCCGAGAGCTTCACCCCAGCCAGACCATCGCCACCATCGACGGCGGTTTGCTCGGCACGGTCGGAGATAAATTCCCACTGATCGCCGCTATTCCAAGGGCCGCGGACATTGCCGTCAGAATCCGTGTCGCCCTGCGACAGGTCGTAATATTTGTCGGCAAATTCCGGTACGCCCGGCAGCTTGCCCGGCGGGAAGTTCGGCTCGATGGCATAAAGCGCCTTTTCGAAAGACTTCTGATGGGCGATCTCACGCGTCATCAGGAAGCCCAGAGCATCCTTGATGCCACTATCGTCGGTACAATTGATCAGGCGCTCATAGACGATTTTTGCGCGGGATTCGGCGGCGATATTGGAGCGAAGATCGGCCGTCGGCTCGCCGATGGTATCAACATAGGCGGCCGTCCAAGGAATGCCTGCCGAATTGACCAGAGCCGCACCGCCACCAAACAGCAGCGAGGTCGTGTGACTATCGCCCCCCTTGTTCAGCTCCATGAAGAGTTCACCCTCTTCCTTGAGCCCTTCGGCGACCTTGCCTTTGACGCCCTTATTGAGCATCACGATGATCGACCCGATGATCTCTAGGTGGCTCAGTTCCTCGGTCGCGATATCGAGCAACATGTCTTTGCGGCCGGGGTCCTCTTCGGAGATCGCTTGGGTAAAGTAACGCATGGCGGCAGCAAGCTCGCCTTGCGGCCCACCGAACTGTTCCAGCATGAAGTTGGCTAGAACCGGATTCGGTTCGGACACTCGAACCGTGTACATCAGCTTTTTATTGTGCATGAACATCGTTGGAACCCTTCGGAAGATGTTTTCTTACCGAGGCAACGGTGCGGATAAAGTAGTGTTCCGGGTAAATTAAAATAATCTAGTTAATATATTTGAGCTTTAGCTTGAAGATTTATTCTTTGGCTTGGCTGTTCTCGAAAAGAAATATTCTGAACATTTACGATTCGGTGGCGTTGAGTGCTTGAAGCACCTCAGCTTCAGAAAAAATCTCAGGAGAATGAAAATGGCTCAAAATCAAGAGAAGAGCGGTTCTTCCTCAAAGGACAAGCAGCAACAGGCGGCAGGCACCGGTGGCAAGCAGCAAGCCGGCCAGGGCGATAAAAAGCAACAGGGTGGCAGTGGCAACTTTGCTCAAGACCGTGAGAAAGCGTCGGAAGCGGGCCGCAAGGGTGGCTCGCGTTAACCTGCCGACATAAATTCCTTCCGACTTCAAGCCCGCGATAACGCGGGCTTCTTTTTGGCTCACCGCACGAGACAGGGGCGCTTGTTGTCGAAACGCCAGTCTTTGATGAGGTACTGCATCGCTACGGCGTCGTCGCGCGCGCCGAGGCCATATTTTAGATAAAGCTGATGGGCTTCCTCGACACGGTCCATATCGAGTTCGACGCCGAGCCCCGGCTTTTCCGGCACACTGATATAGCCATCGACAATGGTGAAAGGCTCCCGCGTCAGCCGCTGCCCGTCTTGCCAAATCCAATGGGTGTCGAGCGCGGTGACGCGCCCCGGTGCGGCGGCGCCGACGTGGGTGAACATGGCAAGCGACACATCGAAGTGATTGTTGGAATGCGAACCCCAAGTCATGCCGAAAGCCTCGCAGAGCTGCGCCACCCGCACCGACCCCTGCATCGTCCAGAAATGGGGATCGGCAAGCGGAATATCGACAGACTGTAGTTGGATCGCATGGGCCATCTGGCGCCAGTCGGTTGCGATCATGTTGGTTGCCGTCGGCAGGCCCGTTGCCCGGCGAAACTCCGCCATGATTTCGCGGCCGGAGAAGCCTTGTTCGGCGCCGCAGGGGTCTTCGGCATAGGCCAGAATATTCTTGCAGTCTCTGCAGAGGCGAATCGCCTCTTCCAGCGACCAGGCGCCGTTGGGATCGACCGTGATGCGTGCGTCGGGGAAACGCTGGGCAAGGGCGGTGACCGCGGCAATTTCCTCTTCACCGGCCAGCACGCCGCCCTTCAGTTTGAAATCCTGGAAACCATAACGTTCCTGGGCTGCTTCAGCGAGGCGGACGATGGCTTCAGGGGTCAGAGCTACTTCGTCGCGCAGTCGTGTCCAGTCGTCGGTTGCGCCCTCTCCTTTGCGATAGGGCAGATCGGTTTTTCCGCTGTCGCCGACATAGAAGAGATAACCCAGCATCTGGACGCGGTCGCGTTTCTGCCCATCCCCGAGGAGAGCTGCAACCGGAACGCCCAAATGCTGGCCCAAAAGATCGAGCAGGGCGGATTCGAGGGCAGTGACGACATGGATCGTGGTTCTGAGATCGAAGGTCTGAAGACCACGGCCGGCTGCATCGCGATCCTTGAAGGCGCCCCGGACGGAGGCCAGCAGCGCGTTGTACCTGCCGATCGGCTGACCGACCAGCAGGGGCGCGGATTCCTCCAGCGTCTTGCGGATAGCCTCGCCGCCCGGAACTTCGCCGACGCCGGTATTGCCGGCAGAATCCGTGATGATAACGATGTTGCGGGTGAAGAAAGGCGAGTGAGCGCCGCTGAGATTGAGGAGCATGCTGTCGCGCCCCGCAACGGGGATGACTCGCACCGATCGAATGGTCGGGCTGCCCCGGACAGCTTCTGCTTTATTCGCTTCGATCGACCTGTCGGGCATGATGTCCTCAATATTTTGATTAGAATCTGCTGCCCGTCCGGGCGGGTTAGTCAAACCCTATAGCGCGAGACTAATTTGTCAATATGAGTCATAATTAGTAAATTTAAGCGGCTGTGGAGCTTGCGGCGCCAACGGGATACTGTGCTGCCATGATCGAGAATAGCCAGCAGTTGCGCCCCTTGCGGGACCTATCCTCCCATGTGCTTGCCCAATTGGAAGCGATGTTGGAACAGCCTGCCTGGACAAACGGCGGGCGCCTGCCGCCAGAAGCGGAATTGGCACGGCAATTTGGCGTCTCGCGGCCGGTGCTGCGTAAGGCACTGACAGCGATGCGCGAGGCCGGGCGAATCATTTCCCGTCGGGGGTCGGCCAATTTTGTGCAGCCCAAGGCCGATCTCGTTCCGGCCGCGACCGATGCCCAGACCTTATCGATCCAGACGGTTTTCGATATGAAGCGCTGCATGCGCTTCCGGCAGGTTGTGGAATGTGCGGCGGCGGAAGATGCGGCGAGGCGATGCGACCGCGCGGCGATTGCCGCGATCGAGGCCGCTTATGACCGGATGTTCGCCTTGCAGCCTGGCGAGACGGTTTTCGATGCCGACTTTGCCTTTCATCTCGCGATCGCGCAGGCCACCGGCAATTCCTATTTCGTCTTTGCCTTGGGTACGATGCGAGATCAGATCCGCCTCACGATCGATTTCACCCGAAAGCTCCACGATCGTCCGTCCGATCAGGTGGCGCCTCGGGTTGCCAAGGAACATCGCGACGTGCTGGAGGCCATTAAGGCCGGCGATCCGGAGAGGGCCCGGTCAGCGATGGATTTTCATATGAAGCAAAGCGTCATCCGCCTCCTGGAAGAGGATTGATAGCGTCGCCGGCAGATCTTTCACGGAAACCTTCTAGATGACGGCGTCGTGTTCGCCAAAGAGGTAGCCGAGGATCATGCCCTCAAGCTTGGCGAGGTCGGTTGAGCCTCGGCGGCGTGGCCGCTCCAGCGGCACGGCGATATCGAGGGCGATGCGGCCCTCATCAATCAGTACCACGCGGTCGGCCAGGGCGACGGCTTCGGAGACATCGTGGGTGACCAGGACAGCGGTGAAGCGCTGTTGCTGCCAGATCAGTTCCAGCAATTGCTGCATCTCGATCCGTGTCAGGGCGTCGAGAGCGCCCAGCGGTTCGTCGAGGGCAAGGACGCGAGGGTGACTGGCGAGCGCGCGTGCCAGGGCGACACGCTGGCGCTGCCCGCCGGATAGGACCGACGGCCATTCGTTCGCCCGGTCGGCTAGCCCCACCTGGTCGAGTAGGGCCAGGGCCTGGGCGCGGCGGTCGCGCTTGTCCTTCACATGATTGAGGCCGACGCTGACATTATCGACCACCCGAGCCCAGGGCAGCAGGCGCGGTTCCTGGAACATGATGCGGGTGACGTGTTTTTCCTGTGCCCCGTCGCCCAGCAGCAGTTTGCCCTTGGTCGGTTGATCGAGGCCGGCGAGCAGGCGCAGCAGGGTGCTCTTGCCGCAGCCGCTTTTGCCGATCACCGCAACAAACTGGCCGGCGGGCACATGCAGGTCGATGCCCTGCAGGACCTGCTTGGGGCCGAAAGCTTTGCCCGCTTGCTGGAAGGTGAAGGAGAGGCCGCCGTCGGCAAGCGGTGCCGCGGTGATTTCATCGGCCGTGCGGGTTTCGAACAGGGTGGCGGCGGTCATGTCGTCATCCTTGGAAAGCGGGGTGCCATTTGAGCGAGAGCCGCTCCAGCAATCGGGCGGTGGCATCGGCCAGCTTGCCGAGCAGGGCATAGATCAGGATCGAGAGCACCACGACGTCGATCAGCAGGAACTCGCGTGCCTGCATCGCCATATAGCCAAGGCCGGAGGAGGCGGAGATGGTCTCCGCCACGATCAGGGTCAGCCACATGATGCCGAGTGCATAGCGCAGGCCCACGAAGATCGAGGGCAGGGCGCCCGGCAGGATCACCCGCCAGAACAGCTCGGCCCGCGACATGCCGTAGATGCGACCCATTTCGATCAGCTGCGGGTCGGCGGTGCGCACACCATGAAGCGTGTTGATATAGATCGGGAAGAAGACGCCGAGCGCGACGAGGAACAGCTTGGCTTCCTCGTCGATCCCGAACCACAGGATGACCAGTGGGATCAGCGCCAAGTGCGGCACATTGCGGATCATCTGCAAGGTGGTGTCGGAGATATCGCGGCTAAGGTTGGAGAGGCCGTTGGCAAGGCCCAGGGCAAAGCCGATGCCGCCGCCGATGGCAAAGCCGGTGAAGGCGCGGGCCGAACTGACGCCGATATGGCGGAAGATCTCGCCGCTCGCCGTCATCTTCCAGAGTGCGGCGCTCACGCCCGAAGGCGCGGGCAGCACGTTTTCCGGAATGCCGCCCAGGCGCGAAGCAATCTCCCAGATCAGGATCAGCAGGGCGGGCAGCGCCCAGCCGATCCAGCTTCTAAGCGACAGCTTTTTCACGACGCCGCCTGCAACCGCGTTTCGCCATGCTCGCCGACGCTGAATTCATTGGCGATGCGTTGGCGCACCTGGCTGCTGTTCCGGTCGATGCCGAGGGCCGGGAACAGCAGTTCGGCAACACGATAGGCTTCTTCCAGATGCGGATAACCCGATCCGATCACGGTATCGATGCCGACAGCCTGATATTCCCGCAAGCGTTCGGCGACTTGGCTTGGCGTGCCGACCAGGGCGGTTCCGGCCCCGCCGCGCACTAGGCCGACGCCGGCCCAGAGGTTGGGGGCGACCAGCAGCTTGTCCCGGCGCCCGCCGTGGAGTTCCGACATGCGGCGCTGACCGACGGAATCCATCTCTTCCAGGAAGCGCTTTTGGGCGCGTTCGATCTGATCGTCGGAGATTTTGGAGATCAGTTTGTCGGCGGTAGCCCAGGCTTCTTCCTCGGTCTCGCGGACGATGAAATGCAGGCGGATGCCATAACGCAGGGTTCGACCCCGCGCGGCGGCCTTCTGCCGGGCGCGATCGATCTTCTCTGCCACCTGCGCGACCGGTTCACCCCAGGTCAGGTAATGGTCGACCTGATCGGCGGCGAGATCCTGCCCGGCATCCGACGAGCCACCGAAATAGAGCGGCGGATAGGGTTCGCGCACCAAGGGGAAATCGAGGCGGCCGCCGTTCACCTGATAATATTTGCCGTCGAAATTGACGGTTTCGCCGGCCAGCAAACGCCGCCAGATGGTCAGGAACTCGTCGGCCTGCGCATAGCGTTCGTCATGGGGCAGGAAGACCCCGTCGCCGGCAAGTTCGGTCGGATTGCCGCCGACCACCACATTGACCAGCAGGCGCCCGTTGCTGAGGCGATCGAGGGCCGCCGACTGGCGGGCGGCCAGGGTCGGGGTGATGACGCCGGGACGCAGGGCAACCAGGAACTTCAGGCGTTCGGTAACCGTCGCAAGGCCGGCTGCCGTGATCCAGCTATCTTCGCAAGATTGTCCCGTCGGCAGCAGCACGCCGCCAAAGCCAAGGCGATCCACGGCCTGGGCAATCTGCTTGAAGTAGGTGAAATCGGGCGGGCGCTGCTGGCTTTCGGACCCGAGATAGGACCCATCGCCGTGGGTCGGGATGAACCAGAAGAAATCGAGGGGATTGGCGGTGCTCATGCTTTTTCTCCTCAGCCCTGCGGGCGGACCCAGACGGCGTCCTTGACGGAAATCGCCTTCGGGATAAGGCCGAGCTTGTGGAAGCGGTCGGCAGTGGCCTGCTGGTTCTTCACGATCTCGTCGGTGATCGGATAGATGCCGAAGACGGCCCGGTCAGCGGCCTTGGTCTGGGCACCGATCTCGACACCGGTTACCTCGGCCAGGGCCTTGGCGAGCTCGGCGCGGTTGGCATCGGCCCATTTGGCGGACTGGTCGAGCGCGTCGAGGGTCTTCAAGACCACCTGCGGGTTCTTCTCGGCGAAGGTCTTATTGGCCAGGAAGTAGGTATTGACCTTCAGTTCGGCCTGGGAGGTGGTGAGCAGGCGCGGCTTGTTGCGCAGCTCGGCAATCGCCAGGAACGGGTCCCAGATGGTCCAGGCATCGATCTTGTCACTGGCAAAGGCCGCGGCGGCATCAGCCGGGCTGAGATAGACCGGGGTCACGTCGCTGAAGGAGACGCCGGCGCGCTCCAGGGCGGCGACGGTCAGATTATGAGCGCTGGAGCCCTTGGTGACGCCGATCTTCTTACCCTTCAGGTCAGCCACCGTCTTGATGGGGCTGTCGTCCTTGACGATGATCGCCTCGCCCGCGCCATTCGAGGGCAGGGCGGCGGCATAGACGAGATTGGCGCCGGCTGCTTGAGCGAAGATCGGCGGGGCGTCACCGGTCCAGCCGACATCGACCCCGCCGGCATTCAGGGCTTCGAGCAGCGGCGGGCCGGCGGTGAATTCCACCCATTTGACGGCGATACCCTGGGGCTCCAGCTGCTTTTCGATCAGGCGCTGCTGACGCGTGATGACGGGCAGGCCGGCCTTCTGGAAGCCGATCTTATATTCCTTCAGGTCCTGGGCCTGCGTGGGCAGGGCGAGGACGGCGGACAGGGACAGCAGCAGCGCCGCGCCCAGGCGTTTGGTGGTCTTGATCATGATGATTCCCTTAGCTCTTGGGGGCGGTCCAGACGATGTCGCGGACGGTGATCTTCTTGGGGATCAGGCCGATCTCGAAAAAAGCGTCGGCAATCGCCTGCTGCTGATTGAGGACCGGTTCGGTCAGCGGATTGAATTCCAGCGGATAGCGGTCGGTCGCCGTCTTCTGGGCTTCGAAGCTGACGCCGGTCACCTCGGCGGTGATGGAGGCGAGCTTGTCGCGGTTCTTGGCGGCCCAGGCGGTGACCTTGCGCAGCTCATCCAGGGCGGCGCTCAGCACGTCGGGATTGCTATTCGCGAAGCTGCGATTGGCCAGATAGAAGGAATGGCTGCCCAGCCCGTCGTTGGTCGTCACCAGGGCACGGGCGTTATGGCGTTGCTGGGCGATCGCATAATAGGGATCCCAGATCGCCCAGGCATCGACCCGGCCGGTCGCAAAAGCGGCGGCGGCATCGGCCGGCGTCAGGAAGGCCGGTTCGATATCGCTATACTTGAGGCCAGCCTGGCGCAGAGCCTGAACCACGAGATTGTGCGACGAGGATCCTTTGCCAAACGCGATCTTCTTGCCTTTAAGCTCGGCGACCGTCTTGATCGGCGACTCCTTGGGCACCAGCAGGGCATTTTGGGTCGCAGGCGCGCTGGCGACATAGACGAGGTCGGCCCCCGCGGATTGTGCCAGTATCGGCGGCGCATCGCCAACCGCGCCGATATCGATGGCGCCCGAGCTCAAGGCCTCCAGCAACGGCGGGCCGAACTGGAATTCGACCCAGCGCACATTGGTGACGCCCAAGGTCTTGAGGCGCGTTTCCATGGCCTGTTGCTGGCGTGTAGCAACCAGGATGCCGCTGCTCTTCTGGTAACCGATGCGGAATTCTTTGGGTGCCGCCGAGACCCCGGAGGCAGTGAGCAGACCCGTGGCGAGGGCCGCGAGCAGAAAATCTCGTTTGGTCAGCATAAGGGCGTTCCTTCAGACCGCGGCATATGCGGCGCTGGGAGTTTGAAAAATCGGAACGGACCGCTCACGGGCAAAGTGAGAGCGCGACCGCTGATCTGGCGGAGCCAAACTTCGGGAAATTGGGAAACCGGCTAGCGCGTCAGGCGCAGCGACAACACCGGGGACAATAGGGGCGGAACTTCATTGTGGCCTCGTCTCTATCGGCCACGAGGTGTTACCGCCCGTGGCGCTTTAGCGTTTGATGACGCGGCGCAAGCTGCTTAGTCAAATCACCGCGAGGTCTTCTCAAGGCACATGGCCTGATAACCTGAAGACGAGATTGCGCACTCTTTTGACGTGAGTCAAATACATAAAACAGACTTTAATCAAAAAATTTATCAATACACTAAAATAATATGTATATATGATATATCATATTTTTACAGAGACTTATAGAGCTCAAGAGGCGGTTTCCTTTCTGTGTCAGGAGCAGGGACATCGCAATGGGCTTGAGCTAAGTCGTCAGTTGCCCGCACCGATCACGATCCGACGACCGGTGCCGATCTCGGTGCAGAGGGCCCCATTAGGTATATTCCGAACCTGCTCTTTTTTGCCCCAGAGGTCTATAAGGAAAAGAGCAGTATAAAATCTAAATGCTGCCTGTAAAATCTTGTCGTGACGCAAGATTAATTCCCGGTCATTCGCGCATAATTCTTAGGAATATTGCCGTTCAGCATTGCTGTGCACATGGACATCACCGGCGAACATCAAACCATTGCTTCTTGCGATGGGATCATTCAACGGAGATCGTCCCATGCCCCAGATAAAGCGACTGGCATTCATTGGCAATTCGCTGCCCCGCCGCTGTGGCATCGCCACCTTCACCAATGATCTGCATCAGGCCGTCGCGGCCGCCGCCCCAACTCTTCAAACCTGTATCGTCGCCATGACCGATCATGGACAGACATACGACTATCCGGCCGAAGTGACCTATGAGATCGCAGCCGAAAACCTCGACGATTATGTCGCGGCGGCCGATTTTCTGAATGCGGGCGGCGCCGATGCCGTTTCCCTGCAGCATGAATTCGGAATTTTCGGGGGCGAGGCCGGCAGCCATATCCTGGCGCTCTTGACCCGGCTGACCGTCCCGGTCGTGACCACCCTCCATACGGTTCTTGCCCATCCGACGCCCCAGCAGCGCTCGGTTCTGGAACAGATCGTGGCGCTGTCATCACGCATCGTGGTGATGGCTGAAAAAGGCCGGGAAATGCTGCGGACCGTCTATCGGGTGCCCTCGCAGAAGATCGATGTGCTGCCCCACGGTATTCCTGACTTCGATTTCCTTGAGCCCGATGCCGCCAAAGCCGCCCATGGGTACGCTGATCGGCCCGTCATCCTGACCTTCGGTCTACTGTCCCCCAATAAGGGCATCGAGGTTATGATCGATGCGATGCCGGCGATCCTGGAACGCTGTCCCAATGCCATCTATGTCGTGCTGGGCGCGACGCACCCCAATCTCGTCCGCAATGAAGGCGAGGCGTACCGGGAGCGCCTGATGGCGCGCGTCAGTGCCCTCGATATCGGGGCGAGCGTGGTGTTTCTCGATCGGTTCGTCGATCGCGCGACCCTGCTGGGCTTCATTTCAATGTGCGATGTCTATGTGACGCCCTATCTCAACGAGGCGCAGATGACCTCGGGGACCCTGGCCTATAGCTTTGGCCTAGGGAAAGCTGTCGTCTCCACCCCCTATTGGCATGCCCGCGAACTCTTGGCCGATGGTCAGGGCGCTTTTGTGCCCTTCAATGATGCGCCCGCCCTTAGCCGGGAAATCGCCGATCTGTTGACGGATCACGGGCGCAGGCTCGCCATGCGGCAGCGCGCCTACGCCAGCAGCCGGTCGATGATCTGGGAGCAGACCGCCACCCGCTATCTCGATCTGTTCGATAAGGCCCACCTTGGTCGTCGCCAGCAGGTGATCACGCGCCTCGATCAGCGGCTTCCGCTGCGCGGCAGTCAGACGCCGCCCGACATCCAGCTCGGCCATCTTTATTCTATGTGCGATGGCACGGGCCTCTTCCAGCACGCCGTTCATTCGGTGCCCGATCGCTCTCACGGCTATTGCATCGACGATAATGCGCGGGCGCTGCTACTGGCCTGCGCGCTGGGCGAATTGGGTGAAGGGCAGATCCATGAGGCGTTGACGGCCACCTTCGCGGCCTTCCTTCAGCATGGCTGGAACCCCGATACCCGCCGCTTCCGGAATTTCATGAGTTTCGATCGGCGCTGGCTCGAAGAAACCGGGTCGGAGGATAGCCATGGCCGCACCCTCTGGGCGCTGGGCGAATGTGCCCGCAGTGACAGAAGCGCCACCCGCCGGGCTTGGGCCGCTGGATTGTTCACGCAGGCCCTGCCGCCCGTTGAACAATTCCAATCGCCGCGCGCCTGGGCCTTCACCCTTTTAGGCCTCAATGCTTATTGCCAGGCCCATCCCGGCGACACCCAGCCTGAGCGGATCCGTCTGCTTCTGGCCCGGCGCCTGATGACCTGCCTGGCTGCCGCCGAAACGCCAAGCTGGACCTGGTTCGAGGATGGCCTCGCCTATGATAATGCCCGTCTTCCCCAGGCCTTGCTCGCGACGGGACTCAGCCTCAATGACAGGGTTTTTATTCAGGCCGGTTTGCGCAGCCTGCGCTGGCTCATGACCCTGCAGACGACGCCGGCCGGGCATTTTCGCCCCATCGGTACCGATAGTTTCGGCGATCGCAACATTCTGCCCCATGCCTTCGATCAGCAGCCGCTGGAAGCGACAGCGACAATTGCCGCTTGTCTTGCCGCCTGGCGGATTGTGGGGGATCCCGAATGGCGCACCCATGCCACCCGGGCTTTTGCCTGGTTCATGGGCGCCAACGACCTGTCTGTCCCCCTGGTCGATCTCGATACCGGCAGCTGCCGCGACGGGCTGCATCCCGATCGGCCGAACGAAAACATGGGCGGCGAATCCGTCGTCTCTTATCTGCTGGGCTTGGTCGAAACGCGCCTTGCCGCGCAATTCGGCATCGATCGTAGCAGCTTCGTCTCCCGCAGAGCCTAGCCTCCTTTTCCCCAAACCCGATCGAGATTATTTTGCCCCATACCGGACTGCTGCACGATCAAGGTTTCTCCCTGCGCCCCGATCCGACCCGCGTGGTCGTGCGTCCCTTCAAGCCCGCAACAGAACCCCGCGACCTCAATCCGTCCGACAAGACTCGGGCAAACCATATCGTCGACCGTGTTTTGGCGCTTTCTGCTGACGTTGCTGAAAGCCAGCTTGCCGATGTGCTGGAGAATTTCGAGGGGCGGCACCGCAATCTGCTCGCCCTTTTCGAAGCCCGCGCGGACGAGATGGAAGAGGCTCTGGCCTCACACGACCAATTCACCCAGACACAACGGCGTCTGGTGGGGGCTTATTTCCTGCATGAATATTCCTTCGAAGCGTCCGCACTCTTCAATCCCAGCATCGTCGCTCATCCCGACCAATCCGCGGTGCCGACGGGCGGGTTGCGCTTCATTTTGAGCCTGCGCGCGGTGGGCGAGGGGCACATCTCCTCGCTCACCTTTCGGTCCGGGCTGATTGCGGCGGATGGCTCCATTTCGCTTAACCCCGCCGCCCGGCTGGCCGCGATCCCGCGCGTGAACAGTCGTGTGGCCGGTCCCGACGGCGATACCGTCGATGTCAGCTTCGATTACAACGAAGGCTTGAGCGAACATGTCATCTTCCCGCTCACCCTATCGCAATCGAATGGGATCGAAGATGCGCGCTTCGTGGAATTCGATACCGGCAGCGGCAAGATCTTTTACGCAACCTATACGGCCTATAGCGGGCGGGCCATACGGTCGGAACTGATCGAAACCACTGACTTCAATTGCTTCAAGATGATCCCGCTGCGGGGCGATGCCGCCCGTAACAAGGGGATGGCGCTATTCCCCCGCAAGATCGGCGGCCGCTACGTGATGATCGGACGCCAGGATAATGAAAATCTGCACCTCATCTATTCGGACGACCTGCTGGAATGGAACGGCGGCCAGGCGATCCTGAAGCCGGAGTTTCCTTGGGAATTCGTTCAAATCGGCAATTGCGGATCCCCGATCGAACTCGATGAAGGCTGGCTGCTGCTGACCCACGGTGTCGGGCCGGTGCGGAAATATTCCATCGGAGCGGTTCTACTGGATAAGGACGACCCCTCGAAGGTTCTCGCCCGCTCGCGCGAGCCCTTGATCCGGCCGCAGCCGTCCGAGCGCGAAGGCTATGTGCCCAATGTGGTCTATACCTGCGGCGCTCTGCGGCACCGGGATCAAATCATCCTGCCCTATGCCGTCTCTGATACCTTCTGCAAGGTCGCGACGGTGGAAATCGCGGCCTTGCTTGAAAGTCTCACCTAACGGTCACTGTACATCCCGGAACCGCACCATGCGGCCGGCAGCCTCATCCCAAAGCGCATAGCGCCAGGCCCGCAGGCCATCGCGGAGGCGTAATGTCGGTACGGTCTGCAGCGCGGGGTGGCTTTCATGACAGGCTTCCAGACGATAATTCGGGACCCGGGCATCCAGGTGATGGATATGGTGAAAGCCGATATTCCCGGTGAACCACTGAAGCAGCTTCGGCAGCTTGAAGTAGGAGCTGCTCGAGAGCGATGCGGCTGCGACTCCCCAAGCTTCGGCCCGCATCCATCGCGCATGCTGGAAACGATGCTGGAGCGAAAAGAGCCAGACGCCGAGGATGGCGGCCACCACCATGATCGGCAAGTGAACCAGCGCCATCCGCGTAAACCCAAAGGCAAACCCGAGCCCGCCATAGAGCGTTAGTAAAGTTAGATTCGTCAGCCAGACTGACCGACGTTCAGCAATCCAATCTTTAGGCGTATCGAAGGGCAACCGATACAGCAGGATGAAAACCAGCGGCGGCAGAAGGAACAGCGCGATCACCGGGTTCTGCAGGAGACGGTGACGCAGCCGGGCACCGCGCGAGAGCGACCGGAATTCATCGGCCGTCAGGCAGGTCGAATAGATATCAACCCCGCTTTCCCGCCGGTCGAGGTTGTTCCAATTGCCGTGATGCAGGAAATGCTGGCGGCTCCAGGCGGTAAAGGGCGTCAGGGTGACAAGGCTGCAGAGCCGTCCGACGATCCGGTTGGCGCGCCGGGAGCGGAAAAACGACCCATGGCCGCAGTCATGCTGAATGATGAAGAGGCGAACGATTAAGCCGCCCGCCGGCATCGCCAAAACCAGCACCAGCCAATAAGAGAGACCGAAGGCTGCGTACATCGCAGCTTCCAGAGTGATCAGTAAAGCAAATGTCGTCAGAAGCTGAAATAGGCTGCGGCCGAGGCTCGGCGCTCGAAACAGCTTGGCTTGCTGGCGTGGATCAAACCCGTGATCCTGTTCGGCCTCGGTCATTCATGCGTCCCTTCTGAGCCAGGGTGGGCATCAGTGCTTTGTCCTTGGGCGCCATCGAACGAATCGGGTTCGTCGAGAGCCTCCCTAAATTCCTCGTCGAAATCCGCAGCTGACCGAGCGCCCTCGGCGGTCAGTTGGACTTTGGCCTTCTGCCAATGGTCCTCGGATTTACCGTCAGGGCGTCCTTCTTCTTCCCAGATGGCATGGGCGCGCTCCGCAATGCGGCGATCCAGATCTTCACTCATGGACTCTCTCCAGGCGGGAAAGTGGGTTTGCCGGCTAACTCAAACCGCTCGTGCGGGGGAAGGCGTTGGCATCCCGGGTTGATTCGTCGGGCTGCGGGGTCAGCGGATCGGCTTCGGCCGGATCGACGTCATCGCCGTCGACATCGGCTTCATCCCCGTCAGGCAGAAATTCATCCTCGTCCTCTTCACCGATGGGACTTACGCCAGGGATGCTCTCTTCAAGAGAGGTTGGATTATCCTCGGCATCACCGCCGAACGGACTCGGCGAATCCTCTCCCTCCGGCAAAGGAGTGGTGTCTTTGATATTTTCCGACATGTCTCGTCTCCTAAAAAGAAGCGATGCGCTTCATCTTTAGAACGCAAGAGGGTGTATCGGGTTTCACTATTACTTATTTTTATTTACCATATATTTTCAGATACTTTAATCACGCGAATTATACAGTATATTCAATTGTGATAATTCAAATGATGCGCAACCCGGCGCTTTCTTAATAATCGCATCTCAACGAGCGACCAAACTGCTTCTCAAAGTCCTGTTTTGAGTATTTTCCGAAACCCTATCCCACCCCTGTCGGGCACGTTGAGGTCTCTACTAGGTAATTACTGAATCAGTGAAAAATTATCAAAGTTAATAAATAAACAATAACCACATCATTATCAGTATTGATACTCGAAAATCAATTAATTAATCGATTAAAATTATCACGGATGCATAACAATTTAATGGCAATACAACATGATCGCGAAGACCCATATTGGAGAGCACTTATCAAAGATCGATAAATGTGCCGTCTGCTACCGAGATGATAAGAGGTCAGGGTGTGGTTTTTAGAAACCATCCTTTTCCTTGTCGAAGTGTAGGCGGCGCCAAACCCGATCGACAGTCACTTCAACAATAGGGGATCACCATGGCCTCACTCGGTTCATTCCTGCGAGCGGCAACCGTCGTCGCGACCTTCGCAGCATGTGTGCCTGCTTCAGCCGCCGTTATTGAAGATTGGGGCGTCCTCGCTCCAGCCTCGATCGGTTCTTATGGCCAGACCGTCACATCAGCCAATGATACGACGACTTTCGCCCACGATTATCTTTTCCAGCTTTCCGGAGACACTCGGATTCGGAGCGTCACGCTGAACTTTAATGCCTTCGCTCCCCGCAATATCTATGGCCTTCAGGCTCTGCTTTTCAGAACCGAAGGCGGCACCGATGTCCTGCTTACCTCCACGGGCGTCGGCAGTGGCTCGACCTACGAGACCATCGCCCTCGCTTATTCCAACCTGGAGACTTTCACGGATTACTTTATCCGGATCATCGGCTCGGTCACCCAGGGTACCTCGGGCACCTATGCCGGCATGTATGAGCTAAGTCCTGTCCCGCTTCCGGCGGCTGTCTGGCTGTTCGGTTCGGCCGTCATCGGCCTCGCCGCAGTTGGGCGTAAACGCCGGGCTGCAAAAACTGACGGTCCCCTCACTACCTGATCTGCGCAGATCAGACTGTCGACGGCGTTAGCCGTCGACAGTCTATTCCGGGAGGCAAACATGTCGATCATTCGATTGGTTCTCACGGTTCTAGCTATCAGTGCCGCGCCCACATCTCTGTCGCGTTTCGTCCTGGTCGAACCGGTCCACACGAGAGGGATATCAACGGAAACGATGACCCCTCCTGCTATTCTTCCAATGCAATTGGGACTGTTGCTGCTGATCGGCGGGCTCGGCTCGACGGCCGATAGATCACAACGGTCAGATTTCCTGATCGCCGCACAAGGTTACCGAAACTAACGGGTGCTTAAGGGCCAATGGCCCGCTTGATCGCGCGAATTAAGTCAGGTGCGAAATAAGGTTTTTGCAGAACGACGCGCCCGGCTTTCGGCTCGATGTTAGTCAGCCGTTCGCCGCTGACGATAATATGGGGAATGAAGCGGGTGCTAAGGATCGTTGCCAGCGCCCGAAGCCCTGAGCCTGTGCCCAAACGGGCATCCACAATCATGAGATCAGGCTTCAAACGGTGTGCGGCCGAAATCGCATTTGTTTCTGTAGTCTCGACGGCACATACGTCGTGACCCAAATCAGTCAAAAACTCTGAAACCAGCTCAGAGATCAGAATTTCATCTTCGACCAATAGAATCTTGAGATGTTTCATTAGATTTTTAGTCGATCAGGAAAAAACATCCTTAATCTCCTGTGTCAGGCAAGTGCGTCTGCCCAGACAAAATATTCATTCGTTAAATCTAACCAAACTTAAACAAGTTTTGCAGACTCGGAAAATACCTATCCCAACGCCTTTGGAACCGACCAAAATCCCCTGCGTTGATCCTTACTATAAGTTGAAGCCCTTATTGGCTTATAAAATGCTAAGGTAAAGCTCAGGCTTTCACAGGCAATCCCCATACCCGAGGTAACTCAATGTCTGGAGTTCGGCCGTCCCAACGGACTGCGGCCAATTTCCGCGCCGATCCTTTTCGGGAAGCCATCGAAGACTTCCCAATCGTTGCCATCGGCGCCTCCGCTGGGGGGCTAGAGGCGTGTTCGCGCTTCTTGCGGAGTCTGTCGCCAGGCTCAGGTGTCGCCTGCCTGTTTGTTTTGCACCTTGATCCTAATCAGGAAAGCCTGATGGTCGAGCTGCTCGCCAGCCACACTCATATGGTGGCGCAACAGGCAATTGACGGGATGCCTATCGAACCTGAACATTTGTACGTGATCCCCCCCGGCTTCAATCTCTCGGTCAAAAGAGGACGGCTGCATCTCAGCCGCATAGAACCGAAACGGGGTGCCCGTCTGCCCTTTGATTATTTGCTTCAATCGGTTGCCGGGGAATATGGTCGACGCGCAATCGCAATCGTGCTGTCGGGTACGGGCGCAGACGGCAGTCAAGGGCTGAAGGCGATCAAGCAACAGGGCGGTTTGGTAATCGCCCAGGATAGTGCTGAGGCCGCTTCCCCCGGTATGCCGGAAAGTGCAATTGCGACTGGGCTGGTCGATTTGGCAATGCCGGTCGACAAAATGTGGCAGGCCCTGATGGATCGCAAAGAGCAATTGGCGGAAGAGCAGACCGAGGAACGTGGCGAGGACCTGCTTTGGCTCCGCAGCATCATTGATATCCTGCGGGCCAAGGCGGCCCATGATTTCACGCTCTATAAAACCGGCACGCTCTATCGCCGGATCGAGCGGCGCATGTCGCTGGCTGGCATCGAGGTGCAAGACAGAAACCGCTATGTCGATCTGCTCAAGAAGGATGCCCGGGAAGTCAGCGAGCTGGCGCAGGAGATTTTGATCAACGTCACGAGCTTCTTCCGCGACCCGAAAGTTTTTGAGTTTCTTGCCGAGAAGATCTTCCCCGATCTGGTGCGCCAGCATCCGGCCGATCGGCCTTTTCGGATGTGGACCGCCGGGTGCAGTACGGGCGAAGAAACCTATTCCCTAGCGATGCTGTTTCGGGAAGCCTGCATCGCGGCCGACCGCCAGATCAAACTTCAGATCTTCGCATCCGACGTTGATCCAGAAGCCATCGCAAACGCGCGTGAAGGGCTTTACCCGCCAGCCATCGAGACCGAGGTGTCTCCTGATCGGCTAAAACGCTTTTTCGATAAAGAGGGCGAGTCCTATCGGGTGACATCCGAGTTGCGGGGATCTGTTGTTTTCACAGTCCAGGACGTACTCGCGGATCCTCCCTTCTCCCGTCTCGATTTTGTGTCGTGCCGCAACCTGCTGATCTACCTTCGGCCCGAAGCTCAAAGCCGGGTCATCGGACTTTTCGATTTTGCGCTGCGAGACGGTGGAACGCTGCTGCTGGGGAGTTCGGAAACCATTTCCAATCCCGGCGGCCGTTTCGAGGTCATCTCAAAACCCGCTCGGCTGTATCGGCACATGGGGATTGGGAAGCTCAGTGAAATCGATTTGCCGATGACGTCAGGCGAGGGGCTTCGCGTGCCGAGCCGGGTTGGGGCTCCCCCCTCGCGCCAAGGATTATTGGCCGACCTGTCCCGGCGCCTGGTCATGGAGACCTATGCCCCAGCAGCCGTTCTGATCGACCGCAAATACCAATGCCTCTATTCCCTAGGGCCGACCGAACGATATCTGCGGGTGGCGCCGGGACATCCGACCCATGATCTTCTGTCGATGGCCCGTGAAAATATCCGGATTAAGCTGCGAGTCGCGATCCAGCAGGCCAGCCAGGAGAACTCACGTGTCCGGGTGACCGGTGGGTTGGTTGAAGCAGACTCGCGTCCTTTCAGCATCGAAATCCAACCGGTCAAACATGAGGGGGAAGACCTTCTTCTTGTCTGTTTCATCGATGCGGTTGACGGCACTCTCAATCCAATCGCCCCGACCTTGCCCGAAGATATCTCGAAGGTCGCAGCGCTGGAGCACGAGCTGGCCGCAACAAGGGCCGAGTTGCAGGGCGCGATCCGTAATCTCCAACTGTCGAACGAAGAGCAGAAGGCGATCAACGAAGAGGCGCTCTCCGTCAACGAAGAATACCAGTCGGCGAACGAGGAGCTTCTGACCTCAAAGGAGGAGTTGCAGTCTCTGAACGAGGAATTGACCGTCCTCAATAGCCAGCTCCAAGAGACGCTCGATCGCCAGCGGACCACAGCGAACGACCTGCAGAACGTGCTCTATAGCACCGACGTCGCGACGCTGTTTCTCGACGCCGACTTCAGGATCCGCTTCTTCACGCCGGCAACACAAGCGCTGTTCAATATCTTGCCGAGCGATATCGGCAGGCCGATCTCGGATCTCAACCTGCTGACGGCGGAAACTGATCTTATCTCCGATGCTCAGCACGTGCTGGAAACCCAGCGCCCGTTTTTGCGGGAGATCGATCTGAGGACAGGTATCTATTGTCGCCGGATCCTGCCCTACCGAACCGAAGGGAATAACGTCGATGGGATCGTCATAACCCTTGAGGACATTACAGAGCGCCGGCAAACGGCAGATGCCCTTGAGGTCGCAAAACGCCAAGCGGAACTCGCGACGGTCGCAAAATCTCGCTTCCTGGCGGCTGCCAGCCATGATCTGCGCCAGCCCCTCCAGACATTGGCGCTTTTGCAAGGACTGCTGGCCAAAACCGTTGAAGGGGAGCGCCTCGAAAAGCTCGTCACCCGGCTGGATGAGGCCCTGAAGGCCATGTCCGGCATGTTGAATACTTTGCTGGATATCAATCAGATCGAAGCCGGGACCGTGAAAGCCGAACTGGTGAATTTTTCGATCGCGGATCTGCTGAACCGGCTCCGCAATGAATTCTCCTATCATGCCCAGGCACAAGGCCTGAGCTTGAGTGTCGTTTCATCTGATGTGGTCATTCGAAGCGACCCTCAGTTGCTCGAGCAAATCCTCCGCAATCTGCTCTCTAATGCCCTGAAATATACCAAGCAGGGCAAGGTGCTGGTCGGGTGCCGCCGCGACGGCGATCAGCTCACGATCGAGATCTGGGATACCGGCATCGGCATTCCGCCCGAAGAGCTGCAAGCCATTTTCGAGGAATATCACCAGCTCGACAATGCATCGCATGACCCGATTCGCGGCTTGGGCTTGGGTCTGTCGATTGTCCAGCGTCTGGGACATCTGCTGGGTCATCGGCTGCATGTCCGCTCGCACCCAGGCAAGGGATCGGTCTTTACGGTTCAGGTTCAGATCCCCGACGATAGAACGACCATCGCCTCACCTGAACAGGATGCAGGCGCGATCACTCTACCTAGCCTCCAGAAGGGCCGCATTCTCATCGTAGATGATGACCAGGACATTCGGGAGTTGTTAGCGCTCTTGCTTCAGAATGAAGGCCATCGTGTCGCCGCTGTGGGTGATGGTCTAGCCGCGCTTGACCTCATTGCTCAAGGCCGTTTCCAGCCTGACCTTATCATCACGGACTATAATCTTCCTGACGATCTCGATGGATTAGAGGTTGGCGCCAAGATCCGTGAAAGCTTGCGTCGAAAGGTTCCCGTCATCGTCCTGACCGGCGATATTTCTACAGAAACGCTGCGCGCCATCGCGCTGCAAAAATACGTGCAACTCAATAAACCCGTCAATCTGCCAGCCCTGACGCTTGCCATCGCGCGCCTGCTCCCTGCTGCCGAGCCGGCTGAGCGTACCGCCGGTCATCCGGTCATCTTTGTGGTGGATGATGATAGTCACATCAGGGCGATCATCCGCAGCGTCCTAGAGGAAGTCGGCCATAGGGTCGAGGATTACGCCAGTTGCGAGGCTTTCCTCGACGCCTATCGCCCTGGACGCGAGGCCTGCTTGCTGGTGGACGCCAATTTCCAAGGAATGTCCGGCCTCGAACTCCTGCAACGATTACAGGAAAAGGGGCAATTGCTGCCGTCGATCATGATTACCGGTCATAGCGATGTCGCTATGGCGGTGCAGGCCATGAAGGCCGGGGCATCGGATTTCATCGAAAAGCCGCTTCAGATCGGCGAACTGTTAGCCGGCGTCGAGCGTGCCCTTAGTCAGGCCCGAGACGCCAACAAGCAGCTCATCTGGCATGAAACCGCCGCCAGCCACATCGCCGCGCTGAGCGAGCGTGAACGCGAAGTCTTGGACCTCGTCTTAAGCGGTCACCCCAGCAAAAACATCGCCGCCGACCTAGGCATCAGCCAAAGAACGGTGGAAAACCATCGGGCCGCGATTATGAAGAAAACGGGTACGAAATCCCTTCCAGCGCTCGCGCGTCTGGCGCTCGCCGCAAGGGGGAATGAAGTCTAACCAGCATCGATAGCCTTGGCCAACCTCACGGGAGTGTATAGGCGAGGACATAGTCGCCCGGCTTGGTGCCGACCGACCCATGGCCGCCCGCGACCATCACGACATATTGCTTGCCCGCCTGCTCATAGCTCATCGGGGTCGCCTGACCGCCGGCCGGTAGACGCGCCTTCCACAGCTCCTCGCCGGTCTCCAGGCGATAAGCGCGCAGATAATCGTCGACGGCAGCCCCCAGGAACGCGACCCCGCCCTTGGTGATGATGGGGCCGCCTATGCCAGGTACACCGACCTTGAAGGGCAGCGGCAAGGGCGTCATGTCATAGACCGTGCCGTTGCGGCGCTGATAGGCGATGGCACCGGTCTTGAGATCCACACCCGCGACCGTGCCCCAGGGCGGCGCTTGGCACGGAATGCCCAGCGGTGACAGGAAGGGATGCATATCGACGCCGTAAGGCGCGCCCTCATTGCGGTTTATCCCCTGCTCGGAGGCCGGCTGCCCCTCTTTCAGCTCCGGGATCTGAGCACGGGGGACGAGCCGGGAGACGAAAGCGAGATATGTCGGCATGCCGAACATCACCCGCCGCTCCGGATCTACTGCGACCGAGCCCCAGTTGAAGGTACCGAAATTCCCCGGATAGACAATCGATCCCTGCAGCGAGGGCGGTGTGTACTGCCCTTCATAGCGCAGCCGATGGAACTGGATGCGGCAGACCATCTGGTCGATTAGCGTCACGCCCCACATGTTCCGTTCTTCCAGCCTCTTTGGGCGGAAAGTCAGATCGGATATCGGCTGCGTCGGGGCGGTTCTATCCTCCGGAATGGCGCCGCCCGGGGCCGGCAATTCGCGCACCGGAATGATCGGCTCGCCCGTCCGGCGGTCGAGGACATAGAGATCGCCCTGTTTGGTCGGTCCGACGAGCGCAGGCACGCTTTGCCCGTTCCGCTGCAGATCGATAAGCACCGGTTGGGCAGGCACGTCCATGTCCCAGAGATCGTGATGCACGAACTGCCGCATCCAGCGATCGGCCCCCGACGCGATATCGAGCGCGACGATGCCCGATGAGTATTTTTCGACATTGGCGCTGCGGTTCATGCCCAGCTGGTCGGGCACCTGATTGCCAAGGGGGATATAGACCAGCCCCAGCGCTTCATCGACCGAGAAAACCGACCAGCTATTGGGCGAATTGACCGTATAGATCTTGCCCTCCGCCAGTGGCTGCGTCTCGGTCGGATTGCCAGAATCCCAGTTCCAGACCAATGCTCCGCTGCGCGCATCGAAGGCGCGGATGACGCCCGATTGTTCGTGGATCGAGAAATTGTCGTTCACTGCCCCGCCGATAATGATCTTGTCGGCGGCGATCACGGGCGGCGAGGTCGAATAATAATAGCCCGCGGGATTGTAGGGCATGCCGTGCTCAAGATGCAGGGTGCCTTTGTCGGCAAAGCTTTCGCAGATGATGCCGCTGGCGGCATCAAGAGCGATCAATCGCGCGTCGGAGGTCGGCAGATAGACGCGGGTCGCGCAGGGGCCCGGCTCGGCCTGCGGATCGGCATAATAGGTCACGCCCCGGCAGGTCTGATGCTGGCGGTTCGGATTCATGCCCACATTGGGATCGAACTTCCATTTCTCCTTACCCGTCGTGGCATCGAGCGCGATGGCCCAATTGTGCGGGGTGCAGAGAAAAAGCGTGTCGCCCACTTTGAGCGGGGTTACCTGATAGGTCGTCTCGCCGATATCGTCCGGCCGTTTGACGTCCCCGGTGCGATAGGTCCAGGCGAGTTTCAGATCCTTCACATTCTCCGGCGTGATCTGGGCCAGCGGGGAATAGCGCTGCCCATAGGCGGTGCGGCCATACTGCGGCCAGTCGCCTGCTGAGACGGCGCTGCCGGGGACCGATGAAGCCGCCATCGGCAAGCGGCCGGACGTGCCGTAGGGGTCGGCGAGCATGGCATAGCCTGCAACCAGCAAGGCCAGGAGCACCGGCAGCCCGACCGGCAGAACAGTGATGAGTTTCGGCACCTGCCCAAGCGCACGCTGCACCGGGGGCAACATGAGGCCAAGACCAAGCACAATAACCAGCCCGCCCCGCGTGCCGAGTTGCCACCAGTCAAAGCCGACCTCGATCAACGCCCAGACGAGGCAGATCAGCAGATAGACGCCATGGCTCCAGTAGGCGCCACGATGGCGACGCGCAAGTAGCCAGGCTGTCAGCCCGAGGCTGAGGCCTGAGAAGAGATAGAAGAAGCTGCCGCCCAGAAACGACAGATAGATGCCCCCGGCTGTCAGTACCAAACTGAACAGCGCGAAAATCGCCGCCAGAACCATCACCATCATGCTATCGCCCTCGAACGCCGAACCGGCCCATTTGATCAATCAACGTCCGGCACGCCGAAGAGTTCGGGCCGCAATCTTAAGATCGACAATTTCTCGCGCGGGCAGATGGAGCTAGGCGCCGCGTTTTTAATCGTTTTGCATTGCCGCCAACAGCCATGGATCGATTGAAAATGCGCGCCGACCGGCTTCAATCCCCACCAACAGGTCGCGCGTGGCGTTACGGCCAGCAGCTGACTGGGACCTACACGGCAAAAACAAAGGCCTAGCAGTTGCCTGCTAGGCCTTTGAGAAACTTGGTGGAGCTTAGCGGGATCGAACCGCTGACCTCTACAATGCCATTGTAGCGCTCTCCCAGCTGAGCTAAAGCCCCGTAGTGATCCGCAGCCTGGGTGGTTGCTGCGTGGCGGGGTGTTTAAGACGTTGAGCGAACCTTTGCAAGCATAAAATTATCGTCCCGCGCCGATTGTGATCCCGACAAGGAAACGGCCGGTCCGCTTTCGCAGACCGGCCGCCCGAAACGACCCGTTATCCGGGGCGAGCCGACTAGCGATCTTCGCCTTCGTTATCGAGATTTTCGATAACTTCGGCCATATCCTCATCGTCTTCGCCCAGCTCGGACGTGTCTTCCATGAGCTCGTCGTCTTCGGCAACGACCTCGTCGGCGTCCTCGACTTCGACTTCGAGCTCAACTTCGGCCTCGGCCAGGACGGCGGCAGCCTTAACCGGCTTTTCCTCGGCAACCGGTGCGCGCGAGCGGCGCGACTTCAAAATTGCTTCCGGATCATAGTGGGTCCCGCACTTCGGGCACACGATCGGATCGCGTAACAAATCGTAGAAGGCAGCGCCGCAACTATGGCAGACCCTCTTGGCGCCCCATTCAGGCTTGGCCATGATACACCTGTCTTAACGTAAGGTTTTCAAAAACTGGGTTAGCCGCGCCTCTTGCCAGCAAGGGGCATCGCTTGTCAAAGCAAAAACGGCCTGCCCCCAAGAAGCCTATGTTGTGAGGGGGCTTCCGGCATGCTAAGCGAACCGGCTCGCCTTTACCAACCTCCTATTGCGAATAGGGCCCTTCTGCCGATGACCGCCGTTGCTCGCCCCATGACGTCCCGCCGCACTCAAGGCCTCTCTGGAACCATTAAGGTGCCGGGGGACAAGTCGATTTCCCATCGCGCCCTGATGTTCGGCGGCCTCGCGATCGGCGAAACCCGCATCACCGGTCTGCTGGAGGGCGAGGATGTGCTGGCGACCGCCGCCGCCATGCGGGCGATGGGGGCGCAGATCACCCGTCATGCCGATGGCACCTGGACGGCAGTCGGCGTCGGCGTCGGTGGCCTGAAAGAGCCGGACGCGCCGCTCGATCTTGGTAATGCCGGCACCGCGACGCGCCTGCTGATGGGGCTGATCGCAGCCCATCCCTTCACGGCCTTCATGACCGGCGACGGCTCGCTTCGCAAACGTCCGATGGCGCGTGTCTCGGTGCCGCTGGAAAAGATGGGCGCTACTTTCGTGACCCGCTCGGGCGGTCGTCTCCCGCTGGCGGTGGTCGGCAGCGATGCGCTGGTGCCGATCGAATATGTTCTGCCGGTGGCCTCGGCGCAGGTGAAATCGGCGATCCTGCTGGCCGGTCTCAATACCGCCGGCGAGACCAGCGTGATCGAACCCGAACCGACCCGCGACCACACCGAACGCATGCTGCGCCATTTCGGCGCCGAAGTGCGGGTCGAAGAAACCGCGCAAGGCCGCAAAGCGACCATCGTCGGCCAGCCGATCCTCAAAGCCGCCGATGTGGTGGTGCCGGGCGATCCGTCCTCGGCGGCCTTCCCGCTGGTCGCGGCCTCGATCGTGCCAGGCAGCGATATCACCATTCAGGGCGTTGGCCTCAATCCGCTGCGCGCCGGCATTATCGATACGCTGATCGAGATGGGCGCCAATATCACCTTTGAGAACCGCCGTACCGAAGGCGGCGAGCCGGTCGCAGATCTGCGGGTGCGTCAGGCGCCGCTCAAGGGCGTCGTCGTGCCGGCTGGCCGTGCGCCCAGCATGATCGACGAATATCTGGTCCTGGCCGTCGCGGCCTCCTGCGCCGAGGGCGTCACGGAAATGCAGGGCCTGGGCGAATTGCGGGTCAAAGAAAGCGATCGTCTGGCCGCGATCTTCGATGGGCTGACCGCCTGCGGCGCCAAGGTCGAGATCGAGGGCGATACCTGCCGAGTCTTTGGCGCAGGCAAGCCACCCAAGGGCGGCGCGACCATTGCCGCCAAACTCGATCACCGCATCGCTATGGCTTATCTGGTTCTGGGTATGGTGTCGGACGAGCCGGTGCGGATCGATGATGCCGCCACCATCGATACCAGCTTCCCGGGCTTCGACACCCTGGTGAACGGCCTGGGTGCGAAAATCGTCCGAGAAACTGAAAGCTCGGAGGCTGTGTGATGCGTGTGATCGCTGTCGATGGCCCGGCTGCCTCGGGTAAAGGCACGCTCGCCCGTCGTCTTTCCAAGCATTTTGGTCTCGCTCATCTCGATACCGGCTTGCTCTATCGGGCGGTTGGTTGGCAGGTGCGGGACAATCTCAGCGATTTTGAGGCAGCGATCCAGGCCGCCCGTGCCTTCGATATTGATTGGCTGAGCATCCCGGAATTGCGGGGCGAAGCGGCCGGTCAGTCCGCGTCCAAGATCTCCGCGATCCCCCAAGTGCGCGAGGCACTTCTGGAATTTCAGCGCTCCTTCTGCCGCCAGCCGACAGGGGCCGTTTTGGACGGTCGCGATATCGGTACGGTGATCTGCCCCGAAGCCCCGGCCAAGCTGTTCGTCACCGCTTCTGTCGAGGTCCGTGCGGGCCGGCGTCACCGGGAGTTGCAGGCGCGCGAGATTCCGTCTATATACGCGGAGGTTCTGCAGGACCTGATAGAACGCGATGCTCGCGATAGTCAAAGAACGGCCGCGCCCATGAAGGCAGCGGACGATGCTTTGCTTCTCGATACCTCCGGCTTGGATGCCGATCAGGCATTCGAGGCAGCATTGAGCTACATCAGTCCCAGAATCAGTTAGTTCGTGTGGCGAGCGGGTGACCGACTCGCCTTTTTGTGCAACCCAACCCCTGATGGTTGGTGGGTATCCGACCCGCTTTCCGTCCGTCCGGAATCCCCCGGGCAAAGGCCAATCCATTCGGACCGGAGTTTATATGTCCAACGAAAGTTTTGCCGCCCTTCTCGAAGAGTCGCTCGGCACGGGCGATAGCCTCGAAGGCACCGTCGTCAAAGGCACCGTCATCGCCATCGAGAACGACTTCGTTCTCATCGATGTGGGTCTGAAGTCGGAAGGGCGCGTCGCCCTGAAGGAATTCTCGGTTCCCGGCGCGCCGGTCGAACTGAAGTCCGGCGACACCGTCGAGGTTTACCTCGAGCGCATGGAAGACAAGAACGGCGAAGCGCAGCTCAGCCGTGAAAAGGCTCGCCGCGAGGAAGCCTGGAACGTCCTGGAACGCGCGTTCAACGAACAGCAGCGTGTCACCGGCGTGATCTTCGGTCGCGTCAAGGGCGGTTTCACGGTCGACCTGTCGGGCGCCGTGGCCTTCCTGCCGGGCAGCCAGGTGGACATCCGTCCGGTCCGCGACATCACCCCGCTCATGGGCTCCCCGCAGCCCTTCCAGATCCTCAAGATGGATCGCCGCCGTGGCAACATCGTTGTCTCGCGCCGCGCCGTTCTGGAAGAAAGCCGCGCCGAAGCCCGTTCGGAACTCGTTGCCTCCCTCAAGGAAGGCCAGGTTCTGCAGGGTGTGGTCAAGAACATCACCGATTACGGTGCGTTCGTTGATCTGGGCGGCGTCGACGGTCTGCTGCACGTCACCGATATCGCGTGGCGCCGCATCAACCATCCGTCCGAAGCCCTCCACATCGGTCAGACGGTTACCGTTCAGGTCATCCGCTTCAACTCGGAAACCCAGCGCATCAGCCTCGGCATGAAGCAGCTGGAAGCCGATCCCTGGGAAGGCGTTGGCGCCAAGTACCCGGTCGGTGCCAAGTTCAATGGCCGCGTGACCAACATCACCGACTACGGCGCATTCGTCGAGCTGGAGCCGGGCATCGAAGGCCTGGTTCACGTTTCGGAAATGAGCTGGACCAAGAAGAACGTCCATCCGGGCAAGATCGTTTCGACCTCGCAGGAAGTCGAAGTGATGATCCTGGACGTCGATCCGCAGAAGCGCCGCATCAGCCTTGGTCTGAAGCAGTGCCTGGCGAACCCCTGGGAGTCCTTCGTCGAGAAGTTCCCGGCCAACACCGAGATCGAAGGCGAAGTCAAGAACATCACCGAATTCGGTCTGTTCGTTGGTCTTCCCGGCGACATCGACGGCATGGTTCACCTCTCGGACCTCGATTGGGAACGTTCGGGCGAAGAAGCCATCCAGGACTTCAAGAAGGGCGATACCGTTAAGGTCCGCGTTCTTGACGTCGACGTCGAAAAGGAACGCATCAGCCTTGGTATTAAGCAGCTGACTGCCGATCCGTTCGAAGCCGGTTCCGCGACCGTCCGTAAGGGCGAAGTCGTCACCTGCACCATCACCGCGGTGCAGGAAGCTGGTCTGGAAGTCTCGTTCGGCGACAACATGACCGGTTTCATCCGCAAGGTTGAAATCGCTCGTGATCGCAACGATCAGAAGACCGACAGCTACAAGGTCGGCGACAAGCTCGACGCCAAGGTCACCCAGGTCGATCGCAACACGCGTCGCATCAGCCTGTCGATCAAGGCAAAAGAGTTCGAAGAAGAAAAGCAGGCGATGGCCGATTACGGTTCGTCGGACTCGGGCGCCAGCCTTGGCGACATCCTGGGTGCGGCTATCCGCAAGGCCCGCGCTAAGGAAGGCAGCAACTAATCCTGTTGGCCTCATGTAGCGCGCAAGCGCGATAGGCCAACGCAACAGGACTGTTGCTCCATCCGATAGACTAAGGAAGCCCCCGCCGGAAACGGCGGGGGTTTTTCTTTGCCGTCCAATCTCTTTCCCGCTACTAAGGGTTGATCTTAAGGCGGGGGTACGGGTGGATCCTTTTCGGTTGGCCTATGTGACCATGCGGGCCTTGGGGGCGATGACGCTGGTCTCGGGCCTTGGAATGCTGGCCTTGAATATCCTGTGGGTCTTGGCCGGCTTTTCGGCGACGGTGTCTTTCGTCCAGTGGTTCTTCCAAAACCATAGCCCTTATTCCTTCGGCATTCCGGCGATCGTCGGTGGGGTCATTGCAATTCTGGCAAGCCGGCCGGTTGCGCACCTGATTGCGCGGTTTTCGGAGAAATAGATGGATCTGTTCCGCCTCATCCTCGCCTTCGCCCGCCTTTGGGGCATCGCGAATATTTTCGGGGGTATCGGGCTGATATTGGTTGGTACGCCGAGTCTGCTGGCAGAGCCGGATACTATTCCTGCCCTGCTCGATCCGGGGCACAGCCTCGTGATCTACGGCATCATGAGTCTGGCGACCGGCATTCCGCTGATCGTCTTTAGTCGCTGGATCGCGGCTTTCGCCTGCAAGTTTCCGCGCTGAACAATCTTGTCCCCTAGACAATACCTTCGTTGATCCGGCTTTCCAGCCTTGGCGAAATAGCGCCAGGATTTGGAGCAGGAGAGATGAAGATGATCGTCAGTTACGGGGCTTTGGGTGGGTTTGCACTGATCGCGCTCGGCATGGTCTGCACGCCGGGGCCGAACATGATCTACCTGCTGTCGCGCTCCATCACGCAAGGCCGCATGGCCGGCGTCATCTCCCTGGGCGGGGTCGTTACCGGCTTCCTCTGCTACATGTTCTGCGCCGCCCTCGGGCTGACCGCTCTGCTGCTGGCGGTGCCGATGGCCTATGAGGTTATCCAATGGGCGGGGGCGGCCTATCTCCTCTGGATGGCCTGGTGCGCGGTTCGGCCCGGCGCCCGCTCGATCCTGGAGCCGCGGCACGATCTGGCCATCGATGGTCCGCGTAAACTCTTTGCCATGGGGCTCTTCACCAATCTGCTGAACCCCAAGGTCGCGGTGATCTATCTCTCGCTGCTGCCGCAGTTCATCGAACCGGCTAATGGCCATATCCTGGCGCAGAGCATCATCTTGGGCCTGACCCAGATTGCGATCAGTTTCAGTGTCAATCTGATGATTGTACTCGCGGCTGGCAGCGTCTCCGTCTGGTTTTCCGGTCGCCCAACTTGGCAGCGTGTTCAGCGCTGGTTGATGGCAAGTGTTCTTGCCACGCTAGCGGTTCGACTGGCGGTCGAAAAGCGTGTGTTGTAATACGGTTGCATTTTCAACTATCTGTTCTGTCTGGTAGCAGAGTAAGTTCATTTAATACATGAAGATGTCTTCACAGGCGCGAAAATACAGGTAAGCTTCATCGTAAATGCGGTCCCTGGGGCGGCCGCGATATTGATGAGGTTCTATCGGATATGCCCACACGCGCAGAGCTGGACCAGGAAAGAGCGACCAGCCGACGTCTGCGGTTGATCGCGGAGGCGACTGGCGATGGGCTTTGGGAATGGGATCTTCAAACGGGTGGCCTTTGGGTTTCGGCCAGTCTTGCTGAGCAACTGGGCTATACTGAGAGTGAGATCACGCCGGTGATCGATGCCTGGCGTGCTCTTGCCGATGCGCAAGATTTTGCAGGTTTCCACGCCCAGGCGATGAGGATGACGGCAGGGACGGAGACGCGGTTCGAAAATCGCATCCGCTTCCGGCATAAGGATGGCCGGATCATCCATATGCTGGCCCGCGCGCTTATCGAGCGGGATGGCAGCGGCAAGGCGCTGCAAATCCATGGGGTGACGACCGACATCACGGGCTTGCGCGAAGCCGAAGAAAAGCTGCTGCATTCGGACGAGCTGATCCAGCTCGCGATTCTCGATGCCAATGACGGGCTGTGGGATCTCGACATGGCAACCCAGCGCTGCGAATTCTCGCCGCGCCTGCTGGAAATGCTGGGGTATCAGGCCGGAGATTGGCCGAACAACATCAACACCATCTATCGTCTGATGCACCCCGATGATCTTCAGGCCTCGGCCGATAACCTGAAGCCGGTTCTGGACGGCAAGTCAGACGAATTCACCAATTTTCCGCGCTTCCTGCATAAGGACGGATCGATCCGCCATATGCAGTGCCGGGGCAAGGTGATGCGGGATGCTGTCGGTCAAGTCACGCGGATTGTCGGCTGGCACACCGATCTGACCGATCGCATCCTCTATGAGCGCCAGCTGGAACGTTTGGCCGAAGAAAACCGGCAGGCTCGCATCGCCGCCGAGTCAGCCAACCGCGCAAAATCGGCGTTTCTGGCCAACATGAGTCACGAGCTGCGCACACCGCTGAATGCCATCCTGGGCTTTTCCCAGATCCTGCAGGGCGGCCCGGGTCGCGATAGCAAGATCACGGAATATGCCAATCTGATCCATCAGGCGGGCGGGCATTTGTTGGAGCTGATTAGCGACGTGCTGGATTATTCCAAGATCGAGGCCGGCGCGATGGTTCTGGAGCCGCGAGCGATCGACCTGCGGCAGGAAGTGCGCGAGGCCGTGCGGCTGCAATCCTTGAGCGCCATGGGGGCGGGGTTGATGCTGACGGCCGATAGCGACCCGACCCCGGTGACGCTTCAGGCAGACCCCCGCGCGGTGCGGCAGATGCTTGCCAATCTCCTGGCCAATGCCATCAAATTTACCGAAGCCGGCGGTACGGTCCGGGCCGAGGTCGAGGTGCGTAAGGGTCGGGTGATCCTGGCGGTTTCCGATACCGGTGTTGGCATCCCGAAGGATCTGCTGCCGCTGATCGGGCGTCCCTTTACTCAGCTCAGCGACCATTACAGCAAACGCTATCAAGGCTCCGGCCTAGGCCTATCGATCGTCAAATCCTTGGCGGCCCTCCATCAGGCCGAGGTGGAATTCGACAGCGCGCCCAAACAAGGCACGACGGTCCGCATCCTTTTCCCGGCGGCCTAACCGATACTGCCGGCGAAGCGTTCGGCGAGACGGTCGCGTTTGAAGGCTTCGACCACATAGTCGATGAAGACGCGGGTTTTAGTGGGCAGCAAAGTCTTGCTGGCGTAATAGAGCGAGATCGGGCCAGCATCGGCATACCAGCGCGGAACGAGACGCATCAGCGCGCCGCTGTCGAGGTAGGGCAGGGCGTCAGGCACCGCGATCATGGTGACCCCAAGGCCTAAGACTGCTGCTTTGCACATCGCGGCCGGGTCGTTCATCACGATCTTCTCGGGCGGCGTCACGATCATTTCCGTCCCCGCCGCATCGCGCATCTTCCAAGAACGGATGCGACCGGTCTTGCTGGATCGCATACTGATCCAATCGAGATCGGCCAGGCCGCTTGGGTCGATCGGTGGCGTGCGTCGCTGCATATAGCTCGGTGACGCGACGGCGATGATATGGGCCGGGGCGAGGGGGCGGGCGATGATGCCTTGGGCAAGCTCGAACCCGCCACCGATGGCCGCGTCATAGGCTTCCGCGATCAGGTCCACTTGCCGATTGTCGAACTGCCAGTCGATGCGGATACCGGGATAGCACACCAGAAACTCCGGCAGCAGCGGCAGGATATAGGTGGCGCCGAAAGTCGGACTGACGCTGACTTTGAGGATCCCTGCCGGTTCTCCCCGATCCGTTGCCACGGCGGCAATGGCGGCTTGCAACCCCTCCAGATTGTCGGTGATCGACAGCAGGAAACGTTCGCCCGCCTCGGTAAGGGTCAGCTTGCGGGTGGAGCGCTGGAACAGCCGTACCCCAAGGTTTGCTTCCAAGGTCGCGACATTCCGACTGACGGCAGCGGGGGTGAGACCGAGGCGCCGCGCGGCAGGGGAAAAGCCACCAGCCTCGGCGCTGCGCACGAAGGACTCAAGATTGGCCAGGGTTTCCATCGCCTATCTTTCAAAAATTCATTGAAAATGATGTTCGAGATTGCCGACTAATCGAGCGGCAATCAAGCGAGCATCTTCACTCCATCGAAACCACGAAACGGAGTGATCCCAATGACCCGAACTCTTCCCCTGGCCGGCAAGGTGGCCCTGGTTACCGGCGGTTCACGGTCGATCGGCGCGGCGGCCGCCAAGCGGTTGGCTGCTGATGGCGCCGCCGTCGCTTTCACCTATAGCGCTTCGCCCAATAAGGCCGATCTGGTGGTGAAGGCCATCGAGGCAGCCGGCGGTCGTGCTCTCGCGATTCAGGCCGATGCGGGTTCGCCCGAGGCTGTCCGCGGCGCCGTCGCCAAGACGGTCGAAACTTTCGGTGCCCTCGATATCCTGGTGAATAATGCCGGAATAGCGCTCGGCGGCCCGATCGTTGAGATCAGGTTCGAAGACTATGAACGCATGATCGCGGTCAATGTGACCGGCGTGTTTGTCGCGACCCAGGAAGCCATCAAACATATGAAAGCCGGCGGCCGGGTGATCCATATAGGCAGTTCCATGGCTCGTTATGCTGCCTTCGGGGGTGCATCGCTCTATACGCTGACCAAGGGTGCAATCAGCGGCTTCAACCGCAGCCTTGTCCGTGACCTCGGCCCCAAGGGCATCACCGTCAATACTGTGCATCCCGGCCCGACCGACACCGACATGAACCCGGATGGCGGCCCGATCTCCCAGATCGTCGGTCCCGGCATGGCCATCGGCCGTTACGGCAAGCCCGAAGAAATCGCCAGCGCCATTGCCTATCTCGCCAGCCCTGAAGCGGGCTTCGTCACCGGCGCCGATCTGGTCGTCGATGGTGGCTTTACGGCCTAAGCAGGAGAAAACTCATGACCATCGGTATCATCGGCGCCGGCAATATCGGCGCAGCCTTCGCCAAAGCCCTTTCCAATGCCGGGATTCCGGCCATCCTCGCCAATAGCCGAGGGCCGGCCTCCCTGGCGGATCTCGTCAAGAGCCTGCCCGGCATCATGGCCGGCACGGTCGCCGAAGCGGCGGCCGCCGATATCGTGCTGGTGGCGGTCAATTGGTCGAAACTGCCGCAGGCCCTGGCGGCTCTGCCTGATTGGAAGGGCCGGATCGTCATCGACGCTAACAACCCAATCGAGGCACCGCTCTTCCAGCCCGTCGATCTGAAGGGCCGGCTTTCAAGCGTGGTTTTTGCGGATCTGGTGCCTGGCGCCCGCGTGGTGAAGGGCTTCAACCATCTGCAGGCGCATCTGATCGCCGGGGATCCCAAGGCCGAAGGAGGCCGCCGGGTGCTGTTCTATTCGGGTGACGATGCCAAGGCGAAGGCAGAGGTCGGCGCCCTGATCGACCTGCTCGGGTTCTTCGGGATCGATCTCGGATCGTTGGCGATTGGCGGCGCGCTCGCCCAGTTCCCCGGCGGCCCGCTGCCGACCCACAATCTCATCAAACTTGGCTGAGCAGACCCTCTGTCGAAACCACCTTGGCAAACTCATGCCGCAGGGTCGCCAAATGGGCGCGGTGGATCTCGTCGGCCGGGATCACTACACCTGTTTCGTCTTTCAGATCGAAACAGAAGCAGGCATCGCCGACCAGCGTGACCTTATAGCCGAGGTTCGCGGCCATCCTGGTGGTGGTCGAGACACACATGTCGGTGCTGATGCCAAACAGCACGATCTCGATAATGCCGAGGCGACGGAGCCGCAGATCGAGATCGGTGCCGATGAAGGCGGAATTGACCGACTTGCCGATCGCCGGTTCCTCGCCCTGGGGCTCGAAACCGGGACGGAAACGATTGCCCGGATGATCGGGTCGCAAAGTGGAGTTCGGCACCACCGAATCATGGCGCACATGCAGGACCGGCCAGCCCTTGGCGCGCCAGGCGGCCAGCAGCTTCTGGCCGTTGGCTTCCATCGCGGGGTTGTTGCGGGGCGGCCAGGACGGGTAATCGAATCCCTGCTGAACATCGATCGGGATAAGGGCGATAGGCATGGCGTCTTCCTTCTGGCTTGCGCACTATGACGCCACGCTAACCGACCGGTCGCGCCGGTCGCAATTCGGCAAAGGGACGGGGATACCGGCAGAATGACGGGAACGGGCAAGGAACCGGATGCGATCGATCGCCAAATCTTGGGCCTGCTGCGCGAGAATGCCCGTCTGCCGCTGGTGGCTTTGGCCAAAGAGGTTGGTCTGTCGCGCAGCGCGACCCAGGAGCGCCTGAAACGGCTGGAGCGCGATGGCGTGATCGAACGCTATACGGTGCGCCTGGGGCAGGGAACCGGCCCCGTCAATCAAGCATGGCTCCAGATCCGCTTTGCCAGCCGCGAGACGACGTGCGAGATGCTGATGCCGCATCTGCGCCGCTTTCCGGAAATCCGCATGGCGCATTCGGTGGCCGGATCGGTCGATCTGATGCTGCTGGTAGAGGCGGCAAGCGCCGGCGCGATTGCCGAGGTACGGGAGGCGGTCAATAAGCTACCGGGCATCGCCGGTGTCGAAACCACGATGGTCCTGCGCTCGCACCTGGACCGTTAGTTGGCCTTAGCCTGATCGGTGCCTTTCACCCGGCAACCGGGCCATTCGTCGGGCTGATCGGTGACTTCGGTACCGGATGGCAGGGGGGCGTTGCGATCGTTCATCCAGGTCACGATGTCGTGCCAGACCTTTTCGGCTTTTAGGTCGCGCAGCAGCATGTGATAGCCGTCGCGATAGACCGCCACCCGCCAGGGGCCGGTGTGGCGCAGCTTGAACTGGCCCAGTGCCCGGCAGGTCGGGGCGGCCGGAATGATCTCGTCCTTGGTGCCATAGAGGTAGAGCGTCGGGGTGGCGCCCATGCCGGCGCCGGCCAGCGCATCATCCATCATGTCGACCAGGCCGAAGATGGCGTCGATGCGGGTGCGTTTCAGGACCAGGGGATCGCGGCCCAGGGCCCGCAGCATCGCGATATTGTCCGACGGCGTGATGTCGAGGCTTTCGCCGGTGACCTCAAAGAACGGCACGGTGCGAGCGCCAAGCCACAGGCTTGCTCGTGGCACAAAGCCCATGGTGGTGCGGCCCCAGACGGCGGGGGCTGAGAGGATGACGCCGGAAACCTCGGGTAGTTTGCCTTCGATATCGGCCAGCATGGTGACCGCGCCGCCCATGCTTTCGCCCAGCACATAGATTGGCTTGCCTGGATATTTGTCGGCCAGCAGGCGGGTCAGGGTCGCCAGATCGTCGGTCATCGTCTTGCGGCCGTACCAGCGGCCCTTGCGCGGGGCATCACCAAAACCGCGCTGGTCGTAAGCGAGGGTGGCGATATCGTGTTTGGCAAAATAGCGAGCGGCATCCCGGATGAAATTGCCATAGTCGTTCATGCCGTGAACGGCGACCAGGATCTGCTTGGGCTCGCCCTCGGGCAGGGTCGGGCGCAGGGGCAGGCGGGTGCCGTCTTCGCCTACTAAAGCGTCGAACACCAGGTGGGCCGGTCCAACGGTTGGGCCAAGCGCCACCGGTTCAGGCGTCGAACAGGCCGCCAGCAACCAGGAGAGCAGCGCCACTGCCGCCAGCCGCATCAGGCCGCCCGTACCGGGCGGGTCAGCTGCAAGAAGATATCTTCCAAATCCGCCTCGACTGTCGAAAGGTCCGCAACTGTCAAACCCTCGCTTGCGATGGCGGCAAGAATACGGCTAACAGCGCTGTCGCCACGACGATAGCGGAACAGCAGCTTGCCGGGGCTGACATATTCGCCGCCGACGGCCGCGAGTTTGGGTGGCAGCACGTCGATCGCGTCGGTCAGATCGACATGCAGTTCCTTGCCATCCAGGCGCGAGAGAAGGGCATCCTTGCTATCGTGGGCAACCAGCTTGCCGTCGGCGATGATGGCGATCCGGTCGCAGAGTTCTTCGGCTTCTTCAAGATAATGGGTCGTCAGCAGAACCGTCGTGCCCTTGGCATTCAGTTCCTGGACATATTCCCAAAGCTGGCGGCGCAGATCGATATCGACACCGGCAGTCGGCTCATCCAGCACCAGGATTGGTGGGCGATGGATCATGGCTTTTGCGACCATCAGGCGCCGACGCATGCCGCCCGATAGGGTGCGGGCATAGCTGTCGGCCTTGTCGGCCAGACCCAGGGCCTTCAGCAGCTCCAGCGGCTTGCGATCGGCCTTGGGCATGCCATAGAGGCCGGCCTGCAGATCCAGCAGCGCGTGGGGGGTGAAGAAGGGGTCGATGTTCAGTTCCTGCGGCACCACCCCGATCGAGGCGCGGGCGCGGCGAGGGTCTTCATCGATATCGGTGCCCCAGACATGAACCGAGCCCGAGGATTTCAGCACTAGCCCGGCCATGATGTTGATCAGGGTAGATTTGCCGGCGCCATTGGGGCCTAGCAGGGCAAAGAGGCTGCCTTGCGGGATATCGAGATCGATACCTGCCAGTGCTGTCTTGGCAGGGGCCTTGCCGCGCGGGGCGTAGGTTTTGGTGACGTTGCTGATCCGGATGGCGGGCTGGTCTGTCATGGTGTCTTCGGACAATCTGAAAGAGAGCGATGCTTGTCTTTGCATGCCCAAAGATTGGGCGCAAGGCCACTTGCGGCAAGGCAGCCAAGCCACCCTGTCTGACACCACCATTGATCCCGGCGTGCCAATCGCTATCATCGCCCCCCAACAAGCCCAAGCATCAGGACACCGCCATGACCACCGCCAGCCGCGAGCCGACCGAGATCATCACCGTCGAGACCACGACGATCCCTTGTGACGGTGGTCCGAATGCCGCCTTGGGTCATCCGCGCGTCTATCTCAATATCGAGACCGATCATCGCGTCGATTGCCCCTATTGCGGCCGCCGCTATGTCCTCAAAGAAGGTGCGAAGCCGCACGCGGGTCACTGATCCCGTGGCCGACGGCACGCTCTATCTGGTCGACGGATCGGCTTATATCTTTCGCGCCTATCATGCCTTGCCGCCGATGGCGAGCAGTGACGGCACGCAGGTCAATGCGGTTTTCGGCTTCACGAATATGATTGCCAAGCTGCTGGCCGATGCCGGCAGCGACCGTTTGGCCGTCATCTTCGATGCGGCGCGGGTGAATTTCCGCAACGAGATCTATCCCGACTATAAGGCGCACCGCCCGCCGGCCCCTGATGATCTGGTGCCGCAGTTCGCGCTGATCCGCGAGGCGACCCGTGCCCTCAATGTGCCGTGCATTGAGATGGAAGGGTATGAGGCCGACGATCTGATCGCCGCCTATGCCGCCGCTGAAGTGGCTGAGGGCGGCAAGGTCGTGATCATTTCCTCGGATAAGGATCTGATGCAGCTGGTGCGTCCCGGCGTCACCATGCTCGATCCGATGAAGAATAAGCTTATCGCCGAGCCCGAGGTTTTCGAGAAATTTGGCGTCACCCCAGACAAGGTGGTCGATGTCCAGGCGCTCTGCGGCGACAGCGTCGATAATGTGCCGGGCGTGCCGGGCATCGGCCCGAAGACGGCGGCCGAGCTGATCAATCTCTATGGATCGGTCGAAAATCTTCTAGAGCACCTTCACGAAATCAAGCAGCCCAAGCGCCGCGAGACGCTGGAGAACAACAAACACCTGGCCTTGGTCAGCAAGCAGCTCGTGAGCCTGAAGGCCGATATGCCTCTGCCGGCGCCGCTGACCGAATTCGAGAAGCGCACGCCCGATACCTCGGTGCTGCGCCCGTTCCTCGAAAAGATGAATTTCCGCTCGCTGGTCGGTAAGGTCGATCGCGGTGAACTTGGTAAGACCGCGGGTGGGCGTCCGGGATCTGCGATCTCGGCTTCGGCCGGGACGGCGCCTGATCTGCTGGCAGCGCCGACAGAGCCTCCAAAAGCGCCGGCCCTTGAGCAGACCTATGAGCTGGTCACGGATATTGAGGCCCTCGATCGCTGGATCGCGGCGGCGATCCAGGCCGGCGTGGTCGCGGTGGATACCGAAACCACGGGCCTGGATGCCGCGGCAGCCGATCTGATCGGCATCTCGATGGCGGTGGCGCCGGGGCTCGCCTGTTATATTCCGCTGGGTCATCGCTCCCAGGGCGGACTGCTGGCGGAACCACCGCCCAAGCAAATCGCGTTTGCCGAGGCACTGGACCGTCTGCGCCCGCTGCTGGCTGACGAGAGTGTGCTGAAGGTCGGCCATAATCTTAAGTACGACATGGTCATCTTGGCGCGCCATGGCATCACCATCGCGCCCTATGACGACACCATGCTGCTCTCATATGTGCTGGATGGCGCCCGCAATGGCCATGGCATGGACGAGCTGTCTGACCTGCATCTCGGCCATAAGACGATCACTTACGAAGAGGTCTGCGGCAAAGGTAAGACCCAGATCTCCTTTGCCGAAGTCCAACTCGATCGGGCGCTCGCCTATGCCGCCGAGGATGCGGATGTCACCCTGCGCCTGCATGGTCTCTTCAAGCGCCGCCTGATCGAAGAAAAGCAGGTCGGGCTTTACGAGCGTACCGAACGGCCGATCGTGTCGGTCGTGGCGCTGATGGAAGATATCGGCATCCGGGTCGAACCCGATGTGCTGCGCCGCTTATCCCAAGATTTCGGTACCCGTGCCGCCGAGATGGAGAAAAAGGTCCACGAACTGGCGGGCCGGCCCTTCAATCTCGGATCGCCCAAGCAGCTGGGCGAATTGCTGTTCGGCGAGCTGGGCATCAAGCACGGCGGCAAGACCGGCAAGACGGATAATTATTCGACCGCTTCGGACGTGCTGGAGCCGCTGGCGGCGGAATACCCGATCGTACGCGCCGTGCTGGACTGGCGTCAGATCACCAAGCTGAAAAGCACCTATACCGATGCTTTGCTAACCCAGATCAACAGCCGTACAGGCCGGGTTCATACCAGCTTCGGCCTTGCCGGCACCTCGACCGGGCGTTTTTCCTCGTCCGATCCCAATCTGCAGAATATCCCGACCCGCACCGAAGAAGGACGCAAGATCCGCTCGGCCTTCGTGGCGCCGGAAGGATCGAAGATCGTCTCGGTCGACTACAGCCAGATCGAACTGCGCCTCCTGGCCGAGATCGCCGATATCGGCGCGCTGAAACAGGCTTTTGCCGATGGGATCGATATCCATGCCCTGACGGCCAGCCAGGTCTTCGGCGTGCCGCTCGAGCAGATGGATAAGGATACCCGCCGCAAGGCTAAGGCGATCAACTTCGGCATCATCTACGGCATGAGCGCCTTTGGTCTGGCCGCGAACATCAATGTCTCGCAGAGCGAGGCGTCGAGCTTCATCAAGGCCTATTTCGAGCGCTATCCCGGCATCAAGGCCTTCATGGATGCCCGCAAGGAAGAAGCGCGCCAGTTCGGCTACGTCGAGACGCTGTTTGGCCGCCGCTGCTTTGTGCCGGGCATTGCCGACAAGAATCCCGCCCGCCGCAATTTTGCCGAACGCCAGGCGATCAATGCCCCGATCCAGGGCACGGCGGCGGATATCATGAAACGGGCATTGGGGCGTATTCCGAAGGCTCTGCTGGATGCGCAGCTCAGCGCCAAACTGATGGTAACGGTGCATGACGAACTGCTGTTCGAAGTGCCCGATGCCGAGGTCGAAACCACCATTGCCGTCGCCCGCCGTGTTATGGAAGGCGCGGATGATGGCAAGGTCTCGGTCCCCTTGGTGGCCGAGGCCGGTATTGGTCTTTCCTGGGCCGAAGCCCACTAACGATTAGAAAACGAGAGGATTCGCCATGGTCGAGATCAAAGATCGCGAAAATACCCTGCTGCTAGAACTCAAAGACGGCACCGTCACGATCGAGCTTTATCCCGAAGATGCGCCGGGCCATGTCGCCCGCATCAAGGAACTGGCACGCCAGGGCTTTTATGACGGCATCGTGTTCCATCGCGTGATCGAGGGCTTCATGGCCCAGACCGGCGATCCGACCGGTACCGGCACCAGCGGTTCGGGTCAGAAGCTGAAAGCCGAATTCAACAAGCGCCCGCACAAGAAGGGCACCTGCTCGATGGCGCGCGCCGCCAATCCGGACAGCGCCGATTCGCAGTGGTTCATCTGCTTTGAAGATACACCCCACCTCAATGGCCAATACACGGCCTGGGGTCAGGTGATCGACGGTATGGATGCCGTAGCCAAGATTAAGCTCGGCCGCCCGGGTTCGGGTCAGGTGAGCGATCCCGATTCGATCATCTCGCTCAAAGTCGCGGCTGACGTGGAGTAATCCTGATGGATCGCCGTTCCTTTATCGCAACCGCCGGTGCCGCGCTCGTCGCGGCGCCGGTTGTCGCCCAAGCCCAGACGGCCCCGGCTACTGATCCGGAAAACACCCTGGTCCTAACCCTGCGCACGGGCCAGGTCATCATCCGCATGCGTCCCGATCTGGCCCCGCGCCATGTCGCCCGCATTAAGGAACTCGTCCGTCAGAAGTTCTATGACGGCATCGTGTTCCATCGCGTGATCGATGGCTTCATGGCCCAGACCGGCGATCCGACCGGGACCGGCATGGGCGGTTCGGGCACCAAGCTCGCGGCTGAATTCACGGCCGCTCCGCATAAGCGCGGCGCTGTGTCGATGGCGCGCTCGCAAAGCCCGAATAGCGCCGACAGCCAGTGGTTCATCTGCTTGGCCGACAGCAACTTCCTCGACCGGCAATATACGGTCTGGGGCGAGGTCGTCAGCGGCATGGAACATGTCGATGCGATCAAGAAGGGTGACAAGAACAACGGCGGCCAAGTCAACGGGCCGGACAAGATCGTGACCCTGCGCGTTCAAGCCGATAAATAACTCCAACGTTTGGCACACCCTCAAGTAGGCCAACTGCCGATAGGGCGGGCCAAACCACATTAATTAAATGTAACCGGATAGGGGGTGTGCGGGTCTTGCACACCCCTACCGATTGACGGCACCGATCCCCGCAACGCATACTCTCGCCAAAATCGGCATGGATTTTGCCGGGTCCTGCAGTTCGGGATTTTGATCCGTATGACTACCCTCGATCTCCGCCGCCCTCCGACCGACACGGCTCGTGAAGCCCGTGACCGCGAGGCTGCCAACCGGGTTCTGAACCTGGCGGCAGACGGTTTGAAGGCGATTGCCGGCAATCTGGATGATGCCTTCATCGCCGCCCTCGATCTTTTCGAGAGCGTTCAGGGGCGCGTCGTAATCACTGGTATGGGGAAGAGCGGGCTGATCGGCCGCAAGATCGCGGCGACCCTGGCATCGACCGGGACCCCGTCGTTCTTTGTGCATCCGGCCGAAGCCAGCCATGGCGATCTTGGTATGATCACCGAGAAGGATGCCGTGCTGGCGCTGTCGAATTCCGGCGAGACGGCCGAACTTGCCGATATCCTCGCCTATACGCGCCGTTTCCGCATCCCGCTGGTCGGGATCACCCGTGATGCAGGGTCGAGCCTGGGTGAGGCATCCGATATCGTCCTCGTACTGCCCCGGATTGCCGAAGCCTGCCCGAATGGTCTCGCGCCCACGACGTCGACCACTATGATGCTGGCCTATGCCGATGCCATCGCGGTCGCCTTGCTGGAACGTCGCAACTTTACGGCCAAGGATTTCAAGGTCTTCCATCCTGGCGGCGCGTTGGGCAAGCGGGTGCAGAAGGTCGAGGATCTGATGCATACGGGCGAACGTCTGCCGCTGTGCGCGGAAGATGTGACCGTGCAGGAAGCTCTCTTCATGATGACCAAGTCCCGCATGGGCTGCGTTGGCATCGTCGATGGGGGCGGCAAGCTGGCCGGGATCATCACCGACGGCGATCTGCGCCGCAACTTCGGGGTCGATATCCTGGGCAAGCCTGCCAAGGTCTTGATGACCCCCAGCCCGATTGCGATCCGCCCGAACGCGTTGGCGGCCGAGGCGGTGGGCCTCATGAATGAAAAGGCGATCACGGTTCTCTTTGCCGTGGACGATGGCAAGCCGGTCGGGATTCTCCATATCCATGATCTGCTGCACGCCGGCGTGCATTGATGAAAGACGGCAATGGCTGCTGCTGAGCCCCGTTCCGACCAAAAGGCCCCGCGCGATGGCGGTGGGCGCGGCCTGCTGACGCGGGTGCGTCGGCCTGTCGACAGCAAATTGGTGCTAGCGCACTCCCGCTGGGTGCAGTCGCTGCGCATTCTGCTGCCGCTGACGGCTCTGGGTTTGACAGTTGCAGTGCTGCTATGGCCGAGCGTCGGTCCGAACAAGAGCCAGGTTCGCATCAATCCCAATACGCTGGCGGGCGCCCCGGCGGCCCGCCCCGAAGATGACGTGCTGAAGATGATGCAGCCGCGCTTCGTTTCAACCGACGAAAATAACCGTCCCTTCACGGTAACGGCCGATTCCGCGACCCAGACCCGGGCCGACGACAGCGAAGTTACGCTAGTCTCGCCTAAGGCGGATCTGGCGGATAAAGGCGGCGCCTGGATGCAGCTGGGTGCCGACAATGGGTTTTTCGACCGCAAGTCGGAGATGCTGCGCCTGGAAGGCAATGTGACGCTCTTCCATGATACCGGCATGGAATTTCAGACCAGCCGCATGGGCGCCAATCTCAAGGACCGCAGCGTCTCCTCCGATACGCCGGTTGAAGGTCAAGGCCCGCAAGGGTCGTTAAGTGCGCGGGACGGGTTCCGGATCCTGCAAAGCGGGCAGCGGATCGAGTTGATCGGCCCGTCCAAGGTTGTGGTTCGGGGGAGTGCATCTTGAAGCGTTTTGCGGCCTTGGCCGTTTGTGTCCTTTTGAGCCAGACTGCGCTCGCCCAAACCCAGCAACAGCGCCTGGGCGGCGGTCCCGTGTCGATCGAAGCGGCCAGTGGCATCGAATGGCGCCGGGACGAACAGGTCTATATCGCCTCTGGCAATGCCAAGGCGACGCAGGGCGATGTCACGGTTATGGCCGACAAGCTGATCGCCCGTTATCGCGATAACAAGGGCGGCAAAGGCGGCCCGGACATCTACCGCGTCGAGGCGATCGGTAATGTGAAGATCACATCCGGCACCGAAACTGGGGTTGCCTCGAAGGCGGTCTATGATCTTGATCGCGGCTTGATGGCGATGACCGGCGATAATTTAAAGCTGACGACCCCTACCCAGACAGTCACGGCACGCGATAGCCTGGAATATTGGCGCGACAATAAGGTTGCCGTTGCTCGCGGTCAGGCCGTTGCGACTGAGGGCACCCAGCGCATCCAGGCCGACACGCTGACGGCGCATCTGGTGGATGCCACGGCCGGGCAATCGGCACGTATCGCCAAGGTCGAAGGCGTCGGCAATATTCGGGTCTCTTCGCAAGATGCCTCGGCAACCGGGGCAAAAGGCGTCTATAACCTCGATACCCAGATCGCAACCCTGGTGGGGGGCGTGAAGGTCACTCAAGGCCGCAATCAGCTGAACGGCGACTATGCCGAAGTCAACATGAAGAGCGGCATCAGTCGTATTCTGTCGGGCGGTGCGGGTTCCAATGCCGGAGCCCCCGTTCGCGCGCTGCTGGTTCCTCAACCGGAAACGGCCCCTACCAACACTGCACGACCGGGAAAACGCCCATGAGCTCCGATCCGTCCGTGACTGCCCAAGACAATGGCCCGCGCCTGGCGGTGGACAATCCGCATGTCGGTCTGCAAGCGCTGAACCTCGGCAAGCGTTATAAACAGCGGCCGGTGGTGCGTGATATCTCGCTGTCGGTGCGGCGGGGCGAGGCCGTGGGCCTGCTGGGTCCGAACGGTGCCGGCAAGACGACCTGCTTCTATATGATCACCGGCCTGATCGCCGCCGATAGCGGTCGGATCATGTTGGACGGCCAGGATATCACCCGCCTGCCGATGTACCGCCGTGCGCGCCTCGGCATCGGGTACTTACCCCAGGAAGCCTCCATCTTCCGGGGCATGACCGTGGAGGAGAACCTGCGGGCGGTGCTGGAAGTCGTCGAATCCGATCGCGATCATCGCGAAGCGATGCTCGATGCGTTGCTGGCCGAATTCTCGATTGACCATCTGCGCCGCACCCCGGCGATTGCGCTGTCGGGTGGCGAGCGTCGCCGCACCGAAATCGCCCGAGCGCTGGCGGCCCAGCCGCAGTTCATTCTGCTCGACGAACCCTTGGCCGGTATCGATCCGATTGCGGTCGGCGATATCCGCGATCTCGTGAAACATCTCAAAAAGCGCGGGATCGGCGTGCTGATAACCGACCATAACGTCCGCGAGACCCTAGATATCGTCGATCGTGCGGTCATTCTGCATGACGGTGTCGTGCTGATGGACGGCGCCCCGGAAGAGATCGTTGCCCATCAGGATGTGCGACGCGTTTATCTCGGCGACCGGTTCAGCCTGTAGGTATGAGGGCGGGGTCCTAGCTCATGGCGCGCGGCATGGCGCTTGCCCCAAGATTGGATCTTCGTCAGGCCCAAAGCCTGGTGATGACTCCGCAATTGCAGCAGGCAATCAAGCTGCTGCAATTGTCCAATCTCGAGCTGACGGCCTATGTCGAGTCGGAGCTAGAGCGCAACCCGCTGCTGGAGCGCGACGAGGGCACCGAGGTGGCAGCCCCCCCCGAACCCGACGTCGTCGCCCCGCGCGATACGGCCGAATTCGCGGCCTCCGACAATCTGCCGGCCAGCGGTGAAGCGCCGCTCGATTATGATGGCTACCGGGCGGAAACCAGTGGATCCACAGCAGACGACGGCACCGACCTCGGGCTTGTCGAAGCCGGCATGTCCGCTTGGGAAGGCGGCGGTGGTGGCGCGGGGGGCGGTCGCGGCGATTTTGACGATGACGACCGCTCGCTCGATGAGCGGTTCGGCGAAGTGCAGTCGCTGCGCGATCATCTGGTGGCCCAGGCGCAGATCGATATCTCCGATGCCGGGGACCGGTTGATCGCCTTGACGCTGATCGATCTGCTGGACGATGCCGGCTATCTTACGGCAGACCTCGATGAGGTTGCGGCCCAGCTCGGCACTAACCGGGCGCGGGTCGAACGGGTACTGGTGCAGTTGCAACGCCTTGATCCGCCCGGGGTCTGTGCCCGGTCCTTGAAAGAATGTCTGGCCTTACAGCTGGCCGATCGCAACCGCCTTGATCCCGCGATGCAGGCACTGCTCGATCATCTACCGATGCTGGCGGCGCGTGACATGGCGGGCCTTTTGAAGGTCTGCGGGATCGATCACGAAGACCTGACCGATATGATCCGGGAAATCCGGGCGCTCGATCCCAAGCCTGGCCTGATCTTTGCGGGTGGGACGGCGGAACCGGTGACGCCCGATATCCTGATGCGCCCGCTGCCTGACGGCAGCTATTTCATCGAACTCAATCCCGACACCCTGCCGCGCGTGCTGATCAACAGCCGCTACTATGCCCGGGTGCGCAAAAGCGCGCTGGGGCGGGATGCCAAGGATTATCTCTCCGAACAACTGCAATCGGCCAATTGGCTGGTGAAAGCCCTGCATCAGCGCGCGACGACGGTGATCAAAGTCGCTTCGGAAATCGTGCGGCAGCAGGAAGCCTTCTTCGATAAGGGCGTCCAGCATCTGCGCCCGCTCATCTTGCGCGACATCGCCGAAGCGATCGGCATGCATGAAAGTACCGTCAGCCGGGTCACGACGAACAAGTTCATGACCACGCCGCGCGGTTTGTTCGAACTCAAATATTTCTTTACCTCTGCCATCCAATCGTCCGAAGGCGGTGCGGCGCATTCGGCCGAGGCGGTGCGCTATATGATCAAGCGCCTGATCGATGCCGAAGCCCCGACCGATATTCTGTCGGACGATAAGATTGTCGAGATTCTGCTGAAAGACGGCATCGATATCGCTCGGCGCACAGTCGCTAAGTATCGGGAATCCATGAAGATTTCATCCTCAGTGCAAAGGCGCCGGGAAAAGTCTTTCAAGATATAGGAAAACCTGCGACCCTCTGTCTTACGTCTCGACAGACGAGGGAGGGGACGCAAAACCGCCCAAAAGCAAACCCACGATGAGCTGGTGAGTGTCGCCGCGATGAGGGGGTTAATCAGCCCCATCAGGATCGCGGCGGTGAATCCACCTTCAACCGAAGGGGCAAGCATGCAAGTTACCGTTAAAGGCAAACAGGTCGACGTGGGCGAAGCCCTTCGCTCGCACGTCACCGAAAGTCTGACCAATGCCGTCTCGAAATATTTCGGGCGACCAATCGAAGCGACTCTGACCTTGTCGCGCGACGCGCATTTGTTCCGGGCCGACATTATCGTCCATGTGTCCAAGCAATTGATCGTGCAGAGCCAGGCGTCGGCGAACGACCCCTACCCGGCGTGCGATGCAGCGATCGAGCATGCGGCCAAGCGGATCCGGCGCTACAAGCGTCGCATCAAAGATGATCATCACCGACAGGAAGCGGAGTTTGTCACGGCGCCCTATACTATTCTGGCGCCCAGTGAGGAACAGGCCGAGGCTGAAACAGAGCCGCATGGCGCCGCTGTAATTGCGGAAATGCAGACCGATATCTCGACGCTCGCCGTCTCGGATGCCGTGATGCGACTTGACCTCGGGGACTTGCCCGTGCTCATGTTCCGCCATGCAACCCATGGCGGGCTAAATGTCGTTTATCGTCGTGCTGACGGGAATATCGGCTGGATCGATCCGCACGGGAATGAGACCGCAGCGTTGAAACCAGCGGCCGCAGCCCAGTAAGAGCAGGAATGATGGAGATTACAGATCTGATCGCCCTTGATGCGGTGGTCCCAGCTTTACGCGTTTCTTCCAAGAAACAAGCACTCCAAGAGCTGGCAAAACGTGCATCGGAGCTGATTGGCCCGGATGTGGTAAGTGACCGCGAGATTTTCGAGGTCCTGCTGGAGCGCGAACGCCTCGGCACTACCGGCGTCGGGTCGGGGATTGCGATCCCCCACGGCAAGTTGGACAAACTGTCCGGTCTGCATGGGCTATTCGCCAAACTCGATCGCGGCGTCGATTTCGAGGCAATCGACGAACAGCCGGTAGATCTGATCTTCCTGCTGCTGGCGCCGGAAACGGCGGGCGCGGATCACTTGAAGGCATTGGCCCGGGTTTCCCGGCTGCTGCGCGACAAGGCGATTTGCGAAAAGCTGCGGGGCGCCGCGTCTGACGAGGCGCTCTATGCCATCTTGACGTCGGCCGGGGCTTCCAGCAGCCACGCTGCCTGAAGGCCTTTGCCAAACCCCATCGAACCCCGCGTGAAGTCTTTCACGCGGGGTTTGTTTTGAGCTGACGATGACCCGACTTTCCGCCGTTGCCCGTGCCAAAATCAATCTGACCCTGCGTGTCGTCGGCCGCCGCGCCGATGGCTATCATCTGCTCGACAGTCTGGTGGGCTTTACCGAAATGGGGGATGGCCTCACGGCCGAAGCGGCCGACAGCCTGTCGTTGGTCCTGGAGGGGCCGTTTGCAGCCGGCCTGCAGGCGGAAGGCGATAATCTCGTTCTGCGGGCCGCCCGCGCGCTGGCCCCGGGTCGCGGTGCCCGGATAACGCTCGATAAGCGCTTGCCGATCGCCAGCGGGATCGGCGGCGGTTCGGCCGATGCTGCGGCGGCCCTGCTGTTGCTCGACGAGCTTTGGGAACTTTCGACCCCGCCCGAGCGGCTGCATGAGATTGCAGCAAGCCTTGGCGCCGATGTACCGGTGTGCCTTGCCGGCCGGCCGGCCCGTATGGGCGGGATTGGCGATCAGCTGCTGCCGGCCCCCGCCTTGCCGGCGGCAGCGTTGGTCTTGGTCAATCCGGGCATCGCCTGTCCGACACCAAAGGTGTTTACCGCGCGCAGCGGCGATTTCTCGCTCCCCATGCTCGGCGTGCCCGATGTCGTGCCGGATGTTTCCTTCCTCGCCAGCCTGATCGAGCGCGGTGGGAATGATCTTGCCCGTGCCGCTATGGGGGTGGTGCCGGACATCGCTCAGGTACTTGCGGCGATGCGCCGGCAGCCGGGCTGTTTCACCGCGTCGCTCTCGGGTTCAGGCGCGACTTGTTTTGCCCTTTTTGCAGATCTGGCGACCGCCAACCGGGCGGCGGCCACCATCAAGGGCGAACGGGCGAATTGGTGGGTCGCTGCGACGCGCCTTAGCACTTGAACCAAGCCGAAAGGGACGCTAGTTTGCGCCCCACGCGATTGGGGCGTAGCCAAGCGGTAAGGCAGCGGATTTTGATTCCGCCATTCGGAGGTTCGATCCCTCCCGCCCCAGCCAGCACTTTTGAGCGCCTGAAAATCCAAAATTTGAAGAGTTGAGACGCGCCCAAAAGGTCACCCAAAACGGAAATGGCCCCGGTCGCAACCAGGGCCAGTTTTCCGCGCTGATCTGCGGGAAGCTAGTAGGTCACGGTGACCGCGATGGTGTCGACATAGGCGCCGAGCGGCACAGTCTGCGCAGCCGGGATGCGGCCGTAGACGGTGTGGTTGGTTAAGAGGCCGGTTGCGGTGCCGGCGACCGTGTCGGTGCCGACGGCATTGCCCCAGTTGGTGGAGCGGGCGGCATTCGAATAGAGCGCATAGTTCAGCGTATCGGAGCCAAAGGTCATCTTGCGGACCGTGGTGGTGGCGCCGGTGCCGGCGCCGGCCGAGAGGCCGACCGCGTAGGTGGTGCCGGTCGTGCAGGTCACGGCGACAGTGGCGGTACCGTCCGTCGGGGTGGCTGAGGTCGGGTCGTAGATGCCAAAGGCCAGCGGGGTTGCAATCACGATGCAGGCCTGGGCGACAGCGGCTGTGACAAGGATCGACGTGCCGGCGGTGGCAGCCTGGGCGCTGGTTGCCGGGATGAGAGCGATCACGGCCGAGGCGGCGACTGCGAGCGAGAGAGCGTTCAGCTTCTTTGAAATCTTGGTCATTTTTGTTCTCCGTGGCGTTTGTTTGAGCGTCCGGTTCGTTGACCGCCGCTTCGGTTCGTCCGATGACCTAAATTTCCGCGAACTTGGCCATTCGCTCAATTCGGCGTGGCGTCTGCGCCATCGCGATGAAGCGCTGTATCCCTGGGGGATGAGGCGGGGTTACGCTGGCGGCCTAACCCGTGGGTTTAGGGGCGCTTTGGCGCTGCCTTGTTCCTGACCGATTGATGGAGGGTCGCTGATGCTTTCCCTGTCCCCGCAGCCGCAGATCCTTTTGACCAGCGCTGGGCGTTACTGGCGCGGTCTGCAGGCGGATTTTCTGCATATCCCGCGCGGGTTATCCCGGGTACCGGGGGGTGAGAAACATCGCCTCGGTATGCATTTCGGCCCGCCGGTCAAGGCGGACTGCCACTGCGGTGGCCGGCGCATGCTGCGGGTGCAGAAGCCGGGGGATATCGACATCGTGCCCGCCGGGCTGGATGGATCTTGGGAAGATGACGCTGATTGCCGGATTCTGCGGCTGAGCCTTGCGCCCGCCTTGCTCGATCAGGTTGCTGCGGATCTGGAGCGCCCATCCGCTAGCATCGAGTTGCAGCCGCGCTTCCAGGTGCGGGACCCGCGCATCCAGGCGATTGGCTGGGCGATCAAGGCGGATCTGGAGGCCGATATCCCGTCCGATCCGCTCTATATCGACCTTATGACTCAGGCTCTGGCCGTTCGGCTGGTCGAGATCGCCAGCGACGGGCCATCGGAGCGGGAGGCGAGAGGAGAGCCCAAACTCTCGGTGCGCCAATTGAAGCATCTCACCGACTTCATCGAGAGTAATCTGGAGCACCGCCTCCATTTGGCCGATCTGGCAATGGTGGCTGGGGTGAGTGTGACGCGCCTCAAAAGCCTGTTTCGCAATGCGACAGGCACTCCCGTGCATCAATATGTCATTCGTCGCCGGGTCGAATATGCCCGTGCCCTGATCGCGACGACGACGATGCCGGCGAGCGAAATCGCGGTGGCGGCCGGCTTCGCCCATCAGAGCCATATGGCCTCGACGATGCGCCGATTGCTCGGCATGACTCCCGGCGAGATCCAGCGCCAATCCGACGATTTCCGGCCGAACCTGCAAAAGTCGGCCTGAATTTGTGCGACCGCGCCGGCGGGGCCCTCTAACCCTTGACCGTCAACAGCCAAGGGAATGAGCCATGTTTGCGATTATCGGTGGCGCCGGAAAAATTGGTTATGCCACCTGCTCGGCCTTGCGAGAGGCAGGCCGTCCGGTGCGAGCAATCCTTCGAAACCCATCCAAGGCGGGGCGGTTGAACGCCCTTGGGTACGAGGTTGCTTTTGCGGATCTGCAGGATCCCGTCGCCCTGGGTAGGGCCATTGCCGGTGCGGATACCGTCCAGATCATTCTGCCGCCGGCACCGCAGGCGGAAGATGGCCCCGGCGTGATGCGGGAGACGATCGAAAGCCTAGTCTACACGCTGGAACAGGCGCGACCGAACCGCATCCTGGCGATTTCCGATTATGGCGCCCACGTCCGCGAGGATATCGGCATGCCGAGCCTGTTCCGTGAGTTTGAGGAGCGTCTGCGCCGCTTAGATATACCGAGGCTGTTCCTGCGATCGGCCGAGCATATGGAAGGCTGGGGACGGCTCCTGCCGGCGATGCTGGCGACCGGCACTTTGCCGAGCTTCCATCAACCGGTGACGGCGCAGGTTCCCATTGTCTCGGCGCCTGACGTCGGGCTCATGGCGGCGGATCTCCTGCGGGCGGGCTGGGCGGGCGAGAAGATCGTTCATGCGGAAGGCCCGCGCCGCTATAGCCCCTTGGATGTCGCCGCCGCTTTCAGCCAGCTGCTCGGGCGCCCGATCACCCCGCAGGCTATGCCTCGTGTCCTGTGGCAGGAAAGTTTGGAACGGGTGATGCACGCCAGCACTGCCCGGCTGCTGATCGGGGTTTATAGCGCGCATCAGCGCGGCAGGCTGATCGATATCGAACCTGGCGTGGGCGAAGTTCGTCGCGGCACCACCGAACTGATCGATGCCCTGCGGCACCTGGTTACGCAAGAATGATATTGAACATGTTATATCATAACATATATCGTCGCCGCATTCTTGATGATGAAAGGGCGACGAATGTTAAAGATCTCGATGCGTGCGGGCTTGCTGGCCACGGTGCTGGCGCTGCCTTCGGTGGCTGGAGCGCATGATCACGCGGTGTCGCGCGGGCGCCTGATTTTCGCTGATCACGAAAAGGCTGAAATCGGGGTGCTGGATCTCGATACCTATGAGGTGACGCACCGACTGCCCGTCCCGAAGCCCAATCCGGGGTTCACTGCGACCGAAGGTGGGCGCTATGTCGTGGTAAAGACCAATGACGAAGCCGGGACGCTGCTGATCCTCGACACGGGCCTCACCCGCGAATCCCACGGCGACCATGTCGATATCGACAAGGGTGCGGTTCGCCTGCTGCCCCAGAACTTTACCGGGGATCGCCCGGCGCATGTCGTGTCGGAACAGGGCTGGCTGGCGCTGTTCTATGACGGGATGCGCCCTTGGGAGCGCAAGAGCGAGGCGAAGGCCGTGCTGATCGACATGGATACGCTAGGCAGCAGCAAACCCAAGATCGACGTCTGGCAAAGCCCAGGACCGCAGCATGGGATCGCTATTTCGGTGGGCAAGGATGAATGGATCCTGTCGGTGCCCAATCCCGCCTATGTGAAGGGCGATGACCAGAAGGCTTCTTCCCGCCCGAACGGCTTCCAGGTGCTGAACCAGAAGAAAGGTTGGGCCGAGGTTGCTTCCTTCAACGATGCGACGAAGGCGGATCGATCCTGCAAGCTCTTCCATGGCCATGCAGCGCTGGGCGATACCCATACCTTCGGCTGCAATGCTGAAGGCGGGGAGAAGGACGGCGGGGTGCTGATCCTGGCGCGGGGCGACAAGGGCGCCTGGCGTTCGACCAAAATCGCCTATCCCGATAACCGCCGCACCAGCACAATCAAAGCAGAAGCGGGCGGGCGTTTCATGGTGGGGAACTATGGCGCCGATGGCCGGCCCTTTGATGCGCTGCTGCGCATCGATCCGGCGTCCAAATCCCTCACGGCCGCAGATGTCTTTCAGGTTCCAGGTGGTCAGCCGGCCTGCCAGTTCGAGCTGACCCCGGGCGGCAAGCGGGTTGCCAATCTGACGCCCGATGGCAAGCTGCGGATCTATGATGTGGAGCCGGGCTGGAAGGAAGTCGTCGCCTTCGATGCGGTGCCGGCCTTCGATTGCGCCTATGGCGCGTCAACCCCGACGCCGACCCTGGCCATCGTTGGTGACAGCGCCTTCGTCAGCGATCCGGTGAACCATCGGATCCGTGAATTCCACCTCAATACCCTGCAACAAGGGCTGGATGCCAAGATCGACGGCATGCCCGCCAATCTGGCCGGTGGCGGTAGCGGCGGCTGACGCTTCGAGAGGAGAGGGGTAAGCGGAGGGGCAGCCCTCCGCTTACATCCGCACATCCCGTCAGTTGACGGACGCGCGGATCTCTCTGCCGCCTTCACCATATTGACCAGCGCCGGGCGGACTTCCTCCCACTTGCGGGTCTTGAGGCCGCAGTCGGGATTGATCCAGAGCTGATCGTCGGAGAGGCGCTTGCGGGCCAGTTTCAGAAGGTCGGTCAAATATGTACCGAGCGAGACCGGGCCGCCCGTCCAGCCATAGAGGGCGGGGATCGCCCCGACCATGACGCTGGTATCAAGGACCTGATCGTAGAAGGAGAAATCGTTCGAGGGGATGATGGTGACGCCGCGGGCATGTTGGCGCGCCCAATTGGTGGCCCGCAGAGCAGCGGCGATTTCAAGCAAGGCCTGTTCGTCGGATTTGCCCGACCAATAGGCTCCGAGCGCGAGTTTCAGTTCGCGGCGCGGGCCGATACGGGGGTACCCAACGTAGCGACGGGGAGCGAGGATTTCGACACGGCATAGCCCTTTATCTATGAGGGCGAGAGGCCATGGCGAAGCGATCGGAGTCCGCGCGGGGAGTTTCCCAGGCGGAGCCAAAGCGCACCACCGGGACACCCCGCCCGTGGACGATATCTTGTCGAGGCAGGTCTCCTGGCTCACGGGTCATCGCCTGGTCGTCCGGTCTTCCCAGGAGGGTTGCTCCCAGTGACGCTGATGGACGTAGGCTCACCGTTTACAGTTGCGGGGGCAGCTCCGGCATAACCGACCTTGCGGTCGATGCACCGAATTCCCTCTTAGCTCCGGCGTCGGCAAAGCCGATCCGAAGAACCACGACGATGCCAGCTTGTCCTTAAAGATGCCGGTCGTCAAGGATATATAAAGACATCTTTATGTCGTGATTAATGTGGGTGTCAGTTCAGGACACGTGTCAGGGCCATCAGAGCATCGACGGCTTGCCAGCGGCGGCTCAAGGCTTCGCTGGAGGGCCCAAGCCCCAGCTGATCGCTTTCCACCCACTGCAGGAAAGCAAACATCTTCTGGGCAGAGGCATCTCTCTTCGTCAGCATGCGATAGGCAGTCTTGGCGTAGTCGTCATATTCGTCCTGCGCGCCGGGCTCATGGCGAATACCGGCGGGATCCCATTCTTCCAGCAGGATTTTACGAATACGATCATGGTCTACGGCGGTGAAAACTTCGCTCATGCTCGGTGCCTCGGCTCTCAACGGACAAGTCTCCGTCCGATCACTGTGCCGGGGAACGCCTGATCCTCATACTGGCAGAATCTGCTATCGGATCAGGAGGGCCGTGATGAAGGCGGCGCAGCTGGCTAGCGAGCCGAGCGTGCGTACGTGATTGAGGAAGACCCAGCGATCGAGATAATGCCGCCAGAGGCTGGCTGCTTCGGGCGAAGCGGCGGGCAGCGGCGCCAGGGCGTTATTCAGCGGGACATTGCCGGTGATAGTGACCAAGAAACACCCGAGCAGGTAGAACAGCCCGCCGGCGACCAGCCACAGGCTGTCGCGCATCCAGAACCAACCGGCGATCCCGATCAGGGCGAGGCTCAGAAAAGCCGTTCCCATGAAGATGCCGAGGAAAAGCGGGTTCAGCACGACGATATTGATCGACTGCATGGCCGCAATCCCTTGCGCGGGGGCGAGGCGCGCCAAGGCCTTCATGACGAAGGTCGAGAAGGCGAAGAAGGTCCCGGCGATCAGGCCGGCGCCCAGAGCCGCCATGAAGGCGAGCGGCGCGATCAAACTGTCGATCATGACATCATCCTCTCGGAGCGGCTCATCGCATCGGGGTTGCGCCATGGGCGGCTAGAAAATCCGCCAAGGCAGTTTTGTAGTCGGCGCGGCCCTGCCCGTCGATCCATTCTAGATAGAAGTCGGATGCCTGGCGGATCACCTGCTCGTCCACCAGTCGGTCTATGCGGTCGATCGTCGCGCGACCCCAGTCTGACTTGGCGCAGGCGAGGCCGCCGGCGATCGGGACGGCGCCACGGACAGGCAGGCTGTTATAGGAAAAATCGCCTTGATCGCGCGCCAGGTAGGCAACCTCATGCGAGAAGCCGAAGAACCCGTCGACCCGATGCGAGCGAAACATTGCAAGGGCAGTATTGATATTGGGGACAGGAGTTTTGTGATCCTCGGCAATTGTCGCGATCAGCGCGTCGATCGCGGGGCCTTGGGATCGATGGTTTTCAACCGCGATCAAGTCAAAGCGGTTGATTTCGCGCGGGGAAATTTGCGCTAGGCCCTTCAGATCGATGCCCGGCTGGACAAATAGGCGGGGCGGCAGGAAGGGAAAGATATCCTTCGAGAAGACCCAGCGCGCCTGACGCTCGGGCGTATTGATCACCGATCCAGAACAGACATTCTCTCCGCGCTCGGCCAGGCTTTCCCGCCGCCCGATGGGGGCTTCCAAATCGACATGGATATAGTCGGGCAGGCGGGACTTAAAGAGGCCGACGATCTTTTGAGTGATGCCGCTACCGGTCAATGGGCCATCGATAATACTGAACGGCGGCAGATCTATCACGACCCAGGTAATGGTCTGCGGCGATCGTTCGATCTGCTGGGCAATGGACGGAAAGGCAAGAAAGAGGGCGCCAGCGAGGAGGGCGAGAGCTGATTTCATGACCCCGACCTCCTTTGCCACGCTATCGCGGCGTCGATGGCACACTTTTGTATGCGGCTAATATAAAGAGATTTCGCTTCTTCGCTAAACAGGAAAGGTAACCGCTTCATCAATCTATGGCGCGGTGTTGATTTTCCAACTGCTTATCCGGCTGGATTCTTAGGCAAGCAACCGCGTAAGGTTAAACCGTCGAATATCGATCGCCAGGAGAGAACTCTAATGCGCCCCCTATTTACCGCGACGCTGTTGGCACTTGCCGTTGGCGGCCTCTCGGCCTGCGATACGATGAAGGCCTGGACCAACCCGGATCCCAGCACCGTTTCGGAGACGGCACTTCCCAAGAAGCCCGGCCCCGTCGGTGCGGTTTATAAATGCGATAATGCCGACGATCTGCCGGTGCTGTTCTCGGATGACCGCAAGGATGCGCTCGTCACCTTGAACAATGGCGATCTGGTTGTGCTGTTCTGGCAGCCGGTGAATTCGGGCTTCGCCTATGCCGATCAGAAGGGCTATGCGATCCGCGGCAAGGGGCGCGAGCTTCTGTGGTTCGTCAGCAATCGCGCGCCGGTTCGCTGCACCCTTCCCTAGAGGTCAGATACGCTCGAAGCGAAGGAAGGCGGGCTTCAAGCCTTTAGCCCGCGCCTTCGCTTCATAGCGGGTCTGCGGGGCGTCGGCCGGACGGTCGCGCCAATCGCTGGGGCCGGTCGCGGTCCAGCGGAAAGCCGGATGCGGGCAGGTTTCGGCCAACATCCAGGCGATATAATCCATATCATCGGATGCCATGCGCAACTCGGCCCCGGGTTTCAGCACCCGGGCCAGCACGTCGAGATTTTCCTGGGAAACGAAGCGGCGCTTGTTATGGCGCTTCTTGGGCCAGGGATCGGGGAACAGCAGGAACGCTTTGGAGATGCAGGCGTCCGGCAGGCGATCCATCACCTTGCGGGCGTCGTCGTTCCAGATCTGCAGATTATCGGCAAGGCCTTCGCGGTCGAGGTCCTGCAGCAGCGAGACGACGCCATTGAGGAACGGTTCGCAGCCAATCAGGCCGACATCGGGATTGGCCCGTGCTTGGGCAGCGAGATGTTCGCCGCCGCCAAAACCGATTTCAAACCAGATTTCGCGGGAATTTTGCGCGCCAAAAAACGTCGTCGGATCGACGGGACCGTCGCCGGCGGGCAGTTCCAACTTGCGCGGGGGATAGAGCTCAGCCAGCAAGGCCTGCTGGCTGAGTCTCAACTTGCGTCCGTGGCGGCGTCCAAAAACCCGGCGCGGGCTACCGGTAGAAAATTCGCCCGATTGCATGATCTTCGAAAACCGTCGTTAGGCTAGAAAACTAGGCGTTGAAAGCCGACTTGAGCGCCGGAACCAGATCGGTCTTCTCCCACGAGAAGCCGCCGTCGGCATCCGGGGTGCGACCGAAGTGACCATAGGCCGAAGTACGGGCATAGATCGGACGGTTCAGCTGAAGATGCTCGCGGATACCGCGCGGGCTGAGGTTCATCAGCTCCTGCAGAACCTTCGAGAGCTTCTGCTCGTCGACCTTCGAGGTGCCTTCGGTCTTCACATAGACCGACAGCGGATGGCTGACGCCGATGGCATACGACAGCTGAATGACGCAGCGATCGGCAAGGCCAGCGGCAACGACGTTCTTTGCCAGATAGCGCGCGGCATAGGCAGCCGAACGGTCGACCTTGGTCGGATCCTTACCCGAGAAGGCGCCGCCACCATGGGGGGCCGCACCGCCGTAGGTATCGACGATGATTTTGCGACCGGTGAGACCGGCGTCGCCGTCCGGACCGCCGATGACGAAACGGCCGGTCGGGTTCACGTAGAACTGGTCTTCCGGGCACATCCAGCCTTCCGGCAGGACCTTCAGGACCCACGGACGCACGATCTCGCGCACTTCTTCCTGGGTCACGCCTTCGGCATGCTGGGTCGAAACGACGACCGAGGTCGCGCCGACCGGCTTGCCATTGACGTAACGGAGTGTGACCTGGCTCTTGGCATCGGGGCCGAGCTGCTTCAGGACGCCCGAATGACGGTCGTCGGTCAGACCTTTGAGGATCTGATGCGAGAAATAGATCGGGGCGGGCATCAGGACCGGGGTCTCGTTGCAGGCGAACCCGAACATGATGCCCTGGTCGCCAGCGCCTTCGTCCTTGTTGCCGGCAGCATCGACACCGACAGCGATATCGGCAGATTGCTGATGGACCAGGACTTCGACCTTGGCGCTATCCCAATGGAAGCCCTTCTGCTCGTAGCCGATCTCGCGGATCGCCTTGCGGGCAGCTTCTTCCATCACGGCGGCGGTGACGCTGGCCGGGCCGCGCACTTCACCAGCGAGCGTGACGTGATTGGTCGTGGCGAGGGTTTCGACCGCGACACGGGCATAAGGATCGGCTGCGAGGAAGATATCGACGATGCTGTCGGAGATACGATCGCAAACCTTGTCGGGATGGCCTTCAGAAACCGATTCCGACGTAAACAGATACTCGTTATTGACCAAAGTAGCCCCCAAAGCGACCGGCCTAAAAAACAGACAGCGCCCGCACGATCTGCGGACACCAACGGAGAGTGTTGTGTCCTATGTCGAGCGGGCGCCGTCAAGAAAAACCACTATTTCCCGTGTTATACGTGGGAAATTACTCTTCGATTGCGACGATACCGAGCGACTTGGTCAGCTCGAGAATACGCTTACGAACCTTCTCGTCACGGATCTTGTCGAAGGCGCGGGCGAGTTCGAGAATTTCGCGCTTCGAGAGGTCCTTGCTGTCGAAATCGGCCGGGGCTTCGTTCAGGCCCAGGGCCTTGCCGCCCGACACTTCCGGCTTCATGTCGTCGAAGAAGAACGACACCGGCACATCGAGAACCTTGGAGAGTTCATAGAGACGGCTGGCACCGATACGGTTCGCACCGCGCTCGTACTTCTGAACCTGCTGGAAGGTCAGACCAATGGCCTCGCCCAGCTTTTCCTGGCTCATGCCCAGCAGCGTGCGACGTAGACGGACGCGGCTACCGACATGGATATCAACCGGATTCGGCTTACCATCGGGCGAACCACGACCACCGCGACGACGAACCTTGGCGACTGCAACTGTATTCATGACCCTTCCCCTTTTCCTTGAAATCAGGTGATGAATGCTACTTAGGGCATACATATGTATGCGTCAATCGCAGGATGTACCAGGGGGGTCATTTTTCCGTCAATGCGTGCTCCGATATTGCCGGAAAGCAACGAGGCTTGCAGCCGCAAGAAGAGCCAGGGCCAGGGGGATGTCGCGCCAGCGGCTATAAGGCGTCGGATCAAGGGCTTGCGGCAGGTCGACGTCCAGAATTCCGCGCTCGCCAAGGCCAAGCCGGGAGATGGTACGACCTAGCGGATCGATGACCCCTGAAATCCCGGTATTGGCGACCCGCGCGATCGGTATGCCTTCTTCGATCGCCCGCAACCCTGTGATGTGGAAATGCTGGAAAGGCCCCGTCGAATAGCCATACCAGGCATCGTTTGTCAGGTTGAGCAACCAGGACGGGCGGTCCGATGGATTGACCACTTCGCCCGGAAAAATCACCTCGTAACAGATCAGCGGAGCAAAGGGCGGCAGGTTTTGCACGCGCAGAGTGCGGGGGCCGGGCCCGCTGGTGAAATCAAGCCCGTCGGCCGCGACCGCCGGCAGAGGCAACCAATGGCGGGCCGGAACATATTCGCCAAAGGGCACCAGATGGAACTTGTCGAAGGCCCCTAGCAAGCTTGCCTGTTCGTCCAGGGCCACCATGCCATTGGTGACGACCGGTGGGCGACCGGTACTGAGATAGCGGATGGTGCCGGTGATGAGACTGCCGCCAGGCGGTACCGCGGCCGTGATGGCCTGTCTTGCTTCGTCGTGGCGCTCGATGGCAAAGCCCGTTGCGGTCTCGGACCAGAGAACGGCGGCCAGCGGTTTTGCCGACGGTGCACGGGACAATTCCACCTGATCGCGGAAGTTTGCCGCCAGCAGGTTGGGATCCCATTTCAGGTGCTGCGGGATGTTGGGCTGGACGAGGCGCACCAGTGTGCCGGTCTGCGCAACCTCGGTCGTCGTTAGACGCCAGCTGCCCCAGGCCAGCGGCAGGGCCAGCAGAAGGACCCAGGCCGCCATCGCGCGCCGGTCGAGGGCCGCCGGCAGCACGCCCAGCAGGATTGCGAGGAAGCTCAAGCCGTAGCTGCCGCCGACGGCGGCCAATTGCTGGAAGGGCAGCAGATGAACAAAGGCATGGCCGGCGAGATTCCAGGGAAAACCGGTCAGCAGATGGCCGCGGGCATATTCCGCCAGCAGCAGCGCCAGAGCGAAACCAAGGGCGCTGCGCCCTTCGAAACGCGACCAAAGGGTGACGAGGAGAGCGGGGTAGAGAGCTAAGCCGGCCGGAATGGCTACCGCGGCAAGCGGCAGCAGCCACAGAAACTCGGCTGGTGGCACCAGCAGCGCATTGGCGATCCAATAAAGCCCGCTGGTGAATTGCCCAAGGAAGAACCACCAGACGGTCGCGAACACCCGCCGCGCCGGCGGCTTGTCCGCAACCATCCAGTAAAGAACGCCGTAAAGCAGCAGTAACGGCGCAATCCCAAAGGGCGCGAACATTGCTGCACTTATAATTCCGAGCCCAAGCACGAGAGCGTATCGTCGCCACCCAAGCAGAGCAGGCAGAGTCTGGCGGAGATTAAAGACTACGGAGGTAATTTTACTATGCAGGCCGGTCATAGGTCCGAACTATGGTAGGAGGAGCGTCAGCTTTTGCAACCACGAGAGACCCTTACGGATGGAAGATCCGCGCGGTATCGACCCGGCGAGATTGACGGCCGAACAGAATGGCCGCCTCTATTCCTTGTACCAGCATTGGCTTGGCGCCAGAAACCCCGAAGGGCTGGTGCCCAAGTCTGCCTTTGATGCTTTTGCAATCCGACCCTGGCTTGGGCTGGTCAGCATTTATCAGCGCATAGATCAGGATTATGTCATTCGTCTGGATGGAACAGACATTGTCCGCATGACCGGCGAAGATTGGACTGGCCGCCGGGTCAGCGACCTTGATGGGCGCTATAATTTGCGCCTGCTCGAAGCCGTGTCCCTCGCGGCAAGCGAGCGCCGGTGCATCTATCACCCGTCGCGCCAGCTGGCCGCCCGGCCCCATTTCACCGTCGCTCGTCTGCTGATGCCGGTTTCGCGCGATGGCCTCGACATAACCCATGTGGTGATGTCGCTTATCCCTAATGACAAAGAGCCGGTGTAGGAACACCGGCTCTTTGTCATTAGTTGTTCGTTGGCCCTCGCCGGGCGGGTGCATCCGCACCCCCAGAGCGTTATTGGGCCTCCGGCCTCAATGGCCTCTGGGAAGAGCGGCCTCAAGCAGCGAAGCGGTAGGCCAACACTAAAGTTAGATGCAGATGGTCCGCAGCGGCGGGAAGCCGTTGAAATTGACCGAGCTGTAGCTGGTCGTATAGGCGCCCGTAGAATGGATCTCGATCTTGTCGCCGACGGCGAGGTCGATCGGCATCTGATAGTCGGTCTTTTCATACAGAATGTCGGCGCTGTCGCAGGTCGGGCCGGCGAGAATGACCGGGCCGGTCGGGCCGCCATCGTGCGGGGTGACCAGCTTGTACTTGATCGCCTCGTCCATGGTTTCGGCCAGACCGCCGAACTTGCCCACATCGAGGTAGATCCAGCGCTTGTCTTCGTCGTAGTCCTTTTCCGAAATCAGCACGACTTCGGCCTGCAGCACGCCGGCATCGCCGACCATCGAGCGGCCGGGCTCGATGATGATTTCGGGGATGTTGTTGCCGAAGTGCTTCTGCATCGCCGACATGACGGCTTCGGCATAATCCTCGACCGGGCGGACGGCCGAGCGATAGCGGGCCGGGAAACCGCCGCCGATGTTCACCATGCGCAGGTCGATGTTGGCCTTCTGCAAGGCCGAGAACATCTGAGCGGCGCGGCCGACGGCCACGTCCCACTGATCAAGATCGGTCTGCTGCGAGCCGACATGGAAGGAGATGCCATAGGCATCGAGGCCCATTTCGCGGGCCTTGACCAGCAGGTCGGTCGCCATTTCCGGCGCGCAGCCGAACTTGCGCGACAGCGGCCATTCGGCGCCGCTGCATTCCATCAGGATGCGGCAATAGACCTTGGCGCCCGGCGCAGCCTTGGCCAGCTTCTGCAGCTCGGCTTCGCTATCGAAGGCGAAGAGGCGCACGCCCTTTTCGTAGGCATAGGCGATGTCGCGTTCTTTTTTGATCGTATTGCCGAACGAGATCCTCTCGGCAGGCGCGCCCAGACCCAGGCACAGGTCGATTTCGCCGCGCGAGGCAGTATCGAAGCTCGAACCCTGGGTATTCAGGACATTGACGATTTCCGGGGCCGGGTTGGCCTTGACGGCATAGAAGATCTGCGCCAGCGGCAGCAGACGCTTCATCGTCTTATAATTGTCGGTGATGACATCCAGATCGATAACGACGCAGGGGGTCTCGGGCTGCTGTTCGACAAGGTAACGGGCGATCTTAGCGGACATATGTGACGACTCCCTGCACCAGATGCAGACGACCCTTCATGGTCGCCATACTGCTGGCGGCGAAAACGATTGAGATATGCAGGAGGGGCCCCATCCGGGGCCGGTGCGAACAAGCGTGGGTTCGGGGCGTATACCGAACCCGCGTCGTCTAGGGCAACGTGACCTCGGCCCAAGCCGGGACGGCGGTACTATTCCCGTAATACTTGAAACCTGAAATCATCGCAGCCTCATACCCTCTCGGTACTAGCATTAGCCAGAAGAACCAAAAGGACGCGGTACGTCGTTACATAACCACGAGGGCCATAGGCACGTGCGCCTTTGCGTCAACGAGATGCGATATGAGGCAATTTTAATCCCAGTGCAAGTTAAAAAATCGCAGGGGAAATATGACAGCGGCGCCTCAAAAATTATCGCTTTAAAACAATGGGTTAGTCGGAGGCAATATCAGCGATCCGAACCTCGACCGAACGCACCCGTCCGTCACGCTGAACCGACATCGTCACGCGTTGCCCAACACCGGCGGCTTCGAGGGCCAAAGCGAGATCCGCAATAGTCGCAATGGGGCGGTTCTGTACATGCGTAATAATATCGCCGAGGCGTCCCGTCGCCCGGTCGAGCGGTTTCAAGCCAACCTCGGTTGCGGGGCTGCCGGGCAGGATGCCGGCAACGACTAGCCCGGCGACGCCATAACGCGCAGCCAGCTCTTCAGGGGCGGCGGCAATGCCGATCCCGGGGCGCGGCACTCGTCCATCGCGGATCAGCAGCGGCACGATCCGGTTCACCACATCGACCGGCACGGCAAAGCCGACACCGGCCGACCCGCCGCTCGAAGAGAGGATGGCGGTCGTGACGCCGATCAGGCGGCCGGAACTGTCGAGCAGCGGCCCGCCTGAATTGCCGGGGTTGATCGCGGCATCGGTCTGGATGACGCCGGCGATCTCGCGGCCCGAAGCGGTGGGCAGGCGGCGGTCGAGGGCGGAGACGATACCACGCGTCAGGGTGCGCGAAAGGCCGAAGGGATTCCCGATCGCAAAGACGGTCTGGCCGACCTTGAGGTCGGTCGAGAGGCCGATGGGCAGCGGGAAGAGGCGCTGGCGCACCTCCAGCTTCACAACGGCGAGATCATGATCGGGGGACACGCCGACAATCCGCGCCTCGATGGCATCGCCGCCGTCAAGACGCACCCGTACGCGGCTGGCGCCTTCGATGACATGGAAGTTGGTGACGATATGGCCGGCGGCATCCCACACGAAACCTGAGCCGGCGCCGCCCGGCCGATTGCCGGCGAGGCGCGAGGGGGCGTCTTCGGTAAAGAGGTAGGCGACGGAGGGGGCGGCCCGCTCGAACAGGGCGACCGTCTCGCGCTCGCCACCGCTCAAATCTTCCCGCGGGGTGACGAGGCGCGGGGTCGAGGCGACGGCACCGATATCGCGCCAGATCTGATGACCGACATAAAGGCTGGCCAGGATCATCAGCCAGAGGAGTACCAGACGGGAAAAGCGATCTTTGGTCATGCGATCCGGGGCCAGAACCCGGACGTATCAGCTGCCCAGGCGGGTGAGGGCGCGGACCAGATCCAGAAGATCGGCGAGCCGCGCGAGATAATGGTCGGTCAGGGGCAGGCTTGCGGTGTCCCCGCCCATAACCTCCTGCTCCAGCGCCGTCAGCATGGCGGTGAGACGCCTGCGATGCAAGCCGGTGCCTGCCATGATCGGATCGACGACCATGCCAGAGAAGGCGGCAAGGGTGCTGGCGACCGCTGCCAGCCCACCAGTAAGCCCTAAGGTGAGGGCAGGACCGGCGGCAGCGGGAAAGATGCCATACCAGGCGCCACCGATGCCGGCGCCCAAGGGAAAGCCCGCAATCGCCATCTTCTGCGCCAATACCCCAGCCAGCGCCGGCCCTAGGCTGACGACGCCGGGCGTGAATTGCTTCAAGGTGGCAGCCCCCGCCGCAAGGGAGAAGACGGAGGTCGCGATATCGGCCGTTGCCCCGCGCGCGCCGACGTAAGAGCCGATCAGATCGGCGGCACGAGTGCGGAAGGCGGGATCGGCAGCGGCGGCATCCAGGATCGCGAATTGGCTGCGCAAATAGATTTCGATGCGCGGGTCACTGAGGATCGTATCGGCCAGGGCGTCGCCGGTCGATTGCCGGTCACCCTGCTTATAAGGCAGCTCCAGCAGATCAGTGATCAGCAGCCATTCGATCTCCCGCCCCACGTCGGTCGAGAGATTGAGGTTGATCTTATCGAGGCGGGTGGCCAGCCCCTCCCGCTTCATGCGGCGCAAAGCGAGCGATCCGACCCTGAGAGCAAAATTGGGGGCGGTGAGCGCCAGATTGACGGGGGCCTTGGCTATATCCCAGCCCAGCGCCCGTTTATGCAGGCGCCGGGCGCCCCGCCAGGAGAAATGCCGGTCGATGAAACCGGGTACGCGCTGGCGGCGTGCCTCGAAATAGCGGCGGGTGCCTTCCTCGACGACTTGCGCCAGGGTGGTGCGATCAAGGGCGACGGGCAGGTTGGTCGTCGTCTGGTCATCCATAAAAGAAGATGTGGGGACCGCAGACGGGGGCGTCAATTGCCTAGCGTCGCAGGATCGCCACCAGATAGCGGCAGCCCGTGGGGCCTGCCTCGAACTGGCAATCGCTGGGCGGGCCGAGGGTCAGGCAATCGCCGGCCGTCAGATCGTGGGTGGTCGGTCCTTCGGAGAACCGTAGCTTCCCCTCCAGCATCCAGATCAGCTGACGGATGAACATATAGGCCGAAGCCGGATATTCCACAGTTGCACTGGCAGGCAGGCTGACCTCGATCAGCTCCAGCGGTACATCAGAGGGGGCGGAGAGCTGGCGGCGCAGATAGCCGGTATCAGGATCGCGCCACAGCGGCTGATCGCCGGCGCGCATCAACCGGTCTTCGGACCGCTCCGCCCGGGCGAGCAGGGAGGAGAGTGTCAGGCCAAAGGCGCCAGACAGGCGTCCCAGCAGGGCGGCGGTTGGGCTGGCCTCGCCCCGCTCGATCTTGCTGATCATGGCCTTGGAGACGCCCGAGCGTTCGGCCAGGTCACTTAAGGACCAGTCGCGTGCCTCGCGCTCGATACGCAGGCGGCGGGCGAGGGCGGGGGTGGGGTCGTCTGTAATCGTAGACATCTGTCCATTATAAGGAGGCTGCCCGAGCCTGGACAGCCTCCCGATGGACTCTTTTTAGGCGACGCGGATCTTACCGAGGAAGTCCGCGATATTTTCCCGCAGCCGGCTGCCCTGGCGGGCAAGATCGGTTGCAGCACTCAGGACTTCCGTCGAAGCGACGCCGGTATCGTTCGCGGCATGGCGGACTTCGCCGATGCTGTCGGATACCTGTTGGGTACCATGGGCGGCGTATTGCACGTTGCGGGCAATCTCGCCGGTGGCGGCGCCCTGTTCCTCGATCGCGGCGGCAATCGCCGTGGTGATGGAGTTCATGCGGTTGATGGTGCTGCCGATCGTCTCGATCGCATCGACGACTTCCGACGTCTCATTCTGAACCGACTGCACCTGCGCGGCGATTTCCTCGGTCGCCTTGGCGGTCTGGGTCGCGAGGTTCTTCACCTCAGAGGCGACGACGGCAAATCCTTTGCCGGCATCACCCGCCCGGGCGGCCTCAATGGTGGCATTGAGGGCCAGAAGGTTCGTCTGGGTCGCGATCTCGTTGATCAGGCGCACGACGTCGCCGATGCGGGTGGCGGCATCTGCAAGCTGACGGACCTGATGGGCGGTCTTCTCGGCTTCCTGGGTCGCCTGACCGGCGATGGTGGCGGAATCCTGAACCTGGCGGCTGATTTCATGGATCGAGCTGGAAAGCTCTTCAGTCGCGGTGGCAACGGTCTGCACCGAGGCCGAGGCCTCGCCACTGGCCTGTTCGACGTTGGTTGCCTGGTTCTTGGTATGGTCGGCGGTGCGGTTCATCGAATGGGCGGTGCCCTGCAGCTCGGACGCGGAACCAGACAGGCTTTCCAGCGCCTCGGCGACCGTGGCATCGAAGACCGAGATATGAGATTCGATCGTCTTCTGGCGCTGTTCCTTGCGCTCCAGCTCGACGCGCTTTTCAATCTCCAGGCGCGCCGCTTCGACCAGCCCATCGCGGAAAACCAGAACGGCGCGTCCCATGTCGCCCACTTCGTCGGTCTGCGCGACATTCGGCACCGCAAGATCGGTGTTGCCGCTGGCGATGGTGGTCATGGCGGCGGTCAGGCGGCGGACTGGCCCGACGATATAGGCATTGCCGATCCAGAGGCCTAGGCCGATGCCGACCAGGATGCCGGCGCCACAAACCAGCAGCATGAACTGCAGGCGGCTCGAGAAGAAGGCGGTCAGGGCGACGGCGTTCTCTTCGACCTTCTGATTATTATAGGCGACGGCCTTCTGCAGCTCGACATTGAAGGCCTGGCGATTGGCGCGGTTGGCGTCGTTATTGCCGACGGCATTGGCCTTCTCGAAATCGCCGCCGCGGCCCAGATTGGCCAACTCGCTGCGCAGGGTAACGAAGGCGCGCGCAGCGTCTTCCATCTTGGCGTGATCGGCCTTCTCGTCTTTGGGGACAAGCGGTGCCCAGGCGGCGAACTGCGTCTGCATCGCCTTCAGCTGATCGTCGATCCCCTTGGCATAGCGGGTGCCCTCTTCGGGGGATTTCGCCATATAGACGCCGCGGCTTTCCATCACGACGGCATTGACGAGACCGTTGATGCGTTCGGCGAGCAGGGCCTGTTCAGACCGCTGGGCCGAATCATCGACCATCTTGCCGTATTCCCGCATGGAGGAGACGCCGATCCAGGCCAGGAAGGCCATGATGATAGACATCGATCCGATGACGATCAGGAATTTCGTCATTAATCTTAGGTTAGCCATGCTGTCTTTTCCTCCATATCGACGCAAACGACTCCAGTGACCCGTGGAGTTCCCTCCCGACTGCTTTGGAATGCGAAGCGATTTCAGGAGAGATGAGCGCTTAGGGTCTAAAATTACTTCAAATTTTCTCTATGTGGTACCAGGGAATGTATACAGGATTGATCTGAAATTTCTCTCAAAGCGCTCTTGACCTTCCCACGATGGAAGGCCCCACCTTCGCCGTATTGAACGACGAAGGAGCCTGGGCAATGTTGAGCCTGACCATTCCGACCATGACCTGCGGTGCCTGCGAAAAGCGGGTGCGCAAAGCCCTGACACCGATAAGCGGGATCGAGGGCGTCACAATCGATCTGCCCACGCATAGGGTCTATATTGCCGGCACGGCCGAAGCCGCCGGTGTGATCGAAGCCCTACGCCAGGCGGGCTATCCGCCGCTGGGAGCCTAATATGAGTGCCGCCCGGACCATCGATCTCGCCATCGACGGCATGAGCTGCGCCTCCTGCGTCAGCCATGTCGAACAGGCCTTAAGTGTTGTTCCGGGCGTTGCGAAGGCCGAGGTCAATCTCGCGACCAATCGGGCGCGTGTCGCCCTCTCGGCGCCGGCTGCGGTGGAGGTGCTAATCCAGGCTGTCGAGGACGCCGGTTATAAGGCGCAGGTTGCGTCCTCGGAAGTTGCACCGGCGGCAAGCTGGCGCAAGGAGCTGTGGCCGGCCGTCTTGGCATCGCTGGCGGCTCTACCGCTGGTTTTCGGGATGGCGGGCGATCTTGCCGGCCAGGATTGGATGCTGCCGGGGATGGTTCAACTGGCCCTGGCGACGCCGGTGCAATTCTGGCTGGGCGCCCGTTTCTATCGAGCCGGCTTCAAGGCCTTGCGCCATGGGCGCGGGACGATGGATCTGCTGGTGGCACTTGGCACCAGTGCCGCTTATGGCCTCTCGCTCTGGATGCTGCTGACCGCCCATGCGGGCCATCAGCCCCATCTCTATTTCGAAGCGTCCGTGGTGGTGATCGCTCTGGTGCTTGTCGGCAAGGCGCTGGAAGCGCGCGCCAAGACCCAGACCGCTGCCGCCCTGCGCAGCCTGCTGGCCCTGCGGCCGGAAACCGCTCGCGTCCTGCGAGATGGTCGGGAGGTGGAGGTTGCCATCGCTGAGGTGACGGTCGGCATGCAGGTTGTGCTGCGACCGGGTGACCGGGTGCCGGTCGATGGCAGGATCGCGGAGGGCGCGAGCAGTTTTGATGAAAGCCTGCTAACCGGCGAAAGCCTGCCGGTGGAAAAGACGGTGGGCGATGGGGTAACGGCCGGTGCCATCAATCTCGATGGCCGTATTCTGGTGACGGCGGCGGCCGTCGGTGCGGACACCACCCTCTCGCGCATCGTGCGGATGGTGGAGGGCGCTCAGGCGTCGAAGGCGCCGGTGCAGAAACTGGTCGATCAGGTATCGGCGATCTTCGTGCCGGTGGTGGTGGCCTTGGCCGCCGCGACCTTCGCCGGCTGGTGGCTGGCGGGTTATGGGGTCGAGCAAGCGATCATCACCGCTGTCTCGGTTCTGGTTATCGCCTGCCCCTGTGCTCTGGGGCTTGCCACGCCGACCGCCATCATGGTTGGGACGGGGGTGGCAGCCCGTGCCGGCATTCTGATCCGCGATGCCGAAACCCTGGAGCGCGCCCATGGCGTTACCCTGGTGGCCTTCGATAAGACCGGCACCCTAACCGAGGGCAAGCCTCGGCTGGTGCGGATTGCATCGACGGTCGGCACTGAGGAAGACGTGCTGGCGATTGCCGCCGCCCTTCAGGCCGGCAGCGAACATCCGCTGGCCCGCGCCACGGTGGCCGAGGCGTCGACCCGGGGCTTGGTGGTGCCAGAGGTGGCTGCGTTCCAGGCTCTTGCCGGGCGGGGCGTTCGGGGCACGGTCGCTGGCCGGTCAGCCTTCCTGGGCAACCGGCGCTACCTGAACGAAGAGAATATCCCGACATCCAATCTGACCGCGACGGCCGATGATCTGGAGGCGGCGGGACATACGGTGTCTTGGTTGGTAGTTGATGGCGCAGTCCAAGGTGTGCTCGCCTATGCCGATACGCCCAAGCCTAGCGCGGCGCAGGCTGTGGCGGCGCTGAAAGCCATCGGCGTTAAAAGCGTTATGGTGACGGGGGACCGGATGGGGGCCGCGCAAGCGGTGGCGGCCAAGCTGGGGATCGAGACGATCCGGGCCGAAGTCATGCCGGCCGATAAGGCGGCGGTGGTGGCTGAGCTCAAAGCCTCTGGCGCCGTGGTAGCGATGGTCGGCGACGGCATCAATGATGCCCCGGCCCTGGCGGCGGCCGATGTCGGGCTGGCGATGGGCACCGGCACCGATGTCGCGATCGAGGCGGCAGGCATCACCTTGATGCGCGGCGATCCGGCCCTGGTGGCGGGCGCCATCGATATTTCCAGGCGGACCTACGGCAAGATCCGTCAGGGGCTGTTCTGGGCCTTTGCCTATAATGTGCTGGGCATCCCCCTGGCGGCGCTGGGGTATCTCAGCCCGATGCTGGCAGGGGCCGCGATGGCGCTCTCGTCGGTCAGCGTGATCGCCAATGCTCTTTTGCTGCGGCGGTGGCGATCTTCATGATAAAACCCAAGCCATGACGATCGATAACGATACCCAATTCGAAAAACTCAAAGTCATCGGCGCCATCGTGGCGCGGGTGCTGCAACGGATGATCGAGGCCGCAAGGCCAGGCATGACGACGGCGGAACTCGATGCCCTGGGCGCCAAATGGCTGGCCGATGCCGGGGCACGCTCTGCGCCGGTGCTGACCTATAATTTCCCGGGCGCGACCTGCATCTCGGTGGCGCCGGCCTGTGCGCACGGCATTCCGGGCGAGCAGGTCCTGCAGGACGGCGATCTCGTCAATATCGATGTCTCGGCCGAAAAGGACGGGGTCTTTGCCGATACCGGCGGCAGTTTTGTCATCGGCAAGGTGGAGACGCCCGAGCAGGCGGCCCTGCTGGCCGCGACCCGCAAGGCGCTGGCAGCCAGCCTGACCATCGTGAAGCCCGGTGCGCGTTTCAACGAGATCGGCCGCAAGATCGAGACCGTCGCCGCCAAGGCAGGCCTGACGATCATCGAAAATCTATGCAGCCATGGGGTTGGCGACAGCCTGCATGAGGAGCCCAAGGAGATCCTGCCGTATTATGACGCGCGGGATCGCCGTGTGATGGGGCGTGGGCAAGTCTTCACCATCGAACCCTTCCTCTCCACCGGTGGCAGCTATGCCGAGGAGCAAAAGGACGGTTGGACCTTGACCACCCCTGGTGTGCTTACGGCTCAGTTCGAGCATACCTTGGTGGTTGGCAAAAATGGTCCGATCATTGTGACGAAGGCTGCTTGACTCTCGGCTCCCTGGGGCGTACAAGCCCACTCCTGTTTTTCACTGACTAGACGAGTTCCGAGCAATGGCTCACCATCTCTCAGCAAAGAAGCGCATCCGCCAGACCGAGCGCCGCACCGCGGTGAACAAGGCGCGCGTCAGCCGGATTCGCACCTTCCTGAAGAAGGTCGAAACCGCGATTGCCTCTGGCAAGAAGACCGAAGCAGCCGAAGCTTTCACGGCAGCGATGCCGGAAATGCATCGCGGCGTGACCAAGGGCGTTCTGCACAAGAACACCGTTGCTCGCAAGCTGTCGCGTCTGTCGGCCGCCATTAAGGCGCTGGCTGCCTAAGCTTTCGGCGGTTCGCTTAAGGTTTGTTCGCTGAACGAACTGATGCGATAAATAAAAGATAAATAAAAAGCATCGACTCGCATCTCGTATGGGGTGCGAGTCGATGCTTTTTTGTGCCTTCGTTCGTTTGTTGCCGAATAGGTCCGACTCGGAACTAGAGTCGAATCTTGGTTAGCCGGGCAGCCGATTGATTCTCCACGGTGAATCACTGTCATACGACCCCGTTAACCTATTGTTCCCTATTCGGGCGACTTGCCATTCGCTTTGGTCTGGCGCTATCGTTTTGGAAGACAGGCGGTTCACCCGCCGAGTCTGCAAATTTCCGTATATTGGGTAGCGTCAGCGTATGGGGTGCTTCGTATAATCGAAGCGCGCGTTACCTAAGTAGTCTTTGAAGGATGAAGAGACATGGCGTGGTCATTGTGGAGATTGTGTCCCTGTTGACGGGGGCTTTGTTCTTCTCCGCCATGCAGCTTCCTCTTTTCCTATCGTTGGCCAATGCTCGCCCAATCCCCCGTTACTCCCCTTCCTGCTGATCAAACCCTTGGCGACGAATTCGGCGCCTCTTGGGTGCGGGTGCAGTCTCGGCTGGTGGTCGAGGTTGGTGAGGCTGCCTACAAGAGCTGGCTTGCGCCGCTCAGCATCGAGGGCCTGATGGATGGCGTAGTACGCCTCGGCCTTCCGACTCGTTTCATGCGGGACTGGGTCAATACCCATTACCTCGAACGTCTGCGCCGTCTCTGGAGCGCGGAAGACGAGCGCGTCCAGAATGTCGATCTGGTCGTGGTGCGTCGGGCGCCGGCTGTCAGCGTGGCGGCTCCTGCCGTTGCGGTGCCCGTCCAGAACGCTCCTGTTCAGCCGATCTCCGTGGCTCCCGCGCCTCGTCCTGCGCGACTGGCGCGCACGACCTCTTCTCTCTCGATTTCGCCGTCTTACGAGGAAAGCCAGACCACCTCTCTCGATGGTCTGTCGGCGCCGCTTGATCCGCGCCTGACGTTTGAAAACTTCGTCGTCGGCAAGCCGAACGAACTGGCCTTTGCTGCCGCCCGCCGGGTCGCCGAGAGCGATGCGGTCGCTTTCAACCCGCTTTATCTCTATGGCGGCGTCGGCCTCGGCAAGACCCATCTGATGCATGCCATCGCTTGGCATATCCGTCAGCGTGATCCCTCGCGCCGCGTGATCTATATGTCGGCCGAAAAATTCATGTACCAGTTCATTAAGGCGCTTCGGTACAAGGACACGGTCGCTTTCAAAGAGCAGTTCCGCTCGGTTGATGTCCTGATGATCGACGATGTGCAGTTCTTCTGCGGCTCCAAGGAACTGACCCAGGAAGAGTTCTTCCATACCTTCAATGCGCTGGTGGATCACAACCGTCAGGTTATCGTCTCGGCTGACAAATCACCGGCCGACCTTAGCGATCTGCCGGAACGTCTGAAGTCGCGTCTGGGCTGGGGTCTCGTCGCCGATATCCACCCGACAACCTACGAGTTGCGTCTTGGGATCTTGCAAGCCAAGGCCGATGCGGTCACGGTGCCGGTGCCGCCCAAGGTGCTGGAGTTCCTGGCCCATAAGATCACCTCGAACGTGCGTGAGCTTGAAGGCGCGCTGAACCGATTGGTAGCGCACGCAACGCTCGTACACCGCGCAATCAGCCTGGAGATGGCGCAGGAAGTTCTGCACGATCTGCTGCGCGCCCACGACCGCCGGGTGACCATCGAAGAGATCCAGAAGCGGGTTGCCGAGCATTATACTATCCGCCTCGTCGACATGAGCTCGGCCCGTCGCTCGCGCCAGATCGCCCGTCCGCGCCAGGTTGCGATGTACCTGGCAAAGCAGCTCACCTCGCGCTCGCTGCCCGAGATCGGCCGCAAGTTCGGTGGACGAGACCACACCACGGTCATGCATGCGGTGAAGAAGGTCGAAGAGTTGCAGGCGCTGGATTCGGCGCTGGCCGAGGATATCGAATTGCTCCGCCGGATGCTCGAAAGCTAATATTCCTTTTCTTACCGGCGCGTGTGCTATAGTCCCGCGCCGATTGACGCAGGGAAGCAGAATTAGTCGCCATGAAACTGACCATCGAACGCGCCGCCCTTCTTAAGAGCCTCGCGCACGTCCAGAGTGTCGTTGAGCGTCGGAATACCATTCCCATCCTGTCCAATGTCCGGATCGTCGCCCGCGATGGCGCGGTTGGCTTTACCGCGACCGACATGGATCTCGATATTGTCGAGCATCTGCCCTGCACGGTCGCCGTCCCCGGTGAGACGACCGCCCCGGCCCATACGCTCTATGACATCGTCCGCAAGCTGCAGGACGGCGCCCAGATCGAACTGGATGCGACCGGCGGCAACGAGCGCCTGACGGTGCGGGCCGGTCGTTCAACCTTCACCCTGCCGGCCCTGCCGGTTGCCGATTTCCCCTCGCTCTCGTCTGATGATCTGCCGGTCAGCTTCACGCTGACCGCGACCGAACTGAAGAGCGTGATCGATCGCACCAAATTCGCGATCTCGACCGAAGAGACCCGCTATTACCTCAACGGCATCTTCGTCCATGCTGCCGACCAGAAGGGCGGCGGCAAGGTTCTGCGCGCCGTTGCGACCGACGGTCATCGTCTGGCCCGGGTCGAGCTGACCTTGCCGGAAGGCGCCGATGCAATGCCCGGTATCATCCTGCCGCGCAAGACGGTGGGCGAGTTGCGCAAGCTCCTAGACGAAACCGACGGCGACGTCGAAATCTCGCTCTCGGAAACCCGCATCCGCTTCACCTTCGGCGCGGTCTCGCTCAGCTCCAAGCTGATCGACGGCACTTTCCCGGACTATGAGCGCGTGATCCCGGTCGGCAACGACAAGATCCTCGAGATCGATTGCAAAGCCTTTGCCCAGGCGGTCGACCGTGTCGCGATCATCTCGACCGAGAAGAGCCGTGCGATCAAGATCGCTCTCGATGGTGGCGCTCTGACCCTCTCGGCCAGTTCACCCGATGCCGGTTCGGCGATCGAAGAGCTTGAAGTCTCCTACGACGGCACGCCGTTCGAGATCGGCTTCAACTCGCGTTATCTCTTGGACATCACGGGCCAGATCCAGGGCGATACCGCCCAGTTCCAGATGGCCGACAGTGCTTCGCCGACCATCGTGCGCGATCGCGCCGATCAGCACGCGATCTATGTGCTGATGCCGATGCGCGTTTGATTTCCAGGATCCTCCAGACGGTATGATTCCGGCAATCAGCCGTCTGGCTCTCACTGATTTTCGCGGCTATGGCCGTCTGGATCTTGAACCCGATCCAGACGGCTTTGTCGTTCTGACGGGGCATAATGGCGCGGGCAAGACCAACCTGCTTGAAGCCCTGTCGTTCCTCTCGCCCGGCCGGGGCTTTCGCCGTGCGGCGTTGAGCGAGATCGAACGGCTGGGCGGTCCTGGCAGTGGCTGGGCCGTGGCCAGCACGCTTGAAACCGCCCTTGGCCCGGTTGAAATCGGTACCGGCCGGCCGCCCGGCGGCACGGAGCGGCGGGTACTGAAGCTCAATGGCGCGCCCGCCAAAAGCCAGACCGAGCTCTCCGATCTGCTGGTGGTGAGCTGGCTGACGCCAGCGATGGACCGTTTGTTTCAAGATGGCAGCAGCGGCCGGCGCCGCTTTCTCGACCGGATGGTGCAGGGCTTCGATAGCCAGCATGCGCCGCGTTTGGCGGCCTATGAACATGCGATGCGTGAGCGTCTGCGGTTGCTCAAAGAACGGCGGGCGGACCCTTCCTGGCTCGGCGCGCTGGAAGAGACGATGGCGCGTGAAGGGATCGCGGTCGCGATTGCCCGCTGCCTGCTGCTCTCGAACCTGCAAGCGGCAGTGAATGAGGGTATCGGGCCGTTTCCGGCGGCGGATCTGACCCTGGACGGCGAGATCGAAACCGCCCTTGCGGCGAGCGATCCGGCGGTTGTCGAAGCAGAATTCCGGGCAGCTCTGGCCCAGCGTCGTCGCATCGATGCCGATGCCGGCGCGACGACCCAGGGGCCGCACCGGGGTGATCTTTTGGTGCGGCATCGGGCTAAGGATATGCCGGCGCCTCATTGTTCGACCGGTGAGCAGAAGGCGCTGTTGATCGCCCTGCTGCTGGGTAACGCGCGCCTCGTTAAGGCTGCGCGTGGAGTGCCGCCGTTGCTACTCTTGGATGAAGTCGCCGCCCACCTCGATGAGGCCCGGCGGGCGGCGCTGTTTGATGAGCTGGCGGCTCTAGGCGGCCAGGCTTGGCTGACCGGGACCGATCGCGCGCTCTTCGATACGTTGGGTGCGCGGGGGCGTTATTACACCGTAGAGGATGGCACGGTCCGCATATCCTGCTAGTATATCGCGCGCGCGCCCACACGTTAGGCCGCCGCACCTCTTGATGGTACCAAGGAGCGTTTCCCAATATGACCAGCCCTGATCTGTCGCCGCAGCCGGAAGTCCCTGTCGAGGGTGCCGGTGGCGAGTATAACGCTGACTCCATCCGGGTTCTGCGTGGTCTCGATGCGGTACGTAAGCGGCCTGGCATGTATATCGGCGACATCGGTAACGGTGCCGGCCTGCATCACATGGTCTATGAAGTCGTCGATAACGCGATCGACGAAGCGCTCGCGGGTCATTGCGACCTGGTCGAAGTGCTGCTGAATTCCGATGGTTCCTGCACCGTGCGCGACAATGGGCGCGGCATTCCGGTCGATATCCATCACGAAGAAGGCGTCTCGGCGGCCGAGGTCATCATGACCCAACTGCATGCTGGCGGTAAGTTTGACCAAAACTCCTATAAGGTTTCCGGCGGTCTGCATGGCGTCGGCGTTTCGGTCGTGAATGCCCTCTCGAAGGTTCTGAAGCTGCGCGTGTGGCGCGGCGAGAGCGAACATGAGATGGAGTTCAACCACGGCGAAGCGGTCGCCCCACTGAAAATCGTCGGCCCGTCGAACGGCAAGAAGGGCACTGAAGTTACCTTCCTGCCGTCGGTTGGCGATGAAGGCACCTTCAAGAACGTCACCGAGTTCGATTTCGCGACCTTGGAACATCGGTTGCGCGAACTCGCCTTCCTGAATTCCGGCGTGAAGTTGCGCCTGACCGACAATCGCCACCCGGAACCGGCGGTCTCGGATCTCTATTACGAAGGCGGCGTGTCGGCGTTCGTCGAATATCTCGATAAATCCAAGAGCTCGCTGCACGGCGACGTCATTGCCATGAAGGGCGAACGTGACGGCATTACCGTCGAAGTCGCGATGGAATGGACCGACGCCTATCACGAGACGATGCTCTGCTTCACCAACAACATCCCGCAGCGTGAAGGCGGTACCCATCTGGCCGGTTTCCGCGCGGCTCTAACCCGCATCATGGGCAATTTCCTCACCGAAAGCGGCATTGCGAAAAAGGAAAAGGTCCAGATCACCGGCGATGACGCCCGTGAAGGCCTGACCTGCGTGCTGTCTGTGAAGGTGCCGGACCCGGCCTTCTCCAGCCAGACCAAGGACAAGCTGGTCTCGTCCGAAGTGCGCCCGGTTGTCGAAAACATCATCGCCGAGCGTTTGCAGCAATGGCTGGAAGAACATCCGGCCGAAGCCCGCAAGGTGGTGAGCAAGGTCATCGAGGCGGCAACCGCCCGCGAAGCGGCCCGCCGTGCCCGCGAACTGACCCGCCGCAAGGGCGCCCTCGATATGGCCTCCCTGCCGGGTAAACTTGCCGATTGCCAGGAACGCGACGCCTCGCGCGCCGAACTCTTCCTGGTCGAGGGTGACTCGGCCGGTGGCTCGGCGAAGCAGGGCCGCGATCGTAAACATCAGGCGATCCTGCCGCTGCGCGGTAAGATCCTGAACGTCGAGCGCGCCCGCTTCGATAAGATGCTGCTATCGGCCGAAATCGGTACCCTAATTGCGGCCCTCGGTACCGGTATCGGCAGCGAAGACTTCAATGTCGAAAAGCTGCGCTACCACAAGATCATCATCATGACCGACGCGGACGTCGACGGCAGCCATATCCGCACGCTGCTGCTGACCTTCTTCTATCGGCAGATGCCCGAGATCATCGAGCGCGGTTATCTCTATATCGCGCAGCCGCCGCTCTACCGTGCCAAGCGTGGCCAGTCCGCCGTATATCTCAAGGACGAGCGCGCGCTGGAAGACTATCTCATCAACGACGGCATCAAGGACGCTCTGCTGGTCTCCGGCAATGGCGAGACCCTGGGTGGCGGCGATCTGCTCAACTTCGCCGAAAAGGCCCGTGCGGCCAAATCGATCCTCGGTAATCTCTCGCGCCGTGTCGGCAGTCTCGCGGTCGTCGAACAGGCAGCCTTGCTGGGTCTATTGACCCCGGATGTCGTTGATCGCGCGCATGAAGTAAGCGCGCTGGCCGAGCGGATGGATAATCTGTCGCGTCCCGCCGAACGTGGCTGGAAGGGGGCTGTCGTGGGTGACAGTCTGCGCGTGTCCCGCACCGTGCGCGGTGTGGAGGAAGCACACACCATCGATATGGGAGTGCTGCGCTCGGCCGAAGCCCGTAAGCTGAACGAGCTTGGCCCGGCGCTGGCCTCCCCGTTCCTTAGCGGTGCCGTGCTGAAGATCAAGGAGAAGGAAACGGTATTGACCGGCCCCTTTGCCTTGCTGGAGGCCATCACCGAACAGGGCCGCCGCGGTGTCTACATCCAGCGCTATAAAGGTCTGGGGGAAATGAATCCGGATCAGCTGTGGGAGACTACCCTCGACAGCAATGCCCGCACGCTGCTGCAGGTGAAGGTCACCCATACGGAATCGGCCGAAGAAGTCTTCTCGACTTTGATGGGCGATCTGGTGGAGCCGCGCCGTGACTTCATCCAGGCCAATGCCTTGAAGGTTTCGAACCTCGACGTTTAAAGAGGTCCGATAAGAGACTGCGAAACGGCCGGGCATTGCCCGGCCGTTTTCTTTAGAGCGTCAGCATCGTGCCGGTGAAACTCTTGATATTGCTTTGCAGCTCGTTGAACTGGGTATTGATGGCCGCGACTTGGACCTGTGAGGCCTGAACCGCTTGTTCGATATTGCCGGTCGTCTGGCCGACCGCTTTGACTCGGTGGGACACGGTGCGCGAAGTGCTCGCCACCAGGACGATGTTGTTAGCGATCTCACGGGTGGTTGCCTGCTGCTCGACGATGGTGCCGGCGATCCCTGTCACCACCTGATTGACGGTATGGACGACGGTTCCAACCTCATCGATGGTCGCAACCGCATCCCGGGTCGAGGTCTGGATATTGGCAACCAGACGCGCGATATCCTCGGTCGCCTTAGCGGTTTGACCCGCCAGCCCCTTCACCTCGCCGGCTACCACGGCAAAGCCCTTGCCGGCATCGCCCGCACGCGCCGCCTCGATCGTAGCATTCAGAGCCAGAAGATTGGTCTGGGCGGCGATCCCATTGATGATCTCCACCATCTGATCGATCTGGGTGGCGGAGGTGGAGAGGGTTTGGAGTACGTCGACGGCCTGAGCGACCTTGCTGACCGCGCTCACGGTCGTTTGTGCCGCATGTTCGGTTGAGCGCGAGATTTCCTCGAGCGAGGCGGACATTTCCTCGCTGGCGCCGGCGATAACGCTGGTGCTGTTCGAGACTTCCGTGCTGTCGTCGGCGACATGGCCGGTTTCGCTGGCGGCGACCGACACATGGCGGACGATCTCATTGGCCTGTTCCAGCAGGAGCCGGGTCGAGTGTGTCACGGTGTCGAGCACGGTCGCGATCGAACTGTCGAAACTCGCGACCTCCAGCTGAAGTCGGCGGGCGCGTTCTTCCTTCAGGCGGGCCTGTTCGGTTTCGGCCAATTGGCGCTGCTCGTTTTCGACCAGAGCCTCGCGGAAGACACTCAAGGCATCCGACATGGCCCCCAGGTCGTCCTTCACCTGAGTTTTCGGAATATCGATGTCATGCTGCCCTGCCGCCATGTTGCGCATGGCCTTAGTCATGCGACCCAACGGGCGGGAAACGGAGGAGCCGACAAAGATCGTCACGACCAGGCCGGCGATCAGGGAGGCGGCGGCCACGCTGGCCACCATCCATTGCGCCTGAATACGATCCTTGGCGGCCAGCGTCTGTCCTGCCCGGACCTGGGCCGCGATATCGGCATTCAGGTTGTCGATTTCCGCCTTCATGTTCTGATAGGCGGTATTGACGGAAAGCGACATCGAGCCGGCCTGCGCGGCGTTGCGCGGGATCATGATCATGACGTTGCCGGCGTTACGGGCGTAGGTCGCCAACAGCGCACGGATCTTTTCGATCCGCTCGCCGTGGGTGGCACCTGCCAGTGCCTCCAACCTATCGAGCGTTTCTTGCAGGGGTGGCAGGGTCGATCGTGCATGATCGAGAACTGTCGCCAGCCGCTCGTCGGGTTGGTTGATCGATTTCCAGACAATGGCCTGGAACAGGCTGGATTGTCCCTGGGCGGCGAGATTGGCCAGCCTATCGGCCAGCGAGGCGCTGGGCATCAGCCTGTCGAAGGCCTCGGCTTGGCGGCTGCGGTTACTGTCCTCGCGCAGGACGAAGATGCCGACGATCACGGCCAGCATGATCATCATCAGGGCTGGTGCCAGGAAAATCCTGAGCTTGATGGGAAGACGGAAAGGGAAAAGCATCACTCGTCCTGCGTCGCTTAAAAGGGGCGGTCGTCGGCGTCTTGGGGACTAGGACGCCAATTCGGTGCAGGTTAGGAGATGTTTGCCTTTTAAGAGCGGCGAGGCATAGCCCGACAGTTTAATGACGCTGCCGCTGGCAGGATCGGCCCATTCGATGGTGCTTGGAACCTTGCCGCCGGTCCCGGCCTGAGCCAGCTTCAGATATTCTTTGAACATATAGACGCCATTGGCGGACTGCAGGTCCGAGAGATCCATGCCGGCGTAATTATGGTCCGGGGCAATGCCCAGCGCCGTGCCGCTGGTGTCATAGAGCACGATGAACTGATTGTATTTTTCCCAGCGCCCGCCGGGTTCATTCAGCAGATCGGAGACGATCTTGGCGCCATTGTCCTTATTGTACTCTGCGGTCAATTCTGAGATCAAAGCGGTGCAGCTTGCGGCGGAAGCGAAGCTGGGTAACAAGAAGAATGCGCTCGCAAAAATTGTACGTAGATTTACTTTTTTCATTTTAGTTAATGATCTCCCGTTATGATTTTCATACATGAATAAAAATCAAACTATTCACGTATGTTCTAACTATAGATATCGATGAATAGTTTTTATATTTCTATGTGATTATTGCAAAAATATTATTAATTTTAATACGATTGGTGAGTGAAAAAAATTCAGTATGCTGCACGCGCCGAAGGAGCAAAAAACGGGGAACCGCTTTTGGGGCTCGTTTGTTTTCTTGTGTGAGGTCCCGTGATGGACCGATGACCGGGTAGGATGGTCCCAAACCCGGGTCTGAAAACGACAGGAGGATGGTATGGCTCAAGATCCCAACCGCAATCCCAATGACCGCAATCAGGCTGATCGGAATCAGCAGCAACAGCAGCAGCGCGATCCAAATCAGCGCCGCGATGGCCAGCAGCAGGCCCAGAATAATCCGAACCAGCGCCAGCAGGGCGGGCAGAGCAGCCCGCAGCAGCCAAACCAGCGCGAGCCGCGCCGTTAGGCCGGTGTTTCACTCCTAAGATGGGGGCCGTGGTGAAAGCCGCGGCCCTTTTTCTGTCGGCACAAAAGAAAAGGCCGGCCCCTACGAGAGGGGCCGGCCAAATATCTGAGCGGGTAACTCAGGGGAACTAACGGTCAGAAGACCGTAGCCTAGGCTTGTGGCTGAATTAAGCCGCGGCCTTGGCGAAAGCGAGCGCGGCGCGAACCGGCATGGCCTGGCCAATTTCGGCCGAGGCGCGGGCAACCAGCGCAATGTCTTCACGCACGATGCCGATGTCGGCGAGGGCGCGATCATCCAGGCGGTTCAGCTGGCGTTCCAGTTCGATGCGGCGGAAGTGGGTGGCGAGCGGTGCAAAAACGGTACGGAGCATTTCTACTCTCCTGAGGTCCCTAGTGGCGACGGCCAACTCGGGCCCTCTACTTGGCGGCGCGACCATCGCGCCTCGGATGAGTTGGAATGTACGCCCCATTTTGTAGCGTGACTACATTTGTTTTTTGCAATGCGATATGCGGTGGACGCATGCCCAATTAGGCGGCACATGGCGATTGGGGTGGCATTTCGACAAAAAATCCAGGTAAAACCTTAGTTTCGTTGCCATAGAAACCATTTGGTTACTAGCTCGAACCGGGCGATTTGGTGACCTGCCTTCAATTCGAGCAGGGTGCGTTGCGGTGTAATAAGTAGTTATGTTTCGTATTGTCGCAAGGCAGCAAAAAGCCCCGCCCCTTGCGGAACGGGGCTTTTCAGCCCGCTACCTATTGTAGTGCCGCGTTACACGGCGTAGGGCGTATAGGGCAGGTTCAGTGCCTCGGCAACCGCCTGATAGGCGATGGTGCCGCGATGGATGTTAAGGCCGTTCAGGAGGTGCCTGTCCTCGGCCAGGGCCTTTTTATAGCCCTTGTTGGCGAGCGCCAGGCCAAAGGGGAGGGTCGCGTTGTTCAGTGCGAGGGTCGAGGTCCGGGCAACGGCACCCGGCATATTGGCGACGCAATAATGCACGACGCCATCGACGACGTAGGTCGGATCCTGATGGGTCGTGGCGTGGGAGGTTTCAAAGCAGCCGCCCTGATCGATCGAGATATCGACCAGCACCGCGCCCTTCTTCATGCGGGAAACCATGTCGCGGGTAACAAGCTTCGGGGCAGCGGCGCCCGGCACCAGCACGGCGCCGATCACGAGGTCGGCGTCCAGCACCGCCTGCTCGATGGCGTCGGTGGTGGCATAAAGGGTCTGGAGCTTGGCGCCGAACTGCAGGTCGAGGTCATAGAGGCGCGGCTGGCTACGGTCGATCACGGTGACCTTGGCCTCGAGGCCCATCGCCATGCGGGCGGCATTGGTGCCGGAAACGCCGCCGCCCAGGATCACGACATTGGCGGCCTTCACGCCCGGCACGCCGCCCAGCAGCACGCCGAGGCCGCCTTGTTCCTTTTCGAGGCAATGGGCACCGACCTGGATCGACATACGGCCGGCGACTTCCGACATCGGCGCCAGCAGGGGCAGGCCGCCGCGATCGTTGGTCACGGTCTCATAGGCGATACCGACACAATCGGCGGCCAGCAGAGCCTTGGTCTGGGCGGGATCGGGGGCGAGATGCAGATAGGTGAAGAGCACTTGGCCCGGACGCAGCCGGGCGATTTCCTGGGGCTGGGGTTCCTTCACCTTCACGATCATATCGGCCTTGGCGAAGACATCGCCGGCAGTGGGAAGGATTTTGCAGCCCAGCGTCTCATAATCGGCGTCGGAAAAGCCGATGCCGGCGCCGGCGGTCGTCTCGATATAGACGGTATGGCCGTTCTTGACGAATTCACGGGCGCTCGATGGGGTGAGGCCCACCCGATACTCGTGGTTTTTGATTTCCTTCGGCACGCCGACGATCATGATTTTTCCCTCGAAGCCATTTGCGCCGGACTGAATTGCCCGGTCGATTATTCGGCCCATCAAGGGTCAGTCGACGGTGTCGTTCTGCTCCACCAGATGGGTCAGCGGAAACCCTCCGAAGGGCTTCGCGGGTTTGATGACGACATAGGAGAAAAACTTGTCAATCCCGATACCGGCGTTAAGAAGCGATTCGCTTAAGGCCTGGTAATCTTTGATATCCGCGCACACGAATTTGAGTAAGTAATCATAGCCTCCGCCGACAGACCAGGCTTCGACGACCTCGGGCAATTCTGAAATCGCGCGTTCGAACCGGTCGTAATCTTCGCCGGTATGATTGTTCAGCGTGACCTCTGCAAAGACCATCACGTTGCGCGCCAGCCGATCGAGATCGAGGTCTGCGATGTAGCGTTTGATATAGCCGGCCGCCTCCAGCCGCTTTACCCGCTCCAGGCACGGGCTCGCCGACAGGCCGACCGCTTCGGCCAGTTTCAGATTGGTGATGCGCCCCTGCGTCTGCATGGTCGCGAGGATCTTCAGGTCGATGCGGTCGAGTTTGCGCGGCGGTTTGGACATGAGGGATCGCAGCATAAAATTTGGCTATCCCTCATGGGTAGCCCAAACGGCGGCCCGCGGCAAAAGATTCGGCAAAATTACCGCCGATCCGTTAATTCGTCGGCGGGTTGAGCAGCAGCAGGTCGGCGATCTCCGGCGCCAGATGGCGGTAGAGAATGGCCTTCAAGGTGCCGTCGGCTTGCAGGTCCGTCAGAGCTTTGGCGATACCGGCATGTTCTTCGGGCGTTAGGGTTTCGCGGGAAACGGCAAGGCCGCCGACAGTTGGTGTCTCTTGCGGGACCCAATCGATCTGGCGGGCGATCTGCTCGATATCGCGCCATTGGCCCATCACGGTCGGCAGCGACAAAAAAGCATCGATGCGGCCCGTGCGCAGCAGGCCGACTAATTGGTCGGCGGTCGAAACCTCGACGATCCGGTCGCCCCCGGCTTGTAGCTCGCCAATGATCTGATCCAGGCGCGGCCCATAGGAATAGCCCCGGACGATCCCGAGGCGCAGCGAGCGGTTGACGATGAATTCACTGGCGCTGAGGCGAGAAATGCCGGTGCGAGCCACCGTGACGGGCGAGCCCTTGAGGTAGGGCATGAAGGCCGCAAATTTTTCGCGTTCCGGTGTCGAACGGGCACCACTCATCATATCCAACTGCCCATCGGCCAGGGCTCGCCATTGGCGCACGCGCGGCTCGGTGCTGGTGACCACGGGGCAATCGAGGCGGCGGGACAATTCGGTCATCACATCCTTGTCGATACCGATGCCCGTGGTGCTGTTATAGAGGGCGCCTTCTTCAAGCAGACCGGCCCTTAAGGGGCGGTCACAGGCCAGACCGTCAAAGGAGACGAGGGTCAGGCAGAGTATCGGCCAACGGATGTTCATTCTTGCCTTTTCGACCGAAAAATGCGGGCCGACGAGCGGGCGCGCGATCAGGAAGTCCATTACTTTAGATCACAAAGGTGCCAAAAGGGCTGGGACAACTTCAACCGGAAGATATTGTTCCAGAATTATTCTCAAGCTGCCATCGGTGCGGGCTTTTTCGATCGCTTCCGCCCAAACGCGGATATCACCAGCACTAAAGCGGTCCTTGGAAAAGGCGAGATAGGTTTCGATCGCGGTTTCATGCGGCGCCCAATCACGCATAATCAGATGCTGGTCCTGCACCTCGGTCACAAGGCCGCTGATCTGCAGCGGATTAACCAGGACACCATCGACCACGCCAGCCACCAGCAAGGGCAGCAGCTGTGTGGGCAGCGTCGTTTCCGTGATCCTGTTCTTGTCGGTGCTGCGGATGCGCGCAACGAGGCCATCCAAGGTCGGGCCATAGGCAAAGGCCTTGGTCACCCCTAGTTTCAGGGCGGATTGGCTGGCAAACAGCGGCCCTTCCAAGTCCTGCACTGACGGCCGCAGGAAAGTGAAGGGTTTATTGCGCAGATAGGGCAGAAAATGCGCCCGGACCACGCGATCCGCCGTCATCAGAGCGGACGGGGCGAGATCAATCCGGCCGGCGGTTAGCTCGTCCCAGATGCGGGTGCGCGGCAGAACCTGAAAACGGACCTCGCAGCTCAGGCGCTCGCTGAGCGCGCTGACTAGGGCGATGTCGATCCCGGTACCGCGCTCACTGTCGTAAAGGGCGCCGTTTTGGTGAAGCGCCACACGCACGGGCCCGGCGCAAGGCGGAGCTGCCACCGCTTGCGCTACAGTCCCCAGAACCAGAATGGGTGCCCATAGTGTGCATTGCATGAGTATGGCATCTCACGCAATGCATTTGCGGTCAATAAATCCTAGCGCGGGGAAGAAAAATTAGGCGGCCAGTTTGGCTAAAATTGCCGATTTCAGGTCTTCGCCTTCGACCCAATGCACCTTGCCGAAGCCCGCAACTAGATGGGCGCGGTCAATCGTCATGCGATATAGTTCGAAATCGTTAAAATCATAATACATCGCCGCCGAGGGGTGGCGCGCGACGTAGTGATCTTTGAAGCTGGCCTTGTCGACTTTAGCGACCGTGCCGACTAGGGTCGAGCGCGGCCCGGCGAGGCGATCTTCGAACCCGCCGGTACCATCGACCAGCAGCGAGACCGCCTTATGGGCGTGGATATTTTGGGTATGGATGGCGAGGCCGGAGATCAGCAGCAGCGGCGCGCCCGTTTCGTCCAACACATAGGGCATCAGCGAGGCATAAGGCGTCGGAACGTCACCCGGAAGCAGGCTCCCGAGCACGGCCATGCTGTGGGTTACGGTCAAATCGGCGATTGTTTGTGCGTTGCTCATCGTCTCGTCATGGAAAAGTCTAAAAGGAACAGTCAGTATACGCCATGAACAACATCGACGATGACACAAAGATGATGCACACCATCGCCCTGATCGACGACGACCAGAACATCCTGACCTCGGTTTCTATGTCGCTGGAAGCTGAAGGTTTCGATGTTCGTACCTATAATGATGGGGAGGCGGGCCTTGCCGGCCTGCTGGGTCGTCCCCCCGATCTCGCGGTCCTCGACATCAAGATGCCACGCCTTAATGGCCTCGAGGTTCTGGAGCGTCTGCGCAAGACCAGCCAGATCCCGGTGATTTTCCTAACCTCCAAAGATGATGACGAGGACGAGCTCAGCGGCCTGTCGATGGGCGCGGATGATTATATCCGCAAGCCTTTCAGCCAGTCGCTGCTGCTGGCCCGCATTCGGGCGGTCCTGCGCCGTCGCGATAGTGCGACCGGCGGCGAGCAGGCGATGATGGTTCGCGGCAACCTTGCCCTCGACCAGACCCGCCATCTCTGCACTTGGAAGGGCCAGCCGATTGACCTGACGGTCACGGAATTCCTGATCCTCAAGGCTCTGGCGACCCGCCCGGGCCATGTGAAGAGCCGCGATCAGCTGCTGGACGCGGCTTATGGCGAAGGCGGTTTCGTCGACGATCGCACCATCGACAGTCACATCAAACGGCTGCGGAAAAAATTCAAAGCCGTCGACGCAGACTTCTCAGAGATCGAGACGCTCTACGGTGTCGGATACCGCTATTCCTCCGGCTAGTCCGGTGGCTATTCCGCTCGAAACCGAACGGCGGACGAACGAGGTTCTGCAACCCGCCGTCCGCCGCCGTCGCTGGTCGACCCTGACGTTCCGCATTCTGGCGGTTAACGCGCTGGCGCCGCTTTTGCTGGCGGCGGGCCTGCTTTATCTCGGGCGCTATCAGCAGGAACTGGTGAAGGCTGAGATCGACGCCCTCTCGATCCAGGCCGGCCTGATGGCCGAAGCTTTGGGCGAGGCTGGTACGGCGCTGACCGCATCCGAAGAAGTGCGTTTGGTTGAAAGCGTCGCCCGCCCGATGGTGCGGCGTTTCGCAATCCAGACCCGCGCGCGGGCTCAGCTGTTCGACAGCGAGGGCGAGCTGTTGGTCGACAGCCAGTTGATCCTCAATCCGCAAGGTTATGTCACCGTCCTGCCGTTGCCGGGCGAGGGGCCGGGGTTCCAGGGCGCGCTGGTGCGGGCCTATGACTGGGTCTTCAACGCCTTTGCCGGCCGCGATAATTTCCCCCCATATCCGACCCTGCCGCTGCGCCGCGCTTCGGATTATCGCGAAGGGCGCCGTGCGCTGGCAGGCGAGCCGGCCGCCGCTGCCTATCGCTCGGCCGATGGCCATATCGTGTTCACCCTCGCAATCCCCGTGCAGCGTTATCGTCAGGTCGCCGGCGTCGTGATGCTGTCGCGCGCCAGCAATGAGATCGACGAGGCGATGCGCAAGGTTCGCATCGATATCCTGACCCTCTTCTCGATCGTTCTCGGCCTCACCATGCTGGTGTCGGTCTATCTCGCCGGCACCATCGCGCGGCCGGTGCGGCGCTTAGCCTTGGCCGCCGAACGGGTCCGCCAGGGGCGCGGGCGGGTGGCGATCCCGGATTTCTCTGGCCGGCAGGACGAGATCGGCGATCTCTCCTCGGCGCTCGGCGCCATGACGACCGCGCTCTGGCAGCGCCTCGAAGCCATTGAGCGCTTTGCAGCCGACGTCAGCCACGAAATCAAAAACCCGCTTTCCTCCCTGCGTTCGGCGGTGGAAACCGTCGGCAAGCTGCAGGACCCGGAAAAGCGCGCCAAACTGATGGCGATCATCCAGGATGACGTGCGGCGCCTCGATCGCCTGATCACGGATATCGCGGCCGCCTCACGCGTCGATGCCGAACTGGCGCGCGCCGAATTGCTGCCGCTCGATATGGGCCGGCTGCTGGCGGCGCTAGCGTCGGTCTATGAAGCGACCGAAGAAGACGGCGGGCCGAAGGTGAAGCTGGATGTCGCGACCGGCGAACCGCTGACCGTGCTGGGGGTCGAAGACCGGCTGGTACAGGTTTTCCGCAACCTCATCGGCAATGCGATTTCCTTCTCGCCGCCGGGCGGCTCCATCACGCTCTCGGCCTATCGGGATGGCGATCAGATCATCGGGACCTGCGAGGACGAAGGCCCCGGCATTCCCGCCGGCAAAGCCGAATCGATCTTCCAGCGCTTCTATTCCGAGCGTCCAGGCGGCGAGACCTTCGGGACCCATTCGGGCCTGGGTCTCTCGATCTCGCGCCAGATCATGGATGGCCACGGCGGCAGCATCCGGGCGGAAAACCGCACCGATGCGTCGGGCAAGGTTATCGGCGCACGCTTTACCGTCGCCCTGCCGGTGGCAGGGACCGAAGGCCGCCGCCGGCGGACCAAGAACCCGCCGCCTATTCAGGTGTAGAAATGCAGCCGTCATCCCGCACGTGATGCGGGACCCCTCTCAGGTGGATCCGCTTCGGATAGACTCCGCATCAGGTGCGGGGTGACGGCTTTCGGAAAAGCTTTAAAAACTAGCGCGGATGGCGGTAACGGCGTCGCGGGCCAACTGGTCCGCACGTTCGTTTTCGACATGGCCGGCGTGGCCCTTGACCCAATTCCAGGTCACATTGTGGGGCTTGGCGGCCGCGATATAGCGCTCCCACAGATCGATATTCTTAACCGGCTTCTTGTCGGCAGTTTTCCAGCCGTTGCGCTGCCAGCCGAAAATAAACTTTGTGGCACCGTCGAGGGCATATTTGCTGTCGGTATAGAGCATGACCGGCATGGGACGTTTCAGCGACTCGAGGCCGCAGATGATCGCCATCATCTCCATGCGGTTGTTGGTGGTTTCCGCCTCGCCGCCCGACAGCTCTTTCTCCGTGCCCTTATAGCGCAGGATGCAGCCCCAGCCGCCAGGGCCGGGATTGCCCGAACAGGCGCCGTCGGTGAACATCTCGACGACGGCCGGAACTTCCTGCTCTTCGCTCACAGCCCGTAGTCCGAGGCGTCAGAAACCTGCTGGTGAAAACGCAGCTTGGTCCAATATTCCAGAGGGTCTTTTGGCTTCACAAGGGCACCAGGCACACGGTTCAGCCAATCATAGAGGCGCGTCAGCAGGAAGCGTAGGCAGGCGCCGCGTGCCAGGATCGGCAGGGCGGTGCGTTCGGCCGGAGTCAGGGGGCGGGAGCTCAGATAGCGCTTCAGGAAGCCAACAGCCTTGGTGCGGTTGAAGCTGCCATCGGGCTCGAAACACCAGGCGTTGAGGCAGATCACGATGTCGTAGGCAAAGGCCTCGGTGCAGGCGAAATAAAAGTCTATGAGACCGGTCAGCTTGTCGCCGGTGAAGAAGACATTGTCCGGGAACAGATCGGCATGGATGACGCCGGTCGGCAGGTCTTTTGGCCAATTGGCTTCGAGGAAGCGGAATTCCTCTTCCAGGAAATCGCCCAAGCCCGGTTTCACCTCGTCCGCGCGTTCACGCGTCGATTCGATCAGCTGCCACCAACCGTCGAGCGACAGGGAATTAGCGCGGGTATGGGGATAGTCGGACCCGGCGACATGCAGGGCCGCCAGCGCCTCGCCCAATTCCGCGCAATGATTGGCGGTGATGCGGCGCGGCCAAAGCCCGGGCAGGAAAGAGATCATGGCGGCCGGACGCCCGCGCAGCTCGCGCAGCATCTCGCCCTGTTTGGTCAGCAGCGGCAGCGGGCAGGAGACGCCACGGGCCGCCAGATGTTCCATGAGGCCCAGGAAGAACGGCAGATCTTCGCGCCGGACCCGCTTCTCATAAAGCGTCAGGATGAAATTGCCTTCAGTGGTGCGTACCAGGAAGTTCGAGTTTTCGACGCCTTCTGCGATGCCCATGAAGGAAGTGACATCGCCGATGCCATAATCGGCAACAAAGGCGCCCAGTTCCTCGTCGGCGATGTCGGTATAGACGGCCATCAGTTCACCAGTGCCTTCGGCAGTTTAAACACAACATTCTCTTCCTTGACCGTCACCAAGCGCACCTCGACCGTCCGATGCAGCCGGGCAGAAGCGATGACCTCGTCGACCAATTCCTCGGGTGCCGAAGCGCCGGCGGTAATGCCGAGGGTCTGGACGTCGGCCAGCTTCGACCAATCGATATCGACTGCGCGCTGGATCAGGACCGATCGCGGGCAGCCGGATTTGGCGGCCACTTCGACCAGGCGGCGGGAATTGGAGGAATTTGGCGCACCGATCACCAGCACGGCGTCGCATTGGTCGGCGATCGCCTTGACCGCGACCTGCCGGTTGGTGGTGGCATAGCAGATGTCGCCCTTGGGCGGGCCGATGATATCCGGAAAGCGGCGTTCCAGAATTTCCACCACGGCGGCGGTATCATCGACCGACAAGGTGGTCTGGGTGATATAGGCCAGACCACCAGGGGCGGGACCGGGATCGATGGTTTCTGCCTGGGCCTCGTCCTCGACCAGCAGGACCGATCCTTCGGGCAGTTGGCCCATGGTGCCGATCACTTCAGGATGCCCCTTATGGCCGATCAGCAGGATCTTGCGCTCAGCCGCATTATAGCGCTCGGCGGCGGTATGGACCTTGGAGACGAGCGGGCAAGTGGCATCGAGATAGATCATCTCGCGCCGGCTGGCTTCGGCCGGCACGGCTTTTGGTACGCCATGGGCCGAGAAGATCACGGGCCGGTCGTCCGGGCATTGGTCGAGTTCTTCGACGAAGATCGCGCCCTTGGCTTCCAGGCTTTCGACCACATAGCGGTTATGGACGATCTCGTGCCGGACATAGACCGGTGCGCCAAATTTTTCGAGCGCCCGCTCGACGATCTGAATCGCGCGATCGACGCCGGCACAAAAGCCGCGCGGACCAGCGAGCAGGACGGTCAAAGGGGGCAGGGGTTCGGCGGTCATCTCGTTCTGTCTTAAGGTTGGCACTGGCATTCGGCTTGGCTCTGGCATATCGATGCACGATCCGCCAAGATCGCGGCGCGCAGGCTAGCCGAGGATGGGGCACTGCGACAAGGAAGAGGATCGAGTATGAACGGTTTTGGGCGCACTATCGCTCTCGGATTTGGGATTCTGGTGTTGACGGCCTGTTCGTCGAAGACACCTGAAGATCAAGGCAACCTTGTGTGCCCGGATGTCTCGATCTTGGCCGAGGCTGCTCGCCTCACCCAATGGAAGCCCGGCGAGGGTCGCGATCTGACAGATGTCGTGGCCAGTGCCGAGCTGATTCAGGTCACCGGTACCTGCGCGCCGCCGACCAAAGGCAACAAGGTCCAAGTCCAGTTCGCGGCCGCAATCCGTGCAGAAGCGGGGCCTGCCAATACGGCCCGCGCCGCCGACATTCCCTATTTCATCGCCCTGATCGACAAGGATCGCAAGGTGCTGCTGCGCGAGCATTTCTCGAGCCAGGTCACCTTTCCGGCCAATCAGGCGCGGTTGGCCTTCTATGATGAATTCGAACATGAATTCACCTTGCCGACCGGTGTCCAGGCCCGCGATTACACCTACTTCGTCGGTTTCGAGCTGAACGAAGAAGAGCTGAAGCGCAATCGCGCCCGGCTTGGAAACTGATCTGAGCGATGGCTGCGCCGGTCACCTTGATGGTGTGTGTCAACCGGCGCTTCGGTCCGACCACCCCATCCTGTGCGGGGCGCGGCAGCGAACATCTGGCGGATCGCCTGGCTGGAATGATCGCCGACCGGGGGCTTGATATCGTGATCGAACGGTCAGCTTGTCAGGGACGGTGCGCTTTCGGTCCAGCTATGCGACGATTGCCGCAATTAGAGATATTCCTACAGGTGACGGAAGCCGATTTGCCGAATATCGTCGATTCATGTTCGGCTGTGCCTTCCTTGAAGGTCGCTGGGTCAGACGATCTTCCGCCCCCCATCTAAGGAGCGTTGATGAAGCCGGTTCTCTACCACAATCCCCGCTGCGGTAAGTCCCGCGCAGCCTTGGCGCTGCTTCAAGAACGGGGAATAGAGGTTGATCTCGTCGAATATCTGAAGACACCGCTTGATCGCTCGGCGCTCGATCGTCTCTTGACGGCGCTCGGCAATGATCCGGCGGTGGTGCGTCGTAAGGAAGCGATTGCGCACGGCCTCAATCCCGCCGGCCTCAATCGGGCCGAGAGGATCGCGGCTCTGCTTGCCCATCCGCTGCTGTTGGAGCGCCCAATCCTGATGGTCGGCGAAAAGGCAATTATCGGCCGCCCGCCCGAGAAGGTACTGGAACTGGTCTAGGGCCGGTTCTTTTACATCGTCATCCTCGGACTTGATCCGAGGATCTTTCCAAACTCAGAGGTCGGCCACAGATCCTCGGGTCAAGCCCGAGGATGGCACTCTAGTTATAGTGTTAACTTAAACCCCGCGTGGCTCTTCTCGAAGCCCAGGCGCTCATAGAAGCGGTGGGCGTCGGTGCGCATCACGTCGCTGGTTAGCTGCACCAATTGGGCGCCCCAATCCTTTGAGCGCGCGATGGCGTGGCGCATCATCTGCTCGCCAATGCCCTGACCCCGCAGGTTGGACGCTACCCGCACGCTTTCGATAATCACCCGGGTCAGCCCTTGACGCGAAAGTCCTGGGATGCGGGTCAAATGCATGGTGCCGACGATGCGGCCACCCAGATCGGCGAGGATCAGTTCATTGTCCGGACTGGCCGATATGCGGGCGAAGGCGTCGGCATAACAGGCCGCGACCGGATCTTCGACCCGCTCGCGCGTCCGTCCCTTGATATCATCGGCCAGCAGCGCGACGACGGCGGCAAGGTCTGCCGCCGCCGCCTGCCGGAAGATCACCTCAGGCACGGTTCATCCGATTATCGACGAGATCGCCGACCACGGCCGGATCGGCCAGGGTCGAAGTATCGCCGAGCGCGTCATGCTCGTTGGCGGCGATCTTGCGCAGGATGCGGCGCATGATCTTGCCAGAGCGGGTCTTGGGCAGGCCCGGCGCCCATTGGATAAGATCCGGGCTGGCGATGGGGCCGATTTCCTTGCGGACCCAGGCGACCAGTTCCTTGCGCAACTCCTCGGTCGGCTGCTCGCCGGCATTCAAGGTGACATAGGCATAGATGCCCTGGCCCTTGATGTCGTGCGGGTAACCGACGACGGCGGCTTCGGCGACCTTGGGATGGGCGACGAGCGCGCTTTCGATTTCGGCGGTGCCCATGCGATGGCCGGAGACATTGAGCACGTCATCGACGCGGCCAGTGATCCAATAATAGCCGTCCTCATCGCGCCGGCAGCCGTCGCCCGAGAAGTAATAGCCAGGGAAGGTCGCGAAATAGGTTTCGATAAAGCGCTGATGATCGCCATAGACGGTGCGCATCTGGCCCGGCCAGCTGTCGGCCAGGCACAGGTTGCCTTCCGTCGCGCCGGTCAAAACCTTGCCGTCATTATCGAGCAGCGCGGGCTGCACGCCAAAGAACGGCAGGGTGGCCGAACCGGGTTTGGCGGCGATTGCGCCGGGCAGCGGCGAAATCAGGATGCCGCCGGTTTCGGTCTGCCACCAGGTATCGACGATCGGGCATTTGGAATTGCCGACCACGCGGTGATACCAGAGCCAAGCTTCCGGATTGATCGGCTCGCCGACCGACCCCAGGACACGCAGCGAGGCGCGGCTGGTCTTCTTCACCGGCTCTTCGCCTTCGCGCATCAGGGCGCGGATGGCGGTCGGGGCGGTATAGAAGATCGAGACCTTGTGTTTGTCGATGACCTGCCAGAAGCGGCTGTTATCGGGATAGTTCGGCACGCCTTCGAACATCAGGGTCGTGGCGCCGTTGGCCAGCGGCCCATAGAGCAGATAGGAGTGACCGGTGACCCAGCCCACGTCCGCCGTGCACCAATAAACGTCGCCTTCCTGATAATCGAAGACGTACTGATGGGTCATCGAGGTATAGGCGAGATAGCCGCCGCTGGTATGCAGCACGCCCTTGGGTTTGCCGGTCGAACCGGAGGTATAGAGGATGAACAGCGGGTCTTCGGCGTTCATCTCTTCGGGCGGGCAATCGGTCGACAGCTTCGGTGCTTCTTCGTGGTACCAGACGTCGCGGCCGTCCTGCATGGCGATCGGGGTGCCGGTCCGCTTCACGACGATGACGGAAGAAACGCTCGGGCTGCTTTTCAGCGCCTCATCAGCGTTCTTTTTCAGCGGGACTTTCTTACCGCCGCGCAGACCTTCATCGGCGGTGATCAGGCAGACGCTGCCGCAATCCTGCAGGCGATTGGCCAGGCTGTCGGGCGAGAAGCCGCCGAAGACCACCGAATGAATGGCGCCGATACGCGCGCAAGCCAGCATGGCGTAGGCGGCTTCGGGGATCATCGGCAGATAGATGGTGACGCGGTCGCCCTTCTTGACGCCCTTAGCTTTCAGAAGGTTCGCCATCCGGCCGACTTCGCCGTGCAATTCCTTGTAGGTGATGTTGCGTGACTCGCTGGGATCATCGCCTTCCCAGATGATCGCCGTCTGGTCGCCGCGCTTTTCGAGGTGACGGTCGAGGCAGTTGGCGGCTACATTCAGGGTGCCGTCGTAGAACCACTTGATATGCACGTCACCTTTGAAGGAAACGTCCTTCACCTTGGTGAACGGCTTGATCCAATCCAAACGTTGGCCATGCTCGCGCCAAAATCCCTCGGGATCTTTCAGCGACCGGTCGTATTCCGCGCGGTATGTCTTTTCATTGACCCAAGCTTTTGCGGCGATGGCTTCCGGCACGGGGAAAAGTTGGTCGGACATCGGGCGTCTTCCTCCTGGCGTGTTGTTCGCGCCGACGCTTCTTTTTGCTGAGCGTGGCTGCTGCGTGCTTAGGTCAAGCGAATGACAGTCTAGCCATTCGCGCACGCCCGGCAAGCGGGACCCAATAGGGTCATAGGGCGGCTAATGGTCGCGCTTTTGGGCAAGATGCGGCTAGTGTAGGACGAATTTTGGATAAGCCCCCGTAAAAAGGGCGCGCAAAGAAGTTTCGAGGTTGATCATCATGACGCGGTTTTTCGCCATCCTGGCAGCAGCCTTCCTGCTGACGTCGCCGCTGGCGGCCCAGACCCCGCCGCCGCCCAGCAAGGCCGAAGCCGAAGCGGTTGTTAAGTTGCTGGAGAATGATGCCGAACGGGCAAAGCTGATCCAGCAACTCAAAGCCATCTCAGCTGTCCAGGCGCCTGTCGAGCCCGAAGCCCCCTCGGGCTGGGTTTCCGCCCTGCTGGCCGATGCCAGCGACGGGATTGCCAAGGCCGGATCGGAATTTGCCGATGCAGCCCGGGGGCTGCGTGATATTCCGGCGGCTTGGGCGAGCCTGATGTCGTTCGGCAGTGATCAGCAGCGCCTGACCAAATGGGGCCGGATCGCCGGCCAGATCGGTGTCGTGCTGGGCGCGGCTCTACTGGCCGAATGGATCATCTTCCGTCTGCTGACCCGCCCGCGCCGGATCCTGAATGATCGCCCGGTCAGCAGCGTTATCGGCCGGACCGTGATCTTCCTTTTGCGCACGATCATCGATGCAGTGCCGATCATCGTTTTCGGCGGTGTGGCCGTGGTGGTGCTGGGCCTGCTGGAGCCGGATCGCACCGCGCGTCTGGTCGTCACCACGCTGATCAACGCAAATATGCTAGTCCGCATCATCCTGGCCGCCGGTCGTGCCGTCCTCGCCCCTGATAGCGAGCGGTTCCGCCTGGTGCGTCTCCAAGATGAGACGGCAAATTATCTCTATCTCTGGCTACGCCGCTTCGTCGGCGTCGCGATCTATGGCCTGATGGGCCTCGATGCCCTGCGGTTCCTCGGCATTGGTTCCTCGCTCGCCGGTGTGTTGCAGCGTCTAATCGGCCTCATTCTCACGACCATGGCGATCGTCTTTGTCCTGCAGAACCGGGAGGCCGTGCGCACCTATCTGCGTTCCGACAATCCCGAGTCGCGTTTCAAGAAATTCTCGGGCGGTCTCAGCACAGTGCGTCGTCGATTGGCGGACGTCTGGCATATCCTGGCGATCCTTTATATCGGCGCGGTCTTCGCCGTCTGGGCGATGAGCATTCCGGGAGGTTTCACCTTCCTGCTGCGCGGGACGGCCTTGACCTTCGTGCTGTGGGTGCTGATCCGCCTGGGTGCCCGCGCCTTGAAACGTAGCCTGCAAGCCGGCTTCCATGTCCAGGGCGATGCGGCCAAGCGCTTCCCCAATCTCGAGGCGCGCGCCAACCGCTATCTACCGGTGATCGAAATCGCCTTGCGGGTAGCGCTCTATTTCATCGCCATTGTCGCGCTGCTGCAGATCTGGGGGCTTGATTCGCTGGATTGGCTGACCGAAGGGGCCGGCCGTCGCGTCGTCTCTTCGGCCTTCCTGATTGGGATCGTGCTGGCGCTGTCGGTCATCGTGTGGGAAGGCGCCTCGTCCCTGATCGAGCGCTATTTAACGGAGACCGACGACAAAGGCGTGGTGCGTCAGCGCAGCGCGCGTGTCCGAACCCTGCTGCCGCTCCTGCGCAATGCGCTGCTGGTGATCCTCACGATCATGACCTCACTGATCGTGCTGGCCGAGCTGGGGCTCAATATCGCCCCGCTGCTTGCTGGTGCCGGTGTCGTCGGTCTTGCCGTCGGCTTTGGCGCCCAGACCCTGGTGAAGGACGTCATCACCGGTCTCTTCATGCTGTTCGAGGATACGGTCAGCATCGGGGATGTGGTCGATGTCGGCGGTGGAAATTCAGGTTCGGTCGAAGGGATCACCATCCGCACCCTGCGCATCCGCGATGGCGGGGGCGCGGTGCTGACGATCCCCTTCTCCAACATCACCTCGGTCAAGAATATGACCCGCAACTTCGCGGTCGCGGCGATCGATATCAATGTCGACTATAATACCGACGTCGAAACGGTGAAGGAGATCTTGCTGGGGATCGACGAGGAGATCCGCAAGGACCCGGCCTTCGCGGGCTTCATTCTGAAGCCGCTCGATTTCCATGGCGTCGACAGCTTTGGCGACAATGGCATCATGGTGAAATCCAGCTCGCGCACCGCCGCCGGCAAGCAATGGGCAGTGAAGCGCGAGTTCTTCCGCCGCATCAAGTTGGCGTTCGACGAGCGGGGCGTCTCAATCCCCTTCCCGCAGCGTGTGGTGCGTCACGTGATGGATCCGTCGGCCAAGGACATGAAGCCCCCTATCGTCGCCACCGACTGATGCGGCGCTCGTCCGGCGGCGATCTGCTGCGCTGCCGGGCGTGCTCGGATCCTCGCGTACGGAAAGTACGCTCCGGTCCTGTGCCGCCCGGTGCCTAGCAGCTCATCCGCCGGCCTTCACTGCTAAAGCCGGAGGGCTTTCAGGCGGCCCTTACACTGGCGAGGAAGCTGTCGACCGCTGTCCGCAAAGCTTGCGACTGACCGCCCAGCCCTTGGGCCGAAGTGGTAAGAGTGCCGGTGACCGCGCGGGTATCGGCGACATCGATGCTCATCTCTTCCATCGAACGGCTGACTTGATGGTTGCCGGCCGCGACTTCGCTGACATTGCGCGCGATTTCGCGGGTCGTGGCTTCCTGGGCGGCGAAAGCCTCGCTGAGGCTGCCGGTGATGGTGCTGATCGATCCGATGGTTGTCCCGATGGTACGGATCGCCTCGACGGCACCGACGGTCGAACGCTGGATCTCCGCGATCTTCTGGCCGATTTCCTCGGTCGCCCGTGCGGTCTGGGTCGCGAGGTTCTTCACCTCAGAGGCGACGACGGCAAAGCCCTTCCCGGCATCGCCCGCGCGGGCGGCTTCGATGGTGGCATTCAGGGCCAAAAGATTGGTTTGGGCGGCGATTTGGCTGATGAGGCCAACGACTTCGCCTACCTGATTGGCTTCGGTTGCCAGCGCCTGCACGACCTTATCGGTGCGCTCGGCATCCGCGACGGCCTGATTGGCGATCTGGGCGGACTTCAGAACCTGATCATTGATGGTGCCGACCGAGGCGGCGAGTTCCTCGGCTGCGGCGGCCACGGTCTGCACATTGACGCTCGCCTGTTCAGCCGTGGCGGCGATGGCGGTCGAGGAGGTGGAAGAGCGGTCCGTTGCCTGGACGATCTGGCCGACCGCGGCATCGATATCGACGGCCGAGGCGGTAACGCCTTCGACGACCGAGCGGACCTGGGCCTCGAAGCTGGAGGCGAGGCTATGCATGGCTTGGCGCTTACTCGCCTGTTCCGCCTGGCTATAGGTTTCCAGCAGGATTTCGAGATCCATCCAGGCAGCTTTGTTATAGGCGGTATAGACAGCGGCGCGGGCATCGCGGCCAAAACGGCGCTTCGGCAACCGGTCTTCCAGGAACTGGATCAGCCCATTGACGACCGTGCCATGGCAGATCGAAACGGCATAGGCCGGGACGCCATGCTCATAAAAGGCGCTGGCAAGGGCGCGGGCCGAATCGATGAAACCATTGTCCCAATGGCCGGTCGCGACGCGGGTCCAATGCGCCAGGCGCAGCTGATGAACCTCTGGATCCATCAAGGCGTGTTGGATTTCCGGCCAAGGCGCGAAATTGGTATGTAATTTTACGAGAAGATCGGGCAGGTGTTTTTTGATGAGATCGCTATGATCTGCAAGAATGTCGCGATCTTTTTTATCAATATAAAAGACCTTCAGTTTAACGCTCAGATCTTCACGCGTAACGTTGTTCGACATTTTTGCGGGCTCTCTAAGTGCTCGGGGTGACCCTGAGTGGCCCTGTTCAAAAAGTAATCTTCTAAGGGCCTGTTGCCGCATAACCTAGCTTGTTGACCAAAAAGTCAATCGATTGAGCTTCATTTTTAATGTCGTACTTACCTGAGTATTATTTGCTCATTCGATCGCTGCTACTTAAGCGTGTGCGGGGCCGTTAAGCGCTTCGGGATGTACTTGCGGTTCGTGCCATCCTGCCGTAGGGCTTGAGACCTATTCATTTCGAGGATTTCCGCCATGCCCACCGCCCTCACGACGATCGGATTGTTGGTCGCCTCCAACGTGTTCATGACCTTCGCCTGGTACGGCCACCTAAAGTTCAAGAATACCCCTATCTGGACGGTCATTTTTGTCAGCTGGGGTATAGCCTTTTTTGAATATTGCCTCCAGGTGCCGGCTAACCGCTGGGGCCATGGCACCTTCACCGCCGCCCAGCTGAAAATTATCCAGGAAGTGATCACCCTGGTGGTCTTCGCCGGCTTTTCCATTTGGTGGCTGGGCGAAAGTTTGAAGTGGAATCATCTGGCCGCCGCCATGTGTCTCGTTGGGGCCGTCTACTTCGTGTTTCGCGGCTGAGCGTTCCTTAGGCTAGGCTGATCTGCGACGAACCATTAGGAAGCGAGCAGCATGGCCGATACTGAGGCGCCGCGACGGGTGATGAATCTGGCCCTACAGGGCGGCGGTGCCCATGGCGCCTTCACCTGGGGGGTGCTTGACCGGTTGTTGGAAGAGCCGGATCTCGAGTTCGAAGGCATCTGCGGCACCTCGGCCGGGGCCCTGAATGCCGTCGTTCTGGCCAGCGGCCTTGCCAAGGGCGGACGGGAAGGCGCGCGTCAGGCGCTCGACCGGTTCTGGCGCGCGATCGGCGAAGTCGGCTCCATGACCCCGCTGCAACGCTCCTTCTTCGAGCGGTTCTTCGGGCAATGGGGTATGGAATATGCCCCGAGCTACCTGTGGTTCGATCTGATTTCGCGGATCTTTTCGCCCTATCAGTTCAATCCGATGAACTTCAATCCGCTGCGGGACGTCCTGGCCCAAGAGGTGGATTTCGAAGCGATCAAGACGCTCGCCGGGCCTAAGCTTTTCATCTGCGCGACCAACGTGCGGACCGGCAAGGTCAAGGTGTTCGAGCGGCAGGAACTGACCGTCGATATGCTGCTGGCCTCGGCCTGCCTGCCGTTCCTGTTCCAGACTGTCTATGTGGATGGCGAGCCCTATTGGGACGGCGGCTATATGGGCAATCCCGCGATCTTCCCGCTGATCTATGGGTGCGAAAGCCGGGACGTGATGATCGTGCAGATCAATCCGATCCATACCGAGACTGTGCCGACTACGGCACCGGAGATCATGGACCGGGTGAATGAGATCAGCTTCAATTCATCCCTGATGCGGGAGATGCGGGCGATCCATTTCGTCACCAAATTGATCGAAGCCGGAAAGCTCGACGGTAAGCTTTATAAGAAGATGAATATGCATATGATCGAGGCTTCGGCCGAGATGGGTGGGCTTGGGGCGTCATCGAAGCTCATCGTTGAGCCGCAATTCCTCTGTTACTTGCGCGATATCGGCCGTCATGCGGCAGATCGCTGGCTGATCGAGAAGGGCGCCTGTATCAATCGGGAATCCACCCTCGATCTCGTTTCCACCTTTTTCTAGGGCTTACGTCGATGCAAGCGCTCGACCTTCTCGCTTTCGATGCCGACGACACGCTGTGGCACAATGAAAGCTTCTTCGCCGCGACCCAGGAACGGCTGATCAGCCTGCTGTCGCCTTATGCGCCTGAGGGCATCGATCTCAAGCACCGGCTGGATGATGTCGAGCGGCGCAACTTGTCGCACTTCGGTTATGGGGTGAAGGGCTTCACCCTGTCGATGGTGGAAACTGCTCTCGATGTGACGGAAGGGCGGGTGCCGACGGCGCTTATCTCCGCGATCCTGGAGCTGGGTAAGGAGATGATGGCCCATCCGGTGGATCTGCTGCCCGATGTCGCCGAAACGCTGGCGATCCTGTCGGAACGATATCGCCTGATCCTGGTGACCAAGGGCGATCTCTTCCATCAGGAAAGCAAGGTCGCCCGGTCGGGTCTTGCCGATCTCTTTCAGAGCATCGAGATCGTGTCGGAAAAGGATGCCCCGACCTATGCCCGGGTGCTGCGGCGTCAGAAGGTCGAACCTGAAAATTGCCTGATGGTCGGCAATTCGGTGAAATCCGACATTCTGCCGGTCTTGGCGCTCGGTGGATGGGCGGCTCATGTGCCCTATGAGATCGATTGGACGCTGGAAGCAGCCGTACTGCCCGATCATCATCCCCGCCTGCTGCGCCTCAACCGGGTTGCCGATCTCCTGTCAATTTTGCCGCACGGTTAGGGACCGGTCCCGGCAGAATCTGCCGTACGACAAAAGCGGCGTTGCTAGAGTCTTGATTCCATTGAGTCGCAAAACTGGCCCGTTGCTTGCTTTAGAAAGACGCGTAAGTTCACCAATCTACCGCTCGGGCGGGAGGTTTCGAAATGCCGATGGTTCTGCAAGCTGGTCTTCACGACGACAACGCATTCAGCAATGCGCGCTGGGTTCCTGCGTCTGAAGCAAACCAGGATCGTGAAGAAACGATCGCTACTTCGAATGATGGTGGACGCGCCTTCTTCTCTGAAGGCGGCCTGACGTTCGGCGATGTTCTCGACATGGTGAACCCGCTGCAGCATCTGCCGATCATCGGCCCGATCTATCGTGAACTGACCGGTGACACTCTGTCACCGGGTGCCCGACTGATCGGCGGCACCTTGTTCGGTGGCCCGCTGGGTCTGATGGCCTCGGCTGCCGAGTTGGGCATTCAGGACGAATTCGGTCGTGATCCGGGTGGCATGCTGATCGCCGCCGTGAAGGGCGAGGATATCGCCCCCAACTACGCCTCGGATGCGGTCATGGTTGGCGAAACCATTCCGGCCGGCGACGTGGCCCCGACGGTTGCCGCCGTTGCCGTTCCCGTCTCCGCCGCGATCGTGTCCGAACCGCTGAGCATTGCTCCGCAAGCCGCAACGGCTGCTCCTCAGGCTGCTGCCGCTCCGGTTGCCCTGGCAGCCCCGAAGCTGACCCAATCGTCTCCGATGCCGGCCGCCGCCGGTGGCATCACCTTCAACGGCCGCGCACCGGGTGCTTCGGCCGCCGGCGCCTCGCCGATGAGCGGTGTTGGCCCCAGCGCACAGCTGCCGCCGAACTCGACCGGTCTGCTCACTTCTTCTGGTCTGCCGTCCGCCGGTTCGGTGACGCCGGCCCTGACCATGGTTCAGACCCAGAACCCGATGCAGCAGGATCCGATGGGCCAGATGACCGGCAATGCCGGCGTAGCTGCCTATCAGTCCGCCCGCGAAGCGCCGGGCGCCCGCCCGCAGCAGGCAGCTCAGCCCGCCGTTGAAATGACGGCCGATGGCCAGCGCTTCTTCGATCTGCCGGCCAACCGCGCCCCGGCCCGCCAGGCTGCCCATATCCCGCCGGTCATCAACAATCCGAATGTCGGCGTTGCCAATACCGCCCCGGCTCAGCTGGGTGGCGAACCGATGGCGGCCCAGGTGCTGAACCCGATCGCCCCGACCGCGACCCCGGGCAATGTCAATGACAGCATGCGTTCGGCCCTCGACAAGTACGACGCCCTGATCCGCGGCCGCAAGGGTGGCTCCGCAGTCAACCAGGCGCTCTAAGGCTTGGCCTTAAGCGACGAGGCCATTGCCCGCTATGCCCGCCATCTGGTCCTGCCCGAGATCGGCGGACCAGGCCAGCAGCGGCTGCTTTCTGCAAGAATCCTGATCATTGGCGCCGGGGGTATCGGATCCCCGGCTTTACTGTATCTGGCTGCCGCTGGGATTGGCCGGATCGGTCTTGTCGATGATGACACGGTCGATCTCTCCAACCTGCAGCGGCAAATTCTGCACACCAGCGACCGCATCGGCCAACCCAAGACCGAGAGCGCGGCGACATCTACCCTGGCCCTCAATCCGTCGACCCTCTTGGATCTCTTCCCCGAGCGGCTGACGGCCGAACGCGCGCAGGAGATCGTGCCGCAGTATGATGTTGTGCTGGATGGCACCGACAATGGGCCGACCCGTCAGCTGGTGGCCCAGGCAGCTCAAGCAGCGGGTAAGCCGCTGGTCTCGGCGGCGGCGATCCAATTTTCGGGGCAGCTGACCACCTTCAAGCCCTATCTCGGCCGCCCGCATCCGTGTTTTGCTTGTCTGCATGCGTCCCTGCCGGGCGAAGAAAATTGTACGACCCTCGGTGTTCTGGGCGCGGCCGTCGGTGTCGTCGGCAGCCTGGCGGCGGTCGAGGTCATCAAGGAGATCCTCGGGATCGGCGACAGCCTCTCCGGTACCTTGCTGCTCTATGATGCGCTCGATGCCGGCATCACCCGCATCCGCCTGCCCCGCCGAAAGGATTGTCCGGGCTGCGGGGGTTAGGGATCTTTTGCGTTCGCCCATCGCGCTTCGCGCTGCTTGAGGCTAAGCCCGCAGCTTGTGCAGGGCGCGCTGAAGATCCCGAGCCAAGCGTGCGCGCTCGGCCCCCGGCAGGAAATCGCCCAGTCGGGTAGCGCGGCCATGACTCCAGAGCCTTAGGCGACCGATCTCTTCCTCGCGCTCCTCCAGATCGACGCGGATCCAAAAGGCCGGGATTTCCGCATGGGTCCGGGCGCCATAGATATCGACCCGCTCGATCGAGAGATGAGAGGGTGTGAGCCGCACCTCCTCATGACAGCGGGCGGCGCGGTAATTGACCTTGAAGGCCCAGTAGATCAGCAGGACATCGAGTCCCATGAAGCCGATCACCGGCCAGGCGCCGATTGCATAAAAGGCAAGGCCCGTCCCAAAGCTGGCTCCGACGATGGCGAGCATCAGCAGGCGAAACCGCGCAACCTCAAGCGAGCGGTGCGGGCGCAGGATGGCGCTGAACAGCAAGGGTTCGTCGGTGTCCGACATCAGTCTCTCTTGCCAAGAGGGCGATCTGCCCATGATATGGCTGCTCTCCTACAGCGGTAAAGACCGGACAGAATGCCAGCCAAGCAGCCAGCAGCCCCCAAACCCGTCTCAGAGCCAGTTGCCAAGCCCATGAAGCCCGAGGCGATCCGCGCCTTCATCGGGCGGCTGGCGGAAATCAACCCCGAGCCCAAGACCGAGCTGGAGTTTGTGAACGCCTATACGCTGGTCGTGGCGGTGGCCTTGAGTGCGCAGGCAACGGACGTCGGCGTCAATCGGGCGACACGCGGGTTGTTCGCGGTGGCCGATACGCCGGCCAAGATGCTGGCCTTGGGCGAAGAAAAACTGCGCGACTACATCAAGACCATCGGCCTCTTCAATACCAAGGCCAAGAACGTCATCGCCCTCTCGCAGATCCTGGTCGATAAGTTCGGCGGCGAGGTGCCGCGCAGCCGCGAGGATCTCGAATCCCTGCCGGGGGTGGGCCGCAAGACGGCGAATGTCGTGCTGAATGTCGCTTTTGGCGAACCTACCATGGCCGTGGATACCCATATCTTCCGCCTCGGCAATCGCACCGGCATCGCGCCGGGCAAGACTCCACTGGCGGTCGAGCTGGGTCTGCTGAAACGTCTGCCGCCCGAATATTTAAGGGACAGCCACCATTGGCTGATCCTGCATGGACGCTATATCTGCAAGGCTCGCAAACCCGAATGCGGGCGCTGCCCTGTGTTCGATCCATGCGGGTTTCCTGACAAAGCCCGCTACCGAACCGCTTGATCCATTCCTGGCGGGCGGCTACACCCGCCCCATGATTTCCAGCCCCCAGTTTCCTACGCCGAGGCCATGATGACCGACTTCCCCAACCCCGAGGATCTGACCGGGTTCGACGAAATTCGCCGCCTGCTGCGCGAACTGCCTGGCCCCGATCTGGAAGCGGCCAGCGCCGTCGCCACCCGCGAGGCGCAACTGACCAAGCCCGCCGGGGCCTTGGGGCGGCTGGAAGACATCACCCAATGGCTCGCGACCTGGCAGGGCCGTAAGCAGCCGCGCATCAACCGCCCGCGTATCACCGTCTTTGCCGCCAATCACGGGATCGCCGCCAAAGGCGTCTCGGCTTATCCGTCCAGCGTCACCCGCCAGATGGTCGATAATTTCTTAAGCGGCGGTGCGGCGGTGAATCAGCTGGTCGGCGTCATCGATGGCGATTTGCGCGTCTATGAACTCGATCTCGACAATCCGACCGCCGATTTCACGCAAGAGCCCGCGATGAGCGAGGCCGCCTGCGCCCAGGCCATGGCCTACGGCATGATGGCGGTCGAACAGGGCATCGATGTGATCGGCCTGGGCGAGATGGGCATCGGCAATACGACCAGTGCTGCCGCCCTCTGCCTCGGCCTCTTCGGCGGTACGGCGGAAGACTGGGTCGGACCGGGGACCGGTGTTTCGGGCGAGGCGTTGGCCCGCAAGATTGACGCCGTACAGGCCGCCTATGAATTGCACAAGCCGACCTGCGGCAGCGACGGGCTCGCCTGGCTGGCTGCCGTCGGTGGTCTGGAACTGGCGGCGATTGCCGGCGCGGTTGTCGCCGCGCGTCTTGCCAAGACGCCGGTGCTGCTCGATGGGTTTGTGTCGACGGCGGCCGCCGCGGTGATCTATGCCATGGATCCGCGCTCGCTCGATCATTGCCTCGTCGCCCATGTCTCGGCAGAACCGGGCCATCGCCGGCTGATCGCCAAGCTCGGGCAGGAGCCGCTGCTGGATCTCGGCATGCGGCTTGGCGAAGGCTCGGGCGCGGCCCTGGCAGTGTCGCTCTTGCGGGCAGCCGCGACCTGCCATTCCGGCATGGCGACCTTCGGTCAGGCCGGCGTCAGCGGGCCGGTTTAATCTTTAAGGTCGTCATCCCGGCCGTAGAGCCGGGATCTCTCTCCGGCCACACCGCCTGGGATAGGCCCCGCATCAAGTGCGGGGTGACGAGATCTGACTATGGCGTATACCGCACCTTGCGCCCATGGGGGTCGGCGATGGCGATGCGCCGTGTCGTCCCCTCGGGCCAGAGCTTCAGCAGCACCTCATAGCCGCCCGATCCATCCTGCTCAAACCGGACATAGGCGAGCGGATTGGCGGTAGTCGCTTGGCTGGCTGCCTTATCGAGGGCCGCCTGCACGGCTGCTTTGGTCGCGGGCGGCAGATAGGGCCACATCACCGAATGATAGACGATCGCTAGATGCCCCGGTTGACGGTTCGGCAGACGTTCGCCAAGCCAATCGCCGGCATCCTGGGCGGCGATTTCCGGCTTTTCGTCCGTCACGATCTCGGCAGCAGTGAAAAGGCGCGACAGCCGTTCAGGTTGGTCGGCCCAGACATAGGCGGCCAGGCGCTCCAGGGCGGCCGGATCACTAATATCGATCGGGGCGACGTCGCAGCCCTGGCGATAGGCAACCTCGATCGGCGCATCGGGCGGGGTCGGCCCCGTCCAGTCGGTGGTGAGGGTCAGGGGGCTGTCGACCTCGCCCCGTACCCAGTCCGGCCCCTGATAGCGATAACGATCCCAGCAGAGGTTGAGCCCGGCACTGGAGCCGATTTCATAAAGATCGATGGGGAGCGGATAGGCGGCCGCGGCAGTTAGGAAGGCCGGTAGCATCGCCATCGAGCGGCGGACTTCATTGGTTTGCGGCGGCCCGGCCAGGAAATCGGTCCAGATGGCATCATGGCTGGTCATGGCCGCTTGTAGTGCGGCCTTCAAGCGGGTCTCATCGCCCATCGGCGGATAGAGGCTGGCGAGCGCGGGATCGAGGCCGGTGCGGGCCAGATGATGCAGGCCGCCGGCGACACGCAAGGCCAGGGCGCCCGCAACCGGATCACCCGTCCAGGCCGCCAACCGCTGAACCGTAGGGCCGCCGGTCGCAAGATCCTCGATCAAATGATCAAGAACGGCACCGGTGAAGGGACTGTCGAGGTTCCGGCACCAGTCGGCCTGTAGACGAAACGCGTCGATAAGCTGTGTCCGCACGCTTGCCCCCGGCACTTCTTGTCATGAATTGTGCGAATCATGCCTTGTCTTGGGCGGTGCCGCAAATTTTTGTGGGTGGGCAAAGGATTATCGGGTCACCAGACAATCAAGACCGGTCTTTTTAATCCCGCTACAACGCCGTTCCGCATCCCCCTTGTCGTAGCGGCCGTTGAGGTAAATCCGCCAAGGCCCGCTGACCGAAACCGGTTCGACGGTGATGGATTCTTCGCCCAGGAACGCATCGGCCTTCTCGCGATAGGCGGTCAGGGTGCCGGGGATCGAGCTTTCCTTGGACAGCACGGCAAAGCGGATGCGCCAGCCATCGCCGGCGGGGGCGGGCACCGGGGGGGGTGGTTTGGCGACGGCTGGGGCAATCGCTACGGCTGGTGTTGCTAGGGGTGCCGCAGCAGGGACCGGCACCGACCGAGCCGGCGTTATGGGAGTCGGTGCTGCCAGAGCCGATGGGACCATCGCCGTCGGAGTGGCCAGTGCGACCGGGGCCGCCTGCGGGGCAATCTGGGTGCTGCCCGGCCGGATCAGCGTGACGGGCGAAGTTGGGGTCGGCGCGCTTGGCGGTAGGGCCGCCAGATCCACGGTAACCGCTTCGCGCACGGGTGGGGGCGGCGACATCAGGGGTAGGGCCGGCTGAGCGGCGCCGTCGGTCACGATGCGGGGCTGCCAACCGGGTTGGCGGCGCGCATTGAGATAATCCGCCTCCAGCGCCTGGGCCGGGGTCGGCTGCGCCGGCATCTGCACCAGGGCCGCGACCGGCGGCGGGGGCGGAGACGCCGGTGTGGAAGCAGGCGGCACGGCCGCTGGGGTTGTTGCTGGTGCGGCAGCGGTTTCCGGGGCGGCCGGTGCCGGAGCAGTCGGGGTGGCGGCAGCTTCGGGTTTCGCCGGTGGCTGCACCCCGCCATCGCGGCTGGGGGCGGCGGGGCGATTGAACCCGGAACTCAACAGCTCGCCGATCGACGGGCCAGCGTCGGTCATGGGCATGATCGGCGTGGGCGCCGGGTTTGGCGCAGGCGGTGGTGGTGGTGGTGGCAGTTCAGCTGTAACCGGCGGCGGGGGCGGCGCAACGGGTTGAGGGGCGGCCACAGGTGGTGGTGGTGCCACGGGGGCTGCTGCCGGCGGTGCCGCCGCAGGAGGCGGAGCTGGCGGCGGGACCGGCTTTGCCAACGGCTCGCTGGTCACCATCGATGGCTGCCGGACGGGTTCAGGCGCTGGCACCGCACGTGGAGTTGGCGGCGGCGGGGACGCGGCCGGCGCAGCGGCAACCGCCGTCTCAGGGATGGTGTTGAGCTGTCCGAGGGCGGCTTGGGCATTGGGGTGGCCGGCATCGCGGGCTTTTTCCAGCCATTGCCGGGCGCCCTCGCGATTGGGGCGGGCACTGTCGCCCCATCCAAGGGCCAGGCCATATTGATATTGTGCCTCTATATGTCCCTGTTCAGCCGCCTTACCGAGCCACAGGCGCGCCTCGGATGGGTTGCGCAATTCCTGGGGCCCATTGGCTGAGGCCAGCAACCCCAGCTGATATTGCGCTTCCTTGTCGCCGCGCGCTGCTACTGGACGCCACAGGCGAACCGCCCGGTCATAATCCTGTTTGGCGAGGGCATCGAGGGCCGCGAAATTGGCGTCCGTCGGCACCGGGGCGGCGGGCTTGGTCGTCTGGGCCAGGGCCGGCAGCGACAGCAGCAGGGCCATCGCCAGGAGGGGCGCCTTCATTCGGCAGCTCCTTTAAGGGCCTTGGATGCCGGCGCGGTTTTGGCAGTCGGGGTTGCCGGCTGGGGCTGAAGGGCCGTCAGCAAGGCATTGCGGATATCGTCGAGCTTGTCCGGTCGGTCGATCTTCAAGCCGAAAATATCCTTCACGTAAAAGACGTCCACGACCTTCTCGCCGTAGGTCATGATCTTGGCGGCGCCGATTTGCAAGTTCTGGCGGGTCAGCGTGCGCCCCAGATCGTGCAGCAGGCCGGGGCGATCGCGGCCGTTGATCTCGATGACGGTATGGGTGGCGCTGGCTTTATTGTCGATCAGCACGCGCGGCCGCACGGTAAAGACCGCTGCCCGCGCCGGCCCGCTCTTAAGGCTCGACAGTTCATTGAGGCTGCGCAGGCTGCCCGACAACGCCTGTTCGACCAGCACGGCCAGGCGCGCCAGCTTGTCCGGCCGCTCGAAGGCGCCGCCCTCGCTATCCTGGATCGAGAAACTATCCAGCACCATGCTGTTGGTCAGCGTGAAGATATGGGCATCGACGATATTGGCGCCGGCCAGCGCCAAAGCGCCGGCAATCGCGGCGAACAGGCCGGGATGGTCACCGGTATAGATGGTGACGTCGGTGATCCCGCGTTTGCTGTCGACCCGGGTGTCGATGGAGAGCGGCGCCCGATCCTGCATCGCCCGCCGCACCAGCCGCGCATGACGCAGCATGGCGCCGGTGTCGGTCGAGAGGAAATAGGCCCGGGTTCCAAGCGCCAGGAACTGATCGACCTCTGCCGGGGTGAAATCCTTCAGATCGAAGCGCAGCTGGGATTGCACGGCGCCCAGGCGCCGGTCGGAGACACTGGAATTCTCGGTATTGCCATCACCGGCCATCTTCTCGGCCGCCAGATGATAGAGCTCGCGCAGCAACCCGGCCTTCCAGGAATTCCAGACCTTCGGTCCAACCGCGCGAATATCGACCACGGTCAGTACCAGCAGCAGTTTCAACCGCTCGGGCGATTGTACCAGCTCGACGAAGTCCGCGATCGTCTTGGGGTCCTGCAGATCGCGGCGGAAGGCGGTATTGGACATCACGAGATGCCAGCGCACCAGCCAGGCGACCGTCTCTGTTTCTTCCTCGCTGAGGCCAAAGCGAGGCCCGAGCTTATAGGCGACTTGTTCGCCTAATTCGGAATGATCGCCGCCGCGTCCCTTGGCGATGTCATGCAGCAGCACGGCGACATAAAGCGCCCGGCGCGACAGCAGCTTGGGCATCAGGGAGGAGGCCAGCGGCAGCTCGTCTTTGAGCAGCTGCTTTTCGATCCGCGACAGCATGCCGATCGCGAAGATCGTATGCTCGTCGACGGTATAGACATGATACATGTCGAACTGCATCTGGGCGACGACACGGCCGAAATCCGGCACGAAACGGCCCAGGACCCCGGCCTCGTTCATCCGCCGCAGGGTTGCCTCGGGATCGTTCTGCGAGCTCAAGATTTCCAGAAACAGCCGGTTGGCCTCCGGATTAGCGCGCAGCGCGGCATCGATGCGCTTCATATTCTGATGGATCAGGCGCAGGGCGGTCGGATGGATATCGAAGCCGGTGCGATCGCTTTCCCAGAACAGGCGGATGGCGTTGACTGGATCGTTCAGGAAAGCATCCGGGCTGCCGACCGAAAGGCGATCCCCTTCGACGATGAAGCCATGGGCCTCGCGCGAACGGCCCGAAAAGAAGCGTGCCAAGCCGCCAAAACGGGGTTTGTGGCGCTGTTCGGCTTCGAGCGCGGCGATGAAGATCCGGGTCAGATCGCCGATGTCTTTGGCGACCAGGAAATAATGCTTCATGAAGCGCTCCACCCCTTTGGAGGTGGTGCGGTCCGAATAGCCAAGGCGCCGGGCGATTTCCGGCTGCACATCGAAAGTCAGGCGTTCTTCGGCCCGATCGGCTAGGTAATGCAGGGTGAAGCGCACTTCCCACAGGAAGGCTTCGGCCTTGATGAAGCGGTTGGCTTCCGCACGCGTCAGCACGCCCTTGGCGGTCAGGGCCTCGACGGTATCGACGCGATAGGCGTATTTGGCGATCCAGAAGAGGGTATGGAGATCGCGCAACCCGCCCTTACCCTCTTTGATATTGGGCTCGACGACATAACGACTGTCGCCCATGCGAGCATGGCGGGCGTCGCGTTCGGCGAGCTTGGCTTCGATGAAATCCCGGCTGGTACCGGCAACTACCTCGGCATCGAAGCGCGCGCGCAACTCATCGAACAGCTTCTCATCGCCCCAGATATAGCGCGATTCGAGCAAGGCCGTGCGGATGGTCACATCGGCCCGCGCCATGCGCAGGCATTCATCGACCGACCGGGTGGCATGGCCGACCTTGAGCCCCAGATCCCACAGGATATAGAGCATATGTTCGACGATCTGCTCGCCCATCGGGGTCTGCTTGTAGGGCAGCAGAAAGAGGAGATCGACGTCGGACTGCGGCGCCAGCTCGCCCCGGCCATAGCCACCGACGGCAACAACGCTTAGGCGTTCGGATCGGGTGGGATTAGCGACCGGATAGACCCGCAGGGTGGTGTCGTCGTACAGAACGCGGATCAGCTGATCGACCAGATAGGTCAGATCTTTGCTGGCCCGCCGCCCTCCTGTGCCGGCCTCGAACCGTGTTTTGATCTCGGCGCGACCCTCGATCAGGGCGGCTTTCAGGATTGCCAGAATCTCCGGCCGGCGTTTTTCGGGGGCAAGGTCGACCGGCAGGGCTGCCAGTCGCGCATCGATGGCGCGGCGATTAATGATCTGGCGGCGATTGAGCGGCAGATGAGACATGAGGGCACCTTACCTCAGGCCGCGTCGCTGCTCCATCGTTCAGCATGCTCCCGCGCCCTTCGCCAAAGCAGATCAAGCATGCTAAAGTCGCGCCTGGTTTTTGGAGACGAACCCCATGTCCTATCTTGCCCAGAAATTGCGCGAAGCGATTCAGGCGTCCAACGGTGATCGCAATGCGGCGGCCCGCCGCCTGATGGCGACTGCCCAGGAAGACCTCAATCTGTTGCGTGCGATCACGACCCCCTATCTGCAGGGGATCGCGTTTGCCCTGGTCGAAAAGGCGATGGGCAAGCAGCCCAGCACCATGCAAATCGCGCCCAATGGATCGGTGAGCCGGCCGGGACCGATTGCCTCGCCGCAACCGCAGCGCCGTCCGGGTCCCGGCGGATCGAACGCCCTGCCCAAGGAAGCGCTCGACGCCATCGTCGATAAACTCGACCGCAATATCCCGGCTCCACCCAAGCCAGCGCCCAAGGGCCCCGCCACACCTGCCGAAGCCCTGGCATCCCTGGGCATCGATCCCAAGGGCCCGCCGCCGACCAAGGCCGGTCAGCAGCACAAAAACGCGATGGTTGAAATGGCTAAGGCTTTCAAGAAGTTCTAGGGCTTTTCCGTTGGCCTACCGGCCTGCTTGAGGCTGTAGGGTCTATTTCGCCTTCGGGTGGAAGAATGACTGTTTCTTCAGATCATCCATCGAGAAGACGCCATGGCCCTGGATAACCTCGCCCCGTTTCAGGGTGAGGCTGCGAGCGGTACCGAGGCCTTTCAATACGCTGCCGCGCTCGTCGGCTTCTGGATGGGCGTGATCGCCGCCGCTGCTTAAGGTGCAATCCTGCACGGCTATCGGCCCCAGAATCTGACAGCCATCCCCGATGCTCACCTGGGCATAGAGCGTTGCTCCACGCTGGAACCGGCCATGGCTGCCGATGGTGATCGACCCGCCGGCCCGGTTGGCGATTGCGGTAAAGCCGCCGTCTCCGAACTGATTGCCGTCGCCGATCATGATGTCGCCGGCTTGTGCGTCAATCAGCGATCCTGGCAGGAAACGATTATCGTTACCGATCACCAGCCGCCGGTCTGGGCCGCACAGCACTTGTGTATTCGGGAAGAAGATCGTGCCGCTGCCGATCCGCGCGGTCCTGGCGATCAGGGTCGAAAAAGGATCATGGACCAGAATGCCCTTGGCCGACAAAGCGAGGGTTTCGGCGATGGTCAGCAGGCCCTGGGCAGTGCGGGTAGCATCCAGTGCGGCAATCAGATCGGCAGTCACGGCATTTCCTTTTTTGTCCCGGCGACAAGATAGAGGATCCGCGAAGGGTCGCAACCTCTTGCCAGGCGGTACCCCACAAATCATGATCGCCCGCGTTATTTCAGGCGAGAGATCATGGACGCAATTATGGGCATCGTGGCGCAAGTAGAGGTGGCCCAAGTGGCCTTCGACATCAATAAAGCGCTGGCCTTGACCACGCGGGCCCGCTCACTCGGTCTGCAAGGGAAGTTCGATGAAGCCCACAAGCTGCTTGATGAGGCGGCAAGCCTGACCCCGTCCGATGGTCTGCGGGCCCAGATCGCCATCGCGCTGGAACGCGGGCGACTGGTGAATACTGGCGGCAATCCCGCCGGCTCAGTTGCGCATTTCCGCCAGGCCTGGGATCTGGCGCAGACCGGCGGCGATACGGTTTTGGATTTAGGCGTCGATGCCCTCCATATGCTGGCGATCGTCGAGCCGGTGGATCAGGCCGAAGCCTGGACGGCCCAAGCGCTGGCGCTGGCCGCCACTTCCAAGAATCCGATGGTGAGCGGCTGGAGGGGTCCGCTGCTCAATAACATCGCCTGGAGCAATTTCGACGCGGGCCGGTACGAACGCGCCCTGGCACTCTTCACCGAAGATGCCGCCTATCGCGCCAAAGCCAACCGAGTGCGCGAAACCCGCATCGCCCGCTATGGCATCGCTCGGACCCTGCGCGCGCTGGGGCGGATTGCCGAGGCAACGACCCTCAACGAGCAATTGGTCATCGATGCAGAGGCGATCGGGGACGAGCCGTCCTATGTCTTCGAGGAACTGGCCGAATGTTTCGCTGCCAGTGGCGATTCGGCCAAATCGGCCGACTATGCCCGCAAGGCCTTGAACCGTCTGCAGAAGGACGGGAGCTTCGTTGCCGAAGAACCGCTGCGCCTCAAGCGGCTGCAGGTCTTGGCGGGCGTATCGTAAGCCTACGACTGATCTATTCTATAGATCAGTCGGGGCTTTCCAGTCGAAGCTCAATTCTTCGCGGAAGGCAAAGCGTTCGAGGTGGCGGGCCATGACACCGGCAAGGCGGGTGGCATTCTCATCATCCGTCGCATCAACTGCCATGATCAAGGTTTTGGCGTCGGCCGAGAGGCGGCAGATACCGCCTTCGAACGTGATCTCGCCTTCGCCATTCTCATAGCTCGCCGGGATTTTATGGGCGAAATGCTTGCAGAGCTGGATCAGGTAACGGCCGGCGTTTTCCGTCGGCAGATGGGTTTCCAGGGTCGGCATCGTCTCTATCCTTAGATCTTTTCGATGGTGAGGGCGGCCTGATCGAGGGCGGCGGCTATAGCGTCGGCCTGAGCAGAAGTTAGGGTGCCGCGACTGAAACGCAAGCGCAGGGCGGTTTTTACATTTTCCATCGCACGCAGCACGGCAACCGGCGGCTCGCGGCCTTCATGGGCGCCCATATGCTCCATGCGCTCCAGGATGGCGGCGATGGTGGCGCGGCCGGCTTCCAGGGCGGCCTCGCCTTCGGGGGTGACGGCAAAGGTCTTCTTGGCGCCTTCGCTGGCGGTCAGGGTGATATGGCCCTGTTCTTCCAGCAGCGTCAGGGTCGGGTAGACGACACCGGGGCTGGGGCTATAGACGCCGCCGACGGTTTCTTCGATCGCCTTGATGATCTCATAGCCCGAGCGCGGCTGAGCCGAGAGCAGATGCAGGACGAGCAAGCGCAGATCGCCATGTTCAAAGAGGCGCCCCCGCCCACCGCCGCGACCCCGGCCGCTGCGTTCGTGGTGGCGCTGGTGGTGGCTTTCCAGCCAATGACCAAAGCGCGAGAAGCGCCGCTCGCCGCGACCTTCCTGGCCGCATTCTTCATTCGTATCACGGCCACGATGGCCAAAACGTCCGAACCTCATGTGAGGAACTCCGATATAGTTTCGATATAACGAAATAATAGATATATCGAAACTATATCGCTTTCAAGGGGGAATCGTAATCGACGCTTCCTGCTAGGATGCCGGCTTCCTTTTTGAGAGGCGGACACGATGGCAACGACCCACAGGCATAAGACCGGCACCTGCGCGATCACCGGCAAGGAAGTGGCTGCGGGGCAATTGGTGCCGCTCGCCCTGGTGCGACCACGTCTTGCCGCGCGCATCCGCCAGGATCATCCCGAACTCGGGGATGACGCCTCGATCAGTCAGGAGGCGATCAATCACTATCGCCACCTCTATGTCGAAGAACTGCTATCGGCCGATGGCGGCGAACTCTCGAAACTCGATCGCGATGTTGCCCAGCGGATTGCCGATCAAGGCATGATCACGCGCAAGCTCGATCTCGAAGAGAAACGGACGCTTGGGGAATTTCTCTCCGATGGGCTCGCGAGTTTCGGCGGCTCCTGGCGGTTTCTGATCAGCTTTGCGCTGATCCTGGCGATCTGGATAACCGGCAATCTGCTGATCGGGGATCCCAAGGCCTTCGACCCTTATCCCTTCATCCTGCTGAACCTGGTGCTCTCGTGCTTAGCCGCCGTCCAGGCGCCGATCATCATGATGAGCCAGCGGCGCCAGGAGGATAAGGACCGCCAACGCTCCCTCAACGACTATCAGGTGAACCTCAAGGCGGAGCTGGAGATCCAGTATCTCCATGAGAAGCTCGACCATCTGATGACGCACCAATGGCAGCGTCTGTCCGAGATCCAGCAGATCCAGTTGGAGCTTATGGAGGAGGCGCGTCGACGCCCGTAAGCCGGGCGGCCGCCGTCAGGGCATAACGCAGCATCACTGCCTTGCGTCTTGCTCCGGCTAGTTCGGAATGCACGGGATCGCGTAAGCAGTCGGCGCCATAACCGTCGGCGATGAAGAGGCCGACCTCCGGTGGCAGCACGTCCTGTGGGAAAGCCTCATCGACGGCAAAGGCAAAGCGGTCGCAATACTCGAGATAGGACTGCCATTTGGCATCGGCGCGATAGTCGGCCAGGCAGCTTTTGATCTCGATCACCCAGATCAGCCCCTTGCGGTCGACCGCCATGAAATCGACCCGCCGGCCGGTTGCCAGCGTCACCTCGGGCACGCCGCCAACGCCGTAACACTCCAGGAAATAACGCTGCATGCCGCGCAGGATTCTGCGGGCGGGTTCGGTCGGAAGCTGGGGAATGGGGGTGAGGGGTTGGCTCATGTGTCACATTAAGATGGCTGATACAGAAGATTGAACTTTAAGTTATACTCCGTATTACATTAGGGTGTTTTCGATGGTTGCGGGAAGAGGTTTAAGCAATGTCGCACTTGCGTCTAGTGTCATCGAGCGCCGATATCAATCCGGCCGCTGACGGTCTGGCTTTTGCGGTTCTGGTCGAGGCGACGGCTCAGGTCGTCGGCGAAGTCAGCCGGGTGACCAAGGTGATCCGCACCGCCGTCAATGAAAGCGAAAACGGCCTGCCGGTCGGCCCCGTGCGCCGCGCCTGCTGCAAGGCCTTCGACAGCCTGCCGGGCTGGCAGCGGTCGCGCATCTTTGAAGCCGCCCTTCAGCGCGCCAACGAAGCGGCGTAGGTTTTGCCCTCGCCGGGCGGGCGCATCCGCGCCCTTGGCCCGGCCGCAATGGCCTCTGGTAGGCGGGCAGCAGCTACTTTAGTTCTGAAGCTTCGGCGGCTGGGCGGGAACGAGACCGGCCGGGTCCACCGGTGTTTCTCGCCAGTAAACCCCCCAATGAAGATGCGGACCCGTAGCGCGGCCGGTCATGCCGACCTTGCCGACGGGCTGCCCCTGCTTCACGACATCGCCGACCTTGACGGTCAAGGCGGAGAGATGGGCGAAGACCGACTGCACCCCCTGACCATGATCGATCATGATGGTGCCGCCGGTGAAAAACAGATCCGGTTCGGCCAGCGTGATCATCCCATCCGCCGGGCTTAAAGCCGGGGAGCCGGTCGGTGCTGCGACGTCGGTCCCGAAATGCGGCGTGCGCGGCTCGCCATTCAAAACCCGCTGACTGCCATAGACGCCGCTGATGCGCCCTGACGCTGGCCAAGCCCAAGGCTGGGCAAAACCGGTCAGAGCGGATTCCTTGGCGCGCGCTGCTTTGACCTTGGCCGATTCCGCCTTGATGCGGGTCATGAGCGAGGGATCGGGCGTCACCTTGTCCTGCGGCAATCCATCGACCCGGTCGATCTGAAACTCGCGGGTCTTGATCTCATACCGCTTGGACTCTTTGCCCGCCTGCAAGGTGACAGTGCCCTTGGCATCCCGCGCGATCCCGAAGACAAACCTCCCTGTCGCGCTGACTGTCAGGGGATTGCCATCTAGCGTTACTTTGGTGCCTGGCGCGACCTTGCCACGTACCAGGGCGCCCTGCTCGGGCAGCTTATCGAGGTCGAGTGCCAGAGCCGGCGCGGCGGCTAGCAGAGCGCAGGTGAGGGCAATCCGGAACATCAGAGCAAGCTCCCCTGGGAGGGCGTTGGCGGACGCGGTTTACTAACGACACTACCGCCGATAGCCGCCTGCTTACGCCCATCGGCCAGTTCGATCTCGATACTCTGGCCGGCTTTGAGGGCGCTGACCTCAGTTACCGCATGGCCATTAGCATCGCGGATGACGGCAAAGCCGCGCTCCAGCGTGCCCTTGTAGGAATAGCCTTCCAGCAACCGGCGCAGACCGGCGAGGCGGTCTTCCTCGCGCCGGATGACCTGACCCACCATCACCGGCAGGCGGGCGGAGAGCTTGCCGATGCCGTCGCGCTGACGCGCGATCTCGGCCTGGATCGGCTCCAGCCGCAACCGCGCCTGCAAGCCTTCCAGGCGCGAGCGCGAGAGAGCGAGCTGGGCCTGGGGATGGGGCAGGCGGGCGGACAGGGTGGCAAGGCGGCCGCGGGCATCGCGGGTCAGGCCGACAACCGCCTGGGCCAGCCGTTCGGCGCGGTCATCCAGGCGCTGGCGGGCGGTATCCAGCACATGCTGGGGATCGGGCAGACCGCGAGCAAGACCACCGAGGTGGACTGCGCGCTGATCCAGCATCCGGCTGACGGCCTGGGTCTGGCGGTGGCCGAGTTCCTGGATGAAGGCGCGCAGCTCGGCCCGCACCGGCACTGCCATTTCGGCAGCGGCGGTCGGGGTCGGCGCCCGGCGGTCGGAGGCGAAATCGATTAAGGTGGTATCGGTTTCATGACCGACGGCGGAGATCAGCGGGATGGCGCTATTGGCGGCCGCCCGCACGACGATCTCTTCGTTGAAGGCCATCAGATCTTCGATACTGCCGCCGCCGCGCGCGACGATCAGCACGTCGGGGCGAGGTACAGGTCCGCCCACATCCAGCCTGTTAAAGCCGTCGATGGCAGCGGCGATCTGGGCCGGCGCCTGTTCGCCCTGGACCAGCACCGGCCAGACCAGCACATGGCGGGGGAACCGGTCGGCGAGGCGATGCAGGATATCGCGGATGACTGCCCCGGTCGGTGAGGTGACGACGCCGATGACACGGGGCAAGAAGGGCAGGGCGCGCTTGCGCGACGGTTCGAACAGCCCTTCGGCCCCAAGACGCCGCTTGCGCTCCTCAATCAGGGCCAGCAGCGCGCCCTTCCCGGCCAGTTCCATGCCGTCGACGACCATCTGGTACTTCGATTGGCCGGGGTATGTGGTGAGCTTGCCGGTGGCGATGACTTCCATGCCGTCTTCCGGGCGCATCGGCAGGCGGGCAGCGACGCCCTTCCAGCAGACCGAGCCCAGGACGGCATCCTGGTCTTTCAGATTGAAATAGAGATGGCCCGAAGGGGCACGCTTGAAGCCGGAAATCTCGCCGCGCACCCGCACCCGCGCAAAGGCCTGTTCCACCGTGCGCTGGAGCGCGCCGGAGATCTGGCCGACGGTAAATTCGGGGACGTTGTGGGTGACTTCGCTTTCAAACTCGCTCATGGCTTCCTTTTAGCCCCTCGGCGCCGCGAGGTCGAGTTGCAGGCGCTGCTCAATCAGCTGAAATCCACAGGCCTCATAGAGCAGGCAGGCGGACATATTGTCGTCGTTGGTGCCGAGTGTGATTTGGCGGACCCCTTCGACAGCCAGTTGCCCGAGCAAGCTGGTCAGCACCGCCTTACCCAGGAACCGGCCGCGCCGGGCGGGGTGGGTCAGGAAATTGCCGATATTGACGGAGGTGCCTGCCCGCGCCACCACGCCGCCGCAGGCCAGCAACTGGCCTTCCTGGAATAGGCCGAGGAACGTCTCTTCCAGCATCCAGTCCGAAAAGATGGCGCCCGGATAGAAGCTGTCGAAGAAATGACCGACAAGGGCGCCATCGGTGGGGGTGAGGCGCCGACAGTGAGGATCGAGCGGATAGGCTTCCGGCGCGCGGGCATAATAGCGCAGACCCCGCACCGCTCTGATCCGATCGCCCAAGGTTTCTTTAGCCAGACCCAAGTGCCGCTCTTCGAGGTGGATTTCCCCTGCCGTCGACAGATCGACCAAGGCGCGCACGGCGGCATCGGGCAGGGCACCGATCAGCGTGCGAATGCCTTTACGGGCGAAGCGGATAGCGAGGACGGCGCCTTGCCGGTCTTCGGACAGATAGGCTGAGCGATCCCGGTCGCCGCTGGCAAGCGCCGCGCAGAAATAGAGATCGAAGACCGGGTGGGGCGCCAGCAAGCGGGCGAGGCCATCTTGCTGGGCAGCCGGAAGGTCTGGAAAGGGCGTCAGATCGATCATCGCACCCACGAAAGGCAAGACATTCTCAAGGCGAGCCATGCTACAAAGTCGCCCTGCCTGGGGTAAAGCGACAGAAGTGGGACGGGGAATGAAGGTTCTGGTGGTCGGCGGCGGTGGCCGCGAACATGCGTTGGTGTGGAAGCTGGCGTCTTCGCCCTTGATTAGTGCGCTTTATTGCGCGCCGGGCAATCCTGGGATTGCTGCCAGCGCGATCTGCGTGCCGATCTCAGGGACCGATGTGCCGGGCATCGTCGCATTCGCCCAGAAGGAAGGCATCGGCTTTGTTGTCGTCGGCCCGGAAGAACCCCTGACGCTCGGCATGGTCGATGCGCTCGAAGCCGTCGGCATTCCGGCATTTGGTCCCGATGCATCTGCCGCGCGCCTCGAAGGCTCCAAAGGGTTCATGAAGGACCTGGTTGCCAAGGCCGGCGTTCCGACCGCGAAATATCAGCGTTTTACCGATGCCGAGGCCGCCAAGGCCTATGTGCGGGCTGAAGGCGCGCCGATCGTCGTCAAGACCGATGGGCTGGCGGCCGGCAAGGGCGTCACTGTTGCACTGACCATCGACGAAGCCCTGGATGCGATTTCAGAAGCGATGGAAGGCGGCCGTTTCGGCGCTGCCGGTGCTGAGATCGTGATCGAGGAATTTATGGAAGGCGAGGAAGTCAGCTTCTTCGCCCTGGTCGATGGCAAGACCGCCCTGCCGCTGATCGGTGCCCAGGACCATAAGCGCGCCTTCGACGGCGATCAGGGCCCGAACACCGGTGGCATGGGCGCCTATTCCCCGGCCCCGGTCTTCACGGCCGAGATGGAACGCCGGACGATGGAAGAGATCATTCTCCCGACCGTCCGCACGATGATTGCCGAAGGCTGCCCCTTCAAGGGCGTGCTGTTCGCCGGCCTGATGATCACCAAGTCGGGCCCGCGCCTCATCGAATACAACGCGCGGTTCGGCGATCCGGAATGCGAGGTGCTGATGCGCCGTCTGCAATCCGACCTCTTCCCGCTCTTGGTAGCTTCGCAGAACGGCACGCTGGATAAGGTGAAGGCCACTTGGTCTGAGGACCCGGCCCTGGTCGTCATCATGGCCGGTGCCGGCTATCCGGGTGAGCCTAAGAAGGGCGGCGAGATTACCGGAATCGAAGGGGCGGATGCCGTCCCCGGTGTCATGACCTTCCATGCCGGCACCAAGTCGGGCTCGGATGGCAAGCTGCTGGCCAATGGCGGGCGTGTGCTGGCCGTGACAGCTATGGCGCCGAGCCTCAGTGAAGCGCGCACTGCGGCCTATGCCGGGGTCGATGCGATCACCTGGGCGGATGGTTTCTGCCGCCGCGATATCGCCTGGCGCGCACTGGGCTAAAGATCATGACGGAGACCGTCGATATCGTCATTCTGGGCGCGGGCATGGCCGGCTCGTCGCTGGCTTATCATCTGGCCGGCAAACGCTCGGTTCTGGTGCTGGAACAGGAAGCCGTCCCCGGTTTCCATTCGACGGGCCGATCGGCCGCGATCTTCACCGAAACCTACGGGCCAGCCGCGATCCGGGCACTTACCCGTGCCAGCCGCCGGTTCCTGGAAACTCCGCCGACCGGCTTTACCGATCATGCGCTGATCTCGCCGCGCGGGGCACTGGCGATTGCCCTGCCGGAAAAGCGCGCGGCGCTGGATGCGTTTTACGAGATGGGCAAGGCCCATGGCGCTGTCGAACGCTTCGGAACCGACCAGACCCTCTCGATGGTGCCGGTGATCAAGCGCGAGTATGCCGATGGCGCGATCTATGAGCCGGGCGCCATGGATATGGATGTCGATGGCTTGCAGCAGGGCTATCTGCGCGGGGCCAAGGCCGGCGGGATCGAGGTGCGCTGCGATCGTGGCCCGAGCGCCATTCGCCGGGTCGGCGATCTTTGGGAATTGGACACCGCCGGCGGGCCGATCCGCGCTTCGGTGATCGTCAATGCCGCCGGCGCCTGGGGCGATGTGGTGGCCAAACTTGCCGGTATCGCGCCGGTCGGCCTCATTCCGAAGCGCCGCACCGCCCTGCTGTTTGATCCGCCGGCGGATGTTGCCATCGCGAGTTGGCCGCTGGTCGATGAAGTCGAGCAGGAATTCTATTTCAAGCCGGATGCCGGCCGCATCTTCGGCTCGCCGGCGGATGAAACTCCGGTCGAACCCCATGACGTGCAGCCCGATGAATATGATCTGGCGGTCGCTGCCTATCGCATCGAAGAAGCCACGACTATGCCGATCCGCCGCCTGGTCCATAAATGGGCGGGCCTCAGGACCTTTGTTGCCGACGGATTGCCGGTGGTGGGGTTTGATCAAGCGGCGCCGGGCTTCTTCTGGCTGGTCGGCCAGGGCGGCTATGGCATCCAGACTGCCGACGGTATGGCGCGCCTTGCGGCAGCTCAGCTGCTGGAAGAGGCGATGCCTGCGGATATCTTGAGTGAAGGTCTTGGGGTCGATAGTCTACGGCCTGCACGCTGCCTTTAGGCCTATGAGGGCTTGAAGCCGACCTTCAGCTCCCCTGCCTTCTGGCGAGCCAGTTGCAGTTGCTCGATGGTCAGCTGGGCGCGGGTCGACTTTTCCAGCGCCTCATAGGTCTTCCGATCGGTCTCCGGCAAGGATTGCCGGACCTCGCCGGTCGCCAGCAGCCAGGCATAAGCAGTGATGCGGTCCTGCGGCCGGTCGATCCCGCGGCCATAGAATTGTGCGATCAGCAGCATACTGGCGGGGTCTTTTTGGCGGGCGGCCTGCAAAAGCCACTCGAAGGCGACGCCGGTATTCTTGGCGACTCCAGTACCATCGAGATAGAGCAGCCCGAGATTATGCTGCGCCTCGGCATTGCCGCCGCTGGCGGCGATGGTCCAGCGGGCGACTGCCGCCTCGATATCCTTGGGGACGCCCTGACCCAGGTAATAGGCATAGGCCATCAGATGCTGGGCTTCGATATTGCCCTGGAGCGCGGCCTTCTCGAACCATTCGACGGCCTCATCAGGATTGGCCGGGGCGCCATCGCCGCCGTTCCAATAGAGTTTGCCCAGTTCGAGTTGAGCATTGATGTCGTCGCGATCGGCGGCTTTTTTGAACCAGGAGGCAGCCGCGCCGCGATCGCGCGGCACACCCGTGCCGGTGCCATACATCAGGCCCAGCAGCCATTGCGCCTTAATGTCATCTTGCTGGGCGGCTTTCAGGAACCAGCTGTGGGCCGCCTGATAATCTCGTAGAACCCCAAGCCCTTCGGCAAACAGGATGCCGAGATTGCGCTGGCCGACGGCGTCGCCCCCCGTGGCGGCAATCTGTAGATAGGTTGCTGCGGCGCCAAGATTGGCGGCAACGCCATCACCCCGGAAATAGCATACGCCCACCATGGCAGTTGCCGGCATGAAGCCCTGTTGGCTCGCCCGCTGGAAAAACTCAAAGGCGCGGGGCAGGTCTGGATCCACCCCGCGCCCGTAATAATAGGCCTCGCCCATCAGGGTTAGCGCTTCGGCCTGGCCAGCCTCGACCAGCGGTTTGATCAGCCGTAGGGCGCGGGCAGAATCATGCTCGCGAAAGGCTTCCTTGGCATTGGAGAGGCGGTCGGCCTGCACCGGCAGAACCGCTAAAAGGACGGCGACGATTCCCATCAACACGCTGCAGCGATACGCAACCATGTCAGTCCCTCTGTCGGTATAATGACAAGTCGAGGGTACGTATTACGATCGCGTGACTGAACTGGGAAAGGCCCCGGTCCGGGTATTTGTCACCAGGCTAAAGCTTGGCCAGAAGCCTTAGTCGAGCGGGTTGGCCGGCAGGGATTTGATGTAATAGGTGGCACCGTCGCCGCGGGCGATATCCATGATGCAGAGCGGTGCGGCGTTTTTGTTCCGGGTCGTGAAGGCACCATTGGTGTCATTGCCGCCGACTAGGAAAGAAAGGCTCTGATTGCGGGCGGCCTTCACCGGGAAATCGGGCCGGGTGCGCACGACGACACGGATTGCTTCGGTCCAGCCGAGCGGCATCGATAAGGCTTTGCCATCGGCTTCCTTGTCCCAGACGGACACGCCTTGGATGGCGCCGATATTTTCCTTGAAACCCGGGCAACCGGCGATCAGAGCTTCGCCCGCCTTGCGGTTGCGCACCGGATCGCCGTGGGAATTGACCGCGATCGAAAAATCCTGGGTCTGCGCCAATGCCGGCAGGGCCGTCAGTGTCATCGAAAGAGCCAGGAGAGCAGCACGCATGATCGTCTTCCCACGAGGTATTGAAAGGAACGATCTGACTAGCAGGCGCTTGAGGCGGCATTATGGTGCCGCCTCAAGGAGCTTTGCGTTTGCCTATCGGGCTCGCTTTATGTCGCCTACCGGCCTTCGGCCTACTTGAGGCTGGAGCCGGGGAGGCGTTAGGCCGTGGTGTCGACCTTGGTCGCTTCATCACCGCCCTTGGCGACGCCGACCATGGCTGGGCGTAGCAGACGGTCGTGGATGGTGAAGCCGGCTTGCAGGACCTGGACGATGGTGCCGGCGGGCTGGCCGGTGCCGGGCACTTCGAAGACGGCTTCATGCAGGTTCGGGTCGAACTTCTGGCCCATCGGTTCCTGCTTGGCGATGCCGCGACGCTCGAAAGCGGCCAACAGCTCGCGCTCGGTCGCTTCGACACCGGTCAGAATATTGGCCAGGGTCTCGTCACGGGCATCGGCGGCAGGGGCCGATGCGATGGCGCGATGCAGATTATCGGCAACCGACACCAGATCACGGGCGAGGTTGGCAACGGCATATTTGCCGGCTTCTTCCTTCTCGCGCTCGGCCCGGCGGCGAATATTCTCGCTCTCGGCTAGCGCGCGCAGGGCCTGATCCTTCAGACGGGCGAGTTCTTCTTCCAGCTCGGCGATCCGGGCTTCGGGCGTCACAGTCGCTTGTTCGGCTGCGGCTTCGCCGGCGGTCTCGTCGGGGCGCTCGGTCTCGGGATGGGTCGGGTCGGTCATAGGGTCTCTCGTTCCTTAGAAGGCAATAGGTCTGTCAGCCCAACATGCGCCCGATAACCTGGGCGGTATAATCGACCATCGGGACGATCCGGGCATAGTTCAGCCGGGTCGGTCCGATGATGCCGATCGCGCCGACGATCTGCTCGCGACTGTTTCTATACGGGGCAAGCACTACCGAGCAACCCGCCTGGGCAAACAAGGGGTTCTCGGCACCGATATAGATCTGCACCCCGTCAGCCGTCTGGGTGGCATCCAGCAGTTTCAAGATCCCGTCCCGGGCTTCCAGGGCTTGGAATAAACCGCGGATCCGCTCGAGATCTTCCAGTGCCGTGACGTCTTCCAGCAGATTATGCTGGCCGCGCACGATGAGGTAGCCCTCGCGGTTGCTGCCGGCGGCTTCCGCCCAGACCGCGAGGCCCTGTTCGACGACCCGCGCGGTCAGCCCATCGAGGGTGGCCCGCTTGTCGGCCACTTCGTCGGCGATGAAATGGCGCGTCTCGGTCAATGTGCGGCCGGCCAGATGAGCATTCAAGTAGTTGGCGGCGGTGGTCAGGGTTGACGGCGGCAGGCCCAGCGGCACTTCGATGATGCGGTTTTCAACCAGCCCATCCTCGGTCACCAGCACCACCAGGGCACGGCCCGGGGCCAACTGGACAAATTCGATGTGTTTCAGGCCGCCGTCAGAAGTCGGCGCCATCACGAGGCCAGCGGAGCGTGACAGGCCGGCCAGCGTGCTGGAGGCTTCTTCCAGAACTTGCGGCAGAGAGCGGCCCGAAGAGATGCATTGGGCATCGATCGAGGCGCGCTCGTCATCCGAGAGGCGCCCGACTTCCAGCAACCCATCAACGAAAAGCCGCAACCCCGCCTCGGTTGGCAGACGGCCGGCGGACGTATGGGGCGAGAAGAGCAGGCCGGCGTCTTCCAGATCCGCCATGACATTGCGGATGGTAGCGGGCGAGAGGTGCTGAGCCAAAGTGCGCGAGAGGGTACGGCTGCCGACCGGTTCCCCGGTTTCGACATAGGTCTCGACGATGTGCCGGAAGATCTGCCGGGACCGCGCGTTGAGTTGGCTGATCGAGCTCATGTCTTACAAAGGGAATTGGATGTCTGCACCCTGCAAACGTAGGGACCCGCTCCCCTGGCGTCAACGGCTGGTCGGATTAAGCGACCTCTGTCAGTACATCCCGGAAGCGATCCCGAATGGCCAGCATATGCGGCAGGTCGGTCAGGAACAGATGGATCAGATGCGGGTCGAAATGTTGCCCCGCGCCTTCTTCCAGCAACGCGATGATCTTATCGAGCGGCCAGGCCTGCTTATAGGGGCGTTCGCTGGAGAGCGCGTCGAAGACGTCGCACACCGCGATGATGCGGCCGGATAGCGGGATTTCTTCGCCTTTGAGCCCATTAGGATAGCCGGTGCCGTCCCATTTCTCGTGATGGGTCATCGCGATGGTATGGGCCAGTTGCAGCAGCGGCGATTCGCTATCCGCCAGAATCTGGCCGCCAATTTCGGCATGCCGCTTCATGATGGTCCATTCGTCGGCATCGAGCTTGCCGGGTTTCAGCAAAATGGCATCGGGAATACCGATCTTGCCGACGTCATGCAGCGGGGCGGCTTCCAGGATCAGCCGGGCGTCCTTGGTCGACAGGCCCGCCAGTTCCGCCAGGCGATGGGCGAAATAGCTCATGCGCGTCACATGTTGGCCGGTATCATTGTCGCGGAATTCCCCGGCGGTCGCGAGACGGCGGATAATCTCGTAGCGGGTGCGCTCCAGCTCGGCGGTGCGCTCGGCGACCTTCTGTTCCAGCGTGAAATTCTGTTCGGCGACCTCACGATAGAGCAGTTCCATCGACAGGGTATTCTTCACCCGCAACTGCAATTCCCATAGCTGCAAGGGTTTGGTCAGAAAGTCGCGCACGCCGGCAGCCAGCGCTCGGCGACGGGTTTCTTCGTCGATTTGGGCAGTCAGGACCACGACGGGCAGCGGGCGTTCGCCATAGAGCGGGGCGGCGCGGCGTATGAATTCGAACCCATCGATCCGCGGCATGCGGATATCCAGCAGGATCAGGTCGTAAGGCTGGCGCGCAATCAGGGCCAGACCTTCCTCGGGCGAGGTGGTGGTTTCGATCCCGGTGTAGCCGGCGTCTTCCAAAGCTTCAGAGACGATTTCGACGTTATGGGGCGTATCGTCGACGATCAAAATCCGGCTGCTGAGCAGCCGTTCTGTACCGGTCAAGGGCATTAGACGGCCTCGGCAGGGGTGGGCTTTAGAACGTCGTCGATGGCTTCAAGGAAGGTCGGCACGTGCAGCGGTTTGGTGAGGTAATGTTTGAAGCCGAGGGCCAACCCACGTTCGATTTCGCGCGGCATGGCGGCGGCGGAAAGCGCGATCACGGGGATGCCGCTGGTTTCCGGCAGCTCATGCAGCTTCTGCAGCACCTCGAACCCGCTCATGCCCGGCAGATTAATGTCCATGATGATAAGGTCAGGCTTGTTGCGGCGGGCGAGTTCGATCCCATCCAGCGGGGTGTCGGCCGTGACGAGGCTCACACCCTCCAGAGTCTCGCAAAGATCGATCATCAGCTGCAGGTTCGAGGGGTTATCCTCGACATAGAGCAGGCGGCGCGGGCCAGTGAGGCGCGGGGCCGGAGCATCGGGCGCAGCACTCGCGATCTTGGCGCCGGTGCCGAGCGGCACGGCCAGGGTGAAGGTCGATCCGACATCGACCGTGCTTTTCACGGTAATCTCGCCATCCATCAGGCCGGCGAGGCGCTGGGCGATGGTCAGGCCGATGCCGGTACCTTCGATGGTCGAATGTTCCTGACCCAGGCGGCTGAAGGGCTGGAAAAGTTCGGATAGGCGGTTTTCCGGAATGCCATGGCCAGTGTCGGCCACATGGAACAGCACGCGGGTATCGGTAACCTCGGTCGTCACATCGACCCGGCCATGTTGGCGATTATACTTCAAGGCGTTGGAGCAGAAGTTCGCCAAGATTTGTAGCAGGCGGGTTCGATCGGCCTTGGCGGTGCGGCCGGGGGCATCCTCGAAATTGATCGTGATGCCATAGTCGTCGGACATCGGCTGAAGCGTGGTGCGTAACTGTTCGAAGAGCGCATTGACCTCGACCTCTTCGACCGACACCGGCAGGGTGCCGGCTTCGATCTTGGAGAGGTCCAGGATGTCGTTGATCAGATGCAGCAGATGATGGCCGGCGCGCGAAATCTGGCCGACATGTTTCACCTGCTTGGGCGTTAGCGGCTCTTTCTGACTCATCGACAGGAGCTGGGTGAAGCCCAGGATGGCGTTCAGCGGCGTGCGCAGTTCGTGGCTCATCGAGGCCAGGAAGTCCGACTTGGCCTGATTGGCCTGCTCGGCCCGTTCTTTTTCGGATTCCGCCTGCTGCCGGGCCTTTTCGACGTCCTCGGCAATCACCATCAAGCGGCGGTTGGCGTCTTCGAGCGCCCGGGTGCGCTCCACGACCCGGCTTTCCAGATCCTCGCGGGCCAGCAGCAATTGTTCTTCGATAACGCGACGTTCTTCGACCTCTTCCTGAAGGCGCTGATTGGCGGCGCGCAGGGCAATCGCCTCGCGTTTTGCGATCGCCTCGATCCGCCGATCGACAAAGGCCGAGGAGAGGGCAATGACCAGCAGCATGAAGAAGACGCCGGCAACCACCAAAGCCATGCTCTCGGGCTTCAGGCCGCCGTGAACCACTGGCAGTTCGGGAATATGTTCGACGTTAAGCGCAGCCATGCCGACGTAATGCATGCCGCAGACGGCGATCGCCATCACCACGGCCGCGCCTAGTTTTAGGGCCAAGCGCGATAGGGTGAAGGCCAGATAGAGCGCGGCGGTGGCGGCAACGACCGCGATCACGACCGACAGGACGACGAGGGTGGTGTCGTAATGCAGCCGTCCCGGCAGTCGCAAAGCCGCCATCCCGGTGTAATGCATGGCGGCAACACCAAAACCGACGATCGGACCGGCGGTCAGAAGGCGCGGCATCGATAGCTTGCCCGGCGAACTCGCATCGGCGACCAGGGCAAAGCCAAAGGCGACAAAGGCGACGGCCAGGATGAAGGAAACCACGGTCGTCGAAAGATCGTAATCGACCGCCAAACCGGTCTGGAAGGCCAGCATGCCGATGAAATGCATCGTCCAGATGCCACCGCCCAGCACAAAGGCGCTGCCGTTGAGCCAGAAGATCCGCGAGCGCCCTTCGGCATGACGCAGGCGTTCGGCCATATCGAGTGCGGTGTAGGCAGCGAAGGCGGCGACGATGAAGGACAGGACCACCAGGGGCGTCGAATGACTATGATGGATCGCGTGATTCATACGGCTGTCGCTATGCCCGAAGCTGGAACTGGAACATTATTAAGATAGCGCGTATCACCGAATCGGCTAGGGGGCGATCTGACAGGGGCGGATGCTTAAAACGCAGATCAAATGGCGAAGCTTTGACCGGGAAGAACAGCCGTTTCTTTCGTCTTGAGCCGACAAGACCGCCGGATTGTTTCACTTCACGGGATTTGAGGGGAAGCCATCAGATTTCTGAGGGCCTCGTTTACCATTTCCGGCGCTTCAAGCGATGGCAGATGGGCAGCTTCCGGCAGCTCGATAAGGTGCGCATTTGGAATGGTTTGGGCGAGATAGGCGCTGCGTTCCACGATATGGGGGAAATCGAGGAGGCCGGACAGGATCAGGGTCGGGCAGCGGATCTGCGACAGGCGCTCATAAGCCGATGGGCCATCGACCACCGGCACCGCGGGATGGCGCAGGGCGATGCCGTTCATATCGAGGAATAGCGTGCGCGCGATACCGCCGACGCGCCCTTCGGGCGCCAGCGGGCCATCAAGCCAGAGGTGAGCTTGAAGCGCGTTCACCGCCGCCAGATCTTGGGCGGCTTCAGCCGCTTTTTGTTGGTCGGCCAGAGCCTGGATGGCGGCGGGATAGGTTGTCGGCAGCGGAGCACCGCTGACGGAGGGGGCGATCAGGCCGATGGCCGCAACGCGATCCGGGTGATCGAGCGCGGTATCGATGGCGAGCCGGCCGCCGAGTGAACACCCGATCAGGGTGGCATGGGCTATGCCGAGGTGATCGAGCAGGGCGAGCAGATCCTCGACCGGGCTGACGGCTTCGTTGCTGCTGCAGCGCGTCTGGCCGAAACCGCGCCGGTCATAGGCGATGACGTGATGGGTTTGCGCGAAGGCGATCATCTGCCCGCGCCACATCCGCTGATCGGTCACCCCGGCATGTAGGAAGACCAAGGCCTCGCCATCGCCGGCATCGGTCACAAACAGATCGGCCCCGCGATGGGAGAAGCTGAAGGATCGTGCAGTCATTCTGGCTCCATCAAACGAAAACCCCCGCACGAAGCTGGCTTCGGCGGGGGTTTCGATGGTTTGACGCGATTAGACGTCGAACAGCAGGCGCTGCGGATCTTCGATCGCTTCCTTGACTTTGATCAGGAAGGTGACGGCTTCGCGGCCGTCGATGATGCGATGATCGTAAGAGAGCGCCAGATACATCATCGGGCGGATCTCGATACGGTCACCGCTCTTGTCGCTGATCACGACGGCACGCTTCTGGATCTTATGCATGCCGAGGATGCCGGACTGCGGCGGATTGAGGATCGGGGTCGAGAGCAGCGAGCCATAGACACCACCGTTGGAGATGGTGAAGGTGCCGCCCTGGAGGTCTTCCATGCTGAGCTTGCCGTCGCGGGCGCGCTTGCCGAGCTCGGCGATCTTCTTCTCGATGTCGGCATAGCCGAGCTTATCGGCATCGCGCAGGACCGGCACGACCAGACCCTGTTCGGTGCCGACGGCAATGGCGATGTCGTAGAAGTTCTTGTAGACCAGCTCGTCGCCCGAGATCTCGGCGTTAACGGCCGGGAGTTCCTTGAGGGCGGCAACGCAGGCCTTCACGAAGATCGACATGAAGCCCAGCTTGGTGCCGTGCTTCTTTTCGAAAGCTTCGTTGTATTGCGAGCGCAGGGCCATCGCAGCCGTCATATCCACCTCGTTGAAGGTGGTCAGCATGGCGGCGGTGTTCTGGGCTTCCTTCAGACGCTCGGCGATACGCTTGCGCAGACGGGTCATGCGGACACGTTCTTCGCGCGGGCCAGCAGCGACCGGGGCAGAAGCGGCTGCCGGGGCGGCGGCGGGTGCGCCAGCCTTGGCGGCCAGAGCGTCGAGCACGTCGCCCTTGGTCACACGGCCGTCTTTCCCCGAACCGGCAAGGGCGCCGGCATTGACGTTATTGTCGGCAGCCAGCTTGGCAGCGGCCGGCATCGGGGCATGAGCCGCGGGTGCAGCAGCAGGAGCCGGGGCGGCCGGGGCCGGAGCAGCGGCCGGCACGGGGGCCGGAGCGGGCTGGGCCGGGGCGGTTGCCACGGCCTTGCCGTCGCCACCGATGACACCCAGCGTGGCACCGACGCCGACATTGGCGCCTTCGCCTGCGATGATGTCGGTCAGGGTGCCCGCGGACGGGGCATTGACTTCCAACGTCACCTTGTCGGTTTCAAGTTCGAGCAGGGCTTCGTCTTGCTTTACGACGTCACCGACCTTCTTGAGCCACTTGGCAACGGTCGCTTCCGAAACCGATTCGCCGAGGGTGGGGACTTTGATTTCCGTCGCCATGATTTTCCTCGAGTTTACGCGTCTGTTTAAAGGGTGAGAGCAGCGTCGACGAGCGCCGCCTGCTCTTGATTGTGGCGCTTGAGCAGGCCGGTCGCCGGAGCGGCGGCATCGGGGCGACCGACATAGATCGGACGCTTGCTCTTATGGCCCATGGCGATGAGCGCGCTTTCGATGCGACGATCAAGGAAGTGCCATGCGCCCTGGTTCATTGGCTCTTCCTGGCACCAGACCACTTCGGCGTTCGGGAACTTCGACAGTTCCTCCGTCAGCGGCTTGTGCGGGAAGGGATAGAGCTGCTCGACGCGGCTGATCGCGATGTCTTTGAGACCCCGCTTCTCGGCCTCGGCAGCCAGATCGTAATAGACCTTGCCGGTGCAGAGGACGACGCGCTTCACATCGCTGCCCGAAACCGACGAGCTGCGATCGCGCAACACGCGGTGGAAGGTTTCCGACGGCACGAAATCCTCGAAATCCGACACGGCTGCCTTGTGACGCAGCAGCGACTTCGGGGCCATGACGATCAGCGGCTTGCGGAAGTCGCGGCGGATCTGACGGCGCAGGGCGTGGAAGTAGTTCGCCGGGGTCGTGATATTGACCACCTGCATATTGTCTTCCGCGCAGAGCTGCAGGAAACGCTCGGGACGGGCCGAGCTATGTTCCGGACCCTGGCCTTCATAGCCATGGGGCAGCAACATCACGAGACCGGACATACGCAGCCACTTCGATTCGCCCGACGCGATGAACTGGTCGATGATGACCTGCGCGCCGTTGACGAAATCGCCGAACTGACCTTCCCACAGCACCAGCGCATGCGGATCGGCAAGGCTGTAGCCATAGTCGAAGCCCAGGACCGAAAGCTCGGCCAGCGGGCTGTCGATCACTTCGTAGCGGGCCTGACCCGGACGGATATTGTTCAGCGGTTCGAAGCGGTTCTCGTTTTCCTGATCGATGAAGACCGAGTGACGCTGCGAGAAGGTGCCGCGACCGGAGTCCTGACCCGACAGGCGAACCGGGACGCCTTCGACCAGCAGCGTGCCGAAAGCCAGGGCTTCGGCCGTTGCCCAATCGAGGCCCTTGCCGGTTTCGATCATCTGCCGCTTGGCCTCCAACTGGCGCTGGATCTTGCGGTTGATGTTGAAGCCTTCGGGATATTCCGTGAGCTTGTAGCCGACGTCGCGCAGGATCGACGGATCGAGGCCGGTCGAGCCGCGACGATCGTCTTCGGGTGCGCGCTTCAGGCCGGACCACGAGCCTTCCAGCCAGTCAGCCTTGTTTGGCTTGTAGGATTTGGAGGCTTCGAATTCGCGTTCCAGATCTTCGAAGAAGGCGCCGACTTCCTGTTCTGCCCCTTCACGGGTCAGATGACCTTCCTGGATCAGACGATCTTCGTAGATCTGACGGGTCGTTGGGTGGGTCGCGATCTTCTTGTACATCAGCGGCTGGGTGAACGCCGGCTCGTCGCCTTCGTTATGGCCGTGACGGCGATAGCAGACGATGTCGATCACGACGTCGCGCTTGAACTGCATGCGGAATTCGGTCGCGATGCGGGTCACATGCACGACCGATTCGGGGTCGTCGCCATTGACGTGGAAAATCGGTGCCTGCACGCCCTTGGCCCAGTCGGTGGGGTAGGGGGTGAAGCGCGAGTAGCTGGGGGCCGTCGTGAAACCGATCTGGTTGTTCACGATGAAATGCACGGTGCCGCCGGTGCGATAGCCGCGCAGTTCGGCCAGCGCCAGGGTTTCCGGAACCAGACCCTGGCCGGCAAAGGCGGCGTCGCCATGGAACAGCATCGCCATGACCTGGGTGCGGTCGGTATCGTTCTTCTGGTTCTGCTTGGCGCGCACCTTACCCAGGACGACCGGATCGACGGCTTCCAGATGGGACGGGTTGGCGGTCAGCGACAGATGGACGAACTGGCCATCGAACTCACGGTCGGCAGAGGTACCCAGATGGTACTTTACGTCGCCCGAACCTTCGACATCGTCGGGGCTGGCCGAATTGCCCTGGAACTCCGAGAAGAGCGCCTTGAAGGGCTTCAGCATGACGTTGGTCAGGATGTTGAGGCGGCCGCGATGGGGCATGCCCAGCACAACCTCGCGCAGGCCCAGCTGGCTGCCGCGCTTCAGCACCTGTTCGATCGCGGGGATCAGCGATTCGCCGCCGTCCAGACCGAAACGCTTGGTGCCGGTATATTTCTTGTCGAGGAACCGCTCGAGCCCTTCGGCCGCGATCAGGCGGTTATAGATCGCCTTCTTGCCGCGCAGGGTGAAGTCGGTGGTGTTTTCCTGTTCGCCTTCGATACGCTTCTGGATCCAGGCACGCTGCTCGGTATCCTGAATGTGCATGTACTCCACACCGATGGTGCGGCTGTAGATGGCACGGGCGCGGGCGACGATTTCCTTGACCGTGGCGGTCTCGAAACCCAGGGCGCCATTGACGAAGATCGGGCGATCCAGGTCGGCGGCGGTGAAGCCGAAGAATTCGGGCTCCAACTCGGTATGAGCCTTGCGGGCTTCGAGCTGCAGCGGATCGAGGGTTGCTGCCAGATGACCGCGCGAGCGATAGGCGCGGATCAGCATCAGGGCGCGCGCGGTATCCATCGCGGCCAGACGCGCACCTTCGGTCGATACCTCGGTCTTGGCGTCATTGGCGGGGGCGGGCTTGCCGCCCTTGCCCTTGGCGGCAGGCGCCGCAGCAGGATCCTCGGCACCGATGATCTTGCTGCGGGACCGGGCCCAGCTTGCGCCTTTCAGTTCCCCTAGGACGCCGCGGGCGTCGTCATCGAGACCGGCGAAAAAACCCTGCCAGCTTTCATCGACCGATGAGGGGTCGACGATATAGCGGGCGAACATTTCCGCGATGAAGGTGGCGTTGCCGCCGAACAGAAAGGAATTCGAAGAGGGCTGGGTTGCCATAGTCAGATCGGCGGAGCGTCTTCCGCTCCGCCGCCTCGGGTTTGAGGTTAGCCTCGCATACGTTGCAGCATCGCGCTGCCCAGAGCCGCAGGGCTCTCGGCGACGGTGATACCGCAGGACTTCATGACTTCGACCTTGAAGTCGGCCGTGTCATTGCCACCGGAAATAACCGCACCGGCATGGCCCATACGACGGCCCGGAGGCGCGGTACGGCCAGCGATGAAGCCGACGACCGGCTTGGTGGTCTTGGAGGACTTGATGAACTCCGCGCCACGCACTTCGGCGTCGCCGCCGATTTCGCCGATCATGATGATGCCTTCGGTCTCCGGATCGGCCAGGAACATCTCGAGCGTGTCGACGAAGTTCGTGCCGTTGACCGGATCGCCGCCGATGCCGACGCAGGTGGTCTGGCCGAGGCCAGCTGCCGTGGTCTGCGCAACTGCTTCATAGGTCAGAGTGCCGGAACGCGACACGATGCCGATCTTGCCACGCTTGTGGATGTGGCCCGGCATGATGCCGATCTTGCACTCGCCCGGCGTGATAACGCCCGGGCAGTTCGGACCGATGAGGCGGGTCTTGGAGCCGAGCAGCGCGCGCTTCACCTTCACCATGTCGAGGACGGGAATGCCCTCGGTGATGCAGACGGCGAGGCGGATTTCCGCATCGATGGCTTCCAGGATGGCGTCAGCCGCGAAGGGAGGCGGCACATAGATCACGGTCGCATCGGCGCCGGTGATCTTGACGGCATCGGAAACGGTATCGAACACCGGCAGGCCCAGATGGGTCGAGCCGCCCTTGCCGGGGGTCACGCCGCCAACCATGCGGGTGCCGTAGGCAATGGCCTGTTCGGAGTGGAAGGTACCCTGCGCGCCGGTAAAGCCCTGGCAGATGACCTTGGTATTTTTATCGACCAGAACGGCCATGTTATGCGGCCTCCTTCACGGCCTTGACCACCTTTTCGGCGGCATCGGCGAGGTTGTTGGCAGACAGGATCGGCAGGCCCGATTCGGCCAGGATCTTCTTGCCCAGATCGACGTTGGTGCCTTCGAGACGGACAACCAGCGGAACATGGAGGCTGACTTCGCGGGCAGCGGCCACAACGCCTTCGGCGATGACGTCGCAGCGCATGATGCCACCGAAGATGTTGACCAGAATGCCGCCGACGGCGGGATCGGCCAGGATGATCTTGAAGGCCGCAGTGACGCGTTCCTTGGTGGCGCCGCCACCGACATCGAGGAAGTTCGCCGGCTCGCCGCCATAGAGCTTAATGATGTCCATGGTCGCCATCGCCAGACCGGCACCATTGACCATGCAGCCGATGTTGCCATCGAGCTTCACATAGTTCAGTTCGTGACGGCCGGCTTCGATTTCCAGGGGATCTTCTTCGTCTTCGTCGCGCAGCTCGGCCACATCCTTGTGACGGAAGAGGGCGCTGTCATCGAAGTTCATCTTGGCGTCGAGCGCGATCACGTCACCCGCGCCGGTGATGACCAGCGGGTTGATTTCGACGATCGAGGCATCGAGCGCGATGAAGGCTTCATACATCGCCAGCACGAACTTGACGCAGGCGCCGACCTGCTTGCCTTCCAGGCCCAGCGCGAAAGCAACGCGGCGGGCGTGGTGGGGCTGCAGGCCCGAAACCGGATCGATCGCAAGCTTCAGGATCTTTTCCGGGTGGTCATGGGCGACTTCTTCGATCTCCATGCCGCCTTCGGTCGAGGCCATCACGGTGACGCGGCTCGACGCACGGTCGATCAGCATGCCGAGATACAGCTCGCGCTTAATGTCCGCGCCTTCTTCGATATAGAGGCGCTTCACTTCCTTGCCCTGCGGACCGGTCTGCTTGGTCACGAGGGTCTGACCCAGCATGGCTGCGGCATTGGTCTTCACGTCATCGACGCTCTTGACCACGCGCACACCGCCCTTGCCATCAGGATCGTTCGTGAAACGACCGGCGCCGCGACCACCAGCGTGGATCTGCGACTTGACGACATAGACGGGACCGCCCAGGCCTTTGGCGACTTCAGCCGCCTCGTCCGGCGTATAAGCAACACCGCCGCGCGGCACTGCGACGCCGAACTTCGCCAAGAGCTGCTTGGCCTGATATTCGTGGATATTCATTCGTCCCCCCGTTGATCGCGACCGGCGTTGTGCCGACCGACCACCCCGACAGCGTCGGAGCTGGAGCCTAGAGTTAAGGCCAGCCGCATTGCAGAAAGATTTCCTTGCAAGCGGCTGACCAGAATTTTTCTGTCGCCGATCAGAACGACCGGCGACGAAGTGACGGTTCGCACCTTACCACTGGGCAATCCAGGCTCATACCGTCGATTGCGTCGTGGCAGGGTTGCGGAACCTGTCATACAAGTTAGGCCTTCTTCGCTTCCAGATCCTTGCAGAGCTGGACGAGCTGACGGACCGAGTCGCAGGACTTCTCGAAACCGGCCTTTTCCGTCGCATCCAGCTGGATCTCGACGATTCGCTCGACGCCGCCGGCACCGATCACGGTCGGCACGCCGACATAAAGGTCCTTCACGCCATACTGGCCATCGAGGTAAGCGGCGCAGGGCAGAACGCGCTTCTTATCCTTTAGGTACGCATCGGCCATCATGATGGCGGCCGAAGCAGGGGCGTAGAAGGCCGAACCGGTCTTCAGCAGATTGACGATCTCGGCACCGCCATCGCGGGTGCGCTGAACGATCTGGTCGAGCTTTTCCTGAGTGGTCCAGCCCATCTTAACCAGATCCGGCAGCGGAATGCCGGCGACGGTCGAGTAGCGGACCGACGGGACCATGGTGTCGCCATGGCCACCCAGAACGAAGGCGGTGACGTCTTCGACCGAGACGTTGAATTCTTCGGCCAGGAAGTAGCGGAAGCGCGCGCTGTCCAGCACGCCGGCCATGCCGACGACCTTGTTCGCGGGCAGGCCCGACTTCTGCTGCAGGACCCAGACCATCGCGTCGAGCGGGTTGGTGATGCAGATCACGAAGGCGTTCGGGGCATACTTCTTGATGCCTTCGCCGACTTGGGCCATGACGCCCGAATTGATGCCGATCAGATCGTCACGGCTCATGCCCGGCTTACGCGGCACGCCGGCGGTGACGATGATGACGTCGGCGTCCTTGATGACGCTATAGTCGGAGCCGCCAGAAACTTTGGCGTCAAAACCTTCGACAGGCGACGCTTCAGCGATATCGAGGGCCTTGCCCTGCGGAATGCCGTCGGCGATGTCGAACATGACGATATCGCCAAGTTCCTTGAGGCCTGCCAACAATGCCAGGGTGCCGCCGATATTGCCGCTGCCGACTAGCGCAATCTTATTCCGTGCCATGATGGAAACCTCGCCTTGGATGCGATGGAAAAGGAGGGCCGCACAGGAATCCCAGCACGCAGCACCGGACTCGCCGGATCCCGCCGACTAGGCTTCCCAGACGGGGCTGAACTACCCCGATTCAGAGGCAGAAAGCAAGGAAAAGCAGGCATTGCCGCCATGCAAAAAGAGCGGATTGTTGTCGCGCCTGAGAGACTACACAGGGCCTGCCGCTTATTTGTGCGTGTAGTTCGGCTGACGCTTTTCGGTGAAGGCGGCCATGCCCTCTTTTTGATCGTCGAGGGCGAAGGTCGCATGGAACAGCCGTTTTTCGGCCCGCAGCCCCTCCGACATCACGGTCTCGTAAGCGCGATTGACGGCCTCCTTGGCCATCATGACCACCGGGCGGGAATAGGAGGCGATCTTTTCGGCAGCAGCAATCGCCTCCGCGACAAGCTGATCGGCGGCAACGATGCGGGAGACGAGACCGCTCCGTTCGGCCTCTTCGGCATCCATCATGCGGCCGGTCAGGATCAGATCCATCGCCTTGGACTTGCCGATGAAGCGGGTCATGCGCTGGCTGCCGCCCGCACCCGGAATGGTGCCGATGGTGATTTCCGGCTGGCCGAACTTCGCGCTATCAGCCGCAATGATGAAGTCGCACATCATGGCCAGCTCGCACCCGCCACCCAGGGCATAGCCGGCAACGGCCGCGATGACGGGCTTGCGGCACAGGGTGACGCGCTCCCAATCCATCATGCCGATGAAGTTTTCGCCGTAAGCTTCCTGGAAGGTCTTGTCCTTCATTTCCTTGATGTCGGCACCGGCGGCAAAGGCGCGCTCGGACCCGGTCAGGACCAGACAGCCGATCTCGGGGTCGGCATCGAAACTGGCAAGCGCCTCTGCGAGTTCGGCGACCAGTTGCTTGCAGAGGGCGTTGAGTGCCTTGGGCCGATTGAGGGTGATGAGGCCGACGCCTCCACGCTTCTCCGTCAGGATCATTTCGTAGGGCATAAGCATCTCCTCCTTGTCGGGGCCTACCGGGCTTCGCCCTACTTGAGGCCGTTTGTTTTTATCCTTAGGGCGCCGGCGCGATGGTGAAGCGCACGGTCAGGGCCTGTGCGTTGCTGCCGAAATCGAGGCGCAGGGTTTCGCCTTCGCGTTTGAAGGCCGAGGCTTCGCTGCGCTTCCAGCCGAGCTGCGGCAAGGTCACGGCGTAATAGGCGAGGATCGCGGCCTCTGTAACCTGGCCTTTGGCGAAGGCGACGACGATGCGTCCCTGCGTGCTGTCGAAGGCCGTGCCGCCGTCGACGGCGGTCAGGCCGGGGGCGAGCGGGATATCTTCCACGCCGGTCACATAATTCTGGGCTGCGGCGGCCGGCAGGGCGGTCAGCAGGAACAGGGCGATGAGGGCGCGAAGCAGAATCATGGCTATCGGTCTACCTGAGGGGGCTGGCGCTGGCAACGGGTGTTAAGCTGGCTGGCAGGTTCGGCAGAAGAAGGTGGTGCGGCCGGTCTGGACGATCTGTTCGATCGCGGCGGTGCAGATGCGGCAAGGCTCGCCCGTGCGGCCATAGACCGACCATTCGTGCTGGAAATAGCCAAGCTCGCCATTGGGCTGCACATGATCCCGCAGGGTCGATCCGCCGACCTCGATCGCCCGTTCCAGCACCTGTTTGATCGCCACGGCCAGACGGTCGCAATCCGCACGGCTCAGGTCGGCTGCTGGGCGTTCGGGTGCGATCTTCGCCTTATGCAGGGCTTCCGAGGCGTAGATATTGCCGATTCCGGCGACCACGGTCTGATCGAGGATCACGATCTTGATCGGGCTGCGGCGTCCCTTGATGGCAACGGCCAGCACCGCGCCGTCAAAGGCATCCGTCAAAGGCTCGGGGCCGATGTCCTTGATCAGCGGATGATTGGGCCAATCGGCGATCGTCGTCAGATCGACAAGGCCAAAGCGGCGGGCATCATTGAAGCGCAGGACCCAGCCGCTGGCGCTTTCGAAGATCAGATGGTCGTGCTTCTCGTAGGCATTGGGGCGGCCGTAGCTCATGGTGACGCGGCCGGACATGCCGAGGTGCAAGATCATCACTTGGCCGTCATCGAAATCGACCAGAAGATATTTCGCCCGGCGCCGCACCGCTAGCACCTTCCGCCCGGTCAGGCGCTTGCCAAAATCTTTAGGGATCGGGAAGCGCAACGTGTCGCGCCGGGCCTCGACATGGGTCAGCACATGGCCTTCCAAGGGCGGGATGAGGCCGCGGCGGACGGTTTCTACTTCGGGCAGTTCCGGCATCGGCGGGCTCTATTGGATCGTGGTGTTGAGGGTGGCGGCCAAGGCTTCGAGCATATGGGCCAGCGCCGGCTGGGTTTGGGCTGCGAACGCGTCGGCCCGCCAGGCGACCGACACGCCGGAGGCGACCACGCCAATGCGGATTTTCGATCCGCCATCATTCCCGACATCGACCCGGATGAAATAGAGCCGGTCGTACCAGCGCCCGATCCCGGGTTTCACTTCCCAAGCCAAGCGCCCCGGCCGGGCTTCGATCCAGGTCCCGGTCAGACTTTCGGGCTGAGTTCCTTCGCCAACGAAGATGAAACTCAGCGGACCCTTGTTCTGGGGCTCACCATCCATCCGGGCCAGCACCGGGTTCCAGGCGCTATAGCCGTTTGTATCGGCGATGACCGACCAAACCTCGGCCGGGGTGGCCGCGAGGTTGATCTCCACATCCACCCGGCGCTGCCAATTCGCCAGGGCGGCGAGAAGACCGACTAGAACGAAGGCAACGACGGTCTGAAGCGCCCCCCGCATCAGGTTCGGGGAGCGTGTTTGGCGAGGATGCGTTGCAGGGTGCGGCGATGCATGCGTAGGCGGCGTGCGGTTTCGGAGACGTTACGCTCGCATTGCTCGAACACGCGCTGAATATGCTCCCAGCGCACCCGCTCGGCCGACATTGGCAATTCGGGCGGCGCCGGCAGACTGTCGGTGCTTTCCAGCAGGGCAGCCGTAATGGCATCAGCATCGGCAGGCTTGGGGAGGTAATCGACGGCGCCCGCTTTCACGGCGGCAACGGCGGTGGCGATATTGCCATAGCCGGTCAGCATGACGATCCGCATATCGGCACGGGCCTGACGCAAAGCCGCGACCACATCAAGGCCGCTGCCATCGGCGAGGCGTAGATCGACCACGGCATAATCGGGCGGGGCCTCATCGGCTTGGCGCACGCCCTCGGCGACGCTGGAGGCGGTATGGACAAGGAATCCGCGCTTCTCCATCGCCCTCGCGAGGCGGTTCAACAGGGGCTGGTCGTCATCGACCAGCAATAACGAACGGACAGGCGCGTCACTCATAAACAGCGATCCCTCGTCTTTTCTTTCTAAGGCCTCGCGCAATCCGACGGGCGCTAAGCTTGGCTCAACTTAGGCCTCAAGTAGCCCAAAGGGCGATAGGCCACGCAAATGAGAAGGTTTAATTAGCTGGATTTGGTCGCAAGCGCAGCAACTCGATGCGTGCTCGCTCCCAGGTGATGAGAACCCGGGCGCCGCCTTCGTCACGATTGAAGAACTGCACCCGGCCGCCGGAATGGCTCAGCAGTGTGGTCGCGATGAAGACACCCAGACCCATATGCCCGCCATCGCCGGCGCGTGTCGAAACATAAGGCTCGCCCAACTGCGCCAGCATGCCGGGCGGGAAACCGGGACCATCATCGTCGATGGCAAGCGCCACTTCTTCACGGTCCCAATAGAGCCGTAGGCGCACGGCAGTCGAGGCGAATTGCGCGGCATTCTGCAGGAAATTGCCAAGACCATGCAGCAGTTCGGGCGTGCGGGCCAGCTGGGGTTCGGTGCCCTCGCAGTCATTCTCGATCACGATTTCGACCGGGACCGGCAGGAAGTCGGCTTCCGAGGCAAGTTCGGTCATGAGGGCTGAGAGGGTCGGACGATCCAGAACCGTTGCCTCGTCGCGATGTGGGGCTTCGGCAAGGCGCGCCAGGATGTCGCGGCAACGCGCGGCTTCGGACACCAGCAGGTCAATATCGGCGCGGAGGGGATCGTCCGCTTCGACCTCGCGTGACAGTTCCTTGGCGACGACGGCGATGGTGGAGAGCGGGCTGCCGAGTTCATGGGCGGCGGCGGCGGCGAGGCCACCGACAGCCGACAGCTGCTGTTCGCGGGCCAGCGCCATTTTGGTCGCGCCCAAGGCGGCGGCCATGGTGCGGGCTTCGGCGGCAACCCGCCAGGCATAGGCGCCGATGAAGACGGTGGCCGAGGAGATTGCGACCCACAGGCCGCCCTGATAGAGGCGCGGCAGCTCAAATCCTTCTGGCGTCGGCCAGGGGATCGGGCGGTGCCAGAAGGCAAGCGCGGTGATCGACCCGATAGCGAGCGCCCCCAGCACGGCGGTCGACCGCAAGGGCAGGATGGTTGCGCTGATCGTGACCGGCACGATGATGATGACGGAGAAGGGGTTGGTGAGGCCGCCGGTCAGATGCAGCAGGGCCGACACCTGCAGAATATCGAAGGCAAGATGGGCGGCGGCGGTCCGGCGACCCATCCAATCCTGGCGCGAGCGCGAGAGCAGCAGATGCAGGTTCATCAGGCCGGCGGCCGCGACGACCGACAGGCACTCCAGCAGCGGCAGCGAGGATTTCAGCAGCACCTCGGTCACATAAAGCGACAGGCCCTGACCGATGATCCCGACCCAGCGTAGATAGAGCAGCGTGCGGACACGCACCGCGCCGCGGGTTGCGGGTAGGGCTTCGGCTGTCAGCATTGCCGCTTCCCGTCTGGCCTCTTCCACTCTGCTTACGCTCCTGCTGCCCGTCGTAAAGGGCGCAGACTATGCCTCTCGGAACGCCGCGTCGATGTCGCCCGAAGCCGCAGGGGAGCAGTCTTGTGTTTGCCTATCGCGCTTCGTGCTGCTTGAGGCCGTTTTACGCCGCCTTCAGCCGCTCCACAAACCGGCCGACGGCGTCGCGCAGGTCGCTGGCTTCGCGGTTAAGTTGGCCGGCGACGGAAAGGACATGGTCGGCGGCAGACCCGGTACCGCTCGCGGCTTCGGTCACCTGATCGATGTGGCTGGAGACATCGTCGGTGGCGGTGCTGGCCTCGCTGACGGCGCGGGCGATTTCCTCGGTCGCTTCGCCCTGATGGGTCACTTCGCGGACGATTTCGGCATTAAGGTCATCAAGGGTGCGGATGCGTTCGGCCACATCGGCGACGGCGGTCGCCGCATCGCGGGTCATGGCCTGGATGGCGGTGATCTGGGGCCCAATCTCGTCGGTTGCGCGGGCTGTCTGATTCGCCAGCGCCTTCACTTCGCTTGCGACCACAGCAAAGCCCTTGCCGGCTTCCCCGGCGCGGGCGGCTTCGATAGTGGCATTCAGGGCCAGCAGATTGGTCTGGCCAGCGATGGCATTGATCATGTCCACCACCTCGCCGATCCGGTCGGTGGCTTGGGCTAGGGTCTGCATGGCGCCGCGGATCGACTGGGTGTCTTCCACAGCCACATGGGCGAGTTCACCGGCCCGGGCCGCGCGAGCGGAGACATCGGTCAGCGAGGCAGAGAGCTGGGTCGCGGCGCCGGCGACCGACCCGACCGATCCGGCGGCAGAGCGCGCGGCTTCGGTGACGGCCACGGCTTCGTCGCGGGTTTCGCTGGCGGTTTGGGCCATCGTATGGGCGGTGGCTTCCATTTCGGTCGCGGCTTCCGACACGGTCTGGACGACATGGCGCAGGCTGGTGTCGAGCTGATCGGCGAGATCAAGCAGCAGGGCGCGGCGTTCGGCTTCGGCTTGGCCTTTCATCGCCTCGCTCTCCAGGGCCATTTGCTGCTTGTCGAGGGCGTTCTGGCGGAAGATCACCAGGGCTTCGGCAATACGGCCCAATTCGTCCCGGCGTCCGGCCGAGGGGATTGGTTCGCTCAGGGCGCCGCCGGCCACTCGCTTCATGGCGTCGGTCAGGGCGCGGATCGGACGAGTGAGGCCACGGGCAAACAGGATGCCGAGGCCGCCGAGCATGAGCATGATGGCAGCGCCTACGGCGAGTAGTTCCAGCTGCAGACGATCGGTATCCTTCTGGATTTCCTCGATCGCCATACTGCCGACCACACCCCAGCTGATCCCGCTGGCGCTGACGGGACGATAGGCGGCGATCACGGAGCGGCCTTGTGGATCAACAGTGGCGACGATGCCGCTTTCGCCATTGAGGGCGCGGGTTGCGGCTTCGCCGTCGTCATGCTGGCTGAGGATGGCGTCCGCCCCGGCATCGGGTGTGGCGGAGCGCAGCAGGCGGTCGGATCCGACCAGGTAGGTCTGGCCGGTTTCGCCCATGCCGGCTGAAACGCTCAAGACCGCATTGATGCGAGACAGCGGCATTTCGACCGCCAGGATACCGGCAAACCCGTCGGGTCCTTGGATGGCGGTGGCAAGGAAGCCCGTCGGCGCATCGCCATTGGCGGCATAGGGGGCAATATCGGCGACCCGTACCTGGGGAGAGTCCGGCTCCTTTCGGATGGCCGCGACCAGCTGTGCGAGAGTGCTGTCCTTGAAGGGGCCGGCGGTAAAGGAGGTCGCGAAGTCGGTTGCCTTGGCGACGGAATAGATCAAGGCGCCTTTGGTATCGAACAGCTTGATGTCGCCATAGCCGCGCTCGTCCCGGACGATCTTCAGCCAGGGGTGATGAGACTTATGGGCATTGGCATAGAAGTTCGCGCTGCCGGGATCGAGAATGTCGGGCCGGGCCGCCGGAGCCTTGCCGTCGATGAAGGCAGCCCGCAGCTGTGATTCGCGGTCCAGCCCATAAGACTGCCAGCCGATGCCGAGATCGCTGGCCGCCCCGACCACGGCGGGGCTGGTGGCGAGAATTCGCATGTCGCGCGTGACATCGGCGAGATAGCTGTCGATGGCGGCGGCGCGGCTCGCGACCAGGGCCTCCAGTTTCCCTTGAGCGGCGGCGGTCAATTGCTCCCCGCCCCGTAGCGAGGCGATGAGCCCGCTGGCGGCCGCGGCCGCCAAAGCACCGGAGACGATCAAGGCGGGAAGCTTCAGGCCAAGGGAAATATGGGAGAACGACAGCTTCACAACGTCACCTGCGGCCTGCGAAATTCGGGGGCCGATGGGATCGATCGGCTGTGTACGGCCTATTTACGGTGTGTTTCGTGACAGCTTGCTGACCGTTTCAAAAATTGGATAAGACGCTGTTGCATAGGCCCATGCGCAAACTTTACGAAAAATCCATGTGCCAAGAAGGGACTTCGCCGTTGCGGGAAACGACGACCCGTCCTACATATCGCCTCGTGAACCCCATGGGGATGGCCGAGGCGCCGATATCAGGTCGGACGACCGGGCTGATAGGGCCGAGGCAAATCCGCCGAACAAGAGGACTGACACGGTATGAGCAAGGTTATTGGTATTGATCTTGGTACGACCAACTCCTGCGTCGCCATCATGGACGGCAAGAACGCGCGAGTGATCGAAAACGTCGAAGGCGCGCGCACCACGCCGTCGATCGTCGCTTTCACCGAAGGCGAGCGTCTCGTCGGCCAGGCTGCAAAGCGCCAGGCGGTGACGAACCCCGAAAACACCCTCTATGCGATTAAGCGCCTGATCGGTCGTCGTTTCGACGATGCGATGGTCAAGAAGGAAGCGGGCCTCGCCCCCTTCAAGATCATCTCGGGCGACAATGGCGATGCCTGGGTCGAGAGCCGTGGCAAGAAGTACGCCCCCTCGCAGGTCAGCGCCTATATCCTCGGCAAGATGAAGGAAACCGCAGAAGCGTTCCTCGGTGAGAAAGTCACCCAGGCCGTTATCACGGTTCCGGCATACTTCAACGATGCCCAGCGTCAGGCGACCCGCGATGCGGGCAAGATCGCCGGTCTCGAAGTCCTGCGCATCATCAACGAACCGACGGCTGCTGCCCTGGCTTATGGCCTGGACAAGAAGGGCGCCGGCACCATCGCCGTCTACGATCTTGGCGGCGGCACCTTCGACGTCTCGGTCCTGGAAATTGGCGACGGCGTGTTCGAAGTGAAGTCCACGAACGGCGATACGTTCCTGGGCGGTGAAGACTTCGACCAGCGCATCATCGCTTATCTGGCCGACGAGTTCAAAAAAGACCATCCGGGCATCGACCTGCGCGGCGACAAGCTGGCTCTGCAGCGCCTGAAGGAAGCTGCGGAAAAGGCCAAGATCGAGCTGTCGACGGCGACCCAGACCGAAGTCAATCTACCGTTCATCACCGCCGACCAGACCGGCCCGAAGCATCTCAACATCAAGTTGACGCGCGCTAAGCTGGAAGCCCTGGTCGACGATCTGATCGAGCGTACGCTGGAGCCGTGCCGCAAGGCCCTGGCCGATGCCGGCGTCAAGGCTGCCGATATTGCCGAAGTCGTGCTGGTCGGCGGCATGACCCGCATGCCTAAGATCCTGGAAACGGTCACCCGTTTCTTCGGCAAGGAACCCCATCGTGGCGTGAACCCGGACGAAGTCGTTGCCATCGGCGCGGCCATCCAGGGTGGCGTTCTGAAGGGTGAAGTGAAGGACGTTCTGCTGCTCGACGTGACTCCGCTGTCGCTGGGCATCGAAACGCTGGGCGGCGTCTTCACGCGCCTGATCGATCGCAACACCACGATCCCGACCCGCAAGAGCCAGACCTTCTCGACCGCCGACGACAACCAGACCGCTGTGACGATCCGGGTTGCCCAGGGCGAGCGTGAAATGGCCGCCGACAACAAAATGCTCGGCCAGTTCGATCTCGTCGGCCTGCCGACCGCACCGCGCGGCGTGCCGCAGATCGAAGTGACCTTCGACATCGACGCCAACGGTATCGTCCAGGTTTCGGCCAAGGACAAGGCGACCGGCAAGGAACAGCAGATCCGTATCCAGGCGTCTGGCGGTCTGTCCGATGCCGAAATCGACAAGATGGTTAAGGATGCCGAGGCGAATGCTTCGGAGGACAAGAAGCGCCGCGAAGCGATCGAAGCTCGCAACAGCGCCGATGCCCTGATCCACACCACCGAAAAGAGCCTCTCGGAACACGGTTCGAAGATCAGCGCTGCCGAAAAGGCCGATATCGAAGCGGCCCTGGCCGATGCGAAGACCTCGCTGGATAGCGGCGATGCTGCCGACATCAAGGCAAAGACCGACGCGCTGGCCAAGGCTTCGATGAAGCTGGGCGAAGCGATGTATCGTGAACAGTCCGAAGGCGGCTCGGCCGATGGCGACGGCGATGCCGGTGCCGGTCCGTCCGCTGATGCGGGCGCCGGTGCCTCGGCTCAGCCCGACAGCACGGTCGTCGACGCCGACTTCGAAGAAGTCGACGAGCGCAAGAAGGGCCGCTCGGCCTAAGGCTTTACCGTCCGCCGCCGGGTGAAACCGGCGGCGGTCTTCTTTTAGGGTAAGGCTCGAATGGCCAAACAAGACTACTACGAGCTGCTGGGCGTTGAGCGTGGGGCGTCGGCCGACGATCTGAAGCGCGCCTACCGCAAGCTTGCGATGCAGTACCATCCGGATCGCAATCCGGGTGATGCCACTGCCGAACAGAAATTCCGCGAAGCCGCCGAAGCTTACGAAGTCCTGAAAGACGACGATAAGCGCGCGGCTTACGACCGCTATGGTCATGCCGCCTTCGAAGGCGGGATGGGCGGTGGGGCCGGCGGCGGCGGTTTCGGCGGCTTTGATTTCTCCTCAGGATTCGCCGATATCTTCGACGAAGTGTTCGGCGAGTTCATGGGCGGTCGTCGCGGCGGCGGCGGGGGTGGCGGCGCGCGTGGCAATGACATGCGCTATAACCTCGAGATTAGCCTCGAAGATGCCTATGCCGGCACCGAGACACTGATCACGGTTGTCGCCAGCGAACAATGCGAAGTCTGCGACGGTTCGGGTGCTGAAAAAGGGTCCAAGCCCGTGACCTGCCCGACCTGTTCGGGTCGTGGCAAGGTGCGCGCGCAGCAGGGTTTCTTCACCATTGAGCGGGCCTGCCCGCGTTGCGGCGGCCATGGTCAGGTGATCGAAAAGCCGTGCCAGAATTGCGCCGGCTCCGGCCGCACCCGCAAGGAACGCACGCTGCAGGTTCAGATCCCGGCCGGTGTCGAAGACGGCACCCGCATCCGCATGTCGGGCCAGGGCGAAGCCGGTCTGCGCGGCGCGCCGGCGGGCGATCTCTATATCTTCCTGACGGTTGCCGCCCATCGCCTGTTCCAGCGCGATGGCGCCAATATCTATTGCCGCGTGCCGATCCCGATGACGACGGCGGCGCTGGGTGGGTCGATCGAAGTGCCGGCCGTCGATGGCAGCCGGGTCAAGATCGCGGTTCCGCCAGGCACGCAAACGGGGCATCAGTTCCGCCTACGGGGCAAGGGCATGTCGGTCCTACGTTCGCCCGCACGCGGCGACATGTATGTCGAAGCCCAGGTCGAAACCCCGATGAACCTGACCCCGCGCCAGATCGAGCTTTTGAAAGAGTTCGAGACGGAAGGCGAGCAGGAACAGACCAACCCGCAAAGCTCCGGATTCTTCGCCAAAGTGAAGGAATTCTTCAACGACCTTGGCGGGTAAGGATTGCGAGTGCGCAATTCTTGATGATACCAATCGCCCTCAGTTCTATGTCTGAGGGCGATTTTTATGCGGTCGATTTCTGTGCTGACGCGAAGCCTGATGCTGGCAGGCGCTCTTGTTCTAGCAGCCTGCGCGACCGAGCCTGTCACCGGTCCCAAACGAGAGCCTTATGTGGAGCCGCCCGCCTCCGCCGCGACGGCGACAATCAAGGGCTGGTTCGAGTCGCATATGCCCTGGACCGAAGATATGGGCACCTATGTCGCGGTTGTCGATGAGAAGGCGCTGCCCCATAAGGAGAAGGCCCGGCAGCCCGATCCCGTGCGGCTCGAAGCTGGCGACCGGATGGTGACGATTGTCCATGCCTGGTACGGGCCTGGCGATGTGCCAGGGCTTCTTGCATCGGTGCCCGTCATCCTGAAGGCTGTACCGGGCCACACCTACATCATCAAGGCCGAGGTGCGCCGGGACGGTTTCCTGGGTAAATCCCGTGCGGCTTTGATCTGGATCGAAGATGAGGCGGACGGCACGGTCGTGACGCCCAAAAGTCTTCATCCGATGCGTTGAAAGCCCAATTATGCGCGCTCTGCTTCTGATCGTTTCTAGCCTGCTGCTGACGGCTTGCACGCAAGCTCTTGGTCCTGAGTATTTCTATGCTGCCCCGACCACCGGGCCGGTCGCGACCCTTGAAGGCGTGACGGAAGACGGCGGGCCGCTGATGGATAGCCACAATACCTGCGTTGCCACCATTGATGGGATGACATTGCCCAAGCGCCGCTGGGCCGATGTGACCAAACCGGTGGCCATGACCCCTGGGCTGCATGCGCTGACGATCTGTTACCTCTCGGGTAATACGATCGGGCGGGTGGTCATTAAGCTGGATTCACAGGCGCAGCATGCCTATGTCGTCCGGATGGAACGGGTCTATGAGGAGGGGATTTTGCGGCTACCGACCGTCTCTTTGTGGGTCGAGGATAAGCAGGACGGCAAAATGGTGACGGTGGGTAAGCTGCGGGTCGTCCTCGGCTATGCCACGGTCGATCCGCCGATCGTTCAAATGCTGTCGAACGAAGCCCCTATCTAAGTGAGCGCAGCCGCCGACACCTGTCGGCGGCTGTTTCATTTCACCAATGGCCAGAGGGTTGCGGCCAGCAGTAAGCCCATCGCGATATTGAAGTATTTGAGGCGCGTCGGATCGGCGAGGAACCCCTTTAGCGCCATGCCGAAGGCCGCCCAAACAGCGACGCTTGGGACATTCACCAGGGCAACGGTGGCGGTGATCGTCGCGACCGACCAAAGGGGATCGGCGGCGTTGGTATAGATCGCCATGATCGAGGTCGCGGCGACCCAGGCTTTGGGGTTGATCCATTGGAAGCTGGCGGACTGCAGGACGGTTAGGGGGCGCTCACCCGCCTCGCTTTCCCTCCCCATCGACCGAGCCATGGCGATCCGCCAGGCGAGATAGAGCAGATAGGTCCCGCCAGCGATTTTGAGCGCGAGGCCGAGGATCGGCAAGGCGGTCAGAAGAGCCCCTAGCCCCAGGCCGACGGCGATCATCACGCTGCTGAGCCCGGCGGTGATGCCCAACACCTGAGGGATTGTGCGGCGGAAGCCAAAATTGGCGCCGGATGCCAGCAGCATGAAATTACTGGGGCCGGGCGAGATTGAGCCGACGAAGGCAAAGAGTGCGAGCGCCAGCAGCAGATCGGGGGTCATGAAGCCTTCTCCTTGGGAGCGGAAGGACGCCACTGTCGCGATTGCCCGGTCATTTGCCTATTGGCGATATTGACATCTTTGATAGTATTTTTGCCATGAAGCTCCAGATCCTCGCCCTTGACGGTTTGTTGGATACCGGCCTTGCCGTCGTGCTCGATGTTTTCACGACCGCCAATGAGCTGGCGGCCGGTTTTGCGCTCGATGTGCCGCGATTCGAGGTCCAAATTGTCGGGCTGCGCCGGCGGGTGAAGACGGCTCAGGGATTTATTGTGCCGATCGCTGGTCGGCTCGATCCGGCGGCGGCTGATTGGTTGGTGGTACCGGCGATCGGCTATAAGATGCCGGATCTGCTGGTGCCGGCCCTACAGCGGCCCGATATTCGGGAAGCGGCCATGGCGTTGCGGGAGGGTGGTCAGGCGGGCACGCCGATCGCGGCGGCCTGTATCGGTACCTTTGTGCTGGCCGAATCTGGCCTACTTGACGGGCAAGTGGCAACCACGACCTGGTGGCTGGCCCCCCTCTTCCGCGAGCGCTATCCGGCCGTGAGTCTCGAGAGCGAACGCATGCTGGTACGGTCGGGGGGATTGGTAACCTCGGGCGCCGCCCTTAGCCATATGGATCTGGCGCTGTGGTTGGTTCGGCAGACCAGCCCGGAGCTGGCGGACGTTGTGGCGCGCTATCTGATCATCGATCATCGGCCAACCCAATCGGCCTATGCCATCCCGGATCATCTGGCGAATGCCGATCCGCTCGTCTCCAAGTTCGAACGTTGGGCGCGGGGCCATCTGGCCAAGGGCTTCTCGTTGGAATCGGCCGCCGAGGCGGTTGGGGCCAGCAAACGAACGCTCGCCCGTCGGCTGGGGCAGGTGCTGGGCCGAAGCCCGCTTTCCTATTTCCAGGATTTGCGGGTCGAACGGGCGGTCCATTTGCTGAAAACCACCAGCAGAAGCCTGGAGCAGATCGCGGCCGACGTCGGCTATGCTGATAGCGTGACCTTGCGGAGCTTGCTGCGCCAAAAACTGGGGCGCGGGGTGCGTGAACTGAGATCAGGAGGAGAGGGGGAAAGATGACGACAGCCGCCAAGATCATAGAGCTGCTGGGGATGCGGCGGCATCCCGAGGGCGGCCATTATATCGAGACCTTCCGCGATCCTCTGACGGACGAAGCGGGGCGCTCGCGATCGACGGCGATCTATTTCCTGCTGCAGGCAGGTGAGCGATCTCATTGGCATCGGGTCGATGCCGTGGAAACCTGGCATTGGCATGCCGGTGCGCCGCTGGTCTTGTCGATTTCCGAGGATGGCAAGAGTGTACGGGATATCCAGCTAGGCCCAGATATTGCCGCAGGCCTGCGGCCGCAGGGCATCGTGCCCACCGGCGCTTGGCAGGCGGCGGTCAGTACCGGCGACTGGACGCTGGTCGGCTGCACCGTCGCCCCCGGCTTCGAGTTCTCGGGTTTCGAACTTGCCGCTAAAGACTGGAAGCCTGGTTTTTAGGGTTTGCTCCCCTATTTCGCGAACCAGTCTTCCAGGGCTGCCTTGGTGCTGTCGCCGACATGCAGACCCAACTTGGAGCGGCGCCAGAGCATGGCTTCGGCCGTGCCGGCCCATTCGTTCTGGCGCAGATAATCGGCTTCTGCTTCGAACACACCGCCGCCGAAATCCTGGCCCAGATCATCTAGGCTCTTGGCGCCGTTCAGCAGTTTGTCCATGCGGGTGCCATAGGCGCGGGCATAACGATAAGCCAGCGCCGGCGGTAGGAAGCTGTAACGACCGGCGATCTGCTTGGCAAAGCCCTCGAAATCGGCACCCGCGATATCGCCGCCCGGTAGCGGCTGCGTGCCGCTCCAGGTCTTGGCGCTATTGCCCAGCAGGGGTTGTAGCTTCTCGATCGCATGTTCGGCGAGCTTGCGGTAGGTCGTGATCTTGCCGCCGAAAATATTCAGCAGCGGTGCGCCGTCGGTGGTGTCGAGATCCAGCACATAGTCGCGGGTCACGGCCGAGGCGTTGGAGGAGGCATCGTCATAGAGCGGGCGGACGCCGCTATAGCTCCAGACGACATCGGCCGGCGTGACCTGTTTCTGAAAATATTGATTGGCGATCGTGCAGAGGTAGCTGGTTTCCTCCGGCGTGATCGCAACCTTACCTGGATCGCCCTGGATTTCGATATCCGTGGTGCCGATCAGCGAGAATTTCCCCTGATAAGGAATGACGAAGACGATGCGCTTGTCGCTGTTCTGCAGAATGAAGGCCTGATCGCCCTCATGCAGTTTTGGCACCACGATATGGCTGCCCTTGATCAGGCGGATGCGTTTGTCCGATTTGATGCCAAGGCGGCTGCCCAGCACATCCATGACCCAAGGACCGGCGGCATTAACCAGCGCCCGGGCGCGAACCTCGAAGCTGGAGCCATCCGGGCGGGTTAGGGTCCCGATCCAATGGCCATCTTCTCGGCGCGCCTGGGTCAGGGCGGTGCCGATATGCAAGGTCGCACCCCGTTCGGCTGCATCCATGGCATTCAGGGCGACGAGGCGGGCATCTTCCACCCAGGCATCGGAATAGACGAAGGCCTTGTCAAAGCCGGGCTTCACGCCCTGGCCATAGGTATGTTTGGGCAGGCGAATGCCCTGCGAGGCCGGCAGGATATCGCGGCCGCCCAGATGGTCATAGAGGAAGAGGCCCATGCGCACCATCCAGGCCGGTCGCAGATGGGGCATATGGGGAAGAACAAAGCGTAGCGGCCAGATGATGTGCGGCGCCATCTTCAGCAGCACTTCGCGTTCGATCAGTGCCTCGCGCACCAGGCGGAATTCGTAATATTCGAGGTAGCGCAGGCCGCCATGGATCAGTTTGGACGAGGCCGAAGAGGTGGCGGCAGCCAGATCGCGCGCCTCGCATAAAACGACCGAGAGGCCGCGGCCGACCGCGTCGCGGGCAATTCCCGCGCCATTGATCCCGCCACCCACAACCAGCAAATCGACCGTTTCCGTCATCGTTTCGTCTTTCGTTTTATCATTTGATCGAAGCTATAAACGAAATTGCGGTGATAAAACAGAAAATGAAACGCGAAGCAGCTGCGCATTCTGCGAGGAACTCGCAATAAGCGGCCGAGGACACCAACAGAGCTTGAGGTCTGGTCGGCAGCCGACTAAACTGCCGGCCACTTTGTAAGACAGTCATCGAGTGTCATGGCCCTTTTTGCGACCACCAACCGTCTCGTTCGTCTCATGGCCTTGGGGGCTTTGACCCTGGCCGTGGCGGCTTGTTCATCGGATACGCGCCGCTCGATGGGTCTGGTCAAAACGCCGCCGGATGAATATGCCGTCGTGGCCCGTGCGCCGCTCGAACTGCCGCCCGATTTTGGTTTACGTCCGCCCAAGCCCGGTGCTGCCCGCCCGACCGAACTGACCACGGCCCAGCAGGCGCGTGTGACGATCTTCGGCCCGGAAACCAAGCAGCCTGAAATGCTGGCAGGCCGCACGGCGGGCGAAGCAGCCTTGCTGCAAAAAGCTGGCGCCCCCAACGCCGATCCCAATATCCGCGAAACCATCAATCGTGAATCGACCCAGCTGGCCCGCGAAGAAACCGACTTTGTGGACAGCCTCGTCTTCTGGCGCGCGCCCGATCCTACCGGTGTTGCCGTCGATGCGACTGCCGAAGCCAAACGCTTGCGCGAAAATTCAGCCCTCGGGCAACCGCAGACGACCGGCGATACGCCGTCAATCAAGCGGCGCAAGCGCGGCATCCTGGAAGGCATCTTCTAAAAAACGGCTTGTGACCCCCGCTATCGCGGGGGTTGCTCTTTTCATTTGAAGCCCGCGATGCCATCTGAAGATGGGTTTCGCAGGGGAGCAGATATGTATTTGCGTCGATTCTCGATCGCGGCTTTGGCCGCCTTTGCCGTCACTCCGCTGCATGCAGAATTGTTCAAACCTCAGACTTTCACCCTGGCCAATGGCCTGCAGGTGATTGTCGTCGAGCGTCCGGGCGCCGCGGCGGTCCAGCAGCTGCTGGTCTATAAGGTCGGCAGCGCCGACGAGGCGGCCCAGCAATCCGGCATCGCTCATTACCTCGAACATTTGATGTTCAAAGGCACTGTGAATACGCAGCCGGGCGCCTTTGATAAGGCCGTGGCGCGTCTGGGTGGGCGGCAGAATGCCTATACCAGCTACGATCAGACGGCCTATCATCAGACGGTACCGTCCGAACAATTGCCCGAGATGATGCGCCTCGAGGCTGATCGCATGGCGGGCCTGGTACTAACTGATGCGAACAGCAAGCCGGAATTGGATGTGGTGCTGCAGGAACGTCGTCAGCGCACCGAAACCCCGCCGGCCGGGCTTTTGAGCGAACAGGCGAACGCGACCCTCTATCAGCATTCCGAATACGGCATTCCGATCATCGGCTGGGAACATGAGATCCGGGCGCTTGATTGGCACAAAGCCGTTGATTTCCATAAAACTTGGTACGCCCCGAACAATGCGGTGCTGATCATCGATGGCGGCGTTACCACGGCCGATGTGAAGAAATGGGCCGAGGAAACCTACGCCAAGGTTCCCTCCCGCCCCGTGCCCGAACGCACCCGCAAGATCGAGCCGCCGAAAGTGGCCGAGGTGCGCCTCGAACAAGAACATCCCGCCGTGCGCGATCCCTCCTTCACCCGCCGTTGGCTGGCCAAAGGATTGGGTCAACGGATCGTCGCCGGCGAGCCGACGGCCGAAAGCTATGGGTTGGAAGTTCTAGGCGAAGTCTTGGGCGGCGGGGCCAACTCGCGCCTGCATCGCGCGTTGGTGCTGGAGCAGGAAGTCGCGAGCGGTATTTCCGCCGGCTATGATTCCAATCGTCTGGGCGCCTCCAGCTTTACTATCTGGGGCAGCCCAGCCAGCGGCGTAGCGCGTGAGAAATTCGAGGCTGCTTTGAGCAAAGAGTTGGCGCGTCTCTTGAAAGATGGCGTCACCGACGCGGAAGTTGCCGCCGCGACGGCGCGTATTGAAGCCTCGACTGCTTTTAGCCTTGATGGCATCGGCGCCGCCGGCCGCGTCTTCGCCTCGGCAGTTTCGTCGGGCATTTCGGTCGAGGAAGTCGAAGCCTGGCCGGATCGTATCAAAGCAGTCACGCCCGCCGACGTCATCGCCGCCGCGCGCGCCGTCCTGACCCCGCCCTCCGTCACGACCTGGTTGAAGCCGAAGGAGGCTGAGTGATGCTGCGCCGTCTTTTCTGCCTGTTCCTGCTTCTGGCTCCGGTGTCGGCCGTCGCGGCCCCCAAAGTGCAGATGGTAAAGCTCGACAGCGGACCGACCGTATGGCTGGTCGAAGATCGCTCGGCGCCCGTGGTCACTTTGCAATTTGCCTGGAAATGGACCGGCAGCCTCAGCGAGCCCAAGGATAAGACCGGGCTTGCCCGTTTTGCCATGGGCATGATGGATGAAGGCGCGGGGGATCTGGAGAGTGGGGCCTTTCAGGGCCGTCTCGATGATCTCAATGCCTCGATGGATTTTGGCGCGGGTTCCGAGAACCTCAGCCTGACCGTCCGCAGCCTCTCAGCGACCCTGCCCGAAGCTATGAGCCTGACCAAATCCGCCCTGACCGAACCGCGGTTCGATGCGGCAGCGGTCGAGCGGGTGCGGGGCCAGATCCGTCAGTCGCTCTCCCAAAGCATGGAGAATGGTGGGGCGCTGGCGGGTGAATTGCTCTATGCGGCGCTCTATCCCGATCATCCGCTTGGCCGGGGCGCGCGTACGTCCTTTGCCGCGCTCGAATCGATCAAGCGCGAGGATCTGCTGGCTTTCACCAAGGATCGCCTGACCCGTTCGGGACTCGTGATTTCGGCGGCGGGCGCCATCGATGCCGCGAGCCTCAAGAAGATCCTCGACGATGTGCTGCTGTCCCTGCCGGCCGGTAAGCCTTATCCTCAGCCGGCCCCGGCGGAGATGAAAGCGGGCGGCCAGACGTTGGTGATGGAACGCGCCCTGCCGCAGAGCACGATCTTTTTTGCCCTGCCCGGTATCCGCCGCCTCGACCCGGACTATCTGCCGACGGCTCTGCTGATGCACACCCTGGGCGGCGGTACCTTTACCAGCCGCCTCAAGGATGAGGTGCGCGAGCGTCGGGGCCTAGCCTATTCCGTCTCTGCCGGCCTCTCGGCCTCGGAGGTTTCCTCGACCATTTCCGGCAGTGCTTCGACCGCCAACCGCAATGCCGCCCAGGCCGTTTCGACCATGCGCGATGTGCTGGCGCAGTTGGCCGAAAAGGGCGTGACAAGCGAAGAACTAGCGGAAGCTAAAGATTATATCGTTGGGGCAATGCCTTTGCGGCTTGATTCAACCCGGGCAATTGCTGGAACCTTGCAGGGTTTGCAACTGGACGGGCTGCCGGCGAGTTATCTCGACACCCGCGCGGCGGATATCAGAGCTGTGACCTTGGACCAGGTAAACAGCCTCGCCCGCCGCTTGCTGGACCCGGCTAAGCTGACATTTGTAGTGGTCGGTCAGCCCGCCGGCCTCACCTCGACGACCCGCTTGCCGGAAGGATTCTGATGCCTTTCTCGATTGATACGCGCTACCTCCACCAGGGTATCGTCACCGCCGCCCGTTTCCAGGACGTGGCCAATCGCGCCCCCAAGGCGCTCAACTGGCTGCGCGAAGCCAAAGCCAACGGCGCCCTGCCGTTGCTGAACCTGCCCTTCACGACCGATGATTTGACGGCGCTCGCGCCGATCGCCGATCGTCTGCGTGGCAATTTCGACCATGTGCTGGTGCTGGGCACCGGTGGCTCGTCGCTGGGTGGCAAGACTCTAGTGCAGCTGCAGGATCGCGGCTTTGGCCCGGTCAAAGGCGCGCCCAAGCTGCATTTCCTCGATAACGTCGATCCGACCACCTATGCCGATTTCTTTGCGGCAACCGAAGGCTCGCGCGTCGCTGTCGTCGCGATCTCAAAGTCGGGCACCACGGCCGAAACCTTGAGCCAGCTCATCACCGTGCTGGGCCGCCGGGGCGAAGCGGGGGCCAAAGACTGGCTGGTTGCGATCACCGAACCGACCGACAATCCGCTGCGCCGTCTTGCGACCCGCCTGGGTGCCACCGTGCTGGAACATGACCCCAAGGTCGGCGGTCGTTATTCCGTGCTCTCGCTCGTCGGCCTGCTGCCGGCGATGATCGCCGGTCTCGATGCCGGTCAGATCCGTTCGGGTGCCAAGTTCGTGCTCGATCGCGCGCTGGCGGCCAAGGTTGCGGCCGATTGCCCGGCCATGACCGGCGCGGTCTGGAACATCGCGGGCGAGGAAGAGGGCGGCAATACCACGGTCCTGATGCCTTACGTCGATCGCCTGGCCGAATTCGGCCTGTGGTTCCGTCAGCTCTGGGCCGAAAGCCTGGGCAAAGAGGGCAAGGGCACAGTGCCGGTGCGCGCTATGGGCACCGTCGATCAGCACAGCCAGGTGCAGCTCTATCTCGGCGGGCCGAACGACAAGCTCTATACCGTCGTGACCGAACCAACCCGTAAGGTCGGCGACAAGCTGACCAATGCCGGCGATCCGGCCCTCGACTATCTTGCCGGCCGCACCATGGGGGACCTTCTGGATGCCGAAGCCCGCGCGACCTACGAGACCCTGGCCCGCAACAAGCGCGCCGCCCGTCTGATTGCGCTCGAAAAGCCCGTCGATGCCTATGGCCTCGGCGCGCTGCTGATGCATTTCATGCTGGAAACCATGCTCGGCGCTCAGCTGCTGGGGATCGATGCTTTCGATCAGCCGGCGGTGGAGGAGGGCAAGATCCTGACCCGTCAGTATCTGGCAGACATGGCCTGATCCATGGGTGTTCTGCGACTGCTTCCGCCGACGCTGGTCAACCGCATCGCTGCGGGTGAAGTGATCGAGCGTCCGGCGGCGGCGGTCAAGGAACTGGTGGAAAATGCCCTCGATGCCGGGGCAAAGCGCGTCGACGTCACGGTGCAGGAGGGCGGCAAAGCCCTCATCTCCGTGGCGGACGACGGCAGCGGCATGACGGCGGACGAGCTGCGCCTCGCGATCGAACGGCATGCGACCTCCAAGCTGCCGACCGAAGATCTTCTCGATATCCACACGCTGGGGTTCCGGGGCGAGGCGCTGCCCTCCATCGGCGCGGTGGCGCGGCTGGCCATCACCTCGCGCCAGCCGGGATCGGACAATGCCTGGCGCCTCTCGGTCGAAGGCGGCACGGTCGGCGAGGTCGAGCCAACGGCCTTCAATGTCGGGACCCGGGTCGAGGTCCGCGATCTTTTTTACGCGACGCCGGCACGCCTCAAGTTCCTCAAAAGCAACCGCTCGGAACTCGATGCCATCCGCGACATTATCGAGCGGCTGGCGATGGCCCGGCCGGGGGTTGCCTTCTCGCTGACCGATGGCGCCCGCAGCCTCATCAAGCTGCCGGCCGAAAGTGACGAGGCAGCCGGCCGATTGCGCCGTCTGGCTGCCATTCTGGGTCGCGATTTCGAACCCAATGCCCTGGTGGTGGATGCCGAACGCGAAGGCGTGCGTCTCACCGGCCACATCGGTCTACCGACCTTCAATAAGGCAACCTCGACCAGCCAATATCTCTTCGTCAATGGCCGGCCGGTCAAAGACAAGCTACTCACCGGCGCTGTGCGCGGCGCCTATATGGATGTGCTGGCCCATGACCGCCATGCGGTCGTCGCGCTCTATGTCGATCTGCCGACCGATCTGGTCGACGTCAACGTCCATCCCGCTAAAACCGAGGTGCGGTTCCGGGAAAACGGGTTGGTGCGCGGCCTGATCGTTGGTGCTCTGAAACATACGCTGGCCGCGGCTGGGCAGCGCGCTTCGACCACGGTAGGGCTTGCGGCGCTGGCGACCTTCAAGCCCGATGCACCGATGCCGGTGCAGACCAATTTCACCGGCTGGCGCCCCAGCGGCTATGCCTATACTCCGGCACCAAGTTATGCTGCCAATGAGGCCGCGCGCGATTTCCAGAGCCCCTGGAACAGTCCGCCTGTTGGACCGGCAACGGACTTCGCCCCGGCCGCCCGGGTCGTGGAAGCAACGCCACAAGGCTATGAGAGCTATCCGCTGGGGGCTGCCCGTGCCCAGCTTCACAATACTTATGTCCTGGCCGAAACCACCGACGGCATGGTGCTGGTCGATCAGCATGCCGCTCATGAACGGTTGGTGTTTGAGCGTCTGAAGGCTGGTCTTGCCGCGACCGGCATTTCGCGCCAGATGCTGCTGATCCCCGAAGTGGTTGAGGTGGGCGAGGTTGCTGCCGGGCGCCTGGCGGCTGCGGCCGAAGGCTTCACGCAGCTCGGTCTTGTGCTGGAGCCCTTTGGCCTTGGAGCCGTGCTGGTGCGCGAGACTCCCGCGATGTTGGGCGAGGTGGATGCCCAGGCGCTGGTGCGGGATCTGGCCGAACAGCTTGAAGAACTCGGTGATGGTTTTGCGCTCGCCGATGCCGTTCAACATGTGGCGGCAACGATGGCCTGCCATGGATCGGTGCGCGCCGGACGGCGTTTGACAGGTCCTGAAATGAACGCGCTCTTACGCGAAATGGAAGCAACGCCCAATTCTGGCCAGTGCAATCACGGCCGCCCGACCTATGTTCGTCTGACGCGCAATGAGATCGAACGACTGTTCGGACGCCGATAAAATTTCATCTTAAATTATTCATATAGCCTGAATGTTTATGGCCTGCTTGTTGCTTAAGTTGGCCTCAGGTTAATTGTTTTAGCACTCGGGAGTTTGGCGTGACTAAGCCAGAACGCATTATTGAGTTGTCTCGGCAGGTGGGGGAAATCGCCGAGAACAAGATTTCGCAAATCAATCAAATTACCCGCGAAACCCGCATTCTCGCCCTAAACGCTTTGATCGAATCGGCGCGCGCAGGCGAAGCCGGCAAGGGTTTTGGTGTCGTCGCAAGCGAAGTGAAGGTGATCTCCGAGCGGATCACTACGATTGCGCAACAGCTGTCGACGGAACTGGCGGGCTCGATCAGCGAGCTGTCGGTCCTGGGCGAGCGGCTCGTGCGCCATGTTCGTGGTCAAAGATTAAGCGACCTTGCCTTAAATATGATCGAAATTATCGACCGCAATCTTTATGAACGGTCGTGCGACGTGCGCTGGTGGGCAACCGATGCTGCCGCCGTCGATGCCTTGGCACAGCCGGGTTCTGATAGCGCTCGCTATGCCTCTAAGCGCCTGAGCGTCATTCTCAATTCCTATACCGTCTATCTCGATATCTGGATCGCCGATGCCAGCGGCAAGGTGATCGCCAATGGACGCCCGGAAAGTTATTCCAGCGTTATCGGCACCGATGTGTCGGGCACGCCCTGGTTCCGCGCCGGCATGGCAACGGCTTCGGGCGATCATTACGCGGCCTTCGATATCGAACGCTCGGCCCTGCTCGACAATCGTCAGGTCGCAACCTATTCGACCGCGATCCGAAAGGGCGGCGAGGCCAATGGTGCGCCGATCGGCGTGATGGGCGTCTTCTTCGATTGGCAGCCGCAGGCCGAAGCGATCGTCAAGGGCAGCCACCTGTCCGAGGACGAGCGCCGCACCACCCGTTGTCTGCTGGTCGACAGCCATCATCGCATCATCGCCGCATCCGACGGGCGCGGGGTCTTGAGCGAGATCGTGCCGCTCGATACCGGTAACCAGAAGGGCGGCTTCAATCAGAAGGACGGCAAGATCACCGGCTTCGCACTGACCCCCGGCTATGAGACCTATCGCGGTCTCGGCTGGTATGGCGTCGTGGTGCAGGAAATCGGCAGTGACGCGATCTAAAGCGGCTTGCCGACCGTCATGGTGTCGCGGAACTCGGGGTCGTCGTCGATAAAGGCGGTCTCGGGCACCGTGCCGGTAGCATCGAAAAAGCGACTGACGAAACAGCGGAAGGCCGCGCAGAGGGCGATGTCGCAGATCTGCTGGTCGGTGAAACCGACGACGCGCAGGGCGGAGATATCCGCCTCTTTCACTTGCGACGCATCGAGCGTCACCGCTTCGGCATAGGCCAGCATCGCGACATCCCGCTCCGAAAGGCCGGCACTGCGGAAATCCCGCATGACGGCTATCACGGCTTCTTTTGAGCCGAGATCAGCGATCAGCTGTTTGCTATAGACCTGGGCGCAATAGGTCGAAGGGATTTGCTTGGCGGCAATGAGGGTGATCAGCCGCCAGTCCCGCACCTCCAGCGAAAAGCCGGCGCGGATGCCGTTCATGAAGTCGGTATAGAGCGGCAGCAGATCGGGGCGGGCGGTGAAGCAGCGGGTCGCATCCATCACGAACCCTAGCTGAGCCTTATGGGCGGCGTAGATCTCGGCAACCCGTCCGGTTGCCTCAGTATCTGCGATGGTCTTCAGGAACATCTGCCGTCTCCTAAAAGCTTAAAGCAGGGCCGCCCCCAGGGCGATGCCGATCAGGACCCAGAGAATCGCCGGAATGGCGAATCGGGGCCTCTTATACTCATCGACCTGCTCCAGGCTGGCCGGGTCGATGGCGGCGCCTTCCTTTTCCAGGCGCTGGGTCAGGCGGTCGAGCGATTCGACGAGGCGCGGCAGGCGCTCGAACAGGGCGATGCCATCTTCGACGGCCTGACCGATTCGGGCGGTCGGGCCACGGTTCTCGATCATCCAATCTTCGATCAGCGGCTGGGCCAGTTCCCACATATTAACCGAGGGGTCGAGCTGGCGGCCCATGCCTTCGGCCATCAGCATGGTCTTTTGCAGCATCAAGAGCTGAGGCTGGGTTTCCATCTGGAAGGTTTCGGTGATCTGGAACAGCTGCGCCAGCAGGCGACCAAGGCTGATCTCGCTGAGCGGCCGGCCCATCAGAGGCTCGCCGATCGAGCGCACGGCCTGGGTGAAGAGCGGCAGCGACTGGTTGGCGGGAACGAAGCCGGCATCGAAATGCACCTGAGCGACACGGGCATAATCGCCGTTCAGGAAGCCCAGCAGCATATCGGCCAGGAAATAGCGGTTGCGCTTGTCGAGGCGCCCCATGATCCCGAAGTCGATCGCGATGATCGCGCCGTCCTTGGGATCGACGAAGGCATTGCCCGCATGCATGTCGGCATGGAAGAAGCCGTCGCGGAAGACCTGCTTGAAGAAGGCGCGCGAGGCATTGGCGAGCGCGATGCGCGGATCGACACCGGCAGCGGCAAAGGCCTCGACATCGCCAACCCGCAGGCCGCCGACCCGTTCCAGTGTCAAGACGCGCCGTCCGGTCCGCTCCCAATCGACCTTGGGGATGCGGAACCCGGAATCGCCCTCAAAATTCTCGGCCAGTTCGGAGGCGGCGGCGGCTTCGAACCGCAGATCCATCTCGATCCGGACCGATTCGCGCAAGGTGGCAACCACGGCGCGCGGCTTCAGGCGGCGCAGTTTGGGTTGCCAGCGTTCGACCAGGGTGGCCGCAACATCAAACAGATCGAGATCGTCGGCGAATTGCTTTTCGATGTTCGGGCGCAGGACCTTGACCGCAACCGGGCGGCCGTCGGTGGCGATCGCGAAATGCACCTGGGCGATGGAAGCGGCGGCGACCGCGGTGTCGTCGAATTCCAGGAACAGTGCGTCGATCGGCTGGCCAATCTCGGCCTCGATGGTGGCGCGGGCGGCGGCGGCCGGGAAGGGCGGCAGGCGATCCTGCAGGCCCGAAAGATCGGCGGCCACTTCCTCGCCGACGATATCGGCGCGGGTTGAGAGGGTCTGGCCGGCCTTGATGAAGGTCGGGCCCAGTTCCTGGGCTGCCAGGGCTAGACGCTCGCCGATCCGCAGATGGCGGGTCTTGCGTGACCGGAAGATCGGGACCAGCACCCGGAAAGCGGCCGGGACGGCGCCCAGCTCGATCATCGCGCCGAGAATATCGTAACGCGCAAAGACCCGGGCGATGCGCAGCAGGCGCCGGGTCCGACGGGTCGTCGGCGAAGCCATTACCGAAAATCCCGAGCAGGCACCGCCTGCGACGACGCATTTGCGTAACGCATAAGGCTAACGGTCATGACCATGACCGTTACAGCCGCCAGCCGCGATGGATGGCCGCGATGCCGCCCGACAGATTGCGATATTCCACCTTGTCGAACCCGACAGCCTTCATGCGGGCAGCGAGCTCGTCCTGGGGCGGGAAGCGGCGGATGCTTTCGACGAGATACTGATAGGCCTCGCGATCACCGGCCACTTTCGAGCCGACGGTGGGAAGGATATTGAAGGAATACCAGTCGTAGAATTTGTCAAAGACCGGGACCGTCACCTTGCTGAATTCCAGGCAGAAGAAGCGCCCGCCGGGCTTCAGCACGCGGCGCATTTCGGACAGTGCCTTGTCGATATCGGTCACATTGCGCAGGCCGAAGGCGATGGTGCAGACATCGACGCTACGATCGGGCAGCGGCAAAGCCATGGCGTCGCCGACGATATAGTCGAGGCCACGGATCAGGCCCTTATCGATGGCGCGATCGCGGCCGACGCGCAGCATCGCCTCGTTGATATCGCAGAGGCTGGCCCAGGCTTCGGGCGCGCGAGCAAGGAAGCGGAAGGAGATGTCGCCCGTGCCGCCGGCCACGTCCAACAGGTGCTGCCCGTTGCGCGGCGCGATCCAATCGATGAGGTCGTTTTTCCACAGGCGGTGGACGCCGGCGCTCATCAGATCGTTCATCAGATCGTATTTGCTGGCGACGCTATCGAAGACGTCGCGGACCAGCGATGCCTTTTGGGCCGGATCGACCGGCTTAAAGCCGAACCATTGGCCTTCGGCGCCGGAAACGGAGCTGCGGTTGTTGGTGTTCTCTTGCATAGGCCGGACCTTAACCTGAAACCGGGGCGCCGCGCTATGCGGCCGGTTGACCGGAATGCAGCGGCACGCTGGCGGGCAGCGGAGCGTCGATCACCTCGACCTTGGTGCCGACAGGAACGACCGGGAACAAGGCGGCAATATGGTCGGGATGCATGCGGAAACAACCCGATGACGCGGCCCGCCCGATCGAGCGCGGATCGTTGGTGCCGTGGATGGCGTAATAGGTCCATCCGAGATCGAGGGCAAAGGCACCCAGTGGATTATGCGGTCCGGGCGGCACTGAAACCGGCAGCTTGGGATCGCCCTTGCGCATAGTCGGGGTCGGGCGCCAGGTCGGATTGCGGCGCTTGCGCACCACTTCCGAAACGCCAAAGGGAATGAGGCTGCGTTCACGCCCGACAGCAACGGGATAGGTGACGGGCGTGCTGCCATCGGCGGGGAAATAGCGCAATTTGCGCTCGGAGGCCGAAATCACAATCACGCCGGGTGCCGGCGCTGTGGGGGCTTCCGCCTGCGGGGTGACATGGGGCGTTGCCGGTGACGCAGTGGGGGCGGCCGGCGGCGGAGGCGGGGCCGGAGGAGTGACGGCGACGGGGACCGCCTCGGGCAAGGGGGCGCTTTTCGGATACAGCGCAGGCGGTACGGCCGGATGCACGGCGCCGGGTTCTGGGATCAGATGGACCGGCACGGGATCGAGGCGCGGCGCAGGCGGTGCCGGCGGGATATTGCGCACCGCCTCGATCGGGGCGACGGGTTTTGCCGCGGGCGGCGCGGCCTGGACGACCGGCGCCGGCGGTATGACGACGGCCGGTTCGGGCGGTGCCAGCAGGGCGATCTTCGGCTCGGCCTCGGGCGGCAGCGGCACGCTGGCGTCGGCGATCAGCGGCTGATCTTCGGGCGAGCCGCGATAACCGTAATGGATGACCGATTCCGGGTCGACTTCGGCGGCTGTCTGACGATCCTGCCAGATCAGCAGACCGGTCCCGCCGACAAAGCCTGCCGCGAGAGTCCATAAACCAGCAAAGATCAACGTGTTACGAGTCGACATCACAGCATAGTATCAGCTTGATTTCGCCTTCGCACCGATTAATGCGTTAAATTTCATCGTTCGACTTGTCTGACAAGTTGGCGGCCGCTAGGGTTCTTGCCTTGCCGTCTGTCAGGACTTCCCCCGAAATGATGCCGCTCACCGATCCGTGGTTTTATCTCTGCGCCATTCCAGCGGTTTTGATCATGGGGATCAGCAAGGGCGGGTTCGGGACCGGTTTCGGGATCGTGGCGACGCCGCTGATGGCGCTGACTGTCGGGCCGACCGAGGCGGCGGCAATCATGCTGCCGATCCTCTGCTTGATGGATATCGTCGGTCTCAAGACCTATTTCGGTCAGTGGGACGTCAAGAATATGAAGATCCTGCTGCCGGCGGCGGTGTTGGGGATCGTCATCGGCCATTTCACGGTCGATATTCTCTCCGAACGCTGGATCCTGCTGCTGCTGGCGGGCCTGTCGTTTGGGTTCCTGGCCTTCCGGGCGCTTGCTTATAAGATCGCGCAGCTAGACCCGAAGCCGCCACGTTTGGTACCCGGCGTCATCTGGGGGGCGCTTTCGGGCCTTACCAGCTTTGTTGCCCATGCCGGCGGGCCGCCGATCACGATTTTCCTGATGCCCCAGCGGTTGGATAAGCGTGTCTATGTCGCGACCAACGTGATCTTTTTTGCGGTCGTGAATTATATCAAGCTGATCCCCTATTTCCTTGAGGGGCGCTTTCCGGTGCAGACGCTGGCGACGTCGGCCGTCTTGATGCCGCTCGCCCCAGTTGGGGTGATCCTGGGCATGCGGCTGGTCAATTGGCTGTCCGACCGCTGGTTCTACGGCCTCTGCTATATCCTGCTGGGCTGCACGGCGGTCAAGCTGGCCTGGGACGGGATCTTCTGGGTCGGTTGACCCCAGTCGACCTCGGGTGAGGTCTAGTTAACGATCGGGCGCTGCTGCACGACCGCGATCTCGGGCCGATAGAACAGGCCCATCTGCAAGCCACGGCCGATCATCTCCGCCCGCTTCATCAGCTCGTCCGCTAATTCTGGCGCGAAGAGTTCGTCCGAGGTCGCGCGGAAGTGCTTCAGCCAGATCGGGAAATGCTCGGCCTGGATACCCGGAATGGTCATATGGACCGGCATCGGGCGACCATTATAGGTCTTGGTCTTCAGCAGCACATCCGCCCAGAAATTGGTCAGCTTTTCGAAATGCTCCGACCAGTCGCCATCGCCCAGACGGCCGATGAAGATCGGGCCTAAATCGGGGTCGACGCGCAGGCGGTCATAGAAGCTGCCAATCAAATGGCGCAGGGCGGGGCGGGTGAAGCTCTCATACATACCTCTAGTATTGGCATGCCTGTGAAACGCTTCAAGTTTCGTGCGTTGTCATAAAATTTTTTGGTTAAACCGTCATACGGTTTTCAGGTTTCGATGCAAAATCCTGCAGATATCGCCAAAAAGCCGAATTGAGTTTATGTATTAATTTTGATTAACGATTATTTATTCTCAAGAGTTGGTGCTATTTTTATTCAAATATCAAATATATGGAAAATATATTCTGTATAGTGAAATAATATTGCCGGCTTCCAAGAATAAAAACGATGTCGATTTGATCGGGGATGTAAGACATGTGTCTGGGATTTGCTCTTTTAACGGCGGCGCTGATGGCGCCGGCAATCGCTGCGGCCGATGAGTTTCACCTGGTAACGGGGAACGAGTACGAGCCCTATACGGACCAGAAACTGCCTGAAGGCGGGCTTGCGACCGAGATCGTGCGTGCTGCCTTTGCCAAGGAAGGCCATACAGTCAAGATCGAGTTTGCGCCTTGGAAGCGCGGCGCCGAGCAGGCCGCCAAGGGTGAGGTCGCGGGAACTTTCCCTTACGTCATCTCCGAAGAACGCCAGAAGACCTACAATTACTCCGACGTCATGCTGTCGCTGGAGCAGGAACTGCTGGTCAATCCGGCCTCGGGCATCACCAAATATGATCCGGCGGCCCTGAAGGGCAAACGCATCTGCCTGCCGCTCGGCTATTCGACGGTCAAGGCCGTGCAGCCAATGGTCGATGCCAAGGAAATCATCCGCAGCGAACTGCCGGACATGAAGGCCTGTATGCAGCATGTGGCGAGCGGCCGCTCGGACTTCCTGATCATCGACAAGATCTCGGGCGCGCTGGCCTTGGCGGCTTCCAAGCAGCCGGAAAACGCCTTCACGCGCTTCCCGGTCGATAATGCCACCAACACGCTGCATCTGATCGTCGGCAAGGAGCGGGCCGATGGGGCGAAGGTCCTTGAGATCTATAACGCGGGTTTCGCGAAGCTGAAGAGCAGCGGCGATCTGGCCGTCATCATCAAGAAACACGTGCCGGGCTACGCTGGCTAAATCCGCTGACGACCCACCCGCCGGGTGATTCGGCGGGTGGGTTCGGGGAACGAGCATGAAGATCAATCTGCAGGCCCGTGTGGCCGCTCTTATTACGGTCGTCGTGGCGATCATCCTGATCGCCGCCGGCGCCCTTCTGTATACGCAAGCCCATGCCGAACGCGAAGCGGCACTGAAAGCCATCCTGGTCCAGGTGACCGGAATGCAGGCCGGCGCCCTGGCTCGGCCCTTGTGGGATTTCAACACCGGCCAGATCGACGCGATCCTCGCCTCTCTCGCCGGCGACGGGAATTTCGTCTCGGCGACCATCTTGGACGCTAAGGGTAAACGCACGGCTGGCCGCGGGGACGAGGCCAAGGCCGACAATGTCCTGACCCAGGAAACCGACATCATCTATGCCGAAGACGCCAAGACGGAAGTGCTCGGCAAGCTCACGGTGACCTATAGCACCGACGGCATCCGCAAGGCCCAGCGCGAGCTGTTCAACACGATCGCCCTTGCGCTGATCATGGTGCTGCTGGCAACCGGCGTCGCCGTCACGATGGCCTTCCAGATGATCGCTCGGCCCTTGCGTCAGATCATCGGGGTCATGGGGGAACTCGCGGCGGGGCGCAAGGAACAGGCAATTCCGGCGCTGGGGAGGCAGGACGAAATCGGCCAGATCGCCCGCGCCGTGCAGGTCTTCAAGGAAAACGCTCTGGAGATCGATCGCCTTAATGTCTCGGCGGCAGCCGAACGCGAGCAGTCTGAAGAGACCCGCAAGGCTGTGCTGGCGCGTCTTGCCGACCGGCTGGTCGCTTCGGTCGGGCAGGTGAGCCAGGACGTATCGCGCGCCTCAAGTGCCATGACGGTAACGGCGCAAGGTCTTGTCGGCACGGCCGCCAGCGTGACCGAACAGGCCTCGGTCGTCGAAGCTTCGGCCCGCGAAGCCAGCTCCAACGTCGAATCGGTTGCGGCTGCGACCGAGGAGCTGCGGGCCTCGATTTCTGAAATTACCAGCCAGCTTGGCCATTCTTCCAAGATCGCGGGTAGCGCTCGGAATCAGGCCGAACAGGCCAGCCGGACCATCGCAGGCCTTGTCGCGGCGGCCAAGGAAATCGGCGAGGTGCTGGGGCTCATCAATGCCATCGCCGCGCAGACCAATCTGCTGGCCTTGAATGCGACTATCGAAGCGGCGCGGGCGGGCGAGGCAGGCAAGGGCTTTGCCGTTGTCGCCTCGGAAGTGAAGAACCTCGCCAGCCAGACCGCCGGTGCGACCGACCAGATCGCCCAGCAGATTTCCGCCATTCAGACTGCGACCAAGGCGGCCGTCGGCGATATCGGGGCGATCCATCACACCATCGAAGAACTGAACCAGATCGCCGGTTCGGTCTTCTCCTCGGTCGAAATGCAGGATGCCGCGACGGCCGAAATCGCCCGCTCGATCCAGGAAGCCGCCCGCGGCACCGGACATGTCTCCGCCGGCATCACGGGCGTCAATAGCGCGGCGCAAGATGCCAGCACGGCCTCAGGCACCGTTTTAACCGCAGCGCAAACCCTCACCACCAGCGCCGATACCCTCCAGGTGCAGATGCGTGACTTCGCCGATCAGATCAAGGAAGCCTCCTGACGCAGCCCCGCTGCTCGGGTTACCCTCAGCCGCCCGGTCGATGCCGGGCGGTTTTTCTTTGGGGGTAAGGTGCTCAGCACATCGGCGAGTCCTAAAAGCTTTTATGTTTTTGCGGCCATCGCTGGGGTGATGGGCGTGCTTCTGATGATGTTGCCAGGAAATCCGACGCGATCATCGGCCGCTCTCGCTTTCGACCTGATGCTCGGCTTCCTGCAACCGTTCTTGATGGTCCTGGGGACGGAGTTTCTTTGCCGCTCCCTTTATCACGGGCTCTTGCAGCTGACAGGCTGGGCCTGGGTTGCTTGGATGACCGTATTCATCGGGCTTGGCACCATACTGATGCTGCTTCTGGTCTCCTGGCTTCGAGACAGTGAGTTCATGCGGGTCGACAGCTGTATTGATCGCGGCGGACGTTGGAACTACGAGGCGAGGGTTTGTGACTATGAATAGCGTCAAAGGCCTTGCCGTTTCCGCCCTCGGCTGGGGGAAGACCGATGATCCGGTGATGTTGTCCCGCCTTATCGAAGCGGGAGTGACGGGCATCGAGATCGCCCCCTCCAAACAATGGGGGCCGGAGTGGCATCGGTTGCCGGTGGCTGACTGGCATGATTTTGCAGCGCGGTTATCCGATGCCGGATTGGCGGTGGCGGGATTGCAGTCGCTGCTGTTCGGCCTTCAAGGATCGATCTTTGGGCCCGAGGCGGGCGCGATTGCCGAGCGGCTGAAACGCTGCCGGGAACTCGCTTTCGAAATCGGGGCGCCGCATCTGGTCTTTGGATCGATGAATAGCCGCAAGCGCGGGGATCTGTCGCCGGAAGCTGCGATGGACAAAGCCGCGACTTTCTTCCGTCCGCTCGCCGATCCTGCCTGTCCGCTGCTGATCGAACCGATCCCGGCGGGTTATGGCTGCGATTTTATCAATACGACGGCCGAGGCGCAGGCCCTGGCGGAGGCGGGCAATATGGGGCTGCATCTCGATAGCGGCACCAGCCTGCAATCGGGCGAGGATCTGCCCGCCACTGCCCGGACTTATGGCGCGCGGGCGGCCAACGTCCAGGTCAGTGGGCCGGGGCTTGCTGCCTTGGACGGTGATGTCGAAGGCTTTATCGCGGGGCTTGCGGCCAGTGGTTACCGCGGTTGGGTCTCGGTCGAAATGCTGGAGAAGTCGGGAGTGGATCCATGGTCACAGCTCGAGCCCGGCATCACGCGGGTCAGAGCGGCACTTTCTGCTGCTTGCGGGGCGTGACGCAGCCTTTTATGCTCGCCCGGTTTTTGGAATTCTCCGTCGGCGCCAAAGGGGCGAATTAGAATGTCGAAGAAGATCAACAAGGTCGTCCTGGCCTATTCGGGCGGCCTCGATACCTCGGTCATCCTGAAGTGGCTACAGGAAAACTACGGCTGCGAAGTCGTCACCTTCACGGCCGATATCGGCCAGGGCGAAGAGCTGGAGCCGGCGCGCAAGAAGGCCGAGATGCTCGGCGTGAAGCAGATCTATATCGATGATCTGCGCGAAGAATTTGTGCGCGACTTCGTGTTCCCGATGTTCCGCGCTAATGCCCTGTACGAAGGCTGCTATCTGCTCGGCACCTCGATCGCCCGCCCGCTGATCTCCAAGCGCCAGATCGAAATCGCCCGCGAAGTCGGCGCCGATGCGGTGGCCCATGGCGCGACCGGCAAGGGTAACGATCAGGTCCGTTTCGAGCTGACCTATTACGCCCTTCAGCCCGATATCCAGGTGATCGCGCCCTGGCGCCTCTGGGATCTCAACAGCCGCACCAAGCTGATCGAATACGCCGAGCAGAACCAGATTCCGATCGCTAAGGACAAGCGCGGTGAGGCCCCCTTCTCGACCGACGCCAACCTGCTGCATATCTCGGCCGAAGGTAAGGCGCTGGAAGACCCGTGGCAGGAAGTCGAAGAATTCGTCTATTCCCGCACCGTTTCGCCCGAACAGGCCCCGAACGAGCCGGAATATGTCGAAATCGACTTCGAAAAGGGCGATCCCGTTGCCGTCAATGGGGTGCGCCTGTCGCCGGCCAACCTGCTGGCCAAGCTCAATGAAGTGGGCGGCAAGCATGGCGTCGGCCGTCTCGACCTCGTGGAAAACCGCTATGTCGGCATGAAGTCGCGCGGCGTCTATGAGACCCCGGGCGGCACCGTCTGGATGTCGGCCCGTCGTGGCCTCGAAAGCATTACGCTCGATCGCGGCGCAGCCCATCTCAAAGACGAGCTGATGCCGAAGTACGCCGAGATGGTCTATTTCGGCTATTGGTATTCGCCGGAACGCGAAATGCTGCAGGCGATGATCGACAAGAGCCAGGAACGCGTGACCGGTACTGTCCGCATGAAGCTCTACAAGGGCTCGGCAACGGTTGTCGGCCGTAAATCGCCCTTCAGCCTCTATCGCCAGGACTACGTCACCTTCGAGGCCGATCAGGTCTATAATCAGAAGGATGCCGAAGGGTTCATCAAGCTCAGCGCTCTGCGTCTGCGCCTGCTGGAACTGGCCAAGCAACACCAGAAGGGCTAAGGCTCTTTAGTCTGCCTGAAAACAAAACGGCGCCGAGTGATCGGCGCCGTTTTTTTATCTCTGATGGTCGGGTTACTGAACGGCGCAGCTCTGGGTCTCGGCAGCCCATTTACCGCCAAGCTCACGGCAGGTGCCGCCAGCATTGCTGGTCCAGAAGTCGATCGCCTGGAAGCCGATGAAAATCAACAGCGTGAAGACGACGGCATAGCCGCCGGCGAACAGCATGAAATTGCGATACACGGTTAGGCGTTCCGACGGAGCAAGAATGCCCGACGGCCTGTGATCAACAGACATAGCAAACGCTCTCCCCCAGCGATCCCTGAGTGGATCGTTCTGAATATTCTATTATTCAGTCCCCTAGACGGAATCTTTGTAACTTTGGCGCGAATCTCTGTCAACCGTTACGGGTAAGGCTGATATTCGCCGTACGCATACGAGCTTCGGCCGCCGCGAGCGATCCGTCGAGGTCGATGCCCCGACAGGCATCCATCAGGACCTGAGTTTTGAACCCTTGCGCCGCCGCATCTAGGGCCGTCCAGGCGACGCAGAAGTCGGTGGCGAGACCGCAGACGTCGACGTCGGAAATACCCAAGGATTTCAAGTAACCGGTCAGGCCAGTGGGGGTCGTGCGATCGGCCTCGAAGAAACCGGAATAGCTGTCGATTGCCGGATTGCCGCCTTTGCGGATGATCAGCCGGGCATGGGGAATATCGAGATCGGGATGGAATTTGGCCCCAGATGTTCCCTGGATACAATGATCCGGCCACAAGACCTGGGGACCGTAAGACAGCGTAATTTGTTCGAAGGGCGAACAACCGGGATGGGAGCTGGCGAAGGAACTATGGCCAGCCGGATGCCAATCCTGGGTCAGGATGACATGGCGATAGTCGCGGGCCAGCGCATTGATGATCGGCACCACGGCGCCGCCATCGGCAACCGCGAGGGCGCCGCCCGGACAGAAGTCGTTCTGGACGTCGACGACGATTAAAGCGCGGCCTACCGCGCCTTGCGCTGCTTGAGGCTGGTGCATGCTCAGATCCCCAGCACGTCACGCATGGAGTATTTCCCGGGCGCCTTGCCCTGGGTCCAGAGGGCGGCACGCACGGCGCCGGCGGCGAAGATATCGCGGCTGGATGCCTTATGGGTCAGCTCGATCCGCTCGCCGGCCCCAGCGAAGAGGGCAGTATGTTCACCGACGACATCGCCGCCGCGTAGGGTGGCAAAGCCGATGGTGCCTTCGACGCGCGGGCCGGTGTGGCCGTCGCGCGAACGCACGGATTGTTCGGCGAGGTTGACTCCGCGACCACGGGCGGCCGCTTCGCCGAGATAGAGGGCAGTGCCGGACGGCGCATCGACCTTATGGCGATGGTGCATCTCGACGATCTCGATATCCCAATCACTATCGAGCGCCCGGGCGACTTGCTCGATGGCGGCCGACAACAGTACGACGCCGACCGCCATATTGGGGGCCTGGACAATCACGGTCTGATGGGCGGCACTATCGATCGACACCTGTTCGTTCGGGCCGATGCCGGTGGTACCGATGATGAGGGCTGTCTTATGCACACCGGCCAGAATCGCATGGCTTGCCGTGGCGGCGGGGGCGGTGAAATCAATCACGACATCGGCAGCGGCAAAGACGAGGGCTGGATCACCGGTCATGGCGACACCGATATGGCCGATCCCGGCCATGACGCCGGCATCCTGACCGATGAGGGGGCTGCCGGGGCGTTGCAGTACGCCGACCAGATCGACCCCTTTGGTCATGCGTACCTGGCGGATCAACATTTGACCCATGCGGCCGGTGCCACCGCAAATCCCGATCTTCATTCTTCGACCCTCCCCCAAAAACTCCGCGGCGATCCTAAGCGTCCTCGCCCCCCGACAGCAAGGCTGCAACCCGCCGTTTCAGGATCGGCACCACGTCTTGCTCGAACCAGGGATGTTTGCGCAGCCACAGGCGATTGCGCGGACTCGGGTGCGGGGTTGGCAGGAAGGCGGGGTCATAATCGGCGAAATGAGCAACCGTCTCGGCAAGCGTCTTGTGGCGTGTATCGCCCAGATAATAGGCCTGGGCATAGGCGCCGATCAGCACCGTGAGCCGAAGGTTGGGCAGCAATGGGCGCAGGCGCGGGTGCCAGCGTTCGGCGCACCCCGGCATCGGCGGCAGATCGCCGGACTTGCCGCGCCCGGGATAGCAGAGGCCGGCGGGCAAGATTGCAATCTTGGAGGCGTCATAGAAGGTCGCGCGGTCGATGCCCATCCAGTCGCGTAAGCGGTCGCCCGATGGATCATTGAAAGGCAGTCCGGTCGCATGGACCTTGGTACCCGGCGCCTGCCCGACGATCAGGATGCGCGCGGTCTCCGACGCCTGGGCAACCGGACGCGGTCCCAGCGGCAATTGATCGGCGCAAACAGTGCAGGCCCGGATGTCGGCCAGCAGATGATCGAGGGGGGAGGCCATCAATAACAACCCGTCATCCTCGGACTTGATCCGAGGTTATTCAGTGACGATCCCGCATATGGGATCAGCGCCGCAGAAGATCACCCACCAGCGCCGGAATGGTCTCGCTGGCCGGACCTTCGTAAATGTCATGGAAGTGCGGATTGTTTGAGGCTTCCAGATTGACCTCGATGCAATGGGCGCCGTTTGCCCGCGCCTCGGCGGCAAAGCCGGCGGCCGGATAGACGGTGCCGGAGGTGCCGATCGCGATGAAGAGATCGCAAGACACCAACGCCTCGGCAACCCGCTCCAGGTGATAGGGCATCTCACCAAACCAGACGACGTCGGGGCGTAGGGACCCGATGGTGGCGCAGACGAGGCAAGAGTCGCTGGTGGTGATGTCCTCGGCCCAGGCGTCCTTATTCCCGCAGGCGGTACAGATCCGGCGTTTCAGCTCGCCATGAATATGCAGCAGTTTGCTGTTGCCGGCGCGCTCATGCAGATCATCGATATTCTGGGTCACGATCAGCAGCTCGCCCGGCCAGCTGGCTTCCAGTTCGGCTAGAGCCAGATGGCCGGGATTGGGTGCGATCTCTGGCTGGTTCAGTTGCGCGCGGCGGGCGTTATAGAAGGCCTGCACCCGATCGGGATCGCGGCGGAAAGCTTCGGGTGTCGCGACGTCTTCCAGGCGGACCTGCGACCAGACGCCCCCGACATCCCGAAAGGTGGCGAGGCCGGATTCCTGGCTGATGCCGGCTCCGGTCAGGATGACGATCGAGGCCTTGGGCGGCAGGCGCAGGTCACGCAGGCTCACGCCCATTCTTCATCCTCGTCCCAGGCCGAGGCGCCGATTAGCGGATAATCCGCTTCCAACCGATAATAGGGGCCATCATCGGTGCGGTGGCTGGAATAGAGGCCGAAACGGTCGAGCGGCAAATCGCCGGCCTTGAACGGCTCGTTTGCTGCGCACCACTCCAGCAGCCGGTCGGGCGGCGTGCGCTTCAGCCAGGCCAGCGTGATGTGCGGCATATATTTGCGCCCCTCGGGCGGCTGGCCCGATCGCACGACGGCACTTTCGACCTTGTCGCGCAAATGCAGTAAGGCGGGCTCCTTCTCGACCCCGGCCCAGACCCCACGGGCGGAATCGGCGGCGCCGAAGAAGCCGAGGCCATTGACGGCCACCAGACCGGCCGGGGCCTGGATCGTCTGCAGGGCGGCGTCGATATCAGCGGCCTGACCCTCATTGACTTCGCCGATGAAACGCAAGGTCACGTGAAAACCGGTAGGCGGGACCCAATGGGCGCCCGGCAAGCCGCCTTGCAAGGGGGCCAGGAGGGCGGCCATGTCGGGGGGGACGGGAACGGCGATGAAGAGGCGCAGCATCGGATCAGACTGCCCCGGCATTGTGGCGGTTGTCAGCCTTAAAAAAACGGCGAAAGCCTTTAAGATTTCGTCATCCCGCACGCGATGCGGGATCTCTCTCTCTCAAGCGGAATGCCAGAGAGGGATCCCGGCTCTACGGCCGGGATGACGATCTCAGGAATTTCTCTACGGGCAGGGGTTGGGATTGTCCTGATGGACCTTCTCGATCTCGGTCAGCACCTCAGGGGCGAGGGTGATATTGATCGAGTCGATATTGCTCTTCAGTTGATCGAGCGAGGTCGCGCCAATGATGTTCGCGGTCAAGAAGGGCCGCGAATTGACATAAGCCAGCGCCATCTGGGCGGGATCGAGACCGAACTGTCGGGCGATTGCGACGTAACGGTCGGCGGCGGCCATGCCGCGCGGGCCGGAATAGCGCTTGAAGCGCTCGAACAGGCTGAGGCGCGAGCCTTTAGGCATAGCCCCACCGGCATATTTGCCGCTCAGGACGCCCATGCCGAGCGGCGAATAGGCGAGCAGCCCGACCTCTTCGCGGATCGACATTTCGGCAAGCCCGATCTCGTAGGATCGGTTCAGCAGACTATAAGGGTTCTGCACCGATACGACGCGTGGAATGCCGGCTTGTTCGGCCAAGCGGATGCATTCCATCAAGCCCCAGGGGGTTTCGTTGGAGAGGCCGATATGGCGGATCTTGCCGGCTTTCACGAAGTCGGCGATGACGCTCATGGTTTCGGCCAGCGGCACGGCGGTTGGGGTTTCGACATGTTCGTAGCCGAGCTGGCCAAACATGTTGGTCGCGCGGTCGGGCCAATGAATCTGATAAAGGTCGACATAGTCGGTTTGCAGGCGCTTCAAGCTGAGGTCCAGTGCCTCGGTCACGCCTTTCTTGTCCGGGCGTTGATATCCGCCACGGATATGGTCCATTCGGCGCGCCGGCAAAGCATCGCCGCCGGCCACTTTTGTTGCCAACACAAATTTGTCACGACGCCCTTTATTGGCCGCGATCCAGGTGCCGATATAGGCCTCCGTGCGGCCCTGAGTTTCCCCGCGCGAAGGCACCGGATACATCTCGGCCGTATCAAGGAAATTCACGCCTTGAGCTAGGGCATAGTCGATCTGGGCGTGGGCTTCGGCTTCGGTATTTTGCTCCCCCCAGGTCATGGTCCCGAGGCAGATGGTGCTGACGTTCAAATCGGTGCGGCCAAGGCGGCGGTACTGCATCGTTAATTCCTTATCGTTAGGCGACGGCAAACCATTCAGATAGGATGCGCGCAAACTATGTCTTAAGGGCAAGAAAACATGGACGAATTTGTACTGCTCCTGCTTGTCGGACTCGTCCTGTTTGTGGGCCCCTGGATCTTAATCTTTACGACGCGCAGCCGATTGACCACGGTCGAGATGCGGCTGGAACAGGCAGAAGCGATGCTGCGGCGCCTGCAATCTGTACCGCCCGCACAATCTTCTGCGCCAGAGACCGCTACTCCAGTTCCGCCGGAGGCGCAAGAACCGGTAGCACCGGAAGTTACAGAGGCGCCGCCTGATACCGCGCCGCCGGCAGAAGAGCCGATTTCCGAGCCCGAACCAGTCGAAGAACCCGTGCCGGTGGCAGCCGCTGTTGCCGCGACACCGGAGCCGAGTGTCAGTGCCAAGCCGGCCAAACCGTCGCTGGAAGAATGGTTGACCGGCAAGCTGGGCGTCATTGTCGGTGCCATCGCGCTGGGCTTTGGCGCAATCTTCCTGGTGCGTTATTCGATCGAAGCCGGTTTGCTAGGCCCGGGTGCCCGCGTCGCGGCCGGTATCTTTGCCGGTATTGCCCTGCATGTCGGCGCGGAATGGACTCGCCGCCGCCCGGGTAAGAATGGCCCCGGCTATGTGCCGGCCGCCCTTGCCGCCGGCGGGTCGGTTGCGATCTATGCCGCGCTTTATGCCGCCCATGGCCTCTATGGCATGATCCCGTCCGTCATCGCCTTCCCGCTGCTGGCCCTGACGGCGGCGGGCACGGCGGCAGCGGCCCTGCTGCATGGGCCGGCCGTTGCAGCCATTGCGGCGGGTCTCGTCTATGTCGCGCCGCTGCTCATCGAAAGCACCAAGCCGAACCCCGGCGTGCTCTTCGGCTATATCGCCGTTGCGGGTGCGGGCTTCCTGTTGCTGGCGCGCTGGGGCGCTTGGCGCTGGCTGACAGCTGTGGTGATTGGGGCGACCCTCCTCTGGCATCTGGCCGGCCTCGCCACCTTCGAGGATAAGGCCTGGTTGGAAGCCGCCTTGGCGCTGATGGTTCAGGGCGGGTTCACGGCCTGGTTCCTAACCCAGGCTCCGATGGGCAATGTTCCGCTCGGCCGTTTTGGTCCGCTGAAACTGCCGATGCCGGCGCTGGTCGCCGTTATCTCCACCGGTGTCTTGAGCGGGCTGCTCGGCCTTTGGCTCTGGGCCGCCGGCATCCGCGAAGGTTCGGCCTTTATCTGGCAGGTTGCGGTGGTTGGCATTCTGTTGCTCGCCCGCCGCCGGTCGGCCTTGCTAGTGCTGGTGCCCTGGGTCGGCCTCGGCACGGCGGCCCTGGCGCTGCTGTGGTTGGTGCCTATGCCGCTGGAGCCGGCCTATCAGCCGTGGGTTCTGACGGGTACTTTGGTTCCGGGGGCGATCCGCGACTATCTGCTGCCGCTGATGGTGCTGGGGGCGACCTGGGCCGTGCTGGCCGGCACTGTTGCCTTTGAAGACCGCCGGCCGGCCCGGGGCCTCTGGGCGACCGTCTCGGTGGCGGTGCCGCTGCTGGTCTTTGCCTTCGCCTACGCCCGGGTGACCGGCTTCGATACCTCGCTGCCCTTCGCCGTTGTCGGTCTGGTGCTGGCCGCCATCTGTCTGCTGGCCGCCGACCGGATGGCACGGCGCTATTGGCAGGACGAGAGCAACGATCATGTGGCCGCCGCTCTCGCAGCCTTTGCCGCCGGCGTGCTCTGTGCAATCTCGCTGGCTGCGGCCATGGGGCTGCGCGACAGCTGGCTGACCCTGGCACTTTCCTTGCCATTGCCGGGCCTCGCTTGGCTGCATCAACGTCTGAAAGTTCCGGGGCTTGCGACATTGGCCGGCATCCTGGCCGGGTCGGTGACGGTGCGCCTGGTCCTCAATCCGGAAATCTTCGAATATCAACTCACGACCTGGGGTGTGCTGTGGACCTTTGGCGCGCCGGCAGCGCTGGTCGGCTTTGCCGGCTGGCTGTTCGGAGCGGCACCGAAACTCGCCAATGCTTTGAAAAGCGCCTCGCTGATCTTTGTCGGCTATCTGATCGCGGGCCTCTCGCTGACGCTGACCAGCGGGGATATCGATCCCGATGGCACCACCTTGATGTCGGCGGCTCTGACCTTTAGCGGCTGGCTGGCCGTCACCCTGGTGCAGCAGCGCTTGGGCCGCACTAAGACCGCGATGGTGCTGCAGGCGATCGCTACCTTCGGCATCATCTGCGGGCCGCTGCTGGCCCTCAATCCAATGCTGTCTGTGGATAATCCGGTCGGCACTCTGCCGGTCTTTAATCTGCTGGGTCTGGCCTATGGCGTGCCGGCGATCCTGACGGCGGCGCTGGCGGTACATTGGGGCCAGATCGGCCAGCGTTTGTTGGCCAAGCTGTCCGGTGCTTTCTCGCTCCTGCTGCTGCTGATCTGGATCAGCTTCGAGGTGCGCCGCGCTTTTGTCGGGCCGGACCTGCAGGTCGGCGAATCCTCGGATGCCGAATTCTACGCCTATTCGGCGGCTTGGATCTTGTTTGGCCTCGCACTCCTGGCTGGTGGCCTCTGGCGCGGGTTGCGGGTGCTGCGCCTGGGCGGGCTCGCCCTCATCACCCTGGCGGTCGCGAAGATCTTCCTCTTCGACATGGCGCAACTGGAAGGCCTGATGCGCGCTCTGTCCTTCATGGGTCTGGGCGCCACGTTGGTCGGCATCGGTTATGCCTACCAACGGGTGGCAAAGCGTTAGGTATCGACTCAGCCTTGGGCGAGCAGTTGGCGGACCGAGGGCAGGATACGTCGTACTACTTCTTCCACGCCAGCTTCGTTGGGGTGGATGC